>Ga0207715_100053_pt1 | contig 124410 bp, 107 predicted proteins | sample A23M3SouthBayCA_FD_187732 | JGI IMG/M metagenome (GOLD analysis project Ga0207715, IMG submission 187732) | Aerobic enrichment media from Eden Landing Ponds, California, USA - A23 M3 (SPAdes) | ecosystem: Environmental > Aquatic > Marine > Unclassified | place: USA: Emeryville, California... | reverse complement strand
ATATGTCGCTGAGCGACCGCCAGCGGCCCGAGGGCTTTCAACTCTCGCTGATGAGTGCGGTGTGGTCTTCGGATCCACTTTCTTCCACACCACTATCGACTGAAACGGACGTTAACGCAATCACCTGTACATACCGTTCACGGACAGACGAAGCAGGCCCCCGAAGGATTCTACGACACGTTGCGACCGTCCGTGTTTTCACCGCGGCCCCCCGAGAGAGGGCATGGCGACCAGATCGGGAACCTGGGACTACCGTGAGGCCTTCGGCGACCGCTTCGCGCGGACGTACTTCCGGCGTTTCGGCGAGGGCGTCGTCTCCAGCATCGGCCTCGGCACGTACCTCGGCGAGGCGACCGACGCGGCCGACGACCAGTATCACGACGCCATCGTCGAGGCGCTAGAATCGGGCGTGAACGTCCTCGACACGGCTATCAACTACCGCCATCAGCGGAGTGAGCGGGTCGTGGGCCGCGCGATAGACGACGCCGACGTCGACCGCGAGTCCGTGGTGGTGGCGACCAAGGGCGGGTTCGTCCCCTTCGACGGTACCCGTCCCGAGAATCCCGGCCAGTGGATCCACGAGCAGTACGTCGAGTCCGGGCTCGTCGACCGCGATGACCTCGTCCGGGGGCAACACTGCATCGCGCCCGACTTTATCGACGACCAGCTCGACCGATCGCTGTCGAACCTCGGGCTCGACGCAGTGGACTGTTACTACGTCCACAACCCCGAGACACAGCTCGAAGCCCGCTCGCGCGAGGCGGTCTACGACCAGCTGGAGGCGACGTTCACGCGGCTGGAAGAGCGGGCCGCCGCGGGTGACATCGGCCAGTACGGTGTGGCGACCTGGGAGGCGTTTCGGGTGCCCGAGGACCACGAGCGGTACCTCTCGATCGCCGAAATCGTCTCGCGGGCGCGGGCAGCGGCGAAGGCGGCGGACAACGCGGCGACACACTTCCGGGCGATACAGCTTCCGTTCAACGTCGTGATGGCCGACGCGTTCACGGTGCCGGCACAGGAGGGTGCCGACGGCCCCCAGTCGGCGCTGTGGTTCGCCCACGAGGCGGGGCTGGACGTCTTCGCGAGCGCGTCGCTCGCACAGGGACAACTCGCCGATGGACTCCCGGAGGACGTCGCCGAACAGGTGGCCGGCGAGACGGTCGCTCAGCGGGCGATCAACTTCGCGCGGAGCGGTCCTGGAGTGACGTGTGCGCTGGTGGGGATGGGGTCGCCCGACCACGTCGCCGAGAACGTCGCGGCGGGGACGCATCCACCGCTCGGGGCCGACGCATTCGACGAGGTCTTCGAGTAATTAACCGATCTTCTTCCACTCCTTCCCGCACTCGGGACAGGCTCGGACGGTCCCGATCTCGTCGGGGTCGTTCCGGGTCGTCAACTCCTCCTCACACGCCGCACAGTTGAGGCGCTCGTAGACGTCCTTCTCCAGTTCCCCCGAACGGAGCCCCTTTCGGACCGATTTCATACCCGCCGGTATGCGACCGACTGTCAAAAAGCCCGTGCATAGCAGTTGTTGGCAATGTGATCTACTTTATCTGAAGTTCAGCGTCTGAAAGAGGTCGTTCCGGTGCGACCCTCGAACTGAATAACATCACCCACATTGCCAACAACTGATAGTGGCGACCGCCGGCGGCACCGACCGCTTTCGGAACCCTTGTGTCGGGCGACGACGGACCGGTGGGTGTGTCACGGCGACGGCTGTTCGGATCGCTCTGTGCGATGGTACTCGTCGTCAATCTCGGTCGCGTCGTCTTCGCGCCGCTCGTCGAACCGCTCCAGGGCGCACTCGAAGTGGACGCCGCGGCGGTCGGGCTGCTCGCCTCTCTCGTCTGGTTCGGCAGTGCGGTCCCCCGTATCCCGACTGGATACCTGTTGACGAAGGTGCCCCGCCACTACGTCGTCTTCGGGACGGGCGTGACGCTGGCTGCGGCTACGGCACTGGCTTCGGTCGCACCCGGGATCCGCGCGCTCCAGGTCGCGGCGCTGGCGATGGGTGTGACCGGCGGTGCCTACTTCATCGCCGCGAACCCGCTGGTGAGCGAACTGTTCCCTTCGCGGGTCGGACTTGCGCTGGGTGTCCACGGGATGGCCGCACAGACCGCCGCCGTCGGCTCGCCGCTGTTCGTCGCCTGGGCGCTGGGTGTCGGCACCTGGGAGACGGTGTTCCAGGTGATGGCGCTCGGCGTCCTCGTCACGACGGGTGCGTTCACCGCGCTGGCGTGGCGGACCGACCTGCCAGAAGCGGGCACCGAAGACCGCGACATGCTCGGAGCGGTCCGCCACCAGTGGCGCATCGTCGTCGCCGGTATCGCCCTGCTCGGCGCGGTTGGGTTCGTCTGGCAGGGACTGTTCAACTTCTACGTGAGCTACCTCACCGCGGCGAAAGACCTCGCCGACCCGACCGCCAACCGGTTGCTCTCGGTGACGTTCGCGGCCGGACTACCCGCCTTCGGCGTCTCGGGTCGACTGGCCGACCGGCTGGCGGTCGTTCCCTACACCCTCGCTCTGCTGGGCGGGTTCGTCGCCGTCCTGTTCGCACTGACCGCCGTCAGAGGGCTCCTCGCGCTCGTCGTCCTGAGCGTCACGCTGGGATACGTCGTCCACAGCCTCTTCCCCGCGGTGGACACGTACCTGCTGGGGTCACTCCCCGACCGACACCGAGCGAGCGCCTACGCCGCCTACTCGGGGCTCGTGTTGCTGGTCCAGGCCGGCGGGTCCTGGGCGGTCGGGAGCCTCCGGGACGCCGGTGTCCCCTTCGAGATCCTCTTCCGTGGGGCCGGGACAGCGCTCGCTGTCGTCGTCCTCGCGCTCGTCGCGGGGTACGTCGGCGGCCTGTTCCCGACCGGTGCGCGCGAATGAGTGACGTGCCGTCGAGGGTGGTATCCGACGCGGCGTCGACGAACCGGGGGACTATGTAGGATTAGTCGCTAGCGGCGGTCGATGGAGTACGTCCAGGAGCGGGTGGCGACGCTACACGACTTCGGTGGAGCCACACCGCCGGCCCCGCTCGACCGGACGGTGGTCGTCGTGCCACTGACCGCGCGCGACGAGGCCAGTTCCGCCGCCGAGCACGTCCTCACGACGCTGGACGACGTCGCACCGGGGTCGATACTCGTCGCGCTCCGGGCCGACCCCGACCGCGTCGCGGGGGTCCGCGAGTGGGTCGAATCGCTCGGCGTCGACGCCGAACTCCTGTGGTGTAACGCGCCGGCCGTCGAATCGCTGCTGGCCGACCACGGGCTCGGCGGCCCGGCGGGGAAGGGACGAGACGTCTGGCTGGCGCTGGGCGTCGCCGCCACGCTCGGGGAGTTCGTGGTCGTCCACGACGCCGACGCGACGACCTACAGTCCCGAACACGTCCCGCGGCTCTGTTTCCCGCTCGCCCGGGAGTACTCGTTCGTCAAGGGCTACTACGCCCGGGTCGAGAACGGCCGGCTCTACGGCCGGCTCTGTCGGCTCTTCTACGAACCGGTCGTCGTCGCGCTCGACGAGACGACGGACGCGCCGGTCGTCGACTATCTGGGAGCGTTCCGGTACGGACTGGCGGGGGAGTTCGCGGCGACGAGCGGCGTCGTCCGTCGGTTGCGCGCCCAGCGCGGGTGGGGACTCGAAGTGGGGACGCTGGGCGAGGCCTTCACCGCGGCGGGATTCGACGGGACGGCACAGGTCGACCTGGGCGTCCACGAACACGACCACCGCGCCGTCAGCGGTCCCTCCGGACTGTCGGACATGGCCGACGAGGTGGCTGACGCGCTGTTTCGCGTCCTCGCCGACGCCGGCGTGAGCGTCGACTACGACGTGCTCCGGGAGCGATATCGCGAGACTGCCCGCCGGTACGTCGACCAGTACGCGCTCGACGCGGCGTTCAACGGGCTCGATTTCGACGGGGAGGGCGAACGCGAGCAGGTCGACGCCTACGCCGCGGCTATCGACGCTCCCGGTGCTGACGAGCGCCTGCCCGCGTGGGCCGAGACGGACCTGTCTGCTGCCGCGGTACGGACTGCCGCTCGTAGCGCACTGGACAGCGCGAGTGAGTGAGCGAGTGAGTGGGTGAATGAGTGAGTCGGTGAGCGAGTGAGGTCTGTCTCACTCGAAACGGCGGGAGGGGGTCGTGGTATCGTGACTCTCGGAAAACGGCGGGTGGGGGTCGTGGTATCGTGACTCTCGGAAAACGGCGGGAGAGGGTCGTGGTACCGCGACTCTCGGAACGGTTATCCCTCCCCCCGGTATACGTTTGTTTGCAATGGCAAACGGTAAGGTTGATTTCTTCAACGACACTGGCGGTTACGGTTTCATCTCGACTGACGACGACGCTGTAGACGACGACGAGGACGTCTTCTTCCACATGGAGGACGTCGGTGGTCCGGACCTCGAAGAAGGCGAGGAGATCGAATTCGACATCGAACAGGCCCCGAAAGGCCCGCGCGCGACGAACGTCGTCCGCAACTAGAGGCGAGTTCCAGTCCTCGCCACGCGGCGACTGACTGACGACTCCGTTCTTTCACACTCTCAGACTCCACCAGCCGGGGCTCTCTCCGCCCGTCACCCGGGCTCTCTTTGCTAACCGAGCCCCGATGAACGCCAACACTTTGATGTGATACGCCGAAGGGGACGAACAGATGTCACAGGGACTCTCGGTCGCCGTCGTCGGCGGTGGTGCGGTCGGCGTGACCGCCGCTCACGACCTCGCAGTGCGGGGTGCGGACGTGACACTCTTCGAGCGCGACGAGATCGCGAGCGGTGCGTCGGGGCGGGCGGCGGGTATCGTCTACGACGCCTTCGCCGAGGACCGCGACGCGGCCGTGGCGGCCCGAGCACTCGACCGCTTCCGGTCGCTCGACGGAGACGGGACGATATCGTTCACGCCGTGTCCCTACGTTTGGTTCGCCCGTGGGGGTGGCGACCGGTCGGCTGTGGCCATCCGCGAGCAGGTCCCCCGAATGCGCGAGCACGGTCGGGACGTCGAACTGCTGGAGTCGGCGGCTGTACGCGAGCGTTTTCCCGCACTCGAAACCGAAGCGGCGGTGGGTGCCGTCGCTCACGACGCCGGCTATCTCGACCCCGGAGCCTACGTGGTCGCGATGACCGATCGGGCGCGAGATGCTGGTGTCGACGTGCGGACCGACTGTGAGGTGGCCGTCGACGGGTGGAACGGTGAGGGTGTCACCCTCGACAGCGGTGCCGGCGGTGAGGAGTTCGACGCAGCACTCGTTGCCGCCGGCGCCCACACCAAGCGGATGCTCGCGGCGGCCGGTGTCGATATCGCGATGAAACCCTACCGGGTGCAGGCGCTCGTGACCGAACCAGTGGACGTGGATGTACCGACGACCTTCGACGCCACGGAGACGTACTATTTCCGGCCTCGCCAGGGTGGCCTGCTGGTCGGTGACGGCGTCGAAAAGCGCGAGGCAGACCCCGACGGGTGGGACCCGGAAGCCGACGCCGCGTTCGTGGAGACGTCGAAGCGGCGCATGCGGGACGCCCTCGGAGTGGACGTCGGGGTACAGCGTGCCTGGGCCGGACTCTGTACCGCCACGCCCGACCGGGACCCGCTCGTCGGGCCGGTCGACGATTCGGAGACGCTGTTCGTCGCGACCGGATGGCACGGTCACGGGTTGATGCGCTCGCCAGCATTCGGTGAGGCTGTCGCCGAGTGGATTCTGGAGGGTGACGGTGGGATCGTCGAGGGGTTCGACCCCCGCCGTTTCGACGGCGACGAGGAGTTTCGGGTCGTGGAGGGCATGACGCTCGACGAGTGAGCGACTGTGAGAGGAGACGTAACCGCACTCGACGTAGTGCGTTGAAAGCCCTCGCCCGCTCGTTATGAGGTAGATCGACCGCTACTCACAGTGACGGGTGAAAGCCCTCGGCCCGCTCGCGGTCGCTGCGCGGGATATCCGCGCTCGAACAACAGCACCGCGCCGCACTCGCGCGGATAGAACCCGCGCAGGCGACTAAACTGAACGCGAGCGCGCCTCGCCCTTTCAGTCCACCAGGAAAAGTCGGTTACACAGGCTGTCTCGACATTGATCGGCCGGTAGCTGACCACACAAACATCTCCCTGGCGGACTGGAAGGGCGAGGCGGGCGTGGCGCCACGCGCCACTTGCCGAACGGGGAGGCACGACCCGTGAGGCGGGCTCGCGGGCCGAAGGCCGGAGTCGCCTGAGCGGGCAACTATCCGCGCGGGCGGTGCTGAGAGCGCGGATATCCCGCGCAGCGACCGCGAGCGCGTCGAGGGCTTCCATCTCACGATCACGACTGGGGTCAGGCAGACGTCGGACGACTCGGTCGCTACCGTGTTCCTCACACCTCCCCAACCTCTTGCGCTTCTCGCTTCGCTGCGCTCGCTGCGATGCTCGTCCCTCACGCGGCTTCGTCTCGCGGCCCTCACGAGGTTCGGGCACGCTCGACGTCGCACGCCACGGTGAAATATCGGAGGGGAGAAACAGCGGTCTATTCTTCGGTCTCCTCGTCGTCGGCGTGGTCGGTCCCGTCAGAGTCGTCGAAATCGCCCGCTGCAGCGTCGGCGTCCTCGATCTCGATGGGTTCCGCCTCGGCGTGTGCCTCGCGTTTCGGCACTTCGACGTAGAGCGTGCCGTTGTCCTGCAGGGTAGCGGTCGCGGCCCGGGCGTCGACGTGGGCGTCCTCGGGGAGTTCGACGCGACCGTCGAGCGAGAGGCCACGGCCGGGATAGCGCATCTCGAAACCCTCGTGGAACCCCCGGAAGCGGTCGATGCGCACCTCGACGGCGCCGTCGCGGTACTGCACCTGGACGTCCGTGCTCGTGGCACCGGGCGCGTCGAACACCGCGAGGTAGGCGTCCTCGCTCTCCAGCAAGTCGACGGGTAGGGGCGTCCGCTCCTGGGCGCGGCCCATCGCCCGGCCGACGCGCTCCATCACGGTGGTCCCCACCGACTCGCCGATGTCGCGTAGGTTCTCCATACCGGTGATAGGAGCGTCGCCGACTTCAGCATTGTGCCCGCAGACCGAGGACAGAACGTCGGACGGGGCGGTGGCCTGCTACAGCACTATCCCTTCGAGGGTGGCCCGCTACAGTACTATCTCTTCGAGGCAGTCGGTGCCGCCACACACCGGACACTGGAGGTCGGCGACCGAGTGCTCATCGGGGACGTCGTAGGTGTAGTGGTTCTCGAACATGTCGAGAAAGCAGTCGTCGTCCGTACAACGGAGTTCCTTCGTCGGTGGCATGCTCGCCGGTAGGGAAGCGACCGGGATACTGGTTTCGGAGGCGGCGAGCGAGTCGGTGGCGTGGGCGAGGGGGACTGCTCGCCGAAAGTTCGGGACCAGCGGCGCTCGGACGACGGGTACTTTCATATCGGGTGGGCGAAAAGAGAGGGTATATGGCACCGGGCGTTCTGGGCGCGGACTTCAGCGGGGCCGCCGAGGCCGGACGGTCCATCTGGGTGACTGAAGCGGTCCACACTCCGGACGGGCTCGTCGTCGAGGACTGTTATCGGGCGGCAGACGAATGGGGGAGCGACCGCGAGAGCGCACACGCCGGGCTCCGGGCCCGCGCGGTCGAGGACTTCGCCGTCGCCGGCTTCGACTTCCCGTTCAGTCTCCCGGCACCGGTCCTCGAAGCGCGCTGCGGGCGGACCTGGCAGGGGTTGCTCGACTGGGTGACCGACGACGGCCCCGACCACCCCGATGCGTTCGCGTCGGCCTGCCGGTCGGTCGCCCGCGAACTCACTCCCGACGGTTCCGCCGAGATCGGGCGTGAGACCGACCTCCGGCGGGCCGCGCTCTGTCCGTACAACCGCCGGGTGCAGTACCAGACCTTCTACGGCGTCCGGAACGTGCTGGCGTGGCTGGCCGACCGCGAGGACGCCCTCGTCCGGCCGATGCAAGACCGGGAACGGATGCAAGAACAGGAACGTGAGCGTGGAACACGCGCGGACGCGAGCGACGACGCGACCCAGGTCGTCGAGGTCTATCCCGCGGCCACGTTCGGCTGGCTCGGCCTCTACCGGGAAGGCTACAAGAACGACCGCGACCGTCGCGAGACCAATCTCGACGGCATCGAGGACTGCAGCGTCGACCTCGGCGGGTTCAGAGAGACCTACGCCGACGAACACGACGCGCTCGACAGCCTCGCGGCGGCGGTGTCGGCCGGGCGCATCACCCGGAACCGGGACCCGCCACTGCACGGCTCCCGCGACGAGGGCCACATCTTCGTCTAGGTCGACCCGAGAGGGCGTCTCCGGGAGAACGTCGCCGGGAGCCGCGGATATTTCAGTGGCGAGTCGTACGCACGAGCATGGCAGACGACCACGGCGGGTTCGAGGACGTCCGTGAGAACCTCGACGGGAACCCGATGTGGCAACTCGTCGGCTACGCCCGCCCCTACTGGCCGAGACTGACGGCGGGCGTGGTCGCGTCGTTCCTGACGCGCTTTGCGCGGCTCGTCCCGCCGCTCATCGTCGGCGCGGCGATCGACCGCGTCATCCGAGGGAGCGGCGAACCAGGCCTCCTGACGACCGTCGGTCTCTTGCCCGCCGGAACCATCGAGGGTAGCGCCGCACGGATGGCGCTCCTCCAGCGACTCGTCGCCATCGCCGCGCTCGCGTATCTCGTCCGGTCGGTGAGTCGCTTCGTCTCGCGCTATCTGCTCCAGTCGACCGCCCAGAAGATACAGCGCGACCTGCGCGACGACAGCTACGACCACATCCAGCGCCTGTCGATGGACTTCTTCGCCGACCACCAGACCGGCGGGATGATGTCTATCCTCAACAGCGACGTCAACAGGCTCGAACAGTTCCTCAACACCGAGTTCCGACAGTTCATCCGCGTGGTCGCGACCGTCGGCGGGATCGCGGCCGTCCTCTTCTACTACTCGCCCAAGCTCGCGGTCGTCGCGCTCGCGCCGGTCCCTATCATCGGCGTCGCGAGCTGGCTCTTCCTCTCGTGGATCGAACCCCGCTACAAGTCGATCCGCGAGACGGTCGCCAGGCTGAACACTCGCCTCGAAAACAACCTCAGCGGTGCCGCCGTGATCAAGGCCTTCGACCGCTACGACTTCGAACAGGACCGCGTCGCCGCCCAGAGCCAGACCTACCACGACGAGAAAGTCGCCGCGCTGCGCATCCGCCGGGGCTACTTCGCGGCGCTCAGGCTGGTGACCGGCATCGTGTTCGTCGTCGCGCTGTTCGTCGCCGGAAGCGACATCATCGCGGGGCGCCCGGGGGCGCTCTCGGCGGGTGCGGTCGCGATATTCTTCCTCTACCTGCGACGGCTCTACTCGCCGATGCGCCGGGTCGGGAAGTCCGCCAACAAGTACCAACTCGCCAAGTCCAGCGCCGAGCGCGTGTTCGGCCTGCTCGCCCAGGAACCGACGGTGACGAACCCCGAGGACCCGTACGTCCCCGAGACTCTCGACGGCGACGTCGACTTCGAGTCGGTCACGTTCGCCTACGACGAGGAGCCCGTGGTCCGGGACGTCTCGCTGGACGTGCCCGCAGGTTCGACTGTCGGGCTCGCCGGGCCCACAGGGGCCGGGAAGTCGACGCTCCTGAAACTCGTGCCCCGGTTCCACGACGCCGATACCGGTACTGTTCGGGTCGACGGCCGCGACGTCCGCGAGTACGACCTGCAGGCGCTCCGGGGTCACGTCGCCGTCGTCGAGCAACAGCCCTACCTCTTCTCGGGGACTGTCGCCGAGAACATCGCCTACGGCGACCGCGAGGTGCTCGACGGCGAACAGGCCGGTGACTCGGCGGCTCGCGAGCGTGTCGAGAGGGCCGCACGGGCGGCCGAGGCCCACGCGTTCGTCTCCGATCTGCCCGACGGCTACGAGACCCAGATCGGCGAGCGCGGGATCAAGCTCTCGGGCGGCCAGCGCCAGCGCGTCGCCATCGCCCGCGCCCTGCTGAACGACCCTGAGATCATCGTCTTCGACGAGGCGACCAGCGACGTCGACACCGAGACCGAACGGCGCATTCAGGAGAGCATCGACCGCCTCGTCGAGGACCGCACCGCGTTCGTCATCGCCCACCGCCTCTCGACTATCCGGGACGCCGACCGGATCGTCGTCATGGACGACGGCGAGATCGCCGAACGGGGCACCCACGCCGACCTCGTCGCTGCGGGCGGCGACTACGCCGACCTCTGGCACGCGCAGGCGGACCAGGCCGTCAGCGCCGACGACTGAGCGAGCGGTTCCGGGCGTCCCCGACTGGCCGGATCCCGCGAGCCTCACCCGAACCCGAACGACCCGGTCGCTGCGAGGCGTCCGATACCGAGCGTGAGCGCGATACAGCAGACCAAGAGCCCCACCAGAAACGCGTTCGTCGCCCGGATGACGGCCCCACGTCGGGCCTCGGTGGCGTCGGGCGCGACGGTGATCATCCACGCGTCGACGACCCCGTCCTCCCGATAGGTCGGTAACTCGCCGAAGTCCCGGCGGGGGTCCCGCTCGCGCTCGTCGCGGAACACGGCCAGTGTCGCGAACGCGAAGAGGATGCCCAGAAGCGCGAGCGCGAACCCGACGAGCGCGACGACGAGCCAGACGAGCGCGACGACGAGCGCGTAGCCGACCGCCGGACACAGACCGGCGAGACGCGGATACGACTCGACGAACCGCCAGACTCGGGCCGGATCCATGCGGGAACCGTCGGCCGAGTGGCCAAAGAACGTTCCGTCTGTCCCCGGCGACCCCGCGTCGGGCCGGACGCGTCACGTCGCGCTTTTGTCCGTCGAGGGAGTAGACGGGCCCATGACCAGGGACCCCGCGACCCTCGACGTCACCATCGTGGACGGGTACGTCGACGAGCCGGCACACTTCGGCGTGCCGCCGTACATCTCGACGTATCCGCGCTACACCGCGGGGGCGCTCGTCGACGCCGGCGTACCCGAAGAGCAGATCACCTACCACACCATCGACGCCCTCCGCGAGGACCGCGCGCTGTGGCGTGATGTCGCCGGGGCCGACCTCGTCGTCTACGTCGGCGGGATGACTGTCCCCGGCAAGTACGTCGGCGGCACGCCGGCCGAACCCGACGAGGTCCGACAGATCGCCTGGCGTTCCGACGGCACCACTCTGCTGGGCGGGCCCGTCCGTTTCGGCGTCGGCGACGAGAACGCGGGGGCCGTCGAGACCGAACGCGACGACCTCGACTACGACTTCGTCGCCAAGGGTGACGTCGAGGCGGCGGCGTACGACCTCGTCCACGGGGGTATGGAGGGGTTCGGTGACCGGATGCGCGACAACGAGGAGATAAAACGGTGGGCTCGCCGGGGCGCGTTCGTCGTCGAGCAACACCCGAACCACCCCGACTACCTCATCGCCGAACTCGAGACCTCCCGGGGGTGTGCCTACCGCTGTTCCTTCTGCACAGAACCGCTCTACGGCAACCCCGCCTTCCGCTCGGCCGAGTCCGTCGTCGACGAGGTGGACGCCCTCTCGGACCACGGCGTGCGTGACTTCCGGCTGGGCCGGCAGGCCGACATCCTCGCGTTCGGCGGCGACGGCGAGGCACCCAACCCCGACGCGCTCCGGGCCCTCTACGCGGGGATCCGCGAGGTGGCGCCCGACCTCCGGACGTTACACCTGGACAATATGAACCCCGTGACGATCGTGGACTATCCCGAGAAATCGCGTGAGGGGATCCGCATCATCGCCGAACACAACACGGCCGGTGACACGGCGGCGTTCGGTCTGGAGTCGGCCGACCCCGTCGTCCAGGAGAAGAACAACCTGCTCGTCACCGCCGAGGAGTGTCTGGAAGCCGTCCGCGTCGTCAACGAGGTAGCAGGGTGGCGGCCTGGAGACCCTCCGGCCTCCGAACGCACGAGCGGCGACAGCCGCGAGTCCGACGGTAACCGCGATGCCGCCCCCAAGTTCGGGGACGACGCGGCCCGCAGACTCCCCAAACTCCTGCCGGGTATCAACCTCGTCCACGGACTCGACGGCGAGCGCCGGGAGACGTTCGAGCACAACCGGGCGTTCCTCGACCGTCTCCTGGAGGAGGGGCTCCTGGTCCGGCGGATCAACATCCGGCAGGTGATGGCCTTCGAGGGGACGGAGATGAGCGAGACGGGCGCGGAGATCGCTCACGACCACAAGAAACTGTTCAAGCACTACAAACAGGAGGTCCGCGAGGAGGTCGACAACCCGATGCTCCAGCGGGTGGCGCCGCCGGGCACCGTACTCCCGGACGTCCACCTCGAATACCACGAGGACGGCAAGACGTTCGGCCGGCAACTCGGGACCTACCCGCTCCTCGTGGCGGTTCCGGGCGAGCGCGAACTCGACACGACTGTGGACGTCGCGGTCACCGACCACGGCTACCGCTCGGTGACGGGCGTCCCCTACCCGCTGGACGTCAACGCCGCCACGATGGACGAACTCACCGCCGTCCCGGGCGTCGGGAAGTCGACGGCGGGCGACATCGTCGTCGGGCGGCCCTACGACGCGGTCGAGGAAGTCGACGCCGACGTCGGGGCGTTCGCGACGGTCCGGTCGTCGGAAGGTGCAGATTGACACACCGGCAGCCCCGGTAAGGCAGTCCTACGACCTCTCCGGAACAGAAGGTACTTCCCACTCCCTGACCCTACAGCGACCAATGAGTGCAGTCGAGGTGAGCGTCGTCCTCCCCGCCTACAACGAGGCGGACACGATAGAGCGGACCGTCGAGGTCACGCTGGAGACGCTCGCCTCCTTTCTCCCTGCGGGATCCTTCGAGGTCATCGTCGCCGAGGACGGCTGTGACGACCGTACCCCGGAGATCGCCACGCGCCTCGCCAGGGAAGACGACCGGGTGCGCCACTGTCACAGCGACGAGCGCCTCGGCCGGGGCGGCGCCCTGGACTTCGCCTTCGAGCGAGCGGAAGGGGACACGCTCGTCTACTTCGATACCGACCTCGCGACGGACATGAACCACCTGGAGGAACTCGTCGAGAGCGTCCGTTCGGGCGAGTACGACCTCGCCACGGGGTCGCGGTGGCTCCCCGACAACCGCGCGGACCGCCCGCCCAAGCGAGCGGTGTCGAGTCTGGGGTACAACTCGCTCGTGCGCTTTTTCCTCCGCTCGGACCTGCAGGACCACCAGTGTGGCTTCAAGGCGTTCGACCGGACCGCCTTCGAGACCCTCCGGAGCGACGTCGAGGACGAACACTGGTTCTGGGACACCGAGATGCTGGTGCGCGCACAGCGGCGAGGGTTCCGGGTCAAGGAGTTCGCCGTCGAGTGGGAGCCCAAGGGCGACACGAAAGTCGACCTCGTGCGGGACGTCTTCGGGATGGGCTCCCAGATTCTGCGGACGTGGTGGCAACTGTCGGTGAGCCCCCGGATCAGCAGGCGGGTGAGCATGGCCGCGGGGTCGATACTGGTGATGCTGGCGCTGGTGGTGGCCGTCGTCGTCGTCTTCGACACGCAGGCCGTCTTCGACGCCATCGAGGGTGCCGACCGGCGACTCCTCGCGCTGTCGGGGCTGGTCTACCTGGCTTCCTGGCCGCTCCGGGGGCTTCGCTACCGGGACATCCTCGACAGACTGGGCTTTACCAGCGACACCTGGTTCCTGACGGGCGCGATCTTCATCAGCCAGACGGGCAACCTCGTCTTCCCCGCCAGACTGGGTGACGGCGTCCGGGCCTACGTCGTGAAAGCGCGCCGCGGGGTCCCCTACCCCAGCGGGTTCGCGTCGCTGGCGGTCGAGCGCGTGTTCGACCTGCTCGCCATCACGGTGCTCGCGGGCACCGTACTGGTGGGACTCGTCGCGACCGGCGGCACCGACCAGATCGTCGCGGCCATCGAGGCAGAGGTGCCACCCGTCCAGATCGGTGGCGAGACGATCGACCCCGGCGCGGCCGCACGGACGGCACTACGCGTCGCGGCCGGCGTCGGCGGGGCGGCGCTGTTCGCCGTCGTCGCCATCCTCGTCGGCGCACGCCGGGACACCGACTACATCCACCGGGTGGTCACGGCGGTGAGCAACGACTCCTACGCCGCGTACGTCTCCGGCGTGCTCGAACAGTTCGTCGGCGATATCCAGACGGTCGTCAGCGACCGCGGCGCGTTCGCCCGCGTCGGCGTGGGGAGTCTCGCTATCTGGGTCGTCGACGTGCTGACGGCACTGGTCGTGTTCGCCGCCTTCGGAGTGGAGATAACGACCGCGCTCGTCGCCACCGCCTTCTTCGCCGTCAGCGTCGGTAACCTCGCGAAGGTACTCCCGCTCTCGCCCGGCGGGATCGGCCTCTACGAGGGTGCTTTCACCCTCATCGTCTTCGGACTCACGAACGTCGCGGCCCCGGTCGCGTTCGCCATCTCCATCGTCGACCACGTCGTGAAAAACGCCGTCACCATCGTCGGCGGGCTCGCCTCGATGGCCTGGCTCAACGTCTCGCTCACTGAGGCCGTCGAGGAGAGCCGCGAGGCCGACGCGGAACTGGACAGCACGACCCAGGACTGACCCGGTCCGTGCTCCCGTCCGGGCGGTCGACGAGAGACGACGTCTCACCGACGAACCCGGGCCACGGCACCGACCGCCGGTGACAGCACGGCCTATATATCAGCCCAGTGATTTTAGTGCACAGGAATTATTGCGTAACGTATGTCATCGCGCAGGATAGACCGGTCTACTGAAAGTGGGGCTTGCTGGGGGAGAACGCGGTCGGTGACTATCGTGGTCTCGGCCGACAGTTCGACGAATAGGACGTCGTTACGGACGGGTCGACAGAATGAGCCGTGACGACGAACACGGAAACGGGCGGCCGATGGTAGGGAGGCGACAGGTACTGGCGGGGACAGCGGCGTCGGTGGTGGGCGGTTTCACCGGATGTCTCGGCGGGAGTTCCGGCAGTGAGGAGTGTGACTCGGGCCAGATAGCTGTCGAGGGTCCCGACGGAACGACCCACTGTGTGGCGCCTGTCGAGTCTCCACAGTCGGTCACGGAGTACTACGGGTACGGCAGGGGCCAGAACGACAGTGCCAGTACGCCCGACGGACTCTCGGCCGAGGACGCCACAGTCACGTTCGTCTATCGGAACGCCAATACCGGGGACCGCAGTCTCGTGGTGATCAACGGCGATGCGACGGAGACCTCCGACGGCGGAGGGCGTGTGGCGATGACCTTCGAGGGTGTGAGCGGGTACGAGTGGCAGGTACAGGACGGTCCCCCCGGGTCCGGAGTCGGTGACAGGGACCCCTACAGGACCGGGGACGGCGAGTTCGGCGAGTCCGAGTCGGTCGTCTGGGGGTGGAACGACGGCAAGACCGACGGCGGAGCGTTCGGTCCTCTCGGCGACTCGTTCGATATCACCGCCATCCATCGGGCGGAAGGCACAGTTGGCGATACGACACAGGCCCGGACCGGCCTCGAAAAGTGGGTGCTGGTCGACGGAGCCGACCTCGGGTCGCCCACCGAACTCGCCGCTATCACGGCCGACACCGGCGACGTTTCGGTTCAGCTGTCCGCGGGAGATGGTGGCTGAGTGGTCGAGCTCCGCGCGGTCACGTGTCAGTAGTGGTCGGTCACGAACGGACCGAACGCGCCGGCGACGGCGTGGACGAGCGCGGACTCGCGGTCGATGGCGCCGCCGGTGAACACGCCCGCAGCCCCCGCGTCTTTTTTCAGCCCCTCGGTGTCCAGTCGGTCGTCGAGGACGGGACCGAGTTCCTCGCCGTCTCTGACGCGCTCGGCAACCGGATCCGGCAGGCGAAGCGACGGCCCGCTGCCCCGCTCGATCCGCTCGCCGTCCGTGACCGCTGCCCACATGACCAGCCACAGTCCCGGCCCGGTCTCCAGGTCAGCGACACCACCCTCGATACCGACGCCGTAATCAGTATCCGCGGTGTCGTCGGCGATGGTGTCCAGAGCGTTCCGGGCGCGGTTCTCTGCGCCAGCGAGCGTCTCCTCCCGTCCCCGGGGCTGTTCGGAGACGCCGGAGCCGACCGGGACGCTCTCGACGGTCATCTCGTCCGCCGGGACCGACCGCAGGGAACCGCCGAGTTCGTCGAGCACCGCTCGCGTTGCCGCGACTTTCACCGGGTTCGTACTTCCGACGGCGACGCGTTCCATGTCCGCCCCGACGCGACAGGGCCGCTTGGGCGTTACCAACTCCGTCGGGAAGCCACCCCGGGCGACCGCTTCGACACCAGCCCCTCAGAGCGCCATGAAGCCGCCGTCGACCGGGTAGGCGTTGCCGGTGACGAACGAGGCCTCCTCGGAAGCGAGCCAGACGACCGCGTTGGCGATCTCCTCCGGTCGGCCCATCCGTCCGAGCGGTTGCATCTGGACGAACTGCTCTATCCCCTCCGGGTCCTCTTCGGCGGCCCGCTCGACCATGGGCGTCTCGATGACCCCCGGGCAGACCGCGTTGACGCGGACGCCGGCCTGGGCGTACTCCGTAGCGGCGACGCGGGTCAGTCCGATCACGCCGTGTTTGCTGGCGACGTACGGCGTCCCACCGGCAGCGGTCAACCCCGCGATCGACGAGGTGTTGACGATCGCGCCGCCGTCGTCGTCCGCCATCTCCTGGAGTTCGTATTTCATACCGAGCCAGACGCCCTTCAGGTTGATGTCGATGACCCGGGCCCAGTTCTCCTCGGTCTGCTCGGCCATCGGGGCGTCGTCGCCCTCGATCCCTGCGTTGTTGTGAGCGACGTCCAGACTCCCGTACGTCTCGACTGCCTCCCGGACCATCGCCTCGGCGTCCTCCGGATCGGTGACGTCGGTCTCGACGAACAGGGCGGTCCCGCCCGCCGACTCGATCTCCTCGACGGTCTCCTCACCTTCGTCGGCCAGCACGTCCGCGACGACGACGTTCGCACCTTCGGCTCCGAACCGTTCGGCCGTTCGTCGACCGATGCCCGACGCACCACCGGTCACGATAGCAGTCTTGTCTGTCAGATCGTAGGTCATACGTCCCGGAATTCTATTCAGACAGTAATCAGGGCGCCCCTGGTTCCCACACCGTGAGAACCACACGAACGCCCTCGTGACGCGGGGACCCCTCGACACCACTGGCCGGGGGGAGACCAGCGACCCGGAGGAGACGTGAACAGTAGTATAAATAAGACACACGTTCACACACCTCAACCGTCGCTATCAGGGTTGTCGCGGCCGTACCGATACGCCGACCAGAACATTTATCACTTAGCAGTCCCACGTTCATTCACATCAATTACGCGTCCGGGTTTTCGCGGAATCGTCGCTTCCCCGGATAGCGCGCGCCCAGCCATGAGTGATTCGAGACTCAACACACGACCGAGCGAAGTACAGGACGAAGAGACGACCGACGCGGGCGAGACGGAGGTGTGCCCGGAGTGTGCCGGCGACCTCGTCGTCGACGACGAGCGCGGCGAGACGGTCTGTGCGGACTGCGGGCTCGTCGTCGAGACCGACGAGATCGACCGCGGGCCCGAGTGGCGGGCCTTCGACGCCGCCGAGAAAGACGAGAAGTCGCGCGTCGGCGCCCCGACCACGAACATGATGCACGACAAGGGGCTGTCGACCAACATCGACTGGCGCGACCAGGACGCCTACGGCAACTCGCTCTCGTCCAATCAGCGCCAGAAGATGCAGCGTCTGCGGAAGTGGAACGAGCGCTTCCGGACGCGTGACTCCAAGGAGCGCAACCTCAAGCAGGCGCTGGGCGAGATCGACCGGATGGCCTCGGCGCTCGGCCTGCCCGAGAACGTCCGCGAGACCGCCTCCGTGATCTACCGCCGCGCGCTCGACGAGAACCTCCTGCCCGGCCGGTCCATCGAGGGCGTCTCGACCGCCGCGGTGTACGCCGCCGCCCGCCAGGCTGGCGTCCCGCGCAGTCTCGACGAGATCACCGAGGTCTCCCGCGTCGAGAAAAACGAGATCGCCCGCACCTACCGCTACGTCATCCGGGAACTCGGTCTGGAGGTCCAGCCCGCCGACCCCGAGAGCTACGTCCCGCGGTTCGCGTCGTCGCTGGAGATGAGCGACGAGGCCGAGCACCGCGCCCGGACGCTGCTGCAAAACGCCAAGGAACAGGGCGTCCACTCGGGGAAGTCGCCCGTCGGGCTCGCCGCGGCCGCAGTCTACGCCGCCGCGCTCCTGACCAACGAGAAGACGACCCAGGCCGCCGTGAGCGAGGTGGCCGACATCTCCGAGGTCACTATCCGCAACCGCTACCACGAACTGCTGGAGGCCGAGCAGGGCCTCCCCGCGGCCTGAGAGGTGGACTCGCTCCGTTTCGCCCCGTTCGCCGTCTGAAGCGGGCCGTCCGCGACGGATTTTTCAGTCCCGCTTTCGAACTGTCGACTGTATGGTTGGTTCCCTCTGTCACCGCGTCGGTCCCGGCCGCCTCCCGTACACGACCCGGCGGGACGTCGGCGGCGGCGTCGCGATGGCCGCGACGGCACTGCTGGCGACGGTTCTGTGGTTCGCCCTCGTCTCGGCCGTCAGAGTGGTCGCGCCCGAGAGTGCCGGACTCGCACTGATCCAGGGACTCGGAGTGCTCAGTCCGCTGGCGGTCCTGGGCGCGCTCGGAGCCGGGACGGCGCTCTGGCGGTCCTGGGTTCCCGAACAACCGGACCCGGTTCGGGGTGCCGTCGCGGGCGGCCTCACAGTCTTGCTCTCGCTCGTGCCCGTCGCCGTCGCCGCCGGACTGTGGATCGCCGTGACCGACGTCGCGGCGGTCACCCCCGCCGAACTGGTCGGTGCAGTGACCGACTTCGTCATGGTCGGATTGCTCGCGTACATCACGGGCGCGATCACGGCGGGCTGGCTCGCGTTCCCGCTGGGGCTGTTCGGCGGCTGGTACCACGAGCGTGCCCGGCGTGACCGCGACGACCCGGCCCGGGGACACGCCACGCCGGTGTAACTGATCACACTACCGGGAGATGCCACGAACGCGACGAGAGCGGACGGTTCGGTGAGGTTACTCGACCCCGCTCGGTCCGAGGGTCGTCACAAGCCCATCATTACATTGTGGGTCTTGCCCGTCCGCATCCGCATGTCTCCGGAACGGTGCTCGGACTCCGGTCGAGGTCGGACCGACACGGACGGCCACCGCAATCGTACCGACACGGACGGCCACCGCAATCGTACCGACACGGACGGCCACCGCAATCGTACCGACACGGACGGCCACCGCGGCCGCGTCGACAGACGAACGGTCCTCGCTCTGCTCGGGAGCACCAGCGTCGGCCTCGGCGGCCTCTCCGGGGTCGCCAGTGCGTCCGAAGACGGAAGCCGGCCGAACGCGGAGAACGCTGGACAGCAACACCAACAGCAGCAGACCCAGTACTCGGTCGTTCAGGGCGAGCAGTGTTTCGCCGTCGACCCGCTCTCGGGGGATCAGCCCGCCGAAGAGCTGTACGACCTGCGGATCCCCGGGCGATACGAGGGGGACAACGGCGCGACCGACCCGGGGAGGGGACCCTACTACGAGTCTGTCGGGACGCAGGACCTCCAGCAACCGGACGTCTCGATCGCCTTCCTCTACGACGGCCCGGACGGACTCAGTCTGGTCGTCGTCCACGACCGTCCGCGCTCGGAGGCCGGCGGTTCGGTCAGTCTCACCGTCCGGAACGTCCCCGACGGCGCCGAGTGGGCCGTCAAAGACGACCTCTACGTCGACCCCGAGACCGGCCAGGAGGAGAACTTCGACGTCTGGGACACGGACGGAGACACCCACACCGTCGACTGGACCTGGGGGAGCGCACACAACGACGGCGGGGTACTCCGCCTGGCGGCCGACGACTTCGCGGTCGCGGTCGAGCCTGCGTTCAACGACGCCGCGGCCCTCTGGGGCGAGCATTACGCCGAGGACCCCATCACCGACTGGCAGTTCCTCTCCTTTCCCGACGGCCGCGAGAACCCCGAGCGGACGTCGCTCGACCTCGATTCCCCGGTGACGGTCAGTACGACCCGCTGTGGCGAAGACGGGGGGATCGGCGCCGTTCTGTCGGCGCTTCTCGACGTCAAACCGGGGAGCGACGACGCCAGGATCAACTCGAAGAGCCAGGGCATGATCCCCGTGTGGGTGTCCGCACTGGACGACTTCGACCTCGACGACCTCGACTTCGAGTCGCTGCGGTTCGGTGCCCCACGCGCGGTCGACGCGGGCGGCGGCGCTGCCCCGAAACACGAGGAACGCGACGGAGACGACCGAAACGACGAGGACGACCGAGAGGGCGAGAAGGACGGGGACGACGGGACGAAGGTTCATTTCCCGACTCCCGACACGGGGTTCGAGGACGGGGACGAACTCGCCAAACTCGTCGGCAAACTCCAGGGAGACCTGGACGTGAGCGGAACCGACTCCGTCACGGTCTTCAGCCCCGGAAACGGACCGGACGGAGAAGATGGCGGCGATGGGGACGATGGAGACGACGAGGGTAACGGACGAGGTCGAGGCCGGGGACGGGGTCGGAACGAGAAAGACGGCGACGGAGAGGATGACGATGATGACGAAGATCGGGAATACGACGATGACGACGAAGATCGTGATGACGAAGACCAGGATGAGGACGACGAAGATCGGGAATACGACGATGACGAGGACGAAGACGACGACTAGAGCGAAGCGGCAGGGAACGACAGAGCGTGGCCGTCGTTCCGGCACCCGAGAGACGCAGTGACGACCCGTCGTCCGGGCTCGGACTGGTGACCCGGACCGAGAGAATCAGCGCGCGTAGAGTTTCGTGCCGACGAGCGCGGGTAGATGCACGTCATCGTCGGGGGAGACGGCCAGATACGGCCGGTCGACGGGGCCGAAGACGTCCACGACCCGGCCGAGGTCGTCCAGGTTCTCGTCGACGACACCGGTTCCGATGTCGGGATAGCTCCCGTCGGGAGAGCGGACGACGGCGACGTTCTGGGCGACGCGGACGACCTCGCCGACGCGTCTCATGCCCGGAGTGCGCCGAGGTACGCGGCGACGGCGCCCAGCAGGTCGCTCTTGGTGGCGTCGTCGGCGTTCTTGACGATGACGCGCCCGCGGGGTTCGTACTCCCGGGGGTAGGTCACGTCGCGCTCGACGACGGCGTCGTACCCCACCTGCTGGACAGCCTGGGCGATCTCGTCGACGGTCGGTTCGGGCACCGCGAGGTCCTTCGCGACGCGACGACCCTCGCTGCGGGTCAGGTCGGCGTCCAGCGCCGCCGGCCAGATGACGTTCTCGACCATGTCACTCGGTCCTCGCCCGACACGTAAGGACCTTTCCAGTCGACGGCCCGACGTCGATGACTCGACCGAGACCAGGACCGGGATCGCGACGGGACTGGCCAGGGGGCCCGCGACCGATACTGACCAGAAGACCTGTGGCCGGCACTGGCCAGGCGACCCACGACCGTGACGGCGGCGAGATATCCACCGGAGAGGATTCAACTCCGCAACACGACGGGGGCGGGCTTTAACAGGGTCGCTATCCAAGACGTGTAGCATCCGCATGTCGTCGCCGCCCGTCGAAGGAACCCCAGTGGTAGTCTACTGTGGGCCGAACAGCGGCGATGTCGCCGAGCGCTGGGTGAAAGCCCGGCGACCGTTCGACCTCCGTGGCGTAGACCCGGGGGACGACGTCGCGACGGTACTCGACGAGACGGCGTTCGACTGCGTCGTCTGTCACGCCACCGACGAGGGGTCGGCTGACGTGAGTCGGGTCGTCGGACTCGTTCGCGACCGCGACCGACACGCTCCGGTCGTCGTCTTCGACGGGGACGACGCCTTCGACGTCGGCGCGGCCGTCGACCTCGGCGTGACTCAGCACTTCGACGTCGCCGGCGAGTTCGACGCCGTCGCCGAACTGGAGCGACTCGGGCCGATGGTCGAGCGTGCCCGGCGCGAACGCCGCGAGCGGTCGATGCTCGACTCGCTTCTGTGGCACATCCCGCTGTCGGTCTACTTCAAAGACCGGACCGGCCGACACGTCCGCGTCAGCGACGCGCTCCCGTCGCTCGTCGGCCCGCCCTACCTAGAATCGCCCGACGGAAAGCGTCACCACGCACCCGAGGACGTGGTCGGGAAGACCGACTTCGACCTGTATCCCGACGAACTCGCCGAGCGGACCGCCGAGGACGACCGGACAGTCGTCGAGTCCGGCGAGCCCATCGGCGAGCGCATCGAGCGGTCGGTCGGCGGCGATCTGGACGAGATGTACGTCGCCACGTCGAAGGCGCCGTGGTACGACGAACACGGTAACGTCGTCGGACTCGTCGGCGTGACGCGCGACATCACCGACCGCCAGAAGTACGAGAAACAGCTCGAACGACAGAACGAGCGCCTCGAACGGTTCGCGAGCGTCATCAGTCACGACCTGCGCAACCCGCTCGAAGTGGCCTTCGCCCGCCTGGAGTTCGCCCGCAAGACCGGCGAGGCCGAACACTTCGACGCCGCCGAGGACGCACTCGACCGGATGAACACCCTCATCGACGACGTCCTGACGCTCGCACGCCAGGGCGAGACGGTCGACGACCCCGAACCCGTCGCCCTCGACGCCGCGGCGACCGACGCCTGGGCGGTCGTCGACACCCGCGACGCCACGCTCGAGATCGAGACGACGACGTCGATCCAGGCCGACCCCGGGCGCCTCCAGCAACTGTTCGAGAACGTCTTCCGCAACGCCCTCGAACACGCCGCTGAAGCGGGTTCCAGCGAGCAATCGGTCGCTGACGCTCCCGATGACGGGGGCGACGACGTCACCGTCCGGGTCGGCGACCTCACCGACGAACCCGGCTTCTTCGTCGCCGACGACGGCCCCGGTATCCCCGAGGCCGACCGCGATTCGGTCTTCGACTCGGGCTACTCGACCAGCGATACGGGGAGCGGCCTCGGCCTCAGCATCGTCCGCACCATCGCCGAGGCTCACGGCTGGGAAGTCCGCGTCACCGGGAGCCAGTTTCCCGACACACCGGGCCCCGACAGTGACGAACACGGAGGCGATAGCAGTGACGACCGACCACTGCGCGGCGCCCGCTTCGAGTTTACCGGCGCCGACCCGTCCGACCACTAGCTGACCCCGTCGATCCTGACTGACCCCGACAACCCCCCGACCACGACGACCCGGACGGGAGCGACACCCACAGATATATGACAGATACGTGACTACGCGTCGGTGACCCGGAGTATGACTGACGGTCGACCGAGGGAGGTACTCACGAATCCCCGACTCGGACAGTTTCCCGCGGCGTTCCGGACGGACCTGGAGCGGTATCTCGACCAGGGCGGGTTACTGGGGACGGTCACGTACGCGCTGGTCTACCTCGACACCGGCGACGAGCGGACGGCCGCGCGGGCCGCGTCGATCCCGACGAACCTCTTCGTCGCCTCCTGTCTCCACGACGACGCCATCGACGCGGCCGGCGTGGACGTGGTCGACGGCCGCCGTGGCGGGGTGACCGACGGCGAGGCGACCGGCGAGGGGGGAGCCGGAGCGAACGGGACCGACCGCAAGGCGTTTCGCAACTGGCGGGTCACGGTCGGTGACGTGGTCTACACGCGGATTCTCGACGCCGTCGAGGCGCTCCCCGAAGGATTCGAGACCCGGACCGTCACCGACCAGTTCCGGACGATCGCCTACGGCCAGCTCGGCGAGGAGTCCGCCGTCCGCGCCGACCCGACGATGGCCGAAGCGGTCGGTCGCGTCGAAGAACGCGGCTCGGTCTGGGGGGAACTCGCGGTCAGTCCCGTCGTCGCCGGCGGCTACGGCGGCCCGGAACTCGACCACGTATCCGCGGTCGTCGAGAACGTCCTGTTCGTGTTGACGCTCGTCGACGACGTCGAGGACGTCCCGGAGGACCTGGAAAACGGCGTCGCGAACATCCCCGTCCTCGCCGCCGACGAGGATCCGGACGACTACCCTTCGACGGCCGCCTTCGTCGACGCACTGGTCGATTCTGACGTCCCTGACCGGCTCAGTGCCGTCGTCGAGCGCCACGAGGCCGAGATGGAAGCCAGCGCACACCGGTTCGTCGAGGGGACCGACCACACCCCCGTCGAACTCGTCGACGCGCTCGCCCGGGCGCTGGAGTGGTACCGCGAGTCGGCCTGTACGGTCCCGCTCGAGGAGGCCGTCCCGCCGGAGCGGCAGGCAGACGTCCGGGATCGACTCGCTGGCGACGAGGACGAACGGGAGGCCGTCCTCTCGGAGTTGCTCGCCGCCTTTCCGCTCCGCGTCCGCGAACCGGAGTCACTCGCCGGCACCACTACGGGCCTCCCGGCCGACCGACTCGCGCCGGTCGTGGTCGGACTCTTCCACGTTTCGGCGCTCGTCGATTCGGCGATGACGACCGACCTCGACGCCGCGCTCGACGACCTCCGGCAGCAGGCCACAGCCGCCGAGTGAGTCGACCGGGCGCTCCGACGCCGTCGACGTCGAGTCGGCGGACCGGTCGGTCGGATTCCGCGGCTGGTGTGGCGTGTCGACCGGTCGTGTTCCGAAGGTATTTGGCCGTGCCTGCCCCGAACGCCGACATGGACCACGCCGAGGCCGGACAGACCTGTCGGCGCGTACTCGACGCCATCGGAGGCGCCGTCGTGGCCGACGACCGCTTCCTGGAGGGGGTGCTCACAGGTGTCCTCGCGCAGGGCCACGTCCTCCTGGAGGACGTCCCCGGCACCGGGAAGACGCTGACCGCCCGCTCGTTCGCCGACGCGCTCGGCCTCTCGTTTTCCCGGATCCAGTTCACGCCGGACCTCTTGCCCGCCGACATCACCGGCTCGAACGTCTACGACGAGGAAAGCGGCGCCTTCGAGTTCGCGCCCGGCCCAGTCTTCGCCAACGTCGTGCTGGCCGACGAGATAAACCGCGCACCGCCCAAGACACAGGCGGCACTGCTCGAAGCGATGGGTGAGAAGCAGGTGACAGTCGACGGGGAGACACACCCGCTCCCGGAGCCGTTTTTCGTCATCGCGACGCAGAACCCCATCGAACAGGAAGGGACGTTCGGCCTGCCCGAGGCCCAGCGCGACCGATTCGTCCTCACGCTCGCGATGGGCTACCCCGACTTCGACGACGAGCGGACGCTCATCGACCGGCGGGCCGACCGCACCGCCCAGACCCCGAGCGTCGGACAGGTCGTCGACGGCGACGTCGTCAGCGAGTTGCAGGCGGCCGCCGAGACGGTCGCGGTCGACGGCAAGCTCCGGGATTACGTCGTCGAACTCGGGCGGGCGACCCGCGAGGACGACCGCGTCGAGGTCGGCGTCTCCCCGCGCGGCGTCCAGCGGCTGTTCGAAGCCTCCCGCGCGGCGGCCGCGCTGGCCGGTCGGTCCTACGTCGTTCCCGACGACGTCCGTGGCGTCGTCCCCGGGACGTTCGCCCACCGTCTCGTCCTGACGACCGAAGCCGAGGTCCGCGGGGTCCGGCCGGAGACGGTCGTCCAGGACGTCCTCGACCGCGTGTCGGTCCCGGCAGTCGACCGGAGTCAGGACGGGCGGGCCGAACGGCAGTGACTCCACCTCCGCAGACCCCGGTATGACCCCACCCTGGCGGCGCCGTCCCTGAATCGATGGCCGTCTCTGCAGCGACGACAGTCACCGCAGTGCGGCGACCAGCAGGACGATGCCGCCGAGGAGGGCGACGAACGCGAGACGGAGCGTCGGGAGCGAACCGAACGCGGCGCCGACGGCGACGTCGGCGAGGCCCCACGCGAGCACCGCGGCGGCGGTTCCGACGGCCAGCGTCCCGCCGATGTGGGCGAGTTCCGGTCGATAGGTGTGACCCGCCCGCCCCACCTCGCGGGCGACCGTGATGCCGTACTCGCCGGCGTCCCAGACGAGGAAGCTCCCGACGAGTCCGGCGAGCACCAGCGGCGCGCCGACCCCGGCGCCGGGGCCGAACCCGCTCGCGACGAACAGCCCGACGGCTGCGAGCGCGGGCGCGGTGGCCCGGTCGTCGAGCACCCCGACCTGCGTCGCCAGCGTCACCGCGACGGCGAGGACGACGGTCAGTCCGACCAGTCCCGCAGTCACCGCGAGCGCGACGGCGACCGCCCCGGCGTTCTCGACCAGCGCGGTCGACTGCCGCTCGAAGGCAGTCCCGAACTCGCCGGGCAGACCCGCCGACACCGCCGTCAGTGCCGGGTCGAGGACGACCCCCTGGACGGCCACCGCGAGGCAGACGACAGCGACCCCGCCGAGGAACGGAGCGAGTGCTCCGGCCAGGTCGCGAGCGTTCGTCCGAACCGTCCGTCCCAGAAGCTCCGAGACGGTCCAGACGGCCAGCGACACGACGAGCAGTGCGACCATCGGTAGACGGAGCGCGGTGGCGTTCGTGACCGCAGCGAGCGGCGCGTAGACCGGCCCGAGCGCGTTCGCGAGCGCCGACTGGGCGAGTGCGAGTTCGACCAGCGCGACCGGGACGACCGCGGCGGCGACGACGGCGAGGACCCGGAGTCTGCGTCGTACCCGCTCCAGAGCGGCACCTGTCCGCTCGCCCGAGGGCCCCGTCGATAGCTCCGACACGGGAGCGGCGTCGAGCGCACGGTCGAGGCCCCCTGCAGTCGCGACGACCAGTGCCGCGAACGTCAGGAGATGCGTCCCGTCGCCCGCGGGGAACGCCAGCAGGTCGAGGAGAGCGACCGGGAGGCCCAGCGCCGCGGCGAACAGGTCCGCGAGCGTTGGCTCCGGGGCTGTCGACCCGGCGAGTAGCGTCGGTACGAGCAACAGGGCCGAGACGGTCAGCGGGACGAGGAACGTCTTGACCGCGAGGTCGGCGTACGCCTCGGCGGTCTCGCCGCGGAGCAGGCGCCCGATACTCGCGACGCCGCCGAGCGTCGCCACCGTCGCGCCGAGGGCGACTATCGTCGCGCTGAGGACGCTCAGTCCCGCAATCCGGACCTGGTCGAAGCTCTGGACCGGGTACGACGTCGAGAGGTGCCCCAGCGCGACGCCCCCGACGGCGGCCGCGACCCCCGTGCCGACGACCAGCGCGAGCACCCCCGCCAGCGGGTACGCCAGCACCCGGAACCGCCCGGCGTCGGCGAGGCGGAGGCTCGCGGCGAACGAGAGCGCCGTCGCGACGACGAGGGCGACCGTCGCCGTCGAGCCCGCCACTCCCGCCGACCCGACCGCTCCGCCGAGGAGCGCCGCGAACCCGACACTCACGACGACCACGACTGCCGTTCCGACCCGCGACGACTGTCCGACCCGGAGACTACCCTCGGTTTCGGCCGGTCCGGCGTCGTCCGACTGCCCGACTGCGTCCTCGGCGGTGGTCACGCGTCCCCTCCCGTGAGGTGAGCGACGGACTCGGCGAGCGCGAGGTCGAGGGGGTCGCCCGGCGCCCAGCTGGTCGTCGTCGCGCCGGTCGCCGCGATTGTCGCGAGTCTGTGTCGCCGTTCGGTCGCCGCGAACTCCCCGCCGACCGATCCCGTCCCGGTCACGTCCGGGCTGACGACCGTGACCGGGTGCCCCTGGGTGCGGAGGGTCCGGACCAGCGACACCGGCCAGTCGTCGAGCAACGGCGTCGCGAGGACGACCTCCGCTCCGGACGGGAGCTGTGAGAGCAACAGGCGCTCGCGCTCGGACCCGCCGTCGGTGGCCGCGCCTGGCGCCGTCGCCGATGTCGCGTCGCCCTGCTCGCCGACTGTGTCGGGGTCGGCCTGGTCGCCGACCGTAGCGGGGTCAGTCCCATCGTCGACCACGTCGGGGTCGCCCCCGTCGTCGACTCGTGGTCCCGAGACGTCCCGGACAGCCGCGAAAACAGCGCGGGCGAGCGTCGTCGCGGCGCCGGCCGACCCGTCGGCCCACGGGAAGCCACCGGGCTGGACCGGCGCGGCGACGTCGTCAGTCTCGACCCCCAGCGCCGTGACGCTCGCGACGACGCCGGCGCCGGTCAGTGACTCGAAGAGGCGCTCGCCCGCGTACCCCGCCAGCTCGGCGCCCGTCGGGACCCCTGGCTGCGGCGCGACGCGACCGGGCACCCGCGCGTCGACGACGATCACCGTGCGGACGGCCCGCTCCTCCCGGAAGGAGACGGTCGTCAACTCGCCCGTCTTGGCGAGGCGGCGCCAGTGTATCCGGCTCTGCGGGTCGCCCGGCCGGTACTCCCGCGTCGAGTGGAACTCGGTCCCCGGCCCCCCGCTGTCGGTCGAGTGTGTCCCCGCCCGCCGGAGCGTCGCGCCTCCGACTCCGACGTCGCTCAGCGGGTAGTGACACGCGATCCGCTCGGTCCCCTCGACCGCCACCGTCTCCGTCCGTACCCCCGACCCGGCGAGCGAGCGCAGTCGAACGCCCGCGTCCTCGAAGGTGAACTCGCCGCGCCGGGCGACCACCGCGTACCGGTAGGTCACCGACTCGCCGGGTCCGAGCGCGAGACTCCGGCGGGGTGACCCCTCGACGACGGCCAGTTCCGCCGGCACGCTGTCGACGACCCGGCAGTCGGGCAGCGTCCCGTCGCCGGCGTTCGTGACCGTCACTGCGACCGTCACGTGTGTGCCCGGTGCCGGCGCCCGGTCGTCGACCGACCGCTCGACCCGTACGGTCGCGTCCCCCGGAACGGCCGACAGGGCGGCGTAGGCGACGTACCCGAGCGGTATCAGCGCTCCGGCCAGCAACGCCGGTGACGCGTAGAGCAACCCGAGCGTCACCAGCGATAGCGTCGCCGGCGCGCCGACCCGCCAGCGCGAGGCGCGGACGTCAGTCACGCCCGACACCCCCCGAGGTCAGTCACGCCCGACACCCCCGGTGAATTCGTCATCAGCGAGTGACGTGACGGCTGCGACCGTCCGTCGGATCCGCCGTTCGCGCTCGGTTTCGGGGTCGAGCCACAGGCGCAGGCGCGACCGGAGCGGGAACGCGGGACCGGCCTCGTCGGCGAGAAACGCGGCGGCCGTCCGGTCGTCGGTCCAGGTCCCGCTCTCGACCCGCTCGGCGGGCGTTTCCCCGGTATCGTCCGTCCGTCGCGTGAGTGTCTCGGTCGCCAGCTCGCGGAGACGGTCCCGGACGGTCGAGACCGCCTCGTCGTCGCCCGCGACGGCCCGCTGGACGACAGCGTCGAGGTCCGCCGCGGTCCGCGGCGCGGTGCTGACGACTCCCTCCGGCGGCCGGTCAAGTACCCGTTCGAACCGTTCGCTTGCTCCGTCGTCAGTGACGACCCGCTCACCGCCGGGCACGAGCACCGACGCGAGTACCGAGAGCGCGACCAGCCCGATCGACGCGAACAGTAGCCTCTCCGCACCGAGTCCCGAGAGCCAGTCTGCGAACGGCGCGAGTACGTCTACCACGGGAGCGACGTCCGGACCGAGGACTACCACCACCGCGAGGGCCGTCGCCAGCGCACCGGCCAGCCCCACCGCTTCCCCCCGTCGCATTACCGCCCGCCCTCCGTCGCGTCTCCGTCTCCGTTTCCGCCTCCATCGCCGTCGCCGTCGTTCCGAGCGGCTTCGGACTCGATGGCGGCGACGGCCGACGCGACTCCGGGAGCCGCCACGTCGGCCGAGCGGGGACCGTACTCGACGGCGCGGAACTCGTCGCGGAGCGTCGTCACCGCCTCCCGCGGGAGCCCGTCGACTGCGATGGCGTGGGCGGCCAGCTGTCCCGGCGTGTGGACGGCCGGCCGGTCGACGGAGACGTGGTCGAGGAAGCGGTCCCACCCCTCGCGGACGGAGCGCTCCGCCTCCCCGCCGGTCGCGTCCCCGTCGACCGGTCGGTCGGATGCGCCCCGGCGGATCCCGGTCACGCTCCGCGTCACGGGCACCGCCGCGGCGACGCGTCCGGAGACCGAACCGAGCCAGGCGCCCAGCGCCGCCGCGAGCGACGCGGCCGTCCTGTCACCGGCCGCCAGCGCGCGGAGGTGCGCCGTCGTCAGCCGTGCCCTCGCGGCCGCCATTTCGAGCGCCCGCTCGGCGACCACCGCGAGCCAGAGGACTGCGCGCACCAGCGCCCGAACGCCACGGTGGAGGCCCGTGGCGACCGTCTCCGGGAGGTCGCGGAGCCCGACGCCGTATCGCGACAGCGCGGTCGCGGCCCCGACGACGATCCCCAGGACCAGGACGACGACAGCACCGAGGTTGAAAAGCGGGTTCGAGACCGTCGTTCGCACCGTCTGTCCGCGAGTCGTGACGGCGACGTCCACTTCGGCGGCGGCCGGGAGCCACGCCGTGACCGTCCCGTCGATGCCGGTCTCGCCGACCTGCTCGCCGCCGAGGGCGACGGTCGCGCCCGGTTCGGGTTCGCCGTTGACGAGCGCCGTCACCTCCGTCGGCGTCCAGGCGACCGGGAACCCGAGCGCCGGGTCGACCGCCACCGAGACCACGTCGACGGCGACGGTTCGCGTCCCGACGACTGCGCCGCGTTCGACCCGGACCGTGACGTTCCCCGGCGTCGACGGGAGCCTGACCTGCGCCCGGCCGCGGTCGTCGGTGCGCCCGACCCGCTCGCCGTCGAGTCGCACCGGCGCGTTCCCCACCGTGACGTCTGCGACTGTCGCGACCAGCGTCACGGTCGCGCCGGTCCGTCGGTCGCCGCTCACCGATATCGTCGCGTTCGTCGGCATCTCGTACGTCCGGGACGCGCCAGCGGTCTCTCCATCCGAGGCCGAGACCGTCACCGACGCCGCGTAGGGAAGCGTCGTGACCACGGTTCCATCGGGGCCGGTGGCGCCGACGGGCTGTCCGTCGACCTGGACGTCCGCGTCGGCGACCGGCGCACCACCCGCCGTGACCGACACCGCCGCAGTCGCCCCGGGAACCGCCGTCCGGTTCAGCGACAGCCGGTAACCGTCCTCCGGGGACTGCGGACTCGTCGGACCCGTCGGCGGGACGGTCGGTGTCTCCCCGGTCGGTATCTCGGGTGTCGGCGTCTCCGCTGTCGGCGTCCCGGGTTCGGGCGTCTGCTCGGCTGTCGTTCCCGTCGAGGGCGTCGCCGTCGCCGTTCCCCGGTCGGTGTCGGTTCGCTCCTCCGGACTGCCGCTCGACGGCGGGTCGTACGCACCGGCGACGCCCTGTTCCTGAAGCGCCTGGCGTTCCTGTGTGACCCGCTCCTCGCCCGGCGTCGGGTCGAAGCGCACCCAGCCGACGCCCTCGAAGTACACCTCGACCCAGGCGTGGGCGTTCAGCGCCCGCACACGGTAGGTGTCCGTCGCCACCCGTTCGCCCGTCGAGTAGCCGACGACGTACCGCGCCGGGATCTCCTGGGTGCGCAACATCGCGACCATCGCCGTCGCGAAGTACTCGCAGTAGCCGGCGTCCATCTGCCGAACGAACCGGGTCGCGACGTCGTCTCCTGGCTCCGAGACGTTCAGCGAGTACGTCTTCGTCGTCTCCAGCCAGCGCTCGACCGCGACCGCCGTCTCGTAGGCCCCGCTCGCGTTCTCGACGACGCCGTCGGTGACCGGGTCGAGCGCAGCCCGCGTCTCGCTCGGGAGCGCCGTGTAGCGGTTGGCGACCGACGCCGGGTAGTCGTGCCCGCTCGCCGTCAGCAGGGCCGGGTCCGACGGCGGCCGCTCGCTGACGCCGCTGTAGGTCGTCCCCGCCGACAGCGACCCGTCGACGCTGGCCCGGCGTCCCCCGGTCAGTCCGAGTTCCGCGGGGCCGGTGAGTGACTCCGGTCGCCACACCATCGGCGGCGAGCTGGCCGGCTGTGCGAGGTCGACTTCGTAGCGGAGCGTCTCCCCGGGCGCGAGGAGCGACGTATCGCTCGGTGCCGACCGCTCCCAGCCGCTCCCCGTGTACGTGTCGTACGCCCCGGTCCGCCAGTATGCGGGTTCTTCGCTCCGGACTGTGAAGTGCGTCTCGGCGCTCTGCGAGCGGAAGGCGTTCCCTCCGCCCCCGATGCCCCCGACCTGCTGGCTGTCGCCGGCGTTCAGTGCGCCGAACCCGCCGGCGCTCCCGGGGGCGGTCCCGGTTTCGGACTCGGCGTTCTCCGCCGCACCGGGCGGGAGCGGGACGAGCGACGCCGCTGGTGCGCCAGAACCCGTGGCTAACGCGGGCACGAGCGCCGCCGTCAGGACGACCGCACAGACACAGACCACCGCGAAGGCCACGCGGCCGTACTCGCGGCCCGCGACGCGGTCGCCCCCGCTGTCCGTGCCGGCCTCACTCATCGTCGATATCAGTGGAGTGCGACCCGTTCGGACCGCTCGTCTGCATTCGTCCCAGCAAGGTCTGCCAGAGACAAATACTTGTTGTGCCCGACCCGGAGGTTTTTATCGCCAGCAGTGAGAGGGGTGGGTATGATCGACGGCTCAGCCTGTCCCGAATGTGACGGACACGTCAGCACCGAGGACGGACTCGGCTACGTCTGTGACGACTGCGGTCGCGAGTACGACGCGGCCGACCTGTTCCTGCCCTGACGCGGCCGCTTTCGGGCGGTCCCACCGGCCGGGGTTTCGTAACCCTTTTTTCCTCGCTCCTCAGAGTCGGAGTTGCGCCGCCTTAGCTCAGACTGGGAGAGCACTCGACTGAAGATCGGGCTGTCCCCGGTTCAAATCCGGGAGGCGGCATACCCTTCTCGGTTTACATGCCGGAACGACAACCCCTGTAGTTACCCCTCTATGCGGCCCGCGGCTCCATCCTACTGAGGGAGGTGCGTGCGGTTGCAGCTCGTAGAGACTGCACCGCACGAATTTGCCGCTCACTTCCTCTTTGCAGAGCACAGACTTTCGCCCTTCTTCGCGTGCGACCGGCAAATCAAGGATGGCGGGGGGAGTCAGCGCGCGACATTCGAATACCAAGGGGAAGAGTGGGAAATCACGCTCTCGTATCGAGATTCTGGTTTGGCCCACCCGGGCGCTTCGCTCCCGACTGGGTCCGCGTTTCACCTTGAAGAGATGCGGGAGTTCGAATTTCATGTCCGGAGCAAGGATGATCCCGTGGGCGAGCGCTCGATGCACGCTCACATCGCTCCGCGCTGGCAGGGAATGACGAGCAAGAACGGGCAGATAATCTCCGTGCCCGACGATCTCGATGAAGGAGTAAATCTACACGTCCAAGGTTCAAACATCGAATTCCGCCGGTACCAGTCGCTGATTCAGCGAAGCGCGAGAGCAGTCGGAATCAGTCCGGACTATTTCCGCGAGCTACACGAGTTTTCGACGATTCTCGACGCAGAGCGATACGTTCGGATACATCAGGAAGAAAGTGGTCCGGTTCACGCCCGAGACGGTCCGATAGCGCAGTTGGGTCACCTCCTCGAAAACGACCGTGAAGGACGTCGCAAGCTCGTCCAGTACGACAGCGACGAACGAAGCAGGAAACAGCCTGGATACTATCACACGGCGACTCTCGGCCCGAGACGTATTCGAGAGGCATTCCCGGACCACGAACTCCCGAAGGAGGTCAAGCACTACTACGTCAAAGAGGCGGCGTCCATCGACAGCGACCGACCAATTGCCCACCCGAAGGTGGGCGTATCCTATCAGAAATCGTTCTGGGATGACCAACTCGGTGCGTCGGCTGACGCTATCGAGCAGCTCACTCTTGAGCTCGAGGAGACATTACTCAGCGTCCTCGCCGAGGCAGGCATTCCCCTTCGCCCTGGAATGGGGACCTACGTCGCAGATGCGTATTTCGATGCTGTCGAGTCCGATCGTGAGCGAGACGTGGTGGAGTTAGATTTCACCCAGATCAAGCACAGGCAGGAGTCGGTCGTCATCAAACACATCGCAGACGGTCTTGCACCGACTGCGTGGGATGCGCTTCAGGTGCTCGTAACCGACGGTGGGAAAATCAGCCCCAAGGATATCGCAGAAGAGGCTGACCGACATCCCGGAAGCGTTCGGCGTGCCCTGGATAGAATTCCTGAGCTGGTTGAGCGAGAATACAGGAGTGTCTCCCTTCGCTCGAAGTACATCGCAGACCTAGTTCACGACGCGGTCAAAGAAGCGAAAGAGGCTACGCGGCGTGCTGCTGAAGCGGGTGCGAAGGCGATCGAGGCTGCTGAGCGTGGCGTTGATGAGTCGACGAGTGCGTTCATCGCTTGGGCAGCAAAGTACGATATCGATGTCCAAGATCGTGAGGGCAGGGAGCTTGAACTGGAGTTCGGGACGGTTGACGATGTACGGAAGAAACTCCGTGAGGGGTTGGAACTCTGGAGATCCGCCGATATGCCGGAAGAGCGCTATCGAATGGCGAGGGTTCGGTACAAGGAAGAAGTCGATGCAGGGTACAACTACGTCGACAGGACAGAGGTCAATTCCTACGCGACCGTCGCGTGGCGACTCCTCGACTGAAGCCGACAGGATAGTGGCAACACTATCGAACCGGACGATTTCCCGGTGAAAATCCCCTATTTTCCGCGCTAAACCGTACTAACACACCCTGGGGGCCGCTATGAGAAAGAGGGTATGTGTTTTGATGAAGTCCCCTTAGGGACACGCCTAAATCCAAATTAAACGGCCGAAATATGTTTCCAGATCGATGTTATGATTAAAAGGGATGCGCTCTTGATTAAACGAGGCATATGTGCAATCGAAATAATACATGTATTTCAGCGATCAATACTTTCCACGGCAGGTGTGAAATACAGTTGGAAAAGCTGAAATACCGTCGAATCAGTTAGATCCTTCATTCAGAACGTATGATACGAGGTTTAGACGATCTCAGTTTAATGGTTGCTGCTCTAATCGCTATTCTCCTTTTCTTTCTGGTTGTAGCTTTATTTTTTCGACGGCAGGGGTACTTTTTTAGTAGATATTCTCTAGTACTGCGTGCAAATTTCCCGCTCTTGATTCAACATCCAGAGATTATTCTGGAACCGTTACTGGTATATCTTCCACCAAATAGGCGTATTCAAAATTTAGCTTCAAACATCACACGTATGCTGCTCTATGGGGTTGGAGTCATGGTCATATTTGTAATTATTATGTTTATAGACGAAGCGATTGCCTTTGATGGGATCATAGGCGTATTCCAGTTAAGCCATCAGATCTGGCAAGTCCATGCTACAATAGCTGGTTTCAGTATCGTTGCGCTTACATTCTATTGGGAGGCATTATCATCTAAAATTACAGTTCCTGAGGCTATTGGGCATTTAGTTAATGATACGGAAGTTTTGGGAACAGTGTATACTCTGCTGATATCAAATATAGTGATCGGTATTGCCGCCTGGTACAGTGAAATGTGGCTTCCTAACCGTCCAAATGACCCATTCGGGAATGTAGGTGGAGTGGAAGTACTCACCGTTGGCCTCTGTGTTGGTGCATTCCTTCTGTCTATGATTGCAGTGATGTCTTTCTTCGAAAGTCTATATCGAATTTTGTTTAAAATCGGGGTTGAGCAAGCAGTATTAGACTCTTTCAGCTCAGAGATGGATAGCATTCTTTCAAAAAATCCAGAACCAACATATGGACAAATTATAGATCGGGTTTCATCGGTCGAATCACAAACATACCTCTTTGGATTTAGTTGGGAAGATCAGGCCGTGACCGCAGAGGATCTCTCACTTTCAGGAGAAACTCTAACAGACGTTCACCTCAAGAAGCTTGAAAACGCGATATCAACACTTGAGCCAGATGAAGATGTAGTAATAAGTCTTAGGCCAGGTCAGCAATTCCGCCCAAATTCAAGACTGATTAGATTTGGGTCAACTACCGGCGGAATAGATGATTTCAAAGAAGAGTTCAAAGAAGCATTAAATACGGAATCATGATCCAAAATCGGCCCTCCTCGGTTGTAGATCAACTTTTTCAGTGGGTTCAAGAGTCGATTGGAGAAGAAGCAAAGTTGGATTTTAATTCAAGACTTCTGAGATACGGCCAAGCCTTTACTAAACTACTACGAGATTTCGAATCATCTGAAGGGGAAGATCCCGGCTCCCCTCAACCGGGAGTAAGATCTCAGTTTTTACAAGGGTACGAAGAGCTCTATCGCACAGCCCTTTCGCGTAACAACAGTCAGATATTCCGGAATAGAATAGTCCAGAGTCTCGTATATAGCCTTCGTATTTCTTTTGATGAGGGGCTGCTCGGCCCAATTAGCGATATATCGGATACATATATGGATATTTTAGAGATGGAATTCAAACAATTTGGCACAACTGAGGTTGTATTAAACCATATTGAAGAACTCGAGACACCATTTGTTGCAGCGGTAAACCAGTTTTTAGACGACTCTACTCCAACAAAGAGAGAATATTATACTTTTATACTTTGCTATTCGATCACATATGATCTAATGGACTTATCTGCTGAGCATGATTCTGGTCCGGGGATATCTAAATCCTTTGATGTTTATGACGATACCCTCTCTAAGGGGACTTTAGATAGCCGGATTATGCGGATGTGGCGGATTCCGGAGAACATCCCCCAGCGAATATCAACTCATCAAGACCGACTTGAGATCCACGAACGAGTCAGGAACTTAGATCTCATTGGAAGATGCCTACGATATTTTGAGTCAGATAGCAATGCCCGCGTAGATCCAATCAGTGTAATCCGAGAAAGATCAGACTTTGACTCTGATATTAGTGGCTTGTTTGACTCAATGTTCATATCAGTGGATTCAAATATAGAATTAGAGCCTCCCGATACGATATCCTCATATATCAGATTTAACTTTGTTCGCCAAGGTCCTAATGCCGGCTTGTGGAGAGCCCGAGCATATGTCCTCGAATTCCTTCGGCTGGGATGGCCAAATCAAGACTATTCATATAAACTCGAAAATGTTGGAATTCCCTCATCACCGAAATTTAAGGATATTCTCAAACGGATTCTTAACGCACACAACTGGCCGGAGTTGGAAGATCTGCCAACTCAGCAGTTCTTAGATATCGAGGGACAGGAATTGGATGCAAGGCTTTTCATATCATATGAAGCTCATCGAGATGCGTTTGATTCCGCACACACCAGTTCATTACAGAGGCTGCGTGATTCTGAGCTAAACCACACGCTTGTTAACAATTACAAAAACACTAGAAACCAGAATGCCAACCGCGATACCCTCATTAAATATCTAAAAGAGCGCGGGAATATTCAGACAAAAAGCTACGATCCTGATCTAAGTGGGGTTCCTATAGCCCAATATTTTGAACCAAAGGAATTGTTTGTGGAAGGTTACGCGGAAGAAGTCGCTCCTGTAACTGGACCTAGTAGGAATAGAATTATCCAAAACGGGTATTCTAATTACTTACTGAATAGAATTTTTAGAAAAATCACCGTAGATTCCCAATCGAAGCTGGAAAACATCTCCAAAAAGTTAGTGAGAAGAAATTTGTCTCATGATCCAATCGTGATTGAGTCGGGTGTGAGTTTATTTGATGAGGAAGCAACGTGGGAAGAGGCGGAACCCCCTCATGAAGATATGGGGATCATCAAAAAATGGAATTCTACACCGGTTTTCTCAGAACCGCTTGATGAGTTTGATGCTATTGTCGTTTATGGTACAACCTCAGAGGTCGTAGAATTCAAACCAGACTCAGGGCTATACAATATTGAGATTCAACCAGCTAGAGAGGATGAAATTAATATCAGGTTACATGAACCGATATCTGAGGATAATTTGAAAAAATGTGTTGTCACAGCAAAAATTCGGTTTGGACTGAGGTCAAATGATCCAATCGGAGTAGCGGTCCGAATTTCTGATTAGACATTAACGTAGTTCACCAAGAACTACGACACGGAATCCACCATAGCGCGCAATCTCGGGACTATCGGAGCCAAACTGTGGTTTATCATGTCGGACTTGTCATTGAGAACTATCCATGCGAATCGAGCGCAACGAGAACCACCACTCGTATCACTGTTGGCTCACGCCGAACGAGTGCAAGACCCCACACAGGTTCGACTACGCAGAAGATCTCGAACACGTACCCACGTTCCTGTGTACGTACTCGGGTACACGAGTGGCCACCTGACTTCAGGTGTCGCTCAGAACTCACCAGAATACGGGCCTACTCACTTGCTGTGGCCGCAGAATCGAGTCCGACGGGGCGTCCCTGCTCCCACTCGACAGCGAGGACCGCGTCTCGAAGCGAGTCGAGTCTGCGCTCGACGACGTCCAGCGGATGTGAGTCGATGAACTCCGCTGGTTCGTGTGCGACGGGTGTCGCGCCGTCGTTCACCTGCAGGTGAACTGGCCCGAGATCGTCGTGCGTGTCGTCTCGATGCCAGCCGACCAACAGACTTCGGTCCGGCTCGACCCAGTTGAACCAGTAGTACTCGTGTGGCCCCCCAGTCTGCAGTTGAAACCCGATCTCGACCCGCGCGGTCGTCTCCGGGTACTCGTCGTCATCGAGGAACTGGCGTGGGTCTACCTCAGCGACTACCCGGTACGGGCCGGATTCACGCGGTTCAGCACGCCGTCGGCGAACGTTCTCGCACGTGCCGCTGAGCCGATTCTGGATGCGGTCGTGGAGCCGCTTGCTCTGCAAGTTCGACCGGTTAGCGAGGAAAACGACCATCAGGCGAGTGTCGAGGGAGAGTCAGTTCGCGGTGAAGAGAGTTCGATGACGTCATCGTACAGTTGGAGGGCGTGCTTCACGAGCCCGAGTTCCGTGTTGATCGCCTCCCACGTGGCGATCACGTTACGACGCTCACGAAGCTCCGCAGCCGAGAAGTCCTCGTCAGCAAGTTGTTCCCGAAACTCGTCGAGTGAACTGACGTCGTACTCCGCAGACAGCTCTTCCTGTTCCTCCTTCAGCTCTGTGAGCTGGCTCTCCAGCTCGTCACGCGAGTGAGCCTCGATCAGGTCCGTCACCTCGTCGAAGAGCATCCGTACGGGGTTCAGGTCGTAGGCTTTCGTCCCGTCGACGGTCGTTTCCGTGACCCAGTCGTCACTCTGCAGTCGCTGGAGTTCATCGTCGGCTGTCGCGCGGGAAACGTCGGCTCGGTCCGCGATCTCTTGCACCGGCGTTGGTTCGTCCAGCAGCTCCACGACGTGCCGGACGCGCTCACGCCCGCTCATACTCTCCGTCCACGATCCCGGATTCGATTCAGCCATTCTACTGGGTCTTGCACCGGCCGGCTCAAATAATTTTTCTCCGTTCAAATATTCAGACGAGGTGTGGCCGTCCTCCGGTGGGAGGCCGTTCAGATATGGGGGTGGCACTTCTCTGAACTCACCGTCCAGCGAGGCGTTTCATCGCCAAGCGAGTACGGTGCGTTCTGAACGTGTTCCCGAGCGGATTTGAACCCTGGCAGTCACAGCCCGCGCAGTGAATCGAGCAGGAGCGTCTTCGAGAGTCGTGCTGCATGCAGGACGGACATTCGGCAAGTGGGCCGGCATGGGAGCCGGGTTCTCGAGATTCGCCTGGTCGATACGAAGAGCAGCGTTAGCCTTCGGTCGGTTGCCAGGCCCACATCTCGTCTGCCCGAGTGACGTACCCCAGGCCAGGAGCGGGGAAGTGATAGGCGAGTACCAGCGCGTGTTCGGTTGCGGCGGTCTCCAGGAGTCGGTGTCTCGTCTCGACGAGTCGATCCGGGTCGTGATCGGTGGCCCCGTACCACCCCGGATGTGCGAGGTGGATCGGATGGAGCACCGTATCGACGAGATGCAGCAGGCGGTCGTCGCCCGAGGTGACCGAGACCGCCATGTGGCCGGGCGTATGCCCCGGTGCTGGAAGGACGCGAATCCCCGACACGATCTCCGTTTCGGCGTCGGCGTCGACGAGTTCGAGCCGTTCCTGTATGGGAGGTAGTGTCTTCTGTGGGATCTCCCGGAGCAGGCGTTCGAGATCGGCATCCACCGACAGGCCCGACAGATCGGGGTCGGTAGTCCAGAAGTCCCACTCAGTGTCCGCCATGACGTAGCGTGCCTCCGGAAACGCTGGCGCTCCGTCGTCGTCCACACAGCCACCGATGTGGTCGGGGTGGCCGTGGGTCAACACGACCGTATCGACGTCCGCGGGCGCGATTCCCGCCTCGTCGAGATTCGACAGCAAGTTCCCGGTCGTGGGTGCCAGGTCGCCGGCTCCGGTGTCTATCAACACCGTGTGATCGCCCGTCTCGATCACCAGGCTCGGGTATGGACTGACGTACTCCTCCCAGTCCACCGGATCGATGTCGTGGTCACGGAGCGCTCGCTCGCGGTCGTCGGCGGGTGCGCTGGTGAAAAACGTCCGTGCAGGGTGAGGATACGCGAACGTCCCGTCCTGCACGACCAGACAGTCGAACGTGCCGACGGTAAATCGGTGGATCGGAGCGTCGGAGTGGCTGTCGTCGTCAGGCTGGCGGTCCGTCCGTCGTCGGTTCGTGTCGTCGGTCATTGCTAACTGGTGACGGCTCGCAGTTCTCGGTGGCGATACGTTCGAATCGTGAATCGAGGGAGTCTGTGACCCGTTCCGACCGGCGACTTCTCCCGCTCAGTCGTGGCCGTGCCCGCTGCTGATCCGGTCGATATCGTCAAGCACTTCGTCGAACGACACCGTCCCGTCGCCGGCCTGGATGTTCGCCGGGTCCAGCGCCGCCGTATCCAGCACCTCCCTCGGAGTGAGCCAGACCCATTCACAGTCCTCGTTACCGTCGCTAAACAGTTCGAGTTCGTGTTCGAGCATCTCCTTGCTAAACGGCGGCAAGAGCGGCGGGTCCTCGGATCCCTCGAACGTGTCCTCGTAGTCCGGTACGTCCGATTCGTCGAGGTCGCAGACGACGATCCGCATCGCCATCCCGAGTGGGTGGTGTGGGGCACAGTACAGGTCGTACAACCCCTTTTTCTCGAAGCGATAGAGCCAGGCTCCGCCGACGGTGACGACCGGCGACGAGAACGGGGGAACGCGGTCCGGAACCCGTTGCTGGAATCCGTGTCCGGGATGGTAGGCCGTGATCGTGTGGTCGGGCGTCCTGTACGTGAACTGGACGATGTCGTCTTTCGCGACCGCCAGACCGGTCGGCTCGAAGTGGAACAGCGGTCCGTGTTCTCCGGGAACGGGATCGGCGACGTGGAGTTCGACCGTGTGGTCCGGTTCGAGTTTCTTCGGGACGTCGTCGGCATCCGGCGTCGCGTAGCCGTAGTGCGAGTCGATGTGTGGCGGATGCGGGTCGTCGTGGTGAGCACCAGCGATACCACTACCGAGCGACAGCGTGGCGCCGACACCGAGCGCTTTCAAGAGCGGTCGGCGACCGAACCCCGACCAGTCGGACGGTACTTCGTTCGAGTTCGTGGCCTCGTCTTTCATAGGTCTGGGACCCGACCGGGAGTTCGACGTCCGGCGAGAAATTTCGAGACGCTACGAGTGTAGCGCCGTGGTTCGGAACGGTACTCTCGTGCATCGTCGGGGATGGCAGAAGAAACTCACTGCAGCCACGGGATCCCCGTCTCTCGGCGTTCGTCTCGTCCGTCCCCGGCAAAGAACAGAGAGAAGAGTTCGTTCTCCGCTTTCCGGAGGTGCGCCAGCATGGTCGGTCGCGAGATACCCAGCAACTCTGCCACGTCGTCGGCAGAGTTCTCGCGTGGCCACTCGAAGTACCCCGTACGATAGGCGGTTTCGAGTGCCTGTCGCTGTCGGTCGGTGAGGTTCACGAGTTCGTCCCCGGAGAGACACACCGACTTCTCGACCGGGTGCTGGTCGTCGCGTTTGGCGAGTACCTCCGTGTCGGGATAGGTCGAGCGAACCTGTTCGAGGAAGCTACTGGGGTCGGTCGTCTGTGGGAGTTCGACCAGAAAGTTCGCGACCCCGGAATCGATGGACCCCGACGTGACCCGTCCGCCAAGCGATGCGAACGTACCCAGCAACACCGACTCCGTCGTGAGTGCCACGACGTGTTCCGGTCCGTGCTGGTTCGTACGGACAGTGCCGACAGTCGGTTCCGTACGCAGAGTCTCGACGAACCGATCCGACTCCCCGCCGGGGAGCGAGAAGTATAACAGCCACCGCTCCCCGTCGGTCGAGACGTACCCCTCGAGGGAGAGCCGACAGCCGAGTCGCTCAGTGGTTTCGACGACGAACTCGTCGGGGTCGACGAGTCGGAGCTCGAGTTCGGTTACCTGCTCGGCGAACAGGAGCTGTCGCGTTCGACTGGCATTGATCGCGTAACCGATAGCTTCGCCCAATATCTCGAACCCTCGCTGTTCGCGCTGGCTGAATGCGAGCGGCCGGGAGGCGTAGACTGCCAGGATACCGTACGTCGTCCCGTCGTAGGTCAGGGGGATGGCAGCCGCTGACCGGACGTTGCGCTCCAGGGCCGGCCGGCGCCACGGTTCGAACGTCGGATCCGTCTCGATGTCCTGGCTGACCTGGATGGACCCCGTTCTGAAGGCACGGCCGCCAGGACCTCGTCCGGTCGCACCTTCGCCGGTCGTAACGTCGATTGACTCGATGTAGTCGTCGTCGACTCCCGCACTCGCCTCCGGAACGAGACGGTCGCCGCCGACGTCGGGCGTGCCGATCCAGGCGAACTGGTACAGATCGGAATCGGCGAGACGGGCGCAGACTGTTTGCTCGATATCCTCGTGCGTAGGCGATTCGAAGAGGTCGCGGACAACGGCGAGGAGCAGTTCGTTGATGCGGTTCAGTGTATCGAGTTCGTCGCGCTGTCGTGCGAGTTGCCGCTCGCGTTCCTTGCGCTCGGTGATGTCACGGAGGATCCCGATACAGCCACGGTGGCCGTCCGTTGGTTCCGGGTACAGTCGGAACCGCGATTCACAGACGATCCTGTCGCCATCGGGCGTCTCGGCCGACATCTCGAACGAACCGATGTGGGACTCTCTCTCGATGGCTCGGCGTATCTCGGCCTCGAGCGCGGCGCGCTCGTCCTCGTCGACCACGAGGTCGTGGGCGTGCAGCTCCCGTACTTCGTCGCGGGAGAACCCGAACTGTGCCAACATCTCGAAGAAGCGCTCGTTGGCCGTCTCGACCCGGAGGTCCTCGTTCAGCACGTAGACGCCGTCGTCGACGGTTTCGACGATCGTTTCGTACCGTTCGAGTTCCCGCTCGCGTTCCTTGCGGGCGGTGATGTCGCGAGCGATGCCCACCCGGTATCGTCCGCCGTCCGTCTCGTCGGTGTAGGTCACGCCCCGGAGTTCGAACGGGATGTGCTTGCCGTCTTTCGAGACGACCGCCATCTCTCGGGTCCTCTCCGGGAAATCAACCATTCTCGTTCCCTCCTCTCCGAGGAGTTCGCGACGGTCTTCGGGGAGGAACTCCGGAAGGGTCATTTCGGCGATTTCCGCGTCCGTGTATCCCAGTCGTTCGTTCAGCCGATGGTTCCACTCGACGACATCGTCTTCCTCGTCGACGACGTAGATCACGTCATCGACTGCGTCCAGCAAGGTCTGAGAGAACCCGACCGGACCTGGCGTATCGTGAACGGGCTGTCGGGACTGGCCGTCAGCTCCTCGGCGACGTTGCCCCGCTCCGTTCGCGGCGGTGCGTTCCCGGACGACACAGACAGTGCCACCGTCGGTCGCGCGCATCGAGAGCTCCACGGGGACGCGGTCCCCGTTCCGATTGTGGCCTGACGCTCGTCCACGCCACTCCCCCTCCTCACGTACCCGCGCCAGCAACTCGCCTGCCGTGAACCCTCGATCGACAGGTGTATAGAGTTCCTCCCAGCTCCGCCCGACGAGTTCTCGGGCGGCCGGGTACCCGTGGATCTCGGCGAGTCGGTCGTTCACGTCGGAATACTCGGCCTCTTCGATTATTCCGATCCCATCCATCGCCGCCGCAGCGACCTGGGCCCAATCGATAGAGACGGATCTTTCCATGTGTGTTAATGACACCCACGTACGTTAAGAATGTCCCCGCCACACTACATAGGGAGTCTCTACATTCATGGCGGGATGGCATTCCTCGTACAGTGTGCAGACGAAGACGATCGAGGGAGAGAAGGCACCAGCCACACGTACCCGATTCTCAGTGCTTCGCGGAACCGTTCGTGGTCCTCCTCACGGTGGCCCGGTGACGCCGCTCGCGTCACGTTACAGCACGGCACTGACGAGAATGCCGAGACCGAACAGAACCACGACCGCCGAGCCGATCTTCGTGAGCGTGACGTTCCAGTCGGCGGCTTCGACCTCCGACATCGGCGTCGTGCTCCCGATCGCGTCCAGCTGCTCGCCGAATCGCGTGATACCCCTGGCGTAGCGGAACCCGACCGCGCCGATCACGACGAGGAAGAACCCGAGGAACGCCTGTCCATCGGATCCGTCAGTGTTCCGTCCGTCGTTCGGGTCCTCCGGGTCGAAGTCACCCGGCGGGAAGGGTTCGTCGTCGGGGTCGTCCTGAACGGGCGTTCCGTCCTGCGTACCGGGTTCACTCGCTCCGGGTGTCGCGGTCGTCTCGCCGACCCCGAGGGCGACCCCGTCGAGGAACGCCCGTCCACGGAGTCGGACCTGCCAGTCGGTGTTTCCGGTTTCGTTCTCGAAGCGGACGTCCCACTGGCCGTCCCACGGTTCGGCGGCGTCCCAGACGGCGACTCTCACCGTTCCGTCGTCCCGGCGGACGGCGAAGTCGAAAAACCGCCCACTCTGGAGGTCGAGTCGCGTCGACTGATCCCCGGACTCGACGACGACCGACGACGCGAAATCGGGGCCGTCGTTCGAGAGGACGAGGCGCGCCGTGCTCCGGTTCGAGTCGGGGCGCTCGCTCGTGATGGAAGGCGTCGCCACCGCTGTCCCGCCAGTGATCACTGTCGACGCGGTGTCGGTCGCATCCGTTCCCGGCGACACGGTGTCGGCGGCCCCGGTTGCGGTTCCGATCTCAGTCTCGGTCCCGGTCCCGGTCCCAGTCTCAGTCTCAGTCCTGGTCGACGCGACGGTGGCTGTGTCGGATGCCGTTGCATTGCCGTCCACCGTGGTGTCCTCTCCTGATCGTTCACTCGCCGCTTCGTCGGTCGCGACCAGCGCGAGACTGCCGTTCGAGCCGAGGTCGAGCGTTCCGGTGAGGACGCCACGGGTTCCGTCGACCGTCGGCGTCGTCAGCGTCGCAGTCTCCCCGTCGACGACGGCCAGCGAACAGTCGCCGGTGGCGCCGACTCTGACGGTTCGCCCGCCGGTCCACTCCGCCACGGAGTCGTTCCCCAGGGAGTCGACGAACTCCGGGTTCCAGTCGCGGTCCAGCTCCGGCGGGACGTAGCCGTCGTCTTCACACGAGAGGGTGTTTCCGTCCGATTGTGTGGCTGTCGTCGGTCCCGTCACCGGGTCGTCCGCCGCCGTAGCGACGGCTACGCCCGAAGCGCCGACTAACAGGAGGCAGGCGAGGAGACCGGTGGCGAGGGTCTCGGAGGGGAGGGCGGTCAACACTCGAATGCCGGATTCGTCGACACTTGTCGGTTTCGGAGTTTCGTCGTCGCTGTCGGGCGGGGAATCCCGGCAGTCGTGAATATCTGCTCGGCACAGTACGAACTCCACGTCTCGCGAAGGGACCGGGTGTGAATGGAACGATTCACCCAAATCTCGATCTCATGACTGCAGCAATGATCGTGTGATAGAAGCCCTCGGCGGGCTCGCGGGTCGTGTCCCCGTTCGGCCAGTGGCGCGTCGCGCCACGCACGCCTCGCCCTTCCAGTCCGCCAGGGAAACTGTCTGTGAGGACGGCCACCGACCGTTCCACGTCGAGACAGCCTGTACAACGGGAATCTTCCTGGCGGACTGGAAGGGCGAGGGCCGCTCGCGGCGAACGCGTAGTCGCCTCAGCGACCCCTATCCGAGCGAGCGAAGCGAGCGAGGATATGTCGCTGAGCGACCGCGAGCTGCGAGGCGCCACGCGCCTCTATTGCGAGCGAGGAGCGCAGCGACTCGCGAGCGGCCCGAGGGCTTTCATCGCACTGCATCGACTGCGGCGCTGTCTGCGGACGGAGTTTGTCTCGTGCCACCCGATCATCTGACGAGATCGTATACTCCTACCGAGAGATTCACGACTGTACGAGAGCCATCAGACGCTGTGCGGGGCGATAGGTCAGTCCGCCGCCGAGACACGCGAGCAGGTAGAGCCACGCCGTCACCAGCGTCGGGTCGGTCCGGATAGTACGGAAGGCGAGTCGGCGGGTCTCGCCGTAGTGGCCGTTCTGTGCGGCGGAGATGACGAGCGTCTCCAGCAGCGAGGCGACGAAGCGGCGTTCGAGGCCGTACTCGCGGGCCAGGTCGCGGTGTTTCTCGACGAACAGGGGAAAGGAGACGTCGCGGCGGCGCTCGAAGTCCTCGCCGATGCGGCCGTCGTGGTCCCAGTGACGGATCGTCAGGGGCTCGGGAACGACGGCGAACTCACAGTGCAGGGAGAGCCTGAGGAACCACTCGTGGTCCTGCCAGCTCGGGAAGCGTTCGTCGGGGAGGCCGGCGCGCTCGACGACGCTCGCCCGGACCATCACCGCCGAGAACTCGGCGATCGCGGCACCTTCGAGGATGTCGCGGGTGACGTCGCCGCTCACCGTCCCGCTGATGACCCGCTCCCCGTCGGGGTAGACGTACCGCGCGCCGGTGTAGACGAGACCGACGCGCTCGCCGCCCGACTCGAAGGCCGCGACCTGCCGTTCGAGTTTCCCGGGCGCCCAGCGGTCGTCGTCGTCGAGAAAGGCGACGAATTCGCCGCTGGCCTCGCGGATGCCGGTGTTGCGCGCGGCGTTGGCCCCCCTGTTTCGTTCGTGACGGACGACGGTGACCGCGGCGAGTGCGTCGAGGTCGAGATCGGGGCCGGGGTCGGTGTCGAGGTCCGGGCCTGAATCAGGGTCACCCAGTACGTCGCTCGCGGGCACGTCCGAGTGGTCGTCGACGACGACGATTTCCACGGGATGGTAGGTCTGGTCGAGAACCGTCCCGACGGCCCGGCGGAGTTTGTCCGGGCGGTTGTACGTCGGGACGACGACGCTCACCCGTGGCGGTGCCATGCACCGGAATACAGTACCACCCGTCAAACTGGTTTCGTTGCCGGTCGACGACGCCTCCGTTGCCGGTCGATGGCTCGCCCGCCCCGTCGAGCGGCGGCGGTGGACGCGAAACCATTAGAGGATGGGAGTCGACGAACAGGTATGGTCGACCGACGGCTGGGATTCGTCCGCCTCTATATCGGGTGGACGGTCGGCGCGATCCCGGTCCTCGTCGTCCTCGACGCCTTCTCGCCGCTACTGTTCTACGTCGTCTCGCTCATCGGCTTCGCCGTCATCTTCGAGGCGACGGCGACCGACAACCTCGACCCGCGCTGGCGGCGCCGACTGCGACTAGCCGGTGTCGGGCTCGGCGTCGGGTTCGCCGCCGTCGCTGCCTACCAGATCTGGCTGATCGTCCAGTCCGTGTAGCGGGTGTCGGGAGCCCGAGAAAGCACGGATGCGTCGTGTAGACGATTCAGAGGTGGAGACGGTCGTTCGCGCCGACGTTGAGGCGGAGCGGGTCGGAGGTGATCGCAGCTTCGTCGGCGACGAGACTCCGTTCGAGCGTGAGGCCGTCGAGTTCGGCGCCGCGGCCGACGATGGTGTCGCGGACGACGCAGTCCCGGATCGTCGTGTCGCGGTCGATGCTGACGTACGGACCCACGACGCTGGACTCGATCTCGACGCCGCGGCCGATGTCGACCGGCGGGACGACGACGGCGTCTTCGCTGGCTCCTGGCACCTCCCTCGCGGTGGGCGCGGACTGGTCGCGTCGGTCGAGCAACACGCGATTGACGTCGAGTAGCGGCTCGGGACGGCCACAGTCGTACCAGCTCGACACCTCGGCGGCCCGGAGCGTCTCGCCGGTGTCGACCATCCGCTGGAAGGCGTCGGTGAGCTGGAACTCCCCGCCGGCGCCGCGGTCGTCGTCGGCGATGAGCCCCTCGAGCGCGTCGAAGAGTCCGGGGCCGTCCTCGACGGCGTAGAGGCCGCTGATCGCGTAGTTCGAAGGCGGGTCGGACGGCTTCTCGACGAGGCGCGTGATTCGCTCGTCGGCATCGAGTTCGACGACGCCGTAGTGCTGGGGTTCGTCGACCTGCTGGACGCCGATGGTGGCGTCGGCGCCGTTCGAGCGGTGGGCGTCGAGGAAGCCGCCGTAGCCGTCGACGAACAGCATGTCGCCGAGGACGACGAACACGGCGTCGTCGCCGACGGCCTCGCGAGCCTGGTAGACGCCGTGGCCGAGTCCGCGCGCGACCGCCTGCTCCGGGAAGGAAAGCGAGAGGCGGTCGCCGTAGGCCTCGGTGGCGTAGTCGACGATCTGGTCGCCCTTCTGGCTCCCGACGACGACGACCACGCCGTCGACGGACGTCTCGACGAGCTGGTCCAGGAGGTGGCCGAGTATCGGCTTGCCAGCCAGGCGGACCATCGCCTTGGGCTTGGTGTGTGTCTGTGGATAGAGCCGCGTCCCCTCACCCGCCGCCGGAATGACTGCTTTCATACTCCCTCCTCGGTAGGCTGTCGCCTTATCCTTTCGTGGGCCGTCCGCGACAACCGAGGGAGTCGCGTTTCCGCGACGTCCGGTACAAAGGGTTATTACGACGGTCGACGTCTTAGACGCAAGACGATCCTACCGACAGTCACGAACGACGACGGTCGCCGGGTGGGGTGCCGGCGACCGTGTGGCGGGGTGTCAGGGGCTACGTAATGGAACGTGAGACGAGACAAGAAGCGGTCGTATCGGAGTCTGGTATCGAGGTTGGGAAAGCCGTCACTACCAACGGAGACGTCGCCGAGGTCTCGCTGACGGTCGCGTCCTCGCAGGCCGTGCCGGTCCTCGTGCGACTGTTCGACGAGGTTCCAGCGGGCGCGACGGTCGTAAGTCGGCAGGTCGGGGCGGGCGAGGAACGCGGCGAGTGCGCCTTCGACCGACTGGAGTGTCACCTCGTGGTCGACCCCGGAGAGCGGGTCGCCGTCGCCTACGCGGTCTCGACGGACAGAGGCAGTGAGACGGCGGACGCTTGGGAGACGCACACGGCGTCGGTTCCGGAACTCGCCTCGGTCGTCCCCGTCGATGCCGAGGACGCCGAGCGCGAGGCGCCCGCAGCACTGTGGTGGGCCGGCGAGGCGGTCTACCGCGTCCCGACGACGGTCGTGGGTGATGACCACGAGACGTGGCTGGTCGGCCCGGACGCCGACCGCGAGGCGTTCGTCACCGACGGCGGCGACCTCGAACCCGACCAGAGTAGCGAGGGTGTCCGCGAGATCTCGTCGGTCCCCGCGGTCGGCGTCATCGCGACGCCGGAGAACCACGAGGGGGTGCTCAGGACGGTCTCGGGAGCACGGGGGCGCGGCCACGCCGTCTACGTCACGTACGTCGACGAGGCGAGCGAGGGGACCGCCCGCCTGTGTGAATCGCTGGGTGCGGTCGTCGTCGACCCGCCCGAGGAGGAACTGGGGCCGCTCGCGCTCAGAGCGGAACTCGAACGCCGCGCGGAGGCGGACGGCCTGCCAGGGATCTTCGTCCAGCCCGAGAGCGCGCCGCACATCGACTACGAGCGTACCGCCGACGCGTTCGCACAGGCCGGGTTCGGCGTCGAAGCGATCCCCGAGCGGTGGGAGGAGTCGAACTCCCACCCGCACGTCGTCGTCGGGATCCCGGCGTACAACGCCGCCGATACTGTCGGGGACGTTGTCCGGCAGGCCAGCCGATACGCCGACGTGGTGGTCGTCGTCGACGACGGCAGTGCGGACGAGACTGCCGCGGTTGCCCGCGCGACCGGCGCGCTGGTCGTCGAACACGTCCGGAATCGCGGGTACGGCGGCGCGCTCAAGACCGCGTTCAAGGAGGCCGACCGCCTCGACGCCGCACACCTCGTCGTCCTCGACGCCGACGGGCAACACGACGCCACCGACATCCCCCGACTGGTCGAGCGCCAGTCGGAGACGAGCGCGCCGATCGTCGTCGGGAGTCGCTACGTCCACGGTTCACGCACGAAACTCCCGCTGGTCCGCCGGGTCGGCCTGGGCGTCATCAACGTGCTCACGAACCTGAGTCTGGGCCGGGTTCGACCCCGTGATTTCGTCCACGACACCCAGAGCGGGTTTCGCGCCTACGACAGCGAGGCCATCGCGTCGCTGGCGACCGACCCCGACATCGGCGACCGGATGGGCGCCAGTACGGACATCATCTACCACGCCCACCGCCGGGGGTACGACATCTCGGAAGTGGGGATCACCATCTCCTACGAGGTCGAACACGGGAGCACGCTGAACCCGTTGTCCCACGGCTACGACCTCGTGCGGAACATCTTCTACACGCTGACGGTCGTCCACCCGTTCAAGACGCTTGGGGTCGTCGGCGCCGTGCTCGCCTCGCTCGGCACGGGCGTCGCCCTCGAAGGGCTCGCACTCGGGATCGAAACCGGGGAAGTACCGTTCGTCAAGACCTACGCGGCCGCGCTCGTCGCGCTCCTGGGCGTGATCGTCGCTATCGTCGCTATCGAGTACCACACGCTGGCTTCACACCCTTACTACCGACGCACCCGCGACTGACTGTCCACTTCTCCTATCGACGCACCCGCGACTGACTGTCCACTTCTCCTATCGACGCACCCGCGACTGACTGTCCACTTCTCCTATCGACGCACCCGCGACTGACCGATACCCCGGGCGCCGGGAGAGCAGAGCGTGGTCGGGCCGTCATCCGATCGGGGCGTGGTCGGGCCGTCATCCGGACGGTTCCGTGACGTCGATCCAGATGTGCGTCCGGCGGTAGGCGTTCGTCGACGTCACTCGTTCGGGCGGGTCGTCGCGATAGAGCAGGAAGGACAGACGCAGGTCATCGCCGGCCGTCGTCGGCGTGACGGTGTACTCTCGGCGCTCCGTGCGGCCGGCACCGACGGTCAGCCCGAACCGCTCGAACTCCTCGTAACCGGCGACGCGGGTCCCGTTGTCGACCTCGACCACCCGCTGGAGTCTGGGCACCACGGTGTAGGTCCGCTCCCGACGCTCGCGGTTCTCGACGCCCACGACGACGGTGGCGTTCCCGCCCGTCTCGACCGTCTGCGGGTACGAACCGGCGACGAGCAACTCGTCGTCACCCTCGACCAGCAGTGAGAACTCGGTGAACTCCTCGCCGGTCTCGGCGGTCGTCACGACGGCGAACACGCCGCCGCCGGCGACGACGACCGCCACCGCGACCAGTACGGTCACGACGCTGTGTCCCGTGGTCGGTCGTCCGCGCCGAACAGCGCTCAGCGACCGCGCCCAGCGACGAGCGGGCCTGTATCGTTCGGCTACCGGAAGTCGCCTGCGTCGCTCGGCGGCGACGATAGACGCGACGAGGACGAACCCCACGACGGCCGCCAGAACCGGCACCTGTCGGAACGCCCAGGGCGAGAAGTCGACGGCGATGCCGAGAAGCGGCGTCACGAGCAGTCCAGCGGCCAGCGAGAGGACAGCCCGTTCGAAGCCGTCGAGTCGGCGGACGCGTTCGGCGCGTCGACCGGGGGGTTCGCCGGGCGCGAGCGGGCCCCGCGGGAACAGCGCCGCGACCAGCGCGTAGCCCGGCAGGAGGACGGCGACGACCGCGAAGACGTACCGCGCCGGCGATCCGGAGACCGGCGCGACCAGCGCCCCCAGGAGGACGCCGACCGAGAGCGTCGCCACGACGAGCAGGTCCGCCAGTGGCGCCAGCCTACTCCCCTCGTCGTCGCCGGACGGTGCCATTACGACCCGGCTACGACCCCGGACGAGAAAAGCTACCGGTCGGGCGGCCGGCCCGGAACGGCCCCGGCTCCCCGCCAGGGGGACCGGGTCACAGACAGGCCGACACAGCACGAGCTAAGTCCGTGGAGGCGTATGATACACCGTAGCGGACATCGGCGGAGCGTCGGGACCGGGTGGGACTCCCTCCCGACTCGCTCGCCGGAGACCGCCTGATAGAGTCGCATGGACGAGACAGTAGACGAACGGAACGAGCGGGTGTGTGGCGGGGAGTATCGACGCTCTTCGGGGCCCGAGACGGGCGACGAGGACTCGGCGAACCACGAGGCGTCGGAGTCGGCACCGCGACAGACCGCGACACGGCGCGCGTTGCTCAGAGGGGGTGCGCTCGCCCTGGCCGGGGTCACGGCGGGGTGTCCCGGCTGGCTGGGGTCCGACGGCCCCGGTGTGGGAACGACCCCTACCCGGGTCTCGACGCCCTCGCCGACGCCGGGAACGGACCCGGAACCGGATGGAACCCCGACACCGGGTGGGACGGACGCGAACGCACCGGGTTCGGGACCGACGCCGACCGACACGCCGAGCCCGACGCCGGCGCCGGAGCGGCCCGACGAACTGTACGTGGCACCCGACGGGGACGACGGGAACCCCGGGACCCGCGAATCGCCGCTTTCGAGCCTCTCGGCGGCGCTCGACCGCGCAGTCCCGGGAACCACAGTTCGTCTCAGAGGCGGGACCTACGATCCGGACCGGACCGTCGGGGCGCGCGGTCTCGCCGGGACCGTCGAGGAACCCGTCGTGGTCACGGCCGAACCCGGCGAGGGGCCCATCTTCGACTTCGCGGCGGCCGAGGCCGGCGGACTGCGCTTCTCGGACTGCCAGTGGCTGGAACTCGTCGGATTCACCGTCCGGAACGCGCCGAGTCGCGGCCTCTTCGTCGAGGACGGGTCGAGTGACGTACACGTCGAGAACGTCGCGGTGTGGGCCTCGGGCGGTGATCCGGACGCGAGCGGCACTGGCGTGTTCGTACTCGACTCGACAGGCGTCACGCTCCGGAACGTCTACTCCCAGAACAACTACGACCCCGCCAGCGGCGGGCACAACGCCGACGGCATCGACGTCGAGCGGTCGCCCGGGACGCTGGTGGACGGCTGTGTCGCCCGGGGCAACTCCGACGACGGGATCGACCTCTGGGAGACGACCGGGGCGACGGTACGACGGTGCTGGTCGTACGACAACGGCTACGACCCCGACGGCAACGCGGCGGGCGACGGCGACGGGTTCAAACTCGGTGGTGGCGACGAGAGCGGCGACAACGTCGTCCGGCGCTGTGTCGCGTTCAACAACCGCGTTCGGGGATTCGACGACAACGGCGCGAGCCGGCCACTCACGCTCTACAACTGCACAGCCTGGCGCAACCCCGTCGACTTCCGTCTGGGCTGTCGCTTCGACGTCGCCGACCCGGCGTGTCCCGCCCACCGACTCCGGAACAACCTGCACGCAGGTGGGGATCTGCAACTCTCCCCGTTCGTCGACAGCGCGGCCAACTCCTGGGACCTGGGGATCGACGAACCCGGATTCGCGAGTACCGACCGCGACGATACCGACTTCCTCCATCTCTCGGCGGGCAGTCCGGCGGTCGACGCCGGTGTCGACGTCGGTCTCTCGTACCGCGGCGACGCGCCCGACCTGGGAGCTTTCGAGTTCGGCCCCTCGTCGAACAGCGTCGACTGACGAACGTTCCCGCCCGGTCGGCAGACAGCGTCGACTGACGGACGTTCCCGCCCGGTCGGCAGATATTAACCGCTCGCGGTGGACGGTAGCGTCAATGCAACGTCCGGGAGTCGGCGTGCGTCGGTCGGGGAGTGGGTGAGACGGCGACGATGCTCGCCAGCAGTGCGACCGGCGCGACGACCGACCGGTCAGGTGGCCGGCGCTACCGGCTGACCGGCCTCGGGCTGTTCGTCCTCGGCGTCGCGGCCGGAGCCGGGGCGGTGTACGCGCCGACGGACGACCTCCGGGAGATACTCGTCGCCTTCGCGGGGGCCGGACTCTTCGGTGGCGTCCTCGCCTACTGGATCCGGCCAGGGGGGACCGCGGACGTGGACACGCCGGAGCGAGTCTACGCTGCCCTCGCCGAGACGGGCGAGGCGTTAGTGCGCGACCTCGACCTCGGAGACCGGCGCGTCTACCTCCCCGCCGACATCGCTCCCGACGGGTTCGCGCCCGCCTACCTCGCGGTACCGGACTCGGTCCGGGAGGGTGGCGGACCCCCCTCCGGGGTCGACACTCGCCGCCCGGTCTTCGGGACCGACGAACGCGAGCCGGCCCCCGAGGTGAGCGGCGCGGCAGCCGACCGAGTTCGCGCCAGTGGCGCTGGCGGCGAGTCCGGCATCACCGTCTATCCGACGGGAGCGGCGCTGTTCGACGCCTACGAGACCGTAGCCACGGACGAACTGGCGACGGACCCGGTCGAACTCGGCGACCAGGTCGCGACCGGCGCCGTCGCGGGGCTGGAACTCGCAGACACCGTCGAACCGGCAGTCGACGCAGCCGACGGGCGAGCGACGGTCACGGTCGAGAACCCGCGGTTCGGCGCGGCAGACCGCTTCGACCACCCGGTCGCGTCGTTTCTCGGCGTCGGCTTCGCGCTCGGACTCGACGCGCCGGTGACCGTCGATACGTCGGTAACCGGCAACAGTACGTACGAAGTCACCTGCGAGTGGGTACCGACCGACGTCGAACGGGCCCGGAACTGAAGACCCGACGAGTCAGTCCCGGACCCGACGAGTCAGTCCCGGGCTCGACGGGAGGGTTGGCGGGTCACGCCAGCGCGTCGGCGACAGTCCGCCGGAGCGCATCCACGTCGACCCGAAGGTCGGTACCGACCGTCTCGCAGACGAGCGACCGGTAGTCGAAGCCGAGCTGGCGGGCGAGACAGAAGTAGAAGGCCCTGACGTCCCCCGCGGAGAACAGTTCGACGACGGACAGGTCGTCGGCGTAGACCGCGTTCACGAGTCCGGAGCCGTGCGGTGCGACGACCGTCTCGGCGTTCGAGAACAGCGCCACCTGCTCCGCGACGCTCAGGTCCCCGAGCGTCCGCGACTCGAACCCGAAGTCGGCGAGCGCGTCGACGACCGCCGCTTCGTTGCGGACCCGCCGCTGTGGGGCGTCCTCGCGGGAGACGTATATCCGCGACGGGTACTCCCGGGCGGCGACCGCGTCGGGGACGTTCGAGCGCAGCCGGTCGCGCAGCCACCGACAGTCGGCGACAGACGGGTTGAAATCCGTCGGGAACGGCCGACCGGGCACCGTGATGACCTGAATTCGGTGTGACGGGACGACCAGCCGTCGGACCGACGCGTGGCCCCGTTCGTCGTCCCACTCGACGATATTCTCGGGGTCACACCCCGCGAGTTCGAGCGTCTCGTGCACGTACGACGGCGGGTCGGGCCCGACGATCACCGTCGGATCGACCCCGGTCGCCTCGCGGAAGCGTTCGATGGCGCGGACCTTCGGGAGGTATTCGAGCACCCAGTGGTAGAACGTGCTCTGTGGCGACTTTGCCACGGACACTGCGGCGTCGAAGTCGTAGTCGCCGCGGTCGGGACGGGAGCGGAATCGAACGTCACGGAGGACCGTCGCGAGCGCACTCGGACGACGCTGGCCGGCCGTCAGGTTGTGGAGTTTGAACCCGAGGAAGGTTCGGTTGGCGTCGGCCGTCTCGAGGACGACGTCGCCGTCACTGGTCAGCGCGAACGGGTCCGGACCGACCAGCTGAGCGTCCCGCAGTTCACAGACGAACGGTCTACTCGCCGCGTACTCCCCCACCATCGCCGCGAGTTCCGGTTCCAGTCCCCCCCGCGGTGCGTCGATACGCACCCGTTCTTGCGGACCGCAGTGCCACAGCCGGTCGGCCGCTCGGGTACGTCGGACCAGTTCCGGCCGCGTCACGACGCGACCCGCCAGCGTACCCGTCAGCAGCCAGTACCAGGCCCGCTCCCGCGCCAGGTCACCGACGACGAACCGGGGAGCGGCCGCGACCAGGCTGGCGACCCCGTCGCGGCGATACTTCTCCCGGACGACATCGAGAAACCACGACGTCTGCCTTCCCCTCCCACCGGGCATGGAGAGCCGTACGCCGGTCGACGATATAGGGGTTGTCACCCGTCATCGTCGTCGCGTTCGGCAGGTGTCGCGACAGTGTCGACGAACTCCTCGTACTCCTCGAGCACGCGCTCGCTGGCGAAGGCGTCGGCGCGCCCCCGGAACCGCTCGGCGTCCACGTCCCCCTCGAGCGCGTCGGCGAGTGCACTGGCGAACGCTGCACTGTCACCGACGGGGACGAGCCGACCGAACTCCCCGTCGGCGAGGATCTCGCGGGGGCCGCTCGGGCAGTCGGTCGAGACGACCGGACAGCCGACGGCGAGCGCCTCGACCAGCACAGTCGGAAGGCCCTCGTAGGTCGAGGAGAGCGCGAAGACCGACGCGCGGGCCATGTACGGCGCCGGGTCGACGTAGCCGGGAAACCGGACGACGTCGGAGAGTCCGCGCGCCTCGACGAGCGCGCCGATCCGGTCGTGGTCCGGTCCCGTCCCGGCGACGACCAGTCGTGTCTCGGGGTGCTCTGCGTGGAGCGCGTCGAAGGCCGCCACCAGCGTCTCCAGGTCCTTCTCGGGGGCGAGTCGACCGACCCAGAGGACGACGTCGAGGTCGGGGTCGGAGAACCACGACCCGGCGACCGAATCTTCGACGGGTTCGGCGGCCCGTTCTCTGATGTCGTCGACGGGGACCGGGTTGTGCAGGACGACGACGTCCGCCGGATCGACGCCCGTCCGTCGCCGGACGCTCTCGGCGACCCCTTCCGAGACGGCGACGACGCGGTCGGCCAGCGGGTAGACCCAGCGGGCGAGGGTCGTCGTGAGGTCGCGCTTCCCGCCGGTCTCCATGCCGACGGTCGTGTGTTCGACGAGCGCGACGGGCGTCCCCGACAGCGAGCAACGCGTCGCGACGGCCGCGACGACGTTCGCGTAGGTCATCGCCGCGAAGAGGATTCGGGGGCGGACCCGCCGGAGATACCCCGCGATGGCGGGGACGCTCGCGGCGATGCCGAGCCCCGGTACGACCGGCGTGTCGAAGTCGACGATCCGTACGTCGTCTGTGACTTCTGGCCGGAACTGTCCGCCGGGATAGGAACACAGGAGGTGGACCTCGTGGCCGCGCTCGGCGAGACCGTTCGCGAGGTCAACCGTCACGCGCTGGGCGCCGCCGGGCGTGAGTTCCGGGAGGTAGATCGCGATCGGTGCCTGTGGCATCTACGTCGCGAAGCCGTCGTCGACGAGGCGGTCGCGCACCTCGCGGGCGGCGTCGGGGAGTCGGTCGGCGTCGCCACCGCCGGTCGCGAAGTCCGGACCGCCGCCCGCACCCCCGCCCGCGGCGGTGGCCACCTCGCGTGCAACGTCGCCGGCCGCCTCGCCCTCGACGTCCGCGCCGACCGCGACAGCGAGCGTCCCGTCGCCGCCCGCCGTGACGATCGTGATACCCAGCGCGTCGTCGAGTGCGGCCTTCGCGAGCGCCTCGGCGTCGGCCAGCGTCCCGTCGGGCAGGTCGACGACCGTGACGTGGGCCTCCTCGGCGTTCGGCGGTTCGCTCGTCCGGGCCTCCCACCAGCGGTCGGCCCACCCCGTCCGGGCTTTCTCCAGGTCGGTCGTCAACTCGCGCACCTTCCGGTCGAGTGCCTCGACGCGCTCGGGAACCTCCTCGGGACTGGCGTCGAGGACGCTCGCCGCGCGAGTCAGCGCCGACGGGTCGGTCGCCGTCGCCGACTCGGGTGTGGCCCCGGAGTCGCCTCCTTCGGCGGCCCAGGCCTGGCTGAGCGTCAGGCTCTCGCGGACCGTCTGCTCGCGTCGCCGGTAGTAGGCGACCACCGCGACGAGCAACAGTACCAGCGCCAGTTCCCGGAGTCGTTTGCGTATCATGTGTGTCGTGTCCTCCGTCGGTCGCGCGTCCTCCGTCGGTCGTGGGTCGTCTGTCGGCCGCGCGTCGTGGTTCGATGTCGCGTCATTCGTGGATGAATCGCTTGAGCCGCGGGCCGACCGCGGGGTGGGTGAGGACGGGACTGAACCGCTCGGCGACCGCCGCGGCTTTCCCGTATCCTTCGAGCGACGCTCGTCCCGAACGGTGAGGGGGCGTGACGAAACTCGCCAGCGGTGAGGGTTGCCCCCCGAAACCCTGTTTGAAGTCGTGGACGCCCGATTCCGGGCGCGATCGGCCGAAGTCGACCACCTCGATGCCGGTCTCGCAGGCGTCCTCGATGGCCGCGGCGTAGAGCCGGTGGTTGGGATGGACGTCCCAGGCGTCCCGCCGCGAGGCGTTCGACCAGATCATCCGGACACCGTCGTGATCGAGCGCCAGGATACCGCCGACAGGGCCGTCGTCTGTACCCACACCCTCGCGTTCCGCGACCAGCACGAGCAAGTCGTCTGCGAGTTCGGCCGCGAGGTCACGGAAGAACCGTTCGGGGAACTGCGGGCTGCCCAGTCGCTCCATCGTCGCCAGGTACAGCGGGTAGTACTCCTCGACCGACGCCGGGCGGACGGTCACGCCGCCCTCGCTCGCCGAGCGGAGACAGCGCCGCGTCTCCCCGGTGAACGACCGCTCGCGAACCGCCTCGAAGGGTCGGTCGGTGTCGAGGCGGGTCACCTCGCCCGTCCGGACGGCGCCGTAGCCGGCGGCGTTGTACGCCCGGTTAGCGGTCCAGCCGGCGTCTTTCAGCACCCGCGCACCCAGCGGGCCGACGTCGGCCGCGAGCGCCCGCAGGACCGGGACCGGGTCGACGTCCGCGTCGAGCAGCGGGAAGCCGTACTCACAGAAGGGGTTGACGACCGTCCGGCCGCCGGTCCCCGCGACGGAGAACCCGGGGACCGCACCGACGGGCCCGGAGCCGCCGGTCTCGTAGACGAGGTAGTGGTCGTGGTCGTAGGCGAAGGCGGCGTCGACCGCGGTCAGCCACGCCCAGGTGTGAAAGACGGTCGCCGACGGGTGGGCCGCGACGACGGACTGCCAGCGCCCCCGGTCGGCGGCCGTCACCGGCCTGATCTCGTAGGGATTCGGCACGTCAGCACCCCCTCACTTCGTCGCCCGTCTTCATTCACTCCTCTCTTCGCTGGAAGGGACTATAACCGTTGTCGTGAGTCCGACAGGTGTGCCGGCGACTGCCACGGGAAACTTGAGGCGTCGCAGGGGTGGCCCCGTCACTCCTCGGTGAGCGGGACTGTCAACACGGGAACCGACGACCCGGAGACGACGGTCTGGGCGGTACTGCCGAGCATGTTCTCGGTGTAGTCGTCGCCGCGGGTGCCCATCGTGACGAGGTCGATCCCGGCGTTCTCGGCATAGGCGAGGATCTCGTCGGCCGGGTCGCCGCGAGCGAGCGCAGTCTGTACGTCGATGCCGTCGGCTTCGAGCTCGGCGGCGACGGCGTCGGTCGCGGCCTCCCCGTCGGCACGGAGTTCGTCGAGCACCTCGGACTGGACCTCGTCGTCGAGGGTGAGAAACGAGCGGTCGTCGATGACGTAGAGGACGTGGACCGTCGCGTCGCGCTCGCGGGCGATCTCGCGGGCGTGTTCGGTCGTCGCCTCCGTCGAGACGCTGTCGTCGGTCGGGAAGAGGATGTCGTCGTACATCAGTCGCTACTCGATGGATGGGTAGCCCCGGGTTAAAGCGAATCGAAGGCTCCCGGCACGCGGGAACGCCCGTCGCGATTGAAATACGACAGGCGCGTAGGTCCGGCCGTGAGCACCATGACCCGTCACGTCCCGGACCACGAAGTCGAACTGTACCGCACCGACGACGCCTACGAGGTCTGTATCGACTTACCGGGCTACGACCGCGACGATATCGACGTGCGCTGGCACGACGGTCGACTCCACGTCTCGGCCTCCTCCGGTTCGGACGGTTCGATGCGCGTCTACAACCGCCACCTGAGTCTCCCCCACCGGATCGACGGCGACGCGATCACCGCGTCCTACAGCGACGCCCTCCTCGAAGTCCGCCTCCCGGTCCTGGAGGGCGAGGACCCGCCCGGGACACGGATCGAGGTCGAGTAGGCGCACGGATCGAGGTCGAGTAGGCGCACGGATCGAGGTCGAGTAGGCGCACGGATCGAGGTCGAGTAGGCGAGCAGTACGGGCACGGAGCCCGCCGCTCGAATCTCACACCCAGTCCAGATCGGGGTCGATCCAGTCCGGTGGCGTCTCGCCGTCGACCAGTACCGCCCGGAGGTTCGCGGCGACGCTCTCGTTGAGGTCGCGCCTCGCCTCGACGGAGTACCAGGCGGCGTGAGGTGAATTGAGGACGTCGTCGCGGTCGAGCAGGGGCGAATCCGTGGGGGGTTCCTCGCCGAAGACGTCCAGTCCGGCGCCCGCGATCTCCCCGTCTTCGAGGGCCGCGAGGAGTGCGTCCTCGTCGACGACGCCGCCCCGACCGGTGTTGACGACGATGGCGTGGTCGGGCAGGCGACCGAGGGCGTCGCTGTCGACCATCCCCCGGGTCTCCTCTGTCAGCGGTGCGTTGACCGAGAGGAGCGCCGACCGGTCGAGTAACTCCTCGTAGGGTACCCCCTCGACGTCGTGGTCGGCCAACGTCTCGGTGTCGACGTATGGGTCGTGAGCGACGACGTCGAGGTCGAACCCGCGGACCTGCTCGCGCATCCGGCGGGCGATCGGGCCAAAGGAGAGGAAGCCGAGCGTCGACCCGCGGAGCCGGTGGATCTCGCCGCCGGCCCGGAAGTCCCACTCGCCGTCGGCGACGCTGCGGTCGTAGCGCCCCAGCGACCGCGCACAGGCGAGCAGGAGTGCGACGGTGTGGGTCGCCACCTCGTCGGTACAGTAGTCGGGGACGTTCGTGACGGCGACGTCGCGCTCGGCGGCGGCCGCCACGTCGATGTTGTCGATGCCGACGCCGGCGCGAGCGACAATTTCGAGGGACTCACAGGCGTCGAACACGCGGGCGGTGACCGGGGTTCGCACGCCGACCACGAGAGCGTCGGCGTCGGCCGCGGCGTCCACAGTCGCTTCGACGGTCGCCATGTCGGCGGAGCGAACCCCGATGTCGTCTGCCAGCCCGGCTTCGATGGTCTCGACGTCAATCATCGGGTCGTCGCTCGCGACGGTCTCCATAGCCGGGTCTGGGGCCAGCGGTGAGAAAAACGTACGCGGTTTCGGACTGTCCCGACAGCGCGAAGAGGCAGTTCTATGTAGCGCGGACCGATAGGCCCGGTAACCCGGATCTCGTATGACACGGAACACAGACGGAACACCCTACGCGCCCCACACGGACGCCGAGACGGCTGCGATGCTCGACGCCGTGGGGGTCGACAGCGAGGCGGCGCTGTTCGACATCCCCGAGGGGGTGGCGTTCGACGGCGCCTTCGACATCCCTGCCCGGAACGAGCAGGCAGTGCGGCGGACGGTGGGACGGACGCTCGACCGCACCGACGACCTGACGGAGTTTCTCGGCCGGGGCCACTACACCCACTACGTCCCGTCGCTGGTCGACGACGTCGCACGCCGTCAGGAGTTTCTCACCTCCTACACGCAGTACCAGCCGGAGGTCGCACAGGGCTTTCTCCAGGCACTCTTCGAGTACCAGTCGATGCTCGTCGAACTCACGGGACTGGACGTGGCCAACTGCTCGATGTACGACGCCGCGAGCGCGCTGGGTGAGGCCGCGACGCTCTCACAGCGCGTCCGCTCGGTCTCGGGCGACCGCGTGCTCGTCCCGGAGAACCTGCGGGAGGGCAAACGCGCCACACTCGAACAGTACGCCCGCGGTCCCGACCTGACCGTCGACTCCTATCCGACCGAGAACGGGATCGTCGACGTCGACGGGCTGGCCGAGCGTCTCGACGGCGACGTCGCGATGGTCTACGCCGAGACGCCCACCGTCTGTGGCGCCATCGAGGAGAACCTGAGCGCCATCGGCGACGCGGCCGCCGACCACGACGCGCTCTACGTCCTGGGGTCGGACCCGGTCGCACTCGCACTGCTGGAGCGCCCCGCCGACGTCGGTGCGGACGTGGTCGTCGGTGAGGCGGGCGTGCTCGGCGTGGGCGCGACCTACGGCATGGGGCTCGGGCTGTTCGTCACGCGCGAGGAGTACATCCGGCAGGTGCCCGGTCGGCTCGTGGGGGCGGCCGAGGACGCCACCGACCGGCGGGCCTACACGCTCACGCTGCAGACCCGCGAACAGCACATCCGCAAGGAGCGCGCGACGAGCAACATCTGCACCAACCAGGCCTGGCTGGCGCTCCGGGCGGCCGTCCACGCCGCACTGCTCGGGCCCGACGGCCTTGTCGACCTCGCCGAGGAGTGCGTGCGACTCCCCCGTGACCTGGCGGCCCGGCTGACCGAGATCAGCGGACTGCAGGCACCGGTCAACGGCCGACACCACTTCCGGGAGTTCCAGGTCCGCACCGACCAGCCGGCACGGGCGGTGGCGACCGACCTCGAATCGGAGGGGTACGCCGTCCACGTCGTCGGCGAGCACCGCCTCCAGGTCTGTGTCACCGACGCGAACGCACACGCCGTCGACGGCTTCGTCGCCGCGATGTCGGAGGTGGCCTGAGATGAGCGAGGAACCCGACGAGGCCGGCGACGGACCGACTGACGACGCACCGACCGGCGACGACCGCACTGGACCCGACCAGGCCGACCCACAGCGCGAGTACAGCACCTACGACCAGGCGCGCTGGTCCCAGGACGGCGTCTACGAGCCACTCCTCGCCGAGAAAGACAGCACGATAGTCGAGATCGGTGGCGAGGGGGATACGACCGACGCAGAACGGGGCGACGAAAGCGAGGATACGGAGGGGCCGCTCCCAGACGACCTGACGCGCGATTCGCTGGAACTGCCGGGACTGGCCGAACCGGCAGTCGCGCGTCACTACGCCAGGCTCTCGGAGATGAACTACGGCGTCGAGAGCGGGCCGTTCCCCCTCGGGTCGTGTACGATGAAGTACAACCCCAGGTTCACCGAGGACCTGGCCCGGCGGCCGGCGGCGGCCGTCCACCCGGACCGCTCGGACAGAACCGTCCAGGGCGTCCTCGGGGTCATGCACGGGCTCCAGGACTACCTCGCCCGCATCGGCGGGATGGACGCGGTGACACTCCAGCCGCCGGCGGGCGCCGCGGGGGAGTTCACCGGCATCCACATCGCCCGGGCCTACCACGAGGCCAACGGCGAGGAACGCACCGAGGTCGTCGTCCCCGAGTCGGCACACGGGACGAACTTCGCGACGGCGGCGATGGTCGGCTTCGACGTGGTCGAACTCCCGAGTGCCGAGGACGGCTGCGTCGACCTCGACGCGCTTCGGGCCGCAGTGGGCGACGACACGGCGGCGCTGATGCTCACGAACCCCAACACGCTCGGCCTCTTCGAGCGCGACATCGAGGCGGTCGCCGATATCGTCCACGACGCAGGCGGCCTGCTCTACTACGACGGCGCGAACCTCAACGCGCTCCTGGGGCGGGCCCGCCCGGGGGACATGGGTTTCGACGTGATGCACTACAACGTCCACAAGACGTTCGCGACGCCCCACGGCGGCGGCGGGCCGGGCGCGGGACCGGTCGGCGTCACCGAGGAACTCGCCCCCTTCCTGCCGACACCCCACGTCACCAGAGCGCCCGAGGAGGAGGGCGGCGACTACGAACTCGTCGAACCCGAACGCAGCATCGGGAAGGTCCACGGCTTCCACGGCAACTGGCCGGTCTGTCTGAAGGCCTACGCCTACATCGCCCGCCTGGGCGACCCGGGACTCCGCGACGCCAGCGCGAAAGCGGTCCTCAACGCCAACTACCTCGCGAGTCAGATCGACTACGAGGTGCCCTACGGGCCGTTCCACCACGAGTTCGTCGCGAGCGCGGGCGACGCCGACGCGGCGGACGTGGCAAAGGGGATGCTCGACTACGGGGTCCACCCGCCGACGACGAAGTGGCCCGAGACGGTCGACGAGGCGCTGATGACCGAACCGACCGAGATAGAGAGCAAGGACTCGCTCGACGACCTCGCGGCGGCCTTCGACGCCGTCGCAGCGGAGGACGAGGCCACGGTCGCCGCGGCCCCGAAACGGACTGCCGCCCGACGGATCGACCAGGTCGCGGCCGCGCGGTCACCGCGTCTCTCCTGGCACGACCTCGAACGGGAGTGACGGACTCAGTTCTGAGACTGGGGGCGAGAAGATAAATATCTGGATAGCTTCCATCCGTCGACAGCAGATGGACGGGACGGTCTTGCACGTGCGAGCGGGCACAGGAAACAGGGGTCTGTTGGCGGGAGACACCTCCTCGCCGGAAGAGACGTCGTCGCTCCAGCGAGTATCGACGGCGAGTGGGGCACGCGAGGCGGTAGCCGCCGGTGGGGTCGGAGCGGTCGTCGTCGAGGCAGACGACTGCGGTCTGGAACCGGTGACAGCCGTCCGGGACGTCGACGCCACAGTCCCGGTTATAGCCTGTTCGGCGAGCGCCGACGGCGAACTGGCGGCCGCTGCGACACAACGTGGCGCCGACGAGTACTACCACCGCGAGGGCGCAGGCCAGTCGCTCGGCGACCGGGTGCGAGCACACCTGTCGCGTGGGTCGGTGACGGCGCGGGCCGGAACGGGTCTCACCGAGCGGGCCGGGGACGGAGACGGAGCCAGCGACGAGCGCAGGGTCGCGAGCGACCTCGACCTGTACGTCGAGACGCTGGAGGCGGTCGACGACGGCGTCTACGCGCTCGACGAGGAGGGTCAGTTCGTGTTCGTCAACGAGGCGATGACGGACCTGACGGGATACAGCCGCGAGGAACTGCTCGGCGAGCACACATCGGTCATCAAAGACGAGGAAACGGTCGAGATGGCCGAGGCGGCGCTACGGAAACTCCTGCGTGGAGCGAAGAGCGAGACGACGTTCGACCTGGAGCTCCAGCCGAAATCGGGCGACCCCGTCCCCTGCGAGGACCACATGGTAACGTTGACCGACGAGACGGGGAAGTTCACCGGTTCTGCAGGGGTCGTTCGTGACATCTCGGAGCGCGAGCGCCGCGAGCACGAACTCGAACGCTACGAGGAGATATTAGAGACCGTCGAGGACGGCGTCTACGCGCTCGACGAAGAGGGCTGTTTCGAGTTCGTCAACCAGGGGCTCGCGGACCTGACGGGCTACAGTCGCGAGGAACTCCTGGGTACACCGGCCGACCTCATCATCGCGGACGAGGCGGTCGAACGGGCCGAGCGGGTCGTCTTCGACCTCGCGGAACGCGACGAACGCGAGACGTCTTTCGAGTTCCCGGTCGACCCGAAAGACGGCGACCAGTTCCCCTGCGAGGACCGGATCGTCGCGCTGACTGACGACGAAGGAACGCTCGTCGGAACGGTCGGGGCCATCCGGGACGTCACCGAGCGCGAACGCCGCGAGCGGACGCTCGAACGCTACCGCGACACGCTGGAGGCGGTCGACGACGGGGTGTACGCGCTCGACGACGAGGGCTGTTTCGAGTTCGTCAACGAAGCGATGACCGACCTGACGGGCTACAGCCGCGAGGAGTTGCTGGGCGAGCACACGGCGATAATCAAAGACGACGAGACCGTCGCGAAAGCCGAGGCCACGCTGCGGGAGTTGCTACGGGGCGAGGACAGCGAGACGACGTTCGACCTCGAACTCCGGCCGAAGTCGGGCGAACCCTTCCCCTGCGAGGACCACATGGTGATGTTGACCGACGAGCGGGGGCAGTTCACCGGCACCGCCGGCGTCATCCGGGACATCTCGGAGCGCAAGCGTCGGGAGGAGCGCCTCTCGCGGTTGCTGGAGACGTCACAGTCACTCGTCGGAGCGCGCGAACGGGAGGACGTCGCGCGTGTCGTCGCCGAGGAGACGGCCGACGCGCTCGGCCACGACCGCTCGATCGTCCGTCTCTACGACGCGGAGCGCGACGCGCTGGTACCGGTCGCCAGCGGGAGCGACGGTCCGGCAGTCACGGACCGGCCGACCTACGCGGTCGGCGAGGGAGGCCCCGGACGTGCCTTCGAGACCGGCGAGACGCTCCGACTCGGGCGAGACGTCGAGAGCGACGAAGTCAGGAACCCGACCGAACTTCTCGAGACCGGCGGTGACACGACCGACGCGGTCTACGTCCCACTCGGTGACCACGGTGCACTGACGCTGGTGACGAGCGACCCGGATGGGCTCGAAGACGCCACCGTCTCGATGGCGGAGGTGCTGGCCTCGACGGCGGCCGTCGCGCTGGAGCGGGCCGACCGCGAGCAGGACCTGCTACGCTACCGGACGGTCATCGAGAACGTCCAGGACATGGTGTACGTCCTCGACGCCGAGGGACGGTTCTCGCTGGTGACGGAACCGCTCGCGGAGTGGCTCGGCTACGACCGCGGAGAGCTCGTCGGCACCACGCCCGCGGAAGTGCTGCGGGACGCGGACCTCGAAGCGGTCGAGGCCGTCGTCGGTGACCTCTGGGCGAGCGGCGACCCGGACGCGAGCGAACGGGTCGAGGCCCAGGCGATCACCGCCGACGGACAGCGTCGCCCGGCGGAACTGGAGGTGTCGCTGGTCCCCAGCGAGGCGGAGTTCGCCGGGACCGTCGGCGTCGTCAGAGACCTGAGCGAACTCGTCCGGACGCGCGAGTTGCTCGAAACCGAGCGCGACCGCTTCTCGTATCTCTTCGACAACCTCCCGGACGCGGTGGTCGAGGCGACCCTCGACGACGAGGGCCAACCGGTCGTCCGGACGGTCAACGACGCGTTCGTCGACCAGTTCGGTTACGAGGCCGACCAGGTCGTCGGCAACTCGCTCAACGAGTTCGTCCTCCCCGAAGAGGAACGCGAGGCGGGCCTGGCACTCGACCGGATGGCCGCCGCGGGCGAGCGACCCAGCCGCGAGGTCCGCCGCCGGACTGCCGACGGCTTCCGGGAGTTCCTCTTCCGGGGTATCCCCTACGAGACCGGCGAGGACGGGATCCGCAGTTTCGGCATCTACACGGACATCACCGCTCGCAAGGAGCGCGAACGGCGCCTGGAGGTGCTCAACCGCGTCCTCAGGCACAACATCCGCAACGACGTCAACGTCATCCTCGGCTACGCGGAGATGCTCGCCGAGCGCGTCGACGACGAGGCCCTCTCGGAGCGTGCGACGGACCTCCGCAGAAAGGCCGCCGAGTTGACGGCGCTCAGTGACAGGGCGCGCTCGCTCGACCGAACGATGCGCCGGGGCTCACCGCGGGACAGCACGGTCAGTCTCGCGACGCTGGTCGACGACGTCGTCGCGGAGTACGCGGCCGAGTACCCGTCGCTGACGGTCGAAACCGACGTGGCGGAAGTCCAGGTCGTCGGCGACGGGCGTCTCGCACTCGCGGTCGAGGAGTTGCTCGACAACGTCGTCGACCACGCGGGGGCGGGCGCAACAGTAGGGATCGAGAGCGAACGGACCGGTACCGACGTCCGACTCCGGGTCGCCGACGACGGGCCGGGGATCCCCGACCACGAGCGGGCCGTCGTCGAGGGGTCGACCGAGATCACGCAACTCGAACACGGGAGCGGGCTCGGCCTCTGGGTCGTCCGCTGGGTGTGTGAGTCCTGTGGCGGCCGCCTGCGCTTCGAGGAGAGCGCCTTCGGCGGGAGTGCGGTCGTCCTCGCGCTGACCAGCGCCGGGGACTGAGCGCGGTCCGGGACTGGTTCACTCTGTCAGATCCGGGCTCAGTAGACCAGGTCCTGGTTCACTCGGCCAGGTCTCGCACGAGCGACGCGAGTTCGGTGTACTGCTCGCTCCCGGTTCGTTTGCGGACGTGTCCCGAGAGCGTGGTGTCGAACTCGTCCTCGACGGTGTCGCGGTCGTGAGCGGTGTAGAGCACGCACGGGATCTCGGACACCTGGTCGTGGACCGCGCGGGCGAGCTCGACCCCGCTCATCTCGGGCATCGACAGGTCGGTGACGACGACGTCGACGGGGTCTGTGGCCGCGCGGTCGACGGCAGCGTCGGCACTCTCGACCGTCGTGACGTCCAGCGCGTCGTCCTCGTGTTCGAGGAACTCCCGTGTGATCGCCAGCACGTCGGGGTCTTCGTCGACGACGAGCACCCGAACCCTCTCCGACATACCTCTATATGACGGGAGTGGGGTCTTGAAAACCCTGCCTGAGAGACGGGTCAGGCCGTGCTCGTGTCGACCGTGCCGTCGATGCGGACGAACCCGTAGTCACAGTCCGGACAGTGCCACTTGACTTTCGTTCCGAGGTGGACCTCCGTGTTCGCCGCCCGGAAGAACGACTGCTCGTCCTCACAGACGGGACAGTATTTGGTGAGTTCCTTGCTCATAGACGCCGATTGTGTGCCCCCGCAATTGAACGTGCTGGTTTTCCGTTCGCTGTTCGACAGTGGGCTTACGTCACCCGCCGTCGAACCGGCTGACATGGGTATATACACCGGTCGCGGCGACGAGGGTGAGACCGATCTCCGAGATATGTCCCGCGTCTCGAAGGCCAGCCCGCGCATCGAGGCCTACGGGACGGTCGACGAGCTCAACGCCCTCGTCGGGTCGGTCCGGCCGACGGGCCACGACGACGTCGACGACCTCCTGCGCGAGGTCCAGAACCACCTCCACGTCGTCCAGGCCGACTTCGCCAACCCCGACCCCGACGAGGACGACCCGCAGATTCGCGAGTCTCACGTCGACGGCCTGGAGGACCGCATCGACGACTTCGACGAGGAGCTCGACCCGCTGCAGTCGTTCATCCTTCCCGGCGGGTCACAGTCGGGCGCGAGGCTCCACCAGGCACGGGCGGTCTGCCGGCGTGCCGAACGCCGCGCGGTCGCCTTCGCGTCCGAGGAGGAGGGCGTCAACCGCACGGCGATCGTCTACCTCAACCGGCTCTCGGACCTGCTCTTTATCCTCGCCCGCGTCGTCAACTCGCGCGACGGCGTCCCCGAGGAGAGTCCGACCTACTGACGAGTGGGTTCTGGCAATGATTCTGGAGCCTGTATTGGACTCGACGCCGTGGGCTGGAAGTGCTCGTGCCGCTCGCTAGCTGTGTGAAGAGACTCGACCGCAACCGCACTCGACGGAGAGAGTTGAAAGCCCTCGGACCGCTCGCTATCTGGAGATGGTGTGACCGCAACCGCAGTTGACGTGATGCGACGAAAGCCCTCGGGCCGCTCGCTAGCTGGTGACTCGACCGCACACAACGTAGTGTGATGAAAGCCCTCGGACCGCTCGCGGTCGCTGAGCGACATATCCTCGCTTCGCTCGGATAGGGGTCGCTCAGGCGACTACAGTGAACGCGAGCGGCCCTCGCCCTTTCAGTCCGCCAGGAGAACGTATGTCGCACAGGCCGTCTCGACGTGGAACGTTCGGTGGCCGACTCCACAGATTGTGTCCCCTGGCGGACTGGAAGGGCGAGGCGGGATCGCGGCGAGCGTAGCGAGCGGAGTCGCCTGAGCGACCCCTATCCACGCGGGCGGTGCTGAGAGCGCGGATATCCCGCTCAGCGACCGCGAGCCCGCCGAGGGCTTCCATCCCACAAGTACGACTGCGGTCACGACGAGCGAGACTGCGGTCGCGAGATCGTGATCGGCTCCACGACACACTACAACCGGCTGTGATACCGGGGGACGAACTTCCGACCGCTCAGCGCCAGTGTCGGAAAGCTTCGAACGCGACGAGACCCACAGCGACGCCGAGACCGATGGCGAACCCGAGTGCGAGCGCGCCGCCGAGCGTGCCCGAGCGCAGGAAGCCGACGCCGACGCCGAGGAGCGCCGCTACGAGGACGTACCCGGCCGCGCTGAGACCGATCGGGAGTCTGGGGAGGGCCACGTCCAGGATGTCCGCCCGTCGACAGATACCGGTTTCGGTGCGTCAGCCGGCCCGTTCGGTCGGTCGCTCCCTTCGCGTTAGTCGCCCCCTTCGCGTCAGTCGACTCGCTCGTAGGTCACTTCGCCGTCGATCTCGCGGACTCTCGCGCGGCCGGCGTCGTCGAGGACGTCGAGGTGGCCGACCGCCTCGCTCATACCCATGTACTGTTCGGTCGCGGGGAGGTCGCCGAACAGGCCCTCCATCACGTCGACGGGCGTCGTCGGCTCGGCGATCAGGTCGGCGACGCGCTCGGTCCGCTCGGCGTGTTCGTCGAGGATGGCGTCGATCCGCCCGGCCGGGTGCTCGACGGGTTCGCGGTGGCCGGTGAGAAACCGGTCGAAGCCCGCCCCGCGCAGGGTCGCCAGCGAGTCGTTGTACGCCGGGAGGATCCGTGGGCGCTCGTCGCCCGATTCCGGCGGTGGCTGGAGGAACGGGTTCGGAGAGATGTCCGCGAGGACGTTGTCGCCGACGAGCGCCTGGCGCTGGCCCGCATCCTCGAAGGCGAACAGTATCTCCCCGGTCGCGTGGCCGACGAGGTCGTCGACCGTCAGCGTGGCACCGTCGACACGCACGGTGTCGCCGGCCGCGACGGCGTGGTCCACCTCGACGCTCGGCGCGTAGTGGATGAACACCTGCGGGAGGTCGGTCACCGTCCCCGCCGTCGAGTCGGCCATGCCACAGCGGACGAAAAAGTCGTGGAAGAACTCCCGTTCGTAGTCGAGGCGGGCGGGAAAATCCTGGAGGATGGGCACCGCTGTTTGGCTCGCGACGACCGACGCGCCGGCTTCGCGGAGGCGACTCGCGAGGCCGAAGTGGTCGGGATGGGGGTGGGTCACGAGCACCTGCTCGACGTCCACCGGAGCGAGGTCGCGCTCGGCGAGGGCCTCCTGGAGAGTTTCCCAGGCTTCCTCGCTGTCGGGGCCGGGGTCGACGACCGTGTGGCCTGCGATGTAGGCGTTGACGGGGCCGACCTGGAACGGCGTCGGGACCGGAACGCGGTCGAACATGCCACCGGCTACCCGGTGCGAGACCAAGTGTGTGGCGGGAGGGGCCCGCCTGTACGCGACGATGCCCACCGTCGCGCTGTATGTGGGACAGATACTCGCCGGCCGACGTCTGCCGGCACGTTTTAGGTTAGCCTAAATCGTGATAAGTGTTGGGTTCGGGAGCGCGGTGGAGTTCCGACCGTCGGATTTATCACTGCGTACGCGATACTGGAGTTTGCAGACGCGGGCTGGTGGTCTAGTCCGGTTATGACGGCTCCTTCACACGGAGCAGGCCCCAAGTTCAACTCTTGGCCAGCCCATCCATCTCCGGTTCCTCGAACTCGAGAGCTTCGCGAACGGCGTCGGGGAGTGTCGGTCGCGGTGCGGTTTCGTGGCGTAGTACTCGCTCGGACTTCTCGGTCTCCTCGTAGACCGCGCGGGCAACTGGGACGCCTCGCAGGAAATTGTGCTCGTAGAGGACCTCGACACCGCGCTCGGTCAGCCCCCAGAACTTCGACGGGAGGTCTCGCGTCGACGCGCTGGGTTCGTGTACGTAGACGTCGAGGATGCCCGCATCCTGTAGCGTCTTGAGCTGGTCCAGGATGGCCGCCTCGTTTTTCTGGATCACGTAGTCGAGTTCGGCCAGCGACGTGAGGTGTTCCGGGTGACCGAGGATCAACTGCAGTACGAGGTGGCGCGTCTCCTGAGAGAGCAGCTCGCGCATGCGCTGTTGCTCTGCGAAGGAATCCTCGAACCCCTCCGGGGCCGTATCGCTCATACTGTCCAGTAGCACGCTCGACTACATAACGGTTTGGGTCAAACAAGTCAATAAAATTGTCGAATGACTGAGTCAGTGAGAAACATATATGACCCATCCAGTGCTGTCACCCCTCATGAGTGGCCCGTCCGTTCCGCCGAACTCGGGTAAGATCATGGAGGCCGTACAGCAGGCGTTGCGCGGGCACGAGGTCAGGTCGACAGAGGCCGTACGGATCCTCACCTGGGCAAACAGTGAGACGCCGGCGATCTACGACCGGAATCGAACCGCGTATCTCGTTCTCGGGAGTTATCGCGACCCGTATCTCCGCCGAGTCCGAGCAGTCAGTGACCGTCTCAACCGCCGATACGGAACGTGCGCCTTCCTCGTCGGGGACCTCTCGGATATCGATCTGCCACGACTCCCGGAGTTCCGCGTGAAGTTCCACATCACGGCGACACTCAGTGATTACGTCGCTGCCGTGTTCGAGCAGGATGCGGGCGGGGAGATCAACGAACTCGGTAAACTCGGTGAAACCGAGTACTTCGAGAAGGCGTACGCCCTCCCTCGCGCCTACCAGTGGGAAACGGAAGACCATCTCAGCGACGAGCGAGACGTGATCGCGGCTGGCGCACAACTCGTGGCTGCCACCGATATCGACGACGAGCGCAAATCTGCGGAACTCGACGCGCTCGTCGAGCGTGCCAACCAGGCCGAGATCGACATTTCTGTCGACGAGGTAAGGAGTACGCTCGAAGAAGACGGTTTCGAGGTCCCGTCGTACAGCTGGGTACATCTGAACGACTTCCGTCTCTTCGAACTCCACGGACGATGCTATCCCTGGACGACCGAGGAAGAGTTACTCGAGGCCACAGACGAGCTTCCAGGATCACCGAGGCCGGGATGGGAACGATCGTAAGCGCTTCCGTCAAGTCAAATTGATGCGAATCCAGTCATTTGTTTGCCTCGGCGATGGAACGATTCTGCCGATAAATCAGCTCTAGCACTTCTAGACCGGAGGCGCCCAAGCGGCGTAAGTACTAAACGGCCACTCAAACCAGTGTCAAGGACTTACAATGCCTCGTGACGCGATCGAAGACTGGTTGGCGATTCTTGAACAACAGGCGAATGACCGCGGTGTCACGCTGGATACCGATGTCAGTGGACGGATCTTCCACTTTCTGTTAGGCGACCAGGACCCAGTATTGGGAAAGGTGCGGATATCAGCAGCTTCGAGCCGTAGCTATCGCACTGAAAACGGCGAGGAGCAGATGTGGCAACGGTTCGACCGCGAACAAGAGCAAATCGAAGAGAACCCCGACCAGCGGGTGTGCTGTATCCAGTTGGATATCGAATCGAAGGGTGGATTCGATGCATCTCGAGACCACTTCCTGTTCATCCCTGGCGAAATCATTCTCCAGGAAACGCATCCGAAGGGAGACCAAAAAATCACGATCACCGGAGATGGGGAATATGAGGGTGAATTAGCCCGATTCCCGGACGACTGGGATGCCCTCTTTGCCTACGCGACTGGCTCGCTATCACTGGATGACGTCGACGAGGAGCGCATCCAAACAAAACTCGATGAAATGACCGCCAGCAGCGAGACAAGTGGTCAATCAAACAGTGCTGATGCCGAACCGCGAGTCTGGATCGAGAAGACCGAAATCGAGGGCCGGACCTACAAGAAAGAAGGCGAATTGCAACTCGGCAATGCGATCTACTCACCGACACAGGACAAACAGGGACACGACCGCTACACGCAGATGCGGGAGGCCGACCCCGGCGACATCGTTCTCCATTTGCTTCAGGACCAAGGGCAAATCGTCGGCGTCTCAACGATAGAATCAGAGCTCGAAACCGACTTCGAAGGACTCCCAGAATTCGGCTGGACCGAAGACCAAGCGGGGTATCGACGATGGCTAACTGACTATCGAGAGCTCGAAGAGCCAGTCGATATCTATGAAGACGTTCTGAACAAGAGGGAGTACGAGTCACAACTGCGGGAGACTCGGGATGAGTACAGCCACATATTCTTCGACAAGAACCTGGCTCTCGTCCAGGGAGGGTACTTCACCCAATGTCCACCGGAACTTCTGGCCGTGCTCAGCAATGAATCGCAAAAGCTACGCTCCGAACTCGGAGCCCGTGGCTATTCCGTCGCTAATCTCACTATTTCCGGAGTCGAAGCGGTAGACGAATACGGCTCCCTTCAAGACGCGCGGGATGACATCCGGAATCGACTGAACAGGACTCCGCGAGGAGCAGACTGGTTCCGGAACCGCCTCGGCGAGACAATTATCGAGGATTGGTCCGCTGCGCTCTCCGGGTATAAACCCTCCGACGAGGTCAGTGCGAGCACGGCGACGAAGTTCGATCAACTCAGGAAATTCTATGAATCGATAGAATCGGAACTCGAGACGAAAGCGGAGGAACTTGGGGTCGGGTCTCTGGATCGTTTTTCACCGGCTGAAACACTCTTTCTAGGGGGTTTCCGAGTCCTGCAAGAGGAAGCAGGCGTTTCGACCGGGTCCCTCAATCAGCCACGTCTCAACAGTATTCTCCAAGATACGTACTCGGTGCCCTCCCCAGAAAGTGAACAACCGACACCAGACAACCCAGACCATCCCCTGATCGAGCGGGTTGAAGACTCCGAATCTCCCGTTCACAAGTTCACAGCGCCCCCCGAATATTGGTTAACAGCGGTCCAGTACGGCACTATCTCGTTCGAGTTGGAAATGGAACACGTCTGGGAGTCAGTGGACCCGGGATCGGTTGCCTTCCTCCACACGCGGTCAGAGACCGCGACCGAATCGATCGATGACCAGCCGAACGGTATCTTCGGTGTCGGTATCATCGGGCAGAAGTCAACGAAAGACGACCGCTGGTGGACTGACGAGACTCCAGAGGAGCCGTTCCCCTACCTGGCTGGATTGGAAGAGCTGTATCTTACCAGTGATCTCGACCGCCTAAACACGTCGAAAGGAGTCGGCGATATGTCGCCCGACGAGCTTGAAGATCAGTTGGAAGCACTCACTTCCGATGTCCTCGGGTTCGATCGGATCCGGTCCATTTGCCAAGAGACGAACGGCATCAATTTCCCAGCACGGGGTGCTCATGGCGTGTTCAGAGAGAACGACGGATCTCTGGACTATGATCGTCCTCGGGCGTTACTCGAGGGCCTCGCGAACCAGTTGAAGCAGACGGGAATCATCAACGCCCACGCGTCGTTCAACGGCTCGGTGCCCACCGACCCACTCGAGGGTCTCCACTTCCCCGGAGACCAGAAGCAGGAAATCGTCCAGCAGATCGAGGCCGCCCTTCGGTCAGGCAAGCACATCATCCTTACTGGGCCGCCTGGAACCGGAAAGACTGAAATCGCTCGTCGCGTCTGCTCGCACCTTGCGTCAGAGTACCCGCATCTATATTCGGACTTCCAGCTCACGACGGCCACTGCCGATTGGTCGACCTTCGACACGGTCGGCGGCTACATGCCCGAGTCGACGTCTGAGGGAAGTGACGACCTCTCATTTACGCCGGGAGTCGTCCTGAACCGACTCAAAGAGCGCCAAACAGACCGGCAGGTGAGCGAACCCATCATCATCGACGAACTCAATCGCGCGGACATCGACAAGGCATTCGGACAGCTATTCACGCTTCTCTCCGGTCAATCGGTCCAGCTACCCTACACCAGAAACGACAAAGAGATCGAACTGCTCTCCGCGGCGGAGACTGACCGGCGTCCGAAATCCCACGAGTACGTCGTGCCTAAGGCATGGCGGATCTTCGCGACCATGAACACCTACGACAAGACGTCGCTCTACGAGATGAGCTACGCGTTCATGCGCCGATTCGCGTTTATCCGCGTCAGCGCCCCATCGATACCGTCGGACGACGACGAGATGGCTGAGTTGATGCACGATTACGCGACGGCGTGGGATATCTCCGTGAGCGAGCGCGATAGACCAGAACTGCTCGCCGTCGGTCGCGTCTGGCGTGAAATGAACGGTGCGGTTGAGGACCGTGCGATCGGTCCTGCGATTGTGAAAGATATCATCGAATACCTCCGTGAGAACGAGACACTCTCTCTCGAGGACCGCCTTACGAGAGCCGTCATAAGCTACATCTTTCCCCAGTTAGAGGGTGTCCCGAAACGAGAACAGATCGTCCGCCAGATCTCGAGCGTCCGGCAGATCGACTCGGACGAACTCGACGATGCAGCGGCTGAGATGCTGCAAGTGGCCATCACCGACAATGAATAGAGACGAGCTGCTGGACCAACTGACGCAGGACGTACTCACGTACGTGATGCACGGGGCGTTTCCCGAAAACGAGATAGCACAGTCGATCAAACCCGACGGACTGGACGAGCGCTTCGAGGACTACGAACTCCTCCTCGACCTGCACTTCGTCTTGACCGAGGACGTCGTCGAATTCGTCCGTGAACTCCCCGCACATCTCCGAAACGTCCGGACGGAGACCGAGACGGTATCGAGAACTCGCCGAGGAACGATCGACGGACACATCAACTGGAACGCGACGGTAAAAGAGCGGTACTCCCGCAATCCGAACGACGCGTCACTCTTCGTCTGCGACAACAGATCCGAGGATTACGACATCGCCGAAAACGTCGTTCTGAAGCAGCTACTCTCCGTAATTCACAACACCCTGCGTGAGTCGGAAGAGTACCTCCGTGGGGAGTACGACTGGGTTCGGGAAACGTGGAAGGGAAACGAGGATCTCATCGACGATCTGAACCGGATCTTCGAACGAAACGTCCACGTTCGACGGATTCGAGAGCCCGACGTCTACGAACCGACCGAACGAATGCTCACCACGGCTGAGGAGTCACGCCAGACTGTCTACCGCGAGGCCGCGTCGCTACTCCGGACGAGAAATGCACTTTTCGACGGCGAGGAGGATGCCCTCCGGAATCTGCTCGACGAGACCGCAATCACGCCTGACGATGACCACGCACTCTTCGAACTCTTCGTTCTCTTTCGGTTTGTCTCGACGCTCGAAGATATCCGCGAGGGGAATCTACAGTTCAAAACACTCGCAACGGACAGACAGGAGGTCGCTCGACTCGACGGAGAGAAAGAGATCGTACTGTATCACGACAACTCCGCACGAGACAGGGACCTGTCCTTTGTGTCCGACATTCCGGAGGCCGCGGAACGGACGTTATCTCGGACCGAAAAAGTCCAGACGGTCGCTCGACAAGTTGCGAACGACTACTTCTCGGAGCGTAGCTTCCGGAATCACACCGGCCGCCCCGATATGATCGTGATGGAAGTGATCGACGACGAAAACGACCAACGCGAATACCTGATCACAGAAGTGAAAAATAGCACCAACGCGGACACGATCCGACAGGGAATCAAAGAAACTGTCGAGTACCTGGCTTTCCTTCGGGTTAACGAGGAATTCGTGTTCGGCGCCCCTGGCACGGAGGAGTATTTCGGCAGCGGGTGGAACGGACTTCTGGTTATTCAGGACTTACACGAGGAAACTGCGTTGGTGAACGAACAACAATCCAGCGAGATTACGGTCTTACAAGCCGAGGAACTCGAATCTCAGCTCGCAACCGTCTTGGAGGGCGTTATCTGACTTGCGAAGGGATCATCTCAACAGCAGCTCCGAGTACCAGAAAAATACAGAGTTAATGAGTCCCGAGATCACACCCTGGTTCAATTCTCGATAGCAGACCTAGTATAGAAACTACGATTTCCGAAATCACAAATTCCAAAATCGTAACGCCCAAATCTCCCCGCTGTCTGTACATGCACATGACGGCGTTCGTGAACCGGGAATCGGAACTCGACACCCTGCAAGGGCGCTACGAGTCCGACGATTCCGAATTCGTCGTCCTGTACGGGCGTCGTCGCCTGGGCAAGAGCGAACTCGCGCGCCGGTCCATCGCCGACCGCGAGGACGCGGTGTACTACCAGGCGATCGAATCGACCGCGTCCAATCAACTTGACCAGTTCGTCGACGCGGTCGTCGCACAGTTCCCCGATCTGGCGAACGTTCGCCGCGACTGGGAAGCCCTGCTCGAAGCACTCGGCGAGCGCGATGCGGTCGTCGTCGTCGACGAGTTCCCGTTTCTCGTCGAAGAAGACGATTCGCTTCCGTCCCGGATCCAGCGCGTCTGGGACACGGAACTCCAGTACACGGCGACGACACTCGTGCTCATCGGCTCGTCGATCAGCGTCATGGAAGACGAGGTGCTCGCGGGCAACAGTCCGCTGTACGGCCGTCGGACGGCCACGATCGACCTGAAACCGCTCTCGGCCCGAGACGCACGCGAATTCTTCCCCGGCGAGGACGCGGATACGGCCGTGAAAACGTGGGCGGTCTACGGTGGGACGCCGTACTACCTGCAGACGATCGACCCGGACCAGTCCCTCGCCGAGAACGTCCAGCGATCGATCCTCTCCGAGCAGGGACTGCTGTACGCGGAACCCGAGTTCCTGCTGCGGACCGAACTGCGCCAGCCGAACACGTACTACAGCGTTCTCCGCGCGATCGCTCACGGACGGCGAACCCCGAACGAGATCGCCGGGATGGCTGGTGTCGACTCCGGGTCGCTCAGCACCTACCTGCAGAAATTACGGCGCTTGCGACTCGTCGAGCGCCACATTCCGGTCACCGAATCACCGACCGCGTCCAAGCGTGGTCGCTATCGGCTGGCCGACCCGCTGTTTCGCTTCTGGTTCCGGTTCGTCTACGGGAAGCAGGACCGACTCCGACTCCTCGGCGACGAGGCGTTCGAAGAGGTGGTCACACCGGAACTTGCCGACCACGTGAGCCCGCTGTTCGAACGACTGTGTCAGCAGGCGATTCCGCAACTCGTCGACCGACAGTTCCTCGCCGTCGGCCAGTGGTGGTTCAGGGAACACGAACTCGACGTCCTCGGACTCACCCGGGAGGGACTGGTCGCGGGCGAGTGCAAGTTCACGTCGAATCCGGCGAGCGAAGGCGTGCTCGCCGACCTCGAACGGACAGCCGGCCAGGTCCAGTGGGGCGACGAACCCGCGGATGCGACGACCCACTACGCACTGTTCAGTCGGTCTGGATTCACCGACGACCTCGAACGACGTGCGGCCGAACGGGACGACGTTTCGCTCTACGAGCTCCCCGCCGTGGTGAACGCGCTTCCCGCGTGAGAACGCCGACCGGAAACGATACCGTTCTTCGAACCGTTCTGAGATCCAGTTTCGAGCCCGAGCGCACGCTCACCGTCAGTGACTCACCCCGAAAGCTGCCCTATCTCGTGTCGCACCGTCTCTTCGAGACCCTCCCGGAGCGCCCGATGCTCGAGTCCCAGTTCGGCCCTGGCCTTGCTGTTGTCCCCCAGGTACGTGACTCCACCCAGGACGCGCAGGCGCTCGGCACGGTAGTCCGCCGGAAGCGAGACCACGCGTTCGAGAAGCCCGGCGACGGACGCGAGCCCGCGGAAGACGATGGGCGAAACAGCCCGTGGCGGGTCACGACTGGCGACCTCCGCAACGATGTCGAATAGCTCGACGAGTGTCGCGGGATCGCCGCCGACGATGTAGTCCTCACCGGGCGTGCCACGCTCCATCGCCAGCACGTGAGCCCGAGCGACGTCCGCGACGTGCCCCGGCGAGTATGCCACCTCGCGCGGGATCACCGGCAGGTCGCCGCGCAGGAAGTCCCGGAGTGCGTCGCCGAAGACGCTCGTGTCTCCGGGGCCGTAGACGAGGCCGGGCATGACCGCCACCAGCGGGAGCCCCGCCTCGACCATCGGCTCGGCCACCTCGTAGTGGGCCTCCCACTTCGTCCGGTCGTAGGCGGTCAGATGCGACCCCGCATAGCGATAGTTCTCGTCGACGACCTGCCCGTCCGTGTCGGAGTTGACCGCGAGCGTGCTCGTGTAGACCCCCTTCGGGACGTCGAGTTCGTCCATCACCGTCAGGACGTTGCGCGTCCCGTCGACGTTGATGCGCTCGCCCGGCGAGGGGTCCGTCGCACCGACTCTGTACCAGCCGGCAATGTGAAAGACGCCGTCGACACCCTCCATCGGGTCCCACAGCGTTTCCCTGTCTGTGATATCCCCCTCGACGACGGTGCCACCCGCTTCGTCGAGGTCACCGGCCGTCGACGGCGTCCGCGCCAGCGCGACCACCTCGTGGCCGTCGTCGAGTAACTGGCGCGCGACGTGGCCGCCGACGAATCCCGTGCCACCGGTGAGGAAGTACTTCATCGGGACGTGTACGTGCTCTGACCTGTAAATGGTGTCGGCGCCTGGGTCGAGAGGCCAGACAAGTAAAAGGGGCCCGGGGTGGGACAGAGTACACGGATGGACCTGAGCGGGGCACTGGGTTCGACCCTCCGGAGTGCACGCGTGAACGCGGCGATCGCGTGGGTCTTCCTGCTGGGCGTGTGTGTCGTCGCTGGCAGGAACGCACTCGCGGGGAGACTCGCGTGGGCGGGATTCGCGTCGGCGTTCGTCGTCGTGGCGCTCGTCCCGCCGGTCGCGTTTCGGGACGTGACGGTCATGTTACCCTGGGAGGTGCTGTCGATCGCGGCGCTCTCGCTCGCCGGGCGAACCCTCCTCTCGGGCGGACCGGGCCAGCTGCTCGCCGGATACGTCGCGGTCGCAGCCTTCGCGCTCGTCGTCGCGGTCGAACTGCACGTGTTCACGGCGATTCGCATGACCGACTGGTTCGCCGTCGCGTTCGTCGTCGTGACGACGCTGGCCACGGCCGGCCTCTGGGCAGTCTGCCAGTGGCTGTTCGCCGCGGTGCTCGACACGGCGTTCGTCGCGGGTCTCCGCCCTCTCATGATCCAGTTCACCGGCGCGACGGTCGCCGGGGTCGGCGCCGGCGTCGTCTTCTCGCTGTATTTCCGTCGCGCCGGGGCCGCCGACAGCCGGTACGACCCGCCCGTTCGACCGCGGGATCCGACCCCCGTTTCCGACCGACCGTCACCGCGACTCCGCGACCGGTTCGGCGTCTCCGAGCGACACGAACAGCGATTCATCAGAGCCCTCCAGCTGGTCCTCGTCGGTCTCTTCGGGCTCGGACTCGTCCTCGGGAACCTGGGGGTCGTCGTCAACTGCGGGATCGCGCTGGTGGTGACACAGCTCCCGGCCGTCCTCGAACGCGACTACGAACTCGCCGTGGACCCGGGACTCGCCCTCTGGGTCACGATGGCGGTGTCCGTCCACGGCCTCGGCTCGCTGGGCCCCTACGAGACCATCTGGTGGTGGGACGTCGTCGCCCACACCCTCTCCGCGTCGGTCGTCGCCGCGATCGGGTACACGACCGTCCAGGTCCTCGTCGAACACACCGACGACGTCTTCGTCCCGCCGCGAGTGCTCCGTCTGTTCGTCGTCCTGTTCGTCGTCGCCGCCGGCGTCTTCTGGGAAGTGATCGAGTTCCTCGTCGGCGAGTTCACCGACCTGGCGGGCACTGGCGACGTCCTCGTCCAGTACGGACTGGAAGATACGATGCAGGACCTCCTCTTCGACATCGTCGGCGGCCTCCTCGTCGCGCTCTGGGGAACCTCCCCCCTTCGCCCGACCGTCGACGACCTCACCCGATGGCTCGACCAGCGGAGACGGGAGTAACCCGCGCGGCACCGTCACCCACGAATCCACGATTACGCGATGACGGTGACCGGTCCCGCCACACCCGAGTTTACCCCATCCACACATCCACAGTTCGAGCCCGATATTTTATCATATATCTGTTTATTATATCTAATACCCAGTATAATTATACCTGGACCGAATATCACGCCACAGTCACGCCCGGCGGCATCGCGTTCGGGCAGCTGGTCGCGACCCCCCCGGTATCGACGTCTATCGGCGACGTAGCGCCGGATCGACGGGGGGCAGTCCGCGCTGTGACCAGTCGGGGTCCGGAACGCCGGCTGTCAGGAGTGAGCCACACGATCTCGGACGGCGATCGGAGAACGGGATCTCGACCCGTCCCGTCTCGTTTCCCATATCACGCCGTATACCCCCATATACCTGGAATATCGCCGCGATCTTCGACGAGATCACTCGTTTCGATGGACGGCCAGGGGAACGTCGACGGTTGTGACAGATATATTTACTTTCAGATAAATAATCCTACACTATATTATTTTGTTTCGATACGTATGCCTGATCCGGGAGGATCGGGTCGGCTGGCCACGGAGCGGGCCTCACCCGTCGACCGACTGGCCGACGCCGAGGAACTGCTGCTGGAGTCGTTCGTCCTCGGCGAGGTCGTCCGTCGTCCCCTCGTAGACGATCTCGCCCTGGTCGATGATGTAGCCGCGGTCGGCGACGGCGAGCGCGACGTTCAGGTTCTGCTCGACGAGGAGTATCGGCACGTCGTTCTCGCGGATCTCCTCTATCACCTCGCGGACGCGCTGGACGATCTGTGGCGCCAGTCCCTCGGTCGGTTCGTCGAGCAAGAGGAGTTCCGTCGGACTGAGCAGCGCGCGAGCGATGACGAGCATCTGCTGTTCGCCGCCACTCAGGTTCGACGCGGGGTAGGTCCGGCGCTCTTCGAGTCGCGGCAGGAGTTCGTAGACCTCCGCGATGCTGAGGATGCCGTCGCCGCCCCTGACCTGGCCCATCCGGAGGTTCTCCGCGACGGTGAGGTCGGGGAATATCGACCGCTCTTCGGCGACGTAACTGATGCCCCGGCGGCTGATCTCGAAGTCCGCCAGTTCGGTGATCTCCTCGCCGTCGAAGTAGACGTGGCCGCTGTCGGGGGTGAGCACGCCAGTGATAGCGCGCAGCGTCGTCGTCTTCCCGGCGCCGTTGCGACCCAGTAGCGAGACGACCTCGCCGCTGTCGACCGTGAGCGAGACGTCGCGCAGTATCTTGCTCTTCCCGTAGGACGCGTCGACGTTCTCGACGGACAGGAGCGGTGAACCGTCGTCGTTCGTGGTGTTCGTGGTCATCGTGTGGGTATCGTGGGTATCTGGTTACCGTGGTTATCGTGAGTGTCCGGTTACCGTCGTTACCGTGGGTATCGAGGTCGTTGCGGTCATTGCTGTGGGGTTCCGAGGTAGGCCCGCTGAACGTCCTGGTTGGCGGCGATCTCGTCCGGGGGGCCACTGGCCAGTCTGGCGCCCTCGTGCATGACCGTGATCGTATCGGAGACGTCGAGGACGATCTCCACGTCGTGTTCGATGAGCACGAGCGTGATGTCCCGGCGCTCGGAGAGGTCCCTGACCATCGCGACCGTCTCCATTGAGTCCTCCTTGCCCATGCCCGCCGTCGGTTCGTCGAGGAGGACGAGGTCGGGGTCGACGGCGACCGTGAGCGCGATGTCGAGTTTCCGGCGGTCACCGTGACTGAGCGCGTCGGCGCGGGCGTCGGACAGGTCGGCGATACCGACGTCCTCCAGAATCGACTCCGCCTGTTCGAGCGGTTCGGTCAGCGAGTCCGCCCGTCGCCACGGGGAACTGTGGCGGTCGTCGTGAAACTGCGTCGCGACCTGGACGTTCTCCCGGACGGTCAACCCCTCGAAGACGTCGACGATCTGGAACGAGCGGCCGATGCCCCGCCGGGCGATCCGGTGTGGCGGGAGGCCGGTTATCTCCTCGTCCTTGAAGTAGACGTGGCCGTCGTCGGGGTCGAGCAGTCCGCTGATGCAGTTGAACAGCGTCGACTTGCCCGCGCCGTTCGGGCCGATGACGGAGTGAATCTCGCCCTCCTCGACGGACAGGTCCATCCGGTCGACGGCGAGGAGTTCGCCGAAGCGCTTCGTGAGGTCGTCGGTCTCGAGGATCGCCGGCGTCATCGTCGTTCCTCCGAGGTGGCCGGCGGGTTGTCCGCGTCGGTCTCCGCGTCCGTGTCACGGCCCCGTTCGCGGAGCAACTGTCGGATATCCGTCTCCTCGAGTCGTTCTCCCACCCCGACGAAGATGCTCGCGAGACCGCGCGGGGCGAAGATGACGAACAGGACCAGGATGAGACCCAGCACCAGCCGCCACTGGTCGACGTAGGTGAGCAGGACCTCCTCCAGCCCTTTCAGCACCGCGCCCCCCAGAACCGGGCCGTAGAGCGTCCCGATCCCGCCGAATATCATCGCGAACAGGGCGTCGCCCGAGACGAACCAGTAGAGCGCGTCGGGGCTGATGAACTGCTGGTAGGTCACGAACAGCACGCCGGCGAGCCCGCCGATGGCGCCAGACAGCGAGAACGCCCGGCGCTTGTACTTGTTCGTGTCGTAGCCGAGAAACGACGCCCGGCGTTCGCTCTCGCGGATCGCGGTGAGGACGCGACCGAACGGCGAGTCCATCACCCTGACGGCGACGTAGTAACACCCGACGAGGACGGCGAGCGCGAGGTAGTAGAAGACGACCGGGTCGGTGAGGTCGAGGAAGCCCAGCACGCTCGTCGTGGTGATCGCCATGCCGTTGCTCCCGCCGGTGATATCCGGCGAGGAGACGGCGAACTCGTAGATCAACTGGGCCGCCGCGAACGTGATGATGGCGAAGTAGACGCCCGAGAAGCGGACCGAGAGCGCGCCGATGACCCACGCGATGGCCGTCGTCGCCACCACCGCGACGGCCACGCCCAGCAGAAACGAGTTCGACGCCGTGCCGACCGTCAGCGCGACGGCGTAGGCGCCGACCCCGAAGAACGCGGCGTGGCCGAAGGAGATGAGCCCGATGTAGCCCATCACGACGTCCAGACTGAGCGCGAACAGCCCCCAGACGAACATCAGGGAGATGACGCCGACGTAGTACTCGGGTATCACCCGGTGGATCCCCAGCGGGACCAGCGCGAGGACACCGATCAGGGCGATAACGCGCCGGTCGCCGAGCCTGACCGGGTCGATGGACTCGGTAAAGGAGAGCTTGGCGAGGTCCTTGCGGACTTCGTAGGTGCCGAGGATGCCCTCCGGCCGGAAGAGGAGGATGGCGAACATGATGAGATAGAGCAGGTAGCCGGTCAGTTCGGGGACGAACACGACGCCCAGCGTCTCGACGAACGCGATGACGAACGCCGCGACGACCGACCCGAGGTAACTCCCCATGCCGCCGACGATGACGATGATGAACGCGGTAATGAGGATCTGGTTGCCCATCGTGGGTTCGACGCCGAGGAAGGGGGCCGCGAGGACGCCGGCGGCGCCAGCGAGCAGCGACCCCAGGGCGAACACGAGCGTGAAGTACTTCGCCATGTCGACGCCCAGCAGTCGGACCGTCCCCTGGTCCTGGGCGCCGGCGCGGACGACCAGCCCGAACTGCGTGTAGCGAAAGAGCGCCCACGTCGAGACGGCGATGACCGCCCCGGCGCCGATCGTGAAGAGCCGGAACTTCGGGTAGAAGATGGGGCCGAGCTTGACGGCGCCCGACAGCATCTCGGGCGTGGCGACCGGTTGCGGGTCACTTCCCCAGACCAGCCTGACGAGGTCGGTGATGACGAGCACCAGCCCGAAGGTCAGGAGGATGTGATACAGCGGCTGGCGGTCGTAGATACGGTTCAGCGTCGACCGCTCGATGCCCGCGCCGATGACCGCGACCGCCAGCGGCGCGACCAGCAGGGCGATAAAGTAACTCCCCGTGGCGCCGATGACGGTGAACGCCAGGTACGCACCGAGCATGTAGAACACCCCGTGTGCGAAGTTGAGGATGTCCGTGATGCCGAAGATGACCGACATGCCCGACGCCATGAGCACGTACAGAACCCCCAGAGCCAGGCCGTTCAGGAGCAGGTACAGCAGCTGGTTGACGTTGAGGTTCGACAGCTGGACGACGGCGCCGTCCAGCGTCCCGAACCCGAACCCGAGCGCGACGGTCGGGTCCATCCTACAGGGAGGGCATGTCGCAGCCGGTTTCCTCGCAGGGCTCGATGACCTCCTCGGCCGGCCGCGTGTCGAGGATCTCGTAACTGGGGAACTCGTACTCGTCGGGTTCGGTTATCCGCCCCATCGGGTAGGGTCGCGACGCCTGGTGGTCACACGCCCGGATAGTCGTCTGTCCCATCGGGGTGTCGGACTGGATGTCCTCCAGGGCGGGCACGACGTCGGCCGTCGCGACCGACCCGGCCTCGTTGGCCCCCCGGGCGTGGAGCAGGAGACTCGTCCACATGACCATCGCGGGTTCGGAGGGCATCTGGCCGTGGGCCGAGGTGAAGCGGTCGACGAACAGCTGGTTGGACTCGCTGTCGCTCTTGTGGGCGTAGCGGATGTTGCCGTAGACGCCGACGACGGCCGACCCGAGCGCCCCACGGATGGGGATGGTGAGGTTCTGGCTGACCAGGTCCTTTTGCTGTTTGAGGCCGAACTGGTTGGCCTGCTGGATCATCGCGATGAGGTCCGAGCCGGTGACGCCCATCAGCACCCAGTCGGCGTTCGAGGACTGGATCTGGCTGAGATACGAGGAGTAGTCGCTCGTCCCCAGCGACGTGCTCGTGACGTTGACGATGTTCGTGTCCATCTCGTGGTTCTCGATCTGTCTGCGCCACTCGTCGCGGATGGACTGCCCGTAGCTGTAGTCGGCGTAGTGGATCCAGACGTTCGTCCCCAGGTTCTCGACCGACCAGGGCGCCCCCGCACGTGCGTCCTGGCTTGCCGAGTAGACGTACCGGAACGTCGTCGGTGCACACGACGAGCCGGTCGTCGACTCGGACCCGCCGTAGGGCCAGAACGGCATGCCCGCGTCGTAGGCGTAGTCGGCGACGGAGTTCGTGACCGCGCCCGAGACACAGCCGACCAGCACGTCGGCGCCCTCCTGCTCGACGAGTCGACGCGCCCGCTCGCGCCCCGTCGCGGGGTTGGTCTCGGTGTCCTCGAAGACCACTTCGACGGTCCGGCCGTTGATGCCGCCCATCTCCTCGTTGATGTAGTCGACCGCGACGTTGATACCCCGCTGTTCGTCCTCGCCGAGCGCTGCGAGCGCACCCGAGAGCGGCACCGGCGACCCGACGACCACGTTCCCCTCCGCACTCACCGTCCCCGACGGCGTCCCGTCGCTCGTCTCGGTCTCCGTGGGGGTAGGTTCTCCGTCCTCTCCGTCACCGCCGTCGCTGCCATTGCCACCGTCACCTCCGTCTCCGCCGTCGCCACCGTCACCGCCGTCGCCGCCGTCGCCACCGTCAGTCGGTGTCTGTTCCCCGTTGCCTGCACACCCGGCCAGTCCCGCCAGGGTCGCGACCCCGGACGCGCCGACCGCCTTCAGAATCGTCCGCCGGTTCGGGGTACTGTCCCCTGGTTTGTCGGGATCAACCATGATGTTCTCTTCCGAATCATCGTACTTAACTATTGGCCTCGCGGCACCGGATAGTCGTCGTTCTCGGCTGTCAGATACGCGGGCGTGACCCGGAACCGGCGAAGCACATAAGAGAATTCGGAGCGAACTCGCGTCCCGTGATGGACGTGGCAGACATCAGTACCCGTGGTCACAGCACCCGTTGTCACCGGTCTCTCCGGGGTGGACGACAGTGAGCGACTCCCCGGGGTCGGGGCCGCCGTCGTTTCTCGGCCGCCTGCTCTACGGCGGGACACTCCTGTACATGGCTATCGACGGGTTCAGACACAACGAGAAGCGCGTCGAAATCGCGCGCGACCGTGGGGTGCCGCTCCCCGAACTCATGGTCCCGCTGGCGACGGGCATGTTGCTGGTGGCGACGCTGGGGCTCGTCCTGTGGGCGTGGCCGGTCGTCGCGGCGCTGCTCGTCGTCCTCTTCTTCCTCTCGACGACGCCGGCGATCCACCCCTTCTGGGAGCTCGAGGGCAAGGAGCGCAACGACAACAAGATCAACTTCCTGAAGAACGTCGCCCTGACCGGCGCGGCCATCGTCTTCCTCGACGAAGCCCTCGGTGAGGACGACGATGTGGTCGACGAGGAATAGCCAGTAGGGGTGTCGAAGAAAGCTGATCTGGTGACTCGACCGCAGTCGACGTAATGCGATGAAAGCCCTCGGCGCGCTCGCGGTCGCTGCGCGACATATCCTCGCTTCGCTCGGATAGGGGTCGCGCAGACGACTAAAGTGGACGCGAGCGCCCCTCGCCCTTTCAGTCCGCCAGGAAGGATTTCGTTGCACAGGCCGTTTCGACGTTGAACGCTCGGTGGCCGATCTGACAGAGTGAATCCCTGGCGGACTGGAAGGGCGAGGCGGACTCGCGGTGAACGCAGTGAACGGAGTCGTCTGCGCGACCTCTATCCGCGCGGGCCGTGCTGAGAGCGCGGATATGTCGCGCAGCGACCGCGAGCCCGCCGAGGGCTTCCATCCCACGATCGTGACTGCGGTCGCGGAAGCTGTGCCGGTTCGAATCGCTACATCTACACCCAGTAGGTCACAGCCAGCATGGAGTCGCTCAAAGGTTCCCTGCACCAGCACGACACACCCGAACGTCGTACAGACTACCCGAGACGAGAGACCAACGAGGACACGAACGGATCAGACCGGGTGGATGTGGCCGACGTTGGCTTCGACGCGGCCGACCGTCTCGTAGGCGCCCTCGTCGTCGCGGCGCATGATGCGGCCCTCGACGTCCTCGCGCCGGTCGGGCACGTCGAACAGACCGGAGCCACAGACGATGTCGCCGTCGTGGACGGCCCACGTCTCGACGACCTCGTGGGGTTCGCCGGGGTAGGGCACCCGTTCCCAGTCCCGACCGAAGTTCGTCGACTCGAACAGCGCCACCTCGTGGTCGTCCTCGACCCACGCGGGCGGTGCCTCCTCGCCGCCGCCGAAGAAGACCCGCCCGTCGTGGACGAACACCCGGCGGATGTACGAGAAGTTGGTGTCGCCGTCGATGCGCTTCCAGGAGTCGCCGGCGTCGACCGTCCGCCAGAGCCCGCCCTCGCCGACGGCGTGGCCCAGGCCGATGGCCTCGATGTTGTGGTCGAGATAGCCCGTCGCCGCGAGCCAGACGTCCTCGGTGATCGGCAGGACCTGGTGGATGTCGTCGACGATGGTGTCACGGCGGTCGAGCCAGGTCTGGCCGCCGTCTTTGCTGAGGTGGATCCCGCCGGCCTCGACCCCGGCGATCAGCTGGTCGGGACGGCCGGGCACAGTTTCGAGCGCCCGGAGGCGGGCGTAGTGGGGGTCGATCGGCGACTCCCAGTGACCCCGCGAGGGGAGGTCGCGAAACCCCTTGAGTTCGTGCCAGGTGTCGCCGCCGTCGACCGAGCGGTAGAGGTAGGGGTCGTTCGTCCCGGCGTAGAGGGCGTCCTCGGTCCCCAGGATCGACCACACCTCGCTCTCGCCGGCGTGCCAGAACCGGTCGCCGAGCGGCACGCCCAGGTCGACCCACGTCTCGCCGCCGTCCCGCGACCGGTAGGCCCCCGCCGTCGACGCGACGAAGACGCCCTCGAACACCTCGAAGGTCCGCAGGCCGGTCACCATCCCACAGTCGAGCACCCGCTCGGCCTCCTCGCGTTCGAAGGGCACGTCCCCGACGCGATAGAGGCCGTCGTCGGTACCGATTAACAGTGCCATACGCGAACAGTTCGCGCGTTCCACAATAAACGTTAGTGATGGATCGTCACTGACGGACAACTGACGGCCACTGTGACGGCGTTGGGTGCCTGCCCGCCACCTCGTCGCCGTCTCGTCCCGCGACCTCAGCTGTGTTCGATGTGCAGTTCGAGTTCGTTGGCCGCCGCTAGCACCAGGTCCGGGAGTTCCTCCTCCAGTCGGTCGCTCTTGAGTCGCGTCGCGGGGCCCGAGAGGCTGATCGCGCCGACGACGTGGTCGCCGTGTTCCATCACCGGGGCGCCGATAGCGTGGACGCCGGCGGTCGACTCCTCGCGGTTGAGCGCGTACCCGCGCTCGCGGATCGCCGCCAGGTTCTCCCTGAGCGCGTCGACGTCGGTGATCGTGTTCGGCCCCGTCTGGGTCAGGTCCACCGATTCGAGGAGTCGTTCGCGCTCGTCCTCGGGGAGGTTGGCGACGATCGACTTGCCGGCCGCGCTCGCGTGGATCGGCCCCCGGCGGCCCGTGTGCGCGCCGGTCTGGACGGGGTTGTCGCCGATCTCCGTGTACAGGTAGACCCGCTCGTGGCCTTCCCGGACGATGAACTGCGCCCGCTCGTCGGTCTTCTCGGCGAGTTCGTCGACTTTCCGCTTTATCATCGGGTAACCCGGCACCCCCCGACGGAGCGACCCGCCGATGGTCAGAAACCGGAACCCCAGACGGTAGCGCCCGTCGACCCTGACGACGTAGCCGTGGTCCTGTAACGTCGCGAGGTGACGGTGGACCGTACTCGTCGTCAGCCCCAACCGGTCCTCGATGTGTTCCCGGGTCGAGGGTCCGTCCTCGAAGAGCACGTCCACGACCTCGAAGGACGTCCCGGTCGTCTTGACCCGCGAACCGTTCTCGCTCACCATGTCCGGCTACAGGGCTCGCCCGGGCTTATAATTCCCGGATATTCGAATCGGCCGATCGTGTCCCACCAGTGGCGCTGAAACGCCCACAGAACCGCCTTTCAGCACCCCGATCCCGGTCCCCGACGAGTGTCGCTATGCCAGCCTGTCCGGAAGCCGGGACGGCATTCGAACGTGGACTACCCTGCCGAATTAACTCCCGCTTACCGGGAAACAGCGTCCGCATCTCGCCGGAGCATCTACTTCCCGGAATACGGGATACAGCTGTGCTCCTGCCCCGCGCTACGGCCGGTCTCGAACCCCCGACAGTCCCCCGACCCGTAACCGAACGCCACAGCCGCCAGCCTGTTCGTGACTGACGGCCGCCGGTATTACAGTGATAACGATGTAATGACTATTCGACTCGACGAGGCCAGTTCGATCGTCTACGTACCGGTGATAGACAAAACAGTGAATGAGTTTACTCTGACACATAACGTGTGATCAGCCCTAGCGGAATGTGGGCCGTCGGGATCGACGTTCGGATCGTCACGTCCGGCGCGAACCGGCCTGGCCACACACCTCGCCCCTCCCCTAACTATCACTCAAAAGATACGAAGAAACACAGTAAAAATTTACTTCTCAACCCATCATCAGAGATATATTTCGAGGGACGCACCCCGCCCCGTGGCTGATCGCTGGCCACCCGCGATCCGGGAACGGCCATCACCGGTCGGGCACTGGCAGCGCTTCGGGGACCCGACTCCCGTGTTGTCAGCACCGATTCCATACGTATGGATCCCGTATGAAGATGACACTGTGGAATATTTTTATATTTTCGGGGAAGATCCGGTGTTCGTCGAAGACAACGCCCGCGTACAGTTTGTTCCGGAACTGTGTGAGAGCCGCCAGAGCGGGAGATATGCGGATTTCTGGGCGCTATGGGCGCGGATTCTTCCCGGTATTATTTCGGGACCGAGACGCATCGATAGTACTGTGAGTGCTGGTGTCCCCTTCGGGGGAACGGGGTGGCTACCGGGGTCGGCACAGTGCAGGCACAGCGTCGGCGGCGGTCCCGCACCCGGGAGTCGAACAGAAGACCTTTGCAGGGGACACGAGTACAGTGCGACGATGGCTCAGGACAGCGGCAACGAACCGGACAACAAGGTCGAGCGGGTGATCCGGAACTACGGACTCGAGGACATGGGGGCGGAACTCGAACGCCGCTGGCTGGGCGACGGCTACGAGCGCCAGAGTCTGCGCGACCTCGCCGACCACTTCAACCGGCGGGTTCTGGAGAGCGCGCTGAACGAGGCGGGCGTGGTCACGCTCCAGGGCGAACTCTCGAACACGTACGAACTGTTGACGGGCGACGACGTCACCGAGGGCGCGCGGATCCAGGCGCGCAATCGACTCGAACGGGACGGCGTCGACGTCGACGCGTTGCTCGACGACTTCGTGAGTCACTACGCGATCCACACCTACCTGCGCGACTACCGCGAGGTGGAGTATCCCGCGGGCGACGACGAGGACCAGCTCGAGAAGTCCGTCGAGACGATCCAGCGCCTCACCAGTCGGCTGACGGCCGTCACCCGCCGTAACGTCGAGAACCTCCGCTCGACCGAGCGCCTCGACGTCGGCCCCGTCGACGTCATCACCGACGTCCAGGTGGTCTGTGAGGACTGTGGCCGCCAGTACGACGCCGTCGAACTCGTCGAACGCGGCTCCTGTGAGTGCCGGGAAGACGGGCCGAACTGAGCAGAGCGGGAACCGCGTGTATCGTGAGAACGGTCACGCCCGTTCCGAGCGTACCCAGACCTGCATCGACCCGGCGTCGCGGTTGTCCCAGGCGTAGTACGGTACCGCGTGGAGCCGCGTCGACTCCCGGTCGGCCTCCTCGTCGGGGCGGTAGAGTTCCCCGTCCCAGCCGTCGATATCGGGAACGACGGCTTCGGTCTCGACGGTCGTCACCCCGCCCAGCAGGTCGGGATCGTGGTCGACGTCCAGCTCGCCCCCCGTATCGACCGCGTACTGGTGGAGCGGGCGGTCGTTGTCGACGCCCTCGGCGCAGTAGACGAGTGGCCCTCGCTTGAGCGCGACACGACCGGCGTCGCTCTCGACCGCGGGATGGGCACGCAGGAGTTCGACCTCTAGCTCGAAGTCGAGTTCGATCGTCTCGTCGTCCCAGTCGCGTTCGAGTCGAACGTGTCCCGCCCCGTCGTGGGAGGTCACACCGTCCCCGTCGTGGGAGGTCGCACCGCCGGAGACCACCTCGCCGTCGACGGTCACGGTCGCCTCGTCACACCACCCGGGGACCCGGAGATTGACCGGGACCGACCCGTCGGCGTCGACCGCGATCTCGACTGACCCGTCCCAGGGGAGCGCGCTGGACTGCGTGAGTTCGACGTCGGTCCCATCGATGGTCGTCTCGACCGTGCTGCCGACGTACTGGGTGACGTAGAGTTCGCCGTCGGCCGTCGAGTAGCAGTACTGGCCGAGGGAGGCGAACAGGCGGGCGGCGTTGGGCGGGCAACACGCGCAGGTGAACCAGCCCTTGCGGTGGTGGTCGCCGGCACTCGCGAGCGGGTTGACGTAGAAGAACTCCGTCCCGTCCATCGACACGCCGGCGAGAAAGCCGTTGTACAGCGTCCGCTCTATCAGGTCGGCGTACTTCGGGTCGGTCGTGTGCTCGAAGAGGCGCTGGTTCCAGAAGATGCTGCCGATGGCGGCGCAGGTCTCGGCGTAGGCCGTCTCGTTGGGGAGGTCGTAGTCCTCGGTAAAGCCCTCGTGGTCGTGTTCCGGCCCGATGCCGCCGGTGACGTACATCCGCTTCGTCGTCATGTTCCTCCAGAGGCGCTCCATCGCCGCCCACAGTTCCCCGTCACCGGTCTCCGCGACGAGGTCGGTGACGGCGGCGTAGAGGTACATCGCTCGGACCGAGTGGCCTTCGACCGTATCTTGCTCGCGGACGGGCGCGTGGGCCTGGGCGTAGTTGCCGTCGTACTCGCCGTCCTCGACGAAGAGGTTCACGGCCGCGTCCATGATCTGGTCGCCGCGTCCCTGGGGTAACTCGCTGTAGGCGTGCCCGCCGATCTCGTCGAGGTGGGCAGTCTCCCAGGCGAGTCGGTCGTCGTGGCCCCGCAGGTCGACGAAGTACTGGGCGAGGTCGAGATAGCGTTTCTCGCCGGTGACACGATAGAGTTTGACCAGCGCGAGTTCGATCTCCTCGTGGCCCGGGACGCCGTCGACTTCGTGGGGGAAGACGTCGTCGACGTGGTCGGCGAAGGCCGTCGCGACGTCGAGCAGGCCCCGCTCGCCGGTCGCCTGATAGTGTGCGACGGCGGCCTCGATCAGGTGGCCCCCACAGTAGAGTTCGTGCATCAGGTGGAGGTTCGTCCACTTGCCGTCGGGTTCGACGAGCTGGAAGTAGGTGTTGATGTAGCCGTCCGCTTCCTGTGCGGTGGCGATCAGGTCGATGACTTCGTCGACGCGCTCGCGCAGGTCCGGGTCGTCGGCCTTCGCGAGTTCGTAACTCGCCGCTTCGAGCCACTTGTAGGCGTCGCTGTCCTGGAACCACATGCCGCTGAACTCGCCGGCGGCGGCCGTCGCTTCGCCAGTGCCCGGGCCCTCGCCGGCCAGCCGGAAGTTCTCGAGCGAGCCGACCGACTCGAGCTGGTCGTACTGGTGTTCGAGCGTCACCTCGCGGTTGCGCGTCAGCCACGGTGACCAGAACGGGTCGTCGATCTCGACGGCCCCAGTGGGGACCGAATACTGTGGGATCGTCACGGGTGAAGTGCCGATACCGGCGACGGCCGTTTATATCTGTGTGCTTCGGAAAGCCCGTGATCCCGGCGTCGGACCGGGGACGGAACCCGGCGTCGGACCGTGCCCCGGTGGCACGGAACTGGACAGTCACGCTACCCGATACGACACCATTAATTATTTACATAGGAGCGAGGTAGTCTCCCCCATGTCTGGTGATGACAACCAGTTCGGTGACATGGATCGGCGCCGCTATCTGGAAGCAGTCACAGTCGCGGGAGTCGCGGGGGCTGCAGGCTGTACCGGAAACGGTGGCGACGGTGAAGACGGCGGTGACGGTGGGACCGACGGCGACGGTGGCGACGGTGGCGACGGTGGCACTACCGGCGGTGACGGCGGGTCGGGACCGAACTACGGGGACTATCAGGACGTCTCGGTCACGTTCGCGACGAGTTCGCTCTACACGGAGCCGTGGAACGACCTGGCGTCGACGTTCACCGACGAGACGGGGATCGAGGTGAACGTCACCGCCTACGCACAGAGCGAGATGCTCACCAAGCTCCAGAACCAGTTGCGCGCACAGCAGGCGGAGTTCGACGCGTTCATCTCGGACGTCATCTGGACGGGGACGCTGATGGACCCCGGGTGGTCAGAGCCGCTGGAAGAGTACATGAACGACTCCTCGCTGGCGATGGAGGGGTACGACTACGACGACCACCTGGACGTGTTCGCGACGAACTACGGCCAGTGGAACGGCACGACCTACGGACTGCCGTGGTACGGCGACACGATGAAACTCGCCGTGCGCAAGGACGTCCTCGAGGAACACGCCGAGGAGTTCAACGCGAACCACGACTTCGACATCATGCCCCCGTTCCCGGAGGGCTACGAGAGCTACCAGCAGTTCAACGAGGTCGCCCGGTTCATGCACGAGAAGGGCTGGGACATGGGCCTCGAGGGACGGCGGGGCTGGAACATCGTCTACTACTACCCCAACCGCTTCTCGGCGGAGACGGGTGAGGCGAGCATGATCGACGACGACGGCAACTCGCGGCTCGGTTCGGACGGCGCCCAGAGCGCGCTCCAGATCTACGTCGACCAGACCGAGTGGGCGCGCAATCCCCTCTCCAGCGGCTACACCCAGAGCCGCGACCAGTTCCTCAACGGCGACACCTGGGCCGTCGAGCAGTGGGGGACCGCGACCTCGAAGTTCATCGACGAGTACGGCTGGGAAGACGGCGTCCGTGTGACCCTGACGCCGGGCGGCTACCCCGACCTGGGCGGCTGGGGGATCCTCGTCAACTCCTTCTCCGACCAGAACCGCAAGGAGGCCGCGTTCCTGTTCGCCCAGTGGGCGACCTCCAAGGAGATGGACAAGTACGCCATGCGCGAACACGGCGTCACGCCGACGCGCGCCTCGTCGTTCACGGACGAACTCAAAGAACAGGCCCCCCAGCTCAACTACCAGGACCCCGAGGAGAACCCCGGTATCAAGACGCTGTCGCTGCGGCCGCGCAACACCAACTACCAGGAACTCGGCGACACGATGCAGACCCGCATCAGCGAGGCACTCTCGGGCAGCGCGGGGGTCGAAGAGACCATCACGACGATCCACGAGGAGTGGCAGAGCATCATGAGCAACTGACCGCGAGGACCCAATGAGCACAGCAGACTCCACGTCGGGCTGGCGAGAAGCGGTGCGTCGCCGACTGGCCGACGAGCGGACGATCGCCTGGCTGTTCGTTCTCCCGGCGATCGCACTGCTGGCGGCGGTCGCTATCTACCCGTTCCTGCAGATGATCTACGACAGCGTCTTCTCGTTCAGCCAGGCCGGCCAGCGCGAGGCGTTCGTCGGCGTCGAGAACTTCGCTCGCGTGCTCTCCGACAGTCGCTTTACCGGCGCCATCAGCTTCACGGTCGTCTTCGTGTTGATCGTCGTCAGCGTCGAGTTCTTGCTCGGGCTCGGGATCTCCCTGCTCATCTACAGCCCCTACGTCGAGCGCCGCCAGCTGTTCGTCGTGTTGAGCCTCCCGCCCATGATGCTCAGTCCAGTGATCGCGGGGCTCACCTGGCGGATGCTGTTCAACGTCGAGTACGGGCTCGTCAACCACGTGTTCGCGCTCAACATCGACTGGATCGCCGGGCGCCCCTGGGCGGCGGTGGCGATAATCATCACCGACGTCTGGATGTGGACCCCGCTGTTCGTCCTCGTGTTCGCCTCGACGCTGCAGGCGATCCCGAAGGTGTACTACGAGGCCGCCGAGGTCGACGGCATGGGCCGCTGGCAGCGCTTCAAGTGGATCACGTTCCCGCAGATGCGCACCGCCATCGTCATCGTCCTCCTGCTCCGGGTCGTCCGGGCGTTCAAGGTCTTCCCGAAGATCCAGGTGCTGACGCTGGGCGGTCCCGGTTCCTACACCGAGTCGATCGCGATGATCACCTACAACTACGGGTTCAAGTTCTTCGACCTCGGCCGGGCGAGCGCCGCGGGCGTCATCTACTGGTTCGTGATGTTCGTCGCGGCGTTCCTGATATTCAGGGCCGTCGCCGAGGACCTCATCACCCCGGAGGACAGCTGAGATGAACCTGACCGACTCCAACGACTACGCACAGACCCTCGTTCGAGGGAGCGTCGTCGTGCTCCTCGGCCTCTGGCTGGCGTGGATCTGGCTCCCCATCCTCTGGGATCTGTTCACCGGCGTCTCGGTGAACCCACAGACCGACCCGCCGACGCTGGTCCCACGGGAGTTCACGCTCGAACACTACGTCAACGTCGTCCAGGAGGAGGACATCCTCACCTACATCCGCAACAGCACGATCGTCACGACCGTCAGCACCGCGGTCTCGGTGGCCGTCGGCGCGCTGGCGGCCTACTCGCTGACGCGGTGGGACCCCGGCAACGGCCAGGTGAGCTTCTTCGCGCTCTCGATGCGCTTTCTCCCGCCGATCGCCGTCGCGATCCCGATCTACACCATGTTCGTCGGCTTCGGCTGGATCAACAGCTGGCGGGCGCTCATCGTGGCCTACCTCACCATCGGCATCCCCATCTCGACGTGGATCATGCTGATCTTCTTCCAGAAGATCCCGGTCGAACTGGAGGAGGCGAGCCGGGTCGACGGCTGGTCGCGGATCCAGACCTGGCGGCGCGTCGTGTTGCCCCTGGCGGCGCCGGGGATCTCCAGTGCGGCCATCCTGACGGCCATCCTCATGTGGAACGAGTACGTCCTCGCGCTGGTGCTCACGACGACCTCGGACGCACAGACCGTCCCCATCTACCTCGCGGGGTTCGTGACGACCCGCGGCGTGCTGTGGGGGCGGATGGGGGCCGCGACGATCATCGCGCTGACGCCGATCGTCGTGCTGGCCTTCGTCGCACAGGAACGACTCGTGGCAGGGTTCACCCTCGAATGACCGAAACGATTAATCTACTGACACAGGAGATCGCACACAATGGTACACGCTGAACTCCGGGAACTGCGCAAGGAGTACGACGACGTGGTCGCGGTCGACGACGTCTCGCTGTCGCTGGAAGACGGCGAGTTCCTCGTGTTGCTCGGCCCCTCGGGGTGTGGGAAGAGTACGACGCTTCGCATGATCGCGGGGCTCGAAGACGCCACCTCGGGCGAGATCGTCGTCGACGGCGAGGTCGTCAACGACCAGTCGCCCGCCGAACGTGACTTCGCGCTGGTCTTCCAGCAGGTGGCGCTGTACCCCCACATGTCCGTCTTCGACAACATCTCCTCGCCGCTGCGCGCCGCGGGCGTCGAGAAGAGTGCCGTCGAAGAGCGGGTCACGAAGACCGCCGAACTGCTCGACATCGCGGAGCTACTGGAGCGGGACCCGGGCGAACTCTCCGGGGGGCAACAGCAGCGCGTCGCCATCGGCCGGGCGCTGGTCCGCGAACCGAAGGCGTTCCTGCTCGACGAACCGTTCTCGAAGCTCGACCAGAAGCTCCGGATCCAGCTCCAGAAGGAGCTCAAACAGCTCCAGGAGGAGATGAACATTACGACGGTGTTCGTCACCCACGACCAGGAGGAAGCGATGGTGTTGGCCGACCGTATCGCGGTCATGGACGCCGGCCACCTCCAGCAGATCGATACCCCCGAGAACATCTACCGGAAGCCGAGAAACCGGTTCGTGGCAGACTTCATCGGCAACCCGACGATGAACTTCTTCGACGCCGACGTCCAGGAGGGCACGCTCCACGTCGACGACGTCGCCTACGAGTCGGCGGACACACCGGGATCCGGCGAGGTCGCCTCGATGGCCGCGCGCCCCGAGGACATCCACGTCGAACCGGCCGAGGCCGACGACGACCGGCTGGTGGCGACCGTCGACCTCGTCGAGATGCGCGGCTCGACGGCCTACTTCATCTGCCAGCTCGACGGGCGCGAACTGACGATCCTCAAGGAGGACAACGACGACGTCACTGAGGGCGACCGCCTCGCCCTCGATTTCGACTTCGACGCCGTCAACTTCTTCGACGAGACCGGCGAACGCGTCGAGTTCGCGCGCGCCGAGGTCCAGTCCGACTAGAGCGTCCGGACGAGTCTGTCGACGAGGGCCGTCGCCGTCGGATGGTCCCCGTAGGCGTCCGTCACCCGGAAGGTGCAGCCACACAGTTTCCCGTCGCCACGGTCGCGGACGACGAGCGGGCTGGACCAGTTGGCGAGCCAGCCCTCGACCGACCCCGCGTGGAGGTCGTCGCTCCCGTCGAGGTCACCGGTCGCCGACGCGACCACGTCGTTCTCGCACTCGACCAGCACCTCGGCCTCGTCGGCCACCGGCCCGTCGCTGGCGTCGCCCTGTTCCTCGACGTGCACGTCGACGGTGACGCTGTCGTCGTCGAGGTCGGGCGTCGCTTTCAGGTCGGCGACGAACACCCCCGGACGTGTCCGCACGGAAACAGATCCCTAGATCCAGCTGACGCGAGTGTACCAGGGGTCGCCCTGCTTGCCGTGGGGAATCTCCGAGAGGTCGTCCGGGTCGGTCACCGCGACGGCGATAGCGTGTTCGCCCGCCGAGAAGTGGTCCGTTACCTCCATCTCGAAGGGGAGGTATCCCCCGTGGTTCGCCCCGACCTCGTGGCCATCGACGTAGACGGTGGTCTCGTAGTCAACGGCGTCGAACCGGAGGAACGCGCGGTCACCGTCGGTCGGCGTGTTCTCGTCGACGGGTGCGTCCCCGTCTGGGGCGACCGTGACAGTACGGCGGTCCCACGCCGTCCCGGTGTACTCGCGGTAGCGGTCCGCTTCCTGCCAGGCGTGAGCCGCAGTCACCTCGTGGGCGGCGGCGGGCCACTCCGCATCCGGTTCGTGGAGGCCGCGCGCGGTCCCGTCGGCTTCTGGGCCGGGTAGGAACTGCCAGGCGCCGTCGAGCGATACCGAACCTCTCCGCCGGTTGATCGACTCGTCCATTGGCGTCCCTTCCCCGTTCGAGTCGAAAATACGACCGCTGTCGGGGTTTTTCACCGGATCAGATCCTCGCACAGTCCGAACTCGACGTGTCGGCCGCGCCGCGGCGACCGGCCCGTCGGTGAAACCAGCTGGCCACCGCGACACCGCGTCCACTCGCACCACAGTCGTGTATTGGGAGACGACCGGAGAGGGGTCAAGCGACCAAGTACCGGAGAGTCATGACAGGTATGCTGAAGTTCGGCTGAGCCTCTCGCAGTAACTACTCGCGAATAGGGTTTGGATCTTTTGTCTGTCCAGATAAATCTTTAGGCCGTGTCTCCGGTAGTGTTCAGATAAGCTGATTCCATGCGAAGGAGCTGAGCCAGTCGTCGGCGGTTTCTGGATCGACGTAGCTGAAACAGTCAGAGAAACAATCAGTTCGTCGTTTTACCTCACGAAAGATACGTTCGACACTGTTGCGGTCGCCGTGGCGTTCGTATTCGAAAGCGAGACCGTGTCGCCGACAGGCTTCTTTGAGCGGGGTAGCATCATCGGCGAGGAAAACAGCGTCGCCGACGTCGTGTTTTTGTTTGAGTTCGCCGAAGAAGATCTCTGCGAGAGCGTTCGCTCTGGTCGGTTCGAGCTTTGTATGGAGCAATTCGTTCGAGTCAGGATCGACGGCGGCGTACAGCCAGTACTTCTCGCCGTCGATCCAGATCACGGTTTCGTCGACCGCAACCTGTTCTGGGGACCGGCCAGATTCAGGCTGTAGATCGGCCTTGTGAACCCGGTTGTGAACGGTCGAGCGAGCCCGACTGACACCGAATATCTCAAGAACCGAAACAGTATTCGAAAGCGATAATCAAGCGAGATGCAGCTGAATACCGAGCTTCATCAGCAGTGGCGGTGTCGCTTCGCGTTCAACAAACTCTAAGTCGATCTGGTCGATACTTCCGCCGAGGCGTGCGTTTTCGGGCATAGATCACTCAGAAAACGCACCGCCTCACCTTTCAATCCTTATCTGAACACCGCCTGTCTCCCGGAAGAGACAGGTGAGAAGGGCCACACGGCGGGATCCCGTAGTAGCGCGTACCACGATCGGGTTTGCGAATCGGTCTCCGACGTACCGATGTCACCTCGTAGAAAGTCTTCGGACACTCAACTGATTTCACGATCGCAGTGAAGCCTGAATATTCCAGTATATGAAACCCAACTGATTTCGCTCTGGATCCTGTATTGACCACCTGGATAGTTCGATGTAAGTGTCGAAGTCGTCTATGCCTGGTACAGAGACGGTTTCCACCGGTACTACTCTCTCCGCTAATGAACTTGCGCTCATTTTGTTCCCATATGTGAAACGGACGAAGTCCCTGAAATGAGGTACTACTCGACCTCGATCTGTCGTCACTTTCCCCGGGCCGGGATCAGTCTCGAGATTGGGACGTGTTGAGGGTTCCCGAGCTCAGAAATCGGGCATTTCAATTACAGTCCTACTATTGTAATCACTACGGGTGGACACGGACGAAGTTATCGAGATGGGTTCCGAATAGTGGAACAAATTCAGGAAAAGTTCGTGTTGATTTCGATGACGTTCGCGGCCTGGAGAACCTTCTGTGGCAGTTCCTCCTCGAGACGTCCTCCTTTTATTCGAGTCGTTGGGCCGGCGATGCTAATTGCACCGAGAACATCCCCACTGCGACTCTGTAGTGGCGCTGCAACGCAGTGCAATCCCTCTACGCGCTCCTGGTTACAGAATGCGTAACCTCGATCGCGGATTTGCTCGAGTTCAGAGTACAATTCTTCTCGGTCCGTGATTGTATGTTCTGTCTCCTGGGGGAGCCCGTGCTGGTCCAAGATATCGTCAACTCTGTCTCGCGGCATGTGTGCCAGAATCGATTTCCCGAGCGCAGTGTTGTGGAGATACCGGCGTTTCCCAGTATGGGTGTCGAGTGTTACGGCGTTCTCACCCCTGGCACGATAGAGATACACGCCGAGTCCATGTTCCTCGTGCAGGAGATTTGCGAGTTCCCCCGTCTCCTCCGCTAACTTCTGTACTTCTGGTTTCGCAGCGTGGTATATCTGTATCCGATTGCGCGCATACTCGCCGATCTCGAAGAATCCGAGCCCGACATAGTACTCGTCGCCCTCCTTGACCACGTAGTTGTGTTCACGGAGCGTGCTGAGGTAATCGTGAACAGTCCCTTTCGAGAGACCGACCTGGTCAGCGAGTTCAGTCACTTTGGCGCCGTCCATCTCTTTCAGGGCCTCTACGATCGTGATCGTCCGTTCGGTCCCCTTTATCGGATTTTTAGCCTCGTTTTGCATCTTACTTCTGGATACACTCTCCCTGTCCTTAAGTATTGTTCCCATATATCAAACCAGGATCGTGGCTGTGGGGTACCACCGGAACGGGGACGACTATCCTGAAGCGACGGGAACCTTCTCTTCAGGCGTGTTTCGAGTGGGTTGTACCGGGGTTTTCGTCCGCCCATCACGTGGATTCCCGAATACCCGATCCAAAAAGATTTATATATGTCTTTGACCAAGAGGCAGTCGTTACGGTCATGAAAGAAGTCAGACTAGACGAAGCAGAGACGTACGAACCGGATGAGGGATGGATGCGTGCGTCTCTCGCAGGCAGCGAGAGCTTCTCCTTCGAGTGGTTCACGAAGCCACCCGGACATAGCTCTCCGATGCACGATCACGAGAATGAACAGGTCTGTTTGGTCCTCGAGGGGGAACTCACGATCCACACCGAAAGTGGCGAGACGACCCTCGAAAAATACGATTCCGTATGGCTGGACTCTTTCGAATCACATCGTGTATCGAACACGGGGGAAGAGTCGGCGGTCGGCCTTGACGTGTTTGCTCCAGGCCGTTCGTTCGATTTCTGGACGGATCGATAATCCACCAGTTACGACCCCGGTATCACTCCCGGAGAGGTCCGGACCGCCAGATTCGGCCTGGTCTCTCTATCTGGCGCGGTGATGGTCCCATTTCTGCCGGCTGGTCGGCATCATCGGTGCTCTGCACCACAACATATTTATACCAATTATCCGTTTGCTTGGGTATGGTAGCAGACCGCCATCAGCCGCAGATAGAGGAATTACTAGAGAAAATGACGCTCGAAGAGAAGGTTGGGCAGATGGTCGGGACACCCCCTCACGAGGACGTGGGCGAGCTACGGTCCGAGATCCGTGACCACCACGTCGGGTCAGTCCACTTCGGCGGGACTCCTCACAACACGCCCGAAGCGAAAGCGGAAGTGGCAAACGAGGCCCAGCGGGTTGCAGTCGAGGAATCCCGGCTCGGTATCCCAGTCTTCCTGCGTGCGATGGCAGAGCATGGGCACGCCGCGGTCGCAGGTAGTACCGTGTTCCCACAACAGCTCGGGCTCGCAGCCACTCGAAATCCCGATCTCGTCTCCGAGAGCGCTCGTATCGCGGCGAGAGAAATGCGTGCGACGGGCGTCCAGTCGACGAGCAGTCCTATCGGCGACATCGCTCGCGATCAGCGGTGGGGGCGGATCGCCGAAACGTTCGGTGAAAGCCCGTATCTCTCCGCGCGGATGACCGAGTCGATGGTCGAAGGATACCAGGGAGAGGACCTCTCCGCGGAGGATTCGGTCGTGGCCGTGACGAAGCACTTCCCGATGTACAGCGAACCCGTTCGTGGCGAGGACGCTGCCCCCAACGAGGTCTCGGAGTACACGTTCCGACGGATTCACCTCCCTTCGTACACCGCAGGGATCGACGCGGGAACCGGCGGTATCATGCCGTGTTACAATTCGATCAACGGTGAGCCGGTCCACGGGTCGAGGCGTATCCTCACCGGCCTCCTTCGGCAGGAACTCGGGTTCGACGGTTTCATTCTCGCGGACTACGCTGGCGCGGAGGATCTTCATCGGGGCCACAATACGACCGGGTCGCTGGAGGAGTCCATCTGGCAGAGTATCTCCGCGGGGATGGACCTGCTCCCTTCGGGCGGGAGTACGTACACCGACATCATCGTCAATCTCGTCGAGGAGGAGGAACTCTCCGAATCACGTATCGAGGAAAGCGCACGTCGGGTCCTCGAGACGAAGTTCGAACTCGGGTTATTCGAGGACCCCTACATCGACGTGGAGGCGGCTCCGGAGGTGCTCGGCAACGAGGACCACCGCGAGACAGCCCGCGAGGTCGCCAGACAGTCACAGACGCTTCTCAAGAACGAAGACGACGTCCTTCCGCTCTCGTCCGACCAGGACGAGTTACTGGTCACCGGCCCGACGGCTGACAACATCGCGTATCAACACGGTGGCTGGGGCAACGTCGAAGACCCGGACCCGATGGGTGATACGGTCCGTGAGGCGATCGAGTCGGCTGTCAGCGCGGACACGACGGTCGCCTACGAACAGGGTGCGGAGATCAACGAGACGGTCGACATCGATGCGGCACGGGAACGGGCCGAGGCCGCTGACAGCGCCGTCGTCTGTGTCGGCGAGCCCGACTACGTCCACGAGTTCGCGCGGAGCACCCTGGGCGAGGACGCCGACGAGTTCCCGAATCGCACCCAGCTGTCGCTCCCCGAACCCCAACAGGAACTCGTCCGGGCCGTCTACGAAACCGGGACGCCCACTGTCGTCGTGTTCGTCACGGGTCGGGTGCTTGCGACGCCCTGGATCGCGGAGAACGTCCCCGGGATACTCATGGCGTATCAGCCGGGGTCGGAGGGTGGTGCGGTCGCGGACGTGCTCTTCGGGGAGTACAATCCGTCCGGGAGCCTCCCGATTTCCGTCCCGAAGTCCGAGAGCCGCGTCCCGACGAGGTTCAACTATCTTCCCCACCCACAGTACCACGGCGCCGAGGGATCCCACGTGGACTCCTACGACCCGCTGTTCGCGTACGGCCACGGACTGAGCTACACCGACTTCGAGTACGAGGACCTCTCGCTGTCCGAAACGGAGGTCGGTCCCGGCGGTATCGTCGATGTCGAGGTCACAGTGGCGAACGTCGGCGACCGATCCGGAACGACCTCGGTCGAACTGTTCGTTCGAGACGTTCTGAGCTCGCGAGTCACCCCGGTACGGGAACTGGCAGGTATCGACCGCGTCCAAGTCGAACCGGGTGACAGCGAGGTAGCACGGTTCACGCTCGCCGCGGAAGACCTCGGTATCGTTCGAGAGGACGGGAGTAGCGTCACCGAACCCGGGACGTTCGAGGTCATGGTGGGCGACCACTCGACGGAATTCGAGGTTTCGCGCAACTACCAGTAGCGTCTGTGACGATCCCGCGGGGTGGCCTGCTTCGAACCATCAATTTTCACGGGACTGTGCTTCGGAATTCGCGGGGTGTGTTCGACGATGTCGCTATCCGGGTTTGCGGAAGTCACTATACAGTACCGGGGGCCGAGTACGGGAGGGTCCAGTGAGATTGGTGGGCCGCGACTTCAGAGGTTCGAGGCCCCAGCACCGCCGTCGAGAACGACGGCCTGTCCGTTGATGTATCCCGAGTGAGGCGACGAGAGGAAGGCGACGGTCCGTCCGAGACCCATCGGCTGGCCGACTTCTCCAACCGGGATGCCCGAGCTCCGAGCCTCCATTCCCTCCTCGTAGGAGTCGTATTCGCCGCGTTCGACGGCCTGTTCGACGAGTTCCTCGATACGGGGCGTCTCGTGGGTTCCCGGGAGGACCGCGTTTGCCCGCACGTCCGGCGCGAGTTCCTTCGAGAGGGTCTTCTCCAGACCGATGACGCTCATCCGCACGGAGTTCGAGAGTACGAGTCCGTCGATAGCCTCCTTGACGCTCCGGGACGTGATGTTGACGATGGTGCCACCACCATCGGCCTGGAGGTGGTCGGCCGACTCCCGGACCAACCGGACGACGCTCATCACCAGCAAGTCGAACGCCTCGTACCAGTCCTCGTCTTCGGTCTCCATGAACGGTCCGCTCGGCGGTCCGCCCGCGCTCGTCACGAGGTGATCTATCCCACCGAACTCCGCGACCGTCTCCTCGACGATGGCGGTGATGTCGTCGGGATCGGTCAGATCGCCAACCTGTCCGACGACCTCGCCGGTCGCGTCTTCCCGGACGTCTTCGACTGCTGCTGCCAGACGGTCCTCGTCCCGGCCGTTCATCACGACGTTCACACCTTCGGCGGCGAGTGCCCTCGCCGAAGCCTTTCCGAGTCCGCTGCTCGACGCTGTCACGATAGCTGCGTTGCCGTCCAACTGTAGATCCATGGTTCCAACTTCCAACTGTTCTTCCGCCGGTTTAATTGTTCGTCCTCGGGCAAAGAATCCCGCGAGAATCGGTGGAAGCGAGTCACCGGGAACCGGAAGTGGAGACGACACTACGGCGGTCCGTGGCGGGAAACCGACCTCACCTAGGTCTCGAACAGTCGAACGTGGTTATTTTCGCCTGATGCGAACGGGTGACTGGATGGTAATCTCGACCTCCGACCGCCACCGCAGTTCGGCTGTCGCCCACACGCCGAGGACCCCCAGAAGCGTTCCACCGGCGAGCAGTTCGCTGGGCGTCAGCTGGACCGGGAGCACGAACAGAAGCGTGTTCCGGAGCCGCGACGGCAACACTGCCCTGGCGAGGCCGTCGACGGCGTGAAGGATCACTGCGACGGGCCCTGGATCCCCGGCGCGCTCGCCTGCTGCTTCGCGGGACCGTCCGAGGCCGTCCGATCCACCGGCGGACAGGTTGATCGACACGGCGCTGGGTCCGCCGCTACTTTCGTCGCCCGTTCGGAATATCTCGGCGTCGTACATCGCGTCGCGGTCGTAGGGCACGAGCGTCGACCAGACCGGCCGACCGTTCTCGTTGACTTCGAGCAGTCGCCCTCCGTTCGAATCGACGACCAGCGTGTGCCCGTTTGGCAACCGGTCGGCGTCCCGGGGCCAGTCGAGATGTCGGTACGTCCAGGTCCGCTTCCACTCGCCGTCGACCCGCTGATACTCGACGATTCGATTGTTCTGGGAGTCGGCGACGAGGACCGCCGGCCCGCCGTTTTCGCGTGGGATGTAGTCCGGATTATGCTGCTCGTACAGGATGTCGTAGTCGTCCTCGTTCCCGAGCGTCCAGTTCTCCACGAGACCGCGTTCTCGGTCGACGAAGACCACCTGGTCCTGGTTCCGTAGGCTCACCATAATCCACCCGTTCTCGCCGCGGTCCGGCAGGTACTCGACGTCGTTCAGGTGGGTCCAGTCAGTCGGGAACGGGCCGCCGCCACTCACTGGGTACGCCGACTTGGCGTCCCACTCCCACGTGATGAGTTTCGTGGTCGTGTTGAGGACGTACACCCGGTCGTTGATCGTGTCGGCGACGAGGAGTTCGTCCTTGCTGATCCGGTCAACGTCGTGTACGTCGTTGCCTTCCTCCCGGGGTTGAATCACGCTGTGCAACCGCGTCACGGTATCCGTCGTCATGTTCAGCCGTTCGATCACGTTCCGCGTACAGGGCCGTGTCGCCTCGCATTCGGACGGGCTGAGGTGTGTCGCGGCGACGTAGAGGACAGTCATCCGGGTACCGGGGACGGGGTCGACGTCGTGGTACTCGTCGTAGCTGTTGTTGTAGTAGCGGAGGTCGTCCGGGGCGATCGACCTGGTGTTCTCGGCGAGTCCGGTTCGAAACGTCATCAGCGCGTCGCCGGGGCGGTCACCGAACGTCTGGCCGGTCATGACGATGACCGAATCGTCCGACACGTCGGGGCCGTTCGTCGTCGGTCCCCCGTCGCTCACCACCGGTCCGTCCTCCGTCACGACGTCGACGGGGCCGGCGACCACGCTCAGGGCGAGGAAACACCCGAGGACGACGACGGCCCCTCCGAACAACGCTCGGTAGACAGCGGGTGCGATCATCCGTCTGTCCGTCGCGGTTTCGTCCGGGCGAACTGTGGGTCCTCGTGCAACCCCGTCGGTACGTCCAGCGACATCAGCGGTCGCTCCGGCGGCCGGGTGTCATCGGCAGTACCTCGGTGGGACGATCCCGGACTGTCCGACTTCGATCCGGTCTCCGACCTCAATGGCGTCGATAGTTGCCGGATACGGGAACGAGGACGCGTGGTCCTGTAGTACCGATGGCGACCCGCGGAACCCCTTCCACATGTCGTGGTGGGTCGGCAACAACCGGTCCAGCTCGAGGGCGTTACACGTCTCGATGACCTGGTCCCCGTTCATGTACCACTTGACAGTCCGCGGCGTGTCCGTCTCCGGGTCGACGAACGTTCCGGTGGTCCCGAACGCCAGCGCCCCGACGTCGATGTCGAACGAGGCACCTATCTCGTCGAATTCGGGCGCCGGCTTGCTATCCCCGGGATGGAAGAACGTCCCGTTTTCAGCCTCGATCACGTACGACAACGGCTCTTTTGCGTCCGGATCATGTGCCCCACGCACGTGCATCGTGAAGTCCCCGACAGTGAATGTCTCCCCCGGGGAGACGGGCACTCTACGGTCTTCCGAAACCTGCAGGTCTCCATCGTAGTCCGGCGTCTCAAAACACGTCTCCGGTGCGTAGATGTTCGCGCCAGTGGTTTCCAGTAACGGTCCGTAAGACGGGGGATGCATATGGTCGACGTGCTCGTGGGTGACGAGTACGGCATCACACAGCGTCGCGATCTCCGGGTCCATCGGCACTGGCAACATCCGCACCGCGTACGGACGGTGACTACCCGTTCCGAAATACGGGTCGATGTACACGGTCGTCTCCGCCGTCCGGAGGACGAAGCCGTTACAGCCGAGATACCAGACGGACAGCCCGTCGGGCGTGACCCCCTCGAGTTCCTCCCGAACGAACCAGTCGTCCCACGTGGGTTCGATCATTGTTCCCTCTCGCGTCCATACGTCACTCGGGCGGTTCGGTCCATTCTTCTCCGTCGTCCTGGGGGTTGTACCCGATGACTGCCCGGGCGTGTTCGAGGTCGAACCATCGACGCCGGTTGTCGCTAACGCCGTAGAAGATGTCGAACTCCACGTCGTCGTCTTGGAGACACCGGTCGACCATGTGTGCACAGTCGCGCCTGGACTGCCAGACGCCTTTCATCCTGTTTACCTTCCGTTCGGCGATCTGGTCTTCCTCCTGGTCGTGGTCCACCGAGGCGTCCACGTCGAACCCGCTCATGACGTCACCGTAGGGGTTGTCGTACTCCGCCTCCCGGACGCTCCCGATGCGAAGGCTGTAGAACCGCTTTGGGTATTCGTAGTTCTCGACGTAGAACCGGCCGAGGGCCTCCCCGAAAACCTTCGTCGACGCGTAGAACGAATCCGGTCGCACCGGGTCCGTGTGGTCGAGGACGAGACCGAACTCCGGGGAGTAGATCTCCGGCACCTTTTCGAGCTCGTACATGCCCATCACGTGGTGTGTCGATCCGAACACGACCGACTCGACCTCCTGCTCGCGGCAGGCCTGGAGCACGTTGTACATCCCGATGACGTTCGGTTCCAGCACGTCCTCCCAGTCCCCGTCGGTGTACGGGTACGCCGCGAGGTGGACGATGGCGTCGGTCCCCTCCAACGCATCGTGGAGGGGTTCGTAGTCCGCCACGTCGGCGACAACTGTTTCGTACTCCCCGTAGGGATGATCGTCAGGACGGTCCGACCGGTTCAGTAGCCTGAAGTCGTACTCAGTCCGGTCGTACAGATGGTCGATGAGAGCTGTACCGACGCGGCCGTAACAGCCGGTCATTAGCACTTCCATTGCGGATCGGGAAACGGGCGTATCCGTGTTATAAATTACTACTGGTTCCGTGTCAGTCCGTCCGGACGGAAGTCACCACCGTGGTGCAGGTTGGTTCCCTTACCGGGTTCCGTTTTCGGCCTCGCCCTCGTCGTCGGTCTGCGAGAGGTGGGCTGCAGAGATGACCTCGTCGACTTTCAGGACGATCGACGCCGCTCTCGCGGCGGTGTAGACGGTCTGTTCGGTGACGTATGCAGGCTGGACAACCCCGCCGTCGAACATATCCCGGGTCTCCCCTGTCGTGGCGTCGATCCCGGCGTCGGGGTGGTCCGATGCGTGAGCCGTCCGGAGGTCAACGAGCACGTCGAGGGGGTCAAGCCCTGCGTTGCTCGCGAGCGTGCGCGGGACAACTTCGAGGGCGTCGGCGAACGCGTCGACGACGAGTTGCGTTCGGTCGTCGATGCCGGTCGCGCTGTCGCGCAGTCGCCGTGCGAGTTCGATCTCGGCGGCACCACCTCCCGGGAGAATTCTGCCGTCCTCAACGGTCCGCGAGACGATGTCGATCGAGTCGGTGACGCTGCGTTCGATCTCCTCGGCGATCGGTTCGGTGGTCCCCCGCAACACGAGGGTCACGCCGTGAGTGTCCGGATTCTCGACTGAGATCGGTCCGTCCCCGGAGACGTCGACGGTCCCGAGGTGATCGCCCGTCGCTTCGAGGGGCTCCATCACCGGTGTCGCACCGGTGACCTCGCGGAGGAACGGAAACTCCGTCTCCGTGCGGCTGATGTGTTGGACCGCGAGGATACCCCGCGACGCGAGTCGCTGTGCGACACTGTCATCGACCCGCCCGTGACAGAGGACCACGGTCGCTCCGAGCTCGGCGACGTGATCGACCACGGCAGTTCCCCACTCGTCACTGCGCGAGGCCAACACGTCGCGGCTCTCTACGTCGTCGAGGTCCGCCCGTGCGAGGGATTCGGGCTCCGTCACGTCGATGTCCTGGTGGACGAGCAAGACGTCGGCCGACCGGTGTTCGGTCGGCATCACTCCACGACAGGGGTCCGCGTCCAGTACCGCACCGTGACGGAGTCGTGACTCGCCGGCGGGTGCGCCGGCTCTCGAGACGGTCTTCAGGTAGTCGACGTCGACTGTCCCGTCGACCGTGACTGCCTGCGTCGCGTCCAACACCAGTGACGTGAGCGTCTCCGCGTGCGGGGAGACAGCTTTCCCCGTCATACTGGATTCGGAGAGCCGCCGGAGCAGCGCATCGTCGGGGTCGACCGGTCGCGCCAGGTCGGTAAGTTCGGCGACCGCCCGGTCGACGGCGTGCTGATAGCCGGCGACGACGACAGTCGGATGGACATCACGGTCGAGGAGGTCCTCCGCGGTCCGGAGGAGTTCGCTCGCGAGGAGCACAGACGTCGTGGTTCCGTCCCCGACCTCCTGGACCTGCGCCCTCGCTACTTCGACCAGGGCCTTGGCAGCAGGGTGTTCGATGTCCATCTCCGTGAGAACGGTCTCCCCGTCGTTCGTGACAGTGATGGTCCCGGAGGAGACGAGCATCTTGTCGAGTCCGGTCGGTCCGAGGGTAGACCGGACCGCCTCGCCGACGGCACGCGCGGCAGCGATGTTGTTCGAACGAGCGTTGTCACCACGGACGTGTTCGACAGCGTCGGCCGAGATTGCCGGGAAACGGACATCGTTGGTCGTCTCTCCGGTCGAGTCGCCATCGGGTGAGGGACTGTACATGTGTATTACTCGATCTCGTCGGTGGTTTCGGCCTCGATCACGTCGTCGATGCGGACGATCCGGTTCACCACATCTGCTGCCGCCGTGACCGCCTGGCGTTTGATGCCGACCGGGTCGACGATCCCGCTTGCGACGACATCGCCAGTCCGGCGTTCGAGCGCATTGATGCCGACGGTCCGCTCGCCCGACCCGTGCCGGTAGCGCAGTTCAGCCACCGTTCCGACCGGGTCGAGACCGGCGTTCTGCGCGAGAGAGCGGGGGATCGTCTCCAGCGCGTCCGCGAAGGCCTCGACGGCGAGTTGCTGACGGTCGTTCGTTCTATTCGTCTCCTCTCGGAGAACGAGTGATCCTCGTATCTCGGCGGCTCCACCCCCCGGGACGAACTGCCGCTCCTCGGCGTGGAGTGTCCGGAGCGCACCGAACCCGCTTCGAGCAGCCCGTTCCATCTCGTTCAGGCTCTGGGTGGTCCCCCCCCGAAGCACGAGTGAAACGCGGTCGGCCGTTTCAGTCTCGATGCTGATCACGTCCTCGCCACCCAGCGTCTGGTGTTCGATCCGTACCGCGTCGCCCAGGTCCGTCGGTTCGACGAGTCCGGGGTCGGCGATGTCGGCTCCCGTGGCGTGTGCGACGTTCTCCATGTCGCTCGTTGCCATCCGACGGAGCGCGAGGATCCCCCGATCCGCGAACTCCTGCTGGGCTCGCTCGTCGATGCTCTTGTTGCTGAACACTGCGTTCGCACCGCTCTCGACGACGGACTCGACCTTCGACCGGAGCGTCTCCGTTTCGGCGTCGAGCAGCGAGTCGAACTCGTCGGCGTCTCGAACCACCACCTGTCCCTGTTCGGCGCTGGTCTCGTCTAACTGGGGCGGAGTCAGGTTCGCGTTGAGACAGACGACGCGGCCGGGTTCGAGGATTCGGGGCATCCCGGCGTGTACCGGGTCGCCCTCGATCACGTTCCCGCGTGTGAGGAAGCTATCAGCCATGGTACCGCCGGGGACTTTTTTCACTGTCAGGCGGTCCCACCGGAGGTCGCCGGCCGCCGCCAGTTCCTCCGCAGCCGTCACGAGCAGCGACGCGAGCGATGCGTCGTCTTCGACGCTGCCCGATCCAGCGATCGCCGTCCGGACGACCTGTTCCAGGCGTTCGGTGTCGTCGACGGCCACCTCGATGCCCGCGTTCGTGATCTCCGTGGCCGCCCGCTGTGCGGCGAGTTGGTACCCCTCGGCCACGGTGGTCGGATGCATCCCCTTCTCGAACAGTTCGCTCGCGTTCCGGAGGAGTTCGCCCGCGAGGACGACCGCAGTCGCGGCACCGTCGCCGAACTCGTCGTTTTGTTCCACGGCCATCTCCCTCAGTAGTCTCGCGCTCGGCAGGAGGTTCAGATTCACCCCCAGCTCGCCGAGGATCGTCTTCGTGTCGTTCGTTATCAACACCATCCCGTTGGTGTCGGCGAGCATCTTCTCCATCCCCGTCGGTCCCAAGGTCGTCCGGACGATGTCGCCCACGGCCGCTCCGACCGCCGTGTTTGCGTTCCGGATCTCCGGTTCTACCAGCTCTCGATCGTCCGAAGGTGAGCCCCTATCCACGGCCATACCTACGTCTTGTGATGGCTGTCCTTAAATATGTGTGTCGGACCGATCCGGATCCGTGCGCCGGCCACCGAACGGACACAACGTTTATTATGGTCTGTGGAATACCACTGCTCATGGGCGCGAGAATGACAAGTGGTCCAGTGATCGTCGTCAAGATCCTGCTCAACTCCATCCGAACCGTCGTGTTGACCCTCTTTCTTCTGGCACTGGCAGTCACGGCGTTCAATATGGGGTATTTCGGGGCGGCAGCGTTTTTCGCCATCGTAACGGCAGGCCTCGGAGTGATCCTCTTCAGGAGAGTCAAGAACGAACGGGTTCGAGCGAAGTTCGGCGAGTATCGGGTAGAGTGGTCCCCGCTCTAGCGACCCGACTGGTCGCTATCGGTCGTACGAGACAGTTCCTGACGTTTCTTACCGGTAAAGACAGATAATTACCCCCTCTCTTCGATGTGGTGAACTGTAATGGAGAAGATCGGGTGCCCTCACTGTGGCGAGCAGACGGAGGTACCGGTTCGTCCCAACGAACAGATCACTGAGATTAACGAGGACCGGTCGATTTTCGACGCTCTCCTGGTGTTCCAGGGTGTCGAGGTCATGACCGTCGAGTGTCCGGAGGGTCACGAGTTCTGTATCTACAAGGAGTGACACGGGCGACGACGAACGACAGAACGGATCCGGGACGCAAACCCGACCGAACCAGGATCTCGAGACGAGTGCGCGTGCGATAATCGGTTCACCGAGGACAACCGGTTCCATCGCGGACCACTGGTCGATCCGAAAGCAGGACTGTCCGTCTCGAACCAATGAACAACCTGAGAAGCCGAATACGACGCGAAGGGACTCTCTTCGGAGGGTACGCGGGACGATTGCTGGTGGTCGTCGCGACCTGTTCGTTACTGACCGTCGGGGGCCAGACCGTGTTCGCGCCCCTGTTGCCAGCTATCATCGACGACCTCGGCATCACGTCGTCACAGGCCGGGTTCGCTCTCAGCACGATGACGGCGTTGAGCGCGGTCTGTCGCTACCCCGGCGGTCGCGTTGCCGACCAGCTGTCCCGCAAGACTGTCATCGTAGCCGCCATCGGGTCGATGATCGTCGGTCTCGTGATCCTGACTACGACGACCGACTACGGGAGGTTCCTCGTCGGAACGGCCGCCGTTGGGATCGGTGCTGGACTGTATCTCCCGTCCGCATTCGCATTGCTGTCCGACCTCTTCGAGAACCGGCGGGGCGAGGCGATCGGCCTGAACAACGCCGCGGTCAATCTCGGTGGCATCCTCGCGGCCGGACTCGCCGTCGCGGTTCTCGCGAGGACAGCGTGGCGAGCGGCGTTCGTCCCGTTCGTGGTGCTCTTTCTTGTCGTGGCGGCTCTGTTGCACCGCTGGAACGACGAGCGATACGTCGTCTCCCGGGTCACCCTCTCCCCGCGGTCGACCGCACGTCGGTTGTTCTCGCAATCGCGGATACGATGGATGCTCGTCAGCGCAGGACTCGTCATGTTCGTCCAGCGCGGAGCGATCGCGTTCGTCCCCCTGTTTCTCCGCACCGAGAAATCGTTCGCGCCGACCCTGGCGGCCGGTACGTACGCCGGATTCTATCTCGTCGGGATGGTCGCGTCACCGGCGATGGGACGACTCGGCGACCGGATCGGCCACGCATCGGTGACCGTCCGGGCGACATTCATCGCGACCGTGGGGCTCCTCGTCATGCTCCTCGGGAGGGGGCAAATCCCGGTGGTTCTCGGCGTACTCTTGTTTGCTCTCGGAATGACGGGATTCTGGCCCGGAATGAACGCGTACGTGCTGGCCCTGTTCCCGGACGACAGCATGGGCGGCGACTTCGGAGCGCTCGGGACGGTCTACCTCGGGGTCGGGAGCCTCGGTCCGGCGTACGTCGGTCTCGTCGCCGAGCGGACTACCTACCTCGTGGCGTTTCTGAGCCTCCTTCTGCCTCTGATCGCGAGTACGGTTCTCGGTCGGTGGCTCTCGACCCATTCGTGATACGGCGTGGTGGCGGCTCACCGTCATGGCTTCGAGAGGAGTGGACGTAGAAACGAGAGCGGGGCACGACGACAGTCAGGGACGAAGGTGTGGGTCGGCTTCGCCCCGGGTGATCGCGTCGCTCAAGCCAACTCGGTCTCTTCGACGAGTTCCATCCCTTCGTTGTAGGACTCCTCGAGAACCGCGTCGACGGATAGCTCGCCGCGGGAGGCCTGCTGTTTCTTCGCACCGAAGATGTCGTATCCGAACACGCCGAAGTCCGGGTGAGCGGTATACCCGTACTTGGCGTTCTGAGCGGTCTGTTTGATCGTCTCGGCGAGACCGTTGTACTCGTTCGGGATTTCCGGCCAGAGGTCCTGATTCGCCGGGAAGAACCCCAGGTCGGGCATCGTATCGACCTGCAAAACCGGGTCGTTGAAGAAGCTCAACAGCTCGATGGTGGCGTCGATTTTCCGGTCCCAGGTCGCCTGGTCGGCGCCGTCAGGCGCCTGCATCAGCACACCGCCCGGGATCAGCGCGCGGCCGTTGACGCCGGTATCGAGCCCGAAACTGGGTGCCCACCTGAAGTTCTCCTCGTAGAAGTCGCCGCCCCGCTCCACGAACCCGGGGAGGTTCATCGGAGCCTGGTTCGACATGGCGACCGTGCCGTTCATGTGTAGCGGAGGGATCTCCTCGTCGTTCATCGTCGGCGTGTCCGGGGTGCCAAACTCGTGCTCCCGGAACAGGTCGATGTCCCGCTGGAGCCACGTCTGCCAGACGTCCTTCTGGAAATTGAGGTCCGTCACGTCCTCGTTCAGGAAGTACCCGTCGACCCCTGCGTCCGCTGCCATCCACTGGTTGAAGTAGACGTCCTGGTTGTCGACCGTGTCGTGAACGGGCTGATACCCGTGTTGCGCCTGGGTGTTCTCTTCGATCGTCTGCGCCGTTTCGACGAGGTCATCGAAGTCTTCCGGGGGGAAGTCGCTGTCCGGGTCGAGCCCCGCCTGTTCGAAGAGGTCCATCCGGCCGACGAACGGCGCGAAGATGTTCGCTGTGACCGGGAATATGGTGTTCCCCTGGCTGAACCCACGTGCCGAGAACTCCAGCGCCTGGCTCAGCGCACCCACGGAATCCAGCACGTCGTAGTCGAACTCGTCCTGATACTCCTCGAAGGGCAGTATTTGCTCGGTCTGGTTCCAGATCCCCATACCCTGTGCGAACTCGGTCATGCCCTGTGGATACGTTCCCTGATTGAACGCGTCGATCAGAGGCTGGTCGTCTCCCTGGTAGTTGACGTTGACCGTGGCCCCCGTCTGGTCCTCGAAACTCTGCATGATCTGATTGACCGCTTCCTCGGCGGCCGGCGATTCGTCGAAGTACTGGCGCTCCCAGAAGTCTATCTCGACGTCGCTCAGATCTGCCGTCGCAGCAGCGGTGGGAGATCCACCGTCACCGCCGTCGCCACCGTCGCCACCGTCGCCACCGTCGCCACCGTCGCCACCGTCGCCACCGTCGCCACCGTCGCCACCGTCGCCGTTGCTGCCACACCCAGCCAGCCCGCCCAACAATCCGACACTCGTCGCCTTGAGGAACGGTCGCCTGGAGATCGTACGGGATTCGTCGCTCTCTTCATCGACACCGTTGGATTCCGAGTCGTGTGTCATGCGCGCTCACAATCCTTTGCGAATCCATACCATAAAAGTGTTATTATAGTTTAGTTACTATAACCTCGGAAAAACACCAGCCGAGCGTCAAGCGCCGAGGGACCTCCCGCTGGGCCACCGAGAGGTCGTCAATAGGGTGTCAGGATGGGTGGGCGAAGCCCAAGAGTACGACAGGGAAGAAGAGAACCGCGGGGGTCGGAAAGAATAGTTCTCAGAAGCTGAGAGCGTTCTCGAGATACCGTCGAGAGGCCATGTACATGACCGCGGGCGGAAGCCCGATCGTGAACGTCATCGCCATGATGAACGGCCAGGGCTGCGTCGAGTCGGCGCTCAGAGCATTGAAGAGATTCACGATAGCAGGGCGTGGGCCCCCGCTCGTAGTGAGCAGGTTGGGGAACAGGAACGCGTTCCATCCCCAGAGGAATCCGAGGAAGCCCACGGCGATCATCGCCGGCGCTGCAAGCGGCAGAACGACTCTCACGAACGCCTCGAACTGGGTCGTCCCGTACACCATCGCTGCTTCTTCGAGATTCGAGGGGAGCTTCTGGAAGTAATCCCTGAAGATCCACAGCGCGACGGGGATCTGTCCAGGAACGATCCCGAGCCACAGACCCGTGATGGAATTGTAGAGGCCGAGTTCGTGCCAGAGGGTCAGGATCGGGATTATCAGCCCCACGATCGGCAAGAGCATGATGAGCACGATCATGTAGAACAGTTTCTTCCGACCGGGGAACTCCAGGCGTGCGAACGCGTAGGCGCCCGGAATCGCGATCCCGAGGACGAGGATCGACACCCCGACCGCGGTGAACAGGCTGAATATCAGATTCCGCGCGATCGAGTCGAAGACCTGAATGTACGGGTCGATCGTCGGCTCTCTGGGGATCAGGTGCGGCGTCCCGAAGACTTCCGACCGCGGTCGGATCGAGACCGCGAACCCGTACAGGAGCGGGAGCAGCGTGAACGCACCGAGGGCGATGGCAGCGAGGTTCCTGAGGACGTTCCACCCGCTGATCCTGGGCAGGGAAAGACTACGGGAACTCATCCGCGGAAGCTCACCCCCGAAGCGCGGCGCTCGAAGAGTACGATCAGCCCGATGACGATGATGAACGACAGCATGGCGAGGAAGATACCCACCGTGAACGAGAGCCCCATCTCGAGGCGGTTCCACGCCAGACGGTACAGGACAATCCCGAGGACCGAGGTGTCCCATCCGGGACCACCGCGCGTGATCTGCAGCGGTTGTTCGATCTTCCCCAGGTTCCAGATGACGCGCAGGATGATCGCGATGATCAGCGCCGTCTGGATCTGAGGGAAGATGATCTTGCGGAACCGCTGTATCCTGCTCGCACCGTACACTTTCGCCACTTCGATGTGCGAACTCGGGATGCCACGCAAGGACGCGATGGTCAACAGGAACACTAGCGGCCAGAACGTCCACGTTCCGACAAACGTGATCGTGGCCAACGCGAGGGAGCCGTCGGATGTCCAGTAGATGGGCTGCTGGAGGATCCCGAACTCCATGAGGTATCCGAAGATGGGACCCGAGTTCGGGTCGAGAAGGAATTTCCAGAGAGTCCCGATGATGAGCGGGGGGAAGACGTACGGAGCGAGTGCCGCCCAGCTCGTAACTGCGTCGAACCGGTCCAGATCCCAGACGACGAGCGCGACGCCGACGCCGAGGATCAACTGGGGAATCGTCTGGAGGGCATAGAGCAGTGTTGCCCTCACCGACGTGTAGAATACGTCCCAGTTGAGGATGTACCGATAGTTATCCAGACCGACGAACTGGGATTCGCCGAAGAACGGATAGCTGAAGAAACTCAGGCGAATCCCCCAGAGGAACGGGATCCACCACAGGAAAACGAGATACACCGCCGTCGGAAGGACGAATAGATACGCGAGTCGGTGCTCTCGCAGTGTCTCTTTTGTCCGTGATATTCGTGCCGGAACGTTGAGGCTCTCGTAACTCATTGTTTGCCAATTTTCCCCGTGCCTGACAGCGGATGGTTTCGACGGGCGACTCGTAGGGAAGAGAACCCGACTGCATAATAAATATGCATCTATAGGATTTTTTTGCCGCATTACGGCTCGAAACTCGTTTTGTCCCCCGGATTTCACTCGGATAGCACCTGTCCGGACCCCGACCGAGGGGATGCCGACGAGTACAGGACGACTACCAGTACGGGTATTGCCACATCCAACGATGGATTTATATGCTATGTTTTTTATAGTAGCGTCTATGGCAACAGATAGCGACCAACAGAGAGGTCCAGACAGCCGAACGGGGAGTTCCGATTCTGAGGAAACTTCGATAGAACTTCGGAATCTGCGGAAGACGTTCGCAGGGGGTTCTATCATCGCAGTCGACGATGTTGACGTCCAGATCGATTCCGACGAGTTCGTCGTCCTCGTCGGACCGTCCGGCTGTGGCAAGACGACCACACTTCGGTGTATCAGTGGACTCGAACAACCCGACTCGGGAAATGTCATCATCAACGGACGCGACGTCACGTACGACCAACCGAAAGACCGCAACCTCGCGTTCGTGTTCCAAGATATCGCACTGTTCCCCCACATGACTGTCCGGGAAAACATGCGGTTCGGCCTCGACCAGACGACCGACCTCTCGGGCGAACAAAAGGAGGAACGTGTGCGCGAAGCGGCGGACATGCTCGGGCTTGGGGGGACGCTCGACCGCTCGCCCGCCGAACTCTCGGGTGGCCAGCAGCAACGTGTCAGCATCGGTCGAGCGATGGTCACGGAACCGGCGGCGTTTCTTCTGGACGAACCGTTCTCCGACCTCGACGCCAACCTCCGGGACCAGATGCAGACCGAAGTGAAACAGTTGCAACGCAACCTCGAAACGGCGATGGTGTTTGTCACGCACGACCAGGAGGAAGCGATGACTCTCGGGGACAAGATCATCGTCATGAACGACGGGGACATCATGCAGCGTGGCAGTCCCTACGATATTTATAACGAACCCGCAAACCAGTTCGTTGCCGAATTTATCGGATCCCCGTCGACGAACTTCTTCGAGTGCGTGGTCCAGCAAAGAGGCGACGACCTCGTCCTGGCTTCGGACATTTTCACTGCACCCCTGGACGGAGCCCTGCCCGATAGCCTGTCGAACGGGGACAAGATCACGCTCGCGATCCGACCGGAACACCTCGATCTGGAGAGCGATACGCCGCTGTTTGACGCGACTATTGACGTCATCGAACCACACGGTACCAACGATGCTATCTACCTCTCTAGCGATGGAACGGAATTGAGTGCGGTTAGCGAACAGAACAGGTTCACTACCGAGGACAGTTCCCTGGCGATCGGTTTCGAAGAGGAACACGTGTGGCTGTTTGATGACGAGGGTGAGCGAGTCAGATAGGGAACAATTTCCGGATTACGCCGTCCGAGTGGTCCGTGCCAACAGCAACCGTGGCGGGTGCCGGGAGTGGTGTGAGTGTCCCCGTTTCGAGGCGACCGGACAGTGAAAATACGCCGGCCCCCGTGTCTGATCTGTCAGTCCGCCGGCCAACAGTTTCGTCCGATGGCGTTTACTCCCAGAGCGGGCCGCTGCCTTTCGCGTGTTCGTTCGCGACCTCTTCGTCGAGTGAAACTCCGAGTCCCGCCGTCTCCGGGACCTGCAGGTAGCCGTCTTGGATGAGTGGATCCTCGCGAACCAGCAGGTCGTCCCACCAGTCGACCGCGAGGGCGTGATACTCCAGGGTATCGAAGTTCGGGACCGATGCGCCCAGGTGTGCGCACGCCATTGTCCCGACCGGGCTACAGACGTTGTGGGGGGAAAACGGAATGTAGTTCTCCTCGGCCCGACTGGCGATGGCCTTCGACTCCGCGAGGCCACCACACGTCGTCGGGTCGGGGGTGATCACGTCGACGCCGAAATCATACAGGAGTTCGGTGAACTCGTGCACCCGGAAACGGTTCTCCCCGGTTGCCAGCGGTGTCTCCGTCGATCGCGCAACTTCCCGCTGTGCCTCCATGTTCTCCGGGGGCAGAACGTCCTCCAGCCACATCAGGTCGTACGGCTCCAGCTTCCGGGCGAGACGTTTCGCGCTGTCCAGCGAGTAGTCCCAGTGACAATCGAACGCGAGGTCGATATCGTCACCGATGGCTTCCCGCACAGCCTCGACGACCTCTTGCTTGTGAGCGATCGACGCGTTCGATACGCGCCCGTTCATCGGGTCGGGATCGTTGTCCATCGGCGTGTCGAGGTCGAACTTCAACGCCGTGAATCCGAGGTCGGCCACCTGCTCGGCCGTCTCCGCGTACGCCTCGGGTTCGTAGATGTCCTCGTCGTGGGAGACGGAGTAGCCATGCTCGTCAGTCTCGAACGCAGCCCCGGCGTGGCAGTCACAGTAGATCCGGATCTGGTCGCGGTATTTCCCGCCGAGCAATTGGTAGACAGGGACGTCCAGAATCTTTCCGGCTAGGTCCCACAGCGCGATCTCGACGCCCGATGCCGCGGTGACCACTTTGCCGGTGGTCCCTCCGTGCCCCGACAGTTCCTGTACCATCCTGTCGAAGAGTCGTTCGACGTCAAGCGGGTTCTCCCCCACCAGAAACGACTCCATCTGGTGGATGATGTCCGTTATCGATACGCCTCGGTAGGACTCACCGATCCCCGTCACTCCGCCATCAGTGCGGATACGGACGAGGTTCCAGTCGAAGTTCCCTTCGATTACGGCTGTATCGATCCCGGTTATCTCGATATCTCGCGGCGCTGCTCGGTGGGTAGACTGGTTCGAATAGTCGCGCATTCTTCGTGGAAGTTCGTCGATGTCCGGTAAGTATCTTTTGGATATCTGGACGTCGGAAAAGTTGCGTTCCAGACGTGATACGGGCAGTTAGGTGCCGCATACTCTCGATCGTGGTGTCCCGGTTTCGGGATCGGACCTGCTCAGTCGATCCTCGTATCCCGACGACAGACTCCCGACCGACATAATCGGAAGCATTCCAATCGAAGCGATAATCGCGGCGAGACGTGACGGATTCGACGATAACGGGCCCGAGAGCGCGTCTAAGCGCCCTCGAAAGGCCCTCTCGGGGCTGACGGGCACCACGATGTCGTCCGTCGACCACGGATGTGGAGGTTCGATGGACCGCCCAATATCGATTATTCATGATAGAAAGATCAGTGACATTCGTGTCGTCGTCACGGTCGATCAAACCCGGAGAACAGTCAGATACGGGTCTCGTTGCGCTGTCGACCGGCGCACGAGCACGTATCGTGAAACCGAATACGCGACAGGAAATTCCACTCCGCGATTGCATGTTATATTCACGCACAGATCTATCCGCTATTTTCGGATACACTCCCGTGCTTGTCTTCCCTGTGCTGTCACTCCGTCGATGATCCGGTTCGAGGTCGCAGGGACTCGAACTGACAGAGAGGACGCGTATACACGGTCTTACCTGTCCTCGAGCGACCCGATAACCGATAGTCCGCCCCGAAATTACATTGCTATCCTTGTAATTTACTTTGCTGTAGAGCAGGCAGAAACCCCTCGATCACACGACTCGCGGTCGGGCCACCCCCTCCCGGCTTCGCCGATTCGAGGAGAGTCCACAGGCGAAACGGTTGGTGACCCTTGTACTTGTGTCCGGCAATATCGGACAGTGGTGGAGCGGTGTCGGTGTCCACACACCACGACGGAGCCCCCGAGCGAGTTCGAACGGAAAAAACGGCGTCGCGGCGACCCGAGCGTCCATTCGGTAATCGTTCCTCGCGGTACAGGCGGTCCCACCGGTAAATACCCCCACATTTATTTTCGACTGTCGTATAGCAACGGTATGCCCTGCCCGTTCGCTTCGCAGTCACTCGATCTCGATGCGTTCTATCGGCGAGACCTGCTGAAGACGGCGCTGGCGGTCGGCGGGCTGAGTTCGCTGACGGCGTGTATCGAAGCACGGGGTGCCCCGGACGTGCCACGGGGGACGGACGACCGGTCGGCGATCCCTCGGCGACAGTACGCGTGGAACGAGTACCTCCCGCGGGACCCACACGGGAACCTGGTCTTCCCTCGCCACCAGCTGGTCCTCTTTTTCGACTACGCGGGAGACGGCACCCCCGACCCGGAAGAGCGAGAGCGAGTCGAGGCGGCGCTCCGGTCGCTCGAACGCGCCTATCAGCGCGGGAACGGCGGTAACAGTCCGTACCGACCGGGCGGGACGAACGTCCCGGGCCTGCTGTTCACGCTCGGGTACTCACGCCGGTACTTCGACCGGTTCGAGGCGGACCTCCCGGCGGATGTCGACCTCCCGCCGGTCGAGTCGGTGCTCTCGCGGATCGACGAACCGACCGGTCGCGGTGACGAACACGACGCCGCGATGGTGCTCGTCAGCGACCACGTGCAGGTGTTGCTGGCGGTCGAGCACGCGCTGTTCGGACGGATCGACGAACTGAACGGAGTGTCTATGGCGGACACGTTCGTCGACGTATTCGAGCAGCGCGAACGGCGGACCGGTTTTATCGGACCGGGCGTGCCGCGCCGGGAGCTCGAGATGGAGGAGATCCCACAGCAGTCCCCGCTCGGGATGGGGTTTATCTCCGGATTCAGCGACAACCAGGCGACGGAGGACGCAGTCGCCTTCTCCGGGGGGCCGTTCGCCGACGGGACGACCCAGCACGTCTCGCGGCTGACACTCGACCTCGAGCGGTGGTACGAGGAGGACGACGAGACGCGCGTCCAGTTGATGTTCAGTACCGAGAACACGCCCGACGACACCGGGAAGGTCGGCGAGTTGCTCGCGTCAGATAGCGGACTCACCCGGGAGATGGGCGACGACCTCGGGGCCGAGATCGACGACCACGGGCTCGTCGGGCACACCCAGAAACTGGCCAGGGCACGCGACGAGGAGTTCGAACCGCTGTTGTTGCGCCGGTCCGAAGCGATATCGACCGGGGAGGAGAAGCCCGGGTTCAACTTCACGTCCCTCCAGCAGTCCGTGGACCACTTCGTCGAGACGAGGCGAGCGATGAACGGGGACGACCTCGACGTCGAGACGGCCCACAGCGGCATTCTCGACTACATCGAGGTCCAGAGCAGGGGCAACTACCTCGTGCCGCCGCGACGGCTCGCAGCACTCCCTCCTGTGGACCCGAACGACGATGGCTGACGGTCCCCGCCGCTCGGTGACGGGCGGGATCGCGTGGATCCGCAGCGACGTCGCGTCCGACCGAACGGGCCGCGTCGGTGCCTTCCACCTGCTGCTGGCCGGCGCGGGCAACCTCGCGGTCGGTCTCGGTATCCTCCTGTGGGCCGCCACCGGGCGGCTCCTCCCGGCGCTGCTCGCGGTCGGGCCGAACGTCGTCTCCGGGCCGGCACTCCTCTCTCGCGGCGGACTGCTCCCGGAGCTCGCGCTCCTCGTGACCGCGTTCGGCCTCTTCCTGTCGGTTCTCGGCGTGCTCCAGGTGGTCGGCTCCCGTCGAGCCTTCGCCGGCTCCCGGTCGCGGTTCGTCATCTCGTGTGCGGTCGTCGGGCTGGCCAGTCCCCCGACGCTCCCCCCGAGTGCGATCGCCGCGACGCTGCTCGCGCTGTCGAGACCCGAACCGACAGAGGACCGGTGACCCGAACCGAGAGACGACCGATGACGGGCGCGGCGGTTCGGACCGCCCGACCCGGTCACTCCGCGACCGTCAGGACTGCGACCGACGAGGGCGGGAGCGAAACGGTCGTCTCGCCGTCGTCGAGCGAGATCTCCGTCGTGTCGACCTCGAAGCCGTCGCGCTCGTCCCAGTTCCGGTGGACGGCGAAGGGGTCGTCGTCTTCGCCGCTGAACAGCGTCGCCTCCACGCGTTCGACCCCGTCGCCCTCGTACTCGACCGCGACGTCTATCGGGTCTTTCAGCGACCCGTTCACGAGGAGCGTCTGCACTCCGGACGGCGAATCGGTCGACGGCCCGAGCGAGACCGCGTCGACGAGCGCGACGTCGTCGGCCGCCGGCGTTTCAGTCCCCGTCTCCGGATAGGGGCGCGTCGGGCTGTCGTGGACGGTCGTCTCGACGCGGTGCCAGTCGGCGTCGCTCTCGAGGATGGGGTCGGCGACCGCTTTCTGGACGTGTGCGCCGGGATTGGGGGGGAGATTCTCGTCGGGCTGTGGGTTGGGAAAGAGCGTGAACTCCGTCCAGTGGCCGAGTCGGACCGCCTCACCCTGACGGACGAACGCCTGGAACGTGCGGGCGTCGTAGACGGCGTGGGCCATCGTCCCGAGTTTCGCCTCGGGCCAGCCCTCGTTGACCGCGGGGTGGAGGTTCCACTCCCCGGCAGTGATCCGGAGGTCGTCGACGCCGTGTTCGGCCGCCGTGTCCAGGAGGTCGACGAAGAGTCGCTCCCAGACCTCGGGGTAGTTGACCAGCACCTCGTTGTAGCCGACCGGGTCCTCGTCGTTCTCTTCGAGCCACTCGTCGCGGCGCTCGGCCGCGTCGTCGGTCCTGCTTATCCCCCACGTGTAGCGGTGGACGTCGACCCCCTCGACCAGGTCGCCGGCCCCTTCGAAGAGGATGTCGTTCCAGACGGGCAGTTCCCCCGGGCGGTTCGGAGCCCCCTCCCCGCGGGAGCCGTCGTGGTACTTCGTGTCGCCGACGCCGACCGCGCTGGCGTCGAGTTCGATGTTGGGGTCGACGGCCCGCATCGCCTCGTGGTAGTCCTCGTACTCCTCGGCGTAACTGGCGGCGTCGGTGTGGCCGACCTGGAACCAGCCCCAGACCTCGTTGCCGACGCCCCACCACTTCACGTCCCAGGGCTCCTCGTAGCCGTGCTCGGCACGTAGTGCCCCCAACTCGGTCTCCTCGGGGTCGCCGTTGCAGTATTCCACCCACGCCGCGGCTTCCTCCGGACCGGTCGCTTCCCAGAAGGGCACCGTGAGGTAGGGTTCGACGTCGGCCAGTTCGCAAAACCGCAGGAACTCGTTGGTTCCGACGTAGTTCGGCTCCAGGCCGGTCCAGTTGACGATGGGTTTGACCGGTCGCTCGTCGAGGGGACCGACGCCGTCGCGCCAGCGGTAGTGACTCGCGAAGTTCCCGCCGGGCCAGCGCACGTTCGTGACGTCGTACTCCTGGAGGAGGTCGATCGTCGTCGGGTTGAACTTCCCTTCGACGGCGTCCTCGGGGATCAGCATCGCCCAGTCGACGTCCAGATGCCGCTCTCCGTCCCCATCCCCGGACGCTGTGACGGTCAACCGGTAGGCGCCGTACCGGGAGTCGCGGTACCGGTCGGGAGACTGCTCGTCGAGGTCGACGCGCACTTCGTGGCGCTCCCACTCGTCGGTCACCGGCACCGTCGCCCGACCCAGCGAGTCTTCGCCGTCC
>Ga0207715_100045_pt1 | contig 132584 bp, 134 predicted proteins | sample A23M3SouthBayCA_FD_187732 | JGI IMG/M metagenome (GOLD analysis project Ga0207715, IMG submission 187732) | Aerobic enrichment media from Eden Landing Ponds, California, USA - A23 M3 (SPAdes) | ecosystem: Environmental > Aquatic > Marine > Unclassified | place: USA: Emeryville, California... | reverse complement strand
TAGGCCACCCGAGACATATAAGCTACCCGCTTCGACAGGTGGTGACACGGGTGCCGGTGTCCGCGAGCGTCGGCGTCCCCTCGGGGGCCGCCCCGATATTTTTGTCGCCGCCGCGAGACCGGCTGGTATGGCAGACGACTACAGCCACACGGTCGGTCGCGACCGGCTCGTCGAGGTGTACACTCAGGGGATGTTCGCCGATCGGACGCCCGAGATCTCGCCGTCGTTCGAGGAACTCGAAGCCGCTGCGGAGGACGCTCTCGACGACGAGGCGTACGCTTACGTCGCGGGTGGAGCGGGCGAGGAGCGCACCGTCGGCGCCAACCGTCGGGCGTTCGACCGCTGGCGGCTCGTCCCGCGGATGCTCCGCGACGTCGCCGAGCGGGACCTCTCGGTCGACCTCTTCGGGAACGAGTATTCGACGCCGGTCGCGCTGGCGCCGATCGGCGTCCAGTCGATCCTCCACGAGGACGCCGAACTCGCCAGCGCTCGCGCCGCCGCCGAACTCGGCGTCCCGTTCGTCCAGAGCTCGGCCGCCTCCGAGACGCTGGAGGACGTCGCCGACGAGCTGGGCGACGCGCCGGGCTGGTTCCAGCTCTACTGGAGCGCCGAGCGCGACGTGACGGCGAGCTTCGTCGAGCGCGCCGAGGAGGCGGGCTACGAGGCGATCGTCGTCACGCTGGACACCCCCGTTCTGGGCTGGCGCGAGCGCGACGTCGACCTCGGATACCTCCCCTTCCTCGACGGCGAGGGCGTCGCGAACTACTTCTCCGATCCGGCGTTCCGCGACCTGCTGGCCGACTCGCCCGAAGAGAACCCCGACGCCGCCATCATGCAGTTCATCGACGTGTTCGGCGATCCCTCGCTGACCTGGGACGACCTGGAGTGGCTGCGCGACCAGACCGACCTCCCGCTGCTCGTCAAGGGCATTCTGCACCCCGACGACGCCGAGCGCGCGGTCGACTGCGGCGTCGACGGGCTGGTCGTCTCGAACCACGGCGGCCGGCAGGTCGACAACGCCGTTTCCGCCCTGTCCGCCCTGCCGCGGATCGTCGAGCGCGTCGGCGCCGACGCCACCGTGCTGTTCGACAGCGGCGTCCGGCGCGGCGCCGACGCCGTCACCGCGCTCGCGCTGGGCGCCGATTCCGTCCTGTTCGGGCGGCCCTACGCCTACGGGCTGGCGATCGACGGCGAGAACGGCGTCCGCGAGGTGACCGAGAACTTCCTGGCTGATCTGGATCTGACGCTGGCGCTGACGGGCCACGATTCGGTCGCCGACGTGGATCGCGACGCGCTCGTTCCCGCGGCGGAGTTGCGTCCCGACTGAGCGCGGCGTCCCGACTGAGCGCGGCACCGACCGTGATACTGACGCCGAGCGGTAGCGCGGCGTCACTCCGCGACGAACTCCACGCGGTCGCCGACCGAGACGCCTTCGGCGGCGCCTGCAGGAAGTTCGACGAACGCGTCGGCCCGGGTCTTCGCGTTCCCGGTCCAGGCCGACAGCGTCTCGACGCGCTGGATCTCGCCGTCGAGCAGCCAGACCACGTCGATCGGGAACGGGACGAACAGCATGTGGACGCCGCGAGCGGTCGGCTCGTCGAACTCGAAGAGGAGCGCGTAATCGTCGGGGATCGACCGGCGGAACATCAGGCCGCGACCCCGCGCGAGCAGCCCGTCGGCCACGTCGACGCGCGTCGCGAGCGTCTCGACGCCCTCGGCGCCGCGGTGACGCAGTTGCACGGCACTTGCATTCGCTCGGGGTGGCAAAACGTTTGTGACCGGAGGGAGCACCGGGACACCGGAGTGTCGGCGTTCCGTCGCCGGCGTCGGCGATTGCCGGCCGGGTCGAGCGGTGCGGGGGGCGCTCCCGGAACACGTTCGGCTTGCACGTTTTTTCGGTTCAGTCGGATGAGACGGACGAGTCGGATGTCCCGGGAGTGGCTTCGCGGAGCGTCCCGACGCGTTCGAAGGCCCACCGCGCCGTCGCTACGCGGCGGCGTCCTCGCGCTGGTCCACAGCGGCGTCTGGATCTCGCTGGGCGCCGCGAGCGTCACCGTCGCGACGTCGCTGCTCGCCGACTTCCCGCTCGACCCGGTGCCGGCGTTCGTCGCGTTCGCGGCGACGATGCTCGTCTACGGCCTCGACCGGGTGCTCGACCGCGACGCCGACGCGAAGACCCTCCCCGGCCGGGCGTCGTTCGCCCGGAAATACGGACGAGCGCTCCTGATCGCGGGTGTGGCGCTCTACCTCGTCGCCGCCCGTATCGCGCTGGCCTGGGGGCCGGCCGCGCTCGCGGCGATGGCGCTCCCGCCGGCCATCGTCGGCCTGTACTCCGGCGTCGGCGCCAAGCGACTCTTTCTCGTGAAGAACCTGCTCGTCGGCGTCGCCTGGGGACTGCTGCCGCTGGGCGTCGGCGCGTACTTCGGCGCGGTCCGATCGATCGAGGTGCTCGCGCTCGCGGCGTTTTTCGCGGCGATGCTGACGATCGCGGCCGCGATCTTCGACGTGAAAGATATCGAGGGCGATCGCGCGTGCGACGTCCGGACGCTCCCCACCGAGTACGGGCCGCGGCCGACGCGGCGTCTCGCGGCCTGCGCGACGGTCGGCGTCGCCGCGGTCGTCGGCGCGGCCGTCGCCGCGAGCGCCCTCCCGGGACGATTTCTCGGCTTACTTCCCTACTGCGCGTACGTGTTTTGCTACTCGCTGGTCGCGACGCCCGAGCGCGGCCCGCTGTTCTACGGCTTCGTCGTCGACGGCGAGCACGCCGCGCTCGCGTTCTGGCTGGTCGCGCTGGAACTGCTCGGGTAACGATCGGTCGTCGTACCTGTCGATTCGCGGCCAAGTTGGCATCCGAACGGCTTGGAATGTCGTTTCGGCGTCGAACATGATCGGCGGCGGTCCAGCGCGCCGGGAACGCTAAACGGGTTTGACGTGTCGGCATCCGTGGACACGACTGAGATCCGAGCATGTCAACGACTGGTGACGGCGACCGATCGCGAACGGAGGGGTGCCCGTGAGCGACGATCGTTCGACGGGCGACGACCGCTCGACCGACCGCGCAATGTACGACGAGTGGCAGGACCGCGAGCGGATGGAACAGCTGCTCGACGAGACCGAGTACGACACCGAACTCGGGATGGAGCTGGCCGAGGACGCCCAGCGCGTCGTCGCCGGCGAGCTTTCGGAAGCCGAGTTCGAGGAGCGGCACCACGACGCCGTCGTCGAGGAGTTCGGCCAGGACGATCGGGAGCTGTCGATTCCCGACGAGTTCGAGGACGACGACAGCGGGTTCCGCGAGACGGTCCAGCGGCTGGCCGACGGCGAGGAGGTCGACCGGCGCGAAGTGATGAAAGCCGGCGGCGTCGCCGCGATGGCGCTGTCGGGCAGCCTCGGCGGGACGAAGCTGGGGTCGCGCGACGAGTCGGCCGCTCAGGCCGGCGGCGGCGAGGGCGAGGAGGACACCCAGTACGGGATGGTGATCAACCTCAACAACTGCGACGGCTGCCTGGCGTGCATGGTGGCCTGCAAGCAGGAGAACAACACCTCCCGCGGGTCGAGCTGGATGTACGTCATGGCGTTCGAGGAGGACGCCCAGGACGACGAGAGCTTCCTCGTGCGGCCCTGCCAGCACTGCGACGAGGCCGCCTGCGAAAAGGTCTGTCCGGTCGGCGCGCGCCACACCCGCGAGGACGACGGCATCGTGCTGACGGACTACGAGATCTGCATCGGCTGTCGGTACTGTCAGGTGGCCTGTCCCTACGGCGTCAACTACTTCCAGTGGGGCGAGCCCGACACGCCCGAGTCGGAGCTCGATCCGGAGCACGTCTACGACGAGCGGGGCAAACGCGTCGACAGCCGACCGGTCAAGGGCACGATGGGCAAGTGCACGTTCTGCCCGACGCGCCAGGACGGCAAGCAGGGCGAGGACAAGGTCGGAACCACGGCCTGCGAGGACGCCTGCGCGATGGACGCGATCCACTTCGGGGACATGAACAACCCCGAGAGCGCGCCCAACCAGCACCTAGAGGAGTACCGCAGCGAGCAGAGCAACGACCGCGAGGACTGGGAGAATCGCAAGGAACACACTGTCTCGACGTTCCGCCTCCTCGAAGACAAGGGAACCGACCCGAACGTCGTCTACGTCGGCAACGAGCCCGGCGAGCACGCCCACCAGGTCGAGGGCCCGGTCACCTACGAGGACGTCGGCCTCGTCGACAACCGCAAGGAGGAGGTGCTCGACAAGGGGAAGGCCGCCAACGACGGCGGGGGTGAGACGGCGTGATCGCCGTCACCGCGCGTGCCGACGGCGCTGCGCGCGTCGACGCCGGAGGTGAGACGGCGTGAGCACCGACGCCGGCCGCGAGGCGCTCGTCCGACCGTTCCAGCGGACCACGAAGCGCTACTACGGGCTGCTGGCGCTCGTGCTGCTGGCCATCGGCGTCTTCGCCGCGGGATACACCCAGCAGCTCCAGCACGGGCTGATCGTCACCGGCCTCGGCGACTGGGGCTCGGGCGGCGGCGTCCCGTGGGGGCTGTACATCGGCGCGTTCATCTGGTGGGTCGGCATCGCCCACGGCGGGATCATCCTCTCGGCGGCGGTCCGGCTGATCGGGCTGGACACCTACCAGCCGGTCGCCCGCATCGCCGAGCTGCTGACGATCGCCGCGCTGTCGGTCGCCGGGCTGTACATCATCGTCCACGTCGGCCGACCGGACCGGATCGTCACGAGCATCATTCCTGCGTGGCCCACGCGAGTCCACTGGTCGCCGCTGGTCTGGGACGTTACCGTCATCACGCTGTACTTCGTGCTGACGGCGACGTACCTCTCGCTGACGATCCGCTACGACGTCCACCGGCTGCGCGACCGGATGCCCGACATCTTCGACCCGGTGTACGACCTCATGCTGATCGGCTACACCGAGAAGGAAGACGAGATCGTCGAGCGGATGGTCTGGTGGGTGGCGCTCGCGATCATCATCCTCGCGCCCCTGTTGCTCCACGGCGGCGTCATCCCGTGGCTGTTCGCCTTGCTCCCCTCGATGGCGGGCTGGGCGGGCGGCGTCCAGGGGCCCTCGTTCCTGATGATCGCGCTCACCTCGGCGATCAGCGGCGTCATCATCGCGGCGGCGATCTTCCGCCGCGTGTACGGCTGGCAGGAGCTCATCGGCGACGAGGTGTTCCGCGGGCTGGCGAAGTGGCTCGGCTTCTTCGGGCTCCTCTTCCTGTGGCTCCAGCTCCAGCAGGTGGTCACCGGCATCTTCGCGGCGCCGGTGAGCCTGACCCACGCGACGGAGGCCAAGCTCGCCAAGCCGCTGTACCAGGCGCTGATCGCGATGGTCGTCGCCGCCGAGGCCTACATCTTCGCGTCGGCGCTGAAGCCGAAGCTGTTCACGATCCCCCGGCTCGTCGGCGCCTCGCTGCTCGTGCTGGCGGCGACGCTCACCGAGAAGGTGCTGTTCGTCGTCGAGGGGCTCCAGCACGCACACTTCTCGCTGTACGACGGCGTCGCCGGGACGTACGTGCCCTCGCTGATCGAGCTGTCGTCGCTGCTGGGGACGACCGCCATCGTCGTGCTGTACTTCATGATCTTCGCGAAGCTGATCCCGGTGGTCGAACTGCACGCCGTCGAGGACGAGCACGACGCCGACGGCGAGGAGGTGAGCGCATGAGCCAGATTCCACTCCTCGGCCCCGGGACGTACCTGATCTTCGGCATCATCCTCGCGCCGGTGTACGGCATGCTGCTGGCGTGGTACTTCGGCGATCCCATCGACAAGCCGCGCTGGCGCCTCGGCGTCGGCGCGCTCGTCGGGATCACGACGGCGTTGTGGGGCGGCATGTACGTGTTCACCGTGTTGATCGGGGTGATATTCTTCTAGGTCGTCCTCTCGCCGACCGACGCACCGCTCCCGGACTACGACGAACGATCCGGCGCTCGAACGCGCCGCCGGCCGCAGGCGGGCCCGGCCGCCGGCGCTCGAAGACAGGCCCGCGAGACTGCCTACCATGACCGTAACCGAAACCGAACTCGAATCGAAGCTCGCGACCGTCGAGGACCCGATGAACGACGAGGACGTCGTCTCGCTCGATCTCGTCCAGGACGTCACCATCGAGGACAGACGGGCGACGATCTCGCTCGCGTTCAACGCGCCGTACGCGCCCGCCGAGATGGCGATCGGCGACGAGATCCGCGACGTCGTCGAATCGGTCGGGCTCGAACCGGACCTCCGCGCCCGAGCGGGCGAGGACCAGGGGTTCGACGAGGAGGTCCTACCGATGGTTCGGAACGTCATCGCCGTCGCCTCGGGGAAGGGCGGCGTCGGCAAGACCACCGTGGCGGCCAACGTGGCGGCGGGCCTCCACGAGATGGGCGCCCGCGTCGGCATCCTCGACGCTGACGTTCACGGGCCCAACGTCCCCCGGATCCTCCCCGTCGAGGGCGAGCCCGGCGTGACGCCCGACGAGGAGCTCGTCCCGCCGCGATCCGAGGGCGTCGGCGTGATGAGCATGGACTACCTGACCGACCACTCCGACGACCCCGCGATCCTGCGCGGGCCGATGGTCAACCAGGTGATGATGCAGTTCATCGAGGGCGTCGAGTGGGGGCGGCTGGACTACCTGATCGTCGACCTGCCCCCGGGCACCGGCGACGCCTCGCTCAACCTGCTCCAGACGCTCCCCGTCGCCGGCGTCGTGATCGTGACGACGCCCCAGGAGATGGCCGTCGCGGACGCCCGGAAGGGGCTCCGGCTGTTCGAGGAGCACGACACGCCGATCCTCGGCGTCGTCGAGAACATGAGCACGTATCGCTGCCCGAACTGCGAGGACGATCACGACGTGTTCGGCAGCGGCGAAGCCCAGAACATCTGCGAGGACTTCGACGTCCCGCTGCTGGCCGAGCTGCCGGTTCATCCCGACTTCGACAGCGAGCGGATCGACGGCCCGGCGGTGCGGGACGACGACAACGCCGTGCAGGCGGAGCTACAGAAACTCAGCGAGACGGTCGCCGACCGCGTCGGCGCGGTGAACCGAAAGCGGGTCGCCGAGGACAGCCCGGACGCGCCGGACGAGTCGATCCCGAGGGGAGCCGACGCCGACGACTGATCGGTCGCGGCAGCAGCGTCGCGGCGCGGATGGACCGTGGCGTCGGCGTCGCAGCGTTGATCGGCGTTCCGGCGGTCGACGTCGGAGCCGGTCCCCTCGGCGAGCCGTTCGTGCGCCATCTCGTTTTCCGTTCCTCCGTGGCAGTCGGCCCGACGGAAGCAACTATTGTCCCGGGCGAACGACCGTCAGCATGGGATGTCAGACATTGACTTGCAAGAGGAACAGGAGCCGCTGAAACGCGAGTACGAGGAGAACCCGGATGCGGCGAAGATCACGCTGACCGCCGCCGGCGAGGAACAGGACGACGCCCGGACCTGTAGCGTGGACATCGGGAGGGCGATATACGAGGCGGAGCTCCACGAGGGCGCGGGCGGTCCCGGCGCGGCGGCCTGCTCCGGCGACCTCCTGCTGGGGGCGCTGGCGGCCTGTTCCCAGCTGACAGCGCAGGCCGTCGCGGAGAACTTCGGCGTCGACGCCGACATCGACGTGGAGGCCAGCGGCGATCTCGACCTCCGCGGGACGATGGGCGTCGACGCCGACGCCCCGGTCGGGTTCGAGGACATCCGGCTCGACGTCACCGTCGACGGCGATCTGGACGAGGATACGCGGGCGGCGCTCCGGAAGTACACCGAGCGGTACTGCGTGGTGTTCCAGACGCTCGAACAGCCACCTGGCGTCGGGACGACGTGGACCTTCGAGAACGGCGAGGGGTGATCCCGGTGGCAGGGTCGTCCGCGCGAGCCCACCACGAACGCTCTGGCCCGGCTACGTGGGCCCGTCGACGAGGCGTCCGCCCCGGTTAGGCGCCCGCCCGCCGGTGCTGGCCGTACTTCATCCCGATGAACAGGCACAGCAGCCCGAACACCACCATCGAGGGCAGGACCATCGTGAGAATCGTGCCGGTTCCCATCATCGGCGCGGCGATGAGGCCGCCGACGCCGACGGCGATCAGTGCGATAAACAGCGCCGCTGTCGTGGGCAGGTCGAACTCCATGCACGTCGGACTAGGGATCCGAGGACAGTAACTGTACGTGAAACGGGGGTTATTCTGCCGGGATCAGGACGGCCGCACGAGATCCGCCAGCGTCACCAGCGCGCCGACGAGCCAGCCCAGCGGGACGGCGATGCCGAACCACATTCCCAGATAGGCCGCGCCGGCGAGCTGGTACTGGTCGCGGAGATACTCGTTGAGCCCGCCGACGTTTAGCAGGGTATCGAGCACCCAGATCGCCACCGACTCGCTGCCCGGAAGTATCAGCTCGCCCAGCGCCGGCGAGTACAGCGCCGCGGCGACCGGCGGCAGGAAGATCGCCGTCATCGCGGCAGGGTACGCCAAGATCACCGAAGTGTCTCGACCGCCGACCCGAGAGAACACCGTCGCCGCGCCCGCCGCCAGCGTCGCGAGGATGCCGGCGGCGAGCACGGCCAAAAAGCCAGTTCTGGTGAACCTGAGGTGAGCGAGCACCGTGAGCGCACCCCAGACGATCGTCGCGATCACGACGACGCCGGCGACGCCCAGCCCCGCCGCGACGCGGTCGATCCGGCGGGAGTAGAAACGCGCCATGAAGCCAAAGAGCGCCAGCGGGTAGAGGACGGCGACGATCGGGACGCCCAGCACGCTCCAGAGCCGGTAGGCGATCCACCCGCTCGTCGTGTTCGGCGTCCACTTGCCGAGTACCGAGTGGCCGGTCCCGCGCTGACGCGGGAACACGAGTTCCATCCAGCTCTCGTGGAGGCGCCGCAGGTCGACCCGCACCGCCCCCGTGACGCCGCCCCGGCTACTGGACCCGACGGACATACTGCAAGTAGAGTCGGCGGTCCATTTTCAAGGTTCCGGCTACCGAGTCGACGGCATCCGGCAACAACCGATCGGCCTCGTTACTCTCGGACAACCTGATAGAGGCCGATCACAATGATCCCGGGAACGAGGTAAAACAACGAGGTGAAGAACACGGTGGCCGCCCAACTGGCCGCGTCCTCGTTGCCCCGGCCCTTCGCGTCGGCGTACACCCAGTAGGCCAGACCGAACGGGATGATGAGAATGAACAGCAAAACCACGAGTTCGGGACCACCGGGGACGGCCAGCGCGGGCGCGGCGTCGAGCATGTCAGGTCGTTAGCGTCCCGGTGAGATGTATCTTTCTACCGAAAGCATCGAAAATAATATGCCGGCAGCGACGACTCAGACCCTCAGTTCCAGGGGCCGAAGCCGGGATCGACGCGCCGCCCGCGCTCGTCGATGGCGTCGATGCGCTCGATCTCCTCCTCGTCGAGCGTCAGATCCAGCGAGCGCCAGTTGTCCTCGATGTGGTTGCGACCGGTCGCCTTCGGAATCGTCGTGACGCCCTTGTCGCGTAGCCACGCGAGGCTGACCTGGGCGGCGCTGGCGCCGTAGTCCTCGGCGATGTCGGTGAGCGTGTCGTTGCCGAACACGTCGCCGCGAGCCAGCGGCGAGTACCCCACGACCTCGACGTCGAGCTCCTGGGCCTTCGCGCGGATCTCCTCCTGGGGGAGCAGCGGGTGGCACTCGACCTGGTTGGCAAAGAGCGGCGCGTCGAGGATCTCGGCGGCCTCCTCCATCTGCTCGGGGAGGAAGTTGCTGACGCCGACTCGGTTGATCCAGCCACGCTCTTCGAGTTCGTCGAACGCCTCCAGCGTCTCCTCGGCGTCGTACGTCCGGGACGGCCAGTGGACGTACAGCAGGTCGACGTAGTCGGTACCGAGCCGGTCGAGGCTCGCCGAGGTCGTGTCGATCACGTCGTCGTACGCGAGGTTGTCGAGCCAGACCTTCGTCGCGAGAAAGACGTCGTCCCGATCGACGTCCGACCGGGCGATCCCCTCGCCGACCTCCTTTTCGTTGCCGTACGCCTGGGCGGTGTCGACGTGTCGGTAGCCCGTCTCCAGAGCGTCCTGCACGCTCTCGATACACTCGTCGGGGTCGGTGTTCTCCCACGTCCCGAGACCGAGCATCGGCATCCCGTTGGCGCGCGGACACTCGTCGCTGTCGGGAAGTTGCTGTGACATACGAGTAAGTGGGACGCACGGCCGGTTAGAGGTTTGGGAACGGGCGAGCAGTTCTCGGTGGGGGATGTTAGCACACCGGAACGCCGCGGCGACCGGCGGCCGCTCAGTACTTCGGATCGGCGCCGGTGATCTCGTAGACGTCGTCCATGATCGAGTCCCGGCGCGACCGCCAGGCGTCGAACCCGTCGGGCGAGGTCGGGTAGTCGTCGTACACTTCCTTGAGTTCGGTAGCCTTCTTGCTGACCTTGTAGAGCTCGTAGAGCACGTCCCAGTGGCCGTAGGTCTTGACGATCGTCTTGACTTTCAGGCCCAGTCCCATCGAGGCGGTGCCTTCCTTGCCCAGCGCGTCGACGAGCTGCTGGCCCGGCAGCGCGGAGATGACGTCGACGAGCTCGTCGACGTCGTGGGCGCCGCCGAAGATGTTGTACAGGTCCATCGCGGCGAAGCGCTTGCCGAAGTCGGTCATCACCTTGTGGTTGTACTCCCAGAGCACGTCCTCGCCGACATCGCCCTCGTCGACAGCGTCGACCGCCTCGAGGGCGGCCCAGTGGCCGGCCTTCGCGGCGCCGGGGATACCGCCGCCGGTCGTGGGGTTGACGTGCGCGGCGGCGTCCCCGACGGCGACGAAGCCGGGCGCCGTCGCCGAGTCGTAGGGACGGCGGGTGGGGAGTGCGGCGCCGAGTTTGTCCTTGACCGTGGCGCCCTGGAACTCGGCGCGACTTTCGAGATCGTCTTTCAGGACGTCGACCAGCTCCATGGGCTCTTTGTTCATCTGGAAGCCCAGCCCGGCGTTGATCTCGGTGTCGGTCCGCGGGAAGTACCAGAGGTAGCCCAGCTCCTCGGTGGGCTTGAACACGATGGCGTCGTCCCACTCGACGGGTTCCTGCACGTCGACGACCTCGCGGTACGCCGAGCAGAACTGCGAGTAGTTGACGTTCTCGTCGAACGTCGCGTCCGCGAGGTCGGCCTTGTCCTGCAGGAGCGAGAGCGCGCCCGCCGCGTCGATCACGACGTCGGCCTCGTAGGTCAGGGGGTCGCCCTTGCGGATCGCGTCGACGCCGGTGACCCGGCCGTCCTCGTCGTTCTGGATGACGTCCTTGACGACCGTGTCGTAGTGGATGTCGGCGCCCACGCGGTCGGTCTCCTCTAAGAGCACCTCGCCGTAGCGTTTGCGGTCGAGCACCGCGCCCTTCTCGCCGAACGGAATATCGAGTACTTCGCCGCTCCGGGGGTTCTCGAAGCGCGCCTTCCGGATGTTCCGGTTGCTGAAGGATTCTTCCTTGAGGTACTCCCGGTCGATCACGTCCGGGAACGTGCTCTTGCCCTTGATGGCGTCGCCGCAGGCGATGTGGCCGGCGTCCTCCTCGGACTTGCGTTCGACGAGGACGACGTCGACCCCTTCCTGGGCCGCCGTGGCCGCCGCGAACGCGCCCGCCGTGCCGCCGCCCACGACGACGATGTCGTAGGATGCTCGCGTCATTGTTGTGCTCCCTTGACGGGCATCTCATAAAAAACGGGCGCAAACGCATCGGAACGTGGGGCGACGCGGGCGAATTGCCCTTTTCGCCACGTGTACGGGCGTCTCCCCGTTGCATACCGGATAGCAGCGTTTGCGTGCCAGAAGGTCTTTAGTCGCTGGCCGGCTTGCTACGGACATGCAAAACCGACGCGAGTTCCTGGCCGCGGTCCCGGTCGGCCTGCTGGCCGCCTCGGCCGGCTGTCTGAAGCTGGTCACCAACGACCGCGCGGAGTACACCGCCTCGGAGGCCGGCGTGAGCGACGCCGGACTCGAGGAAACCGAGTACCAGCACTCCGACACCCAGGAGCAGACGATCGAGGAGTCGTTCGAGGTCGGGGGCGTCAGCCGGACGGTCGTCGCCTCGAACTGGATCTCGACGTACGAGAAGGACCTGCAGATTCAGGGCCAGCAACGGGAGGCCGCCCGCTTCGCGGTCGTCGCCACGCCCGCGATCAAGATACTCGGGCGGACGTTCAACCCCGTCAACGAGCTGTCTCACGAGGAGCTGCTCGATCGGTTCCGGAGCCAGCTCAGCGGCCAGTACGAGGGGCTCGATCAGCTGGAGTACGTCGAGAGCCGCGACGAGATCATCCTCGGCAACGAGGTCGAAGTGTCGACGTTCCGGACCGAGGCGTCGATGGAGGGCCAGACGGTCGAGCTGTACGTCCACGTCACGACGCTGACCCACGAGGGCGACCTGATCGTCGCCGTCGGCGCTCACCCGGCCGCGCTCGCCCAGGAGCGCGCGAATGCTTACGAGCTGATGCGGTCGATCGAACACGACGGCGGCGACTGACCCGTCCGTCTCCGTCCATCGCATTTCGGCGTCGACCGTCCTCTCACTTTTTTGTCTCTCGCCCCCGAACCCGGCGCCATGCACCGCGAGACGCTCGGCAGCGGCGACGATCTGGTCGTCGTGCTGGGCTGGGGAAATCGACTCGACCACGAGAACGTCCGCTGGCTGCTCGATCGCCTCGCCGAGGAGTACCGGGTCCACGCGTTCCGGATTCCCGACGCGATCACCGACTTCGAGCGCGAGTACGTCCGGCCGGTCGAGCGCTACGTCGCCGACCTCGACGAGTGGCGCCTGCTCGGCCACAGCACCGGCGGCCTGATCGGTCCCTACGTCGCCGCCGCGACGTCGACCGCGGATCCGATCACGCGCACCTACCTCAGCCCGTGGTGGGGCGAGCCGCCGGGTCGGTCGGGCCCGCTGCTCGGCGTGCTGGCGCGGCTGCCGATCGGTCGCCCGATCCTGCCGGCCGGCCTCGACGACCCGGCGCTGCTGGGCGACCTGACGACCGATCGGCAGCTCGCGGACTCGCCCGACGCCGCGCCGACGTTCCTTCGCGAAACGCGCAGCGCGCACGAGCGTCTCCCGGCGATCGACGACGAGGCGGTCGTGTTCTGTTCGCTGCGGGATCGCGTCGTCAGTACCCGCGCGATCGGCGAGCGGATTCCGGCGTCGCGGACGCACCTCTACGACGGCGGCCACGAACTGTTCTCCTCGTCGTCGCGCGCCGAGCGGATCGACGACGTGCTCGCCGCGGTGCGCGAAGGTCCGGTCGGGCTCGATCGGACCTGACGCCGCGGCGTCAGGACGCCGCCGCTGCTGTGGCATCCGCACGCCGCCGCCGCGACTCTCCGGTCCCGCCCCGTCCGGAAGCCCGCTCGCGCGTGCCCGAGACGAAACCGTGATAGACGTCCCGCGGCTACGTCCCGGCGATGGAGTGTACCAAGTGCGGCCGCGAGGCGGTGATGCACGCGGCCTACTCCGGCTCGCACCTCTGCGAGGAGCACCTCCGCGAGTCGGTCGAGCGCCGCGTCCGCCGGCGGGTCCGCGAGGACGATCTCGTCCCGCGGTCGGCGACGCCCGAGGATCCCGAGACGTGGGTGATCGGGCTCTCGGGCGGGAAGGACAGCGTCGTGCTCACCCACATCCTCGACGAGACGTTCGCCGAGGACCCCCGGATCGAGATGATCGCGCTGACGATCCACGAGGGGATCGAGGGGTACCGCGACGAGAGCGTGTCGGCCTGCGAGGAGCTCGCCGAGGATCTGGAGATGCAACACGAACTCGTCAGCTACGAGGAGGAGTTCGGCGTCCGGATGGACGACGTCGTCGAGTCAGATCCCGAGAACATGGCCGCCTGCGCGTACTGCGGCGTGTTCCGACGGGACCTGCTCTCGAAGTACGCCGAGGAGCTAGGCGCCGACAAGCTGCTGACGGGCCACAACCTGGACGACGAGGCCCAGACCGCGCTGATGAACTTCCTGGAGGGCGATGTCTCCCAGATCGCGAAGCACTTCGACGCGTCGCTCGGTCCGTTCGACGACAGCGAGGCGCAAAGCGCCTCGGACGGCGAGAGCGGGCAGCGCCCGCGATCGCGGACCGAAACCGAGGAGTTCGTCCCTCGGGCCAAGCCTCTGCGGGACGTCCCCGAGAAGGAGGTCGCGCTGTACGCCCACCTCGCCGATCTCCCGGCCCACATCACGGAGTGTCCCCACTCCAGCGAGGCCTATCGCGGCGAGATTCAGGAGCTCCTGTTGAAGCTGGAAGAGAACCACCCGGGAACCCGCCACTCGATCATGGCGGGCTACGAGGAGCTCGCCGGCATCGTCGCCGACGAGTACGAGGGCACCGACGAGGAGGCCGACCTCCGGGAGTGCGAGGAGTGCGGGGCGACGACGACCCGCGACAAGTGTCGGAAGTGCGCGCTGTTAGAGTCGCTAGCTGCAGTGTAAACGCCACGCAGCGGCGTCGAGACGGCGGTCCGACCTGTTCTCTCGCCAGTTTCCGTGGTCGTTCAGATGCCGTGCCCCCAGAAAAACGCCGTCGCGCCGACCGCGGCGACCGCGATGCCGGCGAAGATTCCGGCGTCAGCGGCCTTCCGCGGGGCGTCGCCGACCGAATCCAGGTAGAGGCTCGTCGCGATGACGATGACGCCGACGACGACCGCCGCAATCGGTAGCGGAGACGCCGCGCCGTCGCTCTCTGCGGATTCGCCGGCGTGGGACGTGTGCGCGAGCGCCGGGGTTGCGTACGTGAACGCGGCGACGACCGCGGTCACGGCGATCCGGCGTCCCCGGGCGATCAGAGTTTCGAGCGTTCGGGTCACGGTGGGTTCGGCACGGACCTACGGTGCCGTCGGACAAAAGGTATCCGAAAACTGCGAGCGTACGCGCCCGTTAGCGCCGAATTGGTTGCCGAGTCGCCCGCGGCGTCGCTATCGAAGAGCGAGCGTCGATAGAAAAGGCGTCGCCGGGTTACCGGATCACGTCGAGGCCGTTCTTCTTCTCGACCTCGCGCTTGCCGCCGTCGCTCTGGGCGCCGAAGGCGTTGTTGCCCGAGCCGCCCTTGTTCCCGGAGACGTTCTCGATGTTCTTGCTCGCGTCGAACGACGCTTCGTCGACGCCCTGCATGCTCTGCTTGGACTTTTCGGCCTGCTTCTGGGTCGTCGGACCCAGCACCTGGGCGCTCTGAACGCCGGTCATGATCGCCATGACCCGCACCTTGCCCTTGTACTCCTCCTGGATGCGCGCGCCCCAGATGACGTTGGCGCTGGCCTCCAGACGCTCGGTGATGTTGTCGGCGATGCCCTCGGCCTCCTTCAGCGTGAGGTCGGGGCCGCCGGTGATGTGGACCAGCCCGCCGGAGGCGCCGCGGTAGTCGACGTCCAGCAGCGGGTGGTTCATCGCGTCCTTGACGACCTCCTCGGTCTTGTTCTTGTCCTGGGTCTCCCCGACCAGCATCACCGCGACCCCGCCCTGGTTCATGATCGTCGTCATGTCGGCGTAGTCGAGGTTGATCAGGCTCGGCTGGGTGATCGTCTCCGAGATCCCCTTGACCGTCTCGGCGATGATCTGGTCCATCACCGAGAACGCCTTGCCGATCGGCAGGTTCGGGACGTACTCGAGCAGCCGGTTGTTGTCGAGCACGATGATCGAGTCGGCCTCGTCGCGCAGTTTCTCAAGGCCCTCCTCGGCCTTGACGGTCCGCGCGCGCTCGACGTTGAACGGCGTCGAGACCATGCCGACCACGATCGCGCCCTGCTCTTTGGCGATGCTCGAGACGACCGGCGCCGCGCCCGTACCCGTCCCGCCGCCCATCCCGGCGGTGACGAACACGAGGTCAGCGTTGCCCAGCACGTCCTTGATCGTCCCCTGGGCCATCTCGGTCGCGCGCTCCCCCATCGAGGGGTCGCCGCCCGCGCCGAGCCCGTTGGTCAGGGACTTGCCGACGAGGATCTTCGTGTCGGCCTCGATCATCTTGAGGTGCTGCTTGTCGGTGTTGATCGCGATCGTCTCGGCGCCGTCGACGCCGATGTTGTACAGGCGGTTTACGGTGTTGTTACCCGCGCCGCCGCAGCCGACGATCACGATCCGGGGATCGCCGAACTCGTCGTCGTCGTCCGCGATCGCCTCCATGTCCCGCTTCTCTTCCTCCGCGTTTTCGAGCGCTTCCTGAACGATATCCTGCATTGTTACACCTTCGCCAGGCCGCGCTTGCCGGAGCTCTCGCGACCGTTCTCCTGCTCGTCGATCATCTCGCGGACGGCGGCCCGGATCGCCTCGCTACGATTCGGGTACTGTCCGGTGTCGACCATCTGTTCGACGGCTTCGATCTGCTGTTTCGGAATTCGCAGTGTCACACGCTCCATGGTTTGTATTTCCCCTGAGTAAGACGGTCATAGCGTGAGGGTATCGCACGCACCGCGTCTCTGGCCCCGCACGACCCGTTTTTCCGGGCACACGCCCTCGCCTCCCGCGTGTAAGACGACCGTCTTACGCGATTATAGCCTCTTGGGCATACGTAATAAAGGTAACGCCGCATGTAAAACGCAAACGTAAAACAAGTATCTCCGACCTCTCCGTGACGTTTACGCCGAGTCGAGCACGTCGGCGGCGGCCGTCCGACGCCCGCAGCCCGGACAGAACGCCCAGTCCGAGCGGAGCTCGTCGCCGCACTCGCAGAACACGCGCCGCGTCGCCTTCTCGCCGCAGTTCGGGCAGTACACGTGCTCGCCGTTGACCGACTCGCCGCACTGCCCGCAGGTCCGATCGCGCGCGCCGTCGGCGTTCGGATCGGGCAGCTGCCCGTCGTCGTCCGCGGCGCGCGCGTCCGCCGACGATCGTGTCTTACGCTCGTCGTCGGCGTCTTCCGAGACGCCTCGCGAGTCCTCGACGGTCACGTTGACGTTGACGTCCTGAGGACTGTGTCCCCCCGCGCCCACGTGGCCCGCGCCGAGTCGCTCGTCGAGCGCGGCGTCGACGCGCTGGTCGACCAGCGCGTCGACACGCGCGGCGAGCATGTCGTCGAGGCTCTCGGGTCCGGCCGCGTCCTCGGGCGACTCCAGCGCGGTCTCGTCGGCGTCCTGACGAGCTTGCGAGGCGGGGCTCGACGAGCGAAGCTCGTCGGCGTCCGCCGCATCGTCGGCGGCGTCCGACGCCTCCAGGTACTCGCGGAGCGCCCGGCGCATCACCTCGCTCTTGGAGGTCTCGAACGTCTCGAGCTCCTCGACGAGGTCGTCGTCGGCGCGGAACGTGATTTTGCTCATGTCCCCGTTCGTTCATTTGTCCGTCATCCTGCTATTTTAATGTTCGTACGCTGTCTGACGCGTGTCTGTCACCCGGCTGTGGAGGGCTCGCACGGAGGAGCGGGATAATAACCCTTAAGTCCGGTTGCGGTTTTAGTTGAAATCGCGTGCCCGCCCTTAGCTCAGACTGGTAGAGCAGTCGACTGTAGATCGACTTGTCCCCCGTTCAAATCGGGGAGGGCGGACTTTTCCTGCGAACAAAGTGAGCAGTGAAAAGTCTCTGTGACACGATTTGAGCTTGTGAGTCGCGCGCAGCGAAGCGAGCACGTCTCACAGTGTTCATAATCGGGGAGGGCGGACTCGTTTTCCAGTCGATCCGCAGCTGAGTAGGTTTGTTTCTCTCTCTTCGTTGGCATCGTGATCTGCTGTGGTCGGAGCTCTGGGCCGTGTCCTCATCATGTCCCACTCACCTTTTACCCTCCTCTGACGTATGCCAACACACACCGTGACGGTCTCCCAGACAGACGAACGGACCACCGGCTCTCGCCTCGTGCTCGACATCTGGCATCCCGACTGCTGGACCCTGGAGGTCACCGAGAGCGCGCCGGGCGGCCTGCTCGGCCACGGCGTTTACGCGATCGACGGGAAGGCCACGGGCCGGTTCACCGCGTACGGCCGGTGCGTCGAGGATGTCGCGACGCTGGTCGACGCCGTCGAGGCGTCGCCGCTGACCGACGAGGTATGGGAGGCCGACCAGCACTACGCCACCGACGTCGGGACGCCAGACTCCGAGAACGTCACGACCGGACTGGTCGTGGAGTACGAGCTCGACAATAGCATCAACGACGCGCTCGTCTCGCGGGGGTTCCTCCCAGACGAGCCGGTCCGGATGACCGGCGGGCGCGAGTACTGGTCCGTAGTGACCCACGCCGATCGCGACGCCATCGCCGAGCGCCTGGAGGCGATCCGCGAGGAGAAATCGGCCAGCGTCAGGGTCGAGTCGATGCGACCGATGGCCGAGGGGCTCCGGGGCGGCGTGTTCCCGACCGATCGGCTCTCCGAGCGCCAGCGCGAGGTGTTCGAGCTCGCGCGTCGAAAACACTACTACACGTGGCCGCGCAAGGTCAGCGCCGCCGAACTCGCCGCCGAGCTCGACATCTCCGAGGCGACGCTGCTCGAACATCTCCGGAAAGCGGAGGCGAAGCTGCTCGATCCGGATTCGGCGTAAACGCGGAGAAGCGCTCCCGAAACTACCCCTGTGTACCTAGGGTGGGGGGTTAACCTCCGATCGTGTCTAGTCATCACTTGTCATGGCTACCGACACGGCCACGTCCGACCGATCCGACAGGAGTCTCGCGCGCGACATCGGCCCGCTGGGCGCGATCGCCACCGTCGTCGCCGGAACGCTCGGCGCCGGTCTGTTCGTCACGCTCGGCACGGCGAGCTCGACGACCGGGCCGAGCGTCATCCTGATCATCGCCCTCTCGGGGGTGATCGCGATGGCGATCGCGATCAACTACAGCTGGCTCGCGACGATCTTCCCCGCGGCGGGGTCGACGTACTCCTACGTGACGCGGGTGTTCAGGAATCGCCTCGCGGGGTTCGTCGCCACCTGGTCGCTCTGGTTGGGGTACATGGCCGCGGTCTCGGTACTGGCGCTCGGGTTCGGCAGCTATCTGCAGGTATTCTATCCGGCCGTCGATCCGCGGTTCGCCGGGATCGGCCTGATCGCCGTGCTGTTCCTCGTAAACATGCTCGGCGCGCGCCGGTACAGCATCTCGCAGAACGCCATCTTCATCCTGCTGATGGTCTCGATCCTGGTGTTGGTCGTCCCCGGGACGTTCACCGTCGAGGCGGGCAACTACACGCCGTTCTTCACGGGCGGGTTCGACGGCGCGCTCGCCGCCGCAGTGCCGCTGTTCTACGCCTACATCGGGATCGCCGTCGCCGGCGAGATCGGCGCCGAGGTGAAAAACCCCTCGCGGAACTTGCCGCTCGCGATGGCCGGCGGGACGCTCATCCTGATCGTGCTGTACATGTGGACCGCCGCGGTGATCTACGGCGTCGTCGGCGACTATACCGTGCTGGCCAACTCCGACCGGCCGCTCTCGACCGCGGCCGAGTCGTTCCTGCCGCTGAACGCGACCGCGGTCGTCGGCTTCGGCGGGCTGCTCGCGACGGCCTCGAGCGTTCACGCCGTGATGGCCGCCGGCATCAAGCTGCCGTACTGCTGGGCGTGGGACGAGGTGTTCCCGAAGAAGTTCTCGGAGGTCAACGAGCGCTGGCGCACGCCCCACTGGTCGCTGTTTACGCTGTTTGCGGTGTCGACCGGCCTGACGTTCTGGACGGGCGGGCTCGACCAGGTCATCGCGATCGCGACGTTCAGCTACCTGATCGCCTACGGCGCGACGTCGTTCACGGCGATGTACGTCTACCTCAGGCGCCCGGAGCTGTGCGAGAAGGCCGCCTTCGACCCCGGCGGGTGGATCTTCGTCCCCGGCCTGCTCGGGCTGGGCGGCTGCGTCCTGCTGCTGTCCCAGGCCTACCAGGGCTCGATGACGATCTACGTCCCGTGGCTTGCGATCGGCCTCGCCGTGTTCGGCGTCTTCTGGTACCTGGGCAAGCAGTCCGACACCGACGTCGATGCCATCCTCGACACGCTCCCCGGCGTGCCGACCGACGAATACAGCCCCGAGCTGGTCGACGAGCCGACGGTCGCCGACGAGGGGACGCCCGCGGACGACTGACCCGAAACTGCGATTCAAAACCAAACCATGAGCGAACAAACCCGAACCCGGGCTGAAGAGATCGACCACGACGAGACGATCGAGCTGTTACAGGAGCTCGTCAGGATCGAGAGCCCGTACTTCGAGGAAGAGGAGATCGTCGAGTTCGTCTACGACTGGCTCGACGACGAGGGGCTCGCCCCCGAATACCACCCGGTCAGCGAACCCGAGATCACCGGCTTCGAGGGCGCCAACGTCCTCGCGCGCAGCGAAGGAACGGATCCCGACGCGCCGACGCTGCTGTTGAACGCCCACCTCGACACCGTCAATATCGTCGAGGAGTGGGACGAGGATCCGCTCTCGGGGCGCATCGAGGACGGCAAACTGTACGGCCAGGGCGCCTGCGACATGAAGGGCGGCCTCGCGGCCATCATGGTCGCGTTCCGGGCGCTCGCCGACGCCGACCTCCGGGGAAGCGTCCTGTTTTCGGCGGTCGTCGACGAGGAGGGGCCCTACGGGCTCGGCGCCGACCAGATGATCCGCGACGGCGTCACCGACGACTGCGACGCCGCGATCGTCACCGAGCCGGGGCCGATCCTCGCCCAGACCGAGATCGAGAACCCCGCGTTGATCCTCGGGGCGCGCGGGCGATTCCTCTACGACATCACGGTCAAGGGCCACGCAGCCCACGGCTCGCAGCCCGAGAAAGGCAAAAACGCGGTCGTCGACGCCGGCGCGCTGGCCGGTGCGCTCGCCGAGATGGACGTCGGGAGCCACCCGAAGCTCGGCGACGGGTCTGTCTGCCCGCTCTCGATCGAGGGCGGCGGGGAGACGCTCTCGGTGCCCGAGTCCTGTCGCCTGCTGGTCGATCGCCACGTCGTGATCGGCGAGGACGAAGACGCCGTGCGTTCCGACGCCGAGCGCGTCGCCGCCGATCTGGATCTCGAATCCGAGGTCGAGATCGGGTTCCGCGAGGCGCCCGCGCCGGACGTCCGGTACGGCCCCTACGTCACCGACGAGGACCACCCGCTGGTCGGCGCGCTCGAAGGCGCCTCTGAGTCGGTCACGGGCGAGGCGCCCGCGATCGGCTACTTCTCGAGCGTCGGCGACTTCAACTACTTCGGCCACCGCGCCGGGTTGCCGACGATCATCGTCGGCCCGGACGGCGAGAACATCCACGGCGCCGGCGAGTTCGTCTACACCGACGAGGTCGTCGACGTGACACGGATGCTCGTCGAGGCGACGAGCGAGTACGCGGGGTGAGCGGCGTGCGCGGGATGATCGCGGTGATCGGCCCGCGGGGCCGGTCGTGATCGATCACCCCGGAGCCGAGCGATCCGACGCCGAGCGCCCCGATGCGGACGCTCGTTCGGCCGGGCCGGTCCTGACCGTCCGGCCCGGGGTCGTCGAGCGCAACGCCCGTCGGATCGCCAACCGCTTCGACGGCGACCTCGTCGGCGTCACGAAGGGGGCCGCCGGCGACCCGCGGGTCGCGCGAGCGATGCTCGACGGCGGCGCCGCGGCGCTCGCGGACTCGAGACTCGCCAACGTGCGGCGGCTTCCGAACGACGGAGACGACTATGAGCGCCACCTGCTCCGGACGCCGGCCCACGGGGAGGTCGACGCCGCCGTTCGGGACGCCGACGTCTCGATGCAGACCGAGCCGTCGATCCTCCGGGCGACCGCGGCGGCGGCGTCCCGCCGCGGCGTCGAGCACCGCGTCGTGATCGCGGTCGACGTCGGTGACCGGCGCGAGGGCGTCCTGCCGGAGGATCTGGCGTCAACTCTTGCGGTCGCGGACGACCTCGACGGGCTCTCGGTCGCCGGCGCGGCGGCCCACACCGGGTCGCTCAACGGCGTCGTGCCGACGGCGGACGTGATCCGGCGGTTCGTCGACGCTCTCGAGGATGCCGAAGCGACGCTCGGCCGGGAGCTTCCGATCGTCTCGGCGGGCAGCTCGAACGCGCTCTCGCTGTGTTTCGCCGGCGAACTCCACGAGCGGGCGACCCAGCTCCGGATCGGCGAAGCGATTCTGCTGGGGACCGATCCGACGAGCGGCGATGCGCTGCCGGAGTTCGAGACCGACGCGTTCGAGCTCTCGGCCGACGTGATCGAACGCAAAGCAAAACCCTCGGCGCCCGAGGGGCCGACCGGTCGCGACGCGTTCGGCGAGCAGTCTTCAGTCGAGGATCGAGGCGTCCGCGATCGGGCGATCGTCGCCCTCGGTCGGGTCGACACCGCCGTCGACGCGTTGACGCCGCGGCGCGACGGCGTCGAGATCGTCGGCGCGAGCAGCGATCACGCGGTGCTCGACGTGACGGACGCCCGGGGATCGGTACGGCCCGGCGACAGTCTCGCCTTCGACCCGCAGTACGGGGCGCTCGCCCGCGCCGCGGCGTCGCCGTACGTCGGGATCGAGTACGAGTGACCGACGTTAGCTATTCGATGACCGCATCCAGTGGCCGCTACTGATCGGGCCGGTACACCGCCCGAAATCGGAGTCGCCGGTAGTCCGCGGTCCAGACGCCGTCGTCGTGATACGCCGGCCGAAGCCGCTCCTCGACGGCCGCGACGACCGCCTCGCGCTCGCTCTCGGCGAGCGGGGCGAACAGCCCGTCGGCGAACACATCCAGCCAGTTCCGAAGCCCGTCCTCGCCGGCGAGTTCGGTGGGGCGGTCGAACAGCGTCGCGTAGCGCACCTCGAAGCCGTGCCGTTCCAGGCGCGAGGCGTACTCGCCGACGGTGGGGAAGTGCCAGGGGTTCTCGGCGTCGTACCCGCGCTCGGCGAGCTCGTCGAGAACGGCGTCGACGATGGCCGCGACGTTGCCGTCGCCGCCCAGTTCGGCGACGAAGCGACCGCCCGGTCGGAGCGCCCCGGTGACGGTCGAGAGAGCGTCGTCCTGCTCGTCGATCCAGTGGAGCGCGGCGTTCGAGAAGACGGCGTCGAACGGCTCGTCGAACGTCGCGGTCCGCGCGTCGGCGTTGCGTAACTCGATCGATGGACGGCTCGCGCGTGTGCGCTCGATCATCTCCTCCGAGCTGTCGATCCCGACGACCGCCGCGCCGGCGTCGGCGATCTCGCTCGTCAGAGCGCCCGTCCCGCAGCCGAGATCGAGCACGCGCTCGCCCTCTCGGGGATCCAGTAGGTCCAGCACGTCGGCGCCGTACTCGTAGACGAACGAGTGGTCGTCCTCGTAGGCCGTCGCGTCCCAGTCGGGCTCGTCGCGTGGCGGCATCGAGTTGCAGTAGCCAGCGGGCGAATATAAGGAGCGGGCGCCGACAGGAGGGGCGGAAGTGGTCTGTTTGTCACCCGTCGCCGCGGTTGTACTGTCGGTGACATTAAGCATCTCCCGCTCCCTACCTCCCGGTATGGGTGAATCAGACACGCTGCTGAACGCCGGGATCGGGGCCGTCGTGACGATCGTGACGTCGTTCCTGCCGTTCTCGCCGGTGCTGGGCGGCGCGGTCGCGGGCTATCTGCAGGGCGGCACGAGAACGGAGGGCGCGAAGATCGGCGGGATCTCGGGCGCGATATCGCTGTTGCCGATGCTGTTTTTCGGCTTTATCGTCGTGCTCTTTCTCTTCGGCGCCGCACCGTCGGAGGGCGGAATCGCCTTCGTCTTCCTGCTGCTGGTCGTCGGGACGTTCGTGGTCGCGTACACGATCGGGCTCGGAGCGCTCGGCGGGTACATCGGCGTCTACGTGCTCGACGAAACCGACATCGGGCGCGACGCCGACCGCGGTGCCGGCCGAGTTCCAGGCGAATCGTACTCGCAAGACGAGCAGTGGGGGCGAGCCGACAGAGACGAGAAATCGGCTCGGACCGACGAACACGCCGGCTGGGACGACGACGGCGAAACCGGCTGGGGCGACGACTCGACGGGCGACAGCGAGGATCGCCGAGAGGACGGCTACTGACCATCGCCTCGTTTTCGTGCCGTCTCAGGGAATCCCGGCGAGCTGGTTCAGCGCGTAGGCGGTCCGGAGCATCTCGGCGCTCTGGCCCTGACCGAACACGAGCTCGTCGCGCTCCAAGACGTGTTCGAGCGTCTCCTGGGAGGCGTGTTTGGGCGCCGCGGCGAGGCCGGCGTCGTGCTCGGCGACCCACTCCATCACGCGCCGGTCGCTCTTGCTGTCGCCCATCACGAGCGCGAACGGGTCGTCGATCCCGAGCACGTCGAAGGCGGCCTCGACGCCGACGACCTTGTTGAGTTCGAGGCTGCCGATCTCGGCGGCGTCAGCCTCGTAGTACGCCACGTCGATCCGGTCGAACGTCTCGGCGACCGCGTCCGGGATGTCGGCGGGAGAGATCTCGGGGAACTGGCCGGCCCGCTCCAGCACGCGCCGGATCTCGGGGTCGGCGGCGCCGTAGAAGGCTCGCGCCCACTCGTTCGCCGGGACGCCGGCGTCCCGGTCGGACGCCGCGTCGGTGCCGCTCCCCGCGTCGTCGCCGGTCGATTCGTCGTCGCTCGCGGCGCCGATCGCGGGGTCGTCGCCGGACGCCGCGGCGGCGTCTACGTTCAACTCGGAGACGACGACGTCGCCCAGCAGATCGAGCAGGTAGACGAGCGCGTCGTCGATCACCTCGCGAGCGCGATTGGAGCCGGTCTCGAAGTTGGGCTTGAGCGTCACGTTGAACTCGTTGCCCTGGAGGTGACACCCGTGTCGCAGCTCGTCGGGGGCGTCCGGCAGCACGCGCGCGCGAACGTTGTCGAAGATCGACCGCGTCTGGGCGTCGAGGTTCTCGAACAGCAACTGCTTGGTGTCGGCGCCGTGGCCGGGCGTGAACACGCCGGTGCCGGCCTCGTAGACGATCGAGAGGTCGCCCGAGTGGACGATCTCGCTGCCAAGCCCCTGGATCATGAAGCCCTTGACGTTTTCGAGGGTCTGGCCGGTGCAGATCACGATCGGGACGCCCGCCTCGTGGAACTCGGTCAGCACGTGAAGGGTGTCTCGGGGGATCTCGTTGTCCGTTCCGCCGGCCGAGCGCAGCGTCTCGTCGACGTCCAGCACGAGCACGTTGACCGCGCGATCGTACTTCGCGTGGAGATCCAGGGCGGCGAACGCTTGATCGCGCGTCGCGCGCGCGGCGATCTCGGCGAACGTCTCCCCGACGGCGAAGGCGCCGCGGATCTCGTCCTTTCGGTCCTCGAGCTCCTCGTTCGCGTTCTGCCAGTGTTCGAGCGCCACCCGGGAGTCCACGGGCGGAAACAGGTCGACGAACTGCTGGTACTCCCGCAGTCGCTCGGTGTCGAACTCGTCGTAGAGCCGATACAGTAGATCGTGTCGCTCCATACGCCCATGCTCGCGGGCACCGCCTTAATGGTGTGGCGTCCGGCGATCTCGGGATAGAGCGTCCGACGATCCCGGAATGGAGCGTCCGACGTTCGCCGAGCGGTCGCTCGACGAACGCTCGGAGGCGAGGGGGAAGAGAGGATATGGCACGGTACGGCGGGTGCCGGAGACGGGAGAGGGGGATGGTGGCTCGGCGTCCGGTGGGGGAAACCGGACGACGTGGGAGACGACCGCGGGGGGAGCGGCCGTTGCGACCACGGGGGTTGGCACCCGCCGTCAGTTTGATCCTTTACTCGACAAAGAATAAATCTTTTGCTCTCTCGCACAGAGGAGGGTAGTATGAAAGCTGTCGCAGTGCGCCGCGGCGAGGAACAGCCGACCGTGATCGAAAAGCCCAGACCCGACCCCGAAGACGGCGAGGCGCTGGTGCGGACGCTCCGCGTCGGCGTCGACGGCACCGACCACGAGGTGATGAGCGGCGCTCACGGCGGCTTCCCTGACGGCGAGGACCACCTGGTGCTGGGCCACGAGGCCGTCGGCGTCGTCGAGGATCCCAATGGGACCGAGTTCTCGGAGGGCGACGTCGTCGTCCCGACGGTCCGGCGCGCGCCCGACGGCACCAACGAGTACTTCGAGCGCGGCGAGCCCGACATGGCGCCCGACGGCCAGTATTTCGAGCGCGGCATCGTCGGCGCCCACGGGTACATGTCGGAGTACTTCACGAGCCCCGAGGAGTTCCTGATCGAGATTCCCCGCGACCTCGCGGAGCTTGGCTTTCTGGTCGAGCCGATCAGCATCACCGAGAAGGCCAACGAGCACGCCTACGCCTCCCGGTCGGCGTTCCAGTGGAATCCGGAGTCCGCCCTCGTGCTGGGCAACGGTAGCCTCGGCCTGCTGACGCTCGCGATGTTCGAGCACACCGAGGAGTTCGAGCGCACGTACTGTCTGGGTCGACGCGACCGGCCGGACCCGACGATCGACATCATCGAGAAGCTCGGCGCGACGTACGTCGACTCCCGCCAGACGCCCGTCGACGAGGTGCCCGCGGCCCACGAGGGGATGGACTACGTGTACGAGGCCACCGGATATCCGCCCCACGCGTTCCAGACGATCGAGGCGCTGGCGCCCAACGGCGTCGGCGCGCTGCTGGGCGTGCCCGACTCCTGGGAGTTCGAAATCGACGGCGGCCGACTCCACGAGGAGTTCGTCCTGCACAACAAGGCGCTGATCGGCAGCGTCAACTCCCACGTCAAGCACTTCGAGGCCGCCGTCGAGACGATCCAGCAGCTTCCCGAGTGGCTGTTCGAGGACCTGATCACCGGCGTTTACGACGTCGAGAACCTCTCGCCCGCGTTCGACGACGGCGACGACGTGATCAAGACCGCCGTCGAGTTCGACTCCCTGTAACCGGCGAACTGCTGGCGCGGCGCGACCGATCGCGGGACGAGTGACAGCCCGCGGGACCGCGGAACGGGAGACGGCGCGGCGTCACGACGCCACGGCGCGGACGGCATCTCGTCTTCCGGCTCACCGTGGCGTCCCCACCAGCCGCGGCGCTGTCGTCCCCTCGCTGGCTTTATAAAAGACGACCGCGAACCTCGACACATGAAGAACGTCGACGATCTCATCGAGAGCGCTGCAGAGCTCGCCGACCGCGGGCTCTCGAAGGGGGAGATCGCGGACGAGCTCAACGTCTCGCGCGAGACGGCGAGCTGGCTCGTGGAACGCAGCGGCGCCGGCGGCGCCGCCGAGTCCGTCTCGGCGCCCAGCCCGACGGCCAGCGGCCCGGACGACATTCACGTCGACTGGAGCGCCGTCGGCCGCGACAGCAAGCGCCTGTCCCACGTCGGGACGGCGATGGCCGACATGCTCGCCAAGCACGGCGAGGAGGTCGACCTGACGATCGGCATCGAGAAGGCTGGCGCGCCGCTCGCGACCGTGGTCGCCCGCGAACTCGACACCGACCTCGGAACGTACGCCCCGCGCAAGCACCAGTGGGAGGAAGGTGACATGGAGGATCTGGGCGGCACGTTCTCCCGCAACTTCGCGCAGATCCGCGATCGGGAGTGCTACGTGGTCGACGACACGATCACCAGCGGGACGACGATGCGCGAAACCGTCGAGGCGATCCGCGAGGACGGCGGCGAGCCCGTCGCCTGCATCGTGCTCGCGGACAAGCAAGGGATCGACAACATCGAGGGCGTGCCGGTGTACTCGCTGCTGAACGTCATCAGCGTCGCCGAAGAGTGATCGGCGTCGTCGAGAACTGATCGTCGTCGCTCGCTGACCGAGTGTCGACCGCAGAAAATCGTAGTCCGTTTTTGCGCCGGTTCGGTCGTCGCCGCGAGCTTACTCGCCGCGATCCTGCTCGACGCCCTGCTTGGCGTCCTCGACGGCCGCGACCAGCTCCTCGGCGTTCTCGGTGAGCGCCTCGAAGTCGCCGGCCGCGATCGCCTCGTCGTCGATCAGCGAGCCGCCCGCGCCGACCGCGACGGCGCCCGCCTCGACGAACTCGCCGGCGTTGTCCGGCCCGACGCCGCCGGTCGGGACGATCGGCACCTGACCGAGCGGTCCCTTCACGCTGGAGAGGTAGCTCGGGCCCAGATCCGAGGCGGGGAACAGCTTCAGCACGTCGGCGCCGGCCTGGTAGGCCTCGACGGCTTCCGTCGGCGTCGCGACGCCCGGCGCGACGACCGCGCCGTAGCGGTTGCACGTTTCGATGACGTCCTCGTGAGTGCTCGGGCTGACGACGAACTCGGCGCCGGCCAGCAGCGCGGCCCGCGCGGTTTCGGCGTCCAGCACGGTGCCGGCGCCGATCAGCACGTCGTCGCGGTCGGCGTAGCGGTCCGCGAGGTCGCCGATCGAGTCGATGGCGCCCGGCGTGTCGGCGGTCACTTCCAGCGTCGTGACGCCGCCCTCGATCAGCGCGTCGGCCACGTCGACGACGTCGTCGCGCTCGACGCCGCGCAGTACCGCGATCACGCCGCTGTCCACGATCTGTTGCAGGTCCTCGTGCGTGCTCATGAGCGACACGTCGGCGGCCGTTCGGATAACTGCTTTTCTTTCCGCGCAGCCCGTCGGATCGCCGCGGCGCTGAACGCCGGGATTCCGGGGCGGCGTCGGGACGCCGCGGGTTCGTTCCTTCCGATCCGCCGCGAAAGGAGCAAACGAAAGGTCATTTAAACGTCCGGTGCCTATTGTCGAGTGAGAGCTTGGCCGTCGCACACCCCTCGACACCCCACCATGTCAACAGATAATTCCAGCCACGTGTATCGACTTCACTCCACACTGGAACTGCCGCTCGAAGACGTTCACGAGTTCTTCGATGACGCGGCCCTTCCGGACGGCGTCGAAGACGTCGACATCACGCGCCGAAACAACACCCTCATTCTCAAGGCGGTCGCCCAGGACAAGTCCATCAGCAAGTACACGCCGACGGCACAGCTGAAAGCGAGCGTCACGGAGAACCGAGTGTACGAGGAGCCCGAGGAGGTCCGCCGCCGCGCGAGCGGCCCCCAGTGGGGCGACGAGGAAGAGGAGGAACCCGAATCGGAGCTCGTCGAGTTCGCCGCGTTCAAGGGCGACCGCGAGACGGTGCTTCAAAACACCACGCTCCAGTACGAGATGTTCCTCGTGCTCTGCGACATCGCCCGCGAGGCCGAGAAGGGCACGCTCACCGCCATCACCGAGAAGGACGGCGACCTGCAGGCCACCCGGATCGTCGACGGCGAGGAGCGACCCAGTTCGATCGAGGTCGTCGAGGGCGCGGGCGACTCCGACTCGCAGGGCGGCGGCGTCGACTGGCGGAACAACGAGTTCATCAGCTAGTGCCGCGTCCGACGCGCGTCTGACGCTGACGGCCAACCCCGACGCCGTCTGCCAGTTTAGACCGTTTGAACGGTAGTACCACTTTATAAGTAACAACCCTGCAGCATCTACTGTGCAACTACTCGTGAACGCAGTCGACGATCGCACCGAGACGAACGACGACGTACCGATCGACGCCAGAATCGCCGAGGCGGTCGCCGAAGCGAAGGGCGTCGACACGCTCGATCTCGACCCGATCTACGGCGTGATCGATCCTGACGCGCTCGACGCCGCGGTCCGATCGATGGACGCCGAGGGATCGGTCGCGTTCGAGTACGAAGGATTCAGCGTGACGGTCACGGGCGACGGGCGGATCGACGTCACCCGACCGTCGTAAGCGCGTCGACAGTTTTGGCGAGGCCGATCAGGCGCCCAGCGCCAGCACCTCCACGAGCGAGCTCCCGACCATCAGCCCGCCGCCGAAGCCGCCGACCCGCGCCATCGCGCGCCGCGATTTCGCCTCGGTCCAGTCGGAGTTCGTGTCCATGCGTTCCTGCATCGCCTCGACGCCCCGGCCGGCCATCACCGACCCCGACCAGCCCAGCAGGCCGACGCCGAGCGCGAGCGCCCCGACGCCGAAGGCGATCTCGACGGCGCGCAGCCTCGTCCGACCGGTGGCGATCAGCGCCGGGACGCCGAGCGCGCCGAGGAGGACGCCGACCGCGAGGGCGCCGCCGACCAGCCGGAACCGGCGAGCGGCGCTCATCAGTCCACCGCGTCGCGCATGCGAGGGTCGAGCGCGTCGCGCATGCCGTCGCCTAGCAGATTGAAGCCCAGCACCGTGATCGCCAGGAACAGCCCCGGGAAAAAGGACATCCACCACTTCCCGGTCTGGAGGCCGTTCTCGACGCCCTTCGCGAGCATCAGCCCCCAGGAGGGCGTCCCGGCCTGCGCGCCGAACCCCAGAAAGGAGAGCGCGGCGATGTCGATGATCGCCAGCCCGAAGTTCAGCGTCGACTGGACGGTGATCGGCGCGAGCGTGTTCGGCAGGACGTGCCTGACGAGCACGCGCGGATCGGTCGCGCCGATCGCGACCGTGGCGTCGACGTACTCGTCCTCGAGCACTTTCAGCGCGGCGCCCCGGACGACCCTGGCGAACCGCGGAGTGTACACCAGGATCAGCGCGATCACCGCCTTCCAGAGGCCCGCACCGAAGATCGCGACCAGCGCCAGCGCCAACAGTAGCGACGGGAACGCCAGCAGCACGTCCATCGTGCGCATGATGACGTTGTCCGTGACGTCGCCGTAGTACGCCGCGATGATCCCCAGCCCGACGCCGGCGGCCGTCGAGACGCCGACGGTGATCGAGCCGAACTTCAGGGCGATCCAGGCGCCGTACAGGGTTCGCTTGTAGATGTCCCGCGCCGAGGCGTCCGTGCCGAACAGGCCGGTGGCGTCGGCCGCGCCGGTCCAGACCGGCGCGGCTCGGTCGGCGATCGCCCCGCCGAGCCGGGAGCTGCGGAGCACGCTCACGTCGTAGGTCACCCGCGCGTACAGGCCGACGAACAGCATTCCGAAGATGATCGCCAGCCCGACGAGCGCGAGCCGATTCGACAGCAGCTCCGAGAGGAACGGCGAGTTGCGCAGTCGGTCGAGGAAGCTTCGCGACTCGGTCGCCGTGGTGGATTCGGATTCGACGCTCATTGCTGGATGCGGGGGTCGAGGTAGCTGTAGGTGATGTCGACGCCGAGGTTCACGAGCGTAAAGAGCAGCGCGAACGTCAACACGATCCCCTGGACGACGGGGTAGTCCGAGTCGCTGATCGCCTCGACGAGCGTCGTCCCGACGCCGCCGATGCCGAACACGGTCTCGGTCAGTACCGCGCCGCCCAGCAGCGTGCCGAACTGGATGCCGATGACGGTGATCACAGGGATGAAGGCGTTCCGAAACCCGTGTTTGAGCACCGTGATCTTCGCGCCCTGACCTTTCGCGCGCGCGGTCCGCATGTAGTCCTGCCTGACGACTTCGAGCATCGAGGAGCGCATCATACGGGAGATCAGCGCCATCGAGTAGACGCCGATGGTCATCGCGGGCAAGAACAGGTGCTGGACGGCCGAGAACCACGCGTCGGGCCGGCCGAGCAACAGCGTGTCGACGGTGACCATCCCCGTCAGCGGCAGTTCGCGGCCGAACAGCACCCAGTGGTCGTCGAGGAAGATCGTCGAGCCGATCCGCCCCGCCGCCGGGAAGATGCCCAGATACGCCGAGAAAAGCAGGATCAGCAGCGGGCCGGACCAGTAGATCGGGACGGAGATGCCGGTGAGCGCGCCGACCCGGGTGACGTGGTCAGTCAGCGAGTCCTGCTTGACCGCCGAGACGATTCCCAGCGGGATGCCCAGCGCGATGCCGATCACCTGGCCGTACAGCGCCAGTTCGACGGTGACCGGCAGGCGCGTCTTGATCACCTGACTGACCGGGTTCCCGCGGGACACCTGGTAGGAGTCGCCGAACTCGAACTGCGCGGCGTCGACCAGGAACCGGCCGTACTGGACGTACAGCGGGTCGTTCAGCCCCAGGCTCTCCCTGACCGCCTCGACCTGCGACGGCGGCGCGCGCTGGCCGACGATGAGGCGGGCCGGATCGCCCGGCGCGAGGTGGAGGATGGCGAACACGAGCGACGCCACTCCGAACAGTACCGGGACGAGCAACAGCAGCCGTTTGAGGATGAAGCGCTTCGAAACCATGTGTAAGTCGCGGAAGGCGGCCCCTCGCGGGGGTCAGTTCAGCGACACCATTTCGAGGTACGGACCGCCGACCGAGCTGACCGTGTAGGAGTCCTCGGCGACGGCCTCGTTGACCGCGCGCAGCGTCTGGGCGTAGTCGATGAACACCCACGGCGCCTCGTCGTAGGCGAGCTGGCTGGCCTCTTCGTAGAGGCTCCGTCGGGTCGCCTCGTCGTAGGACGCCTGGGCCTCCCGGACGGTCTGCATGTACTCGTTGTTCGCCCACGCCGCCACGTTCAGCGGGCTGTACCCCTCGGTGTCGAAGCTGACCCAGTCCTGGCCCTCCGGCACCTGTTCGAGGTCGACCTTCGGATCGAGCAGGACGTACATGAAGTTGTCCGGGTCGGCGTTGTCGGTGTACCAGCCGAGGAAGCACGCGTCGTGGCGGCCCGCGTCGGTGTAGTCCAGGTACGACCCGAAGTCGGAGAACTGGTTGATCTCGACCGACATCCCGACGTCCTCCAGATCCGACCTGACCTGATTGGCCGTGTCGACCGGGCTCGGGTTGTACCCCCGCGGGTTCGAGAACGTCGCGAGCTCGAAGCTCAGCCCCGTGGCGCCGGCTTCCTCGAGCAGCGTCTGGGCCTGCTGTTTGTCCTGCGGGTAGGGCTCGAGGCTGTCGTTGTGCCCCATCACGTCCGGCGGCAGGGGCTGGGTCGCCTGCTCGGCGAACCCCTGGTAGATGTCGTTGACGATCGCCTCGGTGTTGACTGCGAGACTGACCGCGCGCCGGACCTGCCTGTTGCGGAACGCCTCGACGCGCTCCATGTTGAACGCCATGTAGCCGACGTTGATCCCGTTCTTCGACAGCAGCGACGCCGAGCCGGAGTTCTGGACCTGCTGGGACGACTGCGAGTCGAGGTTGTCGGTGATGTGGGCGTCGCCGTTGATCACCTCCTGGACGCGCGAGGAGTTCTGGCCGACCGTCGTGAACACGACCTCGTCGACGTTCGGACCGTCGCCCCAGTAGTCGTCGTACGCGCTCAGGCGAACTCGCTCGTTGCCGTTGTCGAGTTCCTCGAACGTGAACGCGCCCGTTCCCTTCGGATCGGTGCCCAGTTCGACCTGACTCTCCGGATCGGCGCCGAGATTTTCGATCTGGGCCTTCGAGAGGATCGCGGCCGCGAACATCGCCAGGTTTCGCAGGAACGGCGCGTACTGCTGGACGAGCTCGATCGAGAGCTCGTAGTCCGAGTTCGCGTCGACGCTGTCGACCCAGTTGCCGAAGGTGAAGGCGCCGTACCCCGAGCGGTTCTCGCCGAGGTAGTAGTCGTACTCCTCGTCGATGAACCGCCGGATCGTCGCCCGCGCGTCTTCGGCGGTCAGCTCCTCGCCGTTGTGGAACTGGACACCCTCTCTGAGTGTGAGCGTCGCCGTCGTCCCTTCGAGGGAGTACTCCGTCGCGAGCCCCTCCGTCAGCTGTCCCCCGCTCCCGGGCTCGAACTGGATCAGCTGGTCGTAGATCTGGTTGGTCACCTTCGCGACCTCGCCGCTGGTCGTCTGCTGGGGGTCGTAGTTCTCCGGGTGATCGCCGCGCGAGTACACGAGCGATCCGCCGCCGTTCCCGCCGCCGCCCGAGTCGAGGCAGCCGGCCGTCGCCGTCGTCGCTACCGCCGCTCCCCCCGCCGCTTTCAGGAAATTCCGTCGAGTTGGTTCGCGCGACATATGTAACTATAATTCATGCTATTATTAAATGCGAGGGGTGGCGACCAACGAGAAGGGCTCTCGGAGCGCGCCGCGACCGGTCAGCCGTCGTCGACCAGATGGCAGGCCGCGCCGTGGGCCCCCTCGCCGCGGACCGGCTCCTCGCGCTCGCAGGGCGTCTCGAACCGCTCGCGGAGCAGCTGCGCCGCGGCGTCCCGGTCGCCGTCGACGAGGAGTTCGGCCGCTCGCCTGACGACTTCGCCGACCTCGCCGGTCGGGCGCTCGTCGAACTCGCGGTCGAGCAGTCGCTCGACGACCGCGTCGCGGTCGGCGCCGCCGTCCGTCGCGGCGTCGATCGTCTCGGACTCGGCGTCGTCGCTCGGCGCGCCGCCCTCGCGGACGGCGTCCACGGAGATCTCGTCGGCCTCGACGCGCTGGCGGAAGTCCATCGCCGCCCGGAACGTCGACTGCTCGACGTCCAGTCCCTCGGGCGGGATCACCTCCGGACAGCGCGTGCGGAAGTTACAGCCCGACGGCGGATCGACGGGGCTCGGGACGTCGCCCTGCAGGATGATCCGGTCGTCGGTGTCGGCCAGCGGGTCCGGCCGCGGGATCGACGACAGCAGCGCCTTCGTGTAGGGGTGGCGCGGATCGGCGAACAGCTCGGCCGTCGGCGCGGACTCGACGACCTTCCCGAGGTACATCACCGCGACGCGGTCGCAGATGTGCCGGACGACGCTCAGGTCGTGGGCGATAAAGAGGTACGTCAGCCCGAACTCCGCCTGCAGGTCCTCCAGCAGATTCAGGATCTGAGCCTGGACGGAGACGTCCAGCGCGCTGACGGGCTCGTCGGCGACGATGAAGTCCGGGTCGACCGCCAGCGCTCGCGCAATGCCGACGCGCTGGCGCTGTCCGCCGGAAAGCTCGTGAGGGTAACGCTCGAACTGCCCCCGTTCCAGCCCGACCGCCTCTAACAGTTCGAGCGCGCGCTCGCGTCGCGCCTGCCGCTGGGACACGTCGCCGGGCTCCTCGGGCAGTCCGTGGATCTTCAGGGGCTCGACGACGGTCTGGCCGACCGTCATGCGCGGGTCCAGCGACGACATCGGGTCCTGGAAGATCATCTGGAGATCCTGCCGCTTCGCCCGGAGGCCGTCGGCGTCGAGCGTTGTCAGGTCCTTGCCGGCGAACAGGACTCGCCCTTCGGTGGGTTCGAGCAGCTGCAGGATCGACCGGCCGGTCGTCGACTTCCCGCAGCCGGACTCGCCGACCAGCCCCAGCGTCTCGCCCTCATAGACCTCCAGCGAGACGCCGTCGACGGCTCTGACCGTCTGGGGTTCCGAGGAGAGCCACTTGTCGAGCAGGTCGTCCGCCCGGGAGAAGTACTTGCGGAGCCCCTCGACCTCCAGCAGCGGGTCGCCGACGAACGTCTCCGACTCGCCCGAGACCGACGGGGTCTCGACGTCGTACTCGCTCTCGTCGAACGACTCCATGACGCACTTGGCGACGTGATCGACATCGTCGGGACCGTGCTGGAGGTAGGGGATCTCGTTCCCGACACACGCCTCGTGGGCCCACGGGCAGCGCGGCGCGAAGTTGCAGCCGTCCGGCATGTCGACGAGGTCCGGGACGTTCCCCTCGATCGGCCGGAGCCGGTCGCTGTCCTCGCGCGGGATCGACTCCAGCAGGGCGTACGTGTAGGGGTGGGAAGGGTTGTGGAAGATCTCCTCGACGGGCCCCTCCTCGACGATCTCGCCGGCGTACATCACGGCGACCCGATCGCACGTCTCGGCGACGACGCCCAGGTCGTGGGTGATAAACAGCACCGACGTGCCCAGGTCGGCCTGCAGCTCGTTGATCAGCTCCAGGATCTGGGCCTGGATGGTCACGTCCAGCGCCGTCGTCGGCTCGTCGGCGATCAGCAGCTGCGGGCGACACGCCAGCGCGATGGCGATCAGCACGCGCTGGCGCATCCCGCCGGAGAACTCGTGGGGGTACTCCTCCAGGCGCTCCTCGGGCTCCGGGATGCCGACCGCGTCGAGGATCTCGATCACGTCGTCGACGACCTCCTCGGGGAGGTCCCGCCCCGGGAACGCCTCGCGGACGGCGTTGAGCCACGAATCCCGTCGCTTGGCGCCGTAGCGGTGCAGCTGGAGGCTCTCGGCGACCTGCTCGCCGACGGTCATCGCGGGGTTGAGCGACGTCATCGGATCCTGGAAGATCATGCTCATCTCGCCCCCGCGGACGTCCCGCATCGCGGCCTCCGGCGCCCGCGCGAGGTCGACCGCGCCGCCCGCGACGAACTCGTCAGCCCGGTTCGGATACCGCTCCGCGAGCCGCTCGGCGAGCTCGGCGTCTCTAAATAGCACTCGGCCGTCGACGATCTCCCCCGGATCGTCGACCAGCTGCATCGCCGAGAGCGCGGTCACGCTCTTGCCCGACCCGCTCTCGCCAACCAGCCCGACCGTCTCGCCGCGCTCGACCGTCAGGTCGACGCCGTCGACCGCCTTGACCGCGCCGCGCTCGGTGGTGAACTGCGTCCGCAGGTCGCTGATCGACAGGAGGTCCGTCACTATGTCATGAGGGATCGTGATAAATAATAACTGTTTGCGTGGTCGGAACCGGTGCGCGGCCGCGGAACCGCACGGCGTTTCGCGCCGCTGAAGCCTTTTTGTCGGATGCCGCTCCCGATACGCACATGGGCAGCATCGACGACGCCGACCGCGCGGACGCCGTCGCGAGCCGCGTGCAACCGGTTTGGGATCGGGTGATCGAGGACGCGGGGGCGACCGCCGAGGCGTACCGCGAGGACGACTGGGACGCGATCGTCTGCCACCCCGGCGACGTGACCGCGGTGGGGGACGCCGACGTCGAGCGCGCGGACGCCCGCACCGGGATCGACGTGCTCGTTCCGGACGACGAGTTCGAGCGCGTCGCCGCGGCTGTCGAGGGGACAGGCGAGTTCGACGAGGTCGAGGTCTTCCGGGCCGAGGAGAACGGGATCGTGTTCGTCGTCGCGGCGCTGGAGAACGCGACGGCCGAGACGGCGATCCTCGTGCCCGCCTACTACGACGTCCGGAACGCGGAGAACTTCCTCTCGACGGTCGCCCGCGAGGGCGAACTGCGCCTGCACGTCCGGCCGCTGGACTGCCGGCGGGTGTTCACGTTCGCGCAGGACGACCCGTCGCCGTTCCTGCCGGCGGACGCAGACTGAGTGACGCCGGGTGTCGACCAGTCTCCGAGAGACCGGTCGGCCGATCATCCCCAGGTGCCGACGTACTCGTTGGACTAATCGGCCCTCTTCTGGCCCGTCGTCGGCTTCCTTCGCTGCTTCTCCAACCGTCGGCGTTCACCCGTCGTCTCAGCGAAGCAACCGGGCAACTGCGCCCGTGCCGAGCGCCGCGATCGCTGCGGCGACGCCGAATCCCGGCGTGCTATCGCCGCCGCCTCCATCTCCTTCGCCGCCCTCGCCGCCATCTTGATCGGCTTCCGGACCCGCTGGTCCTCCAGCCACCGACCGGATCGGAACGACCTTCAGGTCGAGAAAGACGAAGTCGTTCCCGCACTCGCTCGCCTCGTTGACGATGTACGTGGTGTTCGCTTCTGGTCCCGTGCCGGCCCCCTCGGTCAGCACGTCCAGCTCGATGATCGGCGCCGAGCCGGTGCGGCGATCCAGCAAGAAGCCGTTGTACGCCTGCGTCTCGTCGGACGACCACTCCGCGGCGTCGCAACCGCTGACGGGGTCGCCGGACGGGGACGCGGACGTCTGTTCGTTAAGTTCGACCCACTGACCGGTGTAGTTGTCCTCGAACTCCTCGACCGTCGGGATCACGGCGCCCCGCCGGCGGTCCTGAGCGCTCGCCGTCTGTACCCCCATCGTCCCGGCACCGGCCGCAACGGCGCCGGCCGTGCCGATGTTCCGTAGCAGTGCTCGTCGTGACGTATCCATGATCTCCCCCTGGCCGCGTCTCACCGTTCGGTCGTCACGTGGAAAGGCGTTCGGAGGCCTCAGTTCCCGTATGCTCGGTGGCGACCGATCGTCGGCGTCAGCCGGCCGCCGCGGCCGGAGCGGTCGGGGGCCGAGCGACCGCCCCGGCGGCGGTCGCGTCGTCGGACTCGTCGGTCTCCTCGACGACGTACCGCTGCCCGGCCATCGGCTCCAGCAGGCTGTCGACCGGCGCGCGGTCGTCCCGCAGGATCGGCACGTCGTCCGTCGGCACCGACCGCTGGTACGACCCGATCTCGTCGTCCAGGTCGATGCCGATGTCGCGCCGGCGGTTGCGCTCGCGCAGTTCCGACTCCGAGACGCGGGTGGCGTTCTTCGTCGCGACGACCTCGACGTTCTGGACGACGTTCGCGTCGTCGGTCGGGAAGCTGTACACCTGAGGGTACACCTCGTTCATCGTCCGGTACTCCGAGCGGTAGAACTGCGAGGCCGGCCCCGAACGCGCCGAGATCATGTTGGCGTACAGCATGCCGTCCTCGGAGAGCCGAGCGGACGCCAGCTCCATGAACTCGACCGTCGTCAGCTGGAACGGCACCTTGTCCTGCTTGAACGCGTCCATGACGATCAGGTCGTAGGTGTGGTCGGTCTCCTGGAGGTGCTGGCGGCCGCCGACGTTGTACACGTTCACCGCCCCGGACTCCCGGTACTCGTCGAGCCGGAAGTAGTTCTCGGCGGCGTCGATCACCTCGGGGTCGACCTCGGCGACGTCGACGGTCGCATCGTACTCCTCGGCGAACCGCTTGGGGCCGGTGAACCCGCCGCCGCCGACGAACAGCACCCGATCGATCTCGTCGGGATCGTCGGCGAACAGGTACGGCATGTGGAAGTACCGCGTGTACTCGAAGACGTGTCGATCGGGGTCGTCTAAGTCCATCGCGCTGTGGCGCTTCCCGTCGAGATACAGCGTCCGGGTGTCGCCCCGATCGACGACCTCCAGTTCCTGGTACGGCGTCTGGGTCTGGTGGACGACCTCGCCGTGGATCGAGTAGCCCAGCGACGGCGCCGCGAACGAACTCACGAGCAACAGCGCGACGAGAACCGACGTGACGGTCGGCCGCCGCTCGGGCGCGGGCCCGGACTCGGACGCGAGGATCGCGACGACGGTGGCGAGCAGCGCGACCCCGAACAGCAGGCCGATCCCCTCGACCGACAGCGACGGGATCAGGACGTACGTCGCCGCGAACGCGCCGGCGATGCTGCCGACGGTGCTGAGCGCGTACACGTGGCCCGACGCCGCGCCGATCCCGTCGATTCTCGACAGTTCCGCGCCGTAGGGGTTGACCGCGCCCAGCAGGTACGTCGGCGGCCCGAACAGCAGCGCGACCGCGGGGATCGACGCGAAGCGGGCCGGGAGCGGGAACGCCGTGGTCGCGCCCAGCAGCGGCTCACGGGCGAAGATCAGGACGGCGACGTACGCGGTCGCGCCAAGCAGCAACCGGGCCAGTCGCGCGTCGGTCGCGCGCTCGGCGGCGCGCTTCCCGCCGACGTGGTAGCCGAGACTCAGCGCCGCCATCGAGACGCCGATGATGCTACCCCAGGTGTAGATGCTGCTCCCGAACTGCGTCCCGACGACGCGGCCCGCCACGATCTCCAGGCCCATCGCCACGAGCCCCGACGTGAACACCGCCAGTTCCGCGCCGGTCGGCCGCCGAGGCACGATCCGGCTCGGCACCGCCCAGTTCGGCACGACACCGGACGCGCGCGCCGACGGGTCGCGGTCCGTTCCCCGGAGTAACCGGGAGCCCCAGGGTTTCCACGACGGCGTCGGGTGCGCGAGGCCGAGCGCGCCAGCGACGAGGACGCCCGCGAACGCCAGGGCGATCCGCTCGACGCTCAGCGCGGGCACGAGCAGGAACGTCGTCCCGAACGCGCCGGCGATGCTGCCGATCGTCCCGACCGCGTACACGTGGCCCGACGCCGCGCCGACCCCGCTTTTGCGCGTCAACTCGGCCGCGTAGGGGCTGACGAAGCCGAGCAGGTACGTCGGCACGCCGAACAGCAGCGTCACTGCTGGTAAGGACTCGAAGCGGGTCGGGAGCGGGACGCCCGCTGTCGCGGTCAGCATCGGTTCGTGTGCGAACGCCAGCGCACCGGCGTACGCCGCCGTTGCGAGCAGTAGCCAGGAGAGCCGCCCGAAACTCGCGCGCTCGGCGGCGCGCTTCCCGCCGACGTGGTAGCCGAGACTCAGCGCCGCCAGCGAGACGGCGATCACGGTCCCCCAGGTGTAGATGCTGCTCCCGTACTGGGGCGCGACGATCCGTCCCGCCAGGATCTCTAGACCCATGCTGACGACGCCGGAGACGAACACGGCGATCTCGGGGGTCGTCGGTCGGCGCAGAACACTCCCCTTCTGTGTCGGCATCTGTGTCCACGTTGGGCCGTCGCGCATTAAGCGCTGGTGGGTGGCAACGCTTGACGAATCGCCGGTTGTGACACGGTAACGGGACTCTGACCGTCGAGCACCCAAAAAGAACTTCAACCCTCGTAATGACATCTAATTATACGATGGCGCAGACAGACAGTTTCCCCGAGTACGTCGACGTCGACTACAGCGCAGGCGAAGGCGAGGACCCCGAGGACTACCCCTCGGTCAACGACAAGATCGAAAAGGCCATCGAGGTCACTCGCGAGGGCCTCGAATCCTACGAGAACCCCGCGGTCATGTGGACCGGCGGGAAGGACTCGACGCTGACGCTGTACTTCATCAAGGAGGTCGCCGAGAAGTTCGACCTCGAAGTGCCGCCGGCCGTCTTCATCGACCACTACCAGCACTTCGAGGGGATCCACGACTTCGTCGAGCACTGGGCCGACGAGTGGGACCTCGACGTGATCTACGCGCGCAACGAGGACGTTGGCGCGTACGTCGACGAAAACGGCCTCGAACCCGGCGACGACATCCCCGTCGACGCCCTCTCGGAGCACAACCAGCACCACATTCGGGAGATCCTCGAATACGAGGAAGAGGACTTCCCGTTCCTGCTCGACACCTACGTCGGCAACCACCTGCTCAAGACGGTGGCGCTCAACGACGCCCTCGAGGAGTACGACATCGACGGCGTCATCTCCGGCGTCCGCTGGGACGAGCAGGAGGCCCGCGCCGACGAGACGTTCTTCTCCCCGCGCCACGACCCCGACATCTACCCGCCCCACGACCGCGTCCAGCCCATCCTCCAGTTCGACGAGGCCGCTGTCTGGGACGCCTTCTGGCACTTCGTCGTCCCCGACACCGTCGAGGAGTTCCCGGAGGAGGGCTACGTCCCCGAGGCCGACGACGACCTGCCGAACGGCCTCGATCAGGAAGACATCCCCGTCTCGCCCAAGTACTTCGCGGGCTTCCGCTCGCTGGGCAGCGAGGTCAGCACCGAGAAGACCACCGAGGACCCCGCCTGGCTGCAGGACCTCGAGGACACAACCGAGCGCGCCGGCCGCGCCCAGGACAAGGAGGACCTGATGGAGCGCCTGCGCGACCTCGGCTACATGTAAGCTCGGTCGACAGCGATCGCTAAGCGGGACGAATCGACGTACGCGACGAACGTTTTTGCCACGCAACGACGGAACTTCGGCAGCCCCAGCTCTCTGACACCCCGCGCTTATGGCGTCTAATGACTCTGTGGCAACGCGAACCGATCACTCCCCAGTTTAATTAAACGAACCGTAGAATAGGCGCGTATGCTACTGGCGGGCAGCGATGACGGCGTCTATCGGATCGACGGCATCGAGACGACGGACGACCTGCGAGCCGAGAGAGTACTCGAAGCCGACCAACTGTACCGAATCTGCCGATTCGACGCGGTCGAAGGCGTCTTCGCGACCGCCGAGTCTGGGCTCTACTACGCCCCCGACGGGAGGAACTGGACGCGGCTCTCGCTGCCGGAGGAGCAAGTGTTCTCGGTCACCGCCGATCCATCGGGAGACCGGATCTACGCGGGGACCCGGCCCGCGCGGATCGTCACCGCCGAATGGGACGGGAGCGCGCCGAGCGACGGCCGTTCGTGGACGGAACTCGACGGGTTCCGCACGGTTCGAGAGCAAAACGACTGGGGCATCCCCCGCCACGACGGACGAGCCCAGATCCGCAGTCTCCGCACCCACGGCGACGCACCCGATCGCCTCGTCGCTGGCATCGAGGTCGGCGGGGTGTACGTCAGCGACGACGCCGGCGCGAACTGGAGCGATCGTAGCATCGACGGATTCGATGCGCCCCACACCGACGACATTCACCACGTCGCGATGCCCGACGCCGAGACGCTGATCGCGTCCACGGGCAGCGGCCTCTACCGCTCGGCAGATGTCGGGCGGACGTGGACCAGGTTAGACGCCGGGCATCCCCAGCGGTACTTCCGCGAGGCGCGCCGGTACGGGGACACGATCTACGCGGGCGCCGCGCCCGCGTCCTCGGCGTCGTGGGAGCAGGATACCGACCACGCGCTGTTCGAGGGGTGCGACGACGGGACGCTCGAGCGCGCCGCGTCGCCGACGCAGACAGAGGTTCCGCTCGGGCTGGCCGCGACCGGCGACGACGTGCTAACCGTGACGCACGAAGGGACGGTGCTCCGGCGGGATTCTAAGAGGTGGCGGGCGATCGGGGAGATTCCTACGCCCGGCACCGCTCGCGGCCGGTACCTCCCGCTGTTGTGGTACGACGACGAATCGGTCTGACGGAGCTTTTCCTCGTGTGGCTATCGGCGTTCCGGGCGACCGACCCAAACTCATCTCGCGAGACGGAGTTGGTCTCCTCGTGGAACGGGGCGCCCGTCCGACTGCGCGGAGATTCGGGGCCGGAGGAGGAATCCATGGTCGCCCCTTCGGCCGAGGAGTATAAACGTCGCGTCGCTTCACCGACGCGAGACGCGTTCGGTTTCCACAACGTCCGCCTCGCCGTCGACCGTCACCCGCAGCACCTCGCCGCCCCGCTCGATCGGCACGACCGCCCGGAACGGCTCCTCCGAAACCACCGCCGCGTCGGCGTCGTCGATGCAGAAGGGAAACTCCCAGAACGGCCGCCCGTCGACGGCGTCGCCGTGATCCCACAGGAACGCCACGACCGCGGGATCGGCCAGCAGCCGCAGTCCGATCGTCGTCCCGATCGAGGTCCCGCAGTCGGCGCAGTCGCTGACCGCCGGCAGGTCCAGATGCCAGTCGGGGTCGACCTCGACCCGCGTCGTCGTCCGCCCGCTACAGCGCGGGCAGATCCCCTCGTAGGCCAGCGTGAAGTCCCGCCAGAGGCGCCTGGCGTACGCGTCGAGGAACGCCTCGGGGTCGCGCTCGGCGCGGCCGCGCGGCGGGAAGTATCCGAGGTGGACGACGCAGTCGCAGTCGGGGCATTCGATCGTGATCGTGTCGTCCTCGTAGCGGGCGTGCAGCGCCGACCCGCAGTCTGGGCACGAGGCGTCGAGGGCGAGATCGACCGGATCGGAGGAGCTGCCGAACCGCTCGTCGACGACGACGTCAATCGCCTTCGCGCCGGCGGCCCGCAGCCGGTAGCGGCCGTCCTCTTTCTCGACGAACCGGCCGAGAAGCTTGTTGAGGTGGTAATTGAACAGGCTGGAGTCCTCGAACCCGGCGGCCGACTGTAGCTCGGCGAACGACAGCTCGTCTTCGGACCACAGCGCCAGGAGGATCGCGATCCGGTTCTCGTCGGCCAGCGAGCCGAAGGCCGCCGCGGCCTGCTCGGCGTCGACGTCGGCGTTCGGGTTCGATGCCAGGTCTGCCATGCTCGGTCCCTGTTCCCGCAGCACCGAAGGCGTTTCTCCCGACGCTGAAGAAATCTTAAGCTGCTGGCCGCCGCCTGACGCCGAGTCGTCGGTTCCGATTCTCGCCCGCGCGGCACCCGCAGCGGCGCTGCGGCGGCCGAGACGACCGTTCGGCGCCGACGCTACCGTTCGTCGCGAGAGCGTGGCGTCACCGAGCGAACGTAAATTCTCTACAGATTGCACTTATCCCCCACGGGCGCCACCATCGGGTATGCACCACCCAGGACCGCCGCGGTTCGTCGCCGTCGGCGACGACGTGGAACTCGCACCGCGCAACCCGGATCCGGACGCGAACTACGACTGGACGCTCGCCGAGGCGCCCGACGGCAGCGACGCCGCGCTCGGCGACGCCGCGGTCGAACACCTCGTCCCTGACGTCCCCGGCGTCTACGCCGTCGACCTCGACGCGCCGGGCGAACAGCACAGACTGACAGTTCGCGCGTTCCCCGACGAGCGCCACCCCGTGCGGTTCGAGGTGCCCGCCGATTCGATCCCCCACGAGGACGCCGACGACGTCTGGCTCTCCTCGTCGTTCAACGAGCACGTGCTCGGAACCGACCGCGCGCGGCGGGACGGCGACGCGTTCGTGTTCGAGACCGAACTCCCGCCCGGCGAGTACAAGGCGATCTTCGTCCCCGACGACGACTACCGCGACGCCGAGTTCGAGCGCCGCCGCGTCGACGGCCCCGACCGACCCCGGATCGCGCTCGACGCCGCGGTCGAGGACGGCGAGGTTCGCTTCGAGGCGACGCCCCTGCCGGGCCTGACGAACGACGAGACGGTCGACGACCTGAACGTCGAATTCTACGTCGACGACCGCGATCGGGCGTCGTTCGCGGGGTCGCTGGAAGTGGACGGATCGGTCGCGACGTGCGAGCTCGACGCCGTCGGCGAGCGCCTGCGCGTCCACGCCGTCGCGGTCGGCGAGCGCCACTCGGTGGCCGACACCGCCGCGGTCGACGGCGACGGCGCGGTCGAGCTCCCCAACGAGGCGCCCGACTGGATCGGCGACGCGACGCTGTACTCTATCTTCACCCGATCGTTCACCGGCGACGTCGACGCCTCCTTCCAGGCGATCGAGCAGCGGATTCCCTACCTGGAGTGGCTCGGCGTCGACGCGCTCTGGATGACGCCGATCGTCGACGCCTACAGCCCGACCGAGTACACCGACGGCTGGGACCGGGGCGGCCCCCACGGCTACGACACGCTGGATTACTTCGACACGGCGCCCGATCTGGGTACCCTGGCGGAGTTCGAGTCGCTCGTCGAGACCTGCCACGAGCACGGCATCAAGATGATCTTCGACCTCGTGATCAACCACACTTCGCGGCGCCACCCCGCCAGCCAGTTCGCCGACGCCGGGATGGAGGAGTACCGCGAGTGGTACGCGTTCGAGGACGGCGAGCCGGCTCACTACTTCAACTGGCGGTCGATCCCGAACCTCAACTACGACTCGCTGGCGGTGCGCGAGCACCTGCTCGACGCCGTCGACTTCTGGGCCGACAGGGTCGACGGGTTCCGCTGCGACGTCGCGTGGGGCGTCCCTCACGGGTTCTGGAAGGAGGTCCGCGATCGGGTGAAAGCCGAGGACGACGACTTCTTCCTGCTTGACGAGTCGATCCCGCGCGATCCCGACGCCCACGAACTGGAGTTCGACGTCCACTACGACACCCCGCTGTACCACGCGCTCCGTGACGTGGGGAACGGCGACGAGCCCGCGAGTCACCTGCTCGACGCGATGCGCGAGGACGCCCGCCAGGGGTTCCCGCCCCACGCCGTCCAGATGCGCTACGTCGAGAACCACGACGAGAGCCGCTACGTCGACGAGTGCGGTCGGGACGCCCACGAAGCCGCCGTCGCGACCACGTTCGCGCTGCCGGGGATGCCGATGGTCTACTACGGCCAGGAGACCGGGATGACCCACTTCCGAGAGGACATGGACTGGGGCGGCGACGAGGAACTGACGGCGCTCCACCGCGACCTGATCGCGACGCGCAACGACAGCGAGGTGCTCCGGCACGGTGAGCTAGTCGACGTCGAGTGGTCGGCGCCCGGCGACAGCGCGGTCGCGTTCGCCCGCGAGCACGAGGGCGAGCGCGTCGTCGTCGCGCTGAACTTCGGCGACGAACCGGTCGACGTGACCGTCGGCGAGCGCGTCGACGACACCGATCTGGTGACCGGCGACGCGGTCGACGCCGAGCGCGAGGACGGCGAGACGACCGTCGCCGTCGAGAGCTTCGCCTTCCTCCGCGGCGAGCGGTAGCGGTCGAACCGTGGCGACGCCGCGGCGGCGTCCCGTCGAGGTAGTGGCCTTCGTTTGGCGATGCAGGTCGACCAGCCGGAGGATTCAATGGTCGGCGCGCCCACCGATCGGGCATGGAGAAGACGCCGGAGGGCACGTCGGTCGGCGTCGACGACCCCTACGAGCACGCCGGGGTCTGCGACCACGTCACCGACGACGGCCGGTGTCGGTACGCCTTCGAGTTCCCCGAACACGATCCGGAGTTCGCCCGCGAGCGCCGAACCGACGACTTCGCCTGCCCGGTCGCGGCCGACGACGAGGACTGGGACTGGGCCGACTGCCCGCACTTCCGGTCGCGCAACCCCGACCGGGAGTGCGTCCGCTGCGGGCTGGAGGAGCGCCGCCTGGCCCACGACGACGAGCGCCCGCTGCTGGAGGAACATCACCTGTCGTATGCGGGCGACGGCGAGACCCTCTCCCACGAGATAACGGTCTTCCTCTGTCGGTGGTGTCACGCGAAAGTCCACGACTCGTGGGCGCGGATCACCGACGACGCCGCACCCGAGGCCGAGGCGCTGGCGGAAGCCGAACAGCGCCGCAGCAAAGAACAGAAGGAGTTCGGATTCGAGTCGGCCGCCGAGCGGTACGGCGACGACAGGGAGTAGGTGCCGCCCCTCAGCGCCCTTCGGGCGGCGTGACGCCGATGTGGCCGTGGCGGAACACCGTGATCTCGTAGTCGTGGTACGTGAAAGACACCTCGCCGGTGGCGAGCCTGCCGTCCTCCTGTGGGCTAAAGAGGCGGTCGAGCAGCTCCGGATCGAGATAGTCGTACAGCGGATCTAACTCGGTCGCCCCGACGCCCTCGAGGTCGGCGACGATCATCACGACGATCATCGACAGCGGCATCGCGTCGCGCCAGTCGTACTCGACGTGGTAGGTGCCCGTCGCCTCGTCGTAGCGGGTCCCGGTCTGCGGGTCGGCGTCCCCCTCGCCCAGCGAGACCAGCGTGTCGGACTCGATCCAGGCGTCCTCGTTGTCGTCGTCGAACACCGTCGCGGCGCGATCGCCGGACTCCCCGGTGTGTTCGACGTAGCTGTACTCCGAATCGTCTGTTCCCCCGTCTGGTGGGCTCATGGCGTGAGAACTTCGCTACGTGTTCATCCACGACCGAGGCCTAAAGCTTGCCCGGTCGCGCGTTGGCGCGCGCGGACGACGGGTCGTCACGCGTCTTCCCACTCGTCCCGACAGCGTTCGTCACAGAAGGGGTAGATTCGGAACTCGTCGGGCTCCGATCGGGCGACGACCGGATGCCACTCGCTGGTGTCGATGACGTCGCCGCAGTGCGCGCAGGATTCCGGCGACTGCTCGCTCTCGGGGGGCGATCGCGGCGCGTCCTCGCGGCTGTTCGTCACGTTCGATCGCTCCGGGTCACTCCGGGCCTACCCGGTCGGCGTCTTCGAGCAGCGTGGCGCTCACCTGGCCGTCGGCGCGGACTCGCACCCGACAGCCGGCGACCTCGAACGTCAGCCGGCCGGCGGGGACGTCGGTCGACGCGAACAGCCGATCGACGGCGTCGAGGTCGATCCGCCCGTACAGCGGGTCCAGCTCGAGCGGATCGATCCCTTTCGCCTCGGCGACGGCCTGAATCACCGCCTCGCTGGCCCTGTCCGCGCCCCCGGCGTCGGCGTCGGGTCCCGAGTCGGTGACCGTAGTTCGCGCAGTCATGATTCGACAGATCGTACGAACGACACGACCTAAACAGTCGTACCTACTAGGAAAACGTCTCCCGCTCGATCGTACCTACACACGTTGGGTCGACGGACGGATCAGCGATCCGGTTCGGACCACGACGACCGGCAGCGCTCGCTGCAGAACGCGTAGATCCGGAACTCGTCGTCGGCGGTGCTGGCCCGAACGGGGTGCCACTCGTTGCGGTCGATCGGCGCGCCGCAGTTCGCACACTCTATCGCGCGATCCGCTCCGTCGACATCGTCGGTGTTTGCCACTGGCACGGGTCTGGTGGACATTCAGTCCTGGAAGGCCGTCCGGGCGGCGTCGGCCTCGCCGTCGGCGCCCAGGGTGGCGGGCGTCCGCCCGCTCGTCGGCGTGACCGTCACGTCGTCGCGACCGCACACGGTGACCTCGCAGCCGGCGACGGCGAACTCCACCTCGACGTCGTTGCCCCGATCGAACAGTTGCTGGAGCGCGTCGACGTCGACGGCGTCGTACAGCGGCGGGAGGTCCAGCGGATCGATGCCGGTGACGTCGGAGAGTTCGAGGACGATCGTTTCGGTGAGGGTGTCGGCGTGAGCGTTCATGAGTTACACTTCTCTGTAGCGCTCCCGAGGGCATACGAGTTCTACCTAGCATACCACCCGCATCGATGAGAGCGGTACTATCAACCTAGAGCCGGGCCGAATCGATGTCCCCACACGGTGCACCGAAACGCGAGGCGGTCGCCGCGTTCACCGGTGCTCGACGCCGTACTCACTCGCTTTCGGCGCCGGCGTCGGCCGAGCCGTACAGCAGCCCGAACAGCTTGCGCTGGGCGGCCCGGAGGTGGTGGTTGAACGTCGGCTGGGAGATGTCCAGCGACGCGCCGATCTCCTTGCCCGTTCGCCGGCGCGGCGTCTCGAAGAAGCCGCCGAAGTAGGCGGTTCGCAGCACCTCGCGCTGGCGATCGGTCAGCGCGGCGTCGAGCTCGGCCTGGAACTCGCGGCGCGAGCGGGTCTCCAGAGTTCGCTCGCGCCGGGCGAGCAGCTCGACGTCCTCGAACAGCGTCTGGAGCATCTCGACGAACCCCCGGACGTCGACCGTCGTGGGAAGCTCGACGACGAGCTGGGCCCCCGCGGCGGTGGCGCTGAGCTGCTGGGGCCGCGCGCCGTGGTCGAACAGCCGCGGGATGAAACCGCCCTCGGTGAGCGAACACTCGAACAGCGGCGGGTCGTCGTCGGTGATCCGGCGGAGCTCCTCGACGAACGGCGAGCGCTCGGCGTAGTCCCGGATCTCCTCGTCCGTGACATCCGTGGCCGAAAACAGCGTTCGCAGTCCGCGGCCGTCCTGGAGGAAGACGTTCTCGAACTCGAACTTACCGCCGGTCTCAGCGAGGAACTGGAACACGAACGCGTCCGGGTCGTACAGCTCCAGCTCCAGCTCGACGACCTCGTCGCCGACGAGCGCGCGCTTGCTCTCGACGGCGTTGATCGCGTACGCGATGGTGTCGCCGAGATCGACGAGCGTCTCGCGCTCGCGCTCGTCGAACAGGGTCGTCCGGTCGCCGTACACCGTCAGGACGCCGTAGCGGTACCCGCCGTACTCGATCGGGACGCCGACGGCCGAGCTGAACCCGTACCGGAGCCCGGCCTGGCGCCACGCCGAGAGCGGCGGCTCCGAGTGGACGCGCTCGGCGACGCTGACCTCGCCCGCGTCGGCCGCCGCCAGGCTCGGCTCCGGATCGTCGCTCGCCGGAGCCGCGAGATCGACGTCGTCGAGGTACGCCGTCTCGCCGGCCGCGGCGACCCGGCTGAGACCCCCGTCCGCGGTGTCCGGCCGGCCGATCCACGCGAGTTCGTATGGTTCGACCGTCGCGAGCTGCTCGCAGACGGCCGACTCGATCTCCGAGCGAGTCGACGCGCCCACGAGCACCTGTTCGATGCCGCGGACGACCTCGTTGAGCCGAGCGAGCCGTTCGAGATCCTCGTTCTGGCGCTGGAGCGCCGCTTCGCGGTCCCGCAAGGTCGTCTCGCGGTCGGCGCGATCGAGGGCGGCCCGGACGGTGGCGGCGACCGTCTCGACGAAGTCCAGCTGCGGGTCGGGCATCGTCCCCTCGCCGGCGACGCCGACGAGCAACACGCCGTGCTTCCCCAGCGGCAGCGCGATCCGCTCTCGGAGGTGAACGGGTTCGGCCGACAGTTCGATACGCCGGTCGGGCGCGTCCACCCGCCGCTCGTCGTTGACGAACGCCTCCCAGGCCAGCCCCGTGGCCACCTCGAACAGTTCGGTCTCTTCGTGCAGCCGACCGCCCAGGGGCGTCGCGGCGGCGGGGCGGAGCTGCCCGGTGGCTTCGTCGTACAGCGCGACGCTGGCGATCGGCAGTTCGAGGTCGCCGTGGGCCGCGTCTGCGACGATATCGCAGACCGACTGGGGCGATTCGACCTCCATCAGCACCCGCGTCACGTCGCTGAGCGCGGCGATCTGGTTGTCGTGGCGCTCGCGCTCGACCGCCGTCGCCAGCAGGTCGGCGACGTGCTGGACGAACTCGACCTCGTATTCGTCGTACTCCCGTTCATCGGTCGTGTGAGTGCCGAGAACGCCCCACGGGTTGTCCCGCGGGCCGATGATCACGCTGATCCCGCCCGAGACGTCGTGGGAGGTCAGCAGCTCCGGGCCGGTAAACCGAGTCTCGGTTTCGAGGTCCTCGACGACGACCGGTTCCGACCGCTGGAGGGTGTAGCCCGCCTGCGAGTTCTCCCGGGTGTCGACGGTCGTCGAGCCGACAATCCCCTCGTGCCACCCGACGCCGGAGCGCAACAACAGCTTGTCGCCGCCCTCCTCGATCTCGAGCACCTTCGTGTACTCGTGGTCGAGTACGTCGGCGACCTGCTCTACCGTCGCCTCGAACAGCTCGTCGAGGTCCTCGCCCTCGAGAGCCTGGCGCCGAAGCTGGGACAGCGTCTGCTGCTGCTGGGCGTACTCTTCGAGGGCCGCCTCGCGGAGCTTGCGGTCGGTGACGTCCGCGAACGTGACGACGGCGCCGGCGATCTCACCGTCGTCGTCGCGCAGCGGCGTCCCGCTCATCGAGAGCCAGACCCTGTCGTCGTCGGGGTTCAGCACGCCGATCTCGAAGTCGCGGATCTCCTCGCCCTCGACGGCGACGCGCCGGGTCGGGAGCTCGTCTGCAGAGATCGGCTCGCCGTCCGGCATTACGGGGTCGAGCGTGTCGATCCGCTCGTCGATGCCGTCGACCGCGTCTGCGGAGCGATTTAGAATCTCCTCGGCGCGGTCGTTCGCGTTCCGGACGATCCCCTCGGCGTCGAGCCTGACGATGCCGACCGGCGACGTGTCGACGATGTGGCGGTTGAGGTCGCGCTCCTCCTGAAGTTCGCGCTCGCGCCGCCGCTGCTCGGTGACTTCCTGGGACATCCCCAGCGCTGCGAAGATCGCCCCGTCGTCGTCGCGGACCGGGACGAAATGGAACTGGTAGTGCCTGTCGTTGACCGCGCTCTCGAACTGTGACGGCTCGCCCTCGAGCGCCGCTTCGTAGCGTGGGACGACGACTTCGGCGATCTCCGGGGGCAGCGCGTCGCGGATCGGTTCCCCTTCGAGATCGGCTCTCGTAACGTCCACTCCGCCCTCGGGCGTCCCGCCGAACGTGACGTACTGGAAATCCTGATCGACGAGCGCGACGGCGCCGTTCGGGAAGTGTTCGACCAGCGTTCGGAACCGCTGTCTGGACTCCTCGAGTTCTCGATCGCGCTGCTTGCGCTCGGTGATGTCGCGGGCGACCGCGACCATGTACTCCCGATCCCGTTCGACGTAGGTCACGTTGACCTCCGCCGGGTAGGTTGTGCCGTCCTTCCGCTCGTGGACGCCTTCGATCGTCACGCCGCCCTTCGCTTTCACGTCGTCGACGTGCGAGCGCCAGTCGTCGCGTTCGTCGAACAGTCGGTCAATCTCGGGGACCGAGAGCCCGATCAGCTCGTCCCGGTCGTAGCCCAGTCGTCGGCACGCGGTCTCGTTCGCGTCGAGGAACTCCCCCGTCTGCGGATCGATCACCAGAATACTGTCGTTGGTGTTGTCGAGCAGCGTCCGGAACAGTTCGAGTTCTTGCTCGCGCTCCTTGCGCTCGGTGACGTCCCTGAAGTACACCGATAGTCCCGTCTCGGAGGGGTAGGCGTTGATCTCGTACCACGCTTCCAGCGGCTCGGGGTAGTACAGCTCGAACGAAGTCGGCTCCTGGGTCGCCATCGCCTCGCGGTACTCCTCGCCGAGCTTCGAGTCCTCGGCCCACTCGAACACGTCCCAGATTCGCTTGCCGACGAGCCCCTCGCCCCGATAATCGATCAGTTCCTCCGCTCGCTCGTTCGCGTGCGTGAACCGCCACTGCTCGTCGAGCGCGTAGAACGCGTCGGTGACGCGCCCGTACACCTCCTGAAGTTCGCTGGCCAGCTGTCGGCGCTCGGTGATATCCTGGAACGCGAACACGACGTCGCTGATCTCTCCGTCGGCGTCGAACATCGGCGCGGCGTTCATGAGCACCCAGACGCGCTCGTCGTCGGGCTTGCGGAGACCGATCTCGACTTCGTACACCGGCTCGCCGGTCTCGAGGACGCGGGTGAACGGAAGCTCGGCCTCCGGAAGCGCCTCGCCGTCAGCCCCCACGGCGTCGAGCTCCGTGACCGACGCGGAGACGCTCTCGATCGAGACGGGATCCATACCGACGATCCGCCGGGCGTGGTCGTTCGCGAACGTGATGGCGCCGTCGCGGTCGGCGATCATGATCCCGGTGGGGCTGTTCTCGACGACCTGTTCGTTGAGATTGCGCTCCTCGCGGAGATCCTCCTCCAGGGCCTTGCGCTCGCTGACGTCCCGCATGATCCCGGAGAAGAACGTCCGCCCGTCGCGCTCGAACTCGCCGAACGAGACGGACAGCGGGATCTCGGTGCCGTCCTTGCGCTCGCCGGGAAGTTCGAGGTAGCTCCAGTCGAGCGTGCGCTCGCCCGTTTCGAGGTATCGGCCGAACTTCTCCAGGTGTGGCTCGACCATCTCGTCGGGCATCAGCGTCATCAGCGGTTCGCCGACGAGCTCCTCGGGCTCGTAGCCGAACACGTCCTCGACCGCCGGGTTGGCGTAGTGGATCCGGCTGCGCCCGTCGATCGTCACGATGGCGTCGCTGGCGACCTCGGCGATAACGCGGTACTCCTTGGCGGGCAGCGACTCGGTCGGCGGGCCCGCGACCCCTCCGGCGTCGTTCTCGTGGGACTGTTCCGCCGTGTCCACGATCGCGGCGACCTTGCGTGCGAGCGCGATCGGCGCCGCCTCGCCGACCCGCTGGAGGTAGTCCGTTGCGCCAGCGTCGAACGCGGCGGTGATCTCGGCGGGCGTGTCGGGATCGCCGTACAGCAGGGTGGGGATGGCGGCACCGGCGTCCCGCACCGCCCGGACGAGATTGACGCCGGGCGTCTCGGCGAGCTGGTCGGCGCTCACCAGACAGTCGATCCCGTCGAGCCCGCTCTGTAGCAGTTGCGCCGCGCCCTCGACGTGGCGGATCGCGGCGGCGGGCAGTTCCTCGCGGAGCGCCGCGACGACCTCGTCGGCCGCCTCGGGATCGTCGTCGACGTAGACGATCGTCGTCTCGGCGGCGTCCGCGCGGCGCTCTCGTCTCTCGGCGGTCATTCGCTCGGCCCCCCGCTGGTCGTGCTTCCGGCAGTTCCCCCGCTCTCCCGATCGACGAACCGATCGTCCATCCGTGGTATCAGCGAACTCCCGCGGCGAGTCGGTCGTCGTCCGCGGCGTTCACCACATCGAGTGTTGACGGGTCGCAACGGTTGTTCGACGGCGCAGACGCGCGAAAAAGAACCCGTCGCTGTGGGTCGTTCATCGCTAGTCACAACGCGATCGTCAGACAAAAGCGGGATGCCAAAACTTGTAGGGTCCGTCGCCAAAACCCGGTCACGGCGACGGGGTCACTCAGCCGTCGACGATGTCGCCGATCCGGCGCGGTTCGCCCCCGAGTTGCGGATCCTCCGCGACCATCTGGAGCACCTCGTGGTCGGTCACGTCGAAGTAGTCCTTCTGTACGGCGTCCTCTACGAGGGCGCGCTCGAGTCGGAACTCGGTGCCCTCGTACACGACGTCGACCCCCTGCTCGTCGAATGCGAGCGTCGTCATGGGCGTCTGTCAGCGCCGCGGCGTCAAAAGTCTTGCACGACGGCGGCGTCGGCGGGACGGACGCCGTCGCGGCGTCGGCGTCCGAACGGAGCGGCCGCACCGACGCTCGCGGCGGGCCCGCGGGACGGCGGCGATCCGTTGTCGCCACGACTTCTCGGATCCCCCGAGTGGCGTCAGACGCGCGTCAGACGCCGCAACGGGTTTAATACGGGGCGCTGGGAAGGGGTGGTGTGTCGCTGCGATCGAACCCCCTCGACGAACTGTCGATCCCCGACGGCACCACCGTCGAGGAGCACGACCTCGTGACGGACGGCGACGTGCTGCTGGGCGGGCGGGCCACCGTCGAGTTCGGCGTCCGTGGGCGGAACGTGCTCGCGGGCGAGGGCGTCCGCTTCGGCGGGGACATCGAGGCCGAGGCCGACTGCCGGCTGGACATGTGGTGCGACGTCGAGGGGAACGTGCTGGTGGGACGGGACGCCTACCTCGGCGAGCGCGTCCACGTCGGCGGGCAGCTGATGGTCAGCGGGGATCTGGACATCGGCGACGACGTCGACATCGAGGAGGGGTTCGAGGCAAACGGCTGGATCGTCATCCGCAACCCGATGCCGACGATCGTCTTCCTGTACGTCTACCTGACGCAGCTGCTGCGCATCGGCGAGGAGGACGCCGCCGAGCGCATCTTGGAGGAGTTCGTCGACGAGGACGAGCCCGACCGGGAGCCGCTGGTGGTCCCGCGCAACGGGACTGTCAGCGACGACGCCTGGCGCGTCTCGACGCCCGCCCGGATCGGCGACGACTGCCGGCTCCACGGCAACGTCCGCGCCGAGGAGATCACCGTCGGGCGGGACAACAACGTGTTCGGCAGCCTCCGGGCGCGCGAGGACATCGTGATCGGGCCGGGGACCCGCATCCACGGCGACGTGACCACCCGCGGCGGGACGGTCGCGATCGCGGACGGCGCGCGCGTGCTCGGCGACGTCTCCTGCCAGAACCTCGAACTCGAAGACGGCGCCACCGTCGACGGGACGATGCGCGCCAGCGGCGAGGTGAAGATGCAGCGCGATCGGCAGTCCCGGGACCCGGAGTAGCTCAGAGGTCTTTTCGTAGCTCCAGCACCCGCCCGGTGACGCCGCCGCCGAACTCGTGGACCCGCTCTGCCACGCGCTCGTAGCCCTGCGCTTCGTAGAAGGGAACGGCGTTCATCGACGCCCACATCCCGAGCGCGCCGAGCTCGCGCTCGCGAGCACTGGTTTCGAGACGGTCCAGGAGCGCCGACCCGACGCCTTCCCGCGCCACGTCGGGATGGACGTACATTCCCGTCACCTCGCCGTCGACGTCGGCCGTCAGGTGCTCGCCGGGCTCGTGAGAGAGCCAGCCGAACCCGCGAACCGTGCCGTCGATTTCGGCGACGAAGACGTCCCGATCGTCGCCGCCGAACTCGTAGTCGTCTGGGCTTCGGCCCGCGCTCCAGGCCGCCACCTGCTGGTCGTCGTAGACGGCCGCGCCGAGCACCTCGATCGCCGCGTGGTGGGCGTCGGCGACGGCCTCGGCGTCCTCGGCGGTGGCCGGGCGGATCTCCATGTCCGTAGCTACCGGACCAGATTACAAAATGTGTGCGGTGGCATCGATCGAGCCATCCCGTCGGAGTTCAAGGTCCCCAGCGGACGCGCTCCCTGGTACGAATGCGGCACGAAATCGCATCAACGAGACAATATTTTCGAAACCGATTCTAATTTGTTAAACATGTATCTGACAGGGTTAAAATTGCAATTTTTCCGTATAGCTGGTCTGTCGGGATACGTGGAGCTCCTTTACGAGATCATCGACGAAGTCGCACTGCGGGAGGGGTGCGACGCGACCGATCTACCGCCGCTCTACTCCGAGGTCGATCCCGAATCGCTACAGTCGCTCGTCGACTCGGCGGAAGCGGATGATGGTCCCGTCGTTCGGATAACCTACTGCGGCTACGACGTGGCCGTCGACGGAGATGGGACCGTCGAGATAGACGGAGGCAGAGGGTTGCAAGGGCAGACGGGGTGAACAGTATTCGGACGACGGTACGGGCCGCGCTCGGGGCTACGCGGCGTTTTCGGCTGACGGTCGAGGATCGCCAGTCTCGGACGCCCCCACGAGGAGCCAGCGAATCGCGGAGTGTCAGAAACCGGCGTCACGGCCACTCCGCGTCGGCGTCGTCGAGCGGCTCCGCGACGACACCGTCCTTCTGGGCGTGGACGCGAGCGTGCGAGGTGCACACCTCCCGATTCTCGGCCCAGGGGACGTGCAACCGGACGGCGGCCGGCTCACCACAGCCGTCCTCCGCGCAGGCGTCGGGCATCGTTCGCGCTACGACGCCGATCTATAACAACTTCCCGGCGACCGCGGCGTCGACGCCCGTCCGGGACGGGACCTCTTCCGTTTTCGGGATGCTACCCGTTCGTGTGACGGTTACGCCCCGGCTATTCCAAGATTTAAGTAGGTTCCCGAATTGGTACTAGGTAGCAATGGCCATTGACTCGAACTTCGAGGAGAACCGAGAGATCGTCGACGAGCACGAGGGCCACGACGTGTGGGGTCCCGTCGACGAACCCGAACAGCTGGGAATTCACGGGACGCACGTCGCCGTGGACTTCGACATCTGCCTCGCCGACGGGGCCTGTCTGGAGGACTGCCCGGTCGACGTGTTCGAGTGGGTCGACTCGCCGGACCACCCCGAGAGCGAGATCAAAGCCGATCCCGCAAACGAGGCCCAGTGCATCGACTGCATGCTCTGCGTGGACGTCTGCCCGGTCGACGCGATCGACGTCGACGCCGGGCGCGCCGGGCGGACGTAGAGCGGACGGAGATCGAACGATCGCAGCGAGAGCGGCCGACGAGTTGTCGTGGGGCGATGGGGATCGCCGGGGAACTGACACGACGATCGCACGCGGACACCGACGTTACGACAACGGAGAGAGGACACACGTATGTACTCACTGGTTCTGACCAAGGGCGTCCCGGACTTCCGGGAAGGACAGGTATCGTTCGACGAAGAGGGGCATCTCGAGCGCGGCGAGACGCCGACCGTGATGAACCCCAACGACGAGTTCGCGCTGGAGGCGGCGCTCCAGACGAAAGTTCGCAACGGCGGCACGGTGGGGGTGATGAGCATGGGGCCGCCGGGCTACGAGGACGTGCTCCGGGAGGCGATGGAGACGGTGTACGCCGACGAGCTGTTCTTGCTCTCGGATCGCGAGATGGCCGCCGCGGACACCTGGGCGACCGCGATCACGCTCGCGACCGGCATCGAGAAGCTCGCCGAAACCGACCGCGGCGCGCCGGATCTCGTGTTCGCGGGGTTCAAGACCGCCGACGGGGAGACGGGCCACACCGGGCTGCAGACCGCCTGGGGTCTGGACCGGCCGATGATCACCCACGTCATCGCGATGGAGGTCGACGAGGACGAAGGACGGGTCCGCGCCAAGCGGCTCGTCGAGGGCGACGTCGAAGAGATCGAAACCGTCGAGGCGCCGCTGCCGGCCGTGATCGTCGCCGATCCGGAGTTCGAGCCCAGCTACCGCCGGGCCGACCACCGGCTGACGCTGAAGGATCTGCAAGCGGAGACCGCCGAGCGGGCCGAGGACTACGAAGAGCACCTCACGACCTGGAGCCAGCAGGAGCTCAACCTCGATCCCGACTACATCGGGCTGGACGGCTCGCCGACGATCGTCGAGTCGGTCGACCCGATCCCGAAGGCGCCGGCCGAGCGCGAGGCGACGATGATCGACCCCGCCGAGCCCGACCAGCTCGGGGAGGTGCTCGAAACGATGCAGCCGTACGCGGGGGGTGACTGACCATGCCCGAAATCGATCCCAGCGACCACGACATCGCCGAACTCGGACCGAAGCTCAGAGAGATCGAGGACGTCGAGGAGCTGGAGGCGATCCTCGACGCCGAGCGCGAGGGCGAGGACCGTTCGAACGTCGTCACGCTGATCGAGGACCGCATCGAGAAGCTGTCTGGCGACGACGAAGACGAGGAAGCCGGCGAGCTCGACCCGACCGAGCTGTCGGTCGCCGAGCTCGGCAACGCGATCCGCGACGTCGAGGACGCCGCGGAGCTCGAAGCTGTCCTCGAAGCCGAGGAGGCCGGCGAGGATCGGTCGAGCGCCAAGAGCCTGATCGAGAAGCGCATCGACTCGGTGCGGGGGAGCGGCGAGGACGAGGACGACGAGGCGGCGCTCCCGCCCGAGGAGAAACACCCCGAGCTCGATCATCCCACCGCGGACAAGAAACACGTCCGGGCGCTCGAAGACGGCGTCTACGAGGACATGTGGGTGTACTGCGAGACCCAGCGGGGCCAGCTCATCGACGTCTCGAAGGAGATGCTCGGGAAGGCCCGCGAGCTGATGGACGGGTACAACGACGAGTACGTAGATGCGGAAGAAGATGAGGAAAAGGTCGTCGCTATCGTGATCGGCGACGACGTGGAAGAGCAGGCCGAGCTGGCGATCGAGTACGGCGCCGACGTCGCCGTCCACTACGACGACGATCGACTCGATCGGTTCCGGCACAAGCCCTACACCGAGCTGTTCGCCGAGATGGCCCGCGCGGAGTACGACTGGAAGGAGTACGACGAGCCCCGGTACGTCCTGTTCCCGGCGACGAACAACGGGCGGGACCTCTCGGCGCTCGTCCAGGCGGAACTCGACTCCGGGCTGGCGAGCGACTGCTCGGGGCTGTACATCGACGACACCATCATCTCGAACCCCGCGAAAGTCGGTCGCGGCGGCGACAAAAAGGAGTTCCAGCGCGTTCTGCACATGAAGCGCCCGGACTTCTCGGGGTTCGAGTACTCGACGATCCTCTGTCTGGACAACCCCGGCCGGGAGTTCCACCCGCAGGGCGCGTCGGTGATCCCGGGAAGCTTCGAACTGCCCGATCCGGACTCCCAGCGCGAGGGCGAGGTCGTTCGCCACGAGAGCGATCTCGACGAGGACTGGCTCCGCGCCTCGGTCACAGACTACGACCAGCTGGAGGGCGGCGTCGATCTCACCGGCAACGAGGTGGTCGTCGCGCTCGGGCGGGGCATCGGCGACGACCCCACTCGCGGGATGGAGCTCGGACTGGAGCTGACCGACGCGTTCGGGGATGCCGACATGGGCATCACGCGCGGGATCGTCACCTCGTCGTACCAGTTCGAGGGCCACGTCGAGCAGTACGCCAAGGAAGAGCGCCAGATCGGCGAGACGGGGCAGGTCGTCGAGCCGGACCTCTACATCGCGGCCGGCATCTCGGGCGCCATCCAGCACAAGGTCGGGATGGACGAGTCCGACACGATCGTCTCGATCAACACCGACGCGGACGCCGACATCCGGGACTTCTCGGACTACTTCGTCGAGGGCGACCTGTTCGAGGTGCTCCCGTCGCTGATCGACGCCGTCGAATCGGGCGAACTGGACGCCGCCGCGCTGGCGGGCGACGCCGACACCGGGCCGGCCGATGCGGAAGCCAGCACACCCGCCGGAGGTGAAGACGATGACTGATCAGGCACCACTCGAAGCCGCGACCGATCACGAGCAGTACGGCACCGCGACCGACCACGAACACTACGAAGCGCTCGTCGTCGGCGCCGGGCCGGGCGGCGCCGCGGCGGCGGCGACGCTGGCGCGCAACGGCGTCGAGACGCTCGTGCTGGAACGCGGCGCCGAGGCGGGCTCGAAGAACGTCTCGGGCGGGCTGATCTACGCCGAGGAGTCGGCGCCGTACACGATCGACGAGCTGTTCCCCGGCTTCCGGGAGCAGGCGACCGAGCGACCGGTCACGGACTACTACATCCACAATGTCGCCGGCGACACGGTCAAGACGTTCGACATCACCGACCTCCACGAGCACGACACCGAGTGGTGCGACGCCGTGCTCCGGCGGCCGATGGACTCGTGGCTCGAAGATCGGGTCCACGAGATGACCCGCGAGACGGGCGGCGGCGTCCTGACGGGCGTGCGGGCCAACGGCCTGCTCCGGGAGAACGGCCGAATCGTCGGCGTCACCTGCGACGAACTCGACCCGATCACGGCGGACCTGATCGTCGCGGCCGACGGCGTCAACTCCGAGCTCGCCCGGGACGCCGGGCTGATGGACTGGGAGGAGCCCGACGAGTGGTTCCAGGGCGTCAAGGCGGTCGTCGACATGGAGCCCGACGCGATCGACGACCGCTTCGACGTCGGCCCCGACGAGGGCGCGGCCCACCTGTTCTCGGGCGACCTGTTCGAGGACGTGCGCGGCGGCGGATTCCTCTACACGAACGAGGAGTCGCTGTCGATCGGGACGGTGTTCCACCTCGACAGCCTCGCCGCCGAAGAGGCCGAACCGCACGAGCTACTCGATTCGCTGCTGACCCACCCGCTGCTCGGCCAGTGGCTCGGCGACGAGTACCGCGAGCGCGAGTACTCGGCGAAGCTCGTCCCCGACTCGAAGAAGGTCGCCAGCACCTCGCCCCACCGCGACCGGCTCATGCTGGTGGGCGACGCCGGCGGCCAGATGCAGGCCCAGGGGCCGATCATCAAGGGGATGAACCACGCCGTCACAGCGGGCGCACTCGCCGCCGAGGCGTTCGTCGAAGCCCGATCGCGGGGCGACCCCTACAGCGCCGGGGAGCGCTACGAGAAACGCCTCCACGACGAGGGCGTGATGCAGAAGCTCCGGCCGCCGCGGTACCGCGCGGTCAGCGCGCTCGGCGAGCGCGACGCCGTCGCCGATCTCACGGATCGGGTGCTGGAATCCTCGATCGGGCGACGGGCCGTCCGGGCGCTCGGCGGGAACCTGGAGCGACTCTACAGCTCGCCGTACCTCTCGATGATGATCCCCGACACGAAGACGCCGTACGTCACGATGCCGACCGTCATCGCCGAGGAGCTGGGCGAGCCCGTCGAGACGCGCAACGACGTCGAGCCGCCGGAGCTGGCCGATCGGATCGGCGAGTTGACCTACGACACCGACGTCGGCAACCCCCACATCGAGCTGCTGGACAACTCCTACGAGGCCAGCGGGACCGCCGTGACGGCCTGCCCGGTCAGCGCGGAGGACTTCGGCGGCGGCTGCTACCGCGACGAGGAAGTCAAGACGAACGGCTCGACCGAGCGGCTGGTCAGCCTCGACACCCAGCCCTGCGTCGAGTGTGGCACCTGCGCGGTCGTCGCCGACACCGACTGGGAACACCCCCGCGGCGGCAAGGGCGTCGAGTTCCGGGAGGGGTGACCCCGTGGCGGACGCCGACCGACGGGACCGCGAAACCGCAGATATCGCGGGCGACGCGGCCGACGAGTCGCCCGCGGATCGGATCGACCGCCTGCTCGCCCGCGCCCGCGAGGAGCGCGAGGCGTTCGAGCCGCCGGCCGACCCCGACGAGCGGGCCCTGGAGTACCTCCGCGAGGGGCTGTGGCCGACCGTCCAGACGTACGTCGACGCCCGAACCGGCGAGTTCCGACGGTTCGAGCGCGAGGAGTGGGACCGCCTCGAGGCGTCGCTGCACGCCTGGCTCGCGCTGTACGCCCGGTGCTACGGCGAGCGGATCGATCCGGACGTGCCGATCCGGACCGCCGCCGAGGCGTTCGTCGACACGTACGACCTGCGCGACACCGCCCGCGTCCTGACCGGCGTGCCGGAGTAGCGACCTACAGTCCGTCGCTGGCGCCGCTTTTCCGCACTCTCGACCCGAATACCGCCAAAATCACCGCAACCTATTTGCCCTGGTAAACGGTATCAATAATCATGAAGCTCTCGGAGAAGCTGGAGTTCGATCACGAGGACCGCCAGCGCATCTACGACCACGTCGAGCGCCACGGTACGGTCGACCCGGACGACGCCCAGCGCGAGGTGCTGCCCAACGACCGCGGGGGCTTTCGCCACCACCTCGCGATCCTCAAGCGCAACGGCTACCTGGAAACGACCGCGGACGGCGATCTCAAGGTCGCCATCGAGGAAGAGGGCGAGGAGGAGTTCTCCAGCCAGGAGTTCACGTTCACGGTACGGCCGGCCCGCCAGAAGGACCTGACCGGGATCGTGGGGGCGATCCGGCAGGTCGCCGAGCGGGGCACCTACATCGTCGCCGAGACGGTTGCCCAGGAGCTAGACCACCAGGAGGCGCTGTTGCGTCACAACGAACTGGAGTCGCGGATGTTCTTCGTCGCGACGGTCGACGACGAAGTGGTCGGCTGGGTCCACATCAACGCGCCCGAGTTAGAGAAGCTCCACCACACCGCCGAGCTGACCGTCGGCGTCGTCGACGAGTATCGCGGCCGCGGGCTGGGGAGCCACCTGCTCTCGCGCGGCCTGGAGTGGGCCGGCAAGAACGAATACGAAAAAGTGTACCAGAGCATCCCCGCGACGAACGACGCCGCCGTCGAGTTCCTCGAGGAGCACGGCTGGGAGACGGAAGCGATTCGAGAGGATCACTACAAGATCGACGGCGAGTACGTCGACGAGCTGATGATGGCCGTCGAACTGTAGGCCGACGACGCGTCGCGGTAGGCCGCCGCCACGTCGCGTCGCCGTTCCCGGCGATCGAGCGCGCGTGTCGGCGGTGCGCTCGGCCGCGCACAACGATCGTCGCTACTACTTCTCGCCAGCTTCTCGGAGTGCAACGCGGCGCTCACGACCGGATCGTCTTCAGGAAGCCGAGCCACCGCTTGTGATCGTCGATGAAAGTGCTTCTGGCCGTCTCGGAGTACGTCGGCTTGCGCACGTTCCCCAGAGCGTTCAGCGCCCTGTCGATGCCGGCGATCTCGCCGGCGAGCTCCTCGGCCGCGTCCCGGTCGAGCGGCGCCGACTCCAGGCGCTCGACTCGCCGGGCGCGCTCCTCCCGGAGGGCTCGCTTCGCGGCCGTCAGCGTCTCTTCGGTGTCCGGTGGGATCCGATCGATCTTCCGCGTCTCGATCACGAACTCCCTGAGCGGAAGCTCCTCGTCGCCGATCGCGATCGTCTCGGGCATCGACGCTCCGACCGTCGCCCCCTGGCGCTCGACGCGCCTGAGAAGCTTCTCTCGTTCGGCGTCGTCCATGGCGGCGTCTTGACCGTCCGTCCCCAAAAGGCGCTTGCCGGTTCTCCGCTTCGAGGGGTTTCGGCGTCGAGACGCCGCCGCTCGTGCCGGCTTAACTCGCTTTCGAGTCAACGTATCCCTCCGCCGTACCGCGGTTTCGGGCAAACGGTAAAGAGGGTCGGGTGCGTTACATGTTCTCGTATGGGGACGGCACAGTCGCTGCAGTTCGACCACAGGGATCGCCAGCGCATCTACGAGTACGTCGAGCGACGCGGATCGGTCAACCCCGAGACCGTCCGAGAGGAACTGCTGCCCGACGACAGCAGGGGCTTTCGCCATCACGTGTCGATGCTCAGGCGCGACGGCCACCTGACGCTGACCGACGACGGCGAGCTGGCGGTCACCTTCGACGACGCGGGGCTCGAGGAGTTCTCCCGTGGCGACCAGGCGTTCGCGGTCCGCCCGGCGCGTCAGGAGGACCTGACGGGGATCGTCGGCGTGATCCGGCGGGTTGCCGAGCCGGGCGACCACATCGTCGCCGAGACGGTCGCACAGGAGATCGACCGCGAGGACGCCCTGCTGCGGCACAACGAGGTCGAGTCGCGGATGTTCTTCGTCGCCACCGTCGAAGACGAGGTGGTCGGCTGGGCCCACGTCCGGGCGCCCGAACTCGCCAAGCTGCGCCACACCGCCGAGCTGACCGTCGGCGTCCTGCCGGAGTACCGCGGGAACGGCCTCGGCAGCCACCTGCTCTCGCGCGCTCTGGAGTGGGCCGGCCAGAGCGGCTACGAGAAAGTGTACCAGAGCGTTCCCGCGACGAACGACGCCGCGGTCGAGTTCCTCGAGGAGCACGGCTGGGAGATCGAGGCGGTCCGCGGGGACCACTACCGGATCGACGCCGAGTACGTCGACGAACTGATGCTGGCCGTCGAGCTGTAGATCTCGGTCCCGAACCGCAGGCCGGTCGCCAGCGGCGTCGCGAACCGACGGTGGGCGTTCGGTGGCCGCTACCCATTTGTTCAGGGGGTTCGTCGAGTAGCACGATGGCTACTGAGGCGACGTTCACCGTCCCCGCCGACGAGTTTCCGCTGGGGACGATTTTCGAGGAGCTGCCGGACGTGACGGTCGAACTGGAGCGGATCATCCCATCCCAGGACGTCGTGATCCCCTACTTCTGGGTCCGCGGCACGGACGCCGACGACGTGGCGGGCGCGTTCCGCGAGCATCCGGGCGTAGAGGACATACGGCTCGTCGATTCCGTCGCCGACCAGTGTCTGCTGCGCGTCGAGTGGACCCTGAACTACGACGGCATCCTCAACTCGTTGACGGAGACGGAAATTCCGCTCATCGAGGCCGTCGGCACCAACGAGCAGTGGACGTTCGACGTCCGCGGCGACGACCGGACGGACATCGCGGCGTTCCAGCGGCGCTGCCGGGAACTCGATATCCCGATCACGCTCACGAAACTCCACGCGCTGACGCCCATCGAATCGGAGACCGAAGCCGCGCTCACCGACGCCCAGCGCGAGGCGTTAGTGCTCGGCTACGATCGGGGGTACTTCGAGACGCCGCGAGCCGTGACGATGGACGAACTGGGTGACGAGCTCGGAATCTCTCAGCAGGCCGTCGCGTCCCGGCTTCGACGCGGTCTCGAGAACATCCTTCGAACGACCCTGCCGGAGACAGAGCGTCGGGCGTAGTTAAAAATGGATTGTATAAACAATAGAAGATCGGAACCTCGATTCGCCTCTACGATTGCGTAATGGGAAGGGAAGCTCCGACGTTCGACGACATTCTCGATCTGTGTGCCGATGGACGACGCCGCATCGTGCTCGGCGTGCTGGTGACGCAAGAACGGTCGTTGACGATCGACGACCTGACGAAGACGATCGTCAAGCACAATCACCACGAGCCGCTGACGGAGCTCTCCGGCGAGACGCTGGCCCAAATCAAGGCGGAACTCCACCACAGACACGCGCCGCGGTTGGCGGACGCCGGAGTGATCAAGTACGATCGCGAGCGACAATTTGTCGAACCGACGGACCAGCTCGCTCAAGTGGAAGCGCAACTTTCGGAGATTCTCGACGTCGATCCCGCGGCCGCGCCGCCCCTCGATCTCTGACGCGGCGCGTCGACGCTACCTCCCGTGGCGCGTCTTCCCCGCCCGCCGCGCGATGGGACGACGCCGGCCATGGGGTGGTACTGCCGTCGACCGACTGCTCGCTCACTCAAGCGTCGGTAGCGCGACGCGAGACGGACGATCGGAGCCGCGGTGGACACGCTGGTCGGCGGGCAGCAGCGTCGCCGACTCGCCGGGCGGATCCGCCCGGCCGGGGTTGCGGTCGAAGCGCGGGAACGCGCCGCTGGCGATCTGCACTCGAAGGCGATGCCCGCGCCCGAAGCGGTACGCCGTCGGCCAGAGATCGACCTCGACGCGGCGGATGCCGTCCCCGTCGACCGCTTCGGAGTGATCGCCGTCAGTCCCTACGTCCTCCTCGCCGAACGACACTCTCCTGATCCCGTCACAGACGTTCAGCGACGTGCCGGCGGGATCGACGTCGCAGAGGCAGGCGTAAACGTCCGCGCACTTCCGGGACGACTCCACGAACAGCTCCGCGGTAACGGGGCCGATCGCGGTCAGCGCGTCCGAGAGCGGTTCCGTGGTGTAGGTCAGCACGTCGTCGCGCGCTTCGAGGTCCGTCTGGTCGGCTTGTCCCGCTTCTTCGTCGAACGTTGCACCGCCGACCGACGGCGTCGGATCCGAGGGGTCGTAGCGGTACTCGTCGACGCCCGCCTTCGCGGGCGGCTCGACGCCGAGGCGGCCCTCCGAACCAAGGAACCGCGTGTCTGCGTCGACGCCGTTCGGCGGCCACGACTCGAAGGTACGCCACTCGCCCGCCCGCGCCCCGGTGTCGTCGCTGGTCGATGCCCCGGTCTTCTCGCCGGACGCCGACGACCCCTGTACGAACAGGCGAACGGGATCCTCGCGAAGCGCGCCGTCGTCGCCCAGCAGGTGCGCGCGCAGCCACCGGATCGACTGGTCGATGCAAGCCCCGTTGAGCCCCGGATCCATGTGCCCCCACGGACCGATCGTCAGGTACGGCTCCGCGCCGGCGTCGACCTGCCGGCGGTAGTCGTCCAGCAGCGGCGGCAGCGCGATGTCGTACCAGCCGCCGACGTGGTGGGTCGGCGCGGCGTCGGCGACGCGGTCGCTGTGGTCGATCTCCCGCCGGCGGTCGGCGTCGCCGAAGTTCCGCCGCCAGTGGTCGATCGGCTCTCCCACGGTCGTCCGGTCCGCCTCGACGAGCGGCAGCGTCTCGAAGCCCGCCTCGACGTCGGCGCCGATGCCGGCGCTCCGCCCGAAAAATCGCAGGCGAGACTGGGGATCTGCCATCATCGCTGACCAGCGCAGCGCGGTTCCCAGCGCGAACGCGCCGCCGGGCCAGGTCACGCGCTCGAAGTTCGACGCCGTCGCCTGGGTCGACATGGCGTCGATCGCGGGGTGGTCGGCGACGGCCCACTGGGTGTAACCCAGATAGCTCATCCCCGTCGTCCCCAGTTCGCCGGTGAACCACGGCTGGTCGTCGAGCCACTCGATCGTCGCCAGCCCGTCGGCGCGCTCGTTCTCGAAGGGGACGAGTTCGCCCTCGGAGCCGAAGGTACCGCGGCAGCTCTGGAACAGGACGTGAAAGCCCCGCTCGGCGATCAGGCGGCCGATCAGCCCCATCACGGTGCGGGGGTACGGCGAGCGCACCAGGACGGTCGGCCGGTCGTCGAGGTCGCGGGGGTAGTAGTGGGTCGCTTCCAGCGCGACGCCGTCGGGCATCGGCACCTCGACCGTCTCGGCGCCGACGTCGCGCGTCTCGGCGGGAGGAAGATCGCTCCTGCGTTCGAGCAGTCGCGTCAGCAGCCGGGCGGCCGATTCGGCCCCCCGCATCTGACTACGGTTCCTCGGTGATCTGGTTCGCGCGGACGACGACGTACATGAGCACGATTCCGGTCCCGACCGCGAGCACGAACTGCGTCGCAAGCGTCAGCAAGAGCCCGAGAGCGGATCCGAACCCGAGCAGGTCGGACAGCATGACTTGCAGGAACACTGGCACGAGCGCGACCAGCCCGACGGCCGCGACGAGCTTCGCGAGCGGGATCGCTTCGTACAGTATCCGGTCGGTGTCGAGTTCTCCCGAGGACGAGACGAAAAACGGCCTAGCTGTCGACATGTCGAACCGTACTGCGCCGTGTAGAATAAATCTTGTCCGCGCTCGCGACGACGTCGCTGGCGAGGCCGGGCTTCGCCCGGGTCGCGGAACCGAAAGGCAATTTTCGACGACGCGAGTAGCGTGTGCCAATGATCTCCATCGCGCTTGCCGGGAAGCCGAACGCCGGTAAGTCCACGTTCTACACGGCGGCCACGCGGGCCGACGTCGACGTCGCGAACTACCCGTTCACGACGATCGACGCCAACCGCGGCGTGACGCACGCCCGGACCGACTGTCCCTGCCTGGATCGGGAGGAGCGCTGTGGCAACGAGAACTGCCGGGCCGGCAAGCGCTACGTCCCGATCGAACTGCTGGACGTCGCCGGGCTGGTCCCCGGCGCCCACGAGGGCAAAGGGTTAGGAAACCAGTTCCTCGACGAGTTGACCAACGCCGACGCGATCGTCAACGTGATCGACGCCTCCGGCGCGACCAACGAGGAGGGCGAACCCGTCGAGATCGGCGAACACGATCCGATCGAGGACATCGACTTCGTCGAGGAGGAGATGGACCTCTGGCTGGCCGGCATCATCGACGGCAACTGGGAGTCGGTCGAGCGCAAGTCCCGCTCGCCTGACTTCGACATCGACGACGCGCTGGCGGACATGCTGACGGGCTTCGGCGCCACCGAGGCCGACGTGGCGGCGAGCCTGCGCAGCCTCGACTACCCCGACGATCCGATCCAGTGGACCGACGAGCACCGCGAGGAACTGGCTCGCGACGTCCGCGCCCGGACGAAGCCGATCATCGTCGCCGCCAACAAGATCGACGTGGCGCCCGAGGAGAACGTCGAGCGCCTGCTCGAACTCGATAAACCGGTGATCCCCACCACGGCGGAGGGCGAACTCGCGCTGCGCAACGCCGCCGACGCCGGGCTGGTCGACTACGATCCGGGCGACGCCGACTTCGAGATCGTCGGCGACCTCAACGACCAGCAGCGCGACGCGCTGACCGACCTGCGCGACACCATCGCGCACTGGGACGGCACCGGAATCCAGGGCGCGCTGGACTTCGCGGTGTACGACCTGCTCGACCGGCTCACCGCCTACCCCGTCCAGGATCAGAGCAAGTGGACCGACGCGAAGGGCAACGTGCTGCCAGACGCCTTCCTGCTGCCCGACGGCTCGACGCCGGTCGACCTGGCCTACGCCGTCCACTCCGACATCGGCGACGGCTACCTCCACGCCGTCGACGCCCGCACCAATCGCGAGGTCGGCGAGGGGTACGAACTGGAGGAGGGCGACGTGATCAAGATCGTAAGTACGAATTAACCGCATTCGAGCGGCTGTTTCTCGCTCGACGCCGATTACCGGTGCCAGTAGACCTCGGTCGCCCGGTGTCGGGAGTTGTAGGCGTCCAGTCCGTCGCCGAGCACGCCGGTCAGGTGGAGATCGTCGTACAGCGTCGAGTGCATGTAATCGAGAAACGTGATCGTCATCACGAGATCGCCGTCCTCCCGCAGGATCGTCGCGACGCCCGTGTAGGCGTGCTTGTGGCGGGTGTCGCTGACGAAGTTCGCGACGACCGGCGCGGTCGCCTCGTGGGCCGGGACGGCGTGGAGCGACTCGGCGGAGCGTCGGGTCAGCTCCGTACAGAACAGACCGGTCGCCTCGCCCGACTCCAGAGCCTCGAAGCCGACCGGCGACTCGAAGTGCTTCCGGAGGTCGACCGTCCCGAACAGAACGTTGTCCTCGATCGACCCGGCGACGTACCGGGGCTTGTCGTAGCTGCTGTGCTCGCGGAACGCCGCCCGCAGCGCCGTGACGAGGCGCTCGGGATCCGCGGGATCGGCGCCGACGAACGCGCCGACGGTCTCGGCGTCGGCGTAGTCGTACCCGTCGCGGGTCGCGCCGGTCGCGAAGGGGCTGACGTCGGCGTCGTCGATCCGATCGAAGAACTCGTCGAACTTTGCCCCTTCGACGACGAACTCGCCCGCCCGGAGCGCCGGGACGTCCCTGACTAACTCCTCGACGGGACCGCCCGCGAGCCCGTACTCGGCGTCGACCGCGGCGCCCTCCTCGGGCGCGGTGTCGGTCACCGAGCGCTCGGCGAGAACGTCCTCGCCGTCTACCACTGCGACGGTGTCGCCCGACAGCTCGACGGCGTACTCGTCCAGCTCGGCACGGTAGTCGTCGACGCGCATGTACCGGGCGATCAGCGGCCGGAGGTCCTGCTCCGTCACGTTCGTCCCGGTGACGACGCCGTAGCCGACCTGCGTGTTGTACAGCGCCTTGCCGCTGCCGACGGTGACCGCGCCGCCGCCGAGCAGCTTGAGGAGTTTGCGCCGGTTCACGGTCGCCACCTCGCGGCGACGCCGCTGTTCGGGGCTGTCGATTTCCCGCGTCCGCCCTCAGATCGTTTCGTCATGAATCTCGAAGCGAGCGTCGTGGTCGCGCTGTTGTACTGAGATGATCCGCCGTTCCGATAAATGCTTTCTCCTCGCCGCTGGCGGTGAGAGAGCGGGCTCCGAACGAGTCGCTCAGTCGTCGGTGCCGGTCGGCGCGCCCCCCTCGAGTTGGTCCGTCGATTCGGACCGCTTCCCCTCCCCCCAGTCGACGATGCGGCTCGCGCCGCGGACGCTGGCGACCGCCAGCACCACCCCGGCGACGACGTCGAGCAGCCAGTGGATACCCAGAACCATCGTCGAGAGCACGACGCAGGTCGCGACGACCGTCGCGATCTGGAACCACCGCGGGTACGCCTCCCGTGAGCGGTAGGCCATGATCGCGGCGGCCACCGCCAGCGAGGTGTGCAGCGACGGGAACACGTTCGTGTTCGCCGACACCGCCGCCGTCAGGTCCTGCGTCTGGGGGTAGAGCTCGTACATCGGCTCGGAGACGGCGCCGGACACCCACACTCGCGGGCCCTTCGCGATGAACAGCGTGTAACAGAGCGTGCCGATGAAGTAGTTGAGCAGGTACGCCATCAGCAGCTCCTTGAGGTGACGCCGCGAGGGCAACAGGAAGTACGCGAACAGGGGGAAGATCAGCAGGAACGGGAACCCGAACATGTACATCACCGAGAAGAAGTCGTAGGTCGCGTTCGGGGTCAGGTCCTGGAGGTGGGCGACGAACAGCCCCTCGATCGCGTACAGCTCGTCGGTGATGTTCCAGTTCAGCGACTCGGAGACGCGCAAGCTGAGGCCGTGGGTCGCGCGCTTGGCGATGAAGAACAGCGCCGTCGCCGCCAGATACGGTGCGACGTCCGCGAGCCGGACGTCTATCCCGGCGCGGGTTCGGCGGAGCTGTTGGGCGTCGATACAGATCGCGGCGGTCACCGCGAGGCTGCCGACGACGACCAGCGCGGTGACGAGCAGGGCGTTCAGTAGTGCCATCGTTGGGTGCCTCTCTGAGGTTTACGGGCGAGTTCGTACGGCCGCAGTCGCGCCGCGGACCAGACGGCTGCGCGATCGGACGGCGACGGCCGCCGGAACTCGCCGGATCACGTCCGTATGTCCTCTGGCTGAGGTATAATATCACCGGACTCTGGAGATCGGACGGACGTCTCCGGTCCGGGATCGACGGCCGGCGCCGCGGACGTTGGGCGGACCGGCCGCGTCATCCCAGCGGCTGCCACCACACCGCGGCCACGAGCACGGCCAGGAACACGTAGCTACCTCGTATCAGCAGCATCGTCGCGATCTCGGAGTCGGCCCGGCGCGCGATCGCGGCAACGGCGGCGAAGGCGAGCGCGGCGAGCGCGCTCCCGGTCGGGAACGGCCCGAGGGCGGCGAGCGCGACCACCAGCGCCAGCGCCGACAGCATCAGCCCGTAGGCGACCGTCCAGGCCCGGTCGGGACCGACGGCGACCGCGACGGTTCGCTTTCGGATCGACCGGTCGTAGTCGTAGTCCTGGGCGTCGTCGATCACCTTCACGCCCGAGAGCAAGGCCAGAAAGACGACCGCGAACGCGACCGGCCGCGCGGCGAGCGCGCCGGCCTGCGCGTAGTAGCCGCCGAGTATCGACAGCGCGACGCCGGCGGGGTAGCCCGACGTCGCGGTGACCGGGTTCGTGTCGAGCTGGGGCGCGTGGTGGTACGCGATGAGCCAGCACGGAACGGTCAACAGCGCCGCGCCGGCGCCGACGACGAGCCACAGGGCGGCGGTGCAGACGGCGAACAGCGTCGTCGATCCCGCGAGCGCGTAGCGACAGCCCGCCGCGGTCAGCGGGTGGTCGTCGTCCTCGCCGCGGCCGTAGAAGTCGACGTACCCGTCCTTGACGTGGGCGGTGTACACCGCGGCGAAGATGGCGACGGCGTGGAGCGCTCCCGGTAGCGGGTCGAACCCACCGGCGAGGATCGCCCCGAACAGCGACGCCGCGACCGGCGGCAACATGAAGACGGGATGAACCTGCGATCCCAGCGCCGCCAGCGCCGCGCGCGGGCCGGCGCCGTGCCGTGCGATGCTCATACGTACGCATAGACCTGTCAGCGCATAATGGTCCGGGGCGCCAGCGGCGTCGCGCCGGACGACGCGCGAGCGCCCCGTCGCTGCGCTCACCGTTTATAGTCTCGCCGTCCGTTAGTACAGCGTAGTGAGTTACCCGGACAGCCCGGCCGACACGGCGGACATACTCCTCGTCGAGGACAACCCCGGCGACGTACGTCTCACCGAGGAGGCGTTCAGAGAAGGGCAGATCAAGAACACGCTTCACGTCGTCAACGACGGCGTCGGCGCCATGGAGTTTCTCCGCCGACACGGCGAGTACGCCGACGCGCCGCGGCCCGACATCGTGCTGCTCGATCTCAACCTGCCGCGGAAGGACGGCGACGAGGTGCTCGACGAAATCCGCGACGACTCCGACCTCGAAGCGATCCCGGTCGTCGTACTGACGAGCTCGGAGGCACAGGAGGATATCGTCCAGTCGTACGAACTGCAGGCGAACGCGTTCCTCACGAAGCCGGTCGACCCCGAGGAGTTCATCGAGGTCGTCCGGACGTTTCAGGAGTTCTGGCTCTCGGTCGTCCGGCTGCCGCCCGAGGACGGGACCTGATCGGCCGTCAATCGATCCGACGGGTCGCGTCCCGCATGATCTCGATGGCCTCTTTCAGCTCCTCCATCCCCGTCGCGTAGGAGATCCGCGCGTACCCCTCGCCGCGGACGCCGAAGGCGTCGCCCGGCACGACGACGACGCTGCTGTCGATCACCTCGTCGACCCAGCCGTCGGGCACTTTCGGCATCGCGTAGAACGCGCCCTTCGGCGTCGGCACGTCCAGGCCAGCCTCGGCCAGCCCGTCGAGCAGCACGTCCCGGCGCTCCTCGAAGGCGGCCGCCATCTCGCCGACCCGATCCTGCGGGCCGGTCAGGGCCGCCTCGGCGGCGAACTGCGCCGGCGCGCTCGCGCAGGCCTGCATGTACTGGTGGACCCGGAGCATCCGCTCGATCCGGCGGTTCGAGGCCTGCACCCAGCCCAGCCGCCAGCCGGTCATCGAGTACGTCTTCGAGCAGGCGCCGACCGTGACCACCGAGTCCGTCTCGGCGTACTCCATCGGCGAATGGTGCTCGCCGTCGAACACGATGCGCTCGTACACCTCGTCGGAGATACAGACGACGTCGTTCTCGTCGGCGATCCGGGCGAACTCCCGGATGTCGTCCTCGCTGGCGACCGCGCCAGTCGGATTCGACGGGCTGTTGACGACGAACGCCGCGGTGTCGTCGGTGATCGCGTCCTCGACCGTAGCGGGATCGAGCGTCAGATCCTCGCGCAGTTCGACCGGCTTCGGGACGCCGTCGGCCAGCCGCGTGAGGGCGTCGTAGGAGACGAAGCCGGGATCGGGGAAGATCACTTCCTCGCCGGGATCGACGTGGGCCTCGATCGCGAGGTGCAGCGCCTCGCTGCCGCCCGCGGTGGCGATCACGTCGCCCGGATCGACCTCGACGCCCTGGTCGCGGGCGTACTTCTCGGCGATCGCCTCGCGTAAGCTCTCGATCCCCTTGTTCCCGGTGTAGCCGTCGGCCAGCCCCTCGGCGATCGCCTCGGTGGCGGCCTCGCGGGCGTGGGCCGGGGTCGGGAAGTCGGGCTGGCCCAGCCCGAGGTTGATCGCGTCCTCGCCCGCGGCCTCGAACACCTCGCGGATGCCGCTGATCGACACGCCTTCGACGCGCCGCGCGAACTCTGTCATACCCCAACGAGCGCGGCGGGCGCGGATAATTTTGGTGGTTGGTGCCGGTGCGTCACGGCCGGTGCCGGGAGCGACCGCGCGACGCTTGGACCGTCTCCGGGCTATCGGATCTGGCGACGGGCGGCCGTTTAACCGCTCGGAGAGCATAACGGTAGCACCGAAGGACAGATGCGTAACCTCCGAGATATCAGGGGGATCCATCCGCGAGATCTCACGCGCCGTCAACGGCTGTTACTGCTCTTCGTGATCGGTTTAGCGACTGTCGTTCTCTTTTACACGGCCGTCTACAACTGGGGGATGCGAGCGCTCGAAAACCGTCCCCAGTCCGTCTTCCGGTCGTTCCAGACCGTGGTCGAGACGATGACGACGACGGGGTACGGGGCGGACTCGCCGTGGACGACGCCGGTGATGAACGTCCTGATGGTGAGCATCCAGTTGACCGGCGTCATCATCGGCTTCGTCACGCTGCGCGTCCTTGTCATCCCGCTGTTCGAGCGGACGCCGCTAAACCTCGACGACCGACTCACGTCCAAGAACGGCCACGTCGTCATCGCTGAGTACCAGCGCGACACCGACCTGCTGCTCGACGAACTCGAGGAGCTCGACGTCGGTTACGTCCTCGTCGAGTCGAACGAGGAGGAGGCAAAGCGCCTCTCGGACGACGGCTACCAGGCCATCAACGGCGACCCAGAGAGCCCGGACGACCTCGACCGCGCTTCGATCGAACGAGCGTCGCTGCTCATTACCGACGCCGGCGACAGGACCGCGAGCATCGTCCTGACGGCGCTGGAAGCCAACGAGGATCTGCGAGTGATCAGTTTCACGGAATCGACGCGCCGCAAAGCGGCGCTCGCGGAGGTCGGCGTCCACCGGAGCGTCGCCCCGCACGCGCTGATCGGTCGGCGACTGGCGGAGAAAGCGACCACGCCGATCGCCGTCGGCGCACAGTCGGCCGAAAACGAAGTCGACGTTCGCGAGATACTCGTCCGGCGGGACAGCCCGCTCCACGGCGTTCGCGTGCACGAATCGCCGGTCGCGAACCACCCGAACCTGACGCTGGTCGCCGGCTGGTTCGACGGCGAGTTGCACGTGCCGCCCTCGTCCGACGATACGCTCACGCCCAACGCCGTGCTGGTCGTCGCGGGTCCCGAGCGCGAACTGGAGGCGGTCGCGAACGAGGTCGCAGGGACTCGATCGCAACGCGTCTCGACGCCTTCGAAGGTCGTCGTCGCCGGCATCGGCGAGGGGGGCACCGCGGCGGTCGAAGCGCTTCCCGACGACGTCCCGGTGGTGACGATCGACGAGGCGGCGGAGCGCGGCCCCGACGTCGTCGGCGACGTCACCGAACCGCAGACGTTCCGCGACGCCGGCCTCGACGACGCTTCGGCGCTGATCGTCACCGTCGACGACGATTCGACCGCGCTCCTGACCGTCGCCATCGCCCGCTCGCTGTCCAGCGAGGTGGAGATTCTCGCACGCGTCACCGACGGGGAGAAGGCGCGGGCGGCGTTCCGGGCCGGCGCCGACTACGTCCTCTCAATCCAGCGCGTGTCGGCCCGGCTGGTGGCGGCGGAGGTCCACGGCGAACGAACCGTGAACCCGACGGGGCAGATCCGGCTCATCCGGGCCGACGCGGCGCCGTTCGCCGGAGAGTCGCTGTCCGACGTGCGCCGGGACGCCGAACGAGGATGGAACGTCCGGGAACGAGGCTGGACCGTCGTGGGCGTCTCGCGCGGCGGCGCCATCCGCACCGACGAAGGAACCACCATCGAGGCCGACGACGAGGTGTTGGTCGCGGGGAGCGACGACGCGATTCAGCAGTTCGAGCGAACGGTCGACGCGTCGTGACCGAACGGCGATCCTACTGGAACATCCGGATCGGCTGGGCCTGGGAGCTCTCGTCGGTGGCGGCCTGCTGCATCCGGCGGGCGAGCTCCTCTTTCTGTGCGCGGATCTCCTCGGCGTGATCGATCAGCTCCGAGACGTCGGCGTCGACGCCCGCGAGCGGCCCGATCCCGCGCTCGATCAGCGTCGCGGCGGCCTCGGGGTCGGGAAACTGCGGGTCGCTCTCGACGACCAGTCCGATCCCGTCGACGCCCGCCTCGGCGGCGCGTTCGAGCAGCGCGCCGGTCGGCCCGGCGACGGCGCCGTTCTCGCTGGGCGGCGCGATGTCGAGGTCCTCCAGTCGCTCGCCGGCCGAGTCGGTCGTCGCGACGCCGAACACCGGCGTCTCGTCGTCCTCCGTCTGGCCGGGGTAGCCGCTCAGGTACAGCGGCAGCGCGCCTTCGGTCTCGATCCAGTCCGTGACGCAGTCCGCAAAGCCCGGCGCTGCAGACGCCGACACCGGCACGTCGCTCTGGAGCGCCACCAGATCGCGCTCGTCGTCGGCGTACAGCCGCACCGCCGGGCGAACGATGCGGTCGCCCTCGCGGTAGACGCCGACGCCGGGCAGCCCGTCGCAGTGGACGCTCGCGTAGTAGGTCATGTCGAACGTCTCGACGAGATGGTCGGTCGCGAGCTTCCCGACCAGCCCGAGGCCCGGCAGCCCCTCGACCAGCGTCGGCTCCTCCAGGTCCACGTCGGCGCGGCGCTCGATTCGTGCCATGCCACCACGTTGCACTGCAGCCCGCTTAAGCGCCGCGGCGGCGACGACATCCACACTGCGCCGTCCGCCGCGCTCCGTCCACACTGCGCCGTCCGCCGCGCTCCGAAACCCCCAAGCGGCCGCCGCGCGAAGCCGGCGCCAATGGAACCTCTGAAGCGGTACCGACCGCTGATCGACGACTTCGAGGCGTTTCTCGACGCCTGCGAGCGGCCGCTCTCCTCGGCGGTGCGGGTCAACACGATCAAGGCCGACGTCGACCAGGTGCGAGCGGCGTTCGACGAGGCCGGCGTGGGCTACGAGGCCGCCGACTGGAACGAGCGCGTGCTCACGCTCGACACCGACAGCCCCGGGACGACCTGGCCGTCGATGCACGGCTGGATCCACGGCCAGGAGGAGGTCTCGGCGCTCCCACCGATCGTGCTCGATCCTCAGCCCGGCGAGCGCGTCTGGGACGCCGCCGCGGCGCCGGGCAGCAAGACCAGCCAGCTCGCCGCCCTGATGGACGATCGCGGGCTGCTGGTCGCCAACGACAACAACCTCGGGCGGCTGTCGGCGCTGCGGTTCAACGCCGAGCGCCTCGGCGTCACGAACGTCGCCGTCACCAACCAGGACGCCCGGAACTTCTCGCTGAAGCCGTTCGGCTCGGCTGACGACGCCGACGACGAGCGGCGCGTCGAGGCGTTCGACCGCGCGCTCGTCGACGCGCCCTGCACCTGCGAGGGCACCATCAGAAAGAACCCCGACGTGCTCGACGAGTGGTCGCTGGACCACGTCTCCAGCGTCGCGGGCGTCCAGAAGGGGATCCTCACGCGAGCGATTCAGGCGACGAAGCCGGGCGGCAAGATCGTCTACTCTACCTGTACGTTCGCGCCCGAGGAGAACGAGGCGGTGCTCGATCACGTCCTCGACATGGAGGACTGTCGCGTCGTCGAACAGGACGTGCCGATGGACCACGCGCCCGGCGTCACGGAGTGGGAAGGCGAGTCCTACGATCCGAGCGTCGCGAAGGCAGCGCGGATCTATCCCCACCACAACGACACTGGCGGATTCTTCTGCGCGACGCTGGAGGTGGGCACATGAGCGACGACGGTGCGGCCGCTGGCGACGCCGAAGACACAGCGGCGTCCGGCGGCGACGACCTGCGCGGGAACGTCGGCCGACGCTTCGCCCGCCTGCCCGCGACCGCGGCCGACCGGGAGGTCGAGGGACGGGCCACCCGCGAAGAGGTGCTCGACTGGTGGGAGATGCGCTTCGGCGTCGAGCCGGCGGCGTTCGACGAGTACACGTTCTGGGAGAAGGGCGCCGGCAAGATCTGGGCGCTCGCGGGCGACGTCGTCTCGCCGATCGAGGTCGAGGCGATCGGGATGAAGGTCCTGCGCACGCGCCAGGAGCACTGGAAACCGACCACCGACGCCGTCCAGCGGTTCGGGCGCGACGCGACGAAGAACGTGATCGAGCTCGACGCCGATCAGGCGCGGGCCTTCGCCGCCGGCGAGGATCTCGAACCGGACTGGGACGGCGACTGGGGCTACCTGATCGCCGCCCACGAGATCGCCGGCGGCGTCGAGCCGATCGGCGTCGGCCTGTTCACCCACGGCACGCTGCGCTCGATGGTGCCGAAGGGGCGCCAGCGGGACCTCTGAATCCCGGAGCTTCGTAGCTATTTTCGTCGATCCACCGCCGCCGAGGGGTTCGGAGGACGGTGCGGTGGTGCTCGAATGCGGACGGAGATCGAGGTAGCGCGATGTGCCGGCGGAGGCCGACATTTATACCAAAAGGAGCGGCGAGGCCGGGCCATGTTCGACTCGCCGGTCGACGCGTGGTACGTCTGGATCGGGCTGTCCCTGCTCGGTGCGGCGCTCGTGGGCATCGTGACGCAACTCCCCGACGCGCCGCCGCCGGACGCCGCCGGGCCGGCGAACGCGGTCGACGCCGTCGCGGGCGGGCGTCACGCGGGGACCGGAACGTACCCGCTCTCGGCCGACGCGGTCCGGATCGAGCCCCATCGAATCGGCGTTCGGACCGACGACGAGACTGCGTTCGAGACGCTCGCGTACGGCCCGGTGACCCCCGTCAGAGAGGGCACCCTGCTCTGGGAGGTGCTCCAGGGTGCGCGCCCGGACCACGTGTTCGAGTCGCCCGATGGGTTCGCACGCGCGATCGAGCGCGCCGCGGAGCGCGAGCGGACCTGGCGGTCGGATCCCGGCGCGCTCGACGTTCGGACGGTGAGCTGGACGGACGCCGACGCGACGCTGGTGGGTGCGTAGATGCGAGAAAGTCGCGGCGCCGTCCTGCCGATTCCCGCGCTGATCGCCGCGGCCGTCGTCTGTCTCTCGCTCTCCGTGTACGCGACGACGCTGCACGACCGCGATCCGGGCCCCGAGCGCAGCGTGATCCGGCCGGCGACCGCCGACGCGCTCGAAGCCGCCAGCGAGTCGGGGATCGTCGAGCCCTCGCGACTCGACGACGCGCTCGCGACGATTCCCGAGGGATACGAGGCGAATCTCACGGTACGGGCCGAGGGCGAACGCCGAAGTGTCGGTCCCGCTCCTCCCGGCGACGCGTCGAGCGGCGACGCCGAGGTCCGGACGCGCGTCGTCACGATTCGCGTCGGACAGGGGCAGTTTCGGCCCGGCGAGTTCGAGGTGATCCTGTGGTCGTGAGTCCCGACCGCGGCGTCAGCACGGTGCTCGACGTCGTGACGTGCCTGCTGCTCGTGACCGCGGCCGTCGGCGTCCACGTCGCCGGCCAGCCGAGCCAATCGGCACTCGCGGAGGAGAACGAGGCCGCCGCGGTCGCGGACGTGCTGACGACCAGCACGGCACAGGTCGAGTACTCGGTGCGCCCCGAGTCGACGGGCGAGCGCGCGCCGGCGTACCCGGACGCCTCGGCGGCGGCCTACCGGCGCTCCGCCCACGGGACGCTCGGCGAACTGCTGGCCGCCGCTACGGTCGCAGATACGCGCGTCGACGGGCAGCGAGTGTTTCCGCACGTCGAGTTCCGGGAACGGGTCGCTGCCGCGACGGCCGACCGACTGGGCGCGATCGACGACCGGATTCGCGTCGTCGCGCGCTGGGCGCCGTACCCGAACTCGTCGATCAACGGCACCGTCGCGGTCGGCCCCCGCCCGCCGCCGGATGCCGACGTCGAGGCCGCGACGACATCGGTCTCGGTGGTCGAACAGTGCCCGGAGGACCGCCTCGCGAGTAGAGCCTACCAGCACGGTTTCGGTGGGCTCACGCGGGTGTTCGCCGAGTGCACCGTCGAGAGCTGGTTCCCGGCAGCCGAGACGCGGACCGCACTGGGCGGGCAGCCGCCGTTACCCGCGATCGTCGAGCACAGGTACCGCCGGGCCGCCGCGGCGATCGACGTCGATCTCGACGGCGCGGCCGCTGCCGGCGACGCCGCTCGGGCCAACGAGCGTCTGATCGATCGCCTGTCGAATCGGTTCGACGCCGACGTCAGAGACCGATACGACCACCCCGAGCGCGCCGCCGAAGCGAGTTCGGTCGACCGGGTCGAGATCACGGTACGGGCGTGGTGACGATGCGGTTGCGAGACACGGACGCCGGCCCCCGGATCCGGCTGGCCGACGACGACCGCGGCCGCGTTCCCTTCGCACTGCTGGGCGTCCTGCTGCTCGTCGGCAGCGTCACCTGGACCGTCGCGCTGGCCCAGCGCGGCCCCCCGCAGGTCGACGCCGACGCCGAGGCCGCGCTGGACCGGGGCGAGAGCATCGTCCGAACGGAGCTCCGGCAGGCCGTCGCGCGGGCCGGCGCGAACGCCGCGCGCGAGCCAGTCGTCGAGCGAGCCAACACGTCGTTCGGACGAGCGCTGTCTGCGGAGACGCCGTTCCGTGACGCCTTCAGGGTGCGAGCGTATCGGCAGGCCACCGCGGCGCTCCGGGGCGTCGACGTCTCGGTCGGCGACGTCAGCGTCGCCGCCGAACTGCCGCCGATCGAGGACGCCGCCTCGATGCGGGACGCGATCGAGCGCGTCCGCGTCACCGAGCCGGGCGACGGCGTCGTCCGGGTCCGATTCGAGAACGTCACGCTGACCGCGAGCGCGAACGGGCGACGGATCGACCGGTCGAACCAAGCGGTGACCGTCACCGTCGCGACGCCGACGCTGTCGCTCCACGAGCGCGCAGAGCGGTTTCAGAGGCAACTCGACAGGGGCGCACTGAAGGGCCCGGGGTTCGGCCGGCGCGTCGCCGCACGCCTGTACGCCGTCGCCTGGGCTCGCGGATACGCCCAGTACGCCGGCGCGCCGATCGAGAACGTCGTCGCGAACCGCTACGTCGAGCTGAGCGCCAACTCGGCGCTGCTCCAGACCCAGCGCGCGACGATCGGAATCAGCGACCCCGCCGGTCGCGAGGCGGCGGGCCGGGCCACGGCGCGACTCGGCGCGCGGGAACTGCTCGACGGCGCGGGGTACGACGGCGAGCGATGGGTCGACGGACTGCTGGGGGAACATCCCGCGCCGGTCGACGGCGGCGGGCCGATCGCCGAGGCGGCCGGCGAGGGTCAGGAGGCCGGCCGAGGCGAGGAGACGACCGTCGGCGTCGATCGATCGGCCGACACCGCACTCTACGAGCTTTCGGCCGGTCGTGACGGCGACGCGCTCGACGCCGTCGTCGACGACGTGTACGAGACCGACGCGAAGCGGATCGTCGAGACGGAACTGGTCGGCGACGGCGGACGGGTCGACCCGCCCGGCACGGGTCCGTACTGGACGAAGCTCGACAGCTCCGCCGAGGTCGCGTCGGTGAACGTCTCGCAGTCCGGAGGAGCTACCCCGGACCTCCCCTCCGGCTGGGACGAGTACGCCGCGCACGCTCGCGAAGTCGACCGAACGGTGACGGCGAGCGCCACGTGGCTCCACCTGAACGGGACGCTCCGCACCACGAGAGAGACGTGGACCGAGCGCTACCGCGTCGGCGTCGCGGTCGGCGGCGACCCCGCCGACAGCGACGTCGCGCCGAGCGGGAACGTCCGTCGGCTCTACCGGCCAGGCGGCCCGGCCGGCGGACCGAATCTCGACGGCGTCCCGGAGGAAGCCGTCAGGCGGCTGGTCACGGAAGAAGGCGGTCCGGACGCCGTCGCGAGAGCGGCCGTCGAGGAGGGCCTCGGCGACGAGTCGGTCACGGTCGATCGGTCGCCGCCGAAAGACGTCTCGGCGTGGCTCTATCGGGATCTCGTCGATCTGCGGGAGTCGACGCGCGACGTGACCGTCACCGTCGACCGGGGTCGCATCGCGACGGACGCGAACCCGGCCGCGGCCCTCGAATCGAAGATCCGCGATCGGATCGACGCCGAAGCCGGGCGACGGCGAAGTTACGACAGCGTCGCCGACAAGGCCCGCGTCGCCGCACGGATCGCGTATCTCGAACGGCTCGCCGCGACGCTGAACGAGACCGCGACGCACGTCGAGCAGACGAGCAACGGCATCGAGCAGAAAGTCGACGGTACGGGCGCCGCGGCGGCCGACCAGCTGGGGAAGCTAGTCGATCTGCGGAACGATGTCGGACCGGCCGAGCCGCGCTCGACCGACGCGGCGGCGCCGGCCGGCTCGCTCCGTCTGAGCGTCGACGGGGCGCCGCCGTATCTGACGCTAGCATCGGTCGACCGGTCGCAGGTGTCGGCGCTTCCCGAGGGCACGACGTACCATCCCCTCGTCGCGAAGAACACCAACGTGTTCGCGATGCCGTACGACTCGGACCCCGGCGGCGTCACCGATCGCGTGTTCGGCGAGAACGGGTCGGTCGGACTGCGACAGGGCGCGCGAGCGCTCGCGGCGGCCGACGACGTCGACGGGATGGCCGCCGAGGCGATCGAGAGCGGCGAACTCGCCGAGAGCCGGCGAGAACTGCGCGAGGAGGTCGCCGGCTCGAACCGGGTACTCCGGTCGACGGCTCTCGAAGAGCTCCGGCAGGCGACCGCGCTCGATCACAGGGAACGCGTCGTGGTCGTCGACCGCGCGCTCGGGCGCTGGGGAGCGCCGGGTGACCGCGCGCTCGCGCTGGTCGAAGGCCCCGCGGCCGAAGCGATCGCACGGACAGCCGCCGAGCGCGGCGACACACCGGACACCGACAAATTCCGGGACCAGCTCCGGTCGCGGCTGCTGGTCGAACTCTCCGACACCGCCGAATCCGAGGCCGTTCGACTCCCCGGCGGCGTCGTCGGCCCCGCGATCGAAGAGACCCAGCGCACGGCCAAGTCGATGACCGAGGACGCGATTCTGCGAGCGCAGCGGAACGTCACGGAGCGGGTCGAAAGACGGATCCGAGAGCGGATCGCGGTGAACGCCACGGACGCTCCGGCGGGCGTTCCGGTCACGCCGGTGCCGGGATACTGGTACGCCACCGCGAACGTCTGGCAGATATCGGTCGCCGGCGAGTACGCGAACTTCCGAATCGACGCCTGGCAGGGGACGCCCGTGGGACGGGGCGCCGTCGACGGGACGACCTCGTACGTCCGCGACGGCGGAAACGTTTCGGCGGATCTGGACGGCGACAGCGCCCCGGAACGGCTCGGTCGCTCGACGCGCGTGTCGTTCAGCGCCGAAACGACCGTGCTGGTCGTCGTCCCGCCCGGAAAGAACGGCGTCGGCGACGTCGACGGCCAGCGAACCGAGCGGTCGGCGGGCTGGCCCGATCCCGGCGTCGCGAGCGCCGAGTAACAACCCATATTGGCCGGCGCGCACTCCCCTTCGACATGATCCACGAGCAGCGGACCAACCTCGACGGACTGTCGCCCGCCGGGCTGCGCGAGGAGTACGACGCGGACCTGCGGGCGGTGATCGACGATCGCGGCGTCGACGCCGTCGTCGCCGAGACCGACCTCGACCGCGAGACCGTCGCCGCGCTGACCGAGGGCGAATCGCCCGAGATTTCGGTGGCCGACGCCGCGGCGGTTCAGGCGCTGGACGACGACGCGCCCGACGCCGACACGATCGTCGAGATGGCCTGGGAGCACCTGCTGCTGGGGATGTCCTCGGCCGTGCTCGACGTCGAGACGCTGGCGAGCGAGGTCGACGCCGAGCTATCCGCGAAGGAGATCCAGCAGAAACTGGAGCGTCGCGCCTCGGCGACGCTCGACGAGTTCGTCGCGATCGAGCACCCGATCGTCGACAGGCAGTACTAGCGCCGACCGAAAGAGGGAGTTAGGAAGAGGCGCGAACCGGTAGCATGCGCGTCGCAATTCTGGGCTGTGGCTACGTCGGCGTCGAACTCGGGCGGCAGCTGACGGCGGCCGGCCACGAGGCGATCGGCGTCAGGCGATCGGACGACGGCGTCGCGACGATCGAGGCCGCGGGGTTCGAGGCCGTGCAGGCAGACATCACCGACGACGAGTCGCTGGCGGCAGTGCCTGATGCCGACGCGGTCGTCTTCGCGGCGAGTTCGGGCGGTCGCGGCGCCGCGGCGGCCCGCGAGGTGTACGTCGACGGGCTCCGGACCGCGATCGATCACTTCGGCGCCCGCGAGGATTCTCCAGACCAGCTCGTCTACACGTCGAGCACCGGCGTCTACGGCGACCACGACGGCGCGTTCGTCGACGAGTCGACGCCGATCGAGCCGACCACCGAGAAGACCGAGGTGCTGGCCGAAGCCGAGCGTCTGGCCCGCGAGCGGTCGGCCGACCGCGGGATCGACGGCACGGTCGCGAGGTTTTCCGGGCTGTACGGGCCGGATCGCTATCGGCTGGACCGGTATCTCGACGGGCCGGTGACCGAGGGATACCTGAACATGGTCCACCGCGACGACGCCGCCGGCGCCGTCCGATACCTGCTCGCCGAGGACCTGGCCCGCGACGACGTCGTGCTCGTCTCGGACGACGAGCCGGCGCCGAAGTGGGACTTTGCGGACTGGCTGGCAGAGCAGTGCGGCGAGCCAGCGCCGCCCAAGCGGACCAAGGCCGAGCGGCTGGAGGAACCGGACCTCTCCGAGGCGGGGCGACGCCGCATCCGGACCAGCAAGCGCTGCTCGAACGACCGGCTCCGAGAACTTGGGTACGAGCTCGCATATCCGACGTACCGGGAGGGCTACCGGGCGGCGATCGATGCCTACCGCGGCGCGTCCGCCTGACACCGATGCGGACTGCGGCTCGGGCCCCCTGCGCTCCCCCGATCTGCCGATCGAACGGGAGATTTTTCGACGGACGCCGGCCGCAGTCGCAGAGATTCTAACTTCCACCCCTCGCTCGGGCGAACATTCTTAGCCGATGGGTGTCTCACAACGCATATGCGGTCTCCAGTCGCCCAGCGGGGCGTCGTCGACGACGCGCTCCGGGCGGTCGGGCCCGACCTCACGCTACTGGCCGGCGGCGTCGCCGCCGTCGTGCTGCTGGCGGTGCTGTGGCTCGCCGTCCAGTGGCTGCGACGGCCCCCGGGCGTCCACTTTCAGCGCATGCTCGGCGATCACGACCGGATCGCCGTGCTCATGCACCCGAACCCTGACCCGGACGCGATGTCGTGTGCGCTGGCGGTCGCCGCCATCGCCGACACCGTCGACACCGAGACGCGGCTGTGTTACCCCGGCCAGATCCGCCACCAGGAGAACCGGGCGTTCAGAACCGTCCTGGAGCTGGAAGCCGAGCAGATCGACACCGCCGACGAGCTGGGCAACGATCCGGTCGTCCTGGTCGACCACAACACCGCGAGGGGGTTCCCCGGCGCGGCGGGGATCGATCCGATCGCGGTCGTCGACCACCACCCCGGCGACGGCGAGGGGGCCAGCTTCACCGACGTGCGGACGAACTACGGCGCCTGCGCGAGCATCCTCGCGGAGTACCTCGAAGCGGTCGGCGTCCGGCCGGTCGACGACGAGGACGCCGACGCCGCCCAGCCGCTGCCGTGGGAGGTCGCGACCGGGCTGCTGTACGGCATCCAGTCCGACACCAACCACCTGACGAAGGGCTGTACCGGCGCCGAGTTCTCCGCCGCGGCGTACCTGTTTCCCGGCATCGACGAGGGCGCGCTCGACCGGATCGCGAACCCGCAGGTCAGCGCCGAAACCCTGGAGATCAAGGCCCGCGCGATCCGCCAGCGCGAGGTCCGCGGATCGTTCGCGGTCGCGGCGGTCGGCGAGGTCTCGAACGTCGACGCCATCCCGCAGGCGGCCGACGAACTGCTCTACCTGGAGGGAATCACCGCGGTCGTCGTCTACGGGAAGTACGACGACAGCCTCCACCTCTCGGGGCGCTCGCGGGACGATCGGGTCCACATGGGCGACATCCTCTCGTCGGTCGTCGACGACATCCCGATGGCGTCGGCCGGCGGCCACGCCCGGATGGGCGGCGGCCAGATCTCGATCGCGCACATGCAGGGGATCGGCCCCTCGGAGGGGATGACCGAACACGAGTTCACCGAGCGACTGTTTGGCGCGCTATCCGGTGACATCTGACAGCGTTCCGGGGAGTTTTGTGCCCGGAGAGAGAACGACGGGTATGGGATATACGGTTCAGTACTACGATCTCGTGCTGGGCGCGGTCGGCGCGAGTCTGCTAGCCGGCGTCGGGGTCGGGGTCGCGACGAACCTTTCGGTCGCGCTGACGCTGGCCGCCGCGGGGCTGATCGCGATGGCGGCGATCTACCACGGGCTGTTCGTCAACGGGCCAGTCGACGGCGTCGACGACCTCTCGCAGGAAGCCGAACTGTTCGAGTGAGCGCGGTTGCGACGCTCGCCGCCCGAACCCGGCAGCCCTAAGGTCGACGCCCGATCCTATCGACACATGTCCGAGGTGTTCGTCGCGTGGTAGAGGTGCTCTTGATCGCGGGCGTACTCGTCGCGGGGTTCGTCGGCTTCAACATCGGCGGCTCCTCGACGGGCGTCGCGTTCGGGCCGGCCGTCGGCGCCGGGTTGTTGCGAAAGGTCACCGCCGGCGCGCTGATGAGCGTCTTCGTGCTACTGGGCGGCTGGACCGTCGGCCGGAACGTCGTCGAGACGATGGGCGGCCAGATCGTCCCGTCGGAGTACTTCACGCTCCCCGCGAGCGTCGCCATCCTGCTGTTCATCGGGCTGGGGATGCTCGTCGCCAACGTCTACGGCGTCCCCGTCTCGACGTCGATGACCGCCGTCGGCGCCATCGCCGGGCTGGGGCTGGCCGTCGGCGATCTGAACTTCGAGGAGATGGGTCGGATCGTGCTGTGGTGGATCGTCGCCCCCGTCCTCGCGTTCTGGATCGGCGGCGTGATCGGCCGCTACCTCTACCCGCATCTGGAAGCTCGCTTCGCGGTCGAGACGACGCCCGGCTCGCTGTTCGCGCTGGACCGCAGCGGCGCCGTGCCGCGCCCGGCGCTCGGCCCGAACACGACGCCCCGCGAGGTCGTCGGGAGCGCGCTCGTGGTCGCGATCGCCTGTTACATGGCGTTCTCGGCGGGCGCGAGCAACGTCGCCAACGCGGTGGCGCCGCTGGTCGGCAGCGAGGCCATCACGATGAACGCCGGCATCCTGCTGGGCGGCGTCGCGATCGGTCTGGGCGGCTTCACCATCGCGCGGCGGACGATGGACACCGTCGGCACCGACCTCACCGACCTGCCGATCCTGGCGGCGCTGATCGTCGCCGTCGTCTCCTCGACGATCACCACGTTCCTCTCCTACCTGGGGATCCCCGTGAGCCTCGCGCTGAGTTCGATCATGTGCATCGTCGGGCTCGGCTGGGGGCGGGCGACCCGCGTCGCGACGATCTCCGATACGATCACCGGCAAAAAGGAGGTCGACGTGTCGGTCCACGCGCTGACCGCCGACGAGGGCCGGGCGCCCGAGGAAGTCGAGCGCATCGGCGAGGAGGAGCCCGACGACCTGCGCGTCGGCGACCTGTACGACGCCGCGGCGACGGCCCGTGTCATCTCGCTGTGGATCTTCTCGCCGTCGGCCGCCGCGACGATTTCGTACCTGTTCTTCCGGGTCGTCGGCGTCTGAGCGTCGCGGCGCTGACTTCACAGTCGCGACAGTGGGTCGACTCCTCGCGGTCGCAGCGGCGTGTCGACGCCGCCGTGCGATCGTCGAGGCCGCGACCCGAACCAGCCGCACTTTTCCGCGACCGGCCCGTAACCGACGGCATGGCGACGAACGCGGGCACCTGGGCGTACCGCGACCGGTTCCACGAGTCGTTCGGGCGCACCTACTTCCGGCGGTTCGGCGACGGGCTGGCGTCGAGCATCGGCATCGGGACGTACCTCGGCGACCCGACCGACGAGGTCGACGAGCAGTACCACGAGGCGATCGTAACGGGGCTGGAACACGGCATCAACGCGGTCGACACCGCGATCAACTACCGGTGCCAGCGCAGCGAGCGCGTCGTCGGGCGCGCGCTCGACGACGCCGACGTCGAGCGGGAGGAAGTCGTGGTCGCGACGAAAGGCGGCTTCGTCCCCTTCGACGGCGAGCGCCCCGACGAGCCCGGCCGGTACGTTCGCGAGGAGTTCGTCGATCCCGGCATCGCGCCCCGCGACGCGCTGGTCCGGGGGAACCACTGCATCCATCCCGACTTCCTCGACGACCAGCTCGATCGCTCGCTGGAGAATCTCGGACTCGATACGATCGATCTCTACTACGTCCACAACCCGGAGGCACAGCTCGCAGAGCGCTCGCGCGAGGCCGTCTACGACCAGCTCGAAGCCGCGTTCGAGCGCCTGGAGGAGCGGGCCGCAGAGGGCGACATCGAGCGCTACGGCGTCGCGACGTGGAACTGCTTCCGGGTCCCCCGGGGCGCGGACGGTTACCTCTCGCTGCCCGAGGTCGTCTCCCGGGCGCGCGACGCGGCCGACGCCGCGGGCAACGCGGCGACGCACTTCCGGGCGATCCAGCTCCCGTTCAACGTCGTGATGGCCGACGCGTTCACCGTCGAAGCCCACGAGACGCCCGAGGGCGACAAGAGCGCGCTCCAGTTCGCCAACGACGCCGAACTCGACGTGTTCACGAGCGCCAGCATCGCGCAGGGCGAGCTCGCCGAGAGCCTGCCCGAGGAGGTCGCGGCGCGCCTACAGGGCGACACGACCGCCCAGCGTGCGATCAACTTCGCCCGGAGCGCGCCCGGCGTGACCTGTTCGCTGGTCGGGGCGAAGTCGGTCGCCCACGTCGAGGAGAACGTCGCGGCGGGAACGTTCGACCCGCTCGGCGCCGACGCGTTCGACGCCGTCTTCGAGTAGCTCTCGGATGGACCGCTCGTCGGGCTAGCGGAGCTCCTTCCACTCGCCGCCACACTCCGGACAGGCCCGGACGGTGCCGATCTCGCCCGGGTCGTTTTTCGTCTTGAGCGTCTTCTCGCAGTCCGCGCAGTTGACGCGCTCGTAGGTGTCCTTGAACAGGTCGCCGTCGCGCAGCGCCTTCCTGACGGATTTCATAATCGTGATAGATGTAACCAATCGGCAAAAAGGCACGGGTCGGCGGCTTCGACCCGTCGACTACCCGCACCGACAGCTTCGAAACGAGCGAAAATCGGCCGCTCGATGGTACAGCGCATCCCCTCGGTGGATTCGAACCGGGGAATTGAAACCTCGTGGCGCGAAACGCCGACCGTGAACGGTTCGAGCGACCGCAGGGGCCGGCTGTTCGGATCGCTGTGCGCGCTCGTCTTCCTCGTCAACTTCGCGCGGGTGGTGTTCGCACCGCTGGTCGAGCCGCTCCGGGCCGCGTTCGGACTCTCAGCCGGCGTCGCCGGGCTGGTCGTCACGCTGGCGTGGCTCGGCAGCGCGCTGCTGCGCTTGCCGACCGGCTACCTGCTGACGCGAGTCTCGCGCCAGCGCGTCGTGCTCGGCACCGGCGTCGTGCTGACGTTCGCGGCGACGTTCGCGGCGACGGCCCAGTCGGCCGTCGCGCTGGGCGCCGGGGCGCTTCTGCTGGGCCTCGCCAGCGGCGCGTACTTCGTCGCTGCCAACCCGCTGGTCAGCGAGCTGTTCCCGTCGCGCGTCGGCCGGGCCGTGGGCGTCCACGGCACCGCCAGCCAGCTCGCGGCCGTCGCCGCGCCGCTCGCGGTCGGCGCAGTGATCGCCCCGTGGTCGTGGCGAGCCGTGTTCGTCGCGCTCGCTATCGCCGGTGCCGTCGCGACCGCCGTGTTCTACGCGATCGCGCGCCGGGCGACGCTGCCCGCGGCCGGCGCGGCCGACCGCGACCTGCTCGGGGCGCTCCGGCGCCAGTGGCGGATCGTCCTCGCGGCGGTCGCGATCGTCGGCGCGACCGGGTTCGTCTGGAACGGCTTCTTCAACTTCTACGTCACCTACCTCGTCGAGACGAAGGCGTTCGGCGAGCTGCTGGCCCGCCGAATGCTGACGGTCGTGTTCGCCGCGGGTGTCCCGGCGTTCTGGCTGACCGGCCGGCTGGCCGATCGGGTGCCCTACGTCCCGCTGTTGCTCGCCATCCTGGGCGGCTTTATCGCCTGCCTGTTCGCGCTGACGGCCGTCCGAGCGACCGCGCTCGTCGTCGCGGTCAGCGTCGCCCTCGGGTACGTCATCCACAGCCTCTTTCCGGCGATCGACACCTACCTGCTCGCCTCGCTTCCCGACCGCCACCGTGCCAGCGCCTACGCCTTCTACAGCGCGAGCATGATGCTCGTCCAGGCCAGCGGCAGCGTCGTCGTCGGGACGATCCGGGACGCCGGCGTCGGCTTCGATCCCCTGTTCAGGGCGCTCGCGCTGGGGCTGACCGCCGTGCTCGCCGCGCTCGTCGCACTGTACGTTCTCGGTGCGCTCCCAACCGGGGCGCGAACGGCCTGAGCGTCCGACCGGGGCGCAAACGGCATGAGCGTCCGACCGGGGTGCGCCCAGCCTGAGCGTCCGCGAGGGCGGCGTGAGAACTCGGCCGGAAGCGCCGACGTTTTGGGCGTCCGGACCAAGCCAACTACGATGGAGTACGTCCAGGAGCGGATCGCGACGCTGCACGACCTGACGGGGGCGGCGCCCGACGCCCCGACGGGTCGAAGCGCCGTGGTCGTCCCGATGACCGACCGGGAGTACGCCGGTCGCGCCGCCGAGCGGGTGCTCTCGACGCTCGCGGACGTCGATCCCGAGCGGGTCGTCGTCGCGCTGCGCGCGCCGCCCGAGCGCGTCCGTCCGTTCCGGGAGTGGCTCGACGGATTCGACTTCGACGCGGATCTGCTGTGGTGCAACGGCCCCGCCGTGGAGTCGCTGCTGGCCGATCGCGACCTCGAGGGCGACCACGGGAAGGGCCGCGACGTCTGGCTCGCGCTCGGCGTCGCCGCCGCCGACAGCGAGTTCGTCGCGGTCCACGACGCCGACGCGAAGAGCTATGCGCCGACCCACGTCCCGCGCCTGCTCGCGCCGCTCGCGGGCGGGTTCTCGTTCTCGAAGGGGTACTACGCCCGCGTCGAGAACGGCCGGCTGTACGGTCGGCTCTACCGGCTGTTCGTCGCGCCGCTGCTCCGCGCGCTCGACGACGCCGATCGCGATCCCGTCCTCGACTACCTCGATTCGTTCCGCTACCCGCTGGCCGGCGAGTTCGCGATGACGGCCGAGCTGGCCCGGTCGGTCCGCGCGCAGCCGAGCTGGGGACTGGAGATCGGCACGCTCGGCGAGACGTTCGACCGGGTCGGCTTCGCGGGCTCCGCGCAGGTCGACCTCGGCGTCCACGAGCACGACCACCGCGCGATCTCGGGCGCGGACGGGCTCTCGGGGATGGCCGAGCAGGTCGGCGCCGCGCTGTTCCGGGTGCTGGAGGATCAGGGTGTCGCCGTCGACTACGAGGACGTCCGCGCGCGCTACCGCGAGGTCGGCGCCGCGATGGTCGACCAGTACGCCGCCGACGCCGCGTTCAACGACCTCGCGTTCGATCGGATCGCCGAGCGCGATCAGGTCCGAACCTACGCCGAGGCTATTTCGGCGCCCGGCCCCGATCAGCGACTCCCGGCCTGGACGGACGCCCCGCTCGCGGCGGACGAGGTCCTCGACGCCGCCGAGCGGGCGCTCGACTCGGCGCCAGACTCGCCGGGCGGCGTCGCGCTCGACGACTGAGCGTCGGCATCGCCACGCCGTTCCCGACGAGAAAACGCTTTGGCCCTCCGCTACGAGCCACCGCCATGAGCGCGACGCTGGACGAACTCGCCGGCGTGGTCGACCTCTTCGACGGACTGACCCGGGCGGAACTCTCGCGGGCGTTGATCGAACTCGGCGCCCGCCGCGGCGACGATCCGGACGAGGACGCCGTCGCCGAGTCGATCGAGACCGCCGTAGACCGATACTTCCTTGCGCGCTACGAGCGCGAAGACGCCGAGGATCTGCTGGTCCCCGGCCCCGCGGCGTTCCCCGCTGTCCCCGAGCACGGCGAGGACCTGCCCCACATCATGGACGTGCCCGATCGGTCGCCGGACAGGGAACGGCTCGGCGAACAGGTCGCGACGCGGATCGCGGCGGACGCCGACGCGGCGATCGACGCCGGCGACGCCGACGCGATCGAGCAGCTCATCGACGTCACGTACGACGTCGAGGCGTGGGCGCCGGTCGAGCTCGACGACGTCCGGAGGCGGCTGGACGACGCGCTGGCCGAGGCCTGAGCGACCGGACGCGTCCGGGCGGATTCTGAAACGCTTTCACTGCGGAGCACGTAGCGGGCAGCGAGCCGATGCGCATGGACCTGGACCGGGCCGCCGAGTACGAGCCCCGCGAGATCCCCGACGAGCCCTACGACGCGGCCGTGCTCATCCCGGTGATCGAGCGCGAGGGCGAGCACTACCTGCTCTTTACGAAGCGGGCGGACCACCTCGGCGAGCACCCCGGCCAGATGAGCTTCCCCGGCGGCGGGCGCGAGCCCGAAGACGAGTCGATCTGCGAGACCGCGCTCCGGGAAGCCAACGAGGAGATCGCGCTGGAAGCCGACGAGGCGGAGGTGATCGGCCAGCTCGACGACATCCGGACGATCACCGAGTACGCCGTGACGCCGTTCGTCGCGCGGGTGCCCGACCGCAGCTACGTCCCCGACGAGCGCGAGGTCGCCGAGATCGCCGTCCTGTCGCTCTCGGGCATCCTCGATCCGGACAACTACGAGTACGAGCGCCGCGAGCACCCCCACTACGGCGACGTCGTGATCCACTACTTCCGCGTCGACGGCTACACCGTCTGGGGCGCCACGGGCCGGATCGTCGTCGATCTGCTGGAGCTGACGACCGACTGGCGCGCGCCCGAGCGGATCGACCGCGATCTGGCGTAGCGACGCGGCGTCGACCGAGCGATACGCTTTTTGCGCCGCTTCCCGGACTGAGGCGTACATGGTCGCACAGACGATGGATCGCGTTCCGGCGCGATTCTGAACTGCGGTTCTTACGAGGAGACACACATGCTACGTAACGCTGAGTCCGTCGGAGAGACCGGTATCGACGCCGCCGCGCTCAAGCCCAAAGAGTGCGACGTCGCCCGCGCCGCCGACCTACCCGTCGAGACGGTGACGATCGACTACGAGGGTCGTGAGCACCTGCCGACCCCGGAGACGCTGGCCGAGCTCGCCGAGGCGGTCGACGTCCGCGTCACCGCCCCCGTGCGCGCCGACGGGTTCGACCCGCTGGGCGACGACTCGCTGCTGGCGGACCTCCCCGAATCCGTCGGAAACGTGCTCGTCGCCGGTCATCCCGCCTACCTCACCGACGAGGAGCGCCAGCGCGCCGTCGCGCCGCGGCTGGGCGAGGCCGTCGACCGCTCGGACGACCCGTGGGTCGGCACGGAGAGCGTCGAGCGGATCGCGCTGGCGACCGGCGCGAGTCAGTTCGAGCTGCTCTCGCGGACGACCGACCGCGACCTGCGGAGCCTTCGGGCCGCCGGATTCGGCGGCGACGTCGCGGTCTACGCGCCGACCGTCCTCGCCGACGACGAAAACGCGATCCTCGATGCGGTCGGCGACTACGTCGCCCGACGGGGGCCGGTCGCCCGCGCGCTCCCGGAAGGCGCGTCGACCGATGCGGACGCCGAGGAGCGAGCGCGCGAAGTCCTGCTCGCCGCGGCGGGCGACTACGCGCTCGTCGGGAGCGTCGAGCAGGTGCGCGAGCGCGTCGCCGCGCTGCGCGAGGCGGGCGCCACGACGGTCGTCGGCTACCCCGCCCGCGGCGTCGACGCCTTCCTGCGAGACTGACCGGTTAGAGAATGTCCGCCGGCCACCCTCAGGGCTTTTTCAGCATCCCGCTCCTCTCGACGAGCTCGCCGCGCTGAATCGCGTAATCGATCACGTTCGCGCACTCGTCTGCCGGGATGTCATACGCCGAGGACGCCAGCTCCGAAAACTCCGAGCGATTGACCGGGAACTCGCGGTTCTGGAGCAGGCGCACCACCCGGTTGTACGTGTCGGCGTCCGGTCGTTCGACGTCGCCGGTCGACGCCGACGCGGCGTCCGAACCGCTGGTGGTCGATTCCCCTCCGGTCGGCTCTGACTCAGGTTCGGTATCGCTACCGCTGGACGCCGACGCGTCCGTGCCGTCGCCGAACGCGATCCCGTCGGTCGCCGAATCGTCGCCGGTGCCCGCGAACGGATCGGCGTCGGTCGCGGACCCGTTCTCGACGCCGGACGCCGGGCCCGTACCGCCGGATCCTGCGTCCACGTTCGTCGCATCGGAATCCTCGGCGTCGGCAGCCGCTGTCTCGTCGTCCGCCGCGTCGCGGCTGCGGTCGGCGGCCGCGAGGATGTCTTCGGACTCGACTTCGAGCGTCGGCGTCGACGCCGCGGCGTCCGCGTCGCCCGCCTCGATCGCTTCGAGTCGCACGTCGACGGGTTCGTCGGACGGTCGGGCGCCGCGGACGACCGGCGAGAGCACGGTTTCGAGCTTCTCGCGACAGCCGGGACACAGCGTGGCGGTCGATCGGAGGGACTCGTCGGCGGCGTCGGGGACGACGTCGTACTCGCGCACCTGGGCGTCCGCGGCGGCGCCACAGAAGTAACACGCAGACAGGTCTGGCATATCCGCGAGGTGAGCGGCAACCGGCAAAAGTCCTCGGTCGCGGGGCGGTCGGCGCCAGCCCTCGTATCCGCCGGTCTCACTTCGCGCGCTGTCGCGGCCGTCGCCACCGCCCCGTATATCACCTCGACCGTCGTTACCATCACACATGATCGAAACCGTTCTGGTTCCGGTCGACGAGTCGCCCCAGTCCGAGGCCGCTCTGAAGTACGCGCTCGACGAGTTCCCCGACGCGTCGATCACGGCGCTCCACGTGATCCGACTGCCGGAGGGGTACTGGTCTGCGTTCTCGGACTCCGACCAGGGGCTCCCCGGCTACGACAACGCGCACAGTCTGGCCCGGGAACTGCTGGAGCGGGCCGAAAATACGGCGACAGAACACGGCGGCGACGTGGACACGGCGGTCGCGACGGGCGATCCCGGCCAGGAGATCGTCGAGTACGCCATCGAGAACGACGTCGATCAGGTCGTCATGGGAAGCCACGGCCGCAAGCGGGCGAGTCGGCTGCTGTTCGGGAGCGTCGCCGAAAAGGTCGTGCGTAACGCCCCGATGACCGTGGTCGTGGTCCACGACGAGGAGTGAGCCCAGCGAACTTTAGACACTCCTGTTAGTCGTGTCTAAAGCACCGCTGGCCGGTGAAGACCATCGCGACGTCGTGCTCGTCGGCCGCTTCGATGACGTCGTCGTCGTTCACGGAGCCGCCGGGCTGGACGACGGCCTCGATGCCCGCCTCGGCGGCGAGCTCCAGCGCGTCCGGGAACGGGAAGAACGCGTCCGAGGCCATCACGGCGCCCTCGGCGTCCTTGCCCTCGGCGTCGGAGTCGGCTTTCATCTTCGCGATCTCGACCGCGTCGACGCGTGAGACCTGCCCGGCGCCGACGCCGACGGTCTCGGTGCCGTCGGCGAACAGGATCGCGTTGGACTTGACGTGCTTGATCGTCTGCCAGGCAAAGAGTAGGGATTCGAGCTGCTCGTCGGTCGGCTCGCGCTCGGTGACGACTTCGAGGTCGTCGACGGTCAGCGACTGGCGGTCGCGCTCCTGGACGAGGCGGCCGCCGGCGAGGCGCTTCTCGGTGTGGTGCTCGACCGGCGTGTCCAGCGTGCCGACGTCCAGCACGCGCAGGTTGTCCTTCTCGAACAGCTCGTCCAGCGCGTCGTCGGTGTAGCCCGGCGCGACGACGACCTCCTTGAACGAGTCGGTGATCTCCGCGGCGGTTTCGGCGTCGCACTCGCGGTTGAGCGCGACGATACCGCCGAAGGCGCTCTTGGCGTCCGTCGAGAGCGCGTCGCGGTAGGCGTCGGCGAGGGTGTCGGCGACCGCGGCGCCGGCGGGGTTGGTGTGCTTGATGACCGCGGCGGCGGGATCGTCGTACTCCTTGACGAGATTCAGCGCGGCGTCGGCGTCGTTGTAGTTGTTGTACGAGAGGCTCTTGGCGCCCTCGTTGAGCTGGTCGGCGTTCAGCACCGACGCCTCCTCGCAGGAGTAGTCGGCGTACGCCGCGGCGTCCTGGTGGGGGTTCTCGCCGTACCGGAGGTCGGCGATCTGATCGCCGGACGCCATGAAGCGCGCGGGAAGCTGCTCGTCCGAGTTCTCGGGCGTCCGGACGACCTCGTTCGCGTAGTCGACTTCGACGCGGTCCTCGGCGAACCACTTCACGGCGCGGGGGTAGGCCTTGAACTCGCCCTCGTAGAGGACCCGATCGGCCAGGTCCTCCTCGTCGTCGCCGTCGTACACCGGGATCGGCTCCTGGGTGACGATCGGCCCGGCGTCGACGCGGGACTCGACGACCTGTCCGTCGTCGTCGGTGGCGTCCGTGACGACGTGGACGGTACAGCCGGTGACGTCGACGCCGGCGTCGAGCGCGTCGCCCCAGGCGTCCATACCGGGGAACGCGGGCAGCAGCGAGGGGTGGACGTTTAGCGTCTCGGGCTGGGCGTCGAGGAACGTCTCCGAGAGGATGCGCATGTAGCCGTCGAGACAGACGAGATCGTAGTCGTAGCCGTCGAGCGCATCGTTGACGCGCTCCTCGTGGGCCTTCCGGCCGAGTCCCTCGGGCTGTTCGACGACCTCGGTGGGAATGTCCCGCTTCTCGGCCTTCTCGAGAACGGGCGCGTCGGCGTCGTTGGTCAGCACGACCGCGAGCTCGGCCCCGCCGGGGGCGAGATCCGCGACGTGCATCAGGTTTCGTCCGCGATTGCTCGCCAGGCCAGCGATCCGTGTCATGTGCGGAGAGGGGCGCGCGGAGGCAAAAGTAGTTGCGATACTGACCACCGAATTATGCACGTTCGTGGTTATATTCGAGGATCGATCGGCGGAGGGTGGGCGGATGTATCCACGTCTGTGGTTCCAGCGTTCCGACACGCTTTTTGTCGCCGGCGGGGCAGCCTAGCCCATGACAGAATCGCTGTACGCCGTCTCGCCGCTCGACGGGCGCTACGCCGGTCGGACCGCGCCGCTGTCGCCGTACGCCAGCGAGGCCGGGCTGATGCGCGCCCGGATCCGCGTCGAGGTCGAGTATCTGATCGCGCTGGCCGATCTGGACGAGACCGAACTGGGGCTGGACACTCAGGAGCGAACGACGCTGCGGGCGCTGTACAAGAACTTCACCGAGGAGGACGCCAACGTCGTCAAGCAGCTCGAAACCGAAGGCTACGCGGGCTACTCGGCGACGAATCACGACGTGAAGGCCGTCGAGTACTTCATCCGCCACCGTCTCCCCGAGGAGATGGAGCACGTCTCGTCGTGGATCCACTTCGGGCTCACCAGCGAGGACGTGAACAATCTCGCCCACCGGCTGCTCGTGCGCGACGCCACGGAGGAAGTCATCGTCCCCGAACTCACCAGCGTCCAGAGCGCGCTAACGAAACTCGCCCGCGAGTACCGGCACGTGCCGATGCTCGCGCGCACCCACGGCCAGCCCGCGACGCCCACGACGTTCGGCAAGGAGATGGCCGTCTACGCCGCCCGCGTCGGCCGCGCGCTCGGCCAGGTCAAGCAGGCCAAGAGCGGCCTCTCGGGCAAGCTCGGCGGCGCCAGCGGCACGTTCGCAGCCCACGTCGCCGCCTACCCGGAGGTCGAGTGGCGATCGTTCGCCCGCGAGTTCGTCGAGGGGCTCGACCTGGAGTACGCCCCGCTGACGACGCAGGTCAACCCCTGCGACGACCTGGCGACGCTGTTCGACGCGCTCGGTCGGATCAACACGGTGTTGCTCGATCTGGATCTGGACGTCTGGCTGTACGTCAGCCAGCGCTACCTGGGCCAGGAGGCCGCCGAGGGCGAGACGGGCTCCTCGACGATGCCCCACAAGGTCAACCCGATCGACTTCGAGAACAGCGAGGGTAACCTCTCGAAGGCCAACTCCGATCTGGATTTCCTGGCGGACTACGTCACCACCTCCCGGCTCCAGCGCGACCTCTCGGACTCGACTGTCAAGCGCAACATCGGCGGCGCGTTAGCCCACTGCCTGATCGGCTATACGAAGCTCCAGAACGGCCTCGACAAGGTCGTCCCCAACGAGCAGGTGATGCGCGACGACCTCCAGGGGACCCCTGAGGTCATCGGCGAGGCCGTCCAGACGATCCTCCGCCGCGAGGGTCACGAGGACGCCTACGAGCAGGTCAAGGACCTCACGCGCGGCGAGAGCGTCACGATCGAGGACTTCCGCAAGCTGTTCGACGATCTCGACGTCGACGACGAGACCCGCGCCGAACTGCGCGCGCTGACGCCCGAGACGTACGTCGGGCTGGCCGACGAACTCGTCGGCGATCTGGAGTAACTCCGCTCTCGGACGCCGACCGGTCGACGCCGCTGGACGCACAGGTTTTTCTCGCCCGCCCGGAAACACCGGCGAACGTGCCATCCGAGAAAGAAAAGATGCTGGCGGGCGAGCCGTACGATCCGACCGATCCGACGCTCGTCGCCGAGCGCGAGCGGGCGCGACGGCTCACCCGCGAGATCAACGACGCCGATCCGAACGACGCCGATCGGCGCCGCGAACTACTCGACGAGCTGTTCGGCTCGATCGGCGAAAACGTCGCCGTCCAACCGCCGTTTCGCTGCGACTACGGCTACAACGTCCGCGTCGGCGACGACTTCTTCGCTAACTACGACTGCGTGTTTCTCGACGCCTGCCGGATCGAGTTCGGCGACGAGTGCATGCTCGCCCCCGGCGTCCACGTCTACACCGCGACGCACCCGATCGACCCGGTCGAGCGCACCTCCGGAACGGAGTACGCGGAGCCGGTGACGGTGGGAGACCGCGTCTGGATCGGCGGTCGAGCCGTCCTCAATCCCGGCGTCACGGTCGGCGACGACGCCGTCGTCGCGTCGGGCGCGGTCGTGACCGACGACGTCCCCGACGGCGTCGTGGTCGGCGGGAACCCCGCGGAGATCGTCCGAGAGGTGTGAGCCGGCTTCGTCGCAAAACGGCGATCCCGATTCGAACGCAGTTCGTGTCGACGAACGTGCGGCATTTTCGAGATACTTACGTATACTCTATTGAAATTGGGGGAGAACGGGGCTGTTTTTGTAATTCAATCCGGCATTACGTTTTACCGTAAAGTTCCGACTTTCGAACTGTCGCTATGGAACACAAGACACGCAGAACGATTCTGAAGACGACGGGGAGCGCCGCGGTGCTAGGGACGGTCGCGGGATGTCTCGGGGGAGGCGGCGGCGAAGAAGGCGGCGACGACAACGAGTCTGCCGGCAACGAGTCGGACGATTCGATGGACGAGGAGGAGGAGATGGCGACGTCGAACCTGCGCGTCGCCCACCTCTCGCCGGACGCGCCGAACGTCGACGTGTACGTCGACGGCGACGCCGTGCTCGAGGACGTGCCCTACCGCGCGGTCAGCGAGCACCTCGAACTCGCGCCGGGTACCTACGACGTGATGATCACGGCCGCCGGCGATCGGGACACGGTCGTCTTCGACGACGAACTGGAGGTTCCGGAGGGCGATTTCACCGTCGCCGCGCTCGGCGAACTCGCCGAGGAGAACCAATCCTTCGCTCCGGTGGTGTTCGAGGACGACCTGAGCGATCCGGGCGAGATGGCCCGCGTCCGACTCGTCCACGCCTCGCCCGACGCGCCCGCGGTCGACGTCACGGTCCACGAGAGCGGCGACGCGCTGTTCGAGGACGTCGCATTCGGCGAGGCCGCGACGGCCGAGGTGCCCGCCGGCAGCTACACGCTGGAGGTCCGCCCGGCGACCGAGAACAACGACGGCGAGGTCGTCGCCACGTTCGACGTCGAACTGATGGCGGGAACGGTCTACTCGGCGTTCGCGGTCGGCTACCTCATGCCCGACGAGGCGCCGGCCGACGCGCCGTTCGACCTCGAAGTCGTCGTCGACGCCGGCGGCGACTCCGGATCGGAGATGGGCCAGCTCCGGGCCGCCCACATGTCGCCCGACGCGCCGAACGTCGACGTGTACGTCGACGGCGACGCCGTCCTCGAAGACGTGCCCTACCGCGCCGTCAGCCAGTATCTCGAACTGGCGACGGGGAGCCACGACGTGATGATCACGGCCGCCGGCGATCAGGACACGGTCGTCTTCGACGAGACGGTCGAGCTCTCGACCGGCGCCTACTCCGCGGTCGCGCTCGGGGAACTCGCCGAGGAGAACCAGCCCTTTGCCGTCGAGCTCTACGAGGACGACCTGAGCGATCCGGGCGAGATGGCCCGCGTCCGGCTGATCCACGCCTCGCCCGACGCGCCCGCCGTGGACGTCACCCTCCACGAGAGCGGCGACGTGCTGTACGAGGACGTCGCGTTCGCCGAGGCTGCGACGGCCGAGGTCCCCGCTGGCAGCTACACGCTGGAGGTCCGCCCGGCGACCGAAAACAACGATGGCGAGGTCGCCGCGACGTTCGACGTCGAAGCGATGAGCGGCACGGTCTACACGGCGTTCGCGACGGGCTACCTCATGCCCGACGACGCGCCGGCCGACGAACCGTTCGACCTGGAGATCGCGGTCGACGCCGAAGCCGGGGGCGACTGAGCGCCCGGTCGACGCCGAGCGATCGCCGTCGATTCACTCCACGTCTTTTCGCCGGAACCACTCTCGACTCGCCAGCACCAGCGCCGCCGTACCCGCGAGAAGGATCGCGGCGCCCGCGAAGTCGTACGTTCCATCGACGAGGATGTCGGCCGGCGCGTAGTACCGGGTCGGCGAGAGCGCGCCGAGGAACTCGACGTCGGTTCCAGCAACGACCGACTCGAACAGGAACAGCGCGAAGACCGCGCCCGCCGCCGCGCGCTGGGCGAGCGACGCGCGGTTGACGGCGACCGACGCGACCAGCCCGATCGCGCCGCAGGCCAGCAGGTACGGCATCGAGAGGACGTGCGCCATCAGGATCCGAGCCATGTTCACGTCCTCGCCGACCGCGAGGACGCCGACGAACACGACCACCGGCATCACCGCGTTCGTGACGACCAGCGGAACGAGCAGCGAGGTGAACTTTTCGAGGAGCAGGCGGCTCCGCGTGATCGGCAGGGAGAGCGTCACGTCCATCCGGCCGCGCTCGACGTCCGCGGCGATCAGCCCGGCCCCGGCGTACGCGAAGTACAGACCCAGGAGGATCACCCAGGCGAAGGCGTATAGCTCGGTCGCGAGAAAGCCCTCGATCGTGTTCAGCGTCCGGATGCCAAAGGCCTCGACGAGCGACGGCGGGTACGCCTGAATGATCTCGTCCAGATCGGCGGACTCGGTGATCGACGGAAACAGCAGGACGTACATCGTCGTCAGCGCGGCGATGCCGGCGGTCATCGCGGCCGATCCTTTCAGGCGCTTCCGGCCGGCGTAGCGGGCGATCTCCAGCATCAGCGATCGCCCCCGTCCGATCGCTGATCGGACGTGGATCGCAATCCGTTCGCGGATCGCTCACCTTCGTCCGTCCGCTCACTTTCGTCGTCCCCGTAAAATCGCATGAACACGTCTTCGAGCGGCGCCTCCTCGACGTCGAACTCGAGCAGGTCGAAGCCCGCCAAGAAGTCGGCCAGCTCGTTCACGTCGCCGGTGTAGGTGAAGGCGACTTCGGTCACCCGGCGGCTTCCCTCGTCGGGCGCGTCGACCCGCTCGATCACCGGATCGTGTGCGCCCGCCAGATCGATCGCTTCGGGATCGACGCCGCCGGCGATTCGGAAGTGGACCGACTTCCCCGAGCGCCCGAGCAGGTCCGCGACCGTCTCGACGGCGACCATGCGACCCTCGCGGATGATCCCGACGCGGTCGCAGATCTGGCGCACCTCGCTGAGCACGTGCGAGGAGAGAAAGACGGTCGTCCCGCGATCGCGCTCCTCGCGGACGAACTCGTTGAACCGGCGCTGAAGCAGCGGGTCCAGCCCCGAAGTCGGTTCGTCCATCACGACGAGGTCGGGGTCGTGCATGAACGCCTGGACGAGGCCGAGCTTCTGGACGTTGCCCGTCGAGTAGTCCCGGATCGGCCGGTCGAGCGGCGGCTCGAACAGCTCCAGCAGTTCCTCGCGGCGCTCGTCGCCCTTGATCGACGCGTGCAGGTCGAGCACCTCACGGCCCGTCGCGGTCTCGTCGAACGCCGGGTTCGCGGGCAGGTAGCCGACCCGGCGCTTCGCGGCCACGAGTTCGGACTCCTCGCGCACGTCCGCGCCGAGCACGGTCGCGGTGCCGTCCGTCGGCGACTGAAACCCCATCAGCGTCCGGATCGTCGTCGTCTTGCCGGCGCCGTTGGGGCCGAGGTAGCCGAACACTTCGCCCGACGCGACGTCGAACGTGACGTCGTCGTTGGCGAGCACGTCGCCGTAGTCCTTCGTGAGCCCGGAAACCTCGATAGCGGTCATCGGATCGACATCACACGGCGAGGGGAAAGTCGTTGCGACGCGTTCGCCCGCTTTCTGTGGCCTCAACTCGAGTCGCTCGGCGGATGGTGGAGGTCCGCCCAGTAGTCGGTCCCGCGGTACCGGACGAGGAACTCCCCGCCCCAGTCGGAGGGCTCGACGGCGTCGCGGGCGCGGAACCGCTCGGCGAGCGCGGAGAACGCGTCACTGACCGACCCTTCGTAGTAGCCGCTGTCGATCGCCTCGTCGACGATCTCCCGTTCTGCGTCGCTCAGGCCGGCCAGCTCGAACAGGTGCGCCGAGCGGACCCGGTCGGCGAACGCAGCGGCGTCCTCGGCGACGCGCGTCGCCTCGTAGCGGTACTCGTAGGCCGCGACCTCGTCGCTGCCCAGCACTTCGAAGGGGAACCGCTCGCCGTCGCGCTCGACCGCCCCGTACTCCGCCTCGGGGACCAGCACCGACGCCTCGCGGTCGGCGTCGTCGTAGATCGCCGAGGCGCCGACCGCGCCCTCGCGGCCCTCCGGCGGCGGGACGAGGCGGCCGAGCAGCTCCCGGTCGGCTTCGGACAGCTCCTCGAACACGATCGTCGCCGCGTCGGGCGCGCGCTCGCCGGGATCGACGTTCACGGTGACGCGCAGCCTGTCGCCGATTCGCGTCTCCGAGCGCGAGAGGTCGTAGTACGCGCCGTCGAACGCGATCGAGCGGTCGACGTCCAGCGGCGGCCGCGTGCCCGACGCCGTCGCCGAGCCGTTCTCGGCGGCCGATCGGACGATCCGAGCGGACTCGCGACCCGGCGGCGACACCGACGCGCGCTCGGCGATCGCCTCGTCGGACACCGCCGTCATCGTCAGCACCGCCCGCGGATCGGCGCAGCCGGCCAGCGCGACGGAGAGGACGCCGGCCGCGCCCGCGAGGAGCTGTCTGCGCTTCATCACTAGCTGGTTTGACACCACTGGTGTATGCTTTGTGCTCGGTCGCAGGTCGAGAAACAGCGATCGGGGTCGAATACGTAAGACGCAGAACCGCGCTACTCGCTTCTTCCGACGAGGTCGTCGAGCGTCCGCGTCACCGCGTCGGCCGCCCGCTCGACCTCGTCGATCGGGACGTACTCGCGCTCGGAGTGGGCGACGGCGCCCTCGTCGTCGGCCAGATAGCCGGGGCCGAACACGACCGTCGGCGCGTGGGCCGCGAAGTACGACGCCTCCGTCGCCGCGGTGAACGATCGCACCGCCCCGCCGGCGGCGTCAGCGAGCGTCCGGACCAGCGGGTCGTCGGCGTCGGTCGCGAAGGCCTCCAGAAACGGGCTCTCGCGGTCGGTCAGCGCGAACCCCACTGCGACGTCGTCGGGAACGCGCTCGCGGACGTGGGCTTCGAGCGCCGACCGGAACCCCTCGCTGGTCTCTGGCGGCACCGACCGGCGGTCGACGACGACCTCGCAGCCGGCGGGCACCTGGTTGGTCGCCGCGCCGCCCTCGATCGTCGTCGGCGTCAGCGTCGGCGCGCCGAGCGAGTCGTGCGGGTCGGGCGTATCGTCGCGCTCGTCGAACGTCTCGACGGCGTCGATCACCTCGCGCACCGCTGCGACGGCGTTGACGCCGTCGTCGGGTTCGGCGGCGTGGGCGCTCTCGCCGCCCAGCGAGATCGTTCCCTGAAACCGTCCCTTCGCCGCGTTGCAGACGTCAAGCCCCGTCGGCTCGCCCACGATCACGGCGTCGGGCGGCGCGGCGCCGGAAACGAGTTCCTCGATGTCGAGCGCCGCCGCGCCGGTCGAGAGCGTCTCCTCGTCGGGCGAGACGGCCAGCGTGAGCCGGCCCGCGCCGGGGTCGACAGTCAAAAACCCGGCAAGCAGCGCGGCGAGCGGGCCCTTGGCGTCGCAGGAGCCCCGGCCGTAGATGCGCTCGTCGTCCCGGTCGTAGGGGACGTGGGGCGGGACGGTGTCGACGTGCGTGTTGAGCACGACGTGCGTGCTGCCAGTATCGGCCGCCGAGGCTCCCGTCCGCGTCGCGATCGTGTTCCCGGCTTCGTCGACCGTCGCGTCGACGCCGTGCCTCGCGAGGGTGTCGACGAGGACGGAGCGCATCTCCTCGATCGATTCGGTGGAGTCGATCTGGACTGTCTCGTCGAGGAAGGCGACGGGGTAGAACACATCCTCCTGGCCGCCGCCACCGCGCTCGCTCTCGGCGCCCATCAGAACCCGCCTCCGAGCGCGTCGCCCAGCGGATCCACTCGGTCGGCGTACTCGAACTCAACGGGGCCGCGCAGCACGGCCGGGCCGTCGTCGGGGACGCGGATGTCGAGGTCGCCGCCGGGCGGGCTGACGCGGATCGCCTCGCCCTCGGCGCGGTCGAGGCGTCGAGCGACCGCGGCGATCGCGACCGCGCCGGTGCCGCAGGCGTCGGTCTCCCCTTCGACGCCGCGCTCGAACGTGCGCTGGCGGAATCCGTCTCCATCGGCGGCGGCGAGATTGACGTTCGTGCCCTCCGGGAAGGCGTCGGCGTGACGCGTCGCGGGCGCGATCTCCTCCAGAGCCATCGCGTCCACGTCCTCCACGAACGCGACGGCGTGGGGGACGCCGGTGTCGACCGCGGTGACGGTCAGGTCGCCGACTTCCTCCTCGATTATCGGCTCGTCGTACGACTCGGCGAGCGGGACGTCCGCCGGCGCGAACGCCGGTTCGCCCATCTCCACGCTGACGACGAACGCCCCCCCATTGGCCTCCTCGACGGTCGCGCGCCGGTCGCCGGCGCCCGTCTCGATGAGGAACTCCGTTTCGCCCGTGCGCTCGTGGGCCCAGGCGGCGACGACGCGGGCGCCGTTGCCGCACATCGCGGCGGTGCCGCCGTCGGGCTGGTACAGCGTCATCTCGACGCGGACCGGCTCGGCGTCGGCGTCGAGATCGAGCACGAGCACGCCGTCGGCGCCGGTGTGGGCGTCCTCGCGGTCGGCGCCGAGCCCGTCCGAGCGGTCGCAGTGCTCGACGGCGAACGACGACAGGTCGGGGATCGCAGCGGCCTCCGCGGCCTCGATCACGACGAAGTCGTTGCCGGTGCCGTGGTACTTCTCGAAGGGGATCACAGCCACTCGACCTCCCGTTCCAGCCGCGTCACGTCCTCGATCGTCTCGCGGCGGCGAGCGACCGCTTCGTTCTCTCCCGACAGCACGACCGTCGCGGGACGGGGCCGGGAGTTGTACTGACTGGCCATCTCGTAGCCGTACGCGCCGGCGTTGCCGATCGCCAGCGCGTCGCCGCGGCGACACTCCGCGATCGAGCGGTCGGTGCAGAACACGTCGGCGCTCTCGCAGATCGGCCCCGTCACGGTCTGTGCGACCGCCGGCCGGTCGGCGGCGTCCGGCGCGACGTTCCGGATCGGGTGGTAGGCGTCGTACATCGCCGGGCGCAGGAGCGTCGTCATGCCGGCGTCGACGCCGATCACGCGGCCGTCGGGCGTCTCCTTGACCGTGTTCACGTCGGTCAGCAGGACGCCGGCGTCCGCGACCAGATAGCGGCCGGGTTCGATCTCCAGGGTGGCGTCGACCTCACCGAGCGCCTCCCGGGTCGCCTCGGCGACGGCGTCGAGATCCAGCGGGTCCGCGTCCTCGCGGTACGGGACGCCGAAGCCGCCGCCGATATCGACGAACTCCAGATCGACCGGCGAGTTTCGCGCGAGCTCGCCCATCCGAGAGACGAGTTCGCGGTGCGACTGGAGGTCCTCGCCGGAGATGCCGCTGCCGGCGTGGGCGTGGATCCCGACCACGTCGAAGCCGCGCTCGTCGGCCGCCGCCAGCGCCTCGCCGGCGCGGGCGTAGGGGACGCCGAACTTGGCGTCGGCGCCCGTCGCGACCTTCTCGTGGTGGCCGGCGCCGACGCCGGGGTTGACGCGGACACAGAGGCGTCCATCGTAGCCTCTCGATTCCAGCCGGTCGAGCGTGTCGAGCGCGCCGACGGTGATCGTCAGTTCCTCCGCCCCCTGGGCCCAGCGCCCGGCGACGATATCGAGGTCCTCGGTCGGCGGGTTGACCGCCGTGTACTGGACGCGCGAGGCGGGGACGCCGGCGTCGAGCGCGCGGACGGTTTCGCCCGCCGACGCGCACTCGATTCCCGCGCCCTCGGAGTAGAGCGTCCGCAGCACGGGGCGGGCGGTGTTCGCCTTCGCGGCGTAGTGAACGTCGGCGTCCGGGAACGCGGCGGCGAGCCGGCGGTAGTTCTCGCGCACTCGGTCGAGGTCCAGCACGTACAGCGGGCTGGCGTACTCCGAAACGAGCCGGCGCAGCCGCTCGTCGTCCCAGTCGTCCAGACGCCGTATTTCGGGATTCTCTGGCATCGTACAGTCGATCTCCGTGCCGTCGTCGCTCATTTCGACCGGATCACTCCCGGAGCGCGTCCTCGCGCTCGGTCGCCTCCAGCGTCTCGTCCTCGATGTGGGTCGCGACCACGGCGGGCTTGAACGCGCCGCCGTCGATCATCTCGTGGTCGCTCACGGAGGACTCGACGAAGCGCTGGAACGCCCGTCGCTCGGGCGGCAGTTCGCCGTAGACGACCTCCTCCTCGACGAGGTCGTAGACGGGGATCCGGGGCGTCAGGAGCGTGTTCTCGCCGACGACGCTGTTCTCGCCGACGACGAAGCCGCTCGTGACGCGACAGCCCGCGCCCAGCGAGACGCCGTCCTCGACGATCACGGGGGCGTCCTCGACGGGTTCGAGCACGCCGCCGATCAGCGTGTTGGCGCCGAGCTTGACGTCCGCGCCGATCTGGGCGCACGAGCCGACCGTGTCGCACGAATCGATCAGCGTCCCGTCGCCGACGTGAGCGCCGATGTTGACGAACGAAGGGGACATCATGATGCAGTCCTCGCCGAGGTAGGCGCCGCGTCGGATCGCCGTCCCGTCGGGCGTGTTGCGCGTGCCGCGCTCGTTCAGGTCGGCGGTCCCGCGCAGCGGGAGCACGTCGTGGTAGTCGACGCCGCCGTACTCGCGGGCGACCGTCTCGCGCAGGCCGAAGTTGAGCAGGATGCCCTGCTTGACCCACTCGTTGGCCTCCCACTCGTCACCGTGCTTCTCGGCGGCCCGCACGTCGCCGGCTTCGAGCGCCGCGAGGAACTCGTCGAGCACGGCGACGTGTTCGTCGGTCGCGTCGGCGGCCGTCAGGCCGTCTTGCTTGCGCTGCCACAGGTCGTCGACGTCGGATTCGAGGCTCATGACTCGTCGATTACCGCGCCGAAGTTATACCAGTCCGGGTTTCGTCCCGCGATCCAGACGGCGGCGTCGAGCGCGCCGGCGGCGAACACGCCGCGGTCCTCCGCGCGGTGGGAGAGGCTCAGCACCTCGTCGTTGCCCGCCAGGATCAGCTCGTGTTCGCCGCGGATGTCGCCCGCCCGCCGGGCGAACACGCCGATCTCGTCCTCGTCGCGCGGGGCGTGGCCCTCGCGGCCGTAGACGGGTTGGACGTCGCGTTCCTCCTGGACGGTCTCTAAGATGGAGTTGGCGGTGCCCGAGGGCGCGTCGACCTTCCCGTTGTGGTGCGATTCCATCAGTTCGAGGTCGTAGCCGTCGAGCGCCGAGACGGCTTCTCCGACCACTCGCTGGAGGACGTGGATCCCCCGCGAGAAGTTGGTCGCCTTGAGTACGGGAACGTCCTCGCTCGCGGCGCGCAGCGATGCCTCGGCGTCCTCGTCGAACCCCGTCGTCCCGATCACGAGCGCGACGCCAGCTTCCGAGCAGGCGTCGGCGACCGACAGCGTCGCCCCCGGCGTCGAGAAATCGATCGCGACGTCGACGTCGTGCTCGGCGAGCGCGTCCGCGATCTCCGAAACTGGTCGGACCGGGACGCCCGATCGCTCGCCGGCCTCGCTCGCGAAGCCGACCGCCACCTCGACGTCGTCGCGCTCGACGCCGGCGTCGACGACTTCCCCGCCGGTGCGCCCGGTAGCGCCGACGACCGCGACGCGCGTCATCCCTCGACCTCCGCAGGGCTGACTTCCCGGTTCTCTTCGAGTTCGTCGAGCAGGTTCGCGAGGTCGACGCGGTACTCCTCGGCGAGCCGCGACAGCGGGGAGCGAAGCGTCGGCGGGCAGTGCCCGCGGATGTGCATCGCCTCCTTGACCGGGATCGGGTTGGTCTCCCAGAACAGCGCCCGGGTCAGCGGAGCGAGTTCGTGGTGGATCGCGCGGGCGCGCTCGAAGTCGCCCGACAGCCCGGCGCCGACCATCGCGCAGGCGCGCTCGGGTTCGACGTTGGCGACGACGCTGATGCCGCCGCTCGCGCCGACCGACAGCATCGGCAGCGTCAGCCCGTCGTCGCCCGAGAGCACGGCGAACTCCTCGTCGCGCGTCCGCTCGACGATCTCGGAGATCTGGTTCAGGTCGCCGCTGGCGGCCTTGAAGCCCGCGATGTTCTCGTGGCGGGCGAGTTCGACGGCCGTGTCCGGCTCGACGTTCCGGCCCGTCCGCGAGGGGACGTTGTAGACGATCTGGGGCAGGTCGACCGCGTCGGCGATCGTCCGGTAGTGCTCGATCAGCCCGCGCTGTTCGGGCTTGTTGTAGTAGGGGGAAATCAGCAGCAGGGCGTCTGCGCCGGCGTCTGCCGCACGTTCGGACAGCTCCAGCGCCTCGCGGGTGTTGTTCGAGCCGGTGCCCGCGATCACGGGGACGTCCTCGACGGCGTCGACGACCGTCTCGACGACCTCGACGTGCTCGTCGTGGGTCAGCGTCGCGCTCTCGCCCGTGGAGCCGACGGGAACCAGCCCGTCGACGCCCGCGGCCTCCAGACGCTGCGCGTCGGCTCGCAGTCGTTCGTGATCGATGCTCTCGTCGTCCTCGAAGGGCGTGACCATCGCCGGGAACACGCCGCTGAATAGGTTCTGTGTCATGTGTGTGGTGTGGGGTTCGCTCTTGGATCGTCTGTCGCGCTGTAAGGGTTTCAATCGATTGATCGACCGGCCGGCGCGCGCCCGGGACGAGGTCGCCAGCCTCGCCGCGAGCGCTCTATCGGGCCGGTTTTTTCAGAATAGCGGCGACGCTCCCGCTCGTGGCGCGGCGGCGTCCGGCGCGGCGACGAACGGGACTGCTCACAGACGTACCCTCTTGTCCGTGCAACTTATCGTTTCTGGTGCCGGTCGACGGCGCGGCCGATCGCTCTCGCCGCGAGCGCGAACACGGTCCTCGACGCCGACGCCGCGGCGTCCGGACGCCCGCGCTCGGTCGACGTCGCACGATTTATCAGGACCGAGCGGGAACGCTCGCGTATGAGACATCTCGGCCTGAAGGTACGGATGGCGATCGTCAGCACCATCCTGTTTGCGTTCTTCGCGTTCGCAGCGGGAGTAGCGACGATCGTGTTCAACCTGCCGTTGGCCGCAGTACTGGTGCTCGCGGTCGCGTTCGCCGGGTTCCAGTACCTCGTCGGGACGAAAATGGCGCTGTGGAGCGTCGGCGCCGACGATATGCCCGAAGACGAGTACCGGGAAATCCACTACGCGGTCGAGGACATGTCCGACGAGTTGGGGATCAAGAAGCCCCGGTTGATGGTCGCCCAGATGGGCGTCCCCAACGCCTTCGCCACCGGTCGAAAGGGCAAGGGTACGGTCGTCGTCTCGACCGAACTGATCCGGCTGCTCGATCAGGACGAACTGGAGGGTGTGCTCGCCCACGAACTGGCCCACATCGCGAACCGCGACGTGGTGACGATGACGCTCGGCCAGTCGGTCGCCGCCATCGTCGGCATCGCCGTCCAGTGGCTGGTGATCGCGACCGGCGACAACGAGATCGCCGACCTCGTGCTGGGCTGGATCGCCGGGATGCTGACCCAGATGTTCGTAATGATCTTCGTGCTCGCGATCTCCCGATATCGGGAGTACGTCGCCGACAGCGACGCCGCGGGCGTCGTCGGCAGCGGCGAGCCGCTCGCTCGCGCCCTCGAGAAGATCCAGCGCGGCGCGCAGGGACGGGAGAGCAACATCGACGACTCGGTCAGCGCGCTCTGTATCTTCGGCGACGGCGGCGGGATGAAGAAGCTGTTCTCGACCCATCCCTCCACCGAGGAACGGATCCGGCGGCTCCGAAGTTACTGACGCCGCGGATCGAGCGGCACCGTCTCGAACGAAGGTATTTATTGCCGCCCGGATGAACGGCAAGCATGACCGACATTCACTCCGGGCAGCGCGTCGCCGTGCTGGTCGACGCCCAGAACCTGTACCATAGCGCACAGAGCCTCTACTCGAACAACATCGACTACTCCTCGCTCTTGGAAAAGAGCGTCCAGGGCCGCGAACTCACGCGAGCGATCGCGTACGTCATCCGCGCGGACTCGCCCGAGGAGGAGAGCTTCTTCGAGGCGCTGACCGACATCGGCTTCGAGACGAAGATCAAGGACATCAAGACGTTCAGCGACGGCTCGAAGAAGGCCGACTGGGACGTCGGGATGAGCTTAGACGCCGTCACGCTGGCCAACCACGTCGACACCGTGGTGCTGTGTACCGGCGACGGCGACTTCTCGCGGCTCTGCTCGCACCTGCGCCACGAGGGCGTCCGGGTCGAGGTGATGAGTTTCGAGTCCTCGACCGCCGACGAGCTCAAGGAGGCCGCCGACTCGTTCCTCGACCTGAGCGAGCGCACCGAGACGTTCCTGCTGTAAGGCGCTCGACGTAGCCGCTGGAAGAGTCGAAACGAGCCGAAAAGCGACCGCTACTCGGAGTAGAGAAATCTGAGAAGGGTGCCCGCTCAGACGGTGGGGCCGTCGTTCGTGACGCCGATCAGCAGCGAGCCCGCTGCCATGCCGAGCGCGGCGATGCCGCCGAGCAACATGGGAATCCCTGATCCTCTCGTACCGATCGCCAGCAGGAGCACGCTGGAGATCACCAGCAGCAGCGCCCCCAGACCGATCTTCGTCGTATCCATAGCTGTACGTTGGATTACGTCCCCGCCGCTTATAGCTTTCTCTCCGAACGCGTGCGGGAAGGATGGTATCGAATGACAAAGTGTCGGTAGTGTGGTTCGAGACACCAACCAACACGGCGAGGTCGAAGCCCTTTCGCACCCCGAGTCCGAACGGTCGCGGTATGACCGACGATTCGGGCGGCGGCGGCCTCGGCGACGACGGCGACGACCTCCGGCGCGTCGCGGACTACCAGTTCGGCGGGAGCGCCGGAGCGCTACTCTTCCCCGAGGTCGGCGAGTACGATGTCAAGCGCAGCAGTTCGGGGCGTCCGAGCCAGGTGCTCGCGGACGGCGGTCGACTCGTCACGCTCGGCGTCGACGGTCGGTTCACGCTCGGCCTCGAGGGCGGACGCAGGCTCGCCGGGCTCGGCCATCCGAAAAACCGCGTGGTGGTAGGGGACGACAGCGAGCCGTTCGTCCGCGAGGGCAAGAACACGTTCGCGAAGTTCGTCACCGAGGCCGATCCCGAGATCCGCCCAGGCGACGAGGTGCTCGTGGTCCACGAGGAAGGCCCCCTGCTCGCCGTCGGTCGCGCCGAACTCTCGGCGGACGCGATGCTCGACTTCGACGCCGGGATGGCCGTGAAGGTTCGGGACGGTGCGGGCGGGCCGGACGACGAGTGAGCGACGCCGAGGCCGCCCCGCCGAACGACGGATAAGCGCCGGTATCGCTCACCGCCCACCGAATCGTTTTATCCGATCGGCCCCGTTGTGCGAGCCGTGACAGCCGCGCCGTCCTCGGAGTTCGAGTTCGAGTTACTGGTCTGCCGGTGGGCCGAACGGGAGTGGCCGCCGAGCGGCGAGCGCAACGGCGGTCGCGCCGTCCTGGTCGCCCGCCAGCTCGGCACCAAGCGGCGGCGCTGGGACACGATCGCGATCGAGGCCGACCGCGAGGCGCTTCGCCGCCGGGCGAACTTCGGGCGGCAGCATCTCGACGGCGACCTGCTGCACGTGATTCGGAATGCACCCGCCGACTGGTCGTGGTACCGGGACGCCCTGCCCGACCCTGGCTACTCGTGGCGCTACGTCCGCGAAGCGATCCACGAGGCCGACGATCGCGGGATTCTCGACGTCCGCCGGGACGGCAACCGCATCGAGATCCGACGGAAGTGGGCTTACCCCGACTGGGTCGATCGGATCGTCGCGGTCGAAAATAAGCCCGATCTGGACGCCAGCGCGGCCAGAGCGCTTCGCCCGCAGCTGGAGCGAGACGTCGCGCTCGCGCTGGCCGACGAGGCGTGGGTCGCGACGACTGCGACCGGCGAGCGCGTCGAGCCCGCGATTCTGGAGGACATCCCCGTCGAGGCAGGCGTACTCGCCGTCGATCCCGCCGATCGCTCGGCGGCGGTCGCCTGGCATCCCCGGTCGCTCGACGTCGACGCGCCCGGCACCCGGATCGAGGACCGAGCCGACGACGCCGACTCGGAGTACGTCCAGTCCGCGGGAACGTTCGAGTACGTCGCCCCCGAGCGAAAGCGCGAGCTCCGGCTCCGGATCGCCGAGCGCGCCTACGAGCGAGGCTGGCGCTCCTTTATCGACTCGATGCGGCCGGACTGTCGACACTTCGAGCTGCGGGACGCTGACGGCCAGTTGCTGCCTCACTGCGCCGCCAAGGGCTGCACGCAGACGAGCGCGGAGTGTTCGGGCTCGTGTTCCGAGTACGAGCCCGAGCCCCCGGCGTGGCGCCAACAAGGCTGGCCGATCGAGGGCGGACCGGGCAAGCGCCTGCAGCGGTTGCTGGCGGAGCGGCGTCGACGGCGTCGACCCGGGCTGTGAGACGCCGCGGCGACGGCGGCATCGACCCCGACTCCGCGGGAGACGGAGAAAGCGGCCGCAGAAAGACGCTCAATCCGACACTTCGACCTCGATCTCCTCGCGCTGGGCGGTCAGCCGGAACGTGGGGACGCTCCGGTACTCGACCTCGACGACTCCCTTGCGCCGCAGGCTCTGGAGCCCCGAGCGGACGTCTTCGGTGTCGGGATCGACGTCGTAGGTCTCCCGCAGCGAGTGGAGCACCGACACCACGCTCTCGGAGCGCTCGTCCGGGCCGGCGAGCACGTCCAGAATTTGGGCCTGGAGCTCGGGCACGCGGACGACGCTCGGCACCTCGTCCTCCTCGCCCTCGACGCCCGGTTCGACGTCAACCATGTCGTTGGCCTCCGACGTCGCCCGGATCAGGCTGTTGTCGTCGCGGTAGTAGTAGTCGCTCAGCTCCGATTCGAGGAACTGGTGGACCTCGCTGCCGCTATCGAGGTTCCACCGATCCTGCAACTCGCCGTTTTTCGTCGGCTGGAGCTCGACGACGTCGGCGAGCCGGTCGCGAGCCTCCTCCGAGAGCGTCATCGCGTGGTGGTATCGCGGCGCCCGTACTTGCCAGTTCTGGATCCGGCGGCGGGCGCGGACGGGCCCCTCCGTAGAAGAGCGGGGGCGACGTACTGTGTGTATGGGACGGACCACCAGACTCAGTCGCGTCGAGGAAGTACTGGACGAGCTTGACTACCCCGCGATGCGGGCCGACGCCGCCGACGAACTGTCCGACGTCACGCTCGAACTCGCCGACGGCGAGGTGAACCTCGGCGAAGTCGTCTCGGAGACCTCCAGCGATTCCTTCGAATCGCCCGAACAGCTACGCAACGCGCTCAACAACGCGCTTCCGCGGGAAGCCGTCGGCGAACCGTACCAGTCGGAAGGCGACGGATAGCGCTCGGTGCGGTCGCCGAACCGGGTCGTCCGGACGGCGACCGCGGGTCTTAAAACCCCGCCGCGGATAGGGTTGGCCAACAATGGAGTTTTGCGACGAGTGCGGTTCGATGATGAAAGCCGACGACGAGCTCTGGATCTGCGACAGCTGCGGCAACAAGCAGCCCAAGAATCCGGACGCCAACTACGTCATCACCGACGATCAGGAGGCCAGCGAGATCATCGAGACGGGCAAGGGCGAAAGCGGCCTGCCGAAGACCGACGCGCGCTGTCCCGAGTGCGGGAACGACCGCGCGTACTGGTACATGCAGCAGATCCGCGCGGCCGACGAGTCCGAGACTCGCTTTTTCGTCTGCACCGAGTGCGAGCACAAGTGGCGCGAGGACGACCACTAAAGACGACCTTTTTATCGTCGATCGAAAGGCGCGAAGCGCCTTTCGTGACGACGAGACGCCTACGGCGTCTCGAACCACCTCGGGTCGCCTTCGGCGACCGCTCGGCGCAAAAATCTCGGCCAAAAACGCTGCGCCTCGCTCCGGAAGAGCTTCGCTCTTCCGTGCTCTCGCTCACTTCGTTCACGTAGAACTTCGCTCGCGTGGATGCTCGTGGGGACGAGTGATGATGGCTAACACACACCAGCCATCATTAGGCTGGACGCCGTAGTCCAAACTGATGGCCGCGACGCCGCCGCAGGTGACCGCGGAAGGAATCGAGGAGTGGGAGTGCGTCGAGGCGTCGGTCGACACGCTGTTCGACCTCCCCGTAGTCGCCGTTGAGGGGTACACGCTGGTGTACGAGGACGCCGCGCTCCGGGAGCGGCTGCTCCGGGCGACCGGCGAGGACGTCACGCGATTCTTCTTCGCGACCCGACTCGCCTTCGATCCGGCGCTGTCGCCGCGGGTCGAGGCGCTGCTTTACCGGACGGTCGCTTCGGCCGCGCAGGGGGCCTTCGCCGATCGGCTGGCGGACCGGGGGCTGACTGATATCCAGCGCGCCGGGCGCCGGAAGCTCGCGCCCGGTGATAAGAAGCGCGCGAGCGCGGCGGCGTTCACAGCCGACTACGATATCACGGGGACGGAACTGCCGATCGAGGGACTGATCGCGGTATGGCGCGACGACGGCTTCACGATCGCGGGCGGCGCCTATCCGGTTGCCGACGCCGGGTTCGGCGTCGAGATCGAAGCGGAGCGCTACGAGACCGAACTTGTAGAACTGATCCAGGGCGTCGCGTGAGCGGTTTCGAGGGACGGTCGCGCGCCGGTCAGACGTTCCGCGCGAACGTCAGGTAGCCGGTGTGGCCGACGCCGCGGGTCGAGGGCCGGGAGCCGCGATCGTCGAAGTCCATCTCGCGCTGGATCGTCTCCTGGCTCTCGACGTTCGAGAGCCCGGTGTCGCGGGCCGCCTCGACGACCTCGCGCGTGTTCTCGACGAACGGCGAGTACACCGCGACGAACCCGCCGTCGGCCAGCAGGTCCGGCGCGCGCTCGACGACCGCGGGGGCGTCCTGGGTGTCCAGCGTGAGCAGGTCGAACTCTCCGAAGTCGTCGCGCTCGTCGATCGCGTCGAGCACGTCGCCGCTGTTGACGTCGACGCGATCCGCGACGCCCGCGAGGTTCATGTTCTCGCGGGCGACCTCGGCGAACTCCGCCTTCTGCTCGAACGTGGTAACCTCGGCGCCCATGCGACCCAGATACGCCGAGAGCACGCCCGTCCCGGTGCCGGCATCCAGAACGCGGTCGCCCGACTGGACGCCGACGTGACCGACGAGCAGCCCGATATCGCGGGGCATCATCGGCGCGCCCGTCCGCTCCATGTGGTGGAACAGGTCGGGCGAGCGCAGCCGTCGGACCTCGAACGGCTCGTCGAGGTGGGTCGTGATCGTGTCGCCGGGCTCGACGTCCTCGGGGACGTCCAGCACGCCAAGGTCGGTGCCGAACTCCTCGCCGGGCTCGACGAGGAACTCGCGGTCCCCGCGGACCACCAGGACCGTCACTCTAGCTGGTCGACCGCGGCGGCGAGATCGCCGTCGTTCTCCTCTAAGGCCTCGCGGGCGGCGTCCTCGCTGGCGCCGGTCCGCATCGCGACGATCTCGACGTCGTCGTCGGGGACGCCGGCCGACTCGTCGGCGGCGTCCTCGTCGGCGCCGCTCTCGACGGCGCCGGCCGCGCTGCCGGCCTCTCGCTCTTCCGGCGAGCCGACGACCTGGTAGGTCTCCTGGCCGCGCGCGTCGATCTTGTTGACGTCGACGTCCTCGAACACGAGGTCGGCGTCGTCGGTCTCGATGACCACGCGGTTGGCATCGAGCTCCTCCATGTCGACGCCCATCTGTTCCATCATCTGCTTCATCTTGCGCGGATCCATTCCGCCGCCGCCTCCTCCGAACATACCCGGTGGGTGGCTCCCTGTCGGGAAATAATTGACGCAAAGCCCTCGGTCGGCCCTTCGGGCCTCCCTCGCCGGGAGAGCGTTGCTCTCCCGAGCCCTGCTTCGCTCCGCTCAGCAGGGCGCCCTTTGCATTTCCGCCAGGCCGGCACCGCAACGCGCGGGTCGCTTACAGCGACCACGCGCGGCCCGGCCCTCCCCCGTGGGCGCGGCACGGAGGCCGCGCCTGGCCGTGCGGCTGCTGTGGCGCGCGCTGTCGAGCCGTCGATGGCGAGACAGCGACGTGCGAGGGATGAGTGAGGGAGCGAAGTGACCGAACGAATCGGCTGGGGAGGACGAGGCTGCCGTCTGGGAGGGAATGAAAGGGGCCGCTGCGCTCGGCGACGGCGTGTGAAGCAAGCACTGGACTGAACGAAGTGAGGGAAGCGCACAGCGAGCGCACCGAGCCGAGCACGGCGGGGGCTTTCGAGGCGTTCGCAGTTGTCGCAGTCGTTCTGGGGGCACGGCGAGGAGTTTCAGAGCGTCGCCGCCACGTCCCAGTGAGCGCCTCGACGGACACGCCGTTCGGTACCGCAACGGGTCCCGTTGCTGGCCGGTCGAACCGACGAACGAAAACAGACCCTGCAAAAACAACGACCGCCGCTAGTAGAACTCCCGCACCAGATCCATCGCGTCCTCGGGCGCGCCGTCGGGAATCTCGGACATGTCCGAGTCGAGTCCGTGGCGCTCGCTGTAGGGTACCGAATCCTCGTCCTGGTAGAGCACGCCCATGTACTCCTTGTCGGCGTCGAGGATGGTCTCCTTGGCCTGCTCGCGGTCGGTCGGGTCGTAGTCCTCTTCCTCTGAGAGGTCGACCAGCGAGTCGCGGAAGTAGTCGTACGTGTCGACGTCGTTGAACGTCACGCACGGAGAGAAGACGTTGACGAAGCCGAAGCCGTCGTGCTCGATAGCCTTCTGGACGATCTCGGTGTGGCGCATCGCGTCCGAGCTGAACGACTGCGCGATGAACGACGCCCCGGACGCCAGCGCGAGCGCCAGCGGGTTGACCGGGGACTGCTTGGAGCCCTCCGGCGTCGTCGAGGTCTCGAAGTCCTCGCGGCTGGTCGGCGAGGCCTGGCCCTTGGTCAGGCCGTAGATGCGGTTGTCCATGACGACGTAGGTCATGTCGACGTTCCGGCGCACCGCGTGGACGAAGTGGCCGGCGCCGATCGAGTAGCCGTCGCCGTCGCCGCCCGCGACCATCACTTCGAGGTCGGGGTTGGCGAGCTTGACGCCCGCGCCCACCGGAAGCGCCCGTCCGTGGACGCCGTGGAGCGCGTAGCTGTGCATGTACGTCCCGATCTTGCCGGAACAGCCGATCCCCGCGACCACGAACGTGTCGTCGGGGGAGTTGCCGGTGTTAGCCAGCGCTTTCATCATGCCGTTCATCGTCCCGAAGTCGCCGCATCCGGGACACCAGGTCGGCTGCTTGTCGGATTTGAAGTCTGTGAATCGAACGTCTGAACTCATGCTTTCACCTCCGCGTCTCCCGCGAGCGCGGCCTTGATATCATCTGCGAGCTCGTCGGCCTTGAACCGCACGCCGTTGTACTTGTTGACCCGTTGCACCCGTTCCAGCGCGTCGTGTTCGAGCAGGTCCGCGAACTGCCCTTGCTTGTTCTCCTCGACGACGATCACGTTCTCGGCCGACCGGATCTCCTCGGAGAGGTCGGGGCGCGGGAAGATGTAGGGCACCGAGAGGAACCGCACGTCGATGCCGTCGTCCTCGAGGAAGTCGATGGCTTCCTGCATCGCGCCCTCGTTCGAGCCCCACGAGATGACGAGGTTGTCCGAGTCCTCGGCGCCGAACTCCCGGGGCGACCAGTCCTCGCGCTCGCGTGCGGTCTCGACCTTGCGCTCGCGCTTGTCGACCTGCCGGACGCGCATGTCCGTGTCCTCGGTGCGGCGGCCGAGCTCGTCGTGCTCCAGGCCGGTCGACATGTGGGCGCCGTCGACCGTGCCGGGGAGCGCCCGCGGGCTGATGCCGTCCTCGGTGTCGGCGTGAGCGCGGAACCGACCCTGGCCGTCGAGCCACTCGTCGACCGACTCGTCGTCGACGACCTTCCCGCGGTCGATCTCGACGTCGTCCATGTCGAACTCCACGGGCGCGAACGTCTGCTCGGTGACCGCCATCGCCAGGTCCGCGACGAGGAACACGGGCGTCTGGTACTTCTCGGCGAGATTAAACGCCTCGACGGTCTTGTGGAAACACTCCGCGACGTTCGTCGGCGCGACGACGAAGCGCGGGATCTCGCCGTGGCCGCCGTACAGCGCCATGTTCAGATCGCCCTGCTCCTGTTTGGTCGGCATCCCCGTCGAGGGACCCGAGCGCATCACGTCGGCGATGACCAGCGGCGTCTCGGAGGTCGCGACCAGCCCGAACGTCTCGGTCATCAGGTCGATCCCCGGCCCCGAGGTCGCCGTCATCGCCCGGGCGCCGGCCCGCGCCGCGCCCAGCGCCATGTTGATCGCCGAGAGCTCGTCCTCGGCCTGGACGACGGTGCCGCCGTATTGCTCGATCCGGCCGGTCAGGTACTCCATCACGTCCGTCGCGGGCGTGATCGGATAGCCCGAGTAGAACCGACAGCCCGCGGCGATCGCCCCCATGCCGATCGCCTCGTCGCCGTTCAGCAGGACGTAGTCGTTGTCGGTCGTCTCGAGTTCGTAGTCGAACTCGCCGTAGTTCTCCTGGACGTGGTCGCGACCGAGGCGCGCGGCCTCCTTGTTGTTCTCGACGATCTTCTCCCCCTTGGCGCCGAAGCGCTTCTCCAGCGATTCGTCGAGGTTCTCGATCGGGAACGAGGCGATCTCGCAGGCCGCCCCCAGCGCGACCGTGTTGGCCATGATCGCCCCGCCGGCGTCCTCGGCCAGCGACTTCAGCGGCACGTCGACGGCGTTCATCTCCTCGGGAATCTCGGCGTCCCAGGAGCGCTCGCCGTCGTAGATGATGACGCTGTCCTCGTGGAGTTCGTCCAGGTTCTCGTCGATCGTCCGCTGGGTCAGCGCCACCAACAGGTCCAGCCGGTCGACGACGCTTTGAACGTTTTCGGTCGACGTCCGGATCTTGTACGCGGTGTACCCCCCTCGGATCCGGGACGCGAAGTCCTTCGATGTGAACACGTGCCGTCCAGCGCGCGAGAGCGCCTGGGCGAAGATTTTACCGGTGGAGTCGATCCCGTCACCGGCTTCCCCGCCGATCGCCCAGTTTAAATCCTCGGCCATGGTAGTGGTGCGGGCGTAGCCCGTCCCACATGAAAAACCTTCTGAAACACCACCGGAAGGGCCGGTTGAAACGTCGACAGCGTTCGCGTCCGTTGCCGAACAATTGCGCGAACAGAAATTTTTATACAGTAGCTTCGCCCCACTACCCCCGGAGAATACCACATACGTCCACAATATCCTCGCATTAAGCCTCCTTGCATGGACGAACGTTTGGGGTCGCAGGCGAAAATTAGCCGGGGAACCGTCGACGTTCGGTCGCGAACGCAAGCCATTAGGCCGCCACCGGTGCTAGCCTCGGGCATGGACGAAACAGCGGTGACGGTCGATGCCGTCGAGACCGTCGGCCCGGACACGATCGCGATCACGTTCGAGACGCCCGCGGGCTTCGACGCCGAGCCCGGACAGTTCGTGCTCGTGCGGGCGACGGTCGACGGCGAGGAGCTCTCGCGGTACTACACGCTCTCCTCGCCGGGCGTCGGCGAGACGTTCGAGATCACGGTCGGCGTCGACCCCGAGGGCGACCTCTCGCCGTGGCTGGCCGACCGAGAGGTCGGCGACGACGTCGCGATCGAGGGGCCCTTCGGCGAGGTCTACTACGAGGACGAGCCGAGCGTCGTCGTGTTCGCCGGCGGCCCCGGGGTCGGCCCGGCGGTCGGCCTGGGCGAGGCGGCCGCGAGCGCCGGCGGCGAGGTTTCGATCGTCTACCAGGACGACGAGCCGGCCCACGAGGAACGCCTCTCGGCGCTCGCGACCTCGGGCGCGCACGTCGCGATCGTCGGCGAAGACTCGCTCGCCGACGCCGTCGCCGAGGTCGCCGACGAGGGGCAGGTGTACGTGTTCGGCTTCCAGCAGTTCGTCGAGGACGTTCGCGACGCCATCGAGGCTGCGGGCGGCGACTTCGAGCGCGCGAAAGTCGAGAGCTTCGGATAACGGCCCGTCCGCCTCGCCCGGCGACGGTCGATCGAACGTCGACCGCGCACCGCGCGGCCCGGGGTTCTTTACGCCGCGGCGAAGCCACCTGCTACTATGACCGCCATCGCCGAGTTCACGCTGCCGGCCGCCGATTTCCCGCTCGGGCGGGTGTTCGAGGAGCGCCCTGACGCGACGCTCGAGCTGGACAGGGTCGTTCCGACGGGCGACACCGTGATGCCCTTCTTCTGGGTGACCGACCCCGACGGCGATCTGGCGGCGATCCGCGACCTGTTCGACGACCTGCCCGAACTCCGTTCTGCCACGCTGATGGAGATCGTCGGCGACAGGGGGCTGTTTAACGCCGAGTGGAACCCCGAGTACATGGGGATCATGGCCGCCGTCGGCGCCACGGGCGTGACGGTCCTCTCCTCGACCGGTTCCATCGACGGCTGGGTGTTCGAGCTGCGGGCCGCCTCGATGGACCAGTTCTCCGAGTTCCAGCGCTACTGCGACGAGCACGACATTCCCGTCGATCTCACCCGCCTCAGCCGCCTCTCGGAGACGTCGCCCGGCGACGAGTACAACCTCACGACCGAGCAGCGCGAGGCTCTCGTTCTGGCCTACCGCGAGGGGTACTACGACGACGTCGGCCGGCCCGACCAGGACGCGCTCGCGACGCAGTTCGGCATCTCCCGACAGGCGCTGTCGGCCCGGCTCCGGCGCGGCTACCGCAATCTCATCGAGAGCACGCTCGTCCGCGAACACCGGGACGACGAGTAATGAACCGGTTACCTATGCAACGGAGTCGCTGAATTACTCGAAAAGGCTAGGTGTCAGCATGACGAACGCAGATCACCGGGACCGCGAGCAGGCGATAACGTACCGTTGCGATCCCGACGAACCGCTCAGCCGCGGCGTCGTCGTGGCGGCGGCCGAGGCCGCCGACGTCGCCCCGATGCCCGGCGCCGCTGCCGACGGCGCGGCGCTCGAACCGCTGTACGACGCCGTCGATCCCGAGGCGCTCGACGCCGTCTTCCGACCGCTGCGATCGGACGCCGCGCCCGCGGGAGGGCGGATCACGTTCTCCTACGCCGGCTGTGAGGTCACGGCTGGAAGCGACGGCCGGATCTCGGCGCGACGACTCGACGCCGCTGCCGAAGGCTACTGATCGCCAGTAGCGAACGCAAAAAATACAACTTCTCGGAACCGGCGAGAGTGCGGCTTCGCGTTACTCGCCGTCGGCGACGTCTTCGTCGTCGAATTCAGAAAACTCGCTCCGCTCGTTTTCTGAAACACCGGAAGACTTCACTCCGTTCGTCTTCCGAGCCGACGACTCGGACTCGGCCTTTCAGTCCTCGTCCTCGTCGTCGACATCTTCGAAGTCGGCGTCGACGAACTCGTCGCCGTCGCCGGCCTCGGGGCCGCCGTCGGTACCAGCGGTCGGGTCGGCGTCGCCCGGTCCGGCCGCACCGCCCATGCCGCCCGCACCGCCTGCGGCGCCCTGCTGATCGTACATCTGCTTGCCGATCTCCTGAAGGGCCTCGGTGAGGCTCTCGGTGGCGGCCTCGTAATCTTCCTTGGTCGCGTCGTCGTCCTCGAGGACGGCCTCGACCTCGTCGATCTCGGCCTCGATGTCCTCGCGGAGCGCGTCGTCGACCGCGTCCTCGTTCTCGTCGAGCAGCGTGTTGGCGCGCTGGATCGACTCCTCGGCGGCGTTGCGAGCCTCGATGCGCTCGCGGCGCTGCTGGTCCTCCTCGGCGTGCTCCTCGGCTTCCTGCTGCATCTGCTCGATCTCGTCGTCCGAGAGGCCGGCGCCGCCCTCGATGGTGATCTCCTCGGAGTTACCGGAGCCTTTGTCCTCGGCGGAGACGTTGACGATGCCGTTCTCGTCGATGGAGAACGAGACCTCGATCTGGGGCGTTCCGGCCGGCGCCGGCGGGATGCCCGTCAGGTGGAACTCGCCGAGCAGTTCGTTCTCGTTGGCGATCTCGCGCTCGCCCTGGAACACGCGGACCTGCACCGACGTCTGGTTGTCCGCGGCGGTGGTGAAGATCTTCGACTCCTCGGTCGGGATCGTCGTGTTCTTCTCGATGAGGCGCTCGAAGATGCCGCCCTTGACCTCGATCCCGAGCGAGAGCGGCGTGACGTCGAGCAGCACGAGGTCGTCGACCTCGCCGCCGAGTACGCCGCCCTGGATCGCCGCGCCCAGCGCGACGGCCTCGTCGGGGTTGACGTTCTTCTTGGGCTCCTTGCCCGTCATCTCCTCGACCTGCTCCTGGACCTGGGGCATCCGCGTCGAGCCACCGACCATCAGCACCTCGTCGAGGTCGTCCTTGGAGTAGCCGGCGTCTTCGAGGGCCTGCTCGGTCGGCTCGACGGTGCGCTCGATCAGATCGGAGGTGAGCGACTCGAACTTCGCGCGAGTCAGGCTCTCCTCGAGGTGGATCGGGCCGTTGTCGGTCGCCGTGATGAACGGGAGGTTGATCTCGGTCTCCTTGCGCGAGGAGAGCTCGATCTTGGCCTCCTCTGCGGCGTCCTTGAGCCGCTGGAGCGCCTGGCGGTCCTCGCGGAGGTCGACGCCGTGCTCCGACTCGAACTCGTCGGCGAGCCAGTCGATGATCGCCTCGTCCCAGTCGTCGCCGCCGAGGTCGTTGTCCCCGTTGGTCGCGACGACTTCGTAGACGCCGCCGCCGAGATCGAGAATGGAGACGTCGAAGGTGCCGCCCCCGAGGTCGTACACGAGCACGGTCTGGTCCTGATCGTCCTCGAGCCCGTAAGCCATCGACGCGGCGGTCGGCTCGTTGACGATGCGCTCGACCTCGAAGCCGGCGATCTCGCCGGCGTCCTTGGTGGCCTGGCGCTGGCGGTCGGAGAAGTACGCCGGCACCGTGATGACTGCCTTCTCGACCTCGTCGCCGAGATACTCCTCGGCGTCGTGCTTGATCTTCTGGAGGATCATCGCCGAGAGCTGCTCGGGCGTGTACTCCTCGCCGTCGATCTCGACGGTGTAGTCCTCCTCGCCCATGTGGCGCTTGATCGACTGGATCGTGCGCTCGGGGTTCTGGATCGCCTGATTCTTCGCGGGCTTGCCGACGAGGCGCTCCTCGTCGTCGGTAAAGGAGACGATGGAGGGTGTCGTCCGCTCGCCCTCGCTGTTGACGATGATCTCGGGGTCACCGCCTTCCATCACTGCGAAGGCGCTGTTCGTGGTACCGAGGTCGATACCGAGAATCTTGTTGCTGGCCATCTTGAAAGAGCTTTGTGGGCTGTTCCGTATAAACCTTTCTACACAGTGGCAGTTATGCGAATTAAAAGCGGCGAGACGGGGGTGTGAGCGGCCCTCTCCGCACCGCCGAGTTCGCGGTTTTTATGGGCCTCGCGCCGCCGCGAAGCCGACCGCGAAATCCTACTCGTCGTCCTCGGGCGTCGGCTCGACTTCGCTCTGATCCTTGTCAGGTTCGGCGTCCTCGCCATCGGCCGACGCCTCCGTTTGCTCGTCGTTGTCCGCTTCCTCGTTGTCGGACGCGGTCCCGGCCTCCGAATCTTCGTCGCCAGTCTCGTCTGCATCCTCGTCGTCAGTCTCGTCATCGTCCTCGGCGTCGGTCTCCTCCTCGCCAGCCGTCGCCTCGACGTCCGATTTCGCGTCGGCATCGTCTCCCTCGTCTTCTCCACCGTCGTCTTCGGCGTCCGCCGCGTCTACGTCGTCTTCGGCCTCTCCGGTTTCGGTCTCGTCCGCGTCGTCGGACGCCTCGTCCTCGGAGTCATCCTCCACGTCAGCGTCCTCGGCGTCCTCTCCGTCGGTCGCCTCGGCAACCCCTTCAGCGTCCGCGTCGGCCTCCGCGTCGGCCTCCGCTTCAGCGTCCGCGTCGGCCTCCGCGTCGGCATCATCGCTCTCGTCCGCTTCCTCGGCGTCGTCGGCCGCTTCGCCGGTCGAAACCGTCACCTGCGCGGACTGGAGCACCTTGTCGGCCATCTCGTAGCCGGGGCGGTACACGTCGACGACGGTCCCTTCTTCCTGGTCGCTGTCGGTGCGCATCATCACCTCGTGGCGCTGGGGGTCGACGTCGTCGCCGGGCTCGGGCTCGACCGCGGTGACGTTCTCGTCTTCGAGGATCCGGTCGAACTGCTTCAGCGTCATCTCGACGCCCTCGCGGATGCTCTCGACGTTGTCGTGGTCCTGCTCGGCCGCCCGGGTGAGGTTGTCGCGAACTTCGACGAGCCGCTCGACGAGATCCTCGGTGGCCCGCTCCTTGATGCGCTCTTGCTCGCGCTGCTGGCGCTCCTTGTAGTTCTTGAAGTCGGCCTGCTTGCGCTGGAGGCGGTCCTCGTAGTCCTCGGCCTCCGCGCGGGCCTCGTCGAGTTCGCTCTCCAGTTCGTCGCGCTCGGAACGAACCGCCTCCAGTTCGTCCTCCAGCTCGGAGACCGAGTTGTTCAGCTCGATCGCGATCTGGGCCAGGGACTTGACCTCCTGGCCGAGCTCCGCGTCGTGGGCGGCGACCTTCGCGACCAGATCCTCGCTGATCTCGATGTCCGCCTCGTCGGCCTCGTCGACCTCGGGCTCGGCGGAGTCGGCCTCCGTTCCCTCGTCCTCGCTCATGGCCGGTACAAACCCCCGGGCAAGTATAAGGGTTCAGGAAACCGGCGGCCGGCCGCTGGGCCGCGGATCGCGGGCCCTCGCGCCGTCGATGCGGGTAGCGTGACTTTTTGTGGTCGGGCGCATACCCCCGACCGTGATCGCGCTCTCGTTCGAGGAGGGGACGCTCCGGATCGCGGGGGACGGCGCCGACGCCGTCCCCCACGCCGAGTACGACGCCCGTTCGGAGACCCATCGAGCACCGGCCCACCGGTACGGCGCGATCCGCGACTGGCTGGCGGAGCGCGGGATCGAGGACGACGACCGGGTACTCGACCTTCCCGAGATGCCCGAGCTGGCGTCGAGCTACCAGCTCCGCGAGTACCAGACCGAGGCGCTCGACGCCTGGCGCGAGGAGGGGTCGGGATCGGCGCCGCGGCGCGGCGTGCTGGAACTACCGACGGGGAGCGGCAAGACGGTGATCGGCGTCGCCGCGATCGCCGACCTGTCGACGCCGACACTCGTCGTGGTGCCGACGATCGACCTGCTCGAGCAGTGGCGCGAGGAACTGGAGACGGAGTTCGGCGCAGGAGGTGGCCGGAGCGACGCCGCCGGCGCCGCGACGGGCCACAGCGGCGTCCGGACCGGCACCGCGGCGGGCGTCGAGATCGGCCAGCTCGGCGGCGGCGTCCAGCGCGTCGGGCCCATCACGGTCGCGACGTACGACTCGGCGTACCTCCGGGCCGACGAACTCGGCGACCGGTTCGGGCTGGTCGTCTTCGACGAGGTCCACCACCTCGGCGGCGAGGGGTACCGCGAGATCGCCCGCCTGCTGGCGGCGCCCGCGCGGCTCGGCCTGACGGCGACGTTCGAGCGCCCGGACGACGCTCACGAGGTCGTCGAGGAGCTCGTGGGGCCGGTCGTTCACTCGCTCGATCCCGACGAGCTGGCGGGCGAGCACCTTTCGCCGTACGACGTGCGCCGGCTTTCCGTCGAGCTGACCGACGCGGAGCGCGAGGAGTACGAGCAAAATCAGGAGACGTTCACCGACTACCTCGCCCGCTCGAACATCCAGCTGCGCAGCGGCAGCGACTATCAGGAGCTGGTCAAGCGCTCCGGGAGCGACCCGGCCGCCCGCGATGCGCTGCTGGCGAAGCAGCGCGCCCGCGAGATCATGATGAGCTGCGACGCCAAGATCGAGGCGCTCGCGGAGATTCTCGACCGCCACCGCGGCGAGCGAACGATCGTGTTCACCGCCCACAACGACTTCGCCTACCGCATCGCCGAGCGGTTTCTCGTTCCGGCGATCACCCACCGGACCTCGACCCGAGAGCGCCGGGAGATCCTCGAGAAGTTCCGAGCGGGCGAGTACACCCGCGTCGTCACCTCGAACGTGCTGGACGAAGGGATCGACGTGCCCGACGCCAGCGTCGCGGTCGTGCTCTCGGGCAGCGGCAGCGAGCGCGAGTTCACCCAGCGCCTCGGGCGGATCCTCCGCCCCAGCGAGGAGACCGATCGAGCGCTGCTGTACGAGGTGATCGCCGACGACACCGCGGAGGAAGGCGTGGCGAGCAGGCGCAGATAATACGCTGACGGACGCCGCCGTCAGGGCGTCAGGATCACCTTGATGCAGTCGTCCTCCTTGTCGTTGAACGTCTGGTACATCTCCGGCCCGGCGTCAAGGGGCTCCTCGTGGGTGACGACGAACGAGGGGTCGATCTCGCCGTCCTCGATCGTCTCCAAGAGCGGGTCGAGATAGCGCTGGACGTGCGTCTGGCCCGTCTTGATCGTCAGCGCCTTGTTCATCGCCGCGCCGAACGGGATATTCGCGCGTCCGACGTAGACGCCCGGCACCGACAGCGTGCCGCCCTTCCGGCAGCACTCGATCGCCTCGCGGAGCACGTACGGATGGTCGTCCTGCAGTTTCACGTCGCGTTTCAGCGGGTCGGTGACGCCGTCGAGGCCGACGCCGTGGGCGTCCGTGCCGACCGCGTCGATGCAGCTGTCGGGGCCACGACCGCCGGTCAGCTCCATCAACCGGTCGTACACGTCCTCGTCGGCGTAGTCGATCGTCTCGGCGTCGCCGTGCTCGCGGGCCATCTCCAGGCGCTCTGGCACCCGATCCACGGCGACGACGCGCTCGGCGCCGAGCATCTGCGCGCTCTGGATCGCGAACTGGCCGACCGGGCCGCAGCCCCAGACCGCGACGGTATCCGACTCCCCGATGTCGGCGTTCTCGGCCGCCATGTACCCCGTCGGGAAGATATCGGAGAGGAACAGCACCTGCTCGTCGGGCAGGTCCGACTCGATCTTCACCGGCCCCACGTCCGCGTAAGGCACCCGCAGGTACTCCGCCTGCCCGCCGGCGTAGCCGCCCATCATGTGGGAGTAGCCGAACAGGCCGGCCGGCGAGTGGCCCATCATCTTGCGGGCGATCTCGGCGTTCGGGTTGGAGTTGTCACAGAGCGAGTACAGCCCCTGCTCGCAGAACCAGCACTCCCCGCAGCTGATCGTGAACGGCACGACCACCCGATCGCCGACCTCCAGATTCTCGACGTCGTCGCCGACCTCGACGACCTCGCCCATCGGCTCGTGGCCCAGCACGTCGCCCTCGCGCATCGAGGGGACGTTGTCGTTGTACAGGTGCAGGTCGGAGCCGCAGATTGCCGTCGCCGTGATCTCGACGATCGCGTCGGTCGGGTTGACGATCTCGGGCTTCGGCACCTCCTCGACGCGGACGTCGCGATCGCCGTGCCAGGTGAGCGCTTCCATCGTCTCCCGGCTCACACGAGATCACCCCGACCGCGCGCCGAGGGATTGGCGTCGGTCGTCGGGATCTCTCCCGTCTCGGCGAGGCTCTTGAACCGGTCGAGCGCGACGCCCCCGAGCGACTCGGGGACGACGTCGACCCGCTCCAGCGCGGCGCTGGCGACCTCGCCGCCCGGCGGAGCGAGTTCGAGTCGCAGCGTCGCGATCGTCCCCCGATCGCCCGGCGACTCCCTGAAGTCCACCGTCATCTCCTCGAACAGCGCCGACCCGTCGACCGATTCCCAGCGCAGGCGCTCGTCGTCCTCGGAGTCCTCCGTAGTGCGGGTTTCCCACGAAAACTGCCGGTCGAGCGGCCCGTCGACGGTCCAGCGCTGGCGGTCCTCGCCCGCCGATTCGACCTTGGCGACCGGCCCCGCGATGCGCGACAGGGTTTCGGCGTCGCGCAGAAGCTCCGCGAGCTCGTCGGGCGACTTCGCGACCGTGATCGATTCGGCGACCGTCAGCGGCTCGTCGGCCGGTTCGGGATCGCTCTGGCTGGCGGCGGCGCTCGGATCGCGATCGGGGCGAACGAGTCCCCAGACCGCCCGGGCCGAGAGCCACCCGCCGACGAGCGCGATCGCCGCGCCGCCGAGCGAGCGCCGTCGGAGTCCGAGCGCCACGAGCGCCCCGCCCGCCGCGGCGGTTCCGACCCGCTTCCACTGGCCGCCGCCCGCGTCCGACCGCTCGCGGTCCGGTGGTGCGGTCTCGGCCGCCGACCGATCCTCGTCCGTATCGACAGCGTCCGCCGACATGGTTAGCCCCGCCCGTCGCCGACCGATCGTTCACAGACGATTCCCCCTGCACCGCCGAGTCCGGCGTCGTCCGGACGACTGCGTGCTGACATTGTCTCCCCCGTGCAAACGTGGCGAAGATATCCGTCTTAGGCGTTGGGGAGCGGCGAAGACGCGAGGAGATATCGCCGGCGGGCGAGAGAATATATTCGTTCGCTCGCTAGTGGCGCCCGTGGCGTCCCCATACGAGATTCTGGGTGTCGATCCCGACGCGAGCGAGGACGACCTCGTCGACGCCTACCGGCGACGGGTCAAGGAAGCCCACCCCGATCAGGGCGGTTCTGCAGAGGAGTTCCAGACCGTCAAGACGGCCTACGAGCGGATCCGAAACGGCGACGGACGCGCCGAGATCGAACCCGAAGCGAGCGGCGGCGCCGAGTCGGGCGTCGACGCCGACCCCGAGCCGCCCGAGTACCGCGTCGAGTACCTCAACTACGAGGTGCTCGACGACCACGGCTGGTCGCTCGACGACGACGACCTGTTCGAGAAGGCCGACGCGGCGGGACTGAATCGCGTCGACCACGGCGAGATCACGGTCGAACCCGACGAGTCGCTGCTGGAGGCCGCCGAGAACAGCGGCCGGGCGTGGCCCTTCGCCTGCCGCGGCGGCGCCTGCTCGAACTGCGCGGTCGCGGTGATCGAGGGCGAGATCCCGCCGCCGACGAGTCACGTCCTCACCCAGGAGATGATCGACCGCGGGATCCGGCTGTCCTGCATCACCTCGCCCGTCACGACCGACACGAAAGTCGTCTACAACGTCAAGCACCTCCCGGAAGTCGAGGAACTACTCCTCTCGGCGAGCCGGTTCGAGCGCGCTCACACCGACTGATCCGTCCGTTCCGTAGACCGCAACACGGCGTCGAGACGCCGAGCGAGTCGCGGCGTGGCGTCCTGCTGCCGAACCGGCGGCGCGGGGTGCGGACGCCGAACCGACGGCGCGGCGGCGTCAAGACGCCGCGCCGAAGCCCCCGCCCCGAAGCCGCCGCGGAAGCCGAACTGCCCCGCCGGCACCCCCGGCCGTTGCAAGGTATTTCAGAGCGCGTCACGACGTCACACACGATGGCGACGGAGCACCCTTCCGAAGTAGCGCCCGTCGACGAGTGGCTCGAGGTCGACGGTCTGCAGTTACACTATCTCTCGGCGGGCAGCGGGAAGACGCCGGTCCTCCTTCTCCACGGGGGGATCGTCGACGCGGCGTCGCTCTCGTGGGGGGCGGCGATCGGCCCGCTGGCCGCCGACCGGCGCGTCGTCGCGCTCGACATGGCGGGGTACGGCAACAGCGCGCGGCCCGACGTCTCCTACAGCACGGCGTTCCACGTCGACGTCGTCGGCGCCGTCGTCGACCGGCTCGGGTTCGACGCGGTCGACGTCGTCGGCGTCTCGCTGGGCGGGGGCGTCGGACTGGGCTACGCCCTCCGCGAGCCCGAGCGGGTGAGGAAGCTCTCGCTGGTCGACAGCTACGGGCTTGGCCGCGAGTTGCCCAACGGACTGGGCACCTACGCGCTCTCCCGAGCTCCCAAACTCAATGAGCTCTCGCTGTCGCTTCTCAAGCGGAATCGCACGCTCGCAAAGCAGAGCCTTAGGGGGATCGTCGCGGACCTCGACTCGCTGTCGGGGCCCGTGGTCGACGAGTACTACCGGCTGCTCCAGCACCCCCAGGTCGGGAAAGCCTACCGGCGGTGGCGCCGCCACGAGGTCCGGCGATCGGGCTTTCGCACCGACTACTCCCACCGGCTCGACGACGTAGCGCCGGAGACGCTGGTCGTCCACGGCGCCGACGATCCGGTGTTCCCGCCGCAGTGGTCGCGCGACGCCGCGGCGAGCATCCCTGACGCCCGCCTGAAGGTGCTCGCGGACTGCGGGCACTGGCCGCCCAGAGAGCGCACCGCGGCGTTCAACGAGTTGCTCGCGGAGTTCCTCGCGGCGTAGGGCGGAGTGACGGCCGGAGACGCTCCCGGTCCGCCCTCTCCGAAACAACTGCGATTTAATATACTCGAAGTGAAACGTCGGCGCATGGACGAGAGTGCGCTTCGCGACGGGCTGATGGCGATCGGCCTCACGCAGTACGAAGCCGACGCGTACGCGGCGCTGCTGGAGCTGGGCCGTGCGCCCGCCGTCGACGTCGCGCAGGCCGCGGACGTGCCGCGCGCGAGGATCTACGATGTCGTCCGGTCGCTGGCCGAGCAGGGGTACGTCGAGACGTTCGACGACGGCGGGCTCCACGCGCGGGCGGTCGATCCCGAGGCCGCGGTCGACGAGCTGTCGGCGGCCGCCGACCACCTGCAGTCGACCGCCGACGCGGTCGAGGAGCGCTGGGAGGAGCCACCGATCGCGAACCGGCAGATCAGCGTCGTCAAGCGCTCCGAGACGCTGTTCCGGCTCGCCCGCGAGCGCATCGCCGAGGCCGAGTTCGGCGTCAAGATCGCCGCGACGCCCGCCCAGTACGCCGAACTCGAGGATGCGCTGGCCGCCGCTCGCGAGGACGGCGCCGTCGTGAAGCTGACGCTCCACGGCGAGGAACTGGACGCGGAGGAGGACCGCGACACGCTGACCGATCTGGTCGACGGCGTCCCGACGGAGACTCGCGTCAGGGGACTCCCCACGTCGCTGCTGATCGTGGTCGACCACCGCGAAGTGCTGTTCGCCCCGCACCGACCGCCGGGGACCGGCGGCGAACGGGGGCTGTTTCTGGACGACGTCTGGTTCGCGCAGATGGCCGACTGGTTTTTCCGGACAGCGCTGTGGGCCGTCTGGGAGCCGATCCAGCGCGACCGCACCGAGCGCACGATCTACACCGACATCCGCGAGTGCCTGGAAGCGATCGCCCCGATCGTCGACGACGGCGGCCGCGTCGAAGCCGACGTCACGCCGATCGAGGACCTCGACCGTCGGATCGGGGGGGAGATCGTCGACGTGACATACCGCGGGGCGGCCGAGACCGGCGACTCGCCGCTCGAACCGTACGTCGACGTCGCCGCGCTGACGCTCGCGACAGACGACGGCGCCGTCGAGGTCGGCAACTGGGACGCCGTAGTGGAGGACGTCCGGGCCGGTCGGATCGAGATCCTCGACGTCGAGGCGTGAGCGGCCGCGCGCCGCCGACCGCATCCGCCGCCAGAGCTATAACGGACCGTGGGTAACGGTAACACTGGTAACCCATGAGTGCCACCGGAGCGGGTCGCGCAGGACGACGAGTGAGCACGGGTGACGCCGAATCGACGACCGATCGGATCGGCGGGGAGCGGCCGTCATGAGCGACGAACCGGCGGACGCCGATCCGGCCGCGGACGGGGACGACGGCCCGCCCGTAGACGTGTTGATCGTCGAGGACGAGCCCCAGGTCGCCGAGCTCTACACCTCGTGGCTCGACGATCGGTACCGGGTGAGCATCGCGAACGGCGGCGAGGCCGCGCTGGCCGCCTGGGACGCCGAGGTCGACGTGGTACTGCTCGATCGTCGGATGCCCGACGTCTCGGGCGACGAGGTGCTGTCCGCGCTGCGGGAACGGGGCGCCGAGTGCCCCGTAGCGATCGTCACGGCGGTCGATCCGGACGTCGACATCGTCGAGATGGGGTTCGACGAGTACCTCGTCAAGCCGGTCGACCGCGAGGACCTCGTCGAGGCGATCGAGCGTCTGCTCGATCGGACGAAGTACCGGGACGCACTCCAGGAGTACTTCGCGAACGTCTCGAAGCGGTCGGTGCTCGAAAAGCACGTCACCGACGCCGAACTCCAGCAGAGCGACGCGTACGACCGGCTTCAGCGCCGCGTCGCGGAGATCGAGGAAGACCTGGAGGCGACGCTGTACCGCTTCGAGGATCGGGACTTCCGCGCGGTGTTCCGCGGGTTCGACGAGCCGCCGGCGGAGTGACGGCATCCGTCGTATCGTTTTTGCCGCCCCGGCGCCGACGTAGAGTCGATGCTGACCAAGGACCTGCTGCGCGTCTCGCGGGCGGGCGGGGGCTACCACCCGCAGTTCGCCCAGCGGCGCCACCGCCCGCTGGCCGCGAAGGTCCTCGGAACGTACCAGGGTCACGTCGGCCACCGCCGAGAGGAGCTGACCGCGGCGCTTTCCGACCTCGAACGCGAGGCCGAGGATTTCAAACTGGTCCGGGGGTTCGCGAAGCTGCTCGAACGCGAGGCGACCTTCGAGACGCGTGCGCCGATCGAGCCAGAGCGCGCCCGGTCGGCGGCGTTCGCGGCCGCCGAGGCCGAGGGCGTCGTTACGCGAGCCGAGCGGGAGCGGGCGCTCGACCGGACCACCGATACTCTGGGCGCCGACGCCGAGCCCGTCGAGCGGTCGCTGTACGCCGATCTCGAACCGCGGCAGGTGCTCGACTCGGTCGACGCGCGGTGGGACCCCGACGAGCTGCTCGCGCAGTACAACCTGTCGCTGGCCCAGACGGCGCTGTTCGATGCCACCGAGATCCGCGTGCGCTCGTCGGATCCGAAGGCGCTGGTATCGGCCGTCAAGCGCCTGCGGCTGATGTACAAGGTCCGGAAGACCGACGGCGCGGAGGCGTCGGGCGGCGGAGCGGAATTCGACGGGAGCCGAGAAGTCGTCGTCACCGGGCCCGACCGGCTCTTTCGGGCGACCAGACGCTACGGCACCCGCTTCGCCCGACTGCTCCGCACGATCGCCAAGGCCGACGAGTGGGAGCTGACGGCGACGATCGACGATCGCGGCACCGAGCGCGAACTGCGCCTTTCCGACGCCGACCCGGTGCGGGTGCCCGGCGTCGAGCCCGTGACCGACGTGAGCTACGACAGCGGCGTCGAGGCCGATTTTGCGACGCGATTCGAGTCGCTGGATCTGGACTGGGAGCTCACCCGCGAGCCAGAGCCGCTCGCGGCCGGCGCGAGCGTGCTGATCCCCGATTTCTCCTTCGACTACCGGCACGCCGACTTCACCGTGTACTTCGAGATCATGGGGTTCTGGACGCCGGAGTACGTCGAGTCGAAGCTCGAAAAGTTAGACGACATCGACGACGAGGTGTTGCTCGTCGCCGTCGACGAGAGCCTCGGCGCAGGCGAGGCGATCGAGGCCCGCGACCACCGCGCGATCCCGTACTCGGGGACCGTCCGGATCAAGGACGTTCGGGATGCGCTCCGGGCCCACGAGGACGACCTGGTAGCCGCGAGCGCCGCCGACATACCGGACGAACTGGTCCCCGAGGACGACGTGATCGGGATCGACGATCTGG
>Ga0207715_100043_pt1 | contig 140437 bp, 137 predicted proteins | sample A23M3SouthBayCA_FD_187732 | JGI IMG/M metagenome (GOLD analysis project Ga0207715, IMG submission 187732) | Aerobic enrichment media from Eden Landing Ponds, California, USA - A23 M3 (SPAdes) | ecosystem: Environmental > Aquatic > Marine > Unclassified | place: USA: Emeryville, California... | reverse complement strand
CCGGCTCGGCGCCGGGCCGCGTCGACTCCCCGCCGACGTCGACGATCGAGGCCCCGGCCTCGGCCATCGCCTCGGCCTGGGCCACGGCCGCCTCCACGGTGTCGAACTGTCCGCCGTCGTGGAAGCTGTCGGGTGTGACGTTGAGGATGCCCATCACGGCCGGCCCGTCCTCCCACGGGAAGCCGTGCCGTTTGGGCTCCGTGCGGATGCCGAGGGCCTGCCGGATCTCCTCGGCGACCTGGGCGAGCCCGAAGGGCTGGCCGCCGAGCTTCTCGATGAGCCGGTTGAACTGGGCCAGCGTCGCCATCATCACGACGTCGATACGCTCCTCGTGCTGGCCGGACAGCGCCGAGAGCCCGCACTCGCCCCCGAGCGAGAGCAGCTCCTCCTTCAGGTAGCGGGCCTGCCGTGGCCGGACGCGCGTCCGGACGACGCGGTGGACGCCCTTACCCCGCATCCGCCAGATGCCGGGGTCGGTGACGTTGGCGTCCTCGAGGACCTCCCGGACGTCCTCGACCGTCTCCGTGCGCTTCCTGACGTGGGTCCGCGTCCAGCGCGGCCGGGCCTCGGCGACCGTGTAGAGCGAGCCCGTCACCAGTACACAGTCCCCGGGGGCGGCCGCCGCCAGGGCCCGATCGAGGGCGTTCTCGACGGAGCCGACGCGGTCGACCTGGGCCGCGCCGGCCCGCTCGAACACCCGGCCGAGGACGTCCCGGTCCTCCGCCCGGGGGACGTCTGGTTCACAGACCGTGATATGGGCCGCGTCGGGGAGGGCGTCGACCATCGCTCGGTGGTCCTTGTCGTGCATGGCCCCGAAGACGAGGTGGAGGTCGGCGTAGTCGATGTCGGCCATGACGCCGGCCAACGCTCCGCAGGCGTCGGGGTTGTGGGCCCCATCGAGGACGACCAGCGGTTCGCGCCCGACGACCTCGAACCGGCCCGGCCACGTGGCCGAGCGGAGGCCGCGAGCGAGCTCGCCCTCGTCGACGGCGGCGACCTGCCGAGCGAGGGTGGCGGCGACGCCCGCGTTCCGCGCCTGGTGCTCGCCGAGGAGCTGGAGGGTCGTCTCGACACCCCAGCCCAGGCCGGCGATCTCGACCGGCTGCTCGATCCGCTCGGTGGGGGCGCCGGCGGTGACTCTGACGTCGCAGTCGTCCGCCTCGCCAACGACGATGGGGTCGTCGGTAGCCGCGGTGATGGCGTCGAGCGCGTCGCCTCGGGCGCCCGTGACGAGTGGTCGGTCCTGGGGGGCGACGGTCGCCTTATCGCGGGCGATCTCCTCGACTGTGTCGCCGAGGATGCTCGTGTGCTCGAGGGAGACGCTCGTGACGGCCGAGGCGTCGGGCTCGACCGCGCTCGTGGCGTCGAGCCGGCCGCCGATGCCGACCTCGAGGACGGCGACGTCGACGTCCTCGCGGCCGAAGTACCAGAAGGCCATGGCCGTGAGCACCTCGAAGAACGTCGGGGACGTGCCCTCGGCGCCCCGCTCGGTGACGTAGTCCCGGACGGCCGAGACGAACTCGACGACGGCCGCCTTCGGGATCGGTCGGCCGTCAACCCGGATCCGGTCCCGGACGTCGTCGATGTGGGGGGAGGTGTAGAGACCGACCTCCAGGCCGGCCTCGCTGAGGACCGACTCGACCATCCGAGCGGTCGAGCCCTTCCCGTTGGAGCCGCCGACCTGGACGTACCGCGGGCCGTCCTGGGGGTCCCCGAGGTGGGCCAGGAGGTCCACCGTGGCCTCGGTCCCGGCCCGCATCCGGAAACGGCGGAGGTCGAACAGGAACTCCGCCGCTTCGTAGTACCGCATGGAGGGAAGGAACTGCCGGGCGGCGCTTAGGCCTGTCGAAGGCGCTAGCGAGCTCGACTCAGTCGTGCCGGAAACAGCGCATCCCGGTGAAGGCCATCGCCAAGCCGTGCGCGTCCGCGGCGGCGATCACGTCGTCGTCGTTCCGGGAGCCGCCGGGCTGGACCACCGCCTCGATGCCCGCCTCCGCGGCCACCTCGACGCCGTCGGGGAACGGGAAGAACGCGTCCGAGGCCATGACCGACCCCGCCGCGGCCTTGCCCTCCGCGTGCTCGTTGGCCTTCATCGCGGCGAGGGTGACGGCGTCGACCCGGGAGACCTGTCCCATGCCGATACCGACGGTCTCCGTGCCGTCGGCGAGGACGATACCGTTCGACTTCACGTGCTTGAGCACGCGCCAGGCGAAGAGCATCGTCTCGATCTCGGCCTCGGTGGGCGCCCGCTCGGTGACGACCTCGAGGCCGTCGGCCGAAATAGTCGCCAGGTCACGCTCCTGGAGCAGCCGACCGCCGACGATCGGCTTCTCGGCCAGCGGCTCCGTCGGGTCGCCCCCCTCGAAGGCGGTGCGCACGCCCCCCGCCGCGAGGGGCCCCACGTCGAGGACGCGGAGGTCGTCCTCGGCTGTGAGCACGTCGAGGGCCCCCTCGGTGTAGCCCGGGGCGACGACGACCTCCTTGAACGACTCGACGATCGAGGTGGCCGTCGTCTCGTCGCACTCGCGGTTCAGCGCGACGATGCCGCCGAACGCGCTCATCGGGTCGGTCGCGAGGGCTCGATCGTAGGCCTCGGCCAGCGTGTCGGCCACGGCGCAGCCGGCGGGGTTCGTGTGCTTGATGACCGCCGCCGCGGGAGATTCGAATTCCTTGATGAGATCGAGCGCCCCGTCGGCGTCGTTGTAGTTGTTGTACGAGAGCGCCTTCGCACCGGCATTGAGTTGGTCGGCGGCGACCACGTTGGCCTCTTCGACGGTCCCGTCGGCGTAGACGGCTGCGTCCTGATGGGGGTTCTCGCCGTAGCGGAGCGCCCGGACGCGGTCGTCGGCCGCGACCCGCCTGGCGGGGAACCGGCCGCCGTCGTCCCCCTCCACACTGACGGTATTCGCGTCGAGGTCGACGTCGACGCGGTCCTCGGCGAACCACCGGACAGCTCGCGGGTAGGCGGCGAACTCGCCCTCGTAGAGGACCCGCCGCTTGAGCGTCTCGATGTCGTCGCCATCACGCACGGGCACCGGCTCCTGGGTGACGATCGGGCCCGTGTCGACGTCGTCGTGGAGCACGGCACCGTCCTCGGCCACGGCGTCCGTGACGACGTGGACCGTGCAGCCGGTGACCCGAACGCCGGCATCGAGGGCGTCCCCCCAGGCGTCCATGCCCGGGAACGCCGGCAGCAGCGACGGGTGGACGTTGAGGGTCGTCGGCACGGCGTCGAGGAACGTCGACGAGAGGACGCGCATGTAGCCGTCGAGGCAGACGAGGTCGACGTCGTACTCGGCCAGGGCCTCGACGACGCGCCGTTCGTGCTCGCGGCGGCCCTCGCCGTCGTGCATCGGGACGGAGGCCGTCGGGATCCCCGCCGACGCGGCCCACTCGATGACGGGGGCCCCGTCGCGGTTGGAGACCACGACGCCGATCTCGGCCCCACCCGGCCCCCGGGCGTGGAGATTTCGCAAGTTCCGGCCGTTGTTGCTCGCCAGGCCCGCGATCTGCATGGTCGAGTGGCCACTCGCCCACCGCAAAGGCGTTTCTGTTGGGGGAAGGGTTATCCCGGTCAGCCCGCAAACTCGTGGCATGGGCGAGCGCGCCTGCTACCGGTCGTTCTGTCCCGAGTGCGACGCGCCGATGACCACGGTCGAGGACACGTGTCCGGACTGTGGCGCGAACGTGGACTGACCTGAACCGCCCGAGATCACGGCGACCGACACAGTTGGGCGTCGACTCGGCGACGGTTGGTCCCCCCGATTATTCGTTGTGATATCAGTGGGTGAACGCTTTTCGTGCGTGAGCGGCGGCTTTCTGGCATGACAGCCGCGGACGCCGTCGGGGGACGCCCCGACGTCGCGGGGGGGATCGCAACCGTGCGCGAGGCGATCCAGTACGTCCCGAGCGGGGAGTCCATCCCCGCTGAGACCTGGCAGAATCGCCACCGAAACATCCTCCTGCTGCTGATCGCCCACGTCCCGCCGCTCCTCCTGCTCGGGGTGTACAGCGGGACCGAATCGGTCTTCTCCGGCGCGACCATCCCCGCGCTGCCCTTCACCAACGTGCTCCTGGCCGTAAGCTCACTCGTTGCCTTCGCCGGGCTCGCGACAGTCTCCCGGTTCGGTCGGCGGGGCCAGACGGCGCTCGCGACCCTCGGGCTGGTCACGGCGTCGGCGGTCCTCGTCTACTTCTCGGGGGGCTATATCGAGGCGCACTTCCACTTCTTCGTCGTGATGGCCGTCGTCGCCGTCTACGAGGACTGGTTCCCCTATCTCCTGGGCATCCTCTACGTCGCGGTCCAGCACGGCGTCTTCGGCATGACCCATCCGGAGATGGTGTACAACCACGCGGCCGCCATCGCCAACCCGATGGCGTGGGCCACCATCCACGCGACGTTCGTCCTCGGCCTCTCGGCCGCCATGGTCTCTCACTGGTACTCGACGGAGCGGTCCCGGGAGGAGGCCCGCAGCCAACTCCGGGCGTCCGAGCGGAAGAGCGAGCAGATGGAGAGCCTCGCGGAGAAGAACGCCGAGATCGAGGCAGCCAAAGCCGAAGTCGAGGAGCTCAACGAGGCCCTGCAGACGGACGCCGAGGCCTACAGCGCCGCCATGGCACGCGCGGCGAACGGTGAACTCTCCGTCCGGCTCTCGGCCGAGAGTGACAACGAGGCCATGGCCCAGATCGCCGAGGCCTTCAACGAGATGATGGACGACAACGCCTCGGCGTTGCAGGACATCCAGGACTTCGCCCGCGCCGTGGCCGACGCGAGCGAGGAGGCCACCGAGGGCACCCTCGAAGCCGAGGAGGCGAGCGAGTCGGTGAGCCAGTCGATCCAAGAGATCGCCCGCGGGGCCGACAGCCAGCGCGGCAAGCTCGAGGCGGTCGCCGAGGAGATGACCGAGATGTCCGCCACGGTCGAGGAGGTGGCGGCCTCCGCCGAGTCGGTGGCCCGCACCTCCGAGGAGACGGCCGAGGTCGCCGAGGACGGCGACGAGACCGCCCAGGAGGCCATCGAGGTCTCGAGAGCGGTCCAGGAGGCGATCGACGAGACCGTCGAGAACGTCGAGGCCCTCGACGACCGGATGGCCGAGATCGGCGAGATCGTCGAGCTCATCGGCGACATCGCCGAGCAGACTAACATGCTCGCGCTGAACGCGAACATCGAGGCGGCCCGCGCGGGCGGCGGGGACGGGTTCGCCGTCGTCGCGGACGAGGTCAAGTCGCTCGCCGACGAGGCGAAGGAGTCCGCGGGTGACGTCGAGGCGCTCATCGAGGACGCCCAGTCCCAGACGCGGGTGACGGCCGAGGAGGCCCGGGCCGCCCAGGCGGACGTCGAGGTGGCGGTCGAGGCCGTCCGCGAGGTGGTCGAGGCGTTCTCCCAGGTGGCCGAGAACACCGAAGAGACGGCCCGGGGGGTCCAGGAGATAAGCGAGGCGACCGACGACCAGGCCGCCAGCACCGAGGAGACGGTCTCGATGGTCGACGAGGTCGCAGAGATCAGCCGGACGACCGCCGAGGCGGTCGACAACGTCTCCGCGGCCGCCCAACAGCAGGCCGCCTCGACCTCGCAGGTCCGGGTCAACGTCGAGTCCCTCGCGGACCAGGCCGAGCGCCTCAAGGCGCTCCTCGCGACGTTCGAGGTCGGCGACGGGTCGTCCACGGCCACGGGTGGCTCCGGATCGACCTCGGCGGACGTCGTCGTCGGGGACGGCGGCCAGCCGGAGTAGCCGCGCCGTTGGCCACCGCGGGCGTCCCGGTCGGTGGCTCCGACACCCTTTTCGTACCGCCGGGAGCACCCCGGGACATGCCAGACCCGCTCGACGCCGTCTCCCCCCTCGACGGGCGCTACGCCGGCCGGACGGCGCCCCTCCGCGCCTACGCGAGCGAGGCGGCGCTGATGCGGGCCCGGACGCGGGTCGAGGTGGAGTACCTCCTCGCCCTCGCGGAGCTGGAGGCGGTCCCGCTCTCGCTCTCCGAGGACGACCGGCGGACCGCCCGGGACGTCTACCGGACCTTCGACGGCGACGACGCCCAGCTCGTCAAGCAGATCGAGACCGAGGGGCACGGCGAGTACCCCGCGACCAACCACGACGTGAAGGCCGTCGAGTACTTCCTCCGGGAGCGGCTCCCCGAATCGACCCACCCGTGGATCCACTTCGCGCTCACGAGCGAGGACGTGAACAACCTCGCCAACCGCCTCCTCGCCCGCGGCGCGCTCCGGGAGGTGCTGCTCCCCGCGCTCGAGGGCGTCCGCGAGGCGCTGATCGAGTTGGCCCACGCGCACGCCGACCTTCCGATGCTCTCGCGGACCCACGGGCAGCCGGCGACGCCGACGACGTTCGGCAAGGAGATGGCCGTGTACGCCTCGCGGCTCGGCCGGGGCGTCGACGACATCCAAGCGGCCGACGACGCCCTCGCGGGGAAGCTCGCCGGCGCGAGCGGCACCTACGCCGCCCACGCGGTGGCCTACCCCGACGTCGACTGGCGGGCGGTCGCCCGCGGGTTCGTCGAGGGGCTCGGCTTCGACCACGTGGAGCCGACGACGCAGGTGAACCCCGGCGACGACCTCGCGACCCTCTTCGACGCCCTCCGCCGCGCGAACCAGGTGGTGGTCGACCTCGACCGGGACATGTGGCTCTACGTCTCCGACCGGTACCTGGGCCAGGAGGCGGCCGACGGCGAGACCGGCTCCTCGACGATGCCACACAAGGTGAACCCGATCGACTTCGAGAACGCCGAAGGGAACCTCTCGAAGGCCAACAGCGACCTCGCCTTCCTCGGCGAGTGGATCACCACCTCCCGGCTCCAGCGCGACCTCACGGACTCGACCGTGAAGCGGAACGTCGGGGGCGCCTTCGGCCACTGCCTGCTCGGCTACGAGAAGACGGCCGACGGGCTCGACACGATCGTCCCGAACGCTGAGGTAATGGCCGAGGAGCTCGAGGCGAACCCCGAGGTGCTCGGCGAAGCGATCCAGACGGTCCTCCGCCGGGAGGGCCACGCTGACGCGTACGAGCAGGTGAAATCGCTCACTCGCGGCCAGCGCGTGACCCTCGAGGAGCTGCGGGCGGCCATCGACGACCTCGACGTGCCCGAGGCGGTTCGGGAGGAGCTTCAGTCGCTCTCGCCGGCCGACTACGTGGGGCTGGCCGGCGCGCTCGCCGAGGACGTAGAGTGAGCGAAGCCGGGGCCCTCACCCGAGGAGGTGCCGGCGCAGGAACGCCTCGTTGCGCTCCACGACGGCCTCGAAGGGTTCGCCGGTGAAGACGTCGAAGTGGCTCACCGGGTAACGAACCCGCTCGACGTCGTCGAGCCGGTCGACGAGGCGGTCCACGGTCCCGGCGGGCACGATCTGATCATCCTCGGCTTCGATCACCAGCGTCGGGCAGTCGACGGCTCCGGCGACCGAAATCGGCCGATACCCGAACACGGTGATGAGGATTCGGGCTGCACAGCGGTTGTCCCAGTCCCCGCCGTTGATCGCCTCGTAGCCTGCGAGGGCACCGGGCCGGTTCAGGACCCCGAATTCATCCGGCTCGGCCGCGATCGGGACGTACCGGGGCGAGCGGGCCGTCACCTTCCGGAGGAGGTCCTGGAGGGCGGCGGGCACCGCGGTGGAGAGGTAGGACCACCCCCCAGCCCGGATTAGTTGACTAGCGGTCCGAACGCCGTCGGAGAACGGGACGTTCAGGACGGCTGCGTCGACGGCGTCGTCATCGGCCGCGACCGTGACGGCGTGGCCGCCGCTGAAGGAGTCCCCCCAGAGCCCGAGCCGGCTCCCGTCGACGTCCGCCAGGCCCCGGGCGTGGGCGACCGCTGCCTTCCAGTCCCGGACTTGCGCGGTCGCCGAGATCACGTTGCGGGGCGTCCCGTCGCTGTCGCCCACGGACCGGTAATCGAAGAGCAGGACCGCGATGCCGGCGGCAGCGAACCGCTCGGCGAAGGCCGGCAGCCGCCAGTCGCGCTCGCAGCCGAAGCCGTGGGCCATGACCACCACCGGCGGGTCCTCGACGGCCTCCGGTCGATACAGCCAGGCGGCACAGCGGGTGCCCCTGCTGGTGACGTCTTCGTCTCGGCGGACGACAGTCATGGCCCGAGCACGGGGGCGCGTGTGATAGCCCTTGCCACGCGTGGGGCCGCCCGGCCGGGCGTCCGAACGAGTTTTGTGTCCCTCCGCGCGATGTCGTCACAATGGCGCGGGAAGCGTTCGATGGCCGGCCCGACCCCGAGCTCCAGACCGTCCTGGACGCCCTGCACGACGAGGGCTGTCGAGAGATCGTCCGCGCGTTAGAGGAGTCCCTGAGCGCCAAGGAGGTCTCGAACCGGTGTGACATCCCGCTCACGACGACCTACCGGAAGCTCGAGCTGCTCGAGTCGGCGACGCTCGTCGAGGAGCAAACCGAACTCCGGGCGGACGGGCACCACACGATGCGGTACCGGACCGACTTCGAGGAAATCCACGTCGGGCTGGACGAGCGTCGGGCGTTCACCGTCGGCCTCAGTCGACCGAGCCTGTCCCCGGAAGACCGGCTCGCCGACATGTGGTCGGCCGTCCGGAGGGAGGCCTAAATGACCCAAGTAACCCCAGTACTCGTCGCACTCAAGACGATCACGCTCGTGCTCGGCGGGGCGATCACCTACTTCGCCTACCGGGCCTACCGCCGCACCGAAGCCCCGGCCCTCGGGGCTCTCTCGCTCGGCTTCGCCGTGGTCACGGTGGGCGCCCTCTCGGCGGGCGTGCTCGATCAGCTGCTCGCGGTGGATTCGACCTACGCACTGACCGTCGACAGCGTCCTCACCGCCCTCGGCTTCGCGATCATCGTCTACTCACTCTACGTCGAGTGACCGCGAACTTGCGGGAACCGACCGCGGAGCGCTACCGCCGGACCGCAGCGAGGAGCTCCTGCCAGTGGTTCAGCGCCCAGTACTCGAGCCCGGTGGCGAACAGGGCCGCGGCGAGCAGATAGAGGACCCGCTGGAAGCCGAGGGCCTGCTCGGGTCGGACGACGGCGAAGGTGATGCCCTCGACGGCGAGCAGCAGGAAGACGAATGTGCCGCCGGCGGCGCAGACGGCGATCGCGAGGAGGTTCCGACCGTCCCGGTCTCGGCGGTCGAGCGTGACGAGCGCGGCGGCGAAGGCGACCGCGCCCCCGAGCACGTAGTACGGCACCCGCGAGGGGAGGCCGGCGGGGTTCCCGCCGACGAACGCGAGCAGCCCGAAGAGCGCCAGCGTCAGCGCCACGGTGCTGGTGGCGACGAACGCCCCCGCCCGGGCGAGCACCGGCCGGTTGGTGGCAGCGTGCGAGTGGGCCATGGCCGAGGCTGGTCGTCGAGCGGCTAAAGTCAACGGGTCATCGTCGTACGGGCGTCGGACGAGTTGCCGCCTACCGCTCGTCCTCGACGCGGGTGACGTCGGCCATCGTCTCCCGCCGGCGGACCACCTCGGCGCCGTCCGCGGTCACGGCGACCTCCGCGGGCCGGGGCTGGGAGTGGAACTGGCTGGCGAGCTCGTACCCGTAGGCCCCGGCGTTCCCGATGGCGAGCAGGTCGGTCCGCTCTGGCCGCGCGATCGGGCGGTCCGTCGCGAAGACGTCGGCGCTCGTGCAGCAGGGGCCGCCAACCGAGGCGGGGATGGGGTCTCGCTCGGGGGCAGTCACGTTCCGGATCGGGTGGTAGGAGCCGAACATGGCCGGCCGGACGAGGGTCGCCAGCGAGGCATCGACGCCGACGACCGTCGTCTCGGGCGTCTCCTTGAGCGTGTTCACCCGGGTCAGGATGAGCTCGGCGTCGGCGACGACGTAGCGGCCCGGCTCCAGCTTCAGCTGGGCGTCGAGGTCGCCGGCCGCCTCGCGGACCGCGTCGGCCACCGCGTCCATGTCGAGGGGGTCCTCATCCTCGTGGTAGGGCACCCCGAAGCCACCGCCAACGTCGACGAACTCGAGGGCGCTGACCGCGTCGGTGACGTCCCGGGCGAGGTCGGCCACGACGCCGATGGCCCGACAGTGCTCCGCGAGGTCGTCCTGCATGACCCCGCTGCCGACGTGGGCGTGGATGCCGACGAGGTCGAAGCGATCGGCGACCGAGGCGGCGACCTCGATGACCTCGGCCGCCGGGATGCCGAACTTGGCGTCCTTGCCGGTCGCGACCTTCTCGTGGTGGCCGGTGCCGATGCCGGGGTTGACGCGGATCGCGACTCGGCCATCGTAGCCACGGGCCGCGAGCCGGTCGAAGGTGTCTCGCGCGCCGGCCGTGATCGTCAGGCCCGGGTGGTCCGCGGCGAGGTCGGCCGCGTAGTCGAGGTCGGCGGCCGGCGGGTTCACCGCCGTGTACTGAAGCGTGTCGGGGTCGGCGCCGGCCTGGATGGCCCGCATCAGTTCACCACGAGCTGCACACTCGATGTCGGCGCCGGCGTCGAGCAGCGCCGCGAGGACGGCCCGGCCGGTGTGGGCCTTCGCGGCGTACATGACGTGGGCGTCGGGGAACGCCCCGGCGAACCGCTCGTAATTCGCCTGCACCCGCGCCGGGTCCAAGGCATAAAGCGGCGTGCCGTGGTCGTCCGCGATCGCCTGCAACCGGTCGTGGTTCCAGTCGGCGAGCCGGCGGATGCGGGGGTCGGCTTCCTCGGCGACGGGTGGGCTCATCCCGACGGCGCCCCGCTCATTCCCGGAGCGCCTCCTCGCGCTGGGTCGCCTCCAAGGTTTCCTCCTCGACGTCGGTCGCCACCACGGCCGGCTTGAACGCGCCGGCGTCGCCGAAGAGCTCGTGGTCGCCGACGGAGGACTCGACGAAGCGGGTGAAGGCCCGGCGCTCGGGCGGCAGGTGGCCGTAGACGACCGTCTCCTCGACCAGGTCGTAGACCGGGATGCGCGGCGTCAGCAGCGTGTTCTCGCCGACGATCGAGCCCTCGCCGACGACGAAGCCAGAGGTGACCCGACAGCCAGCCCCCAAGGAGACGTCGTCCTCGACGACGACCGGCGCGCTCTCGACGGGTTCGAGCACGCCGCCGATGAGCGTGTTCGCCCCGAGCTTGACGTTCTCCCCGATCTGGGCGCAGGAGCCGACCGTGTCGCAGGAGTCGACGAGTGTCCCGTCGCCGACGGTGGCGCCGATGTTGACGAACGCCGGCGACATGAGGATCGCGTTCGCCCCGACGTGGGCACCGCGGCGGATGACGGTCCCGTCCGGCGTGTTCCGGGTGCCACGGTCGCCGATCGGGCCGGTGTCGATCAGCGGGAGGACGTCGTGGTAGGTGACGTCGCCATACTCCCGTGCGTGCGTGTCCCGGAGGCCGAAGTTGAGCAGGATGCCCCGCTTGACCCAGGCGTTGGCCTCCCACTCGCCGTCCCGCTTCTCGGCGGCCCGAATCTCCCCCGCCTCGAGGGCGTCGAGGAAGGCGTCGAGCGTCTCGAGGGCGTCGGGCCCGGCCGATGCCGCGTCGATCTCGTCGGCGTCGTAGCGGGCCCACAGGTCGCCGATGGCGTCTCTGAGGTTCATGCGCCCCCCTCCAGAACGTCGTCGAACCCGTACCATCCCGGAGGCTTCCCGGCGAGCCAGACGGCGGCGTCGAGGGCGCCCTCGGCGAACACCCGGCGGCTCTCGGCCCGGTGGGCGAGCTTCACGACCTCGTCGTTGCCGGCGAGCATGACCTCGTGCTCGCCGCGAATGTCACCGGCCCGCCGGGCGTGGACGCCGATCTCGCCGGCCTGGCGGGGGGCTTCGCCTTCGCGTCCGTGGACGCGGTCGGGTTCGTCGACGCCACGGGTCGCCTCGATGGTCTCGACGATGGTGTTCGCGGTGCCGCTCGGGGCATCGAGCTTCCGGTTGTGGTGGGTCTCGGTGACTTCGGCGTCGTAGCCAGGGAGGTCCGCGACGGCGGACTCGACCGCCCGGAGGAGCGCCTGGACCCCGCGCGCGAAGTTCGTGGCCTTCAGCACGGGGACCGATTCGCTGGCCTCCTGGAGCTCGGCCAACTGCGTCTCCGAGAAGCCCGTCGTGCCGATCACCACGGGGACGGCGGCCTCGGCCGCGGCCCCGACGGCCTCGACGGACGCCTCGGGGAGCGTGAAGTCGACCAAGACGTTCGGCCGGTACTCGTCGAGGATATCTGCCAACTCGTTGGGGCCGTAGACGCGGATCCCGTGGACCTGGCCATCGCCGGGGGAGGCGTCGACGCCCCACGAGACGGTGACGTCCTCGCGGTCGGTCGCGACCTCTACGACGGTGGTGCCCATCCGGCCGCGCGCGCCAGTGACTGCGACGTTCATGCGGTCGCCGGAGCTTCAGGGAGCGCCGACAAAACGTCTGCGAGATCGCCACGCAGGTGCTCGGAGAGCCGCGAGAGCGGCGAGCGGAGCGTCGGCGGGGCGCCGTAGCGGATGTGCATGGCCTCCTTGACCGGGATCGGGTTCGTCTCCCAGAACAGCGCCCGGAAGAGGGGGCCGAGCGCGTGGTGGGCCTCGCGGGCCGTCTGGAAGTCACCGTCGATGGCCGGCCAGACGACGTCGCTCATCGGGCGCGGCGCCACGTTGGCGGCGACGCTGATCACGCCCGTGCCGCCGACCGACGCGATCGGCAGCGTCATGCCGTCGTCGCCGGCGAGGACCGAGAACGCCTCGTCTCGGGTCCGTTCGGCGACCTCGGTGATGCGGTTCATGTCGCCGGAGGCGGCCTTGTAGCCAGAGATGTTCGGGTGGCTGGCGAGGTTGGCAACGGTGTCGACCTCGATGTTTCGGCCGGTCCGGGAGGGGACGTTGTAGACGATCTGCGGGAGGTCGACCGCGTCGGCGACCTGGCGGAAGTGGTCCTCCATGCCGGCCGGCTCCGGCTTGTTGTAGTACGGCGAGATGAGTAGCAGCGCGTCGGCGCCGGCGTCGGCCGAGCGCTCGGAGAGCTCGACGGCCTCGCGGGTGTTGTTCGAGCCCGAGCCGGCGATCACGGGGACGTCGGCGACCGCGTCGACGACGGCCTCGACGACCTCGATGTGCTCCTCGTGGCTCATCGTGGCCGACTCGCCCGTGGAACCACAAGGGACGAGGCCGTCGACGCCGGCGGCTTCGAGCCGCTGGGCGTCCTCGCGGAGCGTTTCGAAGTCGATACTGCCGTCCGCGTGGAACGGTGTGGTCATCGCCGGGTAGACGCCGGCGAAGGGGTCGTCTGTCATAGGTGGTGGGTCGTGGTGGTCGGTGTAGTCGCGGGGGCTGTACGCCCGGGCCGGCCCGCGACGGGGGCGCCACGCCCGCCGGGAGCCTACGCTGGGCGGTTGGGTTTGCCGGAGAAGTGCGTGCCCTGGCCGCGGCTCCGCGGGCGGAACGCACCGGAAGCCGGGACGGCTGGCATACCCGAAGTGGCGTCTACCAGCGTCTTAAGGGTTGTGCCACGTGTGCGGCCCACGGTTCCGAAGCCGTCCCACGGGGGCCGAGGCAACCACGCGGCGGCCGTGGCCATCCCATCGTCTGGAGGACACGTGCGACAGACTAAGGGACAACAGCCGGCGTCTTGCTGCGCGTGTGACGGCGAGCCAGCGGTCGATGCTGGCGTCGGACGGCCGGTTCAGTAACCGCCGGCCCCGTCGAAGCAGCGGCCGCACCGAGTCGCGTCCGCTCCGTCCCGATCCGGCTTGACGGCGGTCACCCTGAGCTTGTCGTGGCTCAGTTGGGCGGTGGCACCACAGGCCGACTGGAAATCCGACTGTCCCGTCTCGCGCTTGTGGACCGTGTTGGTGACCTCGTTCAGAATACCGTGCATGGCGCGTTACAGACACAGCGCCCCCATGACTCCTGAGCTTGGTAGACGAGGGTATTTTTCATCCCCCATTGGCGACGAAGCAACACTCGGTGCCGGTTGGCCGGGGCGGGGGTGCACCAGGGGGCCAAGACGGCAGCAGGGCGGTGCTACTTCGCGTCCTCGTCGTCAGAGAGCAGGAGCGTGTTGGCAACCAAGGTCATGATCGCCCGGCGGAGGCGTTCAGTCACGGCCTGATCGGAGATGTCGAACTCCTCTGCGAGCGTCGCCGTCGAAGTCTCGCGAGGAATCGCGTAGTACCCGGCTTCGACGGCCCGCTCGATCACTGCCCGTTGGGGGGCGGTCAATCCGAACCAGGGTCCGGCATCGGGCCTCGTCGGGTTGTAGACGCGCCGGATCTCGAGAGAGATACCGACGTCGGCACAGTACTCCTGGAAATCCGAGAGCCGCTCGTGGGAGGGAAACCTGAGTTCGAACCGCCAGATATCGGTGGTGCCCGTCGCCTCGAGGAGGTGGGCATCCATTGAGATCAAGGCGTCTACGAACGTGTTCTCGCCGATCGTCCAGTCGATCGCGTACAGGGTCTCGCTGTCGTGGGCGTGCACTACCTGGATCTCCTCGACTGACGGGTGCTCGCGAACGGTCTCCTCGAACGCTTTGCGGCCATCCTGTAATCGGAAGAACGGGACCGACCGCTCTCCCAGCGGCACCATCGTCTCCAGGACGATGCTGCTGTCCCCACTGATCGGCAGGATACGTCCCAGCTCGAACTGGTCGGCCGGGAGGGACAGTTCGACGATGACGCTCATCCGGCGTATATCGTCACAATCGATGTTAAAACCCACCCCGGGTCCTGGTTGGCAGAAGTTGCATGGTGTGCCATGTTTTGCGGTGCCCCTTTCCGACTACGAGTCCTGCGTTTCAATCGGGACCCCCGCACCGGTCAGGGGCCTACGGGCCACGACGGTCGAGCCGAAACGCACATCTGTCGCCTCGCTCCGTCGCCCTCGTCCGTCCGCGCCGCCCGGTTACCATGACACGAACACCGCATTTCGACGGAGACATCGGGAACGAAGACGAGTTCGAAACAGCCCTGGGCGAGTTGCTCTCAGCGGCGGCCGAGAGCGACGTCGATCCACGGGGGAGCTGGTTGTACCGGGGTGGCGGGGCCGCCGGGGACTGGGAGGTCATGATCATCGAGCTAAAGGCCGCCTCGGATTGACGGGGATTCCGGCGGAACTGGGCCGGGCGCACCGAGCCGAACCTCGTTGGCGGACCCTGGCCCCGACAGGTACGGCTAGCCACCCGTCTCGCCAGGCGTCGGTCAGAGCGAAGGAAGAAGCGCACCGCGGCCCGGATGCTGACGATCGTCCGTGGAGTGGATCGCATCGGCCGGGAGAGGCGGGGGGTTAGAGGGTGACTGCGGCGCCCTGGACTTCCACTGGCTGGGTGCGACGACGTGGGGGTGCTCCGTTGGAGGATGGAAGTCCGTTTCGTATGGAGGGCAGTCTCACTGAAGGTCGTGTGGTATGATGCACCATGGCATTCTTGGGAGCGGGGGCGATCACAAGTACGCTTCCCCTGAGCAATGTCCCGTCTCGGTCGGCGCGAGGGACCGGGCCCACCGGTCCCTGCTCGTCGCCACGAGCGCAGTCTCGCGTGTGATCGATTGCGTGGTCGGCGTGCTGGTGAGAACCGTCCAATATCGAACCGGAGCCTCCTGCTCGAGGGCGTCCTGGACGGACTCGTCAACTACCGACGGAATCGCCATCGGGCTCGCGACTTTGCTCTGCGCCCGCACGACGCCACAGCGCTCCCGACCGAGTCCTACAACTCCTCGACGTGACGGACGTCCACGGCGACGCCGCGCGTACTCTCGACCATCGCCCTGCCGTGCATCGCGGCGCGGCCCACCGCGAAGGCCTTCGGCCCCTCGACGACGACCTCGTCGCCGACGCGGATGGGCCCTGAGGCGTCGAGGACGCCCGGCGCGAGTACGCTACCGTGGGGGACGAAGCCGTCGATCTCGACCCGCCGGACCGGCACCGGCGAGTCGACCCACCGGCGGGCGCCCGCGAGCGTCAGCGCATGGACGCCGTAGCTCGGGACCGTCGCCGCGAGCTGCTCGTCGTCGCGGTAAGCCTGGAGCTTCGGGTGGCGGCCGCGGACCGAAAGGTCCTCGAAGAGGTCGTCGCCGGCCGCCGCGCCGAACTGGTAGTCGGCGATCGCCCGCACGGTGTGATGCTGGCGCTCCCGCTTCAGGTACTGGTCTTCCCCATCGAGAGCGGCATCGAGGGCAGCCAGCGACTCGTCGGTCGTCGGGTGGTCCTCGACCGTGTACGCCACCTCGGGGGCGGCATCGAGGCGCGAGAGCGCCCGCTCGACGATTTTCCGGTAGCCCGCTGGCGGGACATGGGCAACGATTCGGTCGTACGGGTTCGCCGCCAGGTACCGCTGGAGCACGTCGGCGACGAACTCGATCTCGCCCTCGCTCCACCGGCCGGTCACGACCGCGTCGTAGTGCTGAGCGGGGTACGTGAGCTCGAGCTCCTGGGGGACGACGCCGATGGGCGAGGTCATCGAGACGAGGTGGCCGCGGTAGCGGATCGCCCGATGGTACTGGGCGTGGCTCTGGGAGTCGCTGTAGGGCTTCTTCGCCGAGCAGGGCACCAGCACCAGCGGGCCGGAGAAGCGGTTCCGGTAGCGGTCGACGACGCGGTCGGCGAACCGGCGGATCTCAGGGCGGTGGAGGGAGTCCTCGGTCGCCGCCGTGAGCTCGGCCCGGCGGAAGAGCGGCGTCCGCGCCTCGACGTAGTCGGCCTCGTCGTCGAGCCGCCGGAGGACACCCGTCGCCCACGCCTCGTGGCGGGCCTGCCCCTCGAGGTAGTCCCGAAGCCGACCCTGGCGGATTCGCTCCCGGACCCGGCGGAGCTCGGCGGCCAGGGCGTGCCGGTTGTGGGCCGCGCAGGCCTCGCGATCGAGGGCGTCGACGCCGTCGGCGCAGGTGGGACAGGGACACGGCAGCTCCTCCAGCTCGTCGAGCCGGTACTCGCCGTCGGCCGCGAGGTAGCGGCCCTGTGTGCCCCGGACGGTGGCACGGGCGTCGTCGACGAGGTCAACGCCGGCCCAGGCGAGGATCCCGACGGTCGCAGGCGTTGCGGCTCCCGAGAGGACGAGCGCCGTGTCGTCCGGGATGGCCCGGCGCACCGCGAGCACGGCCTCGACGAACGCGGCGGCGTGGTTGGCATAGCTCGGCCCGCCCGCGAGCACGTAGGCGTCGGCGCCGTGGTCGTCGGCGGTGTCCACCGAGACGACGGCCGCGGCCGGATAGTCCACGTCGGGCACCTCGAGGGCGAAGGCCGGGGCGACGCCCTCGGGCGTCCCCGGTGGTGTCGCCCGATGGGGCAGCACGGTGAGCACCGAGTCGTCCCCCTCAGGCACCTCGCGCTCGGTGGCCCAGGCGCTCCCGGCGTCGACGAGCCGGTCGCCGGCGAGGCCTGGCGTGGGAAGCGGCGGGTCGAGGCGGAGCTCGCCCAGCCGGGCCGGGCCGTCCCGGCCGAGGACTTCGAAGTGCTCGGTCACGCCCGGGAGTGGGGCGGTCGGCGTCAACTATCTGTCGCACCGGGGCGGGTGTCAAGGCCTATACGGGCGGCGGACGACCCCGCTCCATGGACGCGGTCCACCCGGCCCAGCGCGTCGGCATCCTCGCCGACGCCCAGAACCTCTACCACACCGCCCAGAGCTTGCACTCGCGGAACGTCGACTACGCCGCCCTCTTAGAGGAGGCCGTCGACGACCGGTCGCTCGTCCGGGCCATCGCCTACGTCATCCGGGCCGACTCGCCAGAGGAGGAGACCTTCTTCGAAGCCATCACTGAGATCGGCTTCGAGACCCGGATCAAGGAGATCAAGACCTACGCGGACGGCTCGAAGAAAGCCGACTGGGACGTGGGCATGAGCCTGGACGCGATCACGCTCGCCTCCCACGTCGACACGATGGTGCTCTGCACCGGCGACGGCGACTTCACCCGGCTCTGTTCGCACCTCCGCCACGAGGGCGTCCGCGTCGAGGTGATGGCCTTCGGGAGTTCAACCGCGGAGGCACTCGTCGGGGCCGCCGACGCCTTCGTCGACCTCGGCGAGCAGCCGGATCGGTACCTGCTGTGATGACCGGGAACGACGGGCTTTCGACGGCGGCCGACGTGCACGGCGTATGAGCGGGGCCCAGCTGGACCTCGACGGCCTCCGGACGGTCGCCGACTACCAGTTCGGCCGCGGCGTCGGCGAGGCTCTCTTCACGGGCGACCTCCACGTCGAGCGCTCGCGGTCGGGGCGACCCAGGCAGGTGACGACGGACGATGGCCGCGTCGCCACCTACCTCACGGACGGACGGCTCTCGATCGGCCTCGAGGGGGGCCGCCGGCTGCAAGCCGCCCTCGACCCGCCGGGGTACCGTGTCGTGGTCGGCGAGGAGAGCGAACCGTTCGTCCGCGACGGGAAGAACGCCTTCGCGAAGTTCGTGCGCGACGTCGACCCCGACGTGCGACCGGGCGACGAGGTGCTGGTCGTGACCGAGACGGACGCGCTGCTCGGCGTCGGACGGGCCGAGCTCTCGGCCCGGGCGATGGCTGATTTCGAGACCGGCATGGCCGTGCTCGTGCGTGACGGTTCGGACTAACGCCACCCTTTTCTCACCGCAGCCCGACCGGGCGAGCATGTTCGGCGGAGGCGGCGGGCTGAATCCCCGCAAGATGCAGAAGATGATGGAACAGATGGGCATCGAGATGGAGGAGCTCGACGCCGACCGGGTGGTCATCGACCTCGCCGACGGCGGCCGGCTGGTGTTCGACGACGCCGATGTCACGATGATGGAGGCCCGCGGCCAGGAGACCTACCAGGTGGTCGGCGAGCCCGAGCGCCACGAGGGTGGCGAGATCGAGGCCGAAGACGACGCCGCCGCCGGCGAGGAGGGCGACGCGGGCGTCCCCGAGGACGACATCGAGCTCGTAGCCCAGCGCACCGGCGTCGACACGGAGACCGCCCGCGAGGCGCTCGAGGCCGAGGGCGGCGACCTCGCCGCGGCCATCGACCGGCTCGAGTGAGCCACCGAGCGTGAGGGCGCTGCTTCTCGTCCGAGACGACCGCGAGTACCTCTGCCGGCCGGGCGAGGAGCTCCAGACCGACCTCGGCGTGCTAACGATCCCTGAGGACCCCGAACCGGGCGAAGTCGTCGAGTCCCACCTCGGGGAGGCGTTCCGGGTGCGCCGGCTCCGGGGGCCGGACCTGTTCAACCACTTCGAGCGGACCGGCGCGCCGATGATGCCCCGGGACGCCGGCCTCGTCATGGGCCACCTCGGTCTCGAGACCGGCGACCGGGTGCTCGACGCCGGTACCGGGACGGGCGTGCTCGCGGCCTACCTCGGTCGGATCGGGGCCGTGGTCCGCACCTACGAACGAAAGGCCGAGTTCGCCGACGTCGCCCGGGAGAACATGCGGATGGCCGGCCTCGAGGAGACCGTCGAGGTCCGCACGGGAGACCTCCTCGATGAGCTCGAGCACCTCGGTGGCTTCGAGGCGATGACGCTCGACACGGAAGACGCCGCGGCTGCCGTTCGAGCCGCCCCGGAGGTGCTCGTCCCCGGTGGCGTGCTCGCGGTCTACGCGCCGTTCGTCGAGCAGTCCCGCGAGGCGGCCGAGGCGGCCCGCGAGGTGGGCCTCGCCGACGTGGAGACGCTCGAGACGATCCAGCGGCGCATGGACTTCGACGAGCGGGGCTCCCGGCCCTCGACGGCCGGCGTCGGGCACACGGGCTTTCTGACGTTCGCGCGGTTCGAGTAGCGGCGGGCGGTGCAGCCGGTCGTCCCGTCGGTGGGCCTCAGTGGTCGTCCTCGCGCCACTTGTGGCCGCACTCGGTGCAGGTGAAGAAGCGCGTCTCGGACTCGTCGGCCGAGCGGATCTGCTTCATCTCCCAGAAGGCCCGGTCGTTGTCGCACTCCGGGCAGTCGGCGTTCGTCGTCGGGCCCATGTCCTCGACGCTGACGTCGGTGGTGTCGACGACCTCCGTCTCGACCTGGCCCTGCGTGCTCACCATGCCCGCTTCGGCCTCGGCGTCCCGGGCCTGCTCGTGGCCACAGGAGCCACAGACCCACGTCCCGTCGTCGGGGGTCATCATCGACCCGCACTCCTCGCAGAACTGCATGTTGACCCCAGTAGGCGACGGCGCCGGTTTAAGCGCGGCGGTCTTCGAGGACGCTATTCGAATGCGGGGTCACGGTCCTCGACGAAGGCCGCCATCCCCTCGCGCTGGTCGTGACTCCCGAAGAGCCCGCTCCATGCCCGGCGCTCGTAGGCCAGGCCGGCCTCGGGCTCGCGCCGGCGTTCGAGGTTGAGCGCCTCCTTTGCCGCCCGCAATGCCCCGGCCGGCTTCGCCGCGAGCTCCTCGGCGATCCCGGCGACGTAGTCGTCGAGTTCGTCGTGGGCCATCACGTCGCCCACGAGGCCGTACTCGTGGGCGTCCTGGGCGTCGATGCGCTCGCCGAAGAAGATCATGCGCCGGGCGACCTCGTCGCCGACCAACCGCGGGAGCCGCTGGGTGCCGCCCCAGCCGGGGATGATGCCGAGGTCGATCTCGGTCTGGCCGATGACGGCCCGCTCGGAGGCCACCCGAAGGTCGCAGGCGATGGCGATCTCACAGCCCCCGCCGAAGGCGTAGCCGTTGATCGAGGCGATGACCGGGGCGGGGAAGGACTCCAAGGCGTTCACGACGGCGTGCCCCCGCTCGGCGTAGGCCTGAGCCTCGGCGGTCGAGAGGTCCTGCATGTAGGCGATGTCGGCGCCCGCGGCGAACGCCTTCTCGCCGGCGCCAGTGACCACGAGCGCGCGGGCTCCCGCGGCCTCGGCCGCGCCGATGGCGTCGGCGAACGCCTCGAGGGTGTCGACGGTGAGCGAGTTCAGCGCCTCCGGTCTGTCGATGGTGATCGTCGAGACGTCGCCGGTCTCGACCCGCACGGGATCGGCCATGGCCCCACCGACGGCGATGGGCTTAATACGTCTGGCGGGGCGGCGTTCCAGGGCCCACGGCGTGTTTCACTCCTCCTTGTCGTCGAGGAAGTCGTGGGCGTCTCGGAGGACGTCGCGGGGGCCGTCCTGGGTGACGGTGTTGATGGCCTGCTCGTAGTCGCGCCACTGGTGGTCGCTGTGTTCGTGGGAGAGGTCAGCGCTGGTCTCGCTGGACTCCGCCACGAAGAGGTGGACCGTCTTGTGGATCGTGTCGCCGTTCGCCTGGAAGACGTAGTCGTAGTCGCGACGGAAGCCGTCTAAGAGCCGGAAGTCGCTGATTCCGGCTTCCTCCTCGACCTCGCGGATCGCGGTCTGCTGAAGCTCTTCCTCACCTTCCACGCCGCCTTTGGGGAACTCCCAGTCGCCGGGGCGGCTCTTCAGGAGGAGATACTCGCGTTTCCCGCGAGAATCCCGGAAGAGGATCGCTCCGGCGCTCGTAGCCTCTATCATTACACCGTAGTAATCGGTGGGCAAATAAGAGAATATCGGCATCGGTCACAGCGCTGATACCGGGCCGGATGCAAGGGTTTAGGTCTTCGGGCGGCCCACGCGTCTCCAGGAGATGCCCTTCGTCACGACACTCCGGCTCCAGAGCGGCGACCGGGCCGCCCTCGACGACTTCGTCGGGGAGCTGCGGGGCACCGCGGAGCGGAAGGGCGTCGAGTTCCACGGCCCGCACACGAGCCAGCCCGAGACCCACCGGGTGCCGGTCTATCGGCAGCCGGCCCGGGCCGCCGGCCGCTACCCGCCGTGGGAGTACACCGTCTACGAGCGCGTGATCGAGCTCGCCGGCCACGACGAGGCCGTCCGGCAGGTCGCCGGACGAGACCCGCCGCTGAGCATCCACGTCGAGGTCTCCGTCGACCGGGTCCGCTCGGTCGGCTCGGACTGACGCGAGCCTTATTGTCCAGCGGGGCACAGGTTGGCCCATGAGCGAGCGTGCCGTGTCCGTCGACCCGTTGATCGAGCTCCGGCGCGACCTCCACCGCTACCCGGAGCCGGCCTGGCGGGAGTTCGCCACGACGGCCCGGGTCGTCAAGGAGGTCGAGCGTATCGGTGTCGACGAGCTCTACGTCGGCCGGGAGGTGCTCGCTGGCGAGCGGGAGGCCCTGCCCGATGCCGAGGAGATCGAGATGTGGTTCAAGCGGGCGCAGGATGCCGGCGCCGACGAGGAGACGCTTGCGAAGCTCGAAGGGGGCTACACGGGCGCCGTCGCCGTCCTGAAGCAGGGCGAGGGGCCCACGGTCGGACTCCGCGTGGATATCGACGCCCTCCCCCGGGCGGAGTCCGAATCGCCCGACCACACCCCGGCGGCCGAGGGGTTCCGCTCTGAGACCGGCGCGATGCATGCCTGCGGGCACGACGCCCACATGGCGATCGGCATTGGCGTGCTCGAGGCGGTCAAGGAGAGCGACTTCTCGGGGACGCTGAAGGTGTTCTTCCAGCCGGCGGAGGAGGTCATCGGCGGGGCTCGCCCGATGGCCGAGAGCGGCCACCTCGACGACGTCGAGTACCTCTTCGCCATCCACATCGGATTGGACCACCCGACCGGCGAGGTCGTCGCGGGTGTGGGCGGGTTCCTCGCCGTCTCGCACGTCCACGCCACCTTTGAGGGCGAGGCGGCCCACGCCGGGGGGCAGCCCAACGAGGGCCGGAACGCGATCCAGGCGGCCGCGGCGGCGATCCAGAACCTCTACGGCATCCCACGGCACAAGGACGGCGCCACCCGGGTGAACGCCGGCGTGATCCGCGGTGGCACCGCGGCCAACATCATCGCCGAGGAGGCGACCATCGAGGGAGAGGTGCGCGGGGAGACGACCGAGCTCATGGAGTACATGCGCGAGCACGCCGGGCGGGTCATCACGGCGGCCGCCGACATGCACGACTGTACGGTGGAGATCGAGACCGGCGGGGTGGCCCCGAGTGCCGAGAGCGACGCGGCCCTCGCCGAGGTGATTGCCGAGGTCGCCCGCGACGTCGAGGGCGTCGACTCCATCCTCGACCACGACGCCCTCGGCGGGAGCGAGGACGCGACCTTCTTGATGCAGCACGTCCAGGACCGTGGCGGGCTGGCCACCTACGTCGGCATCGGGACCGACCACCCCGGCGGCCACCACACGGCGACGTTCGACGTGGACGAGGAGTCGATCCGCATCGGGGTAGAGGTCCTCACCGACGCGATCCGGGCGCTCCCCCAGCGCCGGCCGTAGCCGGCCGCGGCGACACTTATGGCGAGCCCGCCCGAGAGGGGGTGGCATGGACCCGGAGTCGTTCTTCCACGTCGCGCTGAAGGTCGAGGACGTCGAGGCCAGCACCGCGTTCTACGAAGACCACCTCGGCGGCGAGGTCATCGACCGCGGCGACGCCGGCCAGGGCCCCGCTGACATCGAGTACGCGGCCCTCGAGGTCGCCGACAAGCGAGTGTATCTCTTCGAGGAAGCCCCCTACGAAGCGGCCGGCCTCGTCGACACACTCCCCCGGGGATTCCTGCACTACGGCTTCGTCGTCGACGACGTCGAGTCGGCGAGTAGCGAGCTCCTCGACGCGGGCGTCGAGTTCGTGATGGAGCCGACCACGTTCGGCGACCTCCGGGTGTCGTTCTTTTCCGACCCGGAGGGCGTCCGGGTCGAGCTCATCGAGCACCTCGACTGAGTGGGCTCAGTACTTGGGATCCGCACCGGTTGCCGCGTAGACGCCATCCATGATCCCGTCGCGGTGGGTCTGCCAGTCACCGAACGCCTCGGGCGAGGACGGGTAGTCGGCGTAGTGGTCGATGAGCTTGTCCGCCTCCCGCTTCGTCTTATAGAACGTGTAGATGACGCCCCAGTAGCCCAACGACTTGAAGGCGGTCTTCAGCTTGAGCCAGAGGCCGACGTCGGTGGTCCCCGAGTAGAGCGCCTCCGAGAGCTTCGCGGTCGGGAGCGCCGCCAGCAGCCCCATCAGGTCGTCGACGTCGACGGCCGTCGAGAGCACATTGTAGACGTCGAGGCCGGCGTAGCGCGCACCGAAGTGGTCCATCACGCGCTGGTTGTACTCCCAGAGAGCGGCCTCGGAGGGGTTGCCGTCCGCGATGGCCTCGACGGCGGCCTCGGCGGCGTACTTGCCCGCGTAGGCCGCCCCGGCGATGCCGCCACCGGTCGTCGGGTTGACGTGACCGGCCGCGTCGCCGACGGCCATGAATCCCGGGGCGACCGCGGAGTCGTAGGGTCGCCGGGTCGGGAGGGCCGCCCCGAGCTTGTCCTCGACCTTCGCGTTCTTGAACTCCGGCCGGTTCCGGAGGTCCGCCTTTAAGTCCTCGACGAGCTGCATCGGCTCCTCGGTCATCTGGAAGCCGAGGCCGGCGTTGATCTCGGTGCCCGTCCGCGGGAAGTACCAGAGGTAGCCCGCGGCGCGCTTGGTCGGCTTGAACACGAGCGCGTCCTTCCAGGGCACCTCCTCCTCGACGTGGACGATCTCGCGGTAGGCCGAGCAGAACTGCCGGTAGGAGACGTTCGTGTCGAAGGTGGTGTCCTCGAGGTCGGCGTAGTCCTGGAGGACCGAGAGCGAGCCGGCCCCGTCGATGGTCACCGGCGCGCGGTACTCGACCGGGTCGCCCGTGCGCTTCCCGCTGACGCCCTCGACCTGGCCGTTCGGCTGGAGGACGTCCTGGACGACCGTGTCGTAGTGGAACTCCGCGCCGGCGGTCCTCGCGCCCTCGATGATCCGGCGGCCGTACTCCCACCGGTCAATGACGGCGAGCTCGCCGGGGACGGGGATCTCGAGGACGGTGTCCTCCCGAGGGATCTCGAATCGGCCGTGGTCGACGTCGGTGTTGGTGAAGGCGGGCTCGATCTGGGTCTTCGGGATCGCCTCCGGGAAGGAGTCGGCGCCCTTCAGCGCGTCCCCGCAGGCGATGTGACCGGCTTCCTCCTCGTCCTTCCGCTCCAGCACGACGACGTCGAGCCCCTCGCGGGCGGCGGTGGCCGCGGCGTAGCAGCCGGCGGTCCCCGCCCCGACCACGACGACGTCGTACTCGTGGGTGGTCATTGGTGGGGATACGTTACGGGGGCGAGAAAACTCTTGTCACCGGTCGGTTTCCGGTTCGCGGCCGCTCACTCGATCTTCAGCGGCCGCACCGCGTCGACGAGGAGCCCGACGCCGCCCTCCTCGACCCACTCGGCGACGGTGGTCGGCTGGAAGTCGTCGATCCACGTGTGGAAGGCGTCGGTGGCCTCGAAGTGCTCGACCAGGTTCGGGTGGAACAGGAAGACGCCACCGGTGGCGGCCTGCTCGGAGAGCCGCTCGAACACCTGCTCCGGCGAGACGCCGGCCATGAGCAGCTCGAAGTCGACGACGGGCTCGGGCTCGACCACGGTGAGCTCGCCCGGGGGCTCCGTCACCGCCTGGCCGACGGCACGATCGAAGCCCGCCTCGACGAGCGCCGCCATGGTCGCGGCGTTCATCGACTGCAGCGGGGCGAAGAAGGTCGTCGGCCGGACACCCGAGGCGGCCTCGATGGAGGCGAGACCGGTGTCGACGTTCTCGTGGGCGAGCCGCTCGGGGAGGTCGCCGCAGGCGACGTGGCGCTGGCCGTGGAGGGCCACCTCGTGGTCGGCATCGTCGAGCGCCCCGATCACCTCGGCCTGCTCGTCGGCGTCCCGGCCGAGGAAGGCGAAGGTGGCGCTGGCCTCCGACCCCTGGAGCACGTCCGAGAGCGCCGCGAAGTCCGGGCCCGCGTAGACGCCGAGGTTGTGGAAGGAGAAGGCCTCGACGCCGAGATCGGCGCCCCGTTCTGCGACGACCTCGAAGTAGGTCTCGACTTCGCGCTGCCGGAGCGGGAGGACGTCTCGCATGGGCCACCAATGGGTGGCCCAGGTGAAAACACTCGCGGCAGTCCAGGCGTAAAGGGTTTAGTGCCGACCGGTCGACTCGTTGGCATGGCCGACTACACCGTGGAGTTCGTCGGGACGGACGAGACGATCACCGTCTCCGACAAACAGACCATCCTCCGGGCGTGCCTCGACGAGGGCATCGCCCAGGAGTACTCCTGTCGGGTCGGCATGTGTCTGGCGTGCTCCGCCGAGATCCTGGAGGGAGAGGTCACCCAGCCCGCCGCCCACGCGCTGTCGGAGGAGGAGCGGGAGGGCTACGCGCTCACCTGCATGGCCCGACCCCAGAGCGACCTGAAGCTCCGACGGGGCCGGTACCCGCCAAGCATCGAGATGGACGCCGATGCGGGCGCCGACACGGCGCCGGCCGACGACTGAGACAGCTCCTTCCCGTGGTCGACCGAACCGAGGAGGATCCCGACGGGCTCGACGTCGAGGAGGTCGAGGACACACCCGTGCTTGCCTGCAGTCGCTGTGACCGGGAGTGGGCGCTGGACTACGAGCTCGACACCCTACAGGCGGGCAACCGGGCTGTCGAGCAGTTCGCCTTGGATCACAAGCGCCACACGGGGCACTATCCCGACGCGGTCACACCGTGGCTCGCCAGCTGTCGACGCTGCCCCGCCGGGGAGGCGTTCCTGGCCGAACGGCCGGCCAAGCGGTGGGCGCGGACGCACGCCAGGCACACCGACCACCGCGTCTCGGTCGAACACGGCGATGCCGTCGCGGAGACGGTCGAAGCGCCGGGCGGGGACTGAGCGACCGGCGAGAAGCGCTTTACGCGCCGAGCCCCTGCCGGAAGAAGAGGTTGCCGCGGACATGGACCGAACACAGCTCGCCCTCTGGGTCGCCATCCTCGTCGTGACCGGCGGGGCCCTCGGCGTCATCGGGGCGGAGTTCTTAGGCGGCCCCGAGGGAGACTCGGTCCCGACCGCCTCGGGGACGTCCGCCGGCTCGGGCGGCGGAAGCGGCGGTGGTGGGACGGCCACCCCGCCGCCGCCGCTCGAGCTGCAGATCGAGTCGGTCGAGCCCTGCGGTGAGACCTGCCGAGATGTGACGGCCACGCTCGTGAACAATCAGGACCAGCGGGCTACGGGCGTGACTGTCCACACCCAGATCCACGCCGGCGACAGCACCGAGGGGGACGTGGTCTGGGAGGGGACCCAGGAGGTCGGCGCCCTCGCCGCGGGTGGCTCGGAGACTGACACGACGCGGGTCGAGCTCGGCTTCTTCGAAGCGGCGAAGGTCCAGAGCGCCGGCGGCGAGATCACCATCCAGCTGACCGTCGAGACCGACCGCCGGACGCTGACGTTCGTCGAGCACCGGGACGTGAGCTGAGCCTCAGGCCGACACGGCGCAGTTGTTCGGGCCGAGCTCCAGCTCGAAGCCCTCCTCGGCATCGAGCGTCTCGAGGCCGAGGTTCGTCCGGATGAGCCGCTCGTAGTTGGCCGGTCGCGGTGGCATGTCGTCGAGGATCCGGTCGACGAAGGCGTCGCGGTCGAGGCCGAGCAGCGCCAAATCCTCGCGGAGTTCGGCGATGGTGGCCACGTAGGCACCCTGGGCGTCCGGCGCCGTCCGCTGGCCGACGTGGCCCGGGGCCACCAGGGTGTCGTCCGGGAGCGCGAAGATCCGGTCGTGGAGGCTGGCGTGGAGCTGGGCCGCGAGGTCGGATGCACCTTCGTCGCCCGCCTCCAGGTCCGGCCGCGCTACGCTCTCGACGAACAGGGAGTCGCCCGTGAATACCACGTCACCCGCGCGGAAGGCCGTCATCTCGCTCGTGTGCCCGGGGACGTGCATCGCCTCGACGGTCTCGGCGCCGACCGCGATCGCGTCGCCATCGTCGAGCAGTTCGACGTCGAAGTCCAAGCCCCGATCGACGGCGCCCTCGGGCAGGTATGCCGTGGTGGCCGCGGTCTCGGCGACGTCGCGCAGCCCGCTGACGTGGTCGGCGTGGACGTGGGTGTCGACGACGGCGACGATCTCGACGCCCAGTTCGGCCGCGTCGTCCACGTACCGCTCGGCGAAGGCCGCCAGCGGGTCCACCACGACTGCCTCGTCGCCGTCGTGCACCAGGTAGGCCAGGCAGCCCGAAGACGGCCGGACGTACTGCCGGACGGCCGGGCCCGCAACTGCGAGGTCGGTGCCGACGTACGCACGGGCCCACGCCTCCATGCCGCCGGCGAGGTTCGCCGCGTCGAGGCCGGCGTCCCGGAGGAGGCCGGCCGCGTGGTCGCTCGCCTCGCCGCGGGCGCAGACGGCCACGACCGGACTCTCGAGGTTGTACTCGTCGACGACGTCGTCGGCGCCGCCGGTCGCCTCCGCCTGGAGGAAGGCGAGGTGGGGCACCTGGACCGCGCGGACGCCGGGCCCGTCGACGTGCCAAGCGTCGAATTCGTCGCGGTCGCGCGTATCGAGGATCGTGAGGCGGTCGCCGCGGGCGAGCCGCCGGTAGAGGGACTCGGGAGAAATCGCGGTCCCGAGGTCGTCGTCGGTCATACCGTGTGGATAGGTCGTCGGGCGCCGTTAACCTACTCCCCGACCGCGAGCCGTTCGCCGAACTTCTCGCGCACCTTCTCGAGCTTCGGCGGAATCTGCACCGCGCAGTAGGGCTGGTTCGGGTTCTTCTCGAAGTAGTCCTGGTGGTACTCCTCGGCCGGGTAGAAGGTGGCCAGGGGAGCGATCTCGGTGACGATCGGGTCGTCGTAGACCTCGCCCGCATCCAGCTCCTCGACGTAGGCCTCGACGCCCGCGCGCTGGTCCTCGTCGTGGTAGTACACCGCCGAGCGGTACTGGGAGCCGACGTCGGGGCCCTGTCGGTTCTCGGTCGTCGGGTCGTGGGTCGCGAAGAACACCTCGAGGACTTCCCGATAGCTCAGGACCTCCGGGTCGAACTCGACCTGGACGACCTCGGCGTGGCCGGTCGTGCCCGAGCAGACTGCCTCGTAGCTCGGGTCCTCGACGTCGCCACCGGCGTAGCCGGACGTCACCGATTCGACGCCGGCGAGCTCCTTGAAGACAGCCTCGACGCACCAGAAGCACCCGCCCCCGACCGTCGCGACCTCGGTTCCTGCCATGTTCACACCGAACGCGCTAGGCGCGTATGTATCTCCCGGGCGCGCCCCGAAGCTTCAATCCAGCCGCGGCCGAGGGCCCGGTATGGACGGCCAGACGTTCGTCGACGAGCTCGAGGCCGCGAAGGCGACCCAGCTCGACCGGCTGGGCTCCGGGAAACTGCTCGTGGCGCTGACGGACGCCACGCTCTCGGAGGACCGGGTCCTCGAGGCCGCCGCCGCCAGCGAGTACGCCGCCGCCGAGACGTTCCACGGGTGGGCCGCGGACGAATCGGACGACGGCGCCAGGGAAGCCTTCGAGGCCGTCGCCGCCCAAGAGGACGAGCACCTCGAGCGCGTGCGGGAGCGCATGGAGGCGTTCGAGCCGCCGACGGCTCCGGGACCGATGCACGCCTACCTCCGGGGCCGTGAGGACACGGTCGAGCGGATCGCGACGGGAATGGTGGCGCGGCCGCTGGTGAGCGTCCGGACCCACACGCAGGTGATCAGCTTCTACATCAACGAGGCCGACCAGGCCGCGGCCGACCTGTTCCGGGACCTGAAGGCCGAGACGGAGGCCGTCGTGGACGACGGGGTTGCGCTGCTCGCGGAGCGCTGTGCCGGCGACGACTGGGAGCGGGCCCAGGCAGCTGGCGAGTACCTGATCCAGGTCGCCTACGACGACTTCGCCGACGCCCTCTCGGGGCTCGGCATGAACCCGAAGTCCATCTGTTGACCCGGCACGACGACGGGGATAGCCGTTCAGACGGCGCTGGCCCGATCGGCCACGCAGCGGCCCGCGCGGGCGGCCTCCTCGCGGTGCCGGGCGCGGTCGCGTGGGCGTCGAGTCTGCCGTTCGTCTTCCCGAGCCTCGGCCCCACGGCGTACCTGATGGCGGTCCGGCCGAACGGGGACTCGACCGCGCCCCGCCGGGTGGTCGGCGGTCACGCGATCGGCGTCCTCGCCGGGCTCCTGGCCTACCACGCCCTGGCCCCGGGGCTCGTCGTCACCGCGGCGCCGGCGGCGCTCTCGATCGGCGGCCTCCGTCTCGCGGCCAGCGCGGTGCTCTCGGTCGGCCTGACGACGGCCGGGATGCGGGCCACGGACACCGGGCACGCCCCGGCGTGTGCGACCACACTCATCGTCTCGTTGGGGCTGCTGTCCTCGCTCGAGGCGGGTGCCGTTATCCTGGCCGGCGTGCTGGCACTGGTCGTCGCCGATAGCGCGGTGGCTGACGGGCACGGGTGAACGACCGGTTCCCAAACGCCTTTCGACCGCTCGACCGTTGGACCGGCTATGACCGACTTCGCGAGCGATGACTCTCCCCGGACGTCTGGCATGCCGATGCTCGGGCTCGGCACCTACCAGAATGACGACCCCGAGCAGTGTGCCGAGAGTGTCGCCACGGCGCTGGAGCTTGGTTACCGCCACGTGGACACTGCCAAGATGTACGGGAACGAGGCCGCCGTCGGCCAGGGATTGGCCCAGGCCAGCGTTGACGCAGACGACGTCTTCGTCGCGACGAAGGTGTGGCCCGACGACCTCGCCTACGCCGACGTCATCGAGAGCGCCGAGACCAGTCGGGAGGCCCTCGGCATCGAGACGATCGACCTCCTCTACATCCACTGGCCGGCGCGGGCCTACGACCCCGAGGACACCCTCGCGGCGTTCGCTGATCTCCGGGACGACGACGTCATCGAGCGGGTCGGCGTGAGCAACTTCGAACCGAGCCAGCTCGACGAGGCCGTCGAGGCCTGTGACGCCCCGATCTTCGCCAACCAGGTCGAGTGCCACCCACTCCTGCCCCAGGACGAGGTGCGGGCCGCATGTGCAGAGCACGGCGTCGAACCCGTCGCCTACGCCCCCATCGCCCGCGGCCAGGTGGCCGACGTGGACGCCCTCTCGGCCGTGGCAGCGAAGCACGACGTGACGGCGGCCCAGGTGAGCCTCGCCTGGCTCCGCGAGAAGGGCGTCACCGCGATCCCGAAGGCCACCGGCCGGGACCACATCGCGGAGAACTGGGCGAGCCTCGGCCTGGATCTCGGCGCGGACGACGTCGATCGGATCGATGCCATCGACCGACGAGCCCGCCTCGTCGACCCGGGCTGGGCGGCGTGGTGACCCGTCGCGTCTGACGGATCGGACCGAGCCGAACCGCTTTTGTCTGGACCCGGTAAAGCCTACGCGACATGTCGAGGTCGTCGGACCCCGGGTTCCTCGAGGCCGTCGCGATCGACCTCCAGGAGCTCCACGCCATCTGGATGTCCCTCGTCTTCCCGCGCCAGCGGGAGGGGCGCCACTCGGTGCTGGGGCGCTGGCGGCCAGAGACGACGATGGGGCGGATCTGGTACACGCTCTGGTCGGCGATCGGGACACCGCTGCTGGCCATCCTCTACCCGCTAGCGGTGCTGGGCTTCGGCATCCGGTACTATGCCCACCGGATGGACCGGGTGGCCGCCAGCATCGGCATCCTGGGCGTCGTCGCGGTCTCGATCCTGGCCTGGGGCGCGCTGACCGCAGCCGCCTACTTCTCGCGCATCTCCTTCGACGGCCTCGTGGCGGTGGCCGCCGCCGGGTTGGTGGCGACCGTGTCGGCCGCCCTCGCCGTGGTGTTCTCCCGGATCGGCGGGCGGGTCACGACCGTCGTCTTCGCCTACCCCTTCGGCGTCACGGCGCTGTTCCTCCCGCCGGTGGTCGCCGCGCTGTACTCGCCGACGCTCGCGGACGTCGTGTTCACGCGAAGCGACTCGATCGCCATCTGGATCCTCGACAACATCCTGGACTACGGCGGCATCAACACGATCATCCGGGAGAGCTTCGACCTCGAAGGATTGGCCTACGTGGGCATGTGGTTCGGCCTCGCCGTGCCGATCGGCTGGTTCCTCGGCATCGTCGTCGCGCTGGCGAACCTCGTGCGGCCGACAGCCGAGTCGGAGTCCTCGGGCTCCTCGGACGTGACGTGAGGGGCCGGTCGAACGCGTCTGGCTTTTGGCGGCGGGGGTATTCCCCAGCGGTATGACCGAGTCCCCACTCGAGCGGACCATCGTCGTCGGCACGGTGCTCGACGCCGAGCCGTTCCCGGAGGCGCGCAAGCCCGAACTGTTCAAGCTCTGGATCGACCTGGGCGACCGTGAGGTGCAGTCGGCGGCGCAGTTAGGGTATCACCACGCGGTCGAGGCGGTCGTCGGGCGGCAGGTGCTCTGCGTGACGGATCTGGGCACGGTGAACATCGCCGGCTTCGAGTCGGAGGTGCTGACGGTCGGGGTGCCTGGGGATGACGGGAACCCGGTGTTGGTGGAACCGGCTGACGAGGTGCCGGTCGGTGGGGTGCTGTACTGACCGACCGCTCAGCTTCGCCACGCCCCAAACTCGACAGCGATCCAGCTATCCCTCAGAATCAGCGTCGGCTTCCTCAGCGTCGGACTCAGCGCTCCCGCTCCCCTTGTCCTGTTCGAATCCAGATAACGCCTTATTTGATTTCGGGGAGCGGACCATGATGTGTCAGAGATTTGCTCTGGATGAGCCTTACACCCACGGCAAGGGAGAGGAGGACGATTCCAACGAGGAGAAGCCCCTGTACGGCCAGAAGAAAGCGAGCGTTGGTACGCAGTTCACACCGCATCTGTTCTTGCCACTCATCAAACCCGCCCAGCAGGAGATCGTACCACTCGATGGTGTCGTATTGCTGCTCACGAATTTCGTTCGCAAAATCCCGGCTTAGACCTAGTGTCGCGTTCGATATTCTATAGGTGTAGATTCCCAGGCAAATCGAGGTCAACAAGGCGATGACGCCGACGATTCCCAGCCGAATTGGCCACGATTCGACCGTTATTGAGACGTTTCGCCCCGAAACTATCGACGCTGCCGATACCACGATACCGATGACGATTATCCCCGTCCGGACGGTCCGTACTGCCGCATCGTCCATCTGATTAAGGAATGAAATCTGGTGGTCGAGTACACTCCGCGATTCTCTGGCGAGACTCCTGTAAGCTTCCACATCGCTGTGGCTGGCGCCACTTGATTCAGACGTAGTGCTGGACGGCTCGTCCACGTGACTCATTCCCGTATCAAATTGAGGTGACCCTCTAGTATTTGATTGGTAGTGACGCGCTGGGAGTTGATCTCCGAAACAGATGCCGGTATCGACGATCCCTTGGGATGAACCGAGACTGGAAAGGAGGTCTGAATTGGGAGACGGCACCGGTATCCATCAGTCGATGGTGTGGTGCTACACGAAATGCCCCGGCACCTATGGACTGAATCCAGACGTCCAAGCTACCGACGCGCTCGGCCCCTCACATGTAGCCCAGATCCCGCAGCCGCCCCATCAGGTCCTCCTTGTCCTGGGCCCGCCCCTCCCGCTCGACGGTCCCCTCTAAGTCCTGGAGCCACGCCGGCGTCGACTGGCTCTTCTTCGTCGAGACCTCCGAGCCGAGCGAGCGGAAGCCCTCGAAGTACTTCGGGCTGACCGGCACGTCGTCGATGGCCGCACCCTCGGGTAGGTCGTCGAAATCCTGGGGCACGTAGCCGTCGGCCGGCCAGGCGGCAACCGTGTCCGGGACCACGTAGTTCCACGTCGCGTCCCACACCGCGCGCTCGTCGAACTGGAGGATCGGCTGCACCCGGTCGTGGGGCGGGTACTTCTCGGAGTCGTGACGCGGGCTGAAGAACGTCTCGTCGGCGCGGGCCTCCTGCTCGTCCCAGCGGACCCCCGAGACGATGCCGTCGACGTCCAGTGCCTCGATGGCGTCGTTCAGGGCGACCGTCTTCAGGAGGTGGTTGCCGACGTAGGTGTCGAGCAGGAACGGGAACGTCTCCTCCTCGTACTCGAGCTTCTCGCGCACCTCGCGCTGGTTACGCTCGTTCAGGTCCTCGACGGCGATCTCGTCGCCCGGCTCGTCGGCCAGCGCGCCGACGTCCTCGTTGCGGGCGTAGTGGAGCTCGACCCCCCAGTGGTCGGCCCAGCGCTCGACGAAGTCGATGATGTCGTCGAAGTGCTGGAAGTGGTCGATGAACACCGCCGGGGGCATCTCGTAGCCGTACTCTTCGGCGACCTGGGCGACGAAGTACAGCGTGAGCGTCGAGTCCTTCCCACCGGTCCACATCACGGCCGGGTGCTGGTACTGCTCCAGCGCGGTCGTCGTCACCTCGACGGCCTTCTCGATCTTGTCGGTGATCGTCGGGTAGTCGCTCGGCTCCTCGCCGGCGCCGTCGTCGTAGTCGACCGTCAGGTAGTCGGGGAACGCCTCGGGCATGCGATATCTCTCTGGGTCGGCGTAGGCCGGGGGCGTAAAAATCCCTTGTGGGATGGCTATCGCCCGACGGCGGGCACGAAAACCGGCAAATATCGAGGGCCGTCTCGGAGCCGGTTCAGTTTCACTTTCGCCACCCACCCTAGGCGGGCCTTTAGTGGGCACCGACGAATCGGCGCGACCATGTCGAGAGCCACGGTCCCGGACTACCGGACGGTGCGGAACGACCTCGGGCGGCGGCTGCGGTCGCTGCGGGCGGACTGCCCGCCGATGGAGACGGCCCGCCTCCTGCTGGCCCACGACGGGCCGGGCCAGTCCCTCGTAGGGGTGCGCCACGACGGGGGGCGCGTGGTCTACTTCCAGGCGTCGAACCGGGACACGATTGCGGCGACCTTCGACGGCGACGGACTGGATCCGCGCGGGGGCCGGCCGATCGGGAACTTGAGCGAGCGCGTCCGCGTGTCGCTGTGGGTCGAGAAGATGGGGCCCTACTGGGGGTGGGTCCACCCGCGGTACCGGTGACGCTCGCCCGGAAGGGCGAGGAACCAACGGATTTTCACTCACTGAGTGGTAGAGACCACCATGACCGGGGCCATTCGGATCCTCCAGGTCGGCGACACAGCGGACGCCGAGGCCCTCCGCGACGCGGACGATCGCTTCGAGGTCGTGACGGCCACGGGCAAGGAGGCGACCCTGTCCCATCTCTCGACGGGCGCGGTCGACGGCATCGTCAGCGCCTACGAGTTGTCCGACGGCGACGGCATCGCCCTCCTCGAGACCGTCCGGACGGACCACCCGGCGCTCCCGTTCGTGCTCGTCCCCGAGGCCGGCAGCGAGGGGCTCGCCAGCAGGGCCATCGCGGCCGGCGTGACCGAATACGTCCCCGCGGCGGACGGCCCGCGCGCCGTGGCCGAGCGGGTGATCGCCGCCGTCGATCGCTACCGAGAGCACCGCGCGAGGGACGCTGTCAGGACGGACACCCAGCGGGAGCGGGACCGCTTCTGGGCCATCTTCGAGACGATCCCTTACCCGGTGGCCCACGTCCGGCTCCGGGACGGCGAGAACGTGGTGGAGCACGTGAATCCGGCCTTCGAGACCGTCTTCGGCTACGACGCCGAGGCACTCCATGGCCGGTCGCTCAACGACACGATCGTCCCCGACGAGCTCCTGCCGGAGGCGAGACAGATCGACGCGTCGGTCCGTGAGGGTGTCACGGAGCAGGTCGTGGAGCGGAAGACTCCCGACGGCCGACGGGAGTTCCTCTTCCGGGCCCGCCAGCTCGTGAGCGGCGACGACGGGCAACGGGAGGCACTCGGCGTCTACGTCGACGTCACGGAGCGCCAGGGGCGGGAGCGCGAACTCTCGGCGATCCAGGACCGGATGGAGTTCGCCCTCGCAACGACGAACTCCGTCATCTTCGAGGTCAACGTGGATAGTGCGGTCGAGCGCCGCCACGGCCCGTTCGAGCGGCTCTTCGGCGTGCCCGACGACCTCGTCAGGACGAGTCAGGCGTTCTACGAGCGGGCCGTCCACCCCGACGACCGGGCACGGGTGGAGTCCCGCCAGACGGCGGTCATCGAGGGCGGTATCGACGCGATCGAGATCGAGTTCCGCACCCATCCGGACGCGGGTGCACCCCGGTGGATCCGCTCCCGGATGGCCCGCGTTGACGTCGAGGACAGTGAGGACGCCGAGCGGGTCATCGGCCTCGCGACGGACATCTCGGGCCTGAAAGAGCGCGAGCGGGAGCTGAAGCGGCAGAACGAGCGCCTCGAAGCGTTCGCGAGCGTGGTCTCCCACGACCTCCGGAACCCGCTGAACGTCGCCCAGGGCCGCCTGGAGATGGCCCGCGAGGACTGCGAGAGCGAGCACCACCAGCGCGTGGCCGACGCGCTCGACCGGAGCCAGGCGCTCATCGACGACCTGCTCACGCTGGCCAGGGAGGGCCAGCGAGTCAGCGAACTCGCCCCGGTGTCGCTGGCGGACGCCGTATCGCGTTGCACCCGGACCGTCGAGACTGGAGGGGCTACGCTGGTCACCGAGACCGACGCGACGATCGAGGCCGACCTGGGGCAGCTCCAGCAGGTCTTGGAGAACCTGATCCGCAACGCCATCGACCACGGCGGCGACGCCGTCACGATCACGGTGGGCGACCTCGAGGACGGCTTCTACGTCGAGGACGACGGGCCGGGCGTGCCCGAGGACCGGCGCGAGGACGTCTTCGAGGCGGGTTTCTCGACGTCGACCGAGGGGACCGGGTTCGGGCTGGCGATCGTCCGGGAGATCGTCGAGGACCACGGCTGGGAAATCGCGGTCAGCGAGAGTCAGTCGGGCGGGGCCCGCTTCGAGATCACCGGCGTCGAGATCGACTCGTGAGCATCCTTCGATATGCCTATCCGGACGGCGGCCCGGCTGGTCGATAACCGTGGGTGAGGAGGTACTCGTCGTCGGCGCCGGGCCCGTGGGGATGAGCGCCGCGCTCGCGCTGTCGGCTCGAGGCGTACCGGTCGCAATCGTCGAAGCCGACCCCGAGGACCGGTCGCGGCCGGGCAGCCGCGCCGACTACGTCCACGGCGCGACGCTCGAGATCCTGGAATCGGTGCACCCGGGGCTCGGTCAGCGCATCGTCGACGCCGGCCTGGTGTGTCCGACACGGCGGACGTACTGGCGAGGCCGCGAGGTGTACTCGCGCACCTTCCCGTTCGACCCGGACGCCGAGGGATTGCCCCACCACTCTCGGATCCCCCAGACCGTCGTCGAGGACTTCCTCCACGACGCCCTCGCCGAGCGCGGCATCGAGATCCGGTGGGACGCGCCGGTCGACTCGGTGGATTCCTCGCCGGAGGGCGTGCGGGTCGAGACCAAGGACGGGACGGCCTGGGAGGCACCGTACGTGGTCGGCGCTGACGGCGGGGGCTCGACCGTGCGCAAGCAGATCGGCGTGGAGATGGCGGGCACCGAGTCCGAGAACGCCTTCGTCATCGTGGACGTCGAGGAGGACCCAGACGAGCCGAGCCCGAACGAGCTGACCTTCCACTACGGCCACCCGGGCGTCGGCGGCCGGAACGTGCTGACGGCGCCGTTCCAGGGCGGCTGGCGCATCGACGTGACGTGCCGGACCTCGGACGACCCCCAGGCGCTCTCCGGCGAGGAATCCGTTCGGGACATCGTCTCGGCGACGATGGGCGAGCGCTACGCCGACCGGGTGACGTGGGTGTCGACCTACCGGTTCAAGCAGGTGCTCGCCGACCGCTTCGTCGACGAGCACCGGCGGGTGCTCCTGGCGGGAGACGCCGCCCACCTCTTCGCGCCGTTCGGCGGGCGGGGGATGAACTCCGGCATCCACGACGCCGAGGCGGCCGGTGCGGCGATCGCGTCGGCGCTCGGCGCGGAGACGGCGGCGCTCGCCGAGCGGGACGTCGAAAACTACGCGCGGCTCCGGGAGGAGGCTGCCGAGTGGAACGAGCACGCCGCCGGCAAGGCGCTCGAGCACATCTACACGGAGCGGCTCTGGCCGAACGTCAAGAAGCGGCTGGCGGGCGAGCTCTCGCGGGTCTGGGAGCCCGCGGCGGAGTGGTTGGACACGGCCCACTTCGGGCCGCAGGCGGGGCCGCCGATCCCGACGAAAGGGAAGTTCTGAGGGGGAGTCGAAGGCTCAGGGGCGAGGGCTCGGGTGAGATCGGGGGAGTCCCTGCAAAGCCATTGAATTGAAGGGATGATTGCTCGGGTAATGGTGTGACGTAAAAATCAATCACTTTCGCAACAGGATCCCCAGGCCACGCTGAATACAGCGAATTGATGCAGCACCGTCAATTGCCCAGTTCCGGTAGCATGACGAAGCAGAAACGTGGGTCGGTAGTCTACGCTTCCTGTTGGTCCCACGCAACACCGAGTGCCGCTCCGAGGGCCATTCCGACTCCTATACCCAGTCCGATGTTATCTATCGCTACCCCCACCCCGGCCCCGAGAGCGAGACCGACAGCGACACCAATTGCAACTCCTTTCCTCGCTGTTTCTGAGTCGGACACAGGCAAACACAGATCCGGGTTTGAAAATAACCTACCTCCCTCTGTATCTAATGGGGCAATCGCCTCAAATGTGCCTACGGGCTCGTGACCGACTCGCGCCCTGTATTCAGCACGACGTTTCTGATGGTTGATAGAGAGAAGATAGGAGACTGAGGTATACAGAGGTTGAGTTCGGGAACCAGCCTTCGAACTCAAGATCTAGCACTCCCCGATCGGACCACCTCGCTTATGTCCCGAAGCCCGAACCTCCTAATGAATGACTGGGATCGGTTTCGGCTGGCCCGAACGGGACACGGCACGGTTTCAGGTACCGAAATAATGGGGATGCTCAACGATATTTGGTGGATGCTGGGCTTACTGATGGCAGCGCCCCTGATGCTGCCCGGCGTCCAAAACATCCTCGCCGGCAGCTACCCGCGGGGAATCCTGTTCCTCGCGTTGGGCGCCGTCGCACTATTCCTTCCGGAGTTCATCAGGTGGCGATTGCTCGGGGGGAGCTCCCCGTTCGAGCGGATTCCCCTAATCGGCACCGCCGCAGATCGGGGCGAGGAGTGACGGACTGCCCCATAGAGTTTCAGCGTTGATGTCGGGGACCCATGGCCACTGTCTCTTGCGATAAATCAGGTGTATACAAGCGACCGGTCCTCAGCACGGCCATCCTCTCACTGCTGGAAAACGTCGACACCCTCGAGTCGCCCGGCTACAGATACCGCTCGGTCCGGGTGAGCTCAACATCCGAACCCAGATCCCCGTCCATTTGGTCAGCGATCTCTTCGGCCGACCACCCACCCGGCTGGAACGCCGACCGCTCCATCGTCGGGTCCGAGAAGATACCGATTCGGTCGCCGCCCGCATAGAGCGTGCAGCCGGTGACGTCCTCGGCGGCGTCGGCGAGCAGGTAGGCCACCATCGGGGCGACCCGCTCCGGTGGCATCTCCTCGCGGGTGTATGGGCGGTGCGCCTCGGGCACGGTCGCGGTCATCCGAGTGAACCCCGACGGGACCAGCGCGTTGACGCGGACGTTCTGGTCCCAGAGCTCGGTGGACGCCGAGCGGACAAAACCGAGCACGCCGGCCTTCGACGCCGAGTAGTTGAGCTGGCCGGGGTTGCCGAGGGCGCCCATGGAGCTCATCGCGAGGTAGGCCCGCTGGTCCTCGAGGGGCTCCTCGTAGCCCCGCCAGTGGCGGACGGCCGCTCGGAGGAGGGCGAAATTGGTCCCGAGGTTCGCCCGGAGGGCCTCGGCCCAGTCGTCGTCCGAGAGGTTGGGGATCCACCCGTCCCGGAGGATGCCAGCGAAATTCGCGATGCCGTCGACCCGACCGTAGGCGTCGACCGTGGTCTCGACGAGGTCGGTCGCGTCCTCGGGGTCGGCCACGTCGCCGTGGTGGGGAATCGCGTCGCCCCCGCTCTCGGTGATGGTCTCGGCGACCGCTTCGGCCACAGCCGGATCGGATCCTTCGCCCGTGACGGAGGCCCCGAGGTCGTTGACGACGACGGTGGCACCGAGGTCGGCGAGGTGTTCGGCGGCGTATCGGCCGAGGCCGTTGCCGGCGCCGGCCAGGATGAGGGTCTTATCGGCGAGCATGGCACCACGTCTCGACAGTAATCGGATGGATGGTCATCGTGGTGCGACCTTCCCGAAGCGACCACATGAGTCTTTACGGACAGCTCAAGGTTCGATGGACTGGCGGTGCTGTAGGGAGAAAATATCGGACCGAAAACGGCCGTCCTAGTCGCTGATGTACTTGTTGTCCCGCCAGTCCACGCCGCCACCCGGCGCGTTCGAGCTGTGCTCCTCGACGATCTCGACCGTCGCCGGTCGCTCCTCGCCCTCGACGATGCGGTGGGCGCGGAGCTCGCCGTCCTTGGCGACGATGGCCGAGAGGATGCCGGTGTCGGCCTGCTTCGCCAGGTTGCAGAGCACCTCGAACATCGGGTACTGGAGCGCCGTGTTCTGGAGGATCGCCTCGCGGTCGCCCTTGAACGCGGCGACCTCGATGAGCTTCGTGGGCTCCTCGACGTCCTCTTCGGCCGTCCAGGCCGGCCCGCCCTCGATGGTGGTCACCACGCCGTCCTCGTCCCGCTTCAAGCCCTCGGGGAGCGGGGCGTCGAGGTCGGGCACGCGGTTCTCGGTCACCGTCCCCTTGATCTGGGCGGTCGGGGTGTACTTGCCCACCTTGCCCTCGGGGGCGACGGCCCGGATGATGAGCGTGTTGTTCCGCCGGGTGATCTCGATGTCCTCGATCTCCTCGGGGAGCTCGGGGTCGTCGAAGAACTCGTTGACGTCATCGAGGGGCAGTTCGACCGTCGAGTGGAGGTAGTACACGCAGTCGCTCATGGTTGAGTTGGTCGAGAGGGCCCAGGTCGAGCCGCGGCGAGATACACGGTCATGCTACGCGCCCCGCCGGATATATGGCCTACTCATTATATCTGACCTTCGATGGTGGAATAATCGCACGTTTCATTCCGGACCGAGCGTCGCGGCGAGCTCGCCGCGCTCCTCGAGTTCCGCGAGGACGTCGCTGCCACCCACGAACTCGCCGTCGACGTAGGTCTGGGGGATGGTCTCCCAGCCGCTGTGGGCCTCGAGCGCCGTCCGGAACTCGTCGAGTGACTCGAGCGTGTCCACCGTCTCGAAGTCCTCGCGGTGCTGGCCGATGAGGCCGAGGGCCCGCTTGGAGTACCCACACTGGGGCATCAGCTGGTTCCCCTTCATGAACAGCACCACCTCGTTGTCGGCGATGGCCGCGTCCACGCGCTCGGTGACCTCCTCCTGGGGGAGGCTCTGGTGTGGGTCGAACGACATACCCCCACTAACCGGCCGCGCCCCAAATCCCTGTCGTTCAGTACTTCGGCTCGGCACCCGAGATCTCGTAGACGTCCGCCATGATGGCGTCGCGCTCGGCCTGCCAGTCGTCGAAGCCCGCCGGCGACTCGGGGTAGCGGTCGTAGGTCGCCTTCAACTGGGTCGCCCGCTTGTTGATCTTATACAGCTCGAAGAGCAGCCCCCAGTGGCCGAAGGTGTCGACCAGCGTCTTCAGCTTCAGCGAGAGTGGCATCGACGTGCTACCGGACTTCCCCATCACGTCGACGAGCTGCTGGCCCGGGATGGAGGAGACCACGTCCACGAGCTCGTCCACGTCGTGGGCGCCGCCCCAGATGTTGTAGAGGTCCATCGCGGCGAAGCGCTGCCCGAAGTCGGTCATGACCTTGCGGTTGTACCGCCAGAGGGCGGCCTCTGAGACGTCGCCGTCGTCGATCGCCTCGGCCGCGACCTGGGCCGCCCAGTGGCCAGCCTTGGCCGCGCCGGGGATTCCACCGCCGGTCGTCGGGTTCACGTGCCCCGCCGAATCACCGACCGCCATGAACCCAGGCGCCACCGCCGAGTCGTAGGGCCGTCGCGTCGGTAGGGCCGCCCCCAGCTTGTCCTTCCCGCCGAGCGTATCGACGACAGTCGCCCCCTGGAACTCGGGCCGCGAGCGGAGGTCGTCCCGGAGGACGTCCACGAGCTCCATCGGCGGCTTGTTCATCTGGAAGCCCAGGCCGGCGTTGATGCGCGTGGCCGTCCGCGGGAAGTACCAGAGGTACCCGAGCTCCTCGGTCGGCTTGAACACGATCGCGTCGTCCCACTCGACGGGCTCGGGCACGTCGACGATCTCTCGGTAGGCCGAGCAGAACTGCCGGTAGGAGACGTTCGTGTCGAAGGTCGCCGTCGAGAAGTCGGCCTGGTCCTGGAGGATCGAGAGGGCGCCGGCCGCGTCGACCGTCACGGGAGCCTCGTAGTCGACGGCCTCGCCGTCCCGCTTGGCCCGGACGCCCTCGATCTGGCCGTTGCCCTGGATGACGTCCTTGACGACCGTGTCGTAGTGCACCTCGGCGCCCACCCTCGCGGCCTCGTCCAAGAGCACCTGGCCGTACTTGTGCCGGTCGACCACCGCACCGGTCGTCCCGTCGCCGAAGGGAATGTCGATCGTCTCGTCCGTCGTTGGGTTCTCGAAGATCGCCCGCCGGATGCGCTGGTTGGTGAAGGACTCCCGCTTCAACCGCTCCCGGTCGATGACGTCCGGGAACGTGCTGGTCCCCTTGATCGCGTCGCCACAGGCGATGTGCCCCGCCGCCTCCTCGTCCTTCCGCTCGAGGATGACGGCCGAGAGCCCGTCGCGGGCGGCCGTCGCGGCGGCGAACGCACCGGCGGTGCCGCCCCCGACGACGACCATGTCGTACCGTTCGGCGGACATCTGCCGGATTTGGCCGCCGGACGGTAATAAATGGGCCGGGAAACCGGTGGGGCGACACGTCGGCCGGCCAGCAGGTTCATAACTGGCCTGCCCCTCTGCCCGGACATGTACGACAGCAGGGCGTCCGCGCTCGCCGGGCTGCTCGTGGTGCTCGTCCTCACGACGGGATGCCTCGGGCTGGTGACCGGCAGCGAGCCGGCGGTCTTCACCGCCTCCGAGGTCGGCGTGAGCGACGCCGCGCTCTCGGAAACCGACTTCCAGCACGAGGACACCCGCACAGAGTGGTTGAACCGCACCGTCTCGGCGGCTGGCCAGGAGCGGGAGGTCCGTGTCCAGAACCACGTCTCGAGCTATCGCCGACCGGCCCAGGTCGACGTCGATGACGGCCTCACCTTCGGGTACTTCGTCGTCGCCGCGACGCCCCAGGCGTCCATCGCCGGCCAGGCCCTGAACCCGATCGGGCAGATGTCGCCGCGGGAGATGGTCGACCAGCTCGCCAGTGGCCAGAACGCCGTCAGTGACATTCAGCGGGAGGACGAGCGCTCCCTCAGCGTCCTCGGTGCCGACGCCGAGGTTGTCCGCTTCTCCGGCACAGTCGAGCGCCAAGGCCGGGAGATCCCGGTCTACGTCGAGGTGACCCGCGTCCAGGACGGCGGCGACTTCGTGGTGGGCATCGGCGCCTACCCCCAGGAGAACGCCGACGCGGTCCGGCCCGGGGTCACGACCCTCTTCGAAGGCATCGACCACTGACCGGGTCGTCGGCCACACCCAATGCCTTATGTAGCGATACGGGGAACGCCCTGACATGCTGCGGGCCTCCGGTGTGACGAAGACGTTCGGCGGCCTCACCGCCGTCGACACCGTCGATTTCGAGATCGACGAGGAGGAGATCGTGGGGCTCATCGGCCCCAACGGCGCCGGCAAAACCACGCTCTTCAACGCCATCACCGGCGTCTACCCGCCGACCGCGGGGACGATCGAGTTCCAGGGCCAGGACGTCACCGGGTGCTCGCCCCACGAGATCGCGAAGCTGGGCATCCACCGGACCTTCCAGACGGCCCGGACGTTCAACGAATCCAGCGTTCTCGAGAACGCCACCGTCGGGGCCGTCTTCGGCTCGACGGCCACGCCGTCGCTGCCGGAGGCCCGGGAGCAGGCCCGCGAGAGTCTTGCCTTCGTCGGCCTGGACGACCGCTTGGGAGAGGAGGCGGGGAGCCTCACGCTGGCCGACCGGAAGCTCCTCGAGCTCGCGAAGGGCCTCGCGGCCGACCCGACGCTCGTCCTCGTCGACGAGATCGGCGCGGGACTCACCCCCACCGAGATCGAGACGATCACCGACACCCTCGAGCGGGTCCGGGCCGAGCGGGGCATCTCCGTCTTCTGGATCGAGCACGTCATGGAGGCGATCATGCGATCGACTGACCGGATCATCGTGCTGAACCAGGGCCGGAAGATCGCTGACGGGCCGCCGGCCGAGATCCAAGAGGACGAGCTGGTCGCCGAGGCCTACCTCGGGGGGGTGGAGCTGTGAGCGTCATCGCCGTCGACGAGCTCGACGTCCACTACGGGGACCTCCAGGTGCTCTGGGACGTCTCCATCGCGGTCGAGGAGGAGGACACGGTGGTCGCCGTCATCGGGCCGAACGGGGCCGGCAAGACCACGCTGCTGAAGACGATGTCCGGGATCATCCGGCCGACCGACGGCCGGGTGGAGGTCTTCGGGACGGACGTCAGCGGGCTCGACACCCACGAGATCGTCGAGCTCGGCTTCGTCCAAATCACGGAGGAGCGGAACCTGTTCGACGACCTCTCGGTGCAGCGGAACCTGAAGATGGGCGCCTACACCCAGCGGGAGGCCTACGAGGAGACCCTCCAGGACGTCTACGAGATGTTCCCCGTGCTCGAGGAGCGCGCCGAGCAGAAGGCCGGGACCCTCTCGGGCGGCGAGCAGCAGATGCTCGCCATCGGGCGGGGGCTCATGACCCGGCCGAAGGTGCTGGCCCTCGATGAGCCCTCGGGCGCGCTCGCCCCCCAGCTCGCCCAGCGGGTCTTCGAGAAGATCGACGAGATCAGCGACGACATCACCGTCGTGCTCGTCGAGCAGCACGTCGATAAGGCGCTCACCCTCGCGGATCGCGGCTACCTACTCGAGAACGGCCGGATCGTCACGCAGGGCACCGGGGAGGAGCTCCTCCACAGCGAGGAGATCGTCGAAGGCTACCTGCGCTGAGCCAGCCTCAGTAGAACTCGCGGACCAGGTCGGTGGCGCCCTCGGGGGCGCCGTCGGGGATCTCCGACATGTCCTCCGTGAGCCCGTGGACCTCGCCGTAGGAGACCGAGTCGGGGTCCTGGTACAGCACGCCCTGATACTCGACGTTTGGGTCGAGGATGCGGTCCTTGGCCGCGTCGAAGTCTGCGGGGTCGTGGTCCTCGTCCTCGACGTCGACGATGGCGTCCCGGAAGTAGTCGTACGTGTCGACGTCGTTGAACGTCACGCACGGGGAGAAGACGTTCACGAAGCCGAAGCCGTCGTGCTCGATCGCCGCCTTGACGATCTCGGTGTGGCGCTGGGCGTCCGAGGCGAAGGACTGGGCGATGAACGTCGCCCCGGCGGAGAGGGCCAGGGCGAGCGGGTTCACCGGGGGCATCTGGGGTCCATCGGGCGAGGTGGCCGTCTCGAAGTCCTCACGGGAGGTCGGCGAGAACTGGCCCTTCGTGAGCCCGTAGATGCGGTTGTCCATCACGACGTAGCTCATGTCGACGTTCCGGCGGACGGCGTGGACGAAGTGGCCGGCGCCGATGGAGAAGCCGTCGCCGTCGCCCCCGGCGACCATGACTTCGATGTCCGGGCGGGCCATCTTCACGCCCATGCCCACGGGCAGCGCCCGGCCGTGGACGCCGTGGAGCGCGTAGGAGTGCATGTAGGTCCCGATCTTGCCGGAGCAGCCGATGCCGGCGACGACGAACGTGTTGTCGGGGTCCTGGCCGGTCTCGGCCAGTGCTTTCATCATGCCGTTCATCGTGCCGAAGTCCCCACAGCCCGGACACCAGGTGGGCTGTTTGTCGGACTTGAAGTCGGTGAAGCGGATCTCAGAGCTCATGCGCGCACCTCCTGACTCCCCGAGCCGTCCCCGGCCAGGGCGACCTCGATCTCGGCGGCCAGCTCGTCGGCCTTGAACCGGACGCCGTCGTACTTGTTGATCCGGTCGACGCGGGTGAGCGTGTCGTGCTCGAGCACGTCGGCGAACTGACCGGTCGCGTTACACTCGACGACGATGACGGTTTCGGCGGCCTCGACCGCCTCGGAGAGGTCGAATCGCGGGAGGAGGTAGGGGACCGAGATGAACCGGACGGGCTCCTCTAAGAGCTCCATCGCTTCGAGCATCGCCCCCTCGTTCGAGCCCCAGGAGACGACCAGCGTCTCCGCGTCGGGGTCGCCGAACTCCCGGGGCGTCCAGTCCTCCACCTCCTGGGCGGTGGCCACCTTTTTCGCGCGCTTCTCCACCTGGCGCTTCCGCACCTCGGTGTCCTCGGTCCGCCGGCCGAGTTCGTCGTGCTCTAGGCCGGTCGTCATGTGAGCGCCGTCGGCCACGCCGGGGATGGTCCGCGGGCTGATGCCGTCGGGCGTCTCGGCGTGGGGCTGGAAGCGCCCCTGCTCGTCGAGCCAGGGCTCTAGGTCGGCGGCGTCGGTGATGAGCTCGCCGCGGTCGATCTCGACGGCGTCCATGTCGAACTCCTCGGGCTCGAAGGTCTGCTCGGTGACCGCCAGCGAGAGGTCGGCCGTGAGGTAGACCGGGAGCTGGTACTGCTCGGCGAGGTTGAACGCCTCGACCGTCTTGTGGAAACACTCGGCGACGGTCGTCGGGGCCACGACGAACCGCTGTGACTCGCCGTGGCTGCCGTGGAGCATCATGTTGAGGTCGCCCTGCTCCTGCTTCGTCGGCATCCCCGTCGACGGGCCCGAACGCATGACGTTACAGACGACCAACGGGGTCTCACTCGTCGAGACCAGGCCGAAGGTCTCGGCCATGAGGTCGATGCCCGGCCCAGAGGTGGCCGTCATCGATCGAGCGCCGGCCCGAGCGGCGCCGAGGGCCATGTTGACCGCCGAGAGCTCGTCCTCGGCCTGGACCACGTGGCCGCCGAACTGCTCGATCCGGCCGGAGAGGTACTCCATGACGTCGGTCGCCGGTGTGATCGGGTAGCCGGCGTAGTACCGGCAACCCGCCGCGATGGCGCCCATGCCGATGGCCTCGTCGCCGTTCAGCAGGACGTAGTCGGCGTCGGTGGTCTCGAGGGGGTAGTCGACGTCGAGGTCGTGGTTCTCGGCGACGTACTCCTGACCGAGCCGGGCCGCCGCCTTGTTGTTCTCGACGATCTTCTCGCCCTTCTCGGCGAAGCGCTTCTGGAGGGACTCATCGAGATTCTCGATCGGGAAGTCGGCCACCTCGCAGGCGGCACCGAGGGCGACCACGTTCCGCATGATGGCGCCGCCAGCCTCCTCGGCGAGCCCCTTCAGCGGCACCGAGAGACCGATCATGCCCTCTGGCGCCTCGAAGTCCTCCATCATCGTCCGCTCGCCGTCGTAGATGATGACCGAGCCTTCGTGGAGCTCGTCCATGTTCTCCTCGACGGTCCGCTCGGTCAGCGCGATGAGGATGTCGAGACGGTCGACGACGCTCTGTACCTGCTCGACGGACGTCCGTACCTTGTAGGCGGTGTAGCCACCCCGGATCCGGGAGGCGAAGTCCTTCGACGTGAAGACGTGTCGGCCGGCCCGCGAGAGCGCCTGGGCGAAGATCTTCCCGGTGGAGTCGATACCGTCTCCGGCTTCCCCACCGATAGCCCAGTTTACGTCCGCCGTCATTCTGCTATGTGCTTGTTAGCCCCGGAGGAAAAGCCTTCTGAATGTGGGACTGGGGACCACACAACGCGTGTCGGCTCGGCCCCCGCATTCGTCGGACAACGAACCGGTTTGACGAGGAGATATGGGCTAAAAATAGACATACGGCCAATTTACCGGCCGAATGCGCCGAGGTGTCCACCGGCGTACGGGACCAGAACCGCGGCGCCCGTCACGGCGTCACGGCCCGCGGCTCGGCACCGCCGCAAGCCCCTCACCCCACGTACTCGAGAAGGACACCGCCGGTCGAAGCGGGGTGCAGGAAGGCCACCTCGTGGCCCCACGCCCCCGGCCGGGGCGTCTCGTCGATGAGGTCGATCCCGGCCTCCCTGGCGCCGCCGAGCGCCTCGGCGACGTCCTCGACGCGCACCGCGAGGTGGTGAATGCCCGGCCCGCGCTCCTCGAGGAATCGGGCCACCACGCCCTCGTCGTCCTGGGGTTCGAGCAGCTCGAAGTAGCCGTTCTCCAGCTCGAGGAATACCAATCGGAGGTCGTCGATCGTCTCCTCGTGGGCCACCGGCGCCTCGAGGAGCCGCCCGAACCGCTCCGCGGCCTCGTCGGCGTCCGCCGTCGCGATGCCCGCGTGGTCGAAGCGCATGGGTCGACTGGGGCGGGCAGGGCCTAAAGAACCGCGGGCGTCGGCTGGACGGGCCCAGCGAACGGGAACTGCCGATCGGCCTATCTCGATAGACGACGTAGGCGGGCCCATGCCCGACACCGAAGAGAGCCGAGAGGACAAGGGCGAAGAGAAAGAGCGCTGGCGCCGCGAGCGCGACGTCGAGGCGGAACTCGATGACCGCGAGGAGGACGAGGACAGCGAGGAGTAAGGACCGGGCTCAGCCCCGGCCCGGGTCGTGGGTGCCGAAGGTCTCCCGAAGGACGTCACAGATCTCGCCGACCGTTGCCTCGGCCTTCACGGCCGCGATCAGTGGCGGCATGAGGTTCGATCCGCCCTCGGCGGCGGCGCGGAGGTCGGCGAGGGCGTCTTCGACCGGCGCCTCGTCGCGCTCGGCCCGGACCGACTCGAGGTGGTCGACTTGGCGCTCGGCGTCCTCCTCGGTGACCTCCTGGAGGTCCATCTCGGGCTCCTCGTCGGTCTCGTAGGCGTTGACCCCGACGACGACCCGCTCGCCGTCCTCGATCTCCTGCTGCCGATCATAGGCCACGTCCTGAATCTGCCGCTGGACCCAACCGGTCTCGACCGCCCTGAGCATCCCGCCGCGGTCGTCCACGGCCGAGAGCAGCTCCCGAGCCTCGGCCTCGAGCTCGTCCGTGAGGTGCTCGACGTAGTAGCTCCCCGCCAACGGGTCGATGGTGTCGGCCACGCCCGACTCGTGGGCGAGGATCTGCTGGGTCCGGAGCGCCGTCCGGACGCTCTCCTCGGTCGGCAGGGCGAGCGCCTCGTCCTTGCCGTTGGTGTGAAGGCTTTGGGTGCCGCCGAGGACCGCAGCGAGGGCCTGGTAGGCCACCCGGACCACGTTGTTCTCGACCTGCTGGGCGGTGAGCGTCGAGCCGCCGGTCTGGGTGTGGAACTTCAGCCGCCGGCTGTCCGGGTCCGAGACGCCGAAGCGCTCCTCGACGAGCGACGCCCAGAGTCGCCGGGCCGCCCGGAACTTCGCCGCCTCCTCGAAGAGGTCGTTGTGGGCGTTGAAGAAGAAGGAGAGCTGCGGGGCGAAGTCGGTGACGTCGAGGCCGGCCTCGACCGCCGCCTCGACGTACTCGACGCCGTTTCCGAGCGTGAAGGCGATCTCCTGGGCGGCCGTCGAGCCGGCCTCCCGGACGTGGTACCCGGAGATCGAGATGGGGTTGAACTTGGGGAGTTCGTCGGCACAGAAGGCGAAGACGTCCGTGATGATCCGCATCGACGGCTCCGGCGGGTAGATGTAGGTGTTCCGGGCGATGTACTCCTTCAGCACGTCGTTCTGAATGGTCCCACGTAGTTCCTCGCGGGGAACGCCTTGCTCGTCGGCGATGGCGACGTACATCGCGAGCAGGACCGAGGCGGGGGCGTTGATGGTCATGCTCGTCGAGACCTCGCCGAGGTCGATGCCGTCGAAGACGGTGCGCATGTCCGAGAGCGAGTCGATAGCCACCCCAGACTTGCCGACCTCGCCGGCCGCCATGGCGTGGTCGGAGTCATAGCCCATCTGGGTCGGCAGGTCGAAGGCCAGCGAGAGGCCGGTCTGACCCTCCTCGAGCAAGTAGTGGAACCGCTCGTTCGTCTCCTCTGCCGTCCCGAAGCCGGCGTACTGGCGCATCGTCCAGAGCCGGCCGCGGTACATCGTCGGGTAGACGCCCCGGGTGTAGGGCGGCTCGCCCGGGAAGCCGAGGTCCCCGGCGTAGTCGGCGCCGTCGACGTCGGCGGGGGTGTAGAGCCGCTCGACCGGGAGCCCGTCGGTGTCGGTCTCGAAGTGCTCCTGGCGTTCGCCGAACCGGTCCAGGGTCGGCGAGAGCGTCTCCGCCTCCCAGGACTCCCGGGACTCCCGGATGCGCGCTAAGTCCTCCGGGTCGAACATGCCCGATTCGACGGGGGTTGGCGTCTTAACGGTGTCCGTGGCCGGGCGCCCGGGATCAGCTCGAGACGTAGGCCACAAGCGGGCCCTCGTTCGCGTACTGGGCCTGGAAGTACCAGATGAGCGGCACCCCGACGGCGGTGGGCCAGAGCCAGCCCAGGACTGCCGGGGCAACCCCCGCGAGGTTGACCGCGGAGACGGCTGTGACCGTCGCGATGTAGCCACCGATCATCCGGGCGACGTGGCTCGAGATCCAGGACCCACCACCGGTGCCGCTCCAGAACGCCCGGAGATCGGCGACCCCGAACGACAGCCCGAGGGCGCCGAAGACCGCCATGACGACGCCGAAGGTGTCGCCGCCGACCACCGTCAGGGCGCCCCAGGCACCCAGCCCGAGGCAGGCTAGGGAGACGGTCACCGCCGCGGCGACGTCGATACGGTCGGCGTCCTCGGTCGCCCCCTTCCGGTCGAGCACCCGGTAGCCGGAGAAGACGAAGTAGCCGCTGAAGACCGCGACTAGCAGGAGGAAGCGGCGGAAGAACGAGCCCGGCTCGAGGAGGAACAGCGGGACGACGGTCACCACAACCACGGCCATCGACCAGACGTACACCTTGCCGGCGGTGACGTGGCGCGACCCACCCTTCTCGCTCCCGAGGGCCACCGCGCCGGCCAGCAGGGCGAGGAATCCCGCCGCGATGTGGACCGCAAGCGTGACCCTTTCTGGCGTGGCCGAGACCATGGCTCAGCGCCCAGTGTCGTACTTGTACGTGGCGCTGTCGGGGTCGATGCCGAAGTCCTCGGCCGTGTCCTCGTCGTCGACGTCTTCCGCCTCGCTTCCGGCGGCTTTGAACGCCTCCCGGTGGCGCTCGGGCATGGTGAAGGCGTCCAGCGACAAGCGGAGAGGGACCGCGTCCGGGGCCACGTCGCCGCGCTTCTCGCTCAGTCGACCGGCCAACGGTTCCGGCAGGTCGCTCTCGTCGACCGGCAGGAAGCCGAGCTCTTCGTAGGGCTCGGCGTTCTCGACGAAGGTGTAGAGCTCTGAGAAGCCCTCGTCCCCGGCGTTCTCGACGAGGCGCTCGACGACGTGTGGGCCCACGCCCTGGCCCCGCCACCCCTCTAGGACGCCCACGCTCGTCAGCTCGCAGTACTCCTCCCCGTCTTCGACCTTGTGGATTCGGATGCGTCCGAAGCCTCCCTTCTCGCCGGTCTCCTCGTCGACGGCGATGACGTAGTCCCGCGAGCGGAACGCGATCTCATCCAGGCCGAGCTCCTCGATCCGATCGAGCAGCCACAGTTCGTCGCGGTTCCGGGCGGCCCGAACGTACATGCCCCGTACGTCCACACCCGACGGGAAAAGCGTTTACCGTCGGGTCAGGGGGCGCCGGCGATCACCAGCCGGCTCGACTCGTCACCGTTGTGGATTTGTCGCGAGTGCTCCGGGTCGACGCGAAGCGCGTCGCCGGGGCTCATCTCGATCGATTCGCCGTCGACCTCGATCGTCACGCCGCCCTCGAGGAGGAGGTAGACCTCCTCCTGGCCGTCGTGGCCGTGGTCGTGTCCCTTGCCGTCGTCGCCGGGAGAGAGCTCGAACACCGAGATGCCGAGCTGCTCGCACGCAAGCGGGTCGCGGAGGAAGTACAGCGCGTCCCCCGCGGGGTCGACATCGCGGTAGTTGACCTTCGTGTGGGCCATGGAGGGGGCGACGCGGACGGGGACAATGAGGGTGCCGGCTCAATCGCGGAACCGCCGTCGCAAACCGATGGGCAGGGCGACCACGAGGACGGCGATGAGCCCCCCCAGGACGACGAACCAGGGGCTCGCACCGGCGTCGGTCACAGCCTCGGTCACCGCCGAGGCCACCTCGTCGACTTGTCCCGGTCCGGTGGCGTCCCCCGGCTCGACGACTTCGACCGTCTCAATTGGGTCACCGTTCAGTTCGAGGGCGACACGGCCGGTACGCTGGAGGACCGCCTCGAGTTCGACGGTCCGGGTCGTTCCGCTCGGCACCATGGCGGTCGCGTTGGCGAGTCGGTCTGGGCCCGCGGTCAGGACGCTCGTGAACCGGCCGTCGGCCTCCCCGACGTTCCGAACGGTCACCGTCACGGTGATCGGGTCACCGCGGCGGACGGGTGCGCCACCGGCATCGATGTGAGCGGACTCGATCTCGAAGACCGGCGCGACCGTGCCGATGGCGAACACGGAGAGCCCCGGGGAGGGGGCCGCGAACCGGTAGTACTCCTCGGTCTCGGCCACCTGGCTCGTGGGCAGTGCCCGCCACCCGGTGGGTTCCGAGCGGTAGAGCTGGACCGTCTCCGGGTCCACGTTCGTGGCCCGCAAGTGGGATTTCCGGACCCGAAACTGGAGTCTGACGTCCCGCACCTCGCTGTCCGCGAAGGCGTGGTCGATCCGAATGGTCCCGGCCGAGCGTCGCCCGGTCTCCTCGAGGAACTGCTGTTCGTCCGCCGTCATCGCGGCGGTCGAGAGGTCCGGTATCAGCATGGGCTCGTCTTGACCCGCAGCCAGGGGGATCGACTCGAGCGGTGACGCCTCGGTCTCCACCTCGAGCTGGAAGGCCCCACCCCGCTCGACGGTCATCTCGACGCGGTCCATCAGGATGGAGCCGGTAGCGGGCGGTGCGTCGCCACCAGACACGCCACTGTCGGCTCCGCCGCCGTTCCGATCCGGCTGGGCATCCGGACTGACGTCGATCGACACCCGCGTGTTCGGCTCGGCGTTCTGGATCGTGACCCGGCTGGCCGCCGATGCCGATTCACCGGCAGCACCGATCTGTTCGACGACGACCTGTTGGGTGTCCCCGCCTGCTCCACCGCCACCGCCGCCACCCCCGCCGCCGCCATCCCCGGTGGGCTCGCGAACGGTGATAACGCGCGCCTCGGTGTCCGTGTTCCCCGCCGCGTCGCTGACGTTCAGCGTCGCCGTGTAGGTCCCGACCGTCGTGTAGTTGTGATCGACCGTCGCGCCGGTCGTGTCGGTCCCGTCTTCGAAGCTCCACGTGTACGAGGTCACGCCGACGTTGTCTGTCGATCCCGAGCCGTTGAAACTGACGACGGCGCCCGGCACGACCGTCCGATTGGCACCCACGGTCGCCTCAGGAGGGGTGCCGTCGGTGACCGTCACCGTCGTCGAGTCGTTCGCGCCAGGCACCGCAACGTCGATCCCGTGGCTGCCCACGTCATCCGGATCGGGCGTCCACGTGAGCGCGACCGTCCGGTTCGCCCCACCCGACAGCGAAACGAGGTCACTCGCGCGGTCGCTCCCGTTCACCGTGAGGTTCACGGCCGGGGACCCGGCGAGGTCGCCGACGTTCGTGACGTTCGCGCGGACCGTCAACCCGTCGCCCGTGGCCACCGGCGCGTCCGTTCTGAGGATCGCGACGGAGTACTTCGCGGGGCTCAGCTCGGTGAGCCTGAGGACCGCGCTCGCGGTTTCGTTGTCGCTCGCGACCGAGACGCGGTCCGTCGCCGCGTCGCCCCGCTGAGTCCCCCACGTCATGGGGATGGTCCGACGCTCACCCGGGTCGAGTGTGAGCGTCGTCGTGTTCACGACCGTGCCGTCGAAGGCCGTCAGCTCGATCGTCTGGGTGCCCGCGAGGTCGCCGACGTTCTCCACCTCGGTCTGAACGGTCAGGTTTCCGCCCTCGTCGATGGGCGCGTTGGTCTCGGCGATCGCGACGTCGAACGTGGCCCGACGCCGAATCGTGACCGCTTCGGTCGCCGTATCGTTGTCGCCCTGCACCGCGATCGTTGTGCGTCCGTCGTCGCCGCTGGCAGTGGCCCAGGTCAGCGCGAAACGCCGGCTCTCGTTGCTCGGGAGGGTGACCTGCTGACCATCCCGAACGACGCCACCGGAATCGGTGAGATTGATGGTCTGGGTCGCACTGGCGTCACCGAAGTTCGTGGCCGTCACGTTCACGGTGAGTGGCTCGCCCGCCAGAACCGGCGAGTCCGTCCGGTCGATCCGGAGCGTCACGTTCGGGGGCGTGAATTCCATGACATCGACCGTCGCGGTGTCGGTCGCGTTGTTCCCCGCCGCGTCGGTCGTGTCGAGGGTGAGCGTGTAGGTGCCGGCGTCCGTGTAGGTGTACGTCGGCCGCGACCCGTTCGCGTCGTAGGTTCCGTCACCGTCGAAGTCCCACCGGTACCGGGTCACGCCAACGTTGTCGGTGGAGTTGGTGCCGTCGAACGCGACCTGGTCCCGCTCCCTGACCGTCCGATCGCTCCCAGCGTCGGGGACCGGGTCGGTCGCGTCGGTGACCTCGACGACGGTGGTCGCCGCGGCGGTGTTCCCGAGCGCGTCGGTGACGGTCAGTGTCACCGGGTAGTCCCCGAGCTCGTCGAACGTGTGGGTCGGCGTCGCACCGGTCTCGTCGACCGTGCCGTTGGCGTCGACGTCCCACGCGTAGGCGGCGATGCCCGCGCTCGCCGCCGAATCCGACCCGTTCAGTTCGAGTTGGGCGCCCTCCTCGACCGTGTAGTTCGTGCCGGGGTCGGCGATGAGCAGTGAGTCGTTGATGACCCGCACGCCCATGGTGTCGGTCGCCGTCTGACCGACGGTGTCGGTGACCGTGAGCGTCACCGTGTAATTCCCATCGGCGGTGTAGGCGTTTGCCGCCGTCGGACCGGCCCCACTCGTCCCGTCGCCGAAGTCCCAGTCGTAGCTCGTGATCCCGCCCACGTCGGTCGAGCGCGAGCCGTCGACGCCGACCTCGTCGTCGGTGCCGACCGTCACGTTCCCACCCGCTCGCGCGGTCGGCGGCGCGTCGTCGAGGATCGCCACCGTCGCCGTCTCCGTGGCCTCGTCTGGGACCTCGACGGTGATCTCTCGGTTCCCGTCATCGCCGAGCGCCGTGGACCAGGTCAGCGCGACGGGTTCCGTCTCGCCGTCGTCGAGTGAAACCGACGTGGAGTCGACGACGCTCCCGTTCGGGGCACGCAGCCGGACCGTCTCCGTCGTGGACGCCCCCCGGTTGTTCGTCACCGAGGCGTTCACCGTCAGGGTCTCGGTCTCCGTGACCGGGGCGCTCGTGTTCGTGATGGAGAGCGTCACCGCCGAGCTGAGGGCCTGGAGCCGTCCCTCAAAGAGGTAGCCCCCGTCGGTGCGCCTGTAGTGCTGTCCGCCGACGTACACCCGCCCATCCCAGACGGTCGGTGTCGTGTAGAGGTACTTCGTCGAGACGTCGTAGGCCCACTCCTCTTGGCCAGTCTCGGCGTCGACTGCATGGACGTAGCCCCCGTAACTCCAGCTATAGTGGTTCGTGTAGACGGTACCGTCGGCGACGACGGGGCCGTATTCGTAGCGCGAATAGCTGTGGCCATCGGGCGTGCTCTCGGTGACCCAGAGTCGGGTGCCGTTGCCGGCATCGTAGGCGGAGAGGTTCCCTGCACTCGTGGTGACGTAGACGGTTCCGTCGGCGTAGGCTGCCGAGCCGACAGGTTGCTCGTACTGGCCCGCGAACGGTGCGGTCCATGCCACGTCGCCCGTCTCGGCGTGGTACGCTATAAGCTGGTAGCGGTACCTGTCCGCGTCATAACCGCCGGTGAAGACCGTGCTGTTCCCCACGGCCAATCCACTTCGAACCCCGAATCTGGTTGGTTCGACCCGCCACTCCGTCTGACCGGTCGCCGCGTCGATCGCGTACAGCTCACCGTCGGTTTCCTGGACGTAGAGGGTGCCGTTGACGATCGCCGGACCGTAGTCGAAGTCTGCATGCTCGAAATCACCTTCGTCCTCGTAGGCGTGAACGGTCCAGTCGGCGTCTCCCGACTCGACGTCCACGGCGTGGACCGTGGCGTTCTCGTCGGCGAAGTAGATGGTGCCGTTCGCCACCGGGAACGACCCGGACGCACCGAATCGCCGGTAATCGTCGCCACGGCTGTCGTAGGCGTCGATGTCGTAGCGCCAGCGTTCGGTTCCGGTCTCGGCGTCGAGGGCATACAGGTAGCCGCCGGCATAGCTCTGTGTCGAGGAATCGTATCGGGTATCGTCGGCGACGTAGACGGTGCCGTTCACGACGGTCGGCGAGGACCAGAACGTCCCCTCGGTGTCCACGCGCCACGCCTGCTCACCCGTGGCGGCGTCGAGTGCGTAGAGCCGGCCGTTCCCGGAGGTGAAGTAGAGCGTCCCGTTCACGATGGCCGGATTCTTCGTCGCGTAGGCCGAACCCTGGTATTCATCGGGGTCGCTCGCGTTGTACGTGAAGTTGAACGTCCACGCCGACCCGATGGACGAGCCGGGACCGGTAGCGGTTGGGGTGTAGCCCGTCCGGCCGAGCGACGCCCGACCGGTCCACCACCCATCGTTCTCAGTGTCGACCACGTCGAGCGTCACCGAGTCGGTTCGGCTGACGTGCGTCGCGGAGATCGCGACCGAGCCGACCGTGAGCCCGTCGACTCGACCGCCCGAGGAGACTGTCGCGACGCCCGCATCGGTCGTCGAAAACGTCGCGGGTTCGGTCGCCGTCACCGTCGAGCCGTCATCGAGGGACAGCGTCACGGTGGCGTTGGTCGAGGAACCATCGACGATCGTCGTCCGATCGAGCGACTGAGAATAGGAGTCGATCTGCCACTGCAGCACCGGGTACCCGTCCGTTTCGGCCCAGGTCGTCGCGAAGTCCAGGTCCAGGTTTGCCTCGGCACTCGACCCGGTCAGCTGCGCCGTGGTGAGTCCGGTGAAGTCACCGTCATAGCCGCGGGTTTCCCCCCCAATCGATTGACCCGTCGTCTCATTGTCCCAGTACAGGTCCGCCGTCTCGCTATCCTCGTTGTAGCCGATGACGCCGGCGACGTGGCTCCCCTCCCCAGAGACGTTGCCAGTCGCGTAGGAATCTCGCACGGTGCCATCGTTCCACGCTCGCCCGATCAGGCCCCCAGCGTTCCCCTCGGTGGAGACGTTGCCTCGGGCATAGGAGTCCTCCATCAGGCCACTGGCGTAGCCGGTGTACCCGACCAGGCCGCCCCCGATCCCGGTACTCGTGACGTTGGCGATTGAGTAGGTTTCGCGTATCGTGCCCTTGTTCTGTCCGACCAACCCACCCGTCTGATCCCCACCTATGACTGTACCCGTCGATCCCGACTTCGAGATCGTTCCGTCGTTGAACCCGACCAGGGCCCCCGTGTGTTCCCCACCAGTGACATTCGCATCGACGAGCGTGACGTTGGCCACCGACCCACCCGAGCCGACGTGACTGAACAGCCCGACCTCCGTCTCACTCGCCCGGTCGATCCAGAGCCCGCTGACGGCGTAACCGTTCCCGTCGAACGAGCCGGTGAACTGACTCGACGAGTTCCCGACCGGCGCGAAGCCGTCGCCACCGTCCCAGGCCGAGGTGTTCGACGCATCCACGTTACTCCCGAGCTCGTAGTGCGCGTCGAGGTCCTCGGCCATGGCCTGGAGCTGCGTCGCGTTCGTGACGACGTACGGGTCGTCGGACGTGCCGCTCCCGGCCATGCCTGCCGGGCCGTTTGCGGCGGCTGCAGTGGCCGAAAAGGCGGTGACGCCCGCCAGGACGGAGAGGAGCAGCATCGCCGAGAGCGCCAGGGCCCGGAGCCGCGCCGACGGGCCTGCCGTCACCCGTGGACGCCCGTCGTCGGGCCATTTCGGTCCGGAGAAGTCAACAGCCTGGTCTGCCACCCGCGTCGGGCACGTGGTGATGAGGAGCCCCGATCTGCACACCGCCGCTCGAATATCCTGCCTCCTGCCATGCGATGTATCGTGTCACTGCGTCGAGGGGCCCCCGGTGTATAACCACCCTTCGGACAGCTAGTCAGGGGTGAGACGCTGGGTCAAACGTGAACAGCTATACCACTCGTGCTCGCACCGACCGCATGAATGGTGCGGACGTCGAGCAGGCGGTCGCCCTCGTCCAGCGCGCGGCGGTACTCGACGCCTGTCTCGACCACCCAGCCGATCGATCCACGATCGCCGACCGGGCGGGCTGCTCTCGGTCCACGGCCTACCGGGCCACGGGCGAACTCAGTGACGAGGGACTGCTCGAGCGAACGAACCGGGGCTACCGGCTCACCGGGGCCGGTCGGGCGACGCTCGACCACGTTCGGCAGTTCGTCGGGAAGCTCCAGGGCACACAGCGCCTCGAACCGCTCCTCGAACACGTCGGCGACTCGGCGATCGTCCGGCGGGCGGAGCTCTTCACGGACGCGGAGATCGTCACCCCCCAGGCGTCGAGCCCCTATCACGTCGAAAACCGGGTGAAGGCGGTCATCGAGGGCACGGAGGAGCGGATGCTCGGGATGACGGCCGGACTGGGCTCCCCCGCACTGGCCGACGCGATGTTCGACCGGATTCGGGCGGGCGTCCGGGTCGAGTGGGTCCTCCCGACCGAGACCTACGACCACTTCAATACGGCACACGGTGACCTCTCGGCCGACGCTCCCGAGGACGGGCAGACCGCAGTGTTCGTCCGGGATGCGATACCGCACGACCAGGCTGTCTACGACGACACCCTCGTCGTGATCGGGTTCGACCACGAGCGAGGCGTCCTGGGATCCGTGGCGATCACGGAGGACGAGGCGGCGCTTCGCTGGGCAGAAGAGCAGTTCACGGACTGTCGACTGGCGGCCAAACGCGTGGAGTGAGCGCGCGGCGGATGTCGGATCACCGCCCGGAGCGGACGCACCTCGGGTGAGGCCTCAGAGGCTCTTCCGGATCTTCTCGAAGAAGCCCTCCTCGACGGAGAGCTCCTCGCCGGAGGCCTCGGCGAACGCCTCCAGCGCCTCGCGCTGCTCCTCGTTCAAGGACTCTGGCGTGACGACCTGTACCTGGACGTACTGATCGCCTCGGCGGCGCCCGCGGAGCCGCGGCATGCCCTTCCCGCCGAGGCGGAACGTCTCGCCACTCTGGGTGCCGGTCGGCACGTCCATCTCGACCGAGCCCGAGAGCGTCGGGACCGCGACCGTATCCCCGAAGACCGCCTGGGGGAACGACACCGGCTGCACCAGGTAGATGTCGGCGCCGTCGCGGTCGAACCGGTCGTGCTCGCGCACCGAGATCTCGATGAGGAGGTCGCCGTTCGGGGCGCCCCGTTCGCCGGGAGCCCCCTCGCCCTCCATCCGAAGGGTCTGCCCGTCCGCGATGCCCGCGGGGACGTCAACGGAGAGGCTGCGCTCCCGACGCACCGTCCCGTCACCTCTGCACTCGGCACACTGCTCCTCGTAGAGCTCGCCCTCCCCCGAGCAGCGTCGGCAGGTCGTCGTCTGCTGCATCCGGCCGAGGGCGGTCTGCTGGACCTGGGTGACCTGACCTTGGCCGTTGCACTCGGGACAGGTCCGGGGGTCCGCGTCGGGCGGGTGGCCCCGGCCGTCACACTCGGGACACCGCTCGGGACGGCGGAGCGTGACCTGCTTCTCGACGCCCTCGAAGGCCTCTTCGAGGTCGATCTCGAGGCCCGTCCGGAGGTCGGCCCCCTGACGGGGCTGCTGCCGGCCGCGGCCGCCCCCGCCGCCGAAGAACTGCTCGAAGATGTCTGAGAGGTCGCCGAAGCCCCCGGCGCCACCCATCCCGCCGAACGGGTCGCCGCCCGGCCCGCCGCCACCGTCGAAGCCGCCCTGCTTCCGGGCCTGCTCGAACCGGTCGTGGCCCATCCGGTCGTAGGCCTGGCGGGCCTCCTCGTCGGAGAGGACCTCCTTGGCCCGCTGGATCTGCTTGAACTTCTCCTCGGCGTCCGGGTCGTCGCTCACGTCGGGGTGGTACTCGCGGGCCTTCTCGCGGTAGGCGCGCTTGATCTCCTCCTCGGAGGCGTCCTGGCCTACCCCGAGTACCGAGTAGAAGTCCTCGCTCATTTGGTCGTGGGGACGGTATTCGGTTGAACCACTTGAAAAGAACGGCTCCGTCGTGTCGGCATCGGGTCCGGCGCGCGAGCCGACGGCCCGACTACCGGCCGTCCCCGCCGAGCACCGTCCGGAGCAGCGTCGGCGCCGCTCGGAGCTTGGTGGCGAGGCCTGAACCATACAGGAAGTCCATCGTGTCGCCGACCACCGCCGGGTAGTCGTCGGCGTACGGGAACCACCAGAGGTCCTTGACCCGGCCACTCCGCAGCCCCGGTTCGCCCGGGGCGACGTGCACGTGCTGGGGCCGTGTGACGTCTTCGAGGATCCAGCGCCCGTGGGAGTAGTCACCGCCGCTGTCCTTGTAGCCGCCCCACGGCGTCGCGTGGAGGCCGAAGGTGTAGAGGTGCTCGTTGACCGTCACCGTCCCCGCCTCTACCCGCCGCGCGAGACGCTCCCCGCGGTCCGTGTCCCGGGTCCAGACGCTGCCGGTGAGGCCGAAGCGAGTGTCGTTGGCGCGTTGGATCGCCTCGTCGGCGTCGGCCACGGGCACGATCGGCAGCACCGGGCCGAACGTCTCCTCGGTGAGAACCGGCATCTCCTCGGTGACAGCCGTCAGCACGGTCGGCGGGTAGTAGTGGCCGTCACGATCCTCGAGTAGCTCGCCACCGGTCAGGACCTCAGCCCCCATCTCGACCGAACGGCTCACCTGGTCGTGGATCGTCTCGACGGCCTCCGCGCTGATCATGGGCCCGACGTCGACGGTGTCCCCGTACCCGACTCGGAGCGCCTCGGCCCGCTCGACGAGCAACTCCCGGAGGGCGGGCTCGATCGACGCCTCGGCGTACACCCGCTTGACGGCCGCACACGACTGGCCCGCGTTCGAGAAGCGGGCCCAGAGGATGCCGTCGGCCGCCAGGTCGAGGTCGGCGTCCCCGAGGACGATGGCGGGGTCGCTCCCGCCGAGCTCCAGGCAGGTCGGGATGCCGCGGCGCTCGCAGGCCGCGTCGAGCTCGTAGCCGACCTCGGCGCTCCCGGTGAAGGAGAGGAAGTCGATGTCGCCGTCGACGAGCGCCTGGCCGGTGACCCGCCCGCGGCCGGGGACCACGGCGAAGCAGTCCTCGGGCAGGCCCGCCTCGATGAGGAGGTCACGCAGCGTCAGCGCCGTGAGGGTCGTCTCCTCGGCCGGCTTCAGCACGATCACGTTGCCGGCGAGCAGGGTCGGGACGACCTCCGAGCCGGGGATGCCGAAGGGGTAGTTCCACGGAGTGATCATGCCTACGACGCCGAGTGGCTCGCGGTAGATCGTGCTCTCGCCGGTCGCCGAGAACCCGCCGAGTGACACCGACTCTTCGAGGATGCCGGGGGCCTCGGTCTCGGCGAAACGCAGCGCGTTGAGCACCGGTGAGAGCTCGGTGGCGATGGCCTCGCCGAGTGGCTTGCCGGTCTCGGACCGGACGGTCCCGGCCACCGAGGTTCGGCGGTCGAGCAGCAACGACCGAAACCGGCGGAGGACGGCGAGCCGCTCCTCGATGGAGCGGTCGGCCCAGCCGGCCTGGGCGTCCCGCGCGTCGGCGATCGCCTGCTGGACCTCGGCCGGACCCGCCTCCGGCACCTCGTCGTTCACGTCGTGCGTCGCGGGGTTCCGCGAGACGACGAGGTGGTCGCCGTCGGCATCCGCCCCATCCGTGTCCCCGGTCGTAGCCATGGCTGGGCCTGGAGACGTGGTCCGCAGGAATAACGGTTCGGACGGGGCCGCTCAGTCCTCGTCGTCTTCGTCGACGTCCTCGAAGTCGGCGTCGACGAACTCCTCGTCGTCGCCCGCGCCCGGCTCGCCGGGGCCACCGGCGCCGGCGCCTGCCGCACCTGCGCCAGCTCCGCCCGCACCAGCCTGGGCCTGCTGGGCGGCCTGCTGCTGGTACATCTGCTTGCCGATCTCCTGGAGTTCGGTCGAGAGCGCCTCCGTGGCCTCCTCGTACTCCTCGGTGTCGGCGTCGTCGTCTTCGAGGACAGCCTCGACCGCCGCCATCGCGTCCTCGATCTGCTCGCGGAGGTCGTCGTCGATCTCCTCCTCGTTCTCCTCTAAGAGGGTCTCCGCCCGACGGAGCGACGCCTCGGCCTCGTTCCGCGCCTCGATGCGCGCTCTGCGCTCCTTGTCCTCCTCGGCGTGCTGCTCGGCCTCCTCCTGCATGCGGTCGATCTCGTCGTCCGAGAGGCCAGCGCCGCCCTCGATCGTGATGTCTTCCTTGTTGCCAGAGCCCTTGTCCTCGGCCTCCACGTTGACGATGCCGTTCTCGTCGATGGAGAAGCTGACCTCGATCTGGGGCGTGCCGGCCGGGGCCGGCGGGATGCCCGAGAGCATGAATTCGCCCAAGAGCTCGTTGTCCTCGGCCATCTCGCGCTCGCCCTGGAACACCCGGACCTGCACCGACGTCTGGTTCGCAGCGGCCGTGGTGAAGATCTTCGACTCCTCGGTCGGGATGGTCGTGTTCTTCTCGATGAGCCGCTCGAAGAGGCCGCCCTTCACCTCGATGCCGAGGCTGAGCGGGGTGACGTCGAGCAGGACGATGTCGTCGACCTCGCCGGAGAGGACGCCGCCCTGGATTGCCGCGCCCAGCGCCACGGCCTCGTCGGGGTTGACGTTCTTCTTTGGCTCCTGGCCGACCAGCTCCTCGACTTGTTCTTGGACCTGCGGCATCCGGGTCGACCCACCGACGAGGATGACCTCGTCGATGTCGTCGGCGTCGTAGCCGGCGTCCTCGAGGGCCTGCTCCGTCGGGCCGACGGTGCGCTCGATGAGGTCCTCGGTGAGGGACTCGAACGTCGCCCGGGTGAGGTCCTGTTCGAGGTGGACCGGCCCGGAGTCGGTCGCGGTCACGAAGGGCAGGTTGATGGTCGCCTCCTTCCGGCTGGAGAGCTCGATCTTCGCCTCCTCGGCGGCGTCCTTCAGCCGCTGGAGGGCCTGACGGTCCTCCCGGAGGTCGATGCCGTGGTTCGACTCGAACTCGTCGGCGACGTGGTCGATGATGGCCTGGTCCCAGTCGTCGCCGCCGAGGCCGTTGTCCCCGTTCGTGGCGACGACCTCGTAGACGCCCCCGCCGAGGTCGAGGATGGAGACGTCGAAGGTCCCGCCGCCGAGGTCGAAGACCAGGACCGTCTGGTCGGTCTCGTCGTCGAGCCCGTACGCCATCGAGGCCGCGGTCGGCTCGTTGACGATGCGCTCGACCTCGAAGCCGGCGATCTCGCCGGCGTCCTTCGTCGCCTGGCGCTGGCGGTCGTTGAAGTAGGCCGGCACCGTGATGACGGCCTTCGCGACGTCGTCGCCGAGGTACTCCTCGGCGTCCCGCTTGATCTTCTGGAGGATCATCGCCGAGATCTGCTCCGGCGTGTAGTCGTCGTCACCGATCTCGACGGTGTAATCCTCCTCGCCCATGTGGCGCTTGATCGACTGGATCGTGCGCTCGGGGTTCTGGACGGCCTGGTTCTTCGCCTGTTTGCCGACGAGGCGCTCGCCCTCCTCGGTGAACGCGACGACCGACGGGGTCGTCCGGTCGCCCTCGGTGTTCACGACAATCTCGGGGTCACCGCCCTCCATCACCGCGAACGCGCTGTTCGTCGTCCCGAGGTCGATCCCCAGGATCTTCTGGCTCGTCATTGCTGGCAGATTGTACCGGTTTGGCTCGGTTAAAGGTTACTGGATGGTGCCGTCGCGTGAGCCGTTCCACCCCGTCGCATGGTGGCGATTCCTCGCGAGGTAGGCGCGGCCGGTCGATTGTTTTATATCGAACCGCTGGTGGCGTCAGTCCTCGCCCTCGGCGCCGGAGGTCTGCGGGTCGCCCTCCTCGGCGTCCACGTCGGCCCCCTCGCTGACCGTCACCTGCGCCGGCCGGAGCACCGCCCCGGCCATGGCGTAGCCCGGCCGGTACACCTCCGCGATGGTTCCCTCGGGGAGGTCGCTGTCGGTCCGGTGGACGACCTCGTGGCGCTCGGGGTCGACCTCGCCCCCGACCGCGGGCTCGATGGCCGAGACGTTCTCGGCGTCGAGCACGCGGTCGAACGTCGAGAGGGTCGCCTCGACCCCGTCCCTGACCTCGATGTCATCGTCCTGGCTGAGCGCCCGCACGAGGTTGTCCCGGACGTCGAGTAACCGCTCGACGAGGTCTTCGGTGGCGCGCTCGCGGAGCTCCTCCTCCCGCTCCTTCGCGCGCTTCTTGTAGTTCTGAAAGTCGGCACGGGCGCGCTTGAGCTTCGACTCGAGCTCCTCGGCGGTCTCGGTCGCCGCCGCCAGTTCGGCCTCGAGTTCGTCGACGCGTTCGCGGAGGGCTTCGACCTCGGCGGCGGCCGCCTCGTCGACGGTGGCCACCCGCGCGACCAGGTCGTCGGGGGCGTCGGAGTCGGCCCCGGGCGCCTCCTCGTCGGAGGGCGTCTCCCCGTCCTCCTCGGCGTCGGCCGTGTCGGTCATGGTTGCTGGTCTGGACCACACCGGGATAAGGATTTCAGAAGCGGATGACTGGCGACCTCTAGCGGCGACGACGTGCGGCCGCGCCGAGCAACACGGCGAGGGCGACCAGGACGGCCGGAATTCCGAACCCAGGCATCCCACCCGGCACCTCGGTCTCGGGCGGGGCGTCGGTGGCTGCCGCCGTCTCCCCGCCCTCGGCGACCCCGCGGACGGTGTTGGCGCCCGTGCTGAGGGAATCGAGTTCGGCGGTGACCTCGTGCTCGCCCGCGGATTCGATGCGGATGACCGCCTCGCCGTTCGCGTCAGTCTCCGTGACGGCCTCGCCGTCGAGGTTGACCGTCGCGCCCTCGACGGGGGCGCCGTACTCGTCGGTGACGGTCAGCGAGACGCTCTCACCGACCACGACCCGCTCCGAGAGGAGGTCGACGGAGATCGCCGGCTGTCGCTGGACCGTGACGGCCATCGTCGTGTCCTCCTCGGCGACGAAGACCGAGCGCTCCACGGTGCGGTAGGTCTCCTTCGTCACCCGGACCGACGCCCAGGCGTTCACGGGAACGCTGATGCGACCGACGCCGGTCGGCTGGGTGGTCACCGAGCCGCTGCCGGCGACCTCGACCGTGGCCTCCCCGATCGGCCGCGGCGGGGTGAAGTGGTCGTCCGTGACGTTGACCTCCAAGGTGACGGTCCCCCGTTCTATCGTGATCGTCTCGGTCTCGTCGCCGCTCAGGTCGATCGTCTCGCGCTCGACGAAGTAACCGGCTTTGGAGACGCGCACCCGGTAGGTGCCGGCTTCGAGGGTCCCGCTCGCCACCTCGCCTTCCGAGCCGGTGGCGCGGTTGACGACCTCGCGGTCGTCCTTCTGGAAGCTCACCTCGGCGTCCGAGACGGCGCCGTCCGCGTCCTCGACCGTGATCTGAAGGGTGGCCTTCTCGTAGACGGTCACCTCGACCTCCCGCTCGCTGGCGTCGTCGATCTGGGCGGGGAAGTTCCGGACGTAGTCGTCGTGGCTGACCAGGACCTCGAGGTCCGCGTCCTCGGGCACGTCGAGTAAGGCCTTCCCGTTCGAGAAGGTCGTGCCGGTTGTCGAGCCGCCGTCCCAGTAGGCCGTGATGCTGGCGTCGGGCACCGCGTCGTCCCCCGGCGTCACCACGGCGATGGTGATCGTGACCCGTTCTTCCTGGGCGGCGACCGTGGCGGGGGCGCCCGCCGCGATCAAGAGCACGATTCCAACGACGATCGCGAGAGGTCGACCCCTATCCATCGCCACCCGGTAGGGGCCTCCGTCACTTAAGTCATGAGCCACGCGCACCGCTAGAGCTCGCGGCGCCGCCCCTTCGGGACCTGCGAGCGGAGCTCGCCGTGGACGTACAAGCCGACGCCGATCGGCGCGGTCGTCCCCGCGAGCGCCCGGGCGACGATGAGGTAGCCCCAGTCGCCGTCCCATTCGAGGGTCTGGTCCTCGCCGCGGAGGAAGGTCGCCGCGGGTGCCGGGTCGAGGACGAGCACGTTCCGGCTCGCCCCGGCGCCGAAGCGCTGGACCGCGTTCGTCGTCGGCTTCCAGTGCTCGCCGCCCGTCCGGAGGACGTGCATCCCGAGGCCCTGGACCTCGACCGGCGAGGGGAGGTCGCCCCGGAAGGCCCACACCTTGCCGGCGCCCCGCTCCCAGAAGGTGTACCCCTGGAAGGTCCCCGAGTCGACGCCGAACCGCTCCCCCCACCAGTCGACGACGGCCGCCCGGGTGAGGGAATCGGGGTCATCGGCGGCGTCCGCGGTCGCCGGGAGCCGGTCGAACCGTTCCGTGCTCACCCGGCCACCTCCAGCTTCGCGCAGAAGAAGCCACCCGCCTCGGTCTGGTGGGGCCAGAAGCGCTGTGCGCGCTCGACCGTCGGGTCGTACTGTGCATCGCGCCAGGCGGTCACGCCCGGCACGCTCGGGAGCGGGACGTCGAACTCCACGAGCCGGCAGTCCGCCTCGGCGAGCACGTGGTCGAGCACAGCCTCGTTCTCCTCCGGGGCGAAGGTGCAGGTCGAATAGACAACGGTTCCGCCGGGCCGGGTGGCCTGGACGGCCCGCGTGAGCAGCCCCTTCTGCAGGCCGGCGATGCCCTCGACGAAGGACTCAGACCAGTCCTCGAGGGCCGATGGGTTCTTCCGGACGGTGCCTTCGCCGGAGCAGGGCGCGTCGACGAGGGCGGCGTCGACCGCGTCGATGCCGAGCCGGTCAAGCGAGAAATGGCGGGCGTCGGCCCGGTCCACGGCCAGGTTCGTCAGGCCGAGCCGCTCCGCGTTCGACCGGAGGGGAGCCAGCCGGCCGAGGCTATCGTCCGTCGCGACGAGGAGGCCGCGGTCGTCCATCAGGTCGGCGAGCTGGGCCGTCTTCGACCCCGGCGCGGCGCAGGTGTCCCAGACCGTCTCGCTGGGCGACGGGTCGAGGACGACCGGCGGGATGGCCGAGACCGCCTCCTGGCCGTGGATCCAGCCGAGGACGTCCGGCCAGGTGTTCCCCGGCGCGTCGGTCTCGAGCCGCAGCAGGTCCGGGTGCCACTGGTCGGCGTGCCAGCCGACACCGGTCTCGTCGAGGGCCCCACGTACCCGCTCCCGGTCGGCCTTGATCCCGTTCACCCGGACGACGGCCGGCAGCGGCCGCTCGCAGGCCGCCCGGAAACCCTCGTAGTCGTCGAGGAGGGGTTCATATCGGGCGAGCGGGTCCATGGGCCGGCCAGTCCCGGTCCGCTGATAAACCCGTCGCCCACCGGCTCCAGACCCATCAGAGTGTGCGGCGGGTTTAATGGCCCAGCGGCCCGACCCTCGGCCGAGATGTCCGACGACGAGGACCTGCCCGAGTTCGAACGCACGGGCACCGCAGAGGTCGAGTCGCCGACGCTGATCGAAGGGCTACCGGGGCTCGGCCTGGTGGCCTCCATCGCCGTCGACCAGGTCACGAGCCAGCTCGGCCTCGAGTACTTTGGCCAGCTGCGCTGTCCCGCGCTCCCGCCCGTCGCTTCATACGACGAGGGCCGGGTGCAGGACCTCGTGCGCGTCTACGCCGGCGAGGACCCCGCGGTCATGACCCTCCAGAGCGATCTCGTGATCCCGCCGAACGCCTTCGATCAGCTGACCCAGTGCGTTCTCACCGACCTCGCGGCCGAATTCGACCGGGCGATCTTCCTCGCCGGCGCACCCGCCCGGAACGAGGAGGAGATCGGGGACGTCATCGGGATCGCGACGTCCGACGAGACGGAGGCCCAGATCCGCGACGCCGGCATCGAGCTCGCGGAAGGATCCGGACTCGTCGGGGGCGTCACCGGCGCGCTCGTGTCCGGCTGCTACGAGCAGTCGGTGCCCGCGGCCGTGCTCATCGTGAAGGCCCACCCACAGCTGCCCGACCCGGGTGCCGCCCAGTCCGTGATCGAGAACGCACTCGAGCCGATGGTCGACTTCGACATCGACACGACCGAACTCGAGGACCAATCCGAGCAGATCCGGTCCCAGCTCGAGCAGATCGCCCGGCAGTACCAGCAAGCCGCCCAGGAGAGCCAGGAGCAGCAGCCGCCGGCGAACGCCAGCATGTATCAGTAGCGCGGCCGGCTCGCCGGCACGCTTTTCCACCGCCCGCACGTTCCTTCACGGCGAGGATCGATACCCGTGGCCCAGGATTTCCCCCTGCCCGACGACCTGCCCGAGCCCGAGGATGACGGGGCGGCCGACCACCTGCCGGGCCTCGACGTGCCGGCCGTCTCGCTCCCGGCGACCGACGGCCGAGCCGTGGACCTGTCGGCGCTCCCAGGGACGGTCGTCGTCTACGCCTACCCAAAGACCGGGCGGCCGGACGCGGACGTGATCCCCGAGGGCTGGGCGGAGATCCCTGGGGCCCGTGGCTGCACCCCCGAGGCCTGTGGCTTCCGCGATCACTACCAGGAGCTCCGGGACGCCGGTGCCGCCGACGTCTTCGGGCTCTCGCTGCAGACGACCGACTACCAGCGGGAGGCCCGGGACCGTCTCGAGCTCCCGTTCGAGTTTCTCTCGGACGCCGACGGCGAGCTTACTCGGGCGCTCGACTTGCCCACCTTCACCGTCGAGGGCGAAACCTTCCTGGAGCGGCTGACGCTCGTGCTCACCGACGGCGCGGTCGAGCACGTGTTCTACCCGGTGTTCCCGCCCGACGAGCACGCGAGCGAGGTTCGGGACTGGCTGGCCGCACGCAGATCGGCCTGAAGACACCGCTCACAGCCGTCGCGTATTGTCCTCGTCGTAGGCCCGGAGTCCCTGCGACACGAGCTCCACGGTCCGATCGAGGCGGCGCTGCCTCGTCTCCTCGGTCTGCGCCTGCACGAACAGCGCGATGTAAGCGTACTGGTCCGTGTTCGAGAACGCCTGGAACTGTTCCCACGCGGGCGGGTTCTCACGGAGGGCCGCCTCGAGCTCCTCGGGGATCTCGTGATCGTCGGAGAGCCGGTAGGCGCCCTCCCACGCGCCCGACGCCTTCGCCGCCTCGATCAGCGCCATCCCGGCCGGGGTCATCCGGCCGGCCTCGATCATCGCCTCCACCCGCGCCACGTTGGCCTTCGACCAGTTGCTGTCGGGCTTTCGCGGCGTGAACCGACGCGTGTAGGTGTCGTCATCGATGCCGTGGATGAGGCCGTCGATCCAGCCGAAACAGAGCGCCTCCTCGACGGACTCCTCGTAGCCGATGCCGGTCCTGTCTACGTCGACCTTGTAGTACCCGACCCACAGCACCTCCGCCGTGTCGTGGTTCGCCTCGAGCCAGTCCCGGAACTCCTCGCGGTCCTCGAAGAAGATCGGGTCGTCGCTCACCCCCGAGTTACCTCAAGCACGCTGGTGACGACGTCCCAGTTCCGTCGGGTGGCCGACACGCCGAGCTTCGTGCCGGCGTCGGTGGAGCGGCCGTCCGGCATGACGGTCTTATCGAGCCGACTGTAGACCGTACGGCCAACGACCTCAAACGTCTCCCCCTCGAGCGCCGCGTCCTGCAGGGCGTCGATGCCGTCCCCGCGGGGCTCGTCCTCGAGGAAGGTGACGTAGTGCCTGACCCCCTCCGTGCCCGGGACGTCGAACGGCTGGCCGTCGACGACCGCTTCGAGCTCCTTTCGAGTCCGGACCATCACGGTGACGTCGTAGCCGAACTCGACCTCGATGGCGGCGTGGAGCTCGGCCGCGAGCGAATCGGAGTCGGCCTCTGCCGCCTCGAAGACGACGTTCCCGCTCTGGATGTACGTCCGGACGTCGTCGTAGCCGAGCGACGCCACGAGCGCCCGCAGGTCGTCCATCGTCATCCGGTTGTGGCCGCCGACGTTGATACCCCGGAGGAAGGCGACGTAGGTGGGCATGGCTGGGTGCCCATCGACGGGCGGCGAGATAAACCGGTCGCCCAGTGGAGACCCGTAGAGGTATATGCGTCCGTGCCGCCGGGACGCCCATGACCGAGTTCGCAGCCCGGGTCGGGAAGGTCTCCATCAGCGGTATCCGCGAGGTGTTCGAGGCCGCTGGCGAGGACGCCATCAACCTCGGCCTCGGCCAGCCGGACTTCCCCACGCCGGCCCACGCGAAGGAGGCCGCGAAGGCCGCGATGGACCGCGGCGACACCGACGGGTACACCTCGAATAAGGGCACGCTGCCCCTCCGGGAGGCCATCAGCGAGAAGCACGCCCGGGACAACGCCCTCGACGTCGACCCAGGGGACCTCATAGCGACCTCCGGCGGCAGCGAGGCGCTCCACCTGGCGGTCATGGCCCACGTCGATCCCGGCGACGAGGTCCTGATCCCAGATCCGGGGTTCGTCTCCTACGAGGCGCTGACCAACCTCGCCGGCGGGACGCCGGTCCCCCTGCCCCTCCGAGAGGACCTGACGCTCGATCCCGACACCGTCGAGGACGCGATCACCGACGATACGGCGATGTTCGTGGTCAACTCGCCGGCGAACCCGACGGGCGCCGTCCAGTCGGTCGAAGACATGCGCGCCTTCGCCCGCATCGCGGACGAACACGACGTCGTCTGCCTCTCGGACGAGGTGTACGAGCACATCGTCTTCGAGGGCGAGCACCGCTCCCCGATGGAGTTCGCGGAGACGGACAACGTCGTCCTGGTGGACGCCTGCTCGAAGACCTACTCGATGACGGGGTGGCGACTCGGGTGGGTGGCCGCGAGCGAGCCGCGGATCGAGCGGATGCTCCGCGTCCACCAGTACGCCCAGGCGTGTGCGAGTGCCCCCGCCCAGTACGCCGCCGAGGCGGCCCTCTCGGGCCCACAGGACCGCGTCCACGAGATGGTCGCGGCGTTCGAGGAGCGTCGCGGCGTGCTCCTCGATGGCCTCCGCGACATGGGGCTCGAGGTGCCGACGCCCCGCGGCGCCTTCTACGCGATGCCCGAGGTCCCCGACGGCTGGGTCGAGGAAGTCATCGACCGTGGGGTGATCGTCGTGCCCGGCGAGGCGTTCGGCGGACGCGGCGACGGCTACGCCCGACTCTCCTACGCGACCGGGATGGACGAGCTCGAGGAGGCCATCGGCATCATGCGCGAGGCGACGCGGGCCGTGCAATGAGGCCAGCCGGCTGCGCCGCATTGGCAGGCTCGCGGACGAACGCTTAACCCGGTTCCCCCCGCCCGACCTGGCATGGAGGTCGCGCTGCTCACCGTCGGCGACGAACTGCTCGACGGCGACACGGTCAACACGAACGCGACCTGGCTCGCCCGGGAACTGACCGAGCGCGGTGTCACGGTCGCCCGGGTACTTGTCGTGCCTGACGACCGCGCGGTCATCGCCGAGACCGTCCGGGAGTGGGGAGAGACCTACGACGCCGTGATCGTCACCGGCGGGCTCGGCGGAACCCACGACGACGTGACCATGGACGCCGTCGCCGAGGCCTTCGGGCGGCAGCTGGTCGCCGAGGACGAGGTGATCGAGGACGTCGTCGCCCACGCCGCCGCGTTCCGCGACGAGAACCCCGAGCTGGTGAGCAAGTACGACCTGGACCTCGACGTCGAGGCCTGGGCCCGGACCCCCGAGGGGAGTCGTCCGCTGCTGAACGGGCCGGGGCTCTCGCCCGGCTGCGTCGTCGGGAACGTCTACGTCCTCCCGGGCATCCCCGAGGAGATGGAGGCGATGTTCGAGTCGGTCGCCGAGGAGTTCGCCGGCGAGGCCGTCTCGGAGACGATCGAGACCGGTGCGCCCGAAGGGGCGCTGCTCGACCTCATCGCGGAGGCACGAGCCACCTACGACGTGGTCGTCGGGAGCTATCCGTCGCGTACCGCCCCGAACCGGATCAAGGTCACCGGCACCGATCCCGACGAGGTGACGGCCGCGGCGGACTGGCTGGCCGACCGGGTCAGCGCCCTAGCCGACTGACGACTCTCAGTTCGTGCTCACGATCTTGATCACATCGCCTTCCTCGAGGGAATGGTCCTCGCCGATTCGGCGACCCGCGCGGGCGTCGACCGCGTGGAGGTACCCCTCGCCGATGTCCGAATGGACGGCGTAAGCGAGGTCCGTCGGCGTGGCGCCGTCGGGCAGCAGGAACGCGTCCGGCAGCACGGTGCCCTGTCCGTCGGTCCACCGCGTCTCGTTCTGGACGGGGTAGACCGTGATCATGTCGAGGAGGTCGTACACCGCGCCGTTCAGGGCGGCCTGGACGCCGGTGCCGCCGAGGTCGGCCATGACCTCGCGGATACGCTCTAAGCCTTCGCGCTGCTGGTCGCTGACTTCGCCGGCGACCTCGAAGTCGGGGTCGCCCGGGTCGTAACGGAGGACGCCGGCCTCGGCGCCTTTCCGGAGGGCCAGCTCCCCGTCGGCGGTCGCGGGCACGACCGGCTTCTCGACCGCCCGGAGGCGGTCCAGGTTCTCGGGCGGGGCGACGTCGGCTTTGTTCGCGACGAGCAGCAGTGGCTTCGTCCGCTCGCGGAGCTCACGGGCGAGCCGGGCCCGGTCGTCGTCCGCCCACTGGATCGGGTCCGCCGGGTACTCGACCGCCCGGAGACACGCCGCGACGTCGGCCTCGCCGGCGCCGAGCCCCGAGAGCATCTCGGTGAGCGCGTCCTCGAGGTCGAAGTCCGGCGAGCGGGATTGCCGCTCGACGGTCTCCCAGTTTCGCTCAACGATGCCGGCGAGCCACGCGTCGATCTCGGTCTCGATGAAATCCGCCTCGGAGACCGGGTCGTGGGTGCCGACGTCGACCGGCTCACCCTCCTCGTTCGTGCCGCCCGAGGCGTCGAGGACGTTCAGGATGGCGTCGGCGTCCATCAGCTCGTCGAGGAACTGGTTGCCGAGGCCGCGGCCCTCGGCGGCGCCGGGGACGAGACCGGCGACGTCCAAGAGCTCGATCGGCACGTAGCGCTTCCCGTCGTGGCACCGGTCGTTGTCACAGCGGTCCTCGCGGTCGAGACAGGGGCAATCCGTCCGGACCGCCGTGACTCCCCGGTTGGGGTCGATGGTGGTGAAGGGGTAGTTGGCGACGTCGACGTCGGCCAACGTCGCCGCCTTGAAGAAGGTAGACTTGCCGGCGTTGGGCTTGCCGGCGAGGGCGAGAGAGAGCATGGCGGGCTTACCCCGGGGCCGAGGAACTGCCTTTCGGTCGCTCAGTCCGAGGCGTCGGCCTGCTCTTCGGGTGGGGCCGCTTCGGGTTCGTCCTCCGTCTCCTCGTCGGCTGCCTCCTCCTCCTCAACGGCGGCCAGGTCGGGCACGTCATCGCCCTCGTCCGCCTCCTCGTCCTCGAGGGCCGCCGCCTCCTCGGCCATCGCCTCGGCGGTCTCGTCGGGGCGGTCGATGACGGGCTCGGTGTGCATCCGGGTCTCGCCGCGGGCCCGGATGGCACCCTCGACCGTCGCGTTCTCGTGGATGGCGACGTTGTTCCCCGAGACGTCGCCCCAGACCGTCGCGCCGGGGCCGACCTTCACGTCGCCGCCTCGCGTGGTGACGTCACCCTTGACCTCGCTCCCTCGGCCGACGACCACGTCGCCGCGGGCCCGGAGGCTCCCGAAGATGACGCCGTCGCGGCCGAACTCGATCTCGCCGGCCCGGAGGTTCCCGTGGAGCCGAACGCCGTCGCCGATGCGGGCGGGCGTCGACACCCGCCAGGCGTCGTCCGAGACCTGGCTGCTGCGGGGGATGACCAGGGGCTCTCCCTCGGTCTCGTCCTCGAACACCTCGTCGACGAACGCCTCGGCCGCCTCCTCCTCGCCGATACGGAGTAAGTGAGAGAGATAGACGACGAGGAAGACGATCGTCGGCATCGGGTTTCGGATGACGATCCAGCCGTTCGCTTCGAACCCGTCCTCGATGTTCACGTCGTCGCCGATGTCTAAGTCGCCGGCGACGACGAGCTGGCCGCGGATGTGCACCCGCTCGCCGAGGTAGGCGTCCTCGCCGACGAGGACGCTGCCGTCGACGTCACACCACATGTCGAGCCGGCAGTCGCCGTCGGCCTCGATTGCCCCACCGAACTTCACGCGTTCGCCCGCGAGGACGTTCTTCGCCCGGACGCCGAACTCGACCGATGACTGGCCGCCGACCAGCACGTCGCGGTCGGTGACGAGGTCGCGTTCCTCCGCGGTCGTGCCGTCGGGGATGACGAGCTCGTCGAGCGGGTCGGGCGCGAACTGCACGTCCGGACGTCCCGGTCGGCGATAATAAACCCCGCGCGGAACGTCGTACGACCGTCTGACGGTTCCGGCCGGAAGCCGGTGCGGTTTTGCAACCCCGGCGTGTACGGCGAGCCATGACGGCGCTCTCGTTCGACGAGGAGGGGGTGGACGTGGTCTTCGACGGGACGGAGTTCCGGCTGGAGCGCGAGCTCATCGAGGAAGCCCTGGAGAAGCCCTACTTCGACGCGACCGACCACGAGGTGTTGCAGCTCGTCGAGCCCGAGCCGCCCCTGGTCGGCGAGCCGCGGCGAATCGGTGACATCCTCGCCTGAGACACGGCGACGGAGCCTTTTTGTCGGCGGCCACCCTCGCCGCAGACATGGCAGACGACGGTGCCGAAGCGGCCGGTCTCCTCACCCAGTTCGACCACCCGGCCTGGCTGACCGCGGGGGCGACCGCCGGTGGCTACGTCGCGATCCTCGCCGTGCTGACGGTCTTACTCTTCCTCGTCCCCTACCTGCTCTTTAGCTGGTTCTGAGCTACCGCGCCGTCCAGCCGCCGTCGATGGCCAGCACGGAGCCCGTCGCATAGGAGGCCGCGTCGCTCGCCAGGAAGACGGCCGGCCCGGCGATCTCCTCGGGGTCGGCGAACCTGGCCAGTGGGGTCCGGTCGATGATGGACTCGCGGAGTCGGTCGTTGTTCTCGAGTTCGGCCGTCAGATCGGTGCTCACGTAGCCCGGCGCGATGGCGTTCACCCGCACGTCGGGCGCCCAGTCGAGGGCGAGGCTCTTCGTGAGGCCGACGATGCCGTGTTTGGATGCCACGTAGGGGTGCTGGCGGGGCAGGCCGACGAGGCCGCCGACGCTGGCCACGTTGATGAGCGAGCCACCGCCGGCCCGGAGCGGCTCGGCCGCCGCCCGTGCACAGGCGAAGGCGCCCCGGAGGTTCACGGCGATGGTCTGGTCGAACGCCTCCGTGGAGACGGCCTGGGGTTCGCCGAGGGCGCCGTTCGGGTTCACACCGGCGTTGTTCACGACGACGTCCACGGCGCCGAACTCGTCGGTGACCTCGCGAAAGAGGGCCTCGACGTCCGACTCGTCTGCGACGTCGGTCGGCCTGGCGAGGGCGTCCCGACCGCGGTCGCGGACCGCCGCCACGGCGTCCTCGACGGCCTCGGCGGTTCGGGAGGTCGGCACGACGTCGGCGCCGGCCTCGGCCAGCCCGAGGGCGATGGCGCGACCGATGCCGCGGGTGCCACCGGTGACGACCGCGACCCGCCCGTCAAGGTCGAACGCATCGAGGGACATATCGCTCCCACGGAGACCGGCTCGGGGCATAAACGGCCCGGCTCGGTCCCCGGAAACGCTTTTGCGCGGCCCGGGCGAGGAGGCGGCCACGGCATGATCCACACGGACCACCCCCAGGAGGGAACGACGTGAGCGACGACCCGGTGCTGCTCGACATCGAGGACGGTGTAGCGACGATCACGTTGAACCAGCCCGAGCGACGGAACGCGCTCTCGAAGGATGTGGGCGACGGTATCTTCGAGGCGCTTGAGGACGTCGAGGGGAGTGACGCCCGCTGTGTCGTCGTCACCGGCGCGGGTGGGGCCTTCTGTGCCGGCGGCGACATCGACCGGATGCGCCGGGCCTTCGAACACCAGCCGCCGCTCCACGAGCGAGCCCAGCGAATCGGGCGGACGACCCAGCGGCTCATCGGCCGGCTCGTCGACGTCGAGCTCCCGACGGTCGCGAAAATCGACGGCCCCGCCGTCGGCGCTGGCGCGAACCTGGCCATCGCCTGTGACCTCCAGCTCGCGAGCGAGCGATCCGTGATGGGCTTCGTCTTCCGGCAGGTCGGGCTCTCCGTCGACGCGGGGACCTCCTACCTGCTGCCCCGGCTGGTCGGCGAGAACGTGGCCAAAGAGCTCGTCTTCACCGGCGACATCTTCTCCGCAGAGAAAGCAGAGGAGCTCGGCGTGATCAACCACGTCTACCAGGACGACGAGTTCGAGGAGCAGGTCGACGAGATGGTCGAGGACATCGCCTCGGGCCCGACGGTCGCCCTGGGCCACGCCAAGCGGCTCATCGGCGACGGGTTCGACAAGACGCTCCGGAGGGCCCTCCAAGACGAGGCCCACGCCCAGGGACTCGTGTTCGGCTCGGCCGACCACCGCGAAGGCGTCGAGGCGTTCCTCGAAGAGCGCGACCCCGAGTTCGAGGGCGCCTAACCCAGCGAACCGCTCACTTCATCAGCGAGAGCGTCTGGGCGGCGAGCACGACCTCGCCGTCGGCCTTCTTGACCTCCGCCTGGTAGCGGAGCACGCCGTTGGCGACAGGGTGGTCCCGCGGCTCCTTCTCGATGACCTCGAGCTCGACGTGGACCGTGTCGTCGATGAAGGTGGGGGCGGTGAAGCGCAGCTTGTCGACGCCGTAGAACGCGACGACGTCCTGCTTGGCCTCCTCGGGGCGGCTCTGCCAGAGGAGCCCAGTCATGATCGAAAACACGAGCGCTCCGTGGACGATCCGCTGGCCGAAGGGCGTCTCGGCCATCGCCTCGGCGTCTGTGTGGAGGTGGTTGAAGTCGCCGCTCACGCCGGCGAAATTCATCACGTCCGCCTCGGTGATGGTCCGACCGCCCGTCTGGAAGGTCTCGCCGATCTCCGTCTCCGCGAAAGTTCCCATGGGCCTCCCGACCGGCGGCACCCCCATAACTCCTACCCGCCGGCGATAGCTTTACCGCCCGGTCCGTCGATGCGCCCGCGTGGACGAGCTCGAGGCAGCGGGCCGAGCGATCGCAGACGCCGACCGGGCGGTAGCGATGACCGGCGCGGGGGTCAGCACGGCCTCCGGCGTCCCGTCCTTCCGGGGCCCGGGCGGACTCTGGGACCGGTACGACCCAGACGACTTCCACGTGCGCCGATTCGAGCGCGACCCGGGAGCCTTCTGGGAGCTCTGGGTCGACGTCCAGACGGACGTCTTCGGTGGCGAAGAGATCGCCCCCAACCGGGCCCACACCGCCCTGGCCGAGCTCGAGGGACAGGGCCTGCTCGACGCCGTCCTCACCCAGAACGTCGACGGGCTCCACCAGTCGGCCGGTAGCGAGACGGTCATCGAACTCCACGGCGCTCACGACCGCGTCGAGTGCCAGCGCTGTGGCCGACGCGGCGACGCCGACCCCGTGGTCGATCGCGCTCGGGACGGCGAGCTGCCGCCGCGCTGTGAGGCCTGCTCCGGCGCGCTGAAGCCGGCGAGCGTCCTCTTCGGCGAACCGCTGCCGGAGTCGGCGCTGCTCCGAGCCCACGTGCACGCCGAGAAGAGCGAGGCCTTCCTCGTGGCCGGGTCCTCGCTGACCGTCGAGCCGGCTGCGTCGCTTCCGGAGACCGCAGCCGACACGGACGCGACGCTCATCGTGGTCAACGACCAGCCGACGCCCCACGACGAGCTCGCCGAGTACGTGTTCAGAGACGACGTCACCGACGTGCTGCCGCGGCTCCGTGCCGTGGCCGCGGGCGAGTGAGGCCTCAGTCGGCCTCGAGGCGGACGTCGTCGAAGCGCTCCCGTAGCGACATCTTGTCGAACTTCCCCGTCGAGGTCCGTGGGATCGACTCGACGAACTCGTAGTGGTCCGGGAGCCACCAGTCCGGGAACCGCTCCCCGAGGTGCTCGTTCAGCTCCTCGGCCGTGGCCTCGGCGCCCTCCCGGAGGACGATGCAGGCCATCGGCCGCTCCTGCCACTTCTCGTGATCGACCGCGATGACCGAGGCCTCTGACACCGCGTCGTGCGCCATGAGCTCGTTCTCTAAGTCCACCGAGGAGATCCACTCGCCACCGCTCTTGATGACGTCCTTGGCCCGGTCGACGATGTCGATGTAGCCCAGCTCGCTCATCGTGGCGATGTCGCCCGTCTTCAACCAGCCGTCGTCGGTGAACGACGCCGCCGTCTCCTCGGGCCGGTTGTGGTACTCCTCGAGCACCCACGGGCCCTTCACTTGGAGCTCGCCGAAGGTCTCGCCGTCCTTTGGCGCCTCCTCGCCGTCGTCGGTGATGATCCGCGTCCGGATGCCCGGACAGGGGACACCCGCGAGAGCCCGGTTGGCGTACTGCGTCTCGTCGTCTTCGGCCTCAAGCTCCTTCCGGAGGGTGCTCACGGAGCCAAGCGGCGACGTCTCGGTCATGCCCCACGCCTGGAGAATCGGCGCGTCGTACTCCTGGTCGTACTTCCGGATGAGCGACTCCGGCGGCGCGGAGCCGCCGACGACGAGCCGATCGATGTTCGAGATGTCGACCTCAGGGTGTTCGTCGAGGTACTCGCCCATGCCCAGCCAGATGGTCGGCACCGCCGCGGAGATGGTCACGTCCTCGTCGGCGATGAGGTCCGCGATCGGCTCGGGTTCCATGTGCACCCCGGGGAAGACTTGCTTGGCGCCCACAAAGGTCGCGGCGTAGGGCATCCCCCAGCCGTTGGCGTGGAACATCGGCACGACCGGCAGGACCGCGTCGCGCTGACCGATGCCGGTGACGTCGGTGTGCCCGAGCGTCATCGTGTGGAGGTACATCGCCCGGTGGGAGTAGGCGACGCCCTTCGGCAGCCCGGTGGTCCCGGAGGTGTAGCATATCCCGCACTCCTCTTCCTCGTCGAGGTCGGGCCAGTCGTACTCGGTCGGCTGGCCCTCGATGAGGTCCTCGTAGGCGCTGACCGGCTCGAGGGAGGTCTCCGGCACCTGGTCGCCGAGGATCACGTAGTGCTCGACCGTCTCGAGTTCGTCGGCGTTGGCCTCGACCTTCTCGACGAAGGCCGGATCCACGAAGAGGACCTTGTCCCCGGCGTCATTGATGATGAACTGGAAGTGCTCGTCGGGCAGCCGCATGTTGCACATGTGGATGCTGCGGCCCGAGTTCGCCGGGGCGAAGTAGAGTTCTAAGTGCCGGAAATTGTTCATCGCCACCGTCGCGATCCGCTCCCCGCGGTCGACCCCGAGTTCGTCCATCGCGTGGGCGAGCTGGCACATCCGCTCGTACGCGTCGGCGTACGTGTAGCGGTGGATGCTCCCGTCTGGTTGCTTGGTGACGATCTCCCGGTCGGGGTAGAGATCGACCGCCCGGCCGATGACCTCCTGTAACGTGAGCTGGACGTCCATCATGGCAACCCGTATGATTGACCATTACCCTCCTATACTTTTCCCACTGCCGCGGTAGGTCACGGTCTGAGCCGTCTGGATGACCGGGAGAACGGGGGCACCCGACCGGACCGCTTTTGCCCGGGGGCGACGACGCGACGGCCATGCGGCCCGGACTCCTGCTCTCGGGGCTCGGCAGCCACGACCCGGTCGATATCGCCGAGCACGCCGAGGCGCTCGGCTACGACGCGGTCTGGCTCCCGGAGCTCTGGGGGGAGAGCGCACCAGTCACCGCCACGGCCATCGCCGAGCGGACCGACGACCTCACGGTCGGCTCGGCCATCATGAACGTGTTCTCGCGGTCGCCGGCGGTGCTCGCGATGACGGCAGTCTCGCTCGCTGAGCGCTCCGGGAACCGGTTCGTCCTCGGCGTCGGCACCAGCACGAGGAAGGCGATCGAGGACCTGCATGGCGCCGACTTCGACCGGCCGGTGCGGCGCGCCCACGAGACCATCGAGCTCGTCCGCGAGTTCACCCGCGGAGACGGCCGGGTCGACTACGACGGCGAGCTGTTCTCGGTGGCCGACTTCCCGTCGCTGGAGCACTCTGTCCCGGTCTACGGCGCCGCGCTTGGGTCGGCCAACCGGCGGATGGTCGGGCGGCTCTGTGACGGGTGGATGCCCCACAACGTCCCATTCACCCGGATCGACGAGTCGTTCGAGACGGTCGCGGCGGCCGCCCGCGAGGCGAACCGCGACCCCGACGAGATCACCGTCGCGCCGTACGTCCCGATCGCGGTCAGCGACGATCCGGCGGCGGCACGGGCGGCCATCCGTGGCCACGTTGCCTACTACGTGGGGAGCGGCGAGGGCTACCAGCGGGCCGTGGCCGAGGCGTTCCCCGACGGCGCCGACGCTGTCGCTGATGCGTGGCGATCCGGCGATCGCGACGACGCCAGATCGGCGGTCACCGACGAGATGGTCGACGCACTCGGGATCGCGGGCACTGCCGACGACGCGCGGGCAGCCCTGGAGGAGCTGATGGCCGAGACGGTCGTCGACCGGCCCATCCTGGTGGTGCCCTCCGGGGCCGGCGAGCTCGCGCAGGGGACGATCGAAGCGCTGGCGCCGGACGGCTAGGCGAACCGGCCGGCGGCCTTACAGCACGCCGAGCTGCTTCGCGATCGTGTTGAGCTGGATCTCGTCCGTTCCCTCGACGATCCGGAGGATTCGGGCCTGGTGGAGGTAGTCCATGAACGGGTTCTCCTCGGCCAGACCCGAGGAGCCATGGACCTGGACGACGTCGTCGGCGAGCTGCCAGAGGGCGTCCGTCGCGAACCATTTGAAGATCGAGGAGTCCTCAATGGCCGGCTCGCCGCGCTCCATCTGCCAGGCACAGCGCAGGCCGGCGGCGTCCGCCGCGTAATTCTTGGCCCGGCCCTTCGCGATCTTCGTGGAGATCTGCTGGAACTGCCCGATGGTGCGGCCGAAGGCCTCCCGCTCCGTGGCGTAGTCGACGGCGAGGTCGACGAGGTGGTCGCCGAGGCCGACCGCTTCCGCACCGAGCTCGAGCCGGCCGAGCGAGAGGAACTCCATCGCGTCGTAGAAGGCCGCATCTGGCTCACCGAGGACCCGCGAGTCGGGGAGTCGGACGTCGTCGAGGACGACCTCGGCCTGCATCCCGACCGAGCCGACGGCGTTGTTGAACGACCCGACCTCGTACTCGTCGGCCTCGACGATGAAGCAGGTGATGCCGCCGTACCGGCCGGCCTCCTCCTGGGGGGTGGTCCGGGCGAACACCTGGATGAAGTCGGCGTAGGGGGCGTTGGTGATCCACTGCTTTCTCCCATTGAGGACCCAGTCATCGCCGTCGCGCTCGGCGGTGGTCGCCATGTTCGGCGAGTCCGAGCCGACCGCGGGCTCGGTCTGGGCGAATGCCGTCGAGGTCTCCGCCCGGATGGTCGGCTTCAGGTAGCGCTCGACCTGCTCGCCCTCGGCCTGGAGCAACAGGGGCTTTGGCCCCTCGGGACCGGCCAGGACGTGGCTCGAGAGGCCCGCACCCTTCGAGGCGACGTGGCGTTTCGCCCGATACCACGTCACGGTCGAGACGCCCTCGCCGCCGACGTCCTCGGGGAGGTTCATCGCGTAGAAGCCCGCCTCGGCGCTCTTCTTCCGGACCTCCCGGATCGCCTCCAGGACCTCGGGGACGATCCGGCCGTCGGCCTGGTGACGGAGCCGCGGGTTCTCGTTCGTCTCGCCGAGCCGCTCCTCGATGGGCTCGACCTCCCGCTCGATGAACTCGTCGATGCTGTCGAGGATGAGCCGGGTCTCCTGGTCGGTCGCGAAGCTCACGCCCGCGTCGGTGCTCGCGTCCTGGGTGGCCATGGCCGATGGGTACGGCCGCGTCGCCTTAAGCCCCGACCCCCGCACGCCGGCCGCGATGGCCCACCGGCTGGTGGCAAGCTTCATTCCCACGCCGGTCGGTACCCCGACATGGTCTCACGAATCGGCGTCCACGACTCCGTGGGCGTGCTCTTCCCCCCGAGCCACCTCCGGGACGCCATCGCCGGGGCCGGCCCGACGGTGGAGGTCGTCGAAACCGACGAAGTGGCCGCCTGCGACGCGCTCGTGACGTTCACCTACGACGACGCGTTCCTCGCGGCAGACCTCGAGTGGATCCACTCCATCCAGGCCGGGGTCGACCGCTTCCCCTTCGACGAGCTGCGGGACCGCGGGATCTCGCTGACGAACAGCACGGGGGTCCACGGTGACGCCGTCGGGGAGATGGCCGTCGGCTACATGCTCCAGTTCGCCCGCCGCCTCCACGTGTACCGGGACGGCCAGAGCGACGGCTCGTGGAACCGGCCCGAGTGGGACGAGCCGTTCACGATCGCGGGGGAATCACTCTGCGTCGTCGGGCTGGGGACTCTGGGCCGGGGGATCGCCAACCGGGGAGCCGTCCTCGGGATGGACGTCGTCGGCGTCAAGCGAACGCCCGTCCCGGTCGACTTCGTCTCCACGGTCTACCCGACCGACCGGCTACACGAGGCGATCGCCGACGCCCGCTTCGTCGCGGCGGCGGTCCCGCTCACGGAGCAGACGGAGGGCTTGATCGGGACCGAGGAGATCGCGGCCATGCGGGACGACGCCTACCTCATCAACGTCGCGCGGGGCGGCGTCGTCGACGAAGCGGCCCTCCTCGATGCCCTCGAGGCAGACGCGCTCGCCGGGGCGGCCATCGACGTCTTCGAGACGGAACCACTTCCAGCGGACTCGCGGTTCTGGGACCGGGAGGACGTCATCGTGACGCCGCACACCGCGGGCTCGACCGTCGAGTACGGCGAGCGCGTCGCGGCGATCGTCCGCGAGAACGCCCGTCGGCTCGCGGCCGGGGAGTCCCTGGCGAACGCGGTAGTCTGAATCGGGGACGGCCGCCCCTCAGTCGGCCTCGAGGCGGACGTCGCCGAACTGCTCTCGCAGGGCCATCTTGTCGAACTTCCCCGTCGAGGTCCGCGGGATGGCCTCGACGAACTCGTAGCGGTCCGGGAGCCACCAGTCCGGGAACCGTTCGCCGAGGTGGGCCTCGAGTGACTCGGCGGTCGTCTCCGCGCCCTCGCGGAGCACGATGCAGGCCATCGGCCGCTCCTGCCACTTCTCGTGGTCGACGGCGATGACCGACGCCTCCGCGACCGCGTCGTGGGCCATCAGCTCGTTCTCGAGCTCGACGGAGGAGATCCACTCGCCGCCGCTCTTGATGACGTCCTTCGTGCGGTCGACGATGTCGACGTAGCCGAACCCGTCGATAGTGGCGATGTCACCGGTCTTCAGCCAGCCGTCGTCTGTGAAGGACTCGGCTGACTCCTCGGGCCGGTTGTGGTACTTCTCGACCACCCACGGGCCGCGGATCTGGAGCTCCCCCATCGTCTCGCCGTCGTGTGGGGCGTCGTCCCCCTCGTCGTCGATCACCCGCAGCTGGACGCCGGGAATGGGCAGGCCGGCTTTCGCGCGGTAGCGATAGCGGGTCTCGGGGTCGGCGTCCTCGAGCTCCTCGCGGAGCGTCGAGAGCGTCCCCAGCGGCGACGTCTCGGTCATGCCCCAGCCCTGGAGGATGGGGGCGTCGTACGCCTCGTCGTACTTCCGGATGAGCGACTCCGGCGGGGCGCTCCCCCCGACAGTCAGACGGTCGATGTTCGAGATGTCCACCTCGGGATGCTCCTCTAAGTACTCCGCCATCTCCAGCCAGATGGTCGGCACCGCGGCCGAGAACGTCACGGCCTCGTCGTCGATCAGCTCGGCGACAGGCCCCGGGTCGGTGTGGACGGTCGGGAGGACCTGCTTCGCCCCGACGAAGGCCGCCGCGTACGGGATGCCCCAGCCGTTGGCGTGGAACATCGGCACGATCGGCATGACCGTGTCGTCCTGACCGATGCCGTTCGCGTCCGTGTGGCCGCACGCGAGCGTGTGGAGGTAGAGGCCACGGTGGGAGTAGGCGACGCCCTTCGGCAGGCCAGTCGTCCCTGACGTATGGCACATGCCGCACTCCGCCACCTCGTCCAGCTCGGGCCAGTCGTACTCGGTCGGTTGGCCGTCGATGAGGTCCTCGTAGGCGACGACCGGCTCCAGCGAGGTGTCAGGGACCGCGTCCCCGAGGACCACGTACTGCTCGACGCTGTCGAGCTCGGGCGCGGCGGCCTCCACCTTCTCGACGAAGGCCGGGTCGACGAAGACCACGCGATCGCCGGCGTCCTCGATGGTGTGCACGAAGTGCTCCATCGGGAGCCGCATGTTGCACATGTGGAGGCTCCGTCCCGAGTTCGCCGGGGCGAAGTAGAGCTCGAAGTGTCGGTAGTGATTCAGCGCGACGGAGCCGACGCGCTCGCTCCGCTCGACCCCGAGCTCGTCGAGGGCGTGGGCGAGCTGGCAGATCCGCCCGTAGGCGTCGGCGTACGTGTACCGGTGGACGCTCCCGTCCGGCTGCTTGGTGACGATCTCCCGGTCGGCGAAGAGATCGACCGCACGGTCGAGGACGGCCTGCAACGTGAGCTGCTCGTCCATCATGGTCGTGGGTGTGATTATCCATGACACACCTAACCTTTTCCCCAGCCGCACCGTCGCCGGCCGCATGCGACTCGACGGGGTCCGCGTCCTGGACCTCAGCCGATTGCTCCCCGGGCCCTACGCCACACAGCTCCTGGCCGACGCCGGAGCCGACGTGGTCAAGGTCGAGGACACCGGGGCCGGCGACTACGCCCGGTACGGCCAGCCCGAGACCGAGCGTGGCGTCGGCCGGATCTTCGACGCGGTGAACCGGGGCAAGCGCAGCGTCGCCATCGACCTCAAGGAGGAGCGCGGACGGGACGCGTTCCACCGGCTTGCGACCGAGGCCGACGTGGTCTTCGAGACCTTCAGACCCGGCGTGACCGACCGGCTCGGCGTTGGGTACGACGACGTGGTCGAGCACAACCCCGACGTGATCTATTGCTCGTTGTCAGGCTACGGCGCCGAGGGGCCCTACGTCGACCGGGTCGGCCACGACCTGAACTACGTCGGGGTTGCCGGGCTCCTCGATATGACCCGGAACGGGACGGACGAGGCGCCGCGCATCCCCGGCTATCCGATCGCCGACATGGCGGGTGGCCTCTTCGCCGCGTTCTCGATCGTCGGCGCCCTGGCCTCCCGCGAGCTCGGGAACACCGGCGGCGAGCACATCGACGTCGCGATGACCGATGTCGTCGCTTCGCTGTCACAGGCGGTTTCGGCGGACGCGCTCGCCGGCGACGACCCTCGGCCGGGCGAGACGCCCCTGACCGGCCGGTACCCCTGGTACGCGGTGTACGGGGCGGCCGACGGCCGGTACCTGACGCTCGCGGCGCTCGAGGAGAAGTTCTGGGAAGCGTTCTGCGAGGCGATCGACCGCGAGGACCTCGTGGAGGCCCACGGGACCGAGGACCCGGCCGAGCTGTCGGCGCTTCGCCAAGAGATCGAGGAGCTGTTCGCCGAGCGGCCCCGCGATGAATGGCTCGACCGGCTCGCCGACGTCGACGCCGCGGTCGGGCCGGTCAACACGCCGGCGGAGATGGTCGACGATCCCCAGCTCGACGCGCGAGGGGTGTTCCGGCGGGCCGAGGGCGCGCCGCCACGCGTCGGGTTCCCGGCCCGATCGTCGACCGGATCGACCGGACCCGACGAGTCTCTCCCGGGCCACGGCGAACACACCGGCGAGCTCCTCCGGAAGCACGGCTACGGCGACGACGAAGTCGAGGCGCTCCGCGACGACGGCGTGATACTGTAGGCCGGTCGGAGTGGCCCGTTCAGAACGTGAACAGGTCGACGCCGCCGGTGACGCCGATGACCTGCCCGGTGACGTAGTTGGCCTGCTCCGAGCAGAGGTAGGCGATGAGGTTCGCGACGTCCTCTTCGCGGCCGAGCGCCCGCATGGGCGTCGCCTGCCGGATGCGCTCGAACATCGGCGCGAACTGCTCTAACTCCTCGGGCTCCATGTCGGCGAGGTCGGCCAGCACGATGCTCGGGGCGAGGACGTTCGAGGTCACGCCGTTCTGGGCGCCCTCGAGGGCCATCGTCTTGCCGAGGCCGATGAGCGCGGCCTTCGTTGCCGAATAAGACGCCTGACCGAAGCCACCGTACCAGCCGGCCATCGAGCTCATGCTCACGACGCGGCCCCAGCCACGCTCGCACATCGCCGGGAACACCTCGCGGCTGACGTTGTAGGCCCCGTCGAGGTTGACCGCGACGTCGCGGTCCCAGACGTCGTCGTCGTAGTCCTTGAGCTGGGCCTGGGCGTCGACGAACGCGGCGTTGTTGATGAGGATGTCCACGCCGCCAGTGCGGTCCCGCACGTCGGCGATCGTCTCGGACACGTCGTCGCGATCGGTGATGTCGCACTCGACGGCGAAGGCGTCCCCACCATCGTTCTCGACCGCGTCGACCACGTCCCCCGCGGCGTCCGTGTCCACGTCGAGCACCACGACCTCGGCGCCCTCGGCCGCCAGCGTCCGGCAGTCCTCGCTCCCGATGTTGCCGCCCCCGCCAGTGACGAGGGCCGTCTTGTCGTCGAGTCCAAAGTCCATGGCACCGGCGTCTCGTGGCGCCGCCATAAAACTCGCCCCCGCGGCCCGGAGGGTTATGCCAACCCAGGGCGAACCGGCCCGCCATGCACCACGACGAATGGTCCGACGCGCAGTCCGAGACGCCGGTCACGGTGGACGGCAGCGAGCGCGATGTCGCCTACTACGACGCCGGCGAGGGCGACCCCGTCCTCTTCCAGCACGGCATCCCGACGTGGTCCTACCTCTGGCGAGACGTGGCGACCGCGCTTGAGGACGAGTATCGCGTCATCGTCCCGGACCTGCTCGGCTACGGGAACTCCGCGATGAGCGACGACTTCGACCGGTCCATCCGCGCCCAGGAGGCGATGGTCGACGCGCTCCTGGCGGACCTCGGGATCGAGTCGGTGACCCTCGTCGGCCACGACATCGGCGGGAGCGCCCTGCTCCGACTGGCCGTCCACCAACCGGCACGCGTCGACGGCCTCGTCCTCTCGAACGCCGCCTGCTACGACTCCTGGCCAGTCGAATTTATCAACGGCCTCGGGGCCCCGGGCGCCGTGACCGACCTGGACGAGGACGAGCTCGACGAGACGCTCGACTTCGCCTTCGCCGAGGGCCTCCACGGCGACCCGGCGGACCACGGCGAGTTCGTCGAGGGGATGAAGGCCCCGTGGCGGAGCGAAGAGGGGCGGGCGTCGCTCGAGCGGTGTGCCGTCGGAACGAACACGAGCCACACGACTGAATTGGACTACTCGACGGTCACCGCGGAGACGCTGCTGCTCTGGGGCGCCGACGACATCCTCCAGCCGATCGACTACGCCGAGCGCTTGGCCGACGACATCGCCGGGGCGGCCGAGGTGGTCCCGCTCGAGGGTGCCTACCACTGGGTCGTCGAGGACCGGACCGAGGCCTACACCGAGCACCTCGTCGACTTCCTCGGCTGAGGCGGTCGGGGTTTAAGGCACGGGCTGTCGAATCGCCCCCCGTTCATGCACCTCGCGACGCCGACAGGGGGACGGGACCGATGAGCGGCCAGACGGGCGCCGACCTCTTCGTCGAGGCGCTCGCCGACTACGGCGTCGACCGCGTCTTCGGAAATCCCGGAACGACGGAGCTGCCGGTCATGGAGGCCCTCGGCGAGAGCGACCTCGAGTACGTCCTCGGCCTCCACGAGGACATCGCCGTGGGTATGGCGGCCGGCTATGCGAGCACCCGGCGCTACCACCGCCACCACGACCCCGACGTGAACCCGGTGGGCGTCGTCAACCTCCACATCGCGCCGGGGCTGGCTCACGGCCTCGGCAACCTCTACGGGGCGATGATGACCGGTGCGCCGCTGGTCGTCACCGCCGGGAACCACGAGACCGACTTCCGCCACGAGGAGCCGATCCTCGGGGGCGACCTCGTCGGCATGGCCGAGCCGTTCACGAAGTGGAGCGAGGAGGTGCTCGCGGTCGACGCGCTGCCGACGATGCTCCGCCGGGCGTTCCGCGTCGCCCTCACGCCGCCGACCGGACCCGTGTTCCTGGCGCTGCCCCTCGACGTGATGATGGCGGAGACTGACGACGACCCGGAGCCGATCGGGCCGATCCCGACGGCCGGCCGGGGCGACCCCGCCCAGATCGAGGCCGCCGCTGACCTCCTCGTCGAGGCCGAGGAGCCGGTCATGGTGCTCGGGGACCACGTGGCCCACGCCGACGGCGTCGAGGCCGCGGTCGCTCTGGCTGAGGCCAGCGGCGCCCGAGTCCACGCCGAGATGCTCGCCTACGAGGTCGGCTTCCCCGGAGAGCACGACCAGTGGGTATCGCACATCCCGCCGGTCGAGGCGATGGCCCAGCCGCTGCTCGACACCGACACGATCGCCTTCGTCGGCTGTTCGACGAACACGACGACGACCTACCACGAGGGGCCCTTGGTGCCAGACGACGCCGAGTGCGTCCACGTCGGCCACGACGCCTGGCAGGTGGCGAAGAACTACCCAGCCGACGCCGCGGTGCTGGGCGACCCCGGCGAAGTGATGGCCGAGATCGCCGAACGCGTCGAGGACCGACTCGACGGAGTGGAGCGGGATGCGCGCCTGGAGCGCGTCTCGGAGTTCAAGGCGCTCGTCGAGGAGCGGATGGCCACCATGGGCGAGGGCAACGACGACCCACGGGCTTCGAAGGCCCAGCTCGTCGATGCGATGCGGGCCGCCGCGCCGGACGCCAACATCGTCGACGAGGGGATCACCTCGAAGTACGTCATGCTCGCCCGGTGGCCGTTCCGGCCCGAGCAGTACATCGGGAACAAGGGCGGCGGGCTCGGCTACGGTCTCCCGGCGTCCATCGGCGCGGCCATCGCCGAAGACCAGCTGGGCGAGGAGGGGGGCCAGGCCCGGGACGTCATCGGCTACATCGGCGATGGCTCTTACCTCTACTACCCGCACGCGCTCTACACCGCCGCGCGCTACGACGTCGACCTCGCGGTCGTCATCCCGGACAACCGGAACTACCGCATCCTCAAGGACAACACGCTCTCGATCCTCGGCGGCGAAGAGGCCGACCACGAGTTCCTCGGGATGGACTTCGAACCGCCGGTTGACATCCCGGCGAACGTCGAGAGCCACGGCGCGACCGGCCGGCTCGTCGACGATCCAGCGGAGATCCAGTCAGCCGTCGAGGAGGCCGTGGCCGCCGATGGCCCGGTGGTGCTTGACGTGCTCGTCCACGACTGAGACAGAGGAGAGCGCGACCGCCGGTCCAACCCGCTAGCCTTCGAGTGCCGTCAGCTGGTCGACGTCAGGGATCGCCGAGGCGGCGTCCGTGATCTGGCCCATCCGTTCGGTGTGCTTCTCGATCGCGTAGTTCGTGAGCTCGTCCTCGTCGAGGACGGGCTCCTCCGCCTCCATCGCCGCGTCCTCGTCGGGGGTCAGGGTGCCTTGGACGAGGCCGACCAGATCGTTCACCGTGTCGTCGAGCAGTTCGGGCGTGACGGCACCGGTTTGCACCAGGTCGCGGAGCTTCGCCATCCCGAAGCCGACGTGGCGGCCCTCGTCCTGCCTGATCAGGGTGATCCCCTCGACGAGGCCGGGGAGCTCGGGGGTCTGGTCGATGTTCGGGCCCCACACCTTCGTCAGGCCGTAGTAGCCGGTCTGGGCAAGGATACCCTCGATGACGAGGTGGTAGTGGCAGAAGGCCGCCGCCCGGTTCTCCGGCGTGTCGTCGGTGAGGAGGCGGTGCATCGCCTCGTCGTTCCGGTCGAAGAGCTCGACGTAGTCGTCGTCGAACCACTTGGGGTCGAGCGGCGAGGACCGCTCCATTCCTCGGTCGTCCTCTTCGGGGTGAACGACGTCCGACCAGTACCGGTCGAAGAAGTCCGTGTGCTTGGCCTCCTCGTAGAGCTGGGTGGTGATGAACAGCTGGTCCTCCACGTCTTCCAGGACGACTGCAAGCGGCGATAGATCCTCCGTGACCGATTGCTCGCCGGCGCCGAACTTCGCCAGGGAGACCTTGAGCTGCTCGAATCCCTGGTCGTCGAGCTCGGCGACGTTCTCGCGGTCGGCCGAGAGGTCCACGTCGGCGGGGTCCCAGTGGCGCTCGACGGCGTTGCGGTAGTACCGGTAGCCCTTCTCCTCGTGGTCGAGCTGAGCCGGCCGGCTGGCGTCGTATCGCGTCGGCATCGGGGAGAACTACCGATTCGTGATAATTAATGTCGTCGGTTGCGGGGTCGGCCAGCAGTCACCGCCGAGCGGGAAGACTTCGCCGCGCTTAGAAAGCTATTTCCGCGGATACGAAAACGGACAATCATGACGTTTAGGCTCTCCGACGAGCACCGGGCCATTCGCACCGCAGTCCGCGACTTCGGCGAGAACGAGATCGAGCCCGTCGCCCGCGAGCACGACGAGAACAAGGCGTACCCCGAAGCGCTCCGAAAGAAGGCCGCCGACTACGACTTCGTGGCACCCTCGATCCCGCCGGAGTACGGCGGCGCCGGGATGGACACGCTCGGCTCGATCATCGTCACCGAGGAGCTCTGGCGGGCCGACCCCGGCATCGGCTCGGCCATCGGTTCGGCCGGCTTCGGCTCGGCGATGCTCTTAGAGTACGGCGACGAGTGGATGAAGGAGGAGTGGCTACCCCAGATCACCGCTGGTGAGGCGGTCTCGGCCAGCGCCATCTCCGAGCCGGCCCACGGCTCGAACGTCGCGGGCATGGAGACGCAGGCCGAGAAGGACGGCGACGAGTGGGTCATCAACGGGAACAAGACCTGGATTACGAACGGCACCGTCGCCGACGTCGCGATCATCATGGCGAAGACCGACCCCGGCGCCGGCCGGAAGGGCATCAGCGCCTTCCTCGTGCCGACGGACACGGACGGCTTCTCTTCGGTGAAGATCGACAACAAGCTCGGCATCCGGGCCTCGGACCTCGGCGAACTCCTCCTCGACGACGTCCGAGTCCCCGAGGTGAACCTCGTCGGCGAGGAGAATCAGGGCTTCTACCAGCTCATGAACTTCTTCGCCAACGGTCGCGTCGGGGTCGCAGCCCAGGCCGTGGGCGCCGCCCAGGCCTCCCTCGACGCCGCGATCGAGTACGCCAACGAGCGCGAGCAGTTCGACCGGCCGATCGCGAAGTTCCAGGCCATCCAGCACAAGATCGCAGACATGGCGACGACGGTCGAGGCGGCCCGGTCGATGGTGTACCGGGCGGCCTCCGAGGTCGAAGACGGTGACGAAGCCGTCGCGATGAAGTACTCGAGCATGGCGAAGCTCTTCGCCTCCGAGCACGCCGTCGACGTGGCCGACGAGGCCATCCAGGTCCACGGCGGCGCGGGCTACGTCACCGACCACCCCGTCGAGCGCTACTTCCGCGACGCCCGGATCACGAAGATCTACGAGGGGACGAGCGAGATCCAGAAGAACATCATCGCAGACCGGGTGCTGTAGGCCGCGGACCTGACGGACTCATTCGGGGACGGACTCAGCGGGTGGCTCTGCATCGACGATCGTCAACTCTCGCTGCTGGCCGTCCCGCCCGTGGGCGACCACCGATTCCTCGTCCCACGGTGGGATCGCGACGAGGACCACCTCTCGGAAGTCGTCACGCCGGGAGAGGTCCGGGTCCCCGTCCGGGTGCGAGACGAAGAGGCCCGGCGTCCGACCAGGCGGGGTGCTCAGATCGACGCCGAACACCGCGTTGACCGACTGGCCCGCATCGGGGAGGTAGAAATGGGTGAACACCGGCGTCGCCGGCGGGAGGTCGAGGCCGTCGATGTCCTCGGCGCGGCGGAAAGCCAGCCCGACCGTCACGGACTCGGGATCGCGCTCGTGTGCGGTCTCCAAGAGGACCTCGAGCAGCGCCCGCGTGACGTAGATCACGCCCTCGGTTCGGGCTTCGGGAGGTAAATACTGCCGCCCTCGGGGATCAGGCCCCGACGTCGGCGCGAGGGTGCACCTCGGTGAACCAGGCCTCGTACTCGTCGACGCGCCCTTCGACGACGTCGAAGAAGTGCGACTGGACCGCCTCGGTCACCGGGCCACGCGCACCGTCCCCGACGACCACGTCGTCGACCGACCGGATCGGCGTTACCTCCGCCGCCGTGCCCGTGAAGAACAGCTCGTCGGCCGTGGTGAGCTCCCCGCGGGAGATGGTCGCGTCGTCGTGGACCGTGTAGCCGAGCTGGCGGGCGATACGGATCACCGAGTCCCGGGTGACGCCGGCTAGGATGCCCTCGGCGAGGCCCGGCGTGTAGAGCTCACCGTCCCGGGCGAGGAACAGGTTCTCGCCGGGGCCTTCTGCGACGTTCCCCTGGGCGTTGAGTAGCAGTGCTTCGTGGTAGCCGTTCCGACGGGCCTCCTCGCCGGCGAGGACGCCGTTGACGTAAGCGCCCGAGGTCTTGGCGTTCGTCGGGATTGCCGCCCCCGCGTACTTCTGCCAGGAGGAGACGGAAACGTCGACACCTCGCTCCAATGCCGCCTCGCCAAGATAGGTCCCCCATGGCCAGCACGCGATGGCCACCCGCACGGGGACGGGTGTCGGCGAGGTCGGGCTCACGCCCAGACGGTCGTACCCGTGGAAGGCGATCGGCCGGACGTAGCAGGACGAGAGGTCCAGACGCCGGATCAGCTCCCGCGTCGCCTCTGTCAGGGCCTCGCGGTCGAACGGGAGCTCCATCCCGATGGCCGCGGCCGACTCGAAGAGCCGGTCGAGGTGGGCGTCCCATCGGAAGACTGCAGGCCCCCGGTCCCTCTCGTAGCAGCGGGCGCCCTCGAAGACCGCAGTACCGTAGTGGAGACCGTGGGTCAGGACGTGGACGGTCGCGTCTGCCCAGTCCACGAAGGCACCGTCGAGCCAGATCGTGTCGAGCGACTCGAACGCCTCGCGCTGCCCGTCGAACGTCTCGGGGACGGGTTCGGCCATGCCCGCCCGTGGCCGGGCGACAGAGAAAGTGCTTATGGGTGTTTAATCATATTGCACAGATATAGCCCTAATTCGGCCCGTATCCCGCCAAATCGACAGGACTATCTGCCCGTATTGGGTAAACAGTGTCGTGCCCGCACCGATCCCCGACGAGGTCAGAAACGAGATCGTCCGTCGCGCGGCCCTCGGCTACTCCCAACGGGAGATCGCCGAGGCCGTCGGGGTCTCCCGGAACACCGTCCGCAAGTACCTCCGGCGGACCCGCGAGGTGGTCGAGGGCTCCAGCGACCCTGACGGCACCCTCGCCGACGTGATCCAGGGCCGCCACGACTGGGAGCGACCAGAACGAGCGTCGATCCGTGGCTTCGGCGAGATGCCACAGTGAGTGGTCTGGGCAGTAGTGTCGGGTCCGAACTGCCAAGTTCTCCCCGATCATACCAGATATTAGCTATATAATTATTATTGATGTTTCTTGCGCTAGTTGTTCGTGCAAGGTCGTCAGCGGGAGGCGACCGGCGGGAGCTCACCCAGAAAATATCGCGTCCATGAGCGGGGGCGTTGGGTTGGGACAATGCGGTCGACGTAACGACCAGTCCCCCCGAATAACCGATTCTACGGCCTTCAAACTCGTGACTGGACACCGTGCGACCACGAGTAGTAACCGCGTCCGAGCGTAGCACGCGCGAGTCCACCCACCCCCAATGGTGACGCGGGGGCCGGCCATCCGAGCCGGGCGCCTTAATACTAAATTAAATAGGATGTTAGAGCATACTACAAATTCAATATAGAACTGTCGGGCCTTCGATCCTCGCCCCGTCCAGCCCTGACATCACGGCCACCAAGCGAAGCCTTCTCGACGTGACCGGATGAGAATTCGACTCTCAGAAGCCGACGATGAACACGGCCCCGAGCACGACGAAGAGCGCACCGATGAGGAGTCTGGTCGTCACCCGTTCCACGTCGCGAAGGAACGCCCGCGTCGCGAGAAGGGTGAACAGTGGCGCGGTCGCAACGATGGCGTCGATGATGGCGACCTGTTCTCGCTGAAGCGCGAAGAACAGAGCGAGCAATCCAGCCGCCGTGGTCAACCCGGTCAGGACGAACCACGCGTAGGCACGTCGTGGAGCGGCCAACACCCGTCGACCCTCCCCCAGAATCACGTACGCGGCGAGCACGACCAGGCCGCCGACCGCGTTGATCGCGATGCCTTCGAACAGAGGAACTTCAGTCCGAGAGAGGGCGAACCGCCGTAGGACGTTTCCCATCGCGAACACCACGGCGGCACTCAACGGGAAGAGGAGCGAGCGGAACGCCCACCCCGTGATGTCCCCGCCCCGGGAGAGTCCGATCAAGACGAGGCCGACGACCAGGACGACGATCCCGCCGGCCGTGATCGGGCGAAGCGACTCACCGAGGAGGAGGAAGCCGAGAAGCGTCGCGAAGAGCGGCCGGCTGTTCACTACCGCAGTGTTGATGCTGGCCCCGACCCGGTCGACACCGTTCCAAGTGGCGAGTACACCGATCCCACTCGCTAACACGCCCGCCAGGAAGAAGGCGATGTACCCTGAGAGCGCCCCTTGCCGGGGGCTTGGCACGCCCCCATCCACCACCGCCACCGCCCCGAAGACGACCACCGAGACGGCGGCCACGACCAACGAGGTCAGTTTCGCGTTCCCGCCGGCCTCGATCCCGCGCTTGCCGACGATGCCCTCCATCCCGAAGAAGCCCGCCGAGAGGAACGCGACACCGAGGGCGAGGTGTTCGACGCTCGGCTCGATCATCGCTGGCTCTTCCACGGTGCGTCCTTTATACTCCTCGGACCGGCGCGGCCCCGATGGCGGGGGAGCGCCTCTTGCATAGATGACCGAACTGTCAGCCAGAATGGGTCTAGGCCCTACCCGTGTGAGAAATCAGGACCGTGCGGAATGGGGTCGTCGCGTCGGACGGCTCGCCCGCTCAGAGGCTACAGAACGCCTCGCCGATAACGTCGGGGTAGCGCTGGAGCGTGTTGAGGCTGCCACCCTCGACCACGTCGGCGATGAAGTTGAGCTCGGTCTGGTGGTCCTCTCCGCGGTATGTCAGCTCGCCCATCGGGGAGTTGTAGGACATCCCCTCGAGGGCCGAGACCACGTCGTCCGGGTTCGTGGAACCGGCCTCCTCGATGCCCTGGGCCAGCGAGTAGAGCTGGTTGAAGCCGTTCGCGTGGGCCTCGTTCGGGGGCAAGTCCGAGTTCTCGCCCATCCAGTCGATGAAGGTGTTGTTCAGGTCGGTGTCCCGGTTCGGGTCGTACCAGTGGCTCGAGTACATCCCGTCGGCTGCGTCGCCGACCTGCGAGAGCACGATCGGGGACGTCGTGTCGCCCGCGAAAGCGAGGGTCTTCTCGTCGGTGAGCCCGAAGTTCGATGCCTGGTTGATGAACCCGACCGCCTGGGCGCCGGGGATGAACCCGGTGATGACCTCCGACTCGGCGTTGCTCGGCTCCGGCAGGTAGGTCGACCAGTCGCTCACCGACATCGGCACCATCGTCGCACCCTCGACGGTGCCGCCGCGGGCCTCGACGCGTTGGGTGATCATGTCCCGGGCACTCTGCCCCGCCTCGAAGTCCATCGCGACGATGTAGACTTGGTCCGAATCGACGTCCGGGATCTCCTCGGTGATGAGGCGGTCGTTCGCGAGGTACATCTGCCGGAAGCTGGGCCACGGGAAGAACGTGTACGGGTTGCAGAACTGGGACTCCTCCCGGGCCGCGTTCGTCCCGACCTGCGAGGTGATCCAGGGGATTTGGGCGTCGTTCTTGATGTACTGGATGGCGTTGATGCCGACCGCGCTGCTGGTCACGCCGATCAGGGCGTCGACCTCCTCCTGCTCGACGAGCTCTCGGATACGCTGGACCCCGGTTGAGGGGTTGGTCTGTGTGTCGCGGACGACCAGCTCGAACTCGCTCCCCAAGATCTCGCCACCGAGCTGCTCCCTCGCGAACTCGTAGCCCTGCTGGTTGATCTGGCCGAAGAGGGCCAACGCACCGGAGTTCGGGACGGCGGCACCGATCCGCACCGTGTCCGAGCCACCGCCCCCGATGCTGCCGAGACAGCCAGCGAGACCGACCGCCGAGAGGGCGCCGGTTGTTTTCAGGAAGGTTCGCCGCCTGGACCGGGTGGGTCGTGGCATGTGCCAATACTTCTCGGAAGTACCGTTTAAGGGATTCGGAAAATTCCACGCTGTCGAAATTGTACCTTATAGTCTCGACTGGTGGCCGCCGGTTCGGGCTCCGCATGGGAACCGGACGACGGCACCAGCGCATGGATGGTGACAGAAAAGCGTAAACCTCGGGGCGGAGCACCGTCAGCCACATGAGCGAGAGTGCATCCGCGTGGGTGTCGATGCTCGGTGGCGAAGTGAAGTACGTCCACAGCGGGGAGTACCGGACCCGGTGTTTCCACGCCGGTGGCGGCGATCGACCGCCACTGATCCTGATTCACGGCGTGGGAGGCCACGCGGAGAGCTACCTCAAGAACGTCATGCCGCTCGCCGAGGAGCTGTCCGATCGGGACATCTACTCGATCGACCTCGTCGGCCACGGCTATTCGAGCAAGACCGGGAACTACAGCCTCTCGGACTACGGCGAGCACGTCGCGGCCTTCGTCGAGTCGCTCGACCAGGACCGGGCACACATCCACGGCGAGTCCCTCGGCGCGATGGTGGCGACCTGGATCGGGGTGAACCGCCCGGAGCTCGCGGAGACGATCGGACTCAACACGATGGCGATCGTCTCTGACGATATCCACGAGACGGTACTCACCGATGAGCAGATCGAGCGCATGGAGGCCGAGGGTGAGGACCTCTTCCGCCGCACCCAGGAGATGATGGAGGAAGGATTCCCGAAGCCGCTGGTCCGTCGCCGCGTCGAGTGGCTCTTCCACGGCGACATCCCCGAGGAGTTAGTCGACATCCGGTATCACATCTACCAGCGCCCGATCGTCCAGGAACACATGCCCGAGATCTACGCCGAGCGCGGGAAGATGGAGAGCTTCGGCGCCGCCGACTTCCGGCAGATCGACCGCCCGACCCTGGTCGTCCACACGGCCCACAACCCGGGGACGCCCGCCGACTCGATGGCCTACATCCACGAGCAGTTCCTCGCCGACTCCGAGTACCACCTGCTCGAGCACTCGGCCCACTGGCCCCAGTGGGAGGAGGCCGAGCGGTTCAACGAGATCACGGCCGAGTTCGTGAGCGCCAACGAGTAGCGCCAGCGTCCCACGGTCTCACCACGCGGCGCGGACGGTGTGTCTTTTTGGGGGTAGTCGGAGTATGCCGGTCATGGGCATCGCCACGCTTGCTCACGTCGAGATGAAATGCGACCGGTTGGAGGAGTCCGTCCAGCACTTCACTGAGGTCGTCGGCTTGGAGGAGACGCGGCGGGACGACGGGAAGGTCTACCTGCGAGCTTACGGGGATTGGGACGCCTACACGCTCGTGTTGGCCGACGCCGACGACATGGGGATCAACCACGCGGCCTTCAAGGTCGAAGAGGAGTCGGATCTGGCGGCGTACCAGGAGCGCATCGAGGCGGCGGGCTACGACACCCGGTGGGTCGAGGCGGGCCACGAGCCCGGCCAAAGCCGGGCGCTTCGTTTCGACTACCCTGGCAGCCACCCGGAGCACGACCACGAGCTCGAGTTGGTCTACGACATGGAGAAGGCTGACGTGCCGAAAGCCGCACTGTCGCCGCTGAAGAACCAGCCACAGGGGTATCCCACGTCGGGGGTGGGCCTCCAGCGCATCGACCACCTCCACCTACTTGTCCCGAACGTCGAGGAGTGTCGGGCCTTCGCGGAGGAGGTCCTCGACTTCAAGCTCAGGGAGCGTGTCGTCGCCGAAGACGGGCACGAGACCGGTGTCTGGATGAGTGTGACGCCGAAGGTCCACGAGCTCGCCTTCAAGGAGCACACCCGGGCCGACCTGAACCACATCGCCTACTACCTCAAGTACATGGGCGACCTCTTCCGTGGTGCCGAGATCCTCCGGAACCACGAGGTGCCGATCTACGGCGGCCCCAGCCAGCACGGCATCACCCAGGGCAACTTCATGTATCACGTCGAACCCTCGGGAAACCTCTTCGAGTTCTTCAACGGAAACTACTCGATCTTCGACCCGCAGTGGGAGCCGATCACCTGGCACCCGGAAGAGCTCGACGCCGGCTGGGTCTGGTGGGGCGGCAAGTACGACACGCCCCAGACGCGGGCGAAGCGACTGGCGCTCCTCGGTCGCGAGCCCGACGACGACTGAGCGTCCTGTCCCATTATCAGGCCACCCCTCCTGCGGTACCCCACGCATGGGAGACCACGACCACGATCACGACTTCTCCAACCGGGTCGACCGCCTAGAGGACCCGGCCCAGTACCGGTGGCTCTCGGGCGAGGAACTCCGGACGTTCCTGCAGCCCGGGCCGGCGTGGGTCGTCGCCGATCTCGGGAGCGGCACCGGCTTCTTCACCGACGAACTCGCCCCGGTCGTCGACACGGTCTACGCGGTCGACAACGACCAATCGCTACACGATCACTACGAGGGACGTGGGGCCCCACTGAACTGTGAAACGGTGACCGCGGACGTGGTGGACGTCCCGCTCGCGGACGACGCCCTCGACGGCGCCGTCTCGATCAGGACGTTCCACCACGGCGTCGACGACGCCCTCCCCGAAGTCCGTCGGCTCCTCAGGCCGGGCGGCCGGTTCGTCGTGGTGGACTGGTCGGCGACCGGCGCCGGCCAGCGTGACCGTGGTCCCGAGCCCGAGCATTGCTACGACCTGGCGACCGTCCAGTCGGCGCTCCTCGATGCCGGTTTCCACATCGCTCGTGCCTGGGAGCGCCGGGAGACGTTCGTGGTCATCGCGACTAGCGGCGGCGGCCAGTAAGGGTGTCTCGAGAAGTAGGTCGTCGGCGTCAGATCCGGACGAGGATGTCCCCGTCGTCGACGACGCAGTCGAAGGTACCGATCCGCTGGCCCGAGGCCTCGTTCACGCCGGTCTCTAGGTCCCACTTCCAGAGGTGCCACGGGCACGAGACGGTGCACTCCTCGGTGTTGACGCTCCCACGAGACTGCGTCCACGTGTGCTCGGCGTTGATCTTCTCCTCGCCGGCCTTGCACAGCGGCGCCTGCTGGTGGGAGCATCGATTGCTGATGGCGTAGTAGTCGTCGTCGCCGACGTTGAAGACGGCGATCTCGATGCCGTCTACGTCGACGCCGATGCCGCGGCCTTCGGGGATGTCCCCGACCTCGGCGACCTTCGTGCACTCCGCCGGATCGATCGAATCGGTCTGGCTCATGTTCGGAGGATGTCGTAAGCGTTCTCGTGGAGGATGGCGTCCCGCAGCTCCTGGTCGTCCCGGAACGCCCGCGAGTTGAAGAACCAGGTCGGCGGGTCCAGCGTCTGGTGTGGCCAGTCTGAGGAGTACATGAAGGTGTCCTTAGCCATCGAGACATCCAGCATGCTCTTGGCCTCCCCGGCGCGCCGGGGCAGGGCCATCGGCTGGGTGGTCACGTAGATGTTGTCCCGGAGGTACTCGCTTGGCGAGCGGTCGAGGTAGTGCTCGCCCGATTCGAACTTCCGGGGCGTGATCTGAACGTCCTCCGGGTGCATCTCGTAGAACTCGTCCATGCGGTAGCGGGCGAAGGGAATCCACCAGTGCCCGCCCTCCTGGAAGACGACGTTCAGGTCGGGATACCGGTCGAAGACCCCCGTCATGATCATGTTCACGACGTTGACCATCGTGTGGACCGGCCAGTCGAAGCCCAGCACCTCCGTCCAGGTGATCATGTTGTCGCCGACGTAGGAGTGCTGGGGCCAGAAGGCGGTCGAACCGTGGAGTAGGAGCGGGAGTCCGAGCGACTCGAGCTTCTCGAAGATCGGGTCGAACTTGGTGTGCCCCCAGGGCTCGCGGGGGTCGAACCAGCTGTAGACCCCGACGACGCCATCTTCATCGCCCCAGCGGTCGAGCTCGCCCATGGCGAACTCTGGGTCCCACTTGGGGATCGACAGGGCGGTCATGACGTCCTCGTCGACGAAGTGGTCGAGCATGTAGGAGTTCCCGGCCTCGAGGACGGCGTTCTTCAGCACCGGGTGATGCTGGCCCGGGAGCAGGTTGAGCCCGGCGTTGACGACGGGTTCGTCGACTGCCAGCATCTCGCAGGCCCGTTCGACGTCCTCGACGACCTCGGCCCGTCCCTGCGTGTAGAGGCCTTCGTTCCCCTCCTCGATGGCGTAGGCTGCGTCCCACTTGTCGGGGATGGGCATCATCCCGAATTCGGTGGTGAGGCGGTCGAGTGCACGCTGATCCTCGACGTAGGGCTCCAGTCGCTCCTCGATCGGGTTGACGTGGAAGTCCATGTCGACGATATCGACCTCGAACGCCTCCTCCGGCACCTCGGCGTCGGCGTCGAGTCGCCTGATCGCTTTCGCCATGGGTGAGCTATCCCTGCTGCGGGCAATGAGCGTTTCGATGCTCCGCATCCCGGTAGCCACACGAGCCGGAGACCTGGCGGCTGCGTTGCTCAACCGTTCAGATGACGTGTAGGACCCGAATGGCAGGCGCGTCGTCCGGAAGACCCGCTAGTCCTGGTGGATGGCTTGCCAGACCCGCTCGGGCGTCAGGGGCATGTCGATGTCGTCGACACCGAGCGGTCGGAGCGCGTCGACGACGGCGTTGACGACCGCCGGCGTCGAGGCGATCGTCCCGCTCTCGCCCGTCCCCTTCACGCCGAGCGGGTTGTGTGGACTCGGGGTGATCGTCTCGTGGGTCTCGATCTCCGGGACGTCGAACGCCTTCGGGAGGGCGTAGTCCTGGAGAGAGCCCGTGAGGAGGTTGCCGGTGTCGTCGTAGATCGCCTCCTCGGTGAGGGCCTGGGCGATTCCCTGGGCGACCCCGCCGTGGATCTGGCCCTCGACGATGAGCGGGTTGATGACCGAGCCACAGTCGTCGACGGCGACGTACCGCTCGAACTCGATCTCGCCGCTCGCCGGATCGACCTCGACGGCCGCGACGTGGGTCCCGAAGGAGTAGCCGTAGTTCGGCGGGTCGTAGTACTCCGTCGCCTCGAGCGCCTCCCCTCGGTCTTCGAGAATGGCCGCGATGTCGCGTAGGTGGATCGACCGGGACGGCGCCCCCGAGACTTGGAATGCGCCGTCGGTGAACTCGAGGTCCTCGGGGGCGGCTTCGAGGTCCTCGGCCGCGACCTCGCGAGCCCGCTCCTTGACTGCCTCCGCTGCCTGCGTCACGGCGCTTCCCCCGAGGGCGGCACTCCGACTCCCGAACGTTCCGGTCCCCTGCGGGAGGTCGTTGGTGTCACCCTCTCGGACCGCGATGTCCTCGTAGGCGAGCTCGAGCTCGTCGGCGAGCAACTGGGAGAACGTCGTCCAGTGGCCCTGACCGTGGTCGTGGGTCCCGAGGTAGGCCGTCGCGCTCCCGTCGTCGTGGACCCGGACCCGGCTGGTCTCCCCCATCCCGGGGCTCGACCCGCTGTTCTCGACGAAGCAGGAGACGCCGATGCCCAGGTAGCGGCCGTCCTCGCGGAGCGCGGCCTGTCGCTCGCGGAGTTCCTCGTAGTCGGCGGCCTCGAGCGCGACGTCGAGGGCTCGCTCGTAGTCGCCGCTGTCGTAGACGCTCCCCACCACGGTCTCGTAGGGGAACGCGTCCGACGGGATCTGATTCCGGCGCCGGAGCTCGGTGGGATCCATCTCCACCTCGCGGGCCGCCTCGTCCATGAGCCGCTCGAGGAAGAAGATGACCTCGGGCCGGCCGGCCCCCCGGTAGGGGGCGATCGGTGTCGTCGTGGTGTAGGTGCCGATCATGTGGCCGTGGATCGCCGGGATGGTGTACTGCCCGGAGATCAGCGTCTCGAAGTTCCCCGTGAGCGACGGTGCGTGGACGTAGTAGGCCCCGACGGTGTTGTGCGCGGTCACGCGGAGGCCGCGGATGTCCCCGGTCGCGTCGAGGGCCAGTTCGCCGTCGATGTACCAGTCCCGCGACTGGTTGTCGGCGACGTGGACCTCGGTTCGGGTCGCCGTCCACTTGACCGGCTGGCCAAGCTGCATCGCACACCAGGCGGTGAACACCTCGTCCGGGTACGGACCACCCTTGATGCCGAATCCGCCACCCACCGAGGGCGAGATGACCCTGACGGCCTCTTCGCTGAGGCCGAGCGCAGCGGCGTAGCCCGGCCGGTCCCGATAGGGCATCTGCGAGGAGGCGGTGATCTGGAGCCCGTCCCCATCGGGCTCGACGAGTGCCGACCGGGGCTCCATCGGGTCGCCGATGAGCCGCTGGTTCCGCAGCTCGACGGAGGCTACGTGGGGCGCCTCGTCGAACGCGTCCGTGACCGCGTCGTCGTCGCCGAAGGTCCAGTCGAACGAGACGTTGTCGGGGGCCTCCTCGTGGACGGTGGGCGTGTCTTCGTCGGCCGCGTCGCGGGCGTCGGTGACAGCCCCCAACCGGTCGTACTCCACCTCGATCAGGTCCACCGCGTCGTGGGCAGTGTAGCGGTCCTCGGCCACGACGGCCGCGACGATCTCGCCCACGTACCGGGCGGTCTCGGTCGTGGCGAGGGGGCGGGGCGTCGTCACCGCCCCCTCGATCGTCGAGGGGGTCTCCAGCACTCCGGGGGCGTCGGAGGCCTCGATGTCTTCACCCGTGAAGACCGCGATCACGCCGTCGTGAGCCTCGGCTGTGCTCGTGTCGACGTCGAGCACGCGGGCGTGGGCGTACTGGCTGCGGAGGAACGCGACGTGGGCCATCCCGGGGACGGAGAAGTCGTCAGTGTACTGTGCCCGGCCAGTGATCAGCGCGGGGTCCTCACGGCGTCGGAGGCCGGTTCCGACGAGGTTCTCTCCCATGCCTCTCTCACTTGGTCGTGCCGAGTTAATGGTTCCCATCGGGACGCCCCCACGTGGGGCAGTGAAGGCCGTGCGGTCGACCGCCGTCGGAAGCCGATTCAGGCGAGAAACGTCAAGATCCAGAGCACGCCCATCCCGACCAGGAGCGTCCGGAGGATGTCCTCGGTGTACCAGGCCACGACCACGGCAATGGCACCGGCCAGGAGGCGGTGGTTCGCGGGCGAGAGCGCCAGACTCCCGTCCATGAAGACCACGTCCGGGACCACCAGCGCGGCGAGGACGGCGGGCGGGACCAGTCGGAGGAGTCGATCGACCTCGTCGGGGATGTCATCGGCCCACTGGAACAGCTGCATGAACGAGAGTCGGACCGCGAAGAGGCCGACGGTCACGGCCACGACGATCAGCCAGCGAAGCCCGCCATCGGTGGGCCCGATCATCTGCCAACCACCGCCTCGGCGATCCGGCCACCAGCCACACCCACGAGTGCTGCGACGATGAGGCCCAACCCGAACGGGAGGTCGAAGAACCCGACGGACCCGACGGCGGCGACGGCCCCCGCCGCGGCCGTCCATCGGTCCTCGACCGTCGAGAACAGGAGGGCCATGAAGATGAGCGGGACGGCGAAGCCCAGGCCGAGTTCGGGTGGCACGTCGACGGCGTAGACGCTCCCGACCGCCGTCGTGAGAATCCACGCCGACCAGAGCGGCACACCGACCCCGAGGTAGTACCACCGGCCGCTCACAGCCTCGTCCGCGTTGAGCCGCGCGACCGTCAGTGCGTAGGTCACCTCCAGAAGGAAGAACGAGAGGAGCCATCGCCATCGAGTCGAGAGCCGCTCGAAGTACGGCGCGATGGACGCGCTGTACATCGAGTACCGGAGGCCCACGACGAGCGCGGTCAGGACAATGACGACCGGTAGCGCGTCCTGGGCCCAGAGTTCCACGACCGCGAACTGCACGGTCCCCGCGAAGACCATCGTCGACATCGCCACGGCATCGACCGGCGGGAAGCCGGCCTCGACGGCAGCGATACCGAAGACGATGCCGAAGGAGCCAAAGGCCGGCAGGGCCGGGGCGACGTCCCGAAAGCCGGCGAGGAAGTCCGATCGAGCGGAGCCCATCCGTCGAAACCCGCAACCGGGGCTCGTTTCAAGCTACCGGTCGCGAAGCCGACGCTGACGACCGAACTGTACGATCGAAGGATCATCCCCGCGGCTGTCGAACGCGACGGGGTGGTCCGCTGACCCGTTCGCTAGCCTCCTGGATCGGCGACCTCGTTTACCGGTCGGGGAACCGCATCCGGAGCTCGATCTCGTTGGTGGCCTCGAGGAGGTCCTGCTTGATCTCCCCGAGACAGCGGTCCTTCGTGAGTCGATTCGCCGGCCCGGAGACGCTGACCGCAGCCTGGATCTCGTCTTCGTTGAGTACGGGCATCGCGAACCCACGCACTCCGGGCTCGGCCTCTTGGTCGCTGGTCGCGTACCCGCGTTCTCTGATCCGATCCAGTTCCTCGAAGAGCGCCTCCCGGTCTGTGAACGTGTCGGGGGTACGGCGTGGGAGGCCCCGCTCGGCGATGATCTCCTCGACGCGGCCGCGTGGGAGGTGGGCTAGGAGGAGCTTCCCCGCGGCGAGCGTGTGGAGGTGGGTGCGCTCGCCGACGACGGCATGCGTCTGGACCGCTCGCTCGCCCGACGCGTTATCGAGGTAGTACGCCCAACCGTGCTCCTCGACGACAATCCAGACGACCTCCGCGGTTTCAGCCGCCAGGTCCTCGATGACCGGGTGACCGACCTTGGCCACTGTGTATCGATCCTTTGCGGCCGTCCCGTACCGGTAGAACTCGAGGCCGAGGCGATACTGCCCGTCGTCGTTGACGACGAAGCCACTCTCCTCTAGGGTCGTCAGGTGGGTGTGGATCGTACTCTTCGCATATTCGAGACGCCCGCCGAGTTCCGCTAACGTCGCTCCGTCCGATTCCCGGACCTCACCGAGAATCTCGAACACCGTGTCGGACGTTTTGACCCGCCGGACGGAGTTTGACATGGTTTACCAATGGTATGGAGCGGACCGGGCAAAAGGGTTTCTGCCGCGCGCTGACAACCGTTGTGCGGTTCAACCGGAGGAGTGACGCCGGGACCCTCCCCGAGAGCCAGCGTCCACACGAGGCCTCGGCAAGATTGACCCATCCTTGCCAGACGAAAGTCCCTAGCCGGACTGGAGGATGTCCGCGACGGGTCGATCCGCCGGCGGGTTCAAGCGGCAGAGATCGGCCCGCCCGGCGGCGAGCGCGGTGTTCAAGTCGTCGGCGGTTTCGTGGTGACTACCCGAGAGTGTTGGCACACCGGTCTCGTTCCTGATCCAGTGGCTGTAGAGGCCCGAGTCCGCATCGATGTCCATGGGCCCGATCCGGAGTGGGCCCCCGGGCACCACGGTGATGAGGTCGCATCCAGCGTCCGCGAATGACCGCGTCGCCGTGACGGCCTCCTCCACCGGCAGGCCCTGTCCCCGTTCGTGGAACACGTCGATCGAAACCGAGAGGGGTTTGGTCGCCGGCCAGGTGTTCCGAACCGCCTCGACGACGGACGCCGTGAACTCCAGCCGCTCCTCTACGGCCGCGGTGTCCGCGTCTCGGGTCCTGGGTTCCCCCCCGACCGGGGACAGCGCCGAATCACCGCGCGCACTGAGGTCCAGGAAGTCGAATCCGGCGCGATCCGCCCGCTCGGCGGCCGCAGTAAATGCCGCACGAACCACCGCGGGATCGTCGGCGGTGGTAGTAGTGAGCCCGGCCCCGACCAGCGACTCGGACTCGGCACCCACCGCGTCGACAGTCTCCTGCCACGAAGCCACCTGGTCGTCGTCGTATAAGCCTGCCACCGCGGCATCGCTCGCGTCGGTCGCCGCGACGACCAGGGGTTCGACGAGGAGGAGCCCGGGGTCGCCCGCACCACCCTCTAGGACGGCGGACCGCGTCGCCTCATCTAGCGCCCCAGCATCGGTCGCCCTCGTGGGACGAACGGAGACGACGGCCCGGTTGTGGAGGGTGAGATCGCGGAGCGCGAGGGGCTGGTGCATCGGTGACCGGTGCGGGTCGCCCCCCGCCCGGTCGGCGAACCACCGGTCAACCCCTTCCACGAAGTCCGGATCCCGATCGCGGAGTCGGTCGTAGGACATGACGCCGGTCCGGACAAAATAGAGAAAGGCGAACTGGAGGGGGTCCATATCGGCGTAGCGTTTGATGTTCTCGAAGTGGACACGGCTGCGCTCGGCGGCAGTTTGGATCGCCTCGACGGCTGGCCGGCGCTCCGTCTCGTAGTGCTCGAGTGCGGTGGGCAGGTCGTCGGGGTGGGCGTCGAACGCGTTCGCGAGGGCGATGGCGTCTTCCAACGCGATGGTGGTCCCTGAGCCGACGGTGTAGTGCGCCGTGTGAGCAGCGTCGCCGAGGAGTACCACGTTCTCGTGCTGGAGCGTGCGATTGCGGACCGTCACGAAGCGGCGCCACTTGTCCTCCTTCGAACGGATCGAGTGGCCATCCAGGTATGGGGCGAAGACTCCTTCGAGGTAGTCGAGGTACTCCGACTCGGTGGCCGACTCGATGCCAGCGGCCTCGTACGTGGCGGGATCGCAGTCGACCGCGAAGGTGCTCGTGGTTCCGGGGTATGCGTGGGCTCGCCAGAAGCCGTCGTCGTTCTGAACGTAGATGTGGGTGAGTGCGTCGAAGGACCGGTCGGTTCCGAACCAGGCGAACGGGTCCCGACCGTCGATGAGCGTGGGTTCGAAGGCGTCGGCGAACGTCGATCGGGTGTCGCTCGGAAGGCCGTCTGCGCCGATCACCAGGTCGGATTCGGCTTTCAGCGCCGCGGGGTCGGCCGAGTGCTCGAAGTGCAGCTCAACCCCCCGCTCGGCGCAGTGGTCTTGGAGGATTTCTAGCAGCTTCGTCCGCTGGAGGCTCGAAAAGGTCTGGCCACCACACCGAATTCGGGTCCCCTGGTGGTAGATGTCGAAGGGGTCCCACTGGACGGCAGCGTCCCGGATGCTCTCGTAGGACGGCCGGTCGGTCTCCCGGAGAATCGGCGGCATCCGATTGGGGAGCACAATGCCCCAACCGTAGGTCACATCCGGTGGGTTCTGCTCGTACACCGTTACGTCCCAGTCGGGGTGACGCTCCTTGAGGAGGAGACTCGCATACAGCCCGCCTGGGCCACCGCCGACCAGGTTGACGTCCATTGGCTCACGGTGACCGGGGGACCGCCATGAAAGTTCGGTTTCCGCGGGGAGAGAGCGTTCGAAACGTCTCCTCAAAACCACCAGACTAGGCGGAGTCAGCCGGACATTGACCGCGGAGCAACTGGTGGACCCTCGGGTACAATCGCCCGCCCTCACTGTTCGTACGGTCAGTGGTGACCGTTAATGATATACGTGGCCCCGTTGCACACCTCAGCGGTTCGATATCATGGCACAGAGTAGTGGTTCTGGGTCGGTAGATTCGGGTGTGGCAACGTCGCGGACCTCGAGACGCGCCTTCCTCGGCGGGGCCGCGGTTGGCGCGACCGCATTGGCAGGGTGCTCAGGGGTCTTCGGTGGCAGCGAGAGCGGCGGCCCGGTGTCGATCGGGCTCGTGCTTCCCTACTCGGGGACGCTCTCGCTTCTCGGCCAGAACATCACCGAAGGACTGGAGCTCTACCTGGGCGAGATCGACGAGGAGATCGACGGCCGGGAGGTCGAGGTGACCCAGCGGGACAGCCAGGGTCGACCAGAGACGGGCGTGTCGGTGACCAGAGAGCTCCTGGAGCAGGAGGGTGTCGACTTCCTCGTCGGCCCGGTCTCGAGCGCCGTGGCGGGGGCGATGATGCCCGTCGTCCAGAACGAGGGGGACGCCACCTGGATTAACCCTAACGCCGGGAACGACGCACTCGTGCGTGACAACTGCTCGACCTACCACTTCCGTGTGGGCTGGAGCAACTGGCACAACTCGGCGCCGATGGGCCCCTGGGCCTACGAGAACGTCGCCGACAACGTCTACCTCACGTACTCCGACTACGCGGCTGGCCAACAGTATAAGTCGAACTTCGCGAACACGTTCAGCGAGGCCGGCGGTGAGATCGTCGGGGAAACCGCCGCACCGTTGGGAACGTCCGACTTCGCCCCCTACCTCCAGCAGGTCTCCGACAGCGGTGCCGATGCGATCTGGTCCTTCATCCCCGGCGCGGACGGGGTCAATTACATCGGTCAGCTCCACGAGTTCGGCATCGACGAGGAGATGCAGCAGATGGGGGCTGGCTTCCTGTTCACCCAACTCTCTCTGGCACCGCTGGGCGAGGCAGCGCTCGGGAAATACTCGATACTCCACTACACCTGGAATAAGGACACCGAACGGAACAACGCGTTCAAGGAGAGCTTCGCCAGCGAGTACGAGAAGCGCGCCAACGTCTTCGCCGTCTCGGGCTACGACTCGGCGCAAGCGATCGAGATGGCCGTGAGCGAGACGGGCGGCACGGCGCCCGACCCGATCGTAGACGTCCTCGAAGGGGCGACGATCGATAGCCCCCGTGGCGAGTTCACGATCGACGCCGACCGCCACGACCCCCACATGACGCTCGACATCCGGGAGGTCGTAGCAGGAGAGGGTGACGCGCCACCGGAGAACCGTGTCGTGGAGACCCTGGGTAAGCGAGAAGTCCCCTGGACCTGCGACTTCTGAGCGTCGGCGGACGAGCAACCCAGACGCCGACGCCCAACTTCGGCTAAGACCCGTTTCCCGGTACTCTGGCGGGCACCTCGTAACGACCGCGGTCTTGCCCGGATTCGACGACCACCGTGGGAAAGCGTGAAGGCGGTCGCCCCAGACTGGCGAATCGATATGCCGGGGACGCACAAGGCAGAGCATGTCAGGCTACGGGTCGAAGACATCGACGCAGCCGCGACGTTCTACGAGGACGTCTTCGGGCTTAGCGAGATTTCACGGGAGGACGGCGCCATCTACTTCGGTTGCGGGTTCGACGAGAACTACGACCTCGCTATCGAGGCTGGCGACCCCGGCGTCGAACACGTCGCTATTCGGGCAACCGGGGCCGACGAAGTCGACGCCCTCGAAGCGCGGCTCGAAGAGGAAGGGGTCGAGGCGACGAGAACCGACGGCGCCGAACCGGGGCAGGAAACAGGGGTGAGGTTCAGGCTGCCCAGCGAGATGGCCGTCGAAATCGTGACCGTCGAAGACAAGGCCTACAAGAGCGTCACCGGACCCGCGCTCCCGGACCGGGGCAACCTGGCACCGGTTGATTTCAACCACGTGTCGTTCCTCTCTCCATGCGTGAAGCGGGACGCCGAGTTCCTGCGGGACGTCCTCGACTTCAAGATCTCCGAGACGGTCCACGAGGACTGGAGCGGCGGGGCCTTCCTCCGGCGGGGCCCGATGCACCACGACATCGCGATCTTCGACATGCCGGGAACCCCCGAGGACCACGCGAGCTTCCACCACTCGGCGTTCACGCTCCGGGGGCTCGACCACTTGGTCGCACTCGTCGACGCGCTCGCGGCCGCTGGGACGCGGCTCGAGTTCGGGCTCGGCCGCCACCACGCCGGCGACAACATCTACGGCTACGTTCGAGCGCCGGACGGCCACCGCATCGAGCTCAACGTCCAGATGGCGGAGCTTGACGAGGATACGCCCACAAAGTCCGTGGACGACCTGGATACGGCCGTCTGGGCCTGGAAAGAGGACCCATCCCTGCCGGACTCGTTCGTCCACGGATCTGGGCTCGTCCGCTGACGGGCCGCTCTCCTCGCCCGACCCTAGAGACCTCGTTGCCCGACCAAGGATCGGTGTAGAGGTACCGGTACTTACGCCTGTCCGGTGACCCGGTCGAGCAAGGACGCGGGTGCGTCGGGAAGCGTTGGCCCGCTCCAGGCGACGTGCTGGTCGGGGCGGACGAGGACGGCGCCGGGGGCTTCGAACCCAGAGTACACGTCGACCGATGAGAGGTCGACGACGTCGAGCGGGACACCCCTGTCTGCCGCCGCCGTCTGGATCGGCGCCGGTTCGAGGTCCGGGGTCGTGAGCACGAGGGAGAAGCCAGGCCCCAGTTCGTCGTAGACAGACCGGTCCGTCCCCAGCCAGGCGTGGGGGAGCCGGACCCCTGGCTCGAAGGACGGCCGATACTCCATCGAGTCGGTGTGTGACAGGGGTTCACCGCCGTCGACGACAGGTGATCCATTATACCGGTAGCCGAGGACGAGGCCGAGACTGTAGAACTCGACCGACTTGGCCGCGCGTATGCGCTCGGCCGCACGATGGCGTGTGCCTTCATCGAGCGCGTCCGGGTCGTCGATGTACTCCGTCGCCAGGTCCGCCGGAGAAGTCTGCATGTTCTCCGCCGTCTTCTCGATGACTCGCTCGTGGACGGGTCGGCGTTCAGCGGCATAGCTGTCGAGTAGGCCGGGCCCACCCCATCCTCGGAGGACGGCGGCGAGCTTCCAGCCGAGGTCGACCGCGTCGGCCACACCGGTGTTGAACCCCAGGCCACCCCACGGCGGGTTCAGGCTGACCGCGTCGCCCGCGAGGAAGACGCGGCCCTCTCGATAGGCGTCGGCGATGAGCATCTTCGACCGCCATGGGTCTGTCGCCACCAGCTCGAAGTCGAGGGGTTCCCCCACCATCGCCTCGACGGTCGCAGCTGGGTCCGCCGCTTCGGGCTCGTTCACACCGACGGCGATGAGCCACCACCGCTCGTCGAGGTCCAGCCGGCCCATGAGCCCCGGTTGGTCGTTGTTCACGAGCCAGTAGTGGACCGCGTCGCCGTGGGGGTGCCACTCGGCGAGCCCGGGCGCCCGGATGACGATGCCGAGGTTCGACCGAGGGCTCCCCTCCCCCTCGAACTGTGCACCGATCTCGTCGCGGACGGTGCTCCCGGCTCCGTCACAGCCGAGCAGGTACTCGGCCGTGATCTCCCGGCGCCCGGTCCCGTCATCGTGGGAGACTGTCGCCGAGACGCCGTCCGTGGTCTGCGTCAGGGTGTCGAGCCGCCACCCCCATGCGGGGTCGACGCTCGGCGCCGATTCGACGGTCTCTCGGAGGACCTCCTCGACGAGGAACTGCGGAATCTGCTGGGCGCTCTCGGCAAACGTCTCTCGTCGGCCCGGTTCGAGCCCGAGAATCCCGTCGAATCGGGTGATCTCCTCGCCCGTCAAGGTAGTCGTGAACACGGCCTCCTGGGACCAGTCGACGGGTAGGTAGGCCGCCTCGCGAATGCGATCGGCGATCCCCAGCCGCCGGAAGTGTTCCATGGTCCGAACGTTCGTCGTCTTCGCTCGTGGTCGGCTGTGTGAGACGCTCGTCCGTGGCTCGAGCACGACACAGTCGACGCCGCGGGTCCCGAGCTCGACCGCGGCGGCGAGGCCAGTGGGGCCTCCACCGACGACGAGGACCTCGGTCTCGGCGGGTGGCGCAGCCATGGAACCGTCACCACCACCGGGCCGAATAGCGCCCCGCGCCGGGGGATCGGTTCGGCCCGTGCCGCATGGAATCGGGCGACGTCACGTCCATCGAAACCGGCCGATGGACGGCACTCGCAAATAGGTTGCGACACGCCGACGGTCGGGCAGCCGAACGGGAAAAGTAAAAGTCAGGTCCACCTAGTCGGCTAGCACGCGACTCCATGACACCCCCCCGACCCACGGCTGACATCGACGGTTATGTGCCGTTCCCCGACGAGCGGATCGATGCGTACTACACGGAGGGGTACTGGGAGGGCCGCCGACTCCACGACGTCCTCGACCAGGCCGCCACAGCACGCCCGGACGCGACGATGGCACTGACCGACGAAGGGCCGCGGAGCTACAGCGACATGGTCGAATCGACGGAACGTATCGCGTCCTACCTGCTCGGCGAGCTCGACCTCGAGCCCCTCGATCGAGTAGTCTTCCAGGTCACGAACCGGGTAGAGTTCATCGAGCTGTTCTTCGGTTGCGCCCGGGCGGGCGTCATCCCCGTCATGCTGCTACCCCGGCACCGGGAGGCCGAAGCGCGTCATATCGTCGAATTGGCCGACGCAAAGGCGTACTTCACACTAGCGGGGGCTGAGCACGCCCAGTTCGATTACGTCGGCCTCGTCGAGGACGTCTTCGAGGATTTCGACGACCTCGAGTACCGGGTGGGAATCGGCGGTGAAGCACCCGAGGATTGGATCGACTATGACGACCTCGTGGAGTCCGATTGGACCGAGGTCCACGGGGACGCATTGGACGCGGTCGAGGTCAATCCGTGCGACCCGGCAATCTTCCTCCTTTCCGGCGGCACGACCGGGATGCCGAAGGCCATCCCCCGGACCCACAACGATTACACGTTCCAATGGGAGCACACCGCGAAGGCGGCCGGCATGACCGAGGACTGGGTGACGATGAGCAGTGTACCGATCGGGCACAACGCCTCGATCGTCGCCGTGCTGGGTCCGGCGGTCCACGCGGGCGCGTCGTTCGTGCTCGAGCCGGTGTTGAAACCAGACCGGCTCGCCGACCGGATCGAGTCGGCCGGCGTCGAGTATACCTTCACCGTCCCGGCCCAGCTAGTCGACATCCTCGATCTCCCGGACATCGACGAACGTGATCTGTCGAGCCTCCGGGCCGTGATGAGCGGCGGGCAGAAGGTCCGCCCCCAGCTCGTCTACGACTTCGTCGAGCGCTGGGACCTCGAGTTCTACAACATCTTCGGGATGGCCGAAGGACCACTCATCTTCACCCGACCGGGCGATAGCGTCGACGTCCAGGCGAACACGGTGGGTACGCCCATTCACCCGGAGGCCGACGAGTTGCGGATCGTCGACGAGACCCGGGAGGAGACCGTCCCCACCGGCGACGCTGGCGAGCTCGCGGTCCGCGGTCCGGGCTACTTCACCGGGTACTTCCGGAACCCAGAGGAGAACGCCGAAAACTTCGACGAGGATGGGTGGTTCTACACCGAGGACGTCCTCGCCCGACGGGAGGACGGGAACTACGAGGTGTTCGGCCGGCTGAAGGACACGATCATCCGTGGCGGCGAGAACATCTTCGCTCCCGGGGTCGAGGACGAGATTATGGAGCACCCTTCAGTCGAGAACGTGGCCGTGGTCGGGATGCCGGACGAGCGCCTTGGCCAGCGCCCCTGTGCCTATGTCGAACTCGAGGATGGTGTCGATGCGCTCACCCTCGAGACGCTCGTCGACTTTCTCGACGATCGTGGCGTCGCCGTCTTCAAACGACCCGAGCGGCTCGAGCTGATCGAGGAACTCCCCAGGACCGAGGTCGGCAAGATCGAGAAAGTCGCACTGAAGGACGACATCACCACGACTTTGAAGCGGGAAGGCAGGCTCCCGGAAGAGTACTGAGCCCGGCCCCGAGTGCGGCCGGGGCGAGACAGGTTCAGTTCTGACCCGCCGAACCCGGTGCGAGTGGTTTCTACGGTCGATTCCGTCAGTTCGCGGGCTTCGCGACGAGGCAGACCGGGTTAGGCCTTGATCTCAGGAGGCTGCCACCAGCGGTCGATGCCCAAGTCCTCAACGACGACACCCGCGCAGTTGTACCCCGGCGCGCCAGAGATACTCCCGCCCGGGTGGACCGGTGCCCCGGACATGTAGAGCCCATCGATCGGGCCGCTGTAGTCCGGCCGCTTCTCCATCAGCTGGTCGGGCGCATAGTTGCCGCCACTCCGGCTCCCGCGGAGCATGTTCTGGTGGGTCCGCGGGATGTCGAGTGGCGAATACGCGTACTTTTCGATGATGTTGTCGTCGTTGACGTTCGGCGCGTAGTTGGCGAACTGATCGATACACGTCTCCATGTACTCGTCTTTGATCTCGTCCCAGTACTCCGGGCCGCGGCCCTCGGGGTTCCACGGCGCGTAGGCCCAGAGGTACACCGTGTGCTTCCCGGACGGGGCCTGGGTCGGGTCGAGGACGGTCACGGCACCGGTGCTCATCAGGGGTTCCTCCGGGATTTTGTTGGTCTTGACGACCTCGGAGAAGTCGTGAAGCGCGTCGAGCGTCTCGCCTCCGATGATGTACTTCACCGACCGACCGATGTCCGGGTTGTGCGCCGCCGAGCTGAACTTCGGCCGCTCTTCGAGGGCCAGGTGGACGCTGAAGAGCGGGCCCTCCATGAGCTCGTACTCCTCCTCGATTTCGGTGACGAAGGACTCCGAGAGGTGGTCGGGCTCGACCATGTCGAGGTAGGTCTGGGGGTAGTGGACGTTGGAGACGACGACGTCGGCGGTGGCCGAGGTTCCATCGGCAAACGTGACGCCGGTCACCGCGCCGTCGGCGACATCGATCGAGTCGACCTCGTGGCCGGTGTGAATCTCTCCGCCCGCGGCCTCGAAGTTGTTCGCCATGGCTTGGGCGTAGGTGTTCGACCCGCCTCGAGAGATGGAAGCGTTGTGCCAGCCGTTGAAGCCGCGGACCAGTGACCCGTCGATGCCGTCTTCGAAGGGGTGGGCGCCGGTCTGCTTGACGATCTCCGCGTGGAGCGCCCTGACGTGGGGGTTCTCGAACTCCTCCGTGATGACGTCCGCCGGCGGGCGTTCACAGAGGTCCAGGTACTCCTGGCCGAGCTCAGAGCCCGCCAACCGATCGCGCCGCTCGGCCAACGACTCCGGCGGGTTGTACCATTCGGGGCGCTGGAACCGATAGGCCATGCGGTTCCACTTCTGGTAGAGTTCCTCGTACCGCTCGGCGTCCTGTTCCGAGAACTCGGCGATCGCCCGCCGGGTCATGTTCGGATCCTCGTAGAGGACGACGACGCGGTCGTCGCTCAACGGCAGCGTGGTCTTGACGACCGGGTCGATCAACTGGGCCCCGTATCGCTCGAGCCGCAGGTCCTTATGGACAGGCGACTGGCGCATGTTCAGGAAGTTGATCGAGTGGTTGTTCCTGAGGAACTCGGGGTTCTCATCGAACGGCTCGGTGTAGAGGCCGCCCCCGACCTCGTCATTGGCCTCGAAGATGCCGACGTCGAGTCCGGATCGCGCGAGGTAACAGGCCGCGACGAGACCGTTGTGTCCCGCACCGATCACCGCAACATCGTAACTACTCATTTCCGACTTGCGAGTGAACCCGTCGGCACAAATAGCTACTGCACGAGCGGGATTCCGGCCGCGAAGCGAGCGTTCGGTATCGCCGAATATACCGCTGCAGCAGCCTCGCCCAAACTCCGGTCGCGGTCTCGACTACCAGATGTCGACCACTGTGTCGAGGGATTCGTCGATTCGAGGGGTTGAAGTGCCCGTCGAGTGCGGTTGAGACCATTCGACGAGGCCATAATGTCCACGCATACCATGATAGGAATTACAGACATATCATTGTAAATCCCGTTCGGCGTCACCGACTGCCAGTGGTCGGGGATCCAAACGGACCCCCCACCCATCGGGGCGATCTGACGCCGGCGTATCGGCTCCGATACAATTATGCCCGGCCCGTCAGTCGGTCAGCCCATGTCAGAGGCCCTCAAGGAGCAGCTCGTCACCGCGAATCGGATCGTCGCGAACCAGGGGATCATCAGCGGATTCGGCCACGTCAGTGTCCGGGACCCCGAGACGGACACGATGTACCTCTCCCGCTCGCTGAGCCCGGCGTTCGTCACCGAGGACGACATTCTCGAGCTCACCCTCGACGGAGAGATCATCGACGACGACCGCAGCACCTACCTGGAGAACGTGATCCACCGGGCCATCTATCGCGCTCGGCCGGACGTCAACGCCGTCGTCCACCATCACGCCCCGTCGATCATTCCGTTCGCCATCACCGACGTCGACATCCGGCCGGCCTACCACCAGGGGATGCTGTTTCACGGCGGTGTTCCGAAGTTCGATGACTACGATCCGGACTACGGCTGGCTCATCGTGACCGAGGGCGAGGGCGACCGGATGGCGGCGAACCTGGGTGAGAACCGCGCCCAGCTCCTCGAGGGGCACGGCGCGAACAACGTGGGGGCGAACCTCAAGGAGGCCATCGTGACGACCTACCACTTCGTGATGAACGCCCAGTACCAGATCGCCGGCATGGGCGTCGGCGACATCACCTTCGAGGCCGACGACGAGGAGATGGTCCAGAAGACGGTGGACGAGGTTATGCTCTCGGACCTGGCCGTCGACCGGCTCTGGGATTACCTGACACGCCGACTCCCGGACCGGTAGCCCTCAGACCGACGCGGCGACCTCGACGTCGTCCAGGTTGGCCAACTGCTCCCGAGCGTCGACCGGGTCCCACCACGGCTCCATCCCGAGCTCCTCGTGGATGACCTTCGCCGCGATGTAGCCGGGGGCACCGTTGATCGCGCCGCCAGGGTGGGTCGCCGAGCCACAGAGGAAGAGCCCGTCGATGGGCGACCGGTAGCCGATGTGGTTGTGGAGGGTCTGGTCCTCGTGGAAGGCACCCATGAAGATGTCGCCCTGGACCATGTTGGGGACGCTCTTGACGATCTGGCGCGGCGAGTATGTGTAGGAGTGGACGACGTTCTCCTCGGTCATATTCGGCGCGTACTCGCTCCACTTCCCGAGGACGTTGTCGCGGCAACGCTCCGCCTCGGTCCGCCAGTTCTCCGGGTCACCGTGGACGTCGTACGGGGCGACCTGCCAGGCGTAGGCAGTGTGCTTGCCGTCGGGGGCTTGTGTGTGGTCGAACGTGGTCAGCGCTCCACCGCCGAAGGCGGTCTCCTCGGGCATCGTCTTGTCCACGACGGCGTCGTGGGCGCCCCGGATGTCCTCGAGGGACTCCATCCCGAGGTTGTACTTGAGCGCGTTGTTCATCTCCGGGACGGCCTCGGCGGCCTCGTAGTCCGGGGCCTCCTCCAAGGCGAAGTGAGTCCCCATGAGCGACCACTCGGTGTACTCGAATGACTCGAGCTTCGACGCCATCGACTCGGGGAGCCGGTCCCGGCCGACGAACCGGTCGTAAGTCTGGTGGACGTCGACGCCGCTGGCGACGAACTGGCGCGCGCCGAAGGAGGTGCCGTCGGCCAACGTGACGCCGACGGCGCGACCGTCCTCGACGTCGATGGAGTCGACCTCGCAGTTCGTGAACACCGAGCCACCGTGCTGCTGGATCACCTGTTGGAGTCCCAGGGCGAGCATCTGGCTGCCGCCGCGGGCGATCTGGTAGGTGTGCTTGCCGTTGAAACACCGGGTGATCCCGCCCTTGTGGCTCGGGTTGTCCACGCCCTCGCCGGGCTCGCCGAAGATGGCGAGCTTGAACAGGAAGAGCGTCTTCAGCCGCTCGGACTCGTACCACTCGTCGACGAGGTCGAAGGCGGAGGTCGTCGTCCACCGAAGGAACTCCCGGCCCAGCTCGGTGGACTCTAGGAGGTCCCGGCGCTCGTCCGGGGGCAGCGGCTCGTCGTAGCGTTCGGCGAGGTAGATGTGGCCAGTGAGCTGCTCGGCCACCCGACTCTGCCGGTCGTACTGGTCGGCGTCGGCCTCGGAGAACTCCGAGATGATCTCGACGGTCCGCTCGCGATCCCGGGAGAGCACGATGCCGGACCCGTCGCTGTGGGGCTGGGCGAACTCGTGCTCCGGGCGGATGTACTCGACGCCGGCCGACTCGAGGTCGAGGTCCGAGTACCAGGGAGTGTGGGGAACGTGGAAGTGGTTGATCGAGTGGAGGTTGAACCGGAACCCCTCGCCGGAGGTGTCGATGGTCGATAAGCCCCCGCCGACCGTGTGACTCCGTTCGAGGACCGCGACGTCCAGGCCGGCCTTCGCCATGTAGGCTGCGCAGACCAGGGATTGGTGGCCGCCGCCGATGAACACGCCGTCGAATTCACTACCGGGTGCCATGGCGATACCTGGGTCCGGCCCCGCCATAATGATTTGCCCCCGGTCTGGAACCGTCGCCGTCGCGGGTCGCCCGCGGATCGGTGGCCGTCACTCCTTGGGCTCGCCGTGCATCCGCCGCGTCCGGGCCGCGGGATCATCCAACTCCGCCTTGAACGCCTCGTCCGAGACGCCCTTCGACGCGTCGTACGTCTCCCGGTGGAGCTTCTCCTCGAGCGGTTCCCGCCACATGTTCTGGCCCGCCTCCCCGTCGGGCACCCCGAGCGGGACGACGTTGTGGACGGTCATGTGGTCGGGGACATCGAGCAGCGCTTTGATCTCGTCCTCGTGCTTCCGATGGACGGAGACGTGGACGGTGCCGAGGCCGAGCGCCTTCGCCGCGAGGTGGATGTTCTGCATGCAGCAGCCGATGCTCTCGTGATAGATGTCGGTCACGAGGTCCCACTCGCCGGGGTGCCACTTCGGGGTCTCGGGGTACCAGTTCCGCGCGCGCCAGTCGCCGAGCACGACGATCGCCACCGGAACCTGATCGAGGTAGACACGGCCGTGGGAGGGGAAGTCCTCGTCGACGCTTCGCACCCAATCCCGCTGCTTGCGGAGGAGGTCGGCCAGGTCGTCCAGCCGGGCTCGGTCGCGGATGACGACGAACTCCCACGGCTGGGAATTGTGCCCCGACGGCGCCCAGCGCGCCGCGTCGAGGACGGCTTCGACGTCCGCCTCGGTCACCTCGTCGTCGGGGCCAGCGTAGTCGTACACCATGCGCCGATTCCGGATCACGTCGAAGAGTTGATCGTACGAACATGACTCCGGTGCCCAGGGGCGCGCGTCTCGGTCCGGCATGCCTTCCCGTTGGGCCATCGGCAAGTTAACCCTGCCCCCGGGGGCTCGCCTGGTTCAACTAGGTTTATGCGACCGTATGGAGTCGGAACGGGCATGGGATCAGAGCGTTTGGAAGACGTCGTTCGATCGGCCGAGAACCTCGCGCGGTCGTTCCGGGAGCGGGACATCGCGAAGGGCGATACGCACTTCTCCGTCTACCAGGACGAGTACACGAACTGGATCGACGAGCAGCTGGCCTGGCGGGAAAGCTGCATCCTGATGGACCAGTCCTACCACCTGGCGAACTTCTACATCGAGGGACCGGACGCCCTGAAACTCAACGCCGACCTCGGCATCCACGATTTCGAATCGCTCGAATCGATCGACCCGCCGGTCGCGAAGTCCCACCCGATCCCGAACCCCGACGGCTACCTCATCGGCGATCCGATCCTCTTCTACCTCGGCGAGGAGGAGGTCGTCGTGACGGGGAACCGAGGGCTGGGCCAGAAGTGGATCCAGTATCACGCGGAGACGGGGGACTACGACGCGGAGGTCGTCGACATCTACAGCCCGTATCGCGACGATCCCCCCCTCGAATACCGCTACGAGGTCCAAGGGCCGAACGCGATCGAGGTCCTCGCGGACGTCTTCGACGGGCCCGTCCCGGACATCGGGTTCTTCGAGATGGACACGGCCTCGATCAACGGCCACGAGGTCAACGTACTGGGCCACGGCATGGCCAGCTCGGCGGGCATGGAGTTCTTCGGCCCCTACGAGCATCACGACGAAGTCAAGGAGATCATCCACGAGGCCGGCGAGGGTCACGACCTCCGGGAGATGGGCGGGAAGGCGTACAAGACCGCCGCGGTCACGTCGGGATGGCTTCCACCCGGCCTTCCGGCGGTCTACGATCACGACGAGATGCGGGGGTATCGGGAGTGGCTTGGCGCCGAGCACGTCGAGGCGAACTGGTCCCTCGGCGGCAGTTTCGCGTCCGACGACATCACGGACTACTACCTCGACCTGGTGGAGCTGGGGTACGGCCGCCTCATCGACTTCGAGCACGACTTCGTCGGCCGGGAAGCCCTGGCGGCGCGGGTCGACGACCCGCCCCGCAGGAAGGTGACCTTCCTCTGGGACGACGAGGACACCACCGACGTCTTCGCCTCGATGTTCCGGGAGGAGCGGCACAAGTTCCCGGTGTTCCCCGACCTGTTCCAGCAGTGGAACCTGGGCCAGTTCGACCGCATCGAGGTCGACGGCGAGCGGGTCGGGCTCTCGCTGTATGGCTGCTACGATGCGAACGTTCGGGGCGTGCTGTCCCTCGGGGTGGTGGCGCCGGAGTACGCCGAACCGGGAACCGAGGTGACCCTCGTGTGGGGCGAGGAAGAGTCGCCCAAGCGGAACGTCGAAGACCACCTCGAAAAGGAGATCAACGCGACCGTCGCCGAGGCGCCGTACAGCAGATACCGCGAAGACCTGTAGGCAGGTCCTCGCCTGCCCCGTAGCACTAACCGCCGGCCGTCGATTGCGCGTCCGCCAGGGCGGTATCCAAAACACATAAGTCCATTTGATTGGAAGGTCTCGACGGACCATGACAGACTATGGCAGACGGCGATTCATCAAAGCGTCCGCTGCGGGCGCAGCTGGGATCAGCGCGGGGATCGCAGGGTGCTCCGGGGGCGGCGGAGGCGGCGACGGGGGCTCGACGCCCGCGCCGACGGAGTCCGGCGATGGGGACTCCTCGACGCCGATGCAGACCGAGGAGGAGTTGACTCCGGTCAACCTCGCGGCAGCCCACTACCCGACGCTCACGGCGTCGACGACGACGCTCGTCGCCGAGGACCAGGGCTTCTTCGAAGACCATGGCCTCACGAACAACGAGGTAACCTCGTTCTCCGGCGGTGGTACGACGGTGCGCGGCGTGGTCACCGGCGGTCTCGACGCTGGCAAGGGCGCCCTCGCCGCCGTGGTGAACGCCTATCTCGCCGGGGCGCCGGTACACCTCACCGGTATGATGATGGCGGGGAACACGTTGGAGTTCCAGACGCTGCCGGACAACGACGAACTGGAGCAGATTCAAGACGTCGCCGGCCGGCGCGTCGCGGTCACCAACCCCGGATCGTCGACTCACGCCACCCTCGTCCGATCGCTCCAGAACGCCGACGACATCGCCGTCGAAGACGTCGAGATCGTCTTCGCGGGCGGGCTCGGCGAGGCGTTCACGGCCCTTGAGGAGGGGAACGTGGACGCGGCGCTGAACGTCATGCCGATCTCCTTCCAGATGTTGGACGCGGGCAATCGCAAGCGCCTGTGGACCGGCTGGGAGATGGCCCCCAACATCACCGAGCACGTGATGCTCATGGGCCAGCGGCTCCTGACCGAACAGACCGAGGTGGCGCAGGGGATCGTCCGGGCTCACGTCGACGCGATGGAGTACATGCGGAACAACCCCGAGGACTCCGCCCGCACCTGGGCGGCGGCGACGGATTGGTCGGAGGACCTCGCGATCCGGTCGATGGAGGCGGCGGGCGCCGACATGTGGCGGCCCGAACTCACCGAGGACATCGTGACGACCACCGCCGAGATCCTCAAGACGATCGGCGTGCTCGACGAGGGGACGGAGATCCCCTATGCCGACATCGTCGATCAGTCGGCGCTCCCCGAAGAGAACCAGCTCGACTGGGTGTAGGCTCCACCAATTCTGCCGGGTTTCTTCGGTTCTTGACTTCGTCAATGAGCGGTGCGTTCTGGCCCGGTAGGGCGACGCTTCTCCGGCCGGCAGCCCCGACCACCGACAGGATTTACTCGGTCGGTCATGTCGTCGCCTCATGGGCGATCAGAGCCTCAACGACGCACTGGACAACGCGGACAGCCCCGTGGAGATGCTCCGCTCGGCGGGCGGTCACTGGACCTGGCCGCGGGAAGTCCAGCGTGAGTACACGAACTGGATCGAGGAATCGGTGGCCTGCCGGAAGACGTGCGTGCTCGCCGACCTCTCTCACCACCAGATGGACCAGGTCATCGAGGGGCCCGACGCGCTTGCGCTGCTTACCCGGCTCTGCGTCAACAGCTTCGAGGGGTTCACCGTGGGCAAGGCCAAGCAAGCCGTGATGTGCAACAGTGACGGGAAGTTCATCGGCGACGGGGTGCTCCAGCGGATCGGCGAGGAGCGGTTCGTGATGAGCGGGAAGGTCCCGCCGGCCCACTGGCTCGAGTACAACGCCGAGGTGGGCGACTACGACGTGGAGAGCCAAATCCACCCCCGGACCGACGCCGACCACTCGCCCCACTTCTTCACCTACCAGGTGCAGGGCCCGAAGGCCCTCGACGTCATGGCCGAGGTGACGGACGACCCGCTCCAGGAGGTCCCGTTCTTCAACTTCACCGAGGTCACCATCGCCGGCACCACGATGCGGGCGCTCCGGCACGGCATGGCGGGCGAGCGGGGCTTCGAGCTCCAGGGACCCTACGAGGACGGCGAGGTCGTGAAGGAGGCCATCCTCGAGGCGGGGCGCGCCCACGGCATTCGTCGGCTGGGGACCCGTGCCTACGAACCGCTCAGCGTTCCCCTGGGATGGGTCACGACCTACGTCCTCCCGATCTACGACGGCGAGGAGATGGACGGGTTCCGGGAGTGGCTCGACGCCGATAGCTACGAGGGCAGCTACTCGATCGGCGGCAGTTACGCCTCGGATGACATCACGGACTACTACATGAGTCCGGTTGACCTCGGCTACGACCACGTCATCAGCTTCGACCACGACTTCGTCGGGCGTACGGCCCTAGAGGCTGAGGTCGAGGACCCGGCACGCACCAGGGTCACGCTGGTCTGGAACGCTGATGACTTCGTCGAGACGTACGACTCGCTGTTCCGCGAGGGGACGCCGAAGAAGTTCGTCGACCTGCCGCGTGATCGCTGGGGCGCACAGTACGACCAAGTGCTCGTCGAGGACGACCTCGTCGGGTTCTCGAAGAGCTTCGCCTATTCCTACCCAGACCGAGCGATGCTCTCGATTTGCAGCATCGATCGCGAGTACAGTGAGCCGGGAACCGAGGTCACACTCCTGTGGGGAGAGGACGACGACCGCGCGCCGAACCCGTTGGTGGAGCCCCACGAGCAGACGGAGATCCGGGCGACGGTGGCGCCGTCGCCGTACGTGGACGACAAGCGCTGAGCACGCGCCGCTGCGTGCGCTCGAAGGAATCGGTTGGAGCAGGACGGTCAGCGGGGTCGGCGAATCGTCTGGGCGGCGCTGCCGTGGTCGTGGCTGGGACGCGCGCCGACGGAAAGAGGAAAAGAAGGCGCCGTTCCGCGGGAGTCGGATGCCTTAGACGCTACACATCGCCGGACCGATAACGTCCGGATAGCGGGTCAGCACTTCCCGGGTCGGGCTGTCGGTAATCTGGTACCCGATGCAGTTGAGCCGAGTCTGGTGATCCTCCTCGCGGTAGGTCAGCTCGCCCATCGGTGAGGCGAAGGTCATCCCAGCCATGGCGTCGACCACGTCGTCCGGGGCTCGAGAGCCGGCCGCCTCCATCCCTTGAGCGAGGGAGTAGACCATGTTGAACCCGGAGGCGGCGATGTCGTTCGGCGGGAGATCGTCCCAGTTCGAGGTGTAGAGGTCCTTGAACGTGTTGTTCATGTCGTTGTCCCGGCTCTCGTCGTACCAATGGACACCATACCAGCCGTTGGCGGCCTCGCCGGTCGCGGCCAGCGGCAGGGGTGACGTCGTGTCGCCGAGCAGGCACATCACCTTCTCGTCCGATAGGCCGAACTCTTCCGCCTGGTTGATCACCTGGACCGCGGCCTGACCAGGCATGAAGCCCGAGACGACCTCAGCCTCGGAGTTGCTCACTTCGGTGAGGTAGGGGGCCAGGTCCGTCTCGCCCTGGGGGACCATCGTCGAACCCACAACTTCGCCACCCTGCTCCTCGAAGAGTTCGGTGACCATGTCCCGGCCGGTCTGGCCGGCCTCGTAGTCGAGGCCGATGAAGTGGAGCTGAGACGTGTCTGCGCTGACGTGGTTGCCGAGCTCGTTGGCGATGAAGTCGGCGTGCGGCAGGGCCTGCTGCCGCATGCTCGCCCACGGGTAGAACGCGTACCGGGTGCAATACTGTTCGACCTCCCGCGCGGTCGGTGTCCCGACTTGCGCGAAAGTGTGGGGGATCTGGGCGTCGTTCTTGATGTACGGGATCACTCCGATCCCACTCGCGCTGCTCGCGAGGCCGGCGAGCGCGTCGACCTCCTCTTGCTGGACGAGCTCCCGGGTAATCTGGAGCGCGGTCGACGGGTTGGTCTCGCTGTCGCGGAAGATGATCTCGAGGTCGTTCCCGAGGACCTCCTCCCCGACATGTTCGAGCGCAAGTTCGGCGCCCCGACGGTCTTCCTGGCCAACGAGGGCCAGAGGCCCCGACAGCGGCAAGACGGTGCCGATCTTGACTGGGCCGCCGCCCCCGGCCCCACCGAAGACACCGGAACATCCGGCGAGTGCGGTCGCACCGGCGACGCCAAGCCCCTTAAGAGCCACTCTGCGGCTGATACCCTGTGACATGGGTGACGAATACAAGCAGACAACCGTATATAATGCTACCGTCTCTCCCGTTCCGGTCGAAGCGAAACGCCCATCGGAAGCATTGATTAGGCCCCACGACGACCCGAAGACGATGGCACCTGCAGAGGAGATAGTGGACCGTAGCGACTACGTACCGATGTTCTCCCAGGACGAGCGTGACCGACGGTGGGCCCTCGTGCGGGAGCGTATGCGTCAGCGGGGCATCGACGCGTTGGTGATCTGGGGTACCGACCGGTCCTGGGGCATGGCCCGGGCCAACCTCCGCTACCTGACCCAGATCGCTGGGCAGGTTGACGCGGTCGGGCTCTTCCCGATCTCCGGGGAGCCCGTTGTCTGGAGCGAGATTCCCCACATGCAGAAGCCCTACAACGTCTGGCCCGCCTACCAGGATTGGGTCACGGACTCCCGGTTGTTCTCGGGCATGGGGCCGATCGTCGACGAGATCAAGGAACGCGGGCTCGACGCCGGGCAGATCGGCGTGGTCGGCTTCGCGAGCATGCTCTCGCAGTTCAACGTCCCGTACGACCAGTTCACCGACCTCGAGACGGGGCTCGACCACGCGGAGCTGATCGACTGCACCGACCTGGTCGAGCAGGTCCGGCTCATCAAGAGCGACGAGGAGATCGAGATGCTCCGGCAGGCCGGGGAGATCGCCCACGCCATGTGCCAGGCGCTGCTGGAGGCGGAGCCCGGCCAGCAGGAGTGTGAGGTCTACGCCGACATGATCTACGAGCAGATCGCCCGTGGCGGCGAGTCCTACGTCTTCAACCTGCTCGACTCCGGGAACCCGACCGACCCGAACTACGAGCACCTCCTCCACGGCAAAGGCCAACCTCTCTCGCCCTCACACCGGACCCTCGCCGATGGCGACATCGTGATCACCGAGTTCCACGCCAACTGGGGCGGCAACCTGGTCGCGGCGGAGCAGTCCGTCGCGCTCGGGAGCGCCCCGCCGGAGCTCCAGGACGTCCACGAGGTCTGCCTCGAGTGCCAACGGGCGGCCGAGGACGTCCTCACACCCGGCACGCGGCTCGAGGACGTCTGGGAGGCGATCCGGGCGCCCGCGCGGGAAGCTGACATGGACTTCGTCGAGCTCGGGTTCCACGGCCACGGGCTCGGTTCCCCCGAGTTCCCATCCGCAGTGTATCCACAGGAGCCGAACGAGACCTACCCCGACGGCGTCGAATGGCACCTCCTCTCTGGGCGTGACCTCGAGGACATGCGGGTCAGGGAGGGGATGGTGTTTGGGACGAACATCGACGTTCACGACCCGAACTGGCGGGACGACGTCGGCCTCCAGTTCGGCGACACGCTGGTCGTCACGGACGGAAAACCGGAGCCGCTCATCGACACGCCGACCCAGTTCATCGTCTGAGACGCCGGCTGAGTGCCAGCGGTTCGCTGGTCCCCTGCGTGGTCAGTTGCCGGTCGAAGCCTCGCCGCGGAGGTGCTCGTCGAGGAACTCCACGGTCCGAGGCCACGATTCCTCGGCGGCCGACTCGACGTAGAGCTCCTCGTAGGTGTCGTTCGTGAACGCGTGGCCCGCGCCCTCGTACTCGTAGAGCTCGTAGGGCGTGCCCGCCTCGTCGTAGGCCTCGAGGATGCGGTCGAGCTCGTACCGCGGCGTTACGACGTCCTCGGTCCCGTAGTGGAATAGGGTAGGGAGGTCGATGAGCGCGAGCTCCTCGTCGTCGGGGTACATGCTCGGGAAGTACGCGACCATGGCGTCGAAGTCGCCCCGGCCTGCCGCCAGGAGCGCCACCCCGCCGCCCATGCAGTACCCCATCAGGCCGACGCCGGCATCGGTGTCGACGAAGGGCAGGCTACGGAGGTAGGGCACCCCAGCAGTCGCGGCGTCCGCCGCCCAGTCGGTGTCGAGTGACGTTTTCAGCCGGGCCGCGGTCTCCTCCTCCGTCGCGACGGTACCGTCGTAAAGGTCGGGGACGAGCACCACGTAGCCCTCGGCGGCCAGCCGCCGACTGAGGGCCCGGAAGTGTGGGTCGAGCCCCCACCACTCGTGGAGCACAACGACGGCCGGCCAGGGCCCGGGGTCAGAGGGCCGACTCAGGTACCCATCCGCGGCCGTGTCGTCGTCCTCGTAGAACGCGTGCATCGAGATTGTCGTGTGGCTCATCGTCGGATATCCCGGCGGGTCGTTGTGGCGGCTGGGGCCTAACTGTTTCTGGTCCGGCCCTCATCGGCGGCGCGGCGCGGTCGACGCCTAGGATGGGCTTTTCACGGTCGCCGTCGAACCCTAACTATGCCCCTAGAGGACGCCTACGTTCCGGACGTGATTCCAACCGCCGACGTCGAGTACTTCGAGAAGGGCGGCTTCGGTGGTCGGCTCGGCTGGGGGGAGACGCCCGCCCTCCTCGTCGTCGACCTGACCGAGGAGTTCACGAGCGGTGAGTTCTCGCTCGGGCGGTCGGACGTCGGGGACGCGGTGGTCGAGGCCACCGCGCGTCTGCTCGAGGCCGCAAGGGAGGCGGGCCTCCCTGTCTTCTTCACGAAGCCAGACGGCGACCTACCCCCGGCGTACCCCGGCACAGCCAAGGAACCGGATGGCGGCGATCGGGCCGCCGAACGCCAGCAGGCGAACGTGATCCGCGAGGAGATCGCCCCGCGGGACGACGAGCGCGTGATCGAGAAGCCCCGAGCGAGCGCCTTTTTCGACACCCACCTCGCGAGCGAGCTCCACCACCACGGCGTCGACACCGCGATCGTCACCGGGATGACGACGAGTGGTTGCATCCGGGCCAGCGTGGTCGACGCCTACTCGTCGAACGTCCGACCGATCGTCCCGATCGAGTGCGTCGGCGATCGCTCCACGGTCTCCCACGAGGTGTCGCTGTTCGACATGGACATGAAGTACGCCGACGTCACGCCCATGAGCGACGTCGTGTCCGAGATTCGCGGTACCGCGGTGTCGGTCGAGGATCGCTCGGGCAGTCGCTGACGGCGCGACGATTCGGCGGCGCCGGGGCGGGCCACCGGAACCCGTACGTTTTCATCGATCCGGCCCCTCTGGCAGGGCATGTCGTCGGACGACGCCGCAGCACCCGAGAGCGCCCCGGATGAAGCGGCAGAGACAACCCTCGATGCCTTTGTCACGTTGGCAGAGCGGCGAAAGAGCATCCGCGGATTCCTCGACGAACCGGTGGAAGACGAGGTCCTCCACCGGGTCCTCGAGGCGGCCAACAACGCCCCGTCGGCAGCGAACTCACAGCCGTGGGAGTTCGTCGTGGTCCGCGATCAGGCCCAGCGCGAGCGCATCGGCGAGGCGTTCCGACAGGAGCTCGAGTACAAGAAGGACGCGGCAGATCCTGAGTTCCCCGCACTCGGATACACTGGGTTCGCCAACGCGCCCGTCACCATCGTCCTGGTGGGCGACACGCGGTACCAACAGTGGTGGCCCCACCTCCTCGATGGCTCCCGGGAAAAGATGTTCCAGCACAGCATCGCCGCCGCGATGATGAGCCTCCAGCTCGCGGCGGCGGCCGCGGGTCTGGGGACCGTTTGGAACACCACCCGCCGACCAACGCAGTCCCGCCTGCGCGAGATCCTTGACCTCCCGGATTACTGTCGGGCCGTTCTCGTCACCCCCCTCGGCTACCCGACGCCAGAGCAACAAGAGAAGTCCCGGGCGAAGATCCCCGTCGAGTACAAGATCCACGAGGACACGCTGGACCGGGACCGCCTCCCCACGATCGAGGAAATCGCCGAGGGTAAGACCAAGGACAACTGGCTCCCGCGCACGTACCACGGCGCGACCGCTACGCACGCTCGGTCCCGGGAACGTTAGGCTAGCCGCCAGCCGGCCGGAGGCGGTGTGGAACGCCGGCCCGTCACTCCTCGGGCTCGATCAGGATCGCACCGGTCGGGCAGTTCGCAGCCGTCGAGACCAGCAGTTCCTCCCCATCGGGCATCGACCGCCAGGTCTCGTCGTCGTAGACGTAGGCCCGACCGCGGTGGTCGGGGATGCGGAACACCTCGCCGAACATGTCCGGGCAGAGGCCACAGCCGATGCACTGTACCTGATCGACCCGTGGCTCGTAGTCCGCCATGGCTGTGGGGTTCCGGTCGGCGATAATAAGGGTTCCGGGGGGTGCTCCAACAGGCGAGGGCCACCACGTGTTCACCCGGGGAGAGTCACTCGGTCGCGGCCGCCGAGGTGAGGTGGCCTCGGGCCAGCCGGCTGCTCAGTCTTCCGTGAGGATCCCCACGAAGGCGATACCGACGACGCCGACGGCCGCGAACGCGAGGAACGTCTGACCCCAGGTCAACGCCTCGACGAGGATCCCGCCGACGATCGGCGCCGAGAGTGACCCGGTAAACGAGATCATGACGAGGACCGTGAGGCTCGTCCCCTCCGTCCCCGGAGCGGCGAGCTCCTTCGCGAAAACGTAGTAGACCCCGACGGAGAGCTGGACGGCCAGGCCGGCGGCGAGGAGGGCGACGCCGAAGCTCAGGGCGGACCCCGTCCGCGGGATGATGAGGAAGAGCAGCAGCGTGAGGAGCAGGGAGGCGACCACGACGGCCCGGCGGCGGTCCAGGTAATCAGAGAGGAGCCCGCCCGCCGGCCGAGCGACGACGCCGACGAGGGGGACCAGTGCGGCGACCGCACCGGCCTCGGCCAACTGGATCGAGAGGACCTGGTTCGCGTAGGTGGGCATCCAGGAGTTGAGGAAGAGGTAAAGGACGTTCGTGCAGAAGGCCGAGAGCGAGAGCAGGATGACCCGGCGGTTGCCGAGGGAGCGGGCGACGCCGGCGAGCGAGGGGCGGCCTTCGCTCCGGATCGGTTCGTTGGCGACGGCCCGAAACAGCAGCAGACCACTGGCCGCGAGCGCCAGATGGAAGAGGAACACCGCGTCGAGGGAGAGGCTGTTCGCCAGGATCGGGCTGGTCGATTGGGCGAGTGCGAAGCCGATCGGGCCGCTCGTCACGAAGACCCCGGTCGCGAAGCCACGCGTCTCCGGGGGAAAGACCTGGGCGACGACGTTCGCGCCCATCGTGTAGACGAACCCGCCAGCCATACCGGCGACGAGCCGAGTGGCCAAAACTGCCGGATAGGCGGGCGTCCAGACGCCGACAGCGACGGCCAGACCGAACGCCGCGACGCCCGGGCCGAGCAGCCGTCGGTTGTCGAAGCGGTCAAGGAGGAACCCGCTCGGGAGTTGGACGAGCACGGAACCCAAGATCGCCACGCTGATCGCCGCGCCCGCGGCAACGGGGCTGACGCCGTAGTCGGAGACGACGAGGGGGACGATGCTCGCGGGCGCGAGGAAGTAGGCATTGACGCCGACGGACACCAGCGCACAGCCAAGGAGGATGGTCCACCGGCGAACTCGAGGCGTCATGCTGACCGGAGAACGGTTCGGGCGGCCTCAGCGCTCCGGGATGGACTGCTCGAGGCCCCGCTGGGCTTCCTCCCGGAGGGACTCCCAGAGGCGGTCCGTGATATCAGTGAACTCGTCGGTCGTGACGACGTCGGCGCCGCGGGGCCGCGGGATGTCGACGTCGACGAGGTCCTTGATCACGCCGGGCCGGGCGCTCATGACCAGGACTCGATCGGAGAGGTGGACAGCCTCGGTCAGCGAGTGGGTGATGAACATCGTGGTCTGGTTCGTCTCGCGACAAATGCGGAGGAGCTCTTCGCCGAGGATCAGCCGGGTCTGCTCGTCCAGCGCGCCGAAGGGCTCGTCCATCAGCATGATCGCCGGGTTCAGCGCCAGCGTCCGGCCGATGGCGACGCGCTGTCGCATCCCACCCGAGAGTTCGTTCGGGTAGGCATCTTCAAAGCCGGCGAGCCCCACGAGGTCGATGATCTCCTGGCAGCGCTCCCGCCGCGGTTGCTTGTCCTGGCCGCGCATCTCGAGACCGAACTCGACGTTCTCCATGGAGGTCCGCCACGGGAAGGTCGAGTCCTCCTGGAACACGACGCCGATGTCCTCGCGGGGGCCCGTGACTAGGTCACCACCGATGCGGATCTCGCCCGCCGTGGGCTCGATGAGGCCGGCCACGATCTCCATCAACGTCGACTTCCCACAGCCCGTCGGACCGACGATCGAGATGAACTCGCCCTCGTCGATGTCGAGGCTGATGTCGCGGATCGCCTCGACGCTGTTCGGCTGGTTCGCGTTGTACGTCTTCGATACGTCTTCGATTTCGAGGAGTGTCATGGTCAGATTCCTCCGGTGTTGGCGGTCATGTTCCAGCGGCGTTCTAAGACGCGCTGGGCAGCGTAGAAGAAGAGGTTCCCGATGATCGCGATGACCATCAGGATCGTCACCACAGCCATGATGCGTCCCGTGTTGAAGTTCGCCATGGCGTGCTGCAGGATCAGCCCGAGGCCACTCTTCGAGGCGAACAGTTCGGCGAGGATCACCCCGAGGAAGGTGAGGCTGAAGGCCAGCCGCAGGGCCACGACTAGTTGGACGAGGATGAACGGGAACACGATGTGGCGGAACAGCTGCCAGCGGCCCATCTGCAGCGATCGGGCCACTTTCTTGTAGATTTCGTCGATCTCCCGGATCGCCCCCATCGTGATGATCAGCATCGGGAAGAGCCCGTGGGCGGCGCCGAAGGCGATCTTGGTGTCCATCCCCAGCTGGAAGATGAAGAGGAAGATCGGGTAGAGGACGATCTTCGGCACCGAGTAGGTCGAGAGGACGTAGATCTCGAATACGTCGAAGGCCGACTGGACGAAACCGAGGACCATCCCGAGCGCCAGCCCGCCGGCCACGGAGATGAGGAACCCGACGGCGAGGGTGATCATCGTGTTCTGGAGGTTTCCGACGATCCAGCCCGCCCCGATCCCTTGTTGGATGACGGCGAGGGTATCCTCCGGGCCGGGAAGGAGTGCACTCCCGAGCCAGATGGAGAGGAGTTCCCAGGCGACGAGGACACCGATGGGGACCGCAATCCGGCCGGCCATGATGGGGTCGAACCACTCGACGTCGAAGACCGACTGCTCCTGGGTGGCCATCAGTTACCCACGCTCCGTCGGTAGAGATGGTCCTCCATCCGGAGGAGGATGAGGTTCACCGTGATCGCGATCCCGACGATGAGGAGGATCACGGCGTACATCTCGTTCGTCGCGAAGTTCCGGTAGTTGTACGACACCTGGTAACCGAGGCCGGCGTCGGCGAGGATGAACTCGCTGGCGAGGACGCCGACGATGGCGTAGATGAAGCCAAGCTTGAGGCCCGTAAAGATGTACGGGGCCGCGGCGGGGAAGTAGACGTGGAGGAAGGCCTTCCATCGGGAGAGGTCGAGCGACCGGCCGACCTTCTGGTACACCTCGTGGACGTTGCTGAATCCGTTCGCGGTGTTGACAACGATCACGATGACGCTGATGCCGTAGGAGATGAGGATGATCGGGGTCCGATTGAGACCGAAGATGGCGATCAACATCGGGTAAAAGGCGAAGATGGGCAGGGCGTACCAGGCGACCAGGTACGGGTCGAGGATCTTATGCAGGAGCTGTCGTCGCCAGAGTAGCCACCCCATGGGGATGCCCGAGCCCACGGACGCGGCGAAGGCGATACCGACCGCCGTCGCGCTCTGGATGAAATCGTCGATGATCGCGCCGGATCGCACGAGCTCGATGAGCGTCGAGACCATGGCCGTGGGAGAGGTGAGCGTGATGTAGCTCACCATCCCGGACCGCGTGACGTATTCCAGCAAGAGCACGATCGTCAGGAGCAACCCGAGTTGGCTCAAGCGAACCTTACGCTGATAGGTGAGCTCGGGGATTGCCCGTACACTCATGGATACATCCTGATGCGGAGTCTGCAGCAAGCCCAAATAAACCTTTGTGGAACAGCTCGGCGCGGAGGTTCCCAGGGGAGACGACGTCGCAGTTTTGCCGGCCCATTTCCTCGTAGGCGAGCTGATGGGCACGGTCTCCGTGTCAGTCTGGGTGGTAGAACGCGTCTGGGCCGTGATCGTCCTGCCAGACGAATGCGAAGGCCCTGACCCCCGGGAGCCGTTCCAGCCGACGGCCGTCCCGAGCGACCCCCGTCGCACCGTTCCATGTGGTCCCGTCCGCGCGCAGGACGCCGTCCGACTCGGATTCGAACGAGGCGCCGGGGTCGGCGTACGCGTGGAGCCCGTCGAGCGTGGCTACGACCAAGACGTCCCGCCCGTCGATCGAGGTCTGGACGACGCCCCCTGCCGCCTCAAGCTGTGACCGAGGGAAGGCGATTGGCTCACCGAGGGTCAGCCCGAGCACGGGCTCTTTCGGCCCGAGGTCGTCTCGATCCCAGTCGCGGGGGCCCTGGTAGTGCTCGTCGGGATCGCGGCCGATCAGATCGTAGAAGGCGTCACGCCCGACGGCATCGCTCTCGACGTACGAGCCGAAGGGGTCCTCGCTGTAGTCGATGGTCGCTGCGTCGCGGTCGGGGCCGCTCGAGATGCTCCGGCCGCCGGGTGGCTCGAGGATCTGTGGCTCGTCGTAGGCCTCCCGGAGGGCGCGATAGGTAGTCACGGTCGAGGGACGGATCGCGAGTCGAGCACCCGCGAGGGGGCCGGCGATGCACTGGCCGGTCGACTGCTTCCACTCGGAACCGGTCTCCCGGTCGTAGAGGACCAGGTTGTCGTCGGCGAGCTTGCCGGAGACGCCGAACGTGAGGGGGGTACCGTCTACGGTTGCCTCATAGACGATCGCACTGCCACAGAGGGGACACCACGTGACAGCGACGGGCCGGTCGTCGAGGTGATCATTGACCACTTCGTGGAAGTCGAGATACCCCGTCGGATAGGCTCGGGCGCTGCCCTCGTCCGGCTCGAGCACGATCATCTGGTCGTCCGGGTCACCGTCGTACTCCAGTGAGAAGGTGGGGTCGTCGACGGCCGGGATCGAATCCCGGGGGATCGACTGAACGATGCGCATTCGAGCCTCGATAGGGCCGGGGGCGTGGAATACGTGTCGGCTCCATCGTCCGGCGCGGCTGACGGCCTCGCTTAAACAATTTTATAGCGGGGGTCACCGAAAGACCAGTTATCGATGCTCGAGGTAGAATCGATCACCAAAAGTTTTGGCGGGTTCTTAGCCGTCGACAGCGTCGACCTCGAGATCGAGGCAGGCGAGGTCCGGGGGCTTATCGGCCCGAATGGCGCGGGCAAGACGACACTGTTCAATCTCATCACCGGCGAGTTCGAGCCGACCTCCGGGTCGGTCCGGTTCCAAGGCGCGGACGTGACGGGGTCGAGCCCGGAGCGGATGACCCGGCTCGGCATCGGCCGCTCCTTCCAGATCGTCGAACTCTTCCCGGAGCTCACGGTCAGGGAGAACCTGCGGCTGGCGCTCCGCGACGAGACCGTGACGGTCCGGAGCTTCTTCCGGGACGTGGACTACGACGATGAGATCGAGTCGATCGCCGAGACGGTCCAGCTCATGGACGTGATCGACCGGGAGGCCAGCAACCTCTCCCACGGTGAGAAGCGGTACCTGGATATCGGGATGGTCATCGCACTCGACCCGAAACTGATCTTGTTCGACGAGCCGGCCGCGGGGCTGAACCAGTCTGAGTTCGAGACCCTCGAGGCCATCCTGAATGGGCTGCGGGGCGCCTACACGATGATGATCGTCGAGCACAACGTCGAGTTCGTTACCGGTATCGTCGACTCGCTCACGGTGCTCCACCGGGGCGAGATCCTCGCGGAGGGGACCCCCGAGGAGATTCAAGAGAACGAGCGCGTCAAAGAGGTGTATCTCGGTGAGTGACGTCCTGCTCTCGGTCGCCGACCTCGACGCCTTCTACGACGAGAGCCAAGTCCTGTTCGATGTCTCCGTCGACATCAACGACAACGAGGTGGTCGGCGTGTTCGGCCGGAACGGCATGGGCAAGACGACCCTCCTGCGAAGTATCGTCAACCAGGTCCATCACACGGGGACAGTCCGGTTCGAGGGCGACGAGATCAGTACCCTCCCCACGAACGAGATTGCCCGGCGCGGCGTCGCCTACGTGCCTGAGGACCGGGCGATCTACGCCGAGCTGAGCGTCGAGGAGAACATCGATCTCGCCGCGCCCCGAGGAGTCAGCAGCGACGAGCTGGACCGTCGGCTCGACCGGATCCTCCAGATGTTCCCGAACTTGGAGGAACGCTTTGACAGCCCAGGCGGGACGCTGTCTGGCGGCGAACAACAGATGCTCGCCATCGCCCGTGGGCTCATCACGCAACCGAAGCTCCTGCTGCTCGACGAACCCACGGAGGGGCTGGCACCAGTCATCATCGACGACCTGCTCGAGTCCCTTGAGGAGCTCGCGGAAGCCGAGCGAACGATTGTCCTCGTCGAGCAGAACATCAACCGCACGCTCTCAATTGTGGACCGCGGCTACTTTATCGAGAACGGACGGATCGTCGCCGACGGGGACGCCGAGGAGCTCGCCGACGAATCGCTCCAGCAGCAGTACCTCACGATCTGATCGGCCCGACGGTCGGATCATCGGCGGCCGCGAGCGAATCTATTGTTCGTTCGATCCCGTCCAATCAGGCACCCCACGCGCGCACTGCTGAGGAAGGCTGGAAGACGGATCGAGCGTTGAGACACCCCGTCGACCGGGGCGGGCCCCCTTACTCGCGTCGCTCTTTCAGGAAGCCGATGATCCCCTCGGGGAGCAGGAAGACGAAGGAGACGAAGAGGATCCCGATCAGGATGAGGTAGCCCTCGGTCCAGATCGAGCCGAGGTAGTGCTCGATGAGCGTGAGGCCGAAGCCGGCGATGAACGGACCGGCGATCGTGCCAACGCCCCCGATGACGACCCAGATGAGCACTTCGCCGGTGAGGTCGAAGCTCATCAGCGACGGGGCTGCGAGCCCGAGCTGGCCGACGTAGAGCGCGCCCGCGAAGGAGGAGAGGACGCACGAGATCAGCCACGCATTGAACTTCTCACGACGGGTGCCGTAGCCGAGATAGCGCATGCGGTGTTCGCTCTGCCGGATAGCGTGGAGGACCATCCCGTAATCCGAGCTGAGGAGGCGATATATCCCGGCCATGACGACGATCGTTATCAAGAGGACGAAGTAGTAGTAGACGACCGGCTCACCGAAGTCGAGACCGAGGATTTCCGGGGGGACCACGTAGCCCTTGCCGTTCGAGCCGCCGGTCACCGAGGTCGTCACGTAGGTGAAGTCGTAGCCGATGACGCCGATGGCCAGCGTGAACATCGCGAAGTAAGCTGGGCCGATGCCACGGCGGATCGGGGCGAAGCCAACGATGATAGCGAAGACGAGCGAGAGGAGGACGGCGACCACGAAACCGACCCAGAAGGAGACGCCGTAGTCCACCGTCGAGATGGCGAGGCCGTAGGCCCCGAGCCCGAAGAAGAAGGCCGGCGCCAGCGTGATGAGCCCGGAGTACCCGAGCGCGATGTTGACCGCCACGGCGAAGAGCCCGAGGAGGATCGCCTCGATGAGCAGTCCCGTGACGAACCCGCTAGTCACGATCGGAAGCACGAGGGCAATGACGACCACGAGGGCGACGATCGCCTGCACCCGAGGCGAGGCGGAGAGCCGCTCGGAGAGAGCGCCGAGGTTCATTCGAGCACCTCCGTCTTGCCGTAGAAGCCGGTCGGCCGGAACAGGATGACGATCATCGCGATGAAGAACACACCCATCGTGGCGTAGGTCGGCGAGACGACGGTCGACCCGAAGCTGATGATCTGGCCAGCGAGGATGCTGGCGACGAAGGATCCCTTAAAGCTCCCCATGCCACCGACAATGATGACGAGAAAGGCGATCAACATGAACCCGAGACCCAGGTCCGGGTAGACCGCGGTGATCGGACTGACGAGGCCGCCCGCGAGGGCCGCGAGGGCGATCCCGAGGACGAACGTCGCCGTGTACACCCGGGTGGTGTCCGTGCCGAGGATTTCGGCCGTATCCGTGTCGGCCGTGGTCGCGTATATCTCTAGGCCGAACCGGGTGCGCGAGAGCAGCAGCCCGATCCCGAGCGCGACCGCGAATCCGATGACGATGACGAGCGTCCGGTAGGTGGGATAGGACACGGGGCCGACCACGAGCGAACCCGGGATGGGATTCGGTACCGAGTAGGTCTGGCCGCCGAAGTACGCCCGCATGACCTCCCGAAGGATCAGGGGACCGATCCCGAAGGTCGCCAGGAAGCCGAGCAGCGGTTCCTCGTTGTAGAGCCACTGGATGAGCGACCGTTCGAGGAGGAGGCCGAACAGGCTCACGACGATGACCCCGGCCAACAGACCGACCCAGAAGTTGCCCGTGAACTGGATGGTCGTCATCGTGACGTACCCGGACATCGTGAACAACGCACCGTGGGTGAAGTTGATGAGTCCAATGAGCCCGAAGATCAGCGTCAGACCGCTCGCCGTCAGGAAGATGATCATGCCCCGACTCAACCCGTTCAACGCGTACGTGATGACGTCCGGACCGCTCAGCTGTAGCGCAACGTCGATCACGACGGGGTCACCCGCAGTTCAGCCACCGGACACCGGTTCGCCACCATGTTATCGACGAACGGTGCGGCGGGTATATTAACGATTTCGTCTACTGCGAGCGGCTCGAGCGAGTCGCCCGGTCGGCGCCAGTGAATGGGAGGTGTAGAAAGGTTATTGTGAATTCCTCCGCTTGGTTAACCCATGCCGGCATCACGAGCAGCGAGTGCGGATTCGGACCTGATAGAGGAACTGACCGTGGTCGACACGGAGGTCCACACGGCCGAGACGGCCGACGTCCTCATGGAGTACATCGAGGACGACAAACAACGGGAACTCCAACAGTCGGGCTATCCGATCGGGCCCGACTCCTGGGGGCCCATCCCCTGGGATGGCTGGGACCGCTCGGCGGGCGGCCGGATCGACTGGGACAACTTCGTCGTGCCGAGCGCGGAGGAGTACGACGAGAAGCGGCGGGAGTTCGGCATCGACAAGGTGGTGTTCTCTCCCGGGGCCGGCTTCAAGATCTTCCAGATCCCCAACGAGCGGACGCGGGCGACGTTCATGCGGGCCATGAACAACTTCACGGTCGATAAGTACGCCCTCGGGGACGGGACCTACTACGGGAAGATCCTGGGGGTCCCAGAACTGCCCCAGGAGACTGCAGCGGAGATCGAGCGGTACGGCGACCACGACGGGATCGTCGCCGTGTTCATGACAGCGCTCGGGCCCGAGTACCCGCTGGGCCACGAGATGTACCACCCGATCTACGAGGCCGCCGAGAAGTACGACCTGCCGATCGTCCTCCACGGCGAATCGAGCATGTATCCCTCGTTCCCGACGGGGGGGCTGAACATGGCGAACTTCGTCGAGGTCCACACCCTCTGTCACCCGTTTCTCCAAGCCTGGCACGCCGTGAGCGTCATCGCGCAGGGTATTCCGGAGCGCTTCGACATCGACTGGGGGTTCTGGGAGGCCGGCCAGTCCTGGATCCAGATGATCAAGAACCGGATGGACCGAGAGTACGTGGAGCGGCCGAACGACCTCCCGGATCTCACGAAGCTCCCGAGCGAGTACATGAGCGACTTCTACTACGCGACCCAGCCACTCGAGGAGCCGGCGAAGCCGGAGCACCTCGGTCAGATCCTCGCGATGAACGACATCGAGGACCAGCTCTGCCTCTCGACGGACTGGCCACACATGGACTTCGACTCCCCCTCCTCGGTGGTCGACCACGAGGGACTGAGCCGCGAGCAGAAGACCAAGATCCTCCAGGACAACGGCCTCGAATTCTTCGACCTGGCGTAGGGTCGAGCACCGACCTCGGCCTGGTCGCCCATGCTCGAGGCGAGCAGGGAGGCCGGTCCGCCCCGGTCTCGGCGGGCTAAGGCATCCACCTCGCACCGAAACACTTTCGCCCCGATGTGGCCAGGTCCGAGCATGGAGTCGAGAGCAGCCGTCATCGAGGAGCCCGTGGAATCGGACGACTTCCGGGAGAGTCGGCCGGCCTCCATCGAGACGATCGAGGTCGCCGACCCCACCGGAGAGGAGGTGCTCGTCGAGGTCGCAGCAGGCAGCCTGTGTCACACGGATGTCGCCATCGCACTCGGGAACTTAGACGAACCGTACCCCATGGCGATGGGCCACGAGGGGGCCGGCGTCGTCAGCGCCGTCGGCGAGGACGTCGACAGCGTCGAGCCGGGTGACCACGTCGTCCTCGGCCGGATCGCCTGCGGGCAGTGTCGGTTCTGCCGGATGGGTCGGTCGAACCTCTGTGAGACGCGGACCCGGTCGCGCCAGAACGGCACCCTCCGAACCGGCGACATCCGCTTCAGCCGGGACGGCGAGCCGCTGTATCACTGCCACGGCGTGACCTCGTTCTCGGAGTACACCATCGTCACCGAGGAGGTCGCGATTCCGATCACCGACGAGGTGCCCCTCGAGCAGGCGACCCTCCTCGGATGCGGGGTGTTCACGGGAGTCGGCGCGGTCACGAACACCGCCGACGTCGAGGCCGGTTCCTCGGTCGTGATCGTCGGGGCGGGCGGGGTCGGGCTGAGTGCGGTCCAGGGCGCCAGGCTGCACAGCGCCGGAGAGGTCATCGTGATCGACCTCGTGGAGGAGAAGCTCGACATCGCCGAATCCCTCGGCGCGACACACACGATCAACCCGAGCGAGGCGGACCCGGTCGAGCGGGTCCGGGAGATCCTCCCCCAGGGCGCGGATTACGCCTTCGACGTCGTCGGGCTACCCGAGACGACCGAGCAGTGCGTCGACGTCCTCGCGCCGACTGGAACGGCCGTGATCGTCGGCACCGCGTCGGCGGGCAAGAAGTCGATCGACCTCGACATGGTCGACGTCGTCCTCGGCGAGCGGGAGATCATTGGCTCCTTCAACGGCTCCTTCAGCCTCCAACTCGCCATCCCGACCCTCGCCGAGCTCGTCGCAGCGGGCAAACTGGAGCTGGAGCCGCTCATCAGCGCCACCCGCCCGTTGGACGAGTTGAACGAGGCCATGGACGACCTCGAGCACGGCTCGATGCGCCGACAGGTCATCCTCCCCGGGTAACGCAGGGTCTGGGAGGGCCGCGGCGCGCCGCCGTGTCCAAAGCTATATGCGGCGACCGAGGCTGCTTCTACCCTAATGGGTCGAACCGAGATTGCCCTCGCCTGTGACTTAAACGACCGAACCCGCGACCTGGCCACCGGGGCGGTCGAGCCGACCGGGATCGACCTGAACTTCCTCGATTTCGAGGTCGAAGAGACCTTCTGGCGGATGCTGAAGCACCAGGAGTTCGACGCCGCGGAGATGTCGATGTCCTCATTCATGATGGCCCGAGATCAGGGGTGGCCAGAGCTCGTCGGGATCCCGGCCTACCCCTCCCGATTCTTCCGGCACTCCTGTGTCTTCATCAACTCGGACGCCGGGATCGACGAGCCGGCGGACCTGAAAGGAAAGCGGGTCGGCGTCCCCGAGTACCAGATCACGGCCTCGATGATGGTCCGGGGCATGCTCCAGGACGAGTACGGCGTCCGCCCGAGCGACATGACCTGGTTCCACGGCGGCGAGGAGGAGGGGGGCCGGGAGGAGAAACTCACGCTGGACCTCCCGGAGGACGTCGAGCTCAACGGCCTGCCGGCCGGCGAGACGCTCTCTGAGATGCTCGAATCGGGCGACCTGGACGCGCTCGTGACTGCTCGGGCCCCCTCCTCGTTCGACGGCGATGTCGTCGAACGGCTCTTCCCGGACTTCCGCCGGGTCGAGCGGGAGTACTACGAGAAGACCGGGATCTTCCCGATCATGCACTGCGTGGTGGTCCGACAGGACATCTACGACGAGAAGCCATGGGTCGCCAAGGAGCTCTACAAGGCGTTCGAACGCTCGAAGCAGCACTTCCTCGAGCGGATCGGGAAAATGTACGAGCTCGACGTCGGGCTCCCATGGGCGATCGCGGAGCTCGAGGAGACGAGAGAGCTCATGGGGTGGGACTTCTGGCCCTACGGCGTGGAGGCGAACCGCGAGCTCCTCGAGACGATGACGCGGTACTCCCACGAACAGGGTCTCACGAAGGAACGGCTCGAGGTCGACGAGCTGTTCGCCCCGAACTGCTACGACGAATTCAAGGTATAGCGCCGGGGACTACTCGATCCCCAGGCGGTCTTTCGAGATGAGTTCGCCGTCGCCCCGGTAGCGGGACCGGCGGATCTGCTCGATCTTCTCCAGCAGCTCCTCCTCGGACTGGAACCGGGACCGGTCGTAGGAGTCTCGATGGACCAGCGTCTCGAGGGGCTCGCGGTAGCGGGTCTCCTGGTACTTCCGGGGGTAGCCGATCGGCAGCGTCGCTGGGATGTCGTAGACGTCGGGGATGTCGAGGAGCTCACGGAGCTGCTCCTTGTGGTGGGTGAAACAGGAGGCCGACGTCGTCGACAGCCCCATCGTCGTCGCCGCGAGCCAGATCGCGTAGATCGCGTTGGCGATGCTGTGCTGGAAGATCTCCTCGTTCAGCTGCTCTTCGCCCTCGACCTGCGGGTAGGCCTTCTCGGGGATGCGGCGGTCACCGATGGGGACGATGTAGACCGGCACCTCCTGCATCCACCGCTTGTTGTCCACCGGGAAGCCGGGGTCCTCGTCGGCGTAGCTCCGGTCGTAGTAGTCGACGTAGATGTCCCCGATCGCTCGGGTCGTCTCCGGATCGGTGACGACGACGAACTCCCACGGCTGGGAGTTGGCGCCGGAGGGCGCCCACCGACCCGCCTCGACGAGCTGCTGGATCTTCTCTTCCTCCACCGGCTGGTCGGTGTAGCCCCTGACCGCGCGGCGGTGCTTGAGGACGTCGAGGAGCTGGTCGTACCGCTCCGGCGGGACGTACCGGTCCGGATCGGTCACCAGTGGGTCGGCCGTGGGCTCGGAAGCCATGCCTGTCGCATTCGCGGTGTCGGTATTAAAGATTGGGCGGTGCGGTTCGAGCGGGGCGGCGGCGTCAGTCGTACCGGGGTGCCGTCGCCTGAATCCGCTCAGCGCTCGGGATCCGGTCGGGATCGATGCCGTCCACGTGGAGCGTCTCGTCGAGGTCGCGGCCGGGCGTGCGCTCGCCCTCGTCGGCGGGGAGCCCGAGCGGGGTGACGGACTCCACTTCGAACCACGGCGGCGCGTCGACGAGGTCGAGGATGCGCCGGTTTCCCAGCGACGTCGGCGTGAGCCAGGCCGTCCCGACACCGGCGGTGGCCGCGGCGTAGCCGAACGCGGTGATCGAGGCGCCCACGCTGTGGCGAAAGAGCTTCTCGCGGGAGCCGTCCGGGACCTGCGGCCAGAGCTTCTCGAGGTGACGGTTTCCCATCGCGACGAGAATGGCTGGGG